>RCUQ01000031.1_pt1 | contig 196110 bp, 182 predicted proteins | sample 2166351 | NCBI WGS metagenome assembly RCUQ01 (sample SAMN09932597, study PRJNA488358) | compost metagenome | feature: garden; material: soil; isolation source: compost soil in acetonitrile-enriched culture | place: Germany: Experimental Botanical Garden Goettingen | collected 2016-01-27 | reverse complement strand
ATCACCGCCGATGGATGTGCATTCTACAGCATTTCCAAACCAACACAACCCCCTTTACTCAATTATTTATAAAAAAACCTCCAACTGTTTACTTATTCGGCAAAATGTCGCTTTTTTACTAACATTTCTTAAAATTTGATTTAACAATGAGCAATAAAGAGCTGTTAATATAGTTAAAAGATTATTTTTTTAATTCACCTGCTGATTATAAAGTTCCGGAACTCTTTTATATGCAACACATTCGCCACTTATGTGCTGGTCTACTGTTTGTAGGCTTTACAACATTTGCATTTGCTGAAGATGTAGCGCCTACAGCTGCCAGCGAAATAGATACCAGTGCTGATCCGCAAACAGCCCAATCTTCTTCGCTTAAAGAATTAAAGAATATTAAAGCAAAAGATTTAAAAGTAGATGCCAATGCAGCACAACCTGATAATGTAAAAGATCCGCTTCAACCTTTAAATAGACAAATTTTTGCCGTCAATGATGCTTTAGACCGTGCGATCGTTCGCCCAATTGCTGTGGAATATAAAGAAAAGATCCCTTCTCCGATTCGTGACTCTTATAGTGGCTTTCGTAAAAACCTTGGTGAACCTTGGAATGCGGTAAACCAACTTATACAAGGTCGTCCCGGTCGTGCCGCAAAAACGTTAGGTCGATTCACCATTAATACGGTAACTACTTTAGGTTTTGCAGATCCTGCTTCGCGTTTGGGTTTAGAAACCGAAGATGAAAACTTTGGTACGACTCTCGGCTATTGGGGTATTCCATCTGGCCCATACCTCGTGCTTCCTGTTTTTGGACCAAGTACTTTCCGTGATGGTTTTGGCTTAGTGGTCGATGGCTATGCACGTCCACAGAGATACGTTTTAGAAAATGAAGAAGGCTTATATTGGGCGGAACAAACATTGCGTGGTATTGATGTTCGTTCGCAACTGATTGACATTGAAGGTGCAATTCAAGGCGATAAATATTCTTCAATACGTGATATTTATTTACAACGTAAAAACTTCATTATTGCTGAGAAAAAAGGCCAAGAAGCTGAAGGGATGTTTATTGATGATGTCGGTGATGATGATTCATCTAACTCTCCATCAACTAATGAATCGCATCAAATGTTAGATACGGAATAACAATGTATTGCAGCTAGAGTTGAATTTTTTTTCTCTAGCTGTAATTTGCTTGTTATAGTAAAGCAATAGCTTAATGCTAAGGATAAGCCATTTTTTTTATGTATTTCATTCAACCTTCTCGCCATATTCCATATTTAGAACAGGTGCTAGACACGCTACCAAGTGTGCAAATGATTCGCATAGAAGACATTGATCTTTATGACCCGACTATTATTGCTATTGCCGATATCCAAGATTATTTAGATTATAAATGGACACTGCCCACCATTGTCCTTGCCTTTGAAAATGAAGGTAGTGCTTTAGCTCAAGCTTGGGAACTCGGTGCTTTAGCAGGCTGGATGTGGAATAAACTACCCAGCAATCCTCAACAATCCTTACTCAAAATTGATGCACAATATAAACGTAATCAAGATAGTCGAGATCTGCCTTCCGCAGCAGAGTTACAAAAGCGACTTTTACCAAATCCTATAGAACTCCAAAACTACACCGTTGAAACATTTTTTCAGCCTTCTGCTTATTTGTCTGGGGACTGGTTTGATTATTGGAAAATTAGCGATAAAGAAGTGATGTTCTATTTGGCTGATGTATCCGGTCACGGGGTCACCAGCAGCTTATTAACCTCTTGGATGGCGGCTTTTCATGGTCGTGCCAAAACACCGCGCGAACTCATTAAGAAACTCAATGGCATGTTGGTTCAAGAGAATATTGAAAAGCACATCACCATGATTGCAGGGATTTTAAACCTCGAAACACATCAACTTCGTTGGTCGAGTGCAGGACATTACCCCCCCGCAATTATCTTCGAGCCAAATCAAGCTCCTAAAATATTACATACCAGTAGTTTTCCTCTGGGCCTTACTGAAGAACTGGAAGTTGAAGAGCATGAATGTGTGCTCAACCGCCATGCCCGCTTCATTATTTGTTCCGATGGCGCACTCGAACCTTTCAATGGCGGACTGAATGATCAGTTCACACAATTGGTCTATCATTTGCAAAATCAATCCTTTGAAGCACCAGAGCATGTTGCAGACGATATTGCCATTTTAAGTTTACGTCGAATGAATTAATCAAATTATCAATAACTTATTACAATATCCTATCTTCTAAGACTGTTAGATACTTGAGTAAGTATTTGCCCTATGGGATAATTTCCTATCCTTCTCTGCAAATGGCATTTATATGTCAACAGGTCATGTTGAATATGCAAGCTTGAATGGAACGCATATTTTTAAGCTTATTGGCGAAGTGCGTGCCCAATCTTGTATCAGTCTAGACAAACTTTTAAACCGTATTGAACAACAGTCAAATGTTGTTGGTGCAATCGTAGATTTAACCCAAACTACATTCATCGACAGCACTGTGTTAGGCATTTTGGCAAAGTTAGGCTTAAAGCTTAAACAGATCCATAATATCCAAGCTGTCATGTTGTCCACCAACTCTGATATCACTACCTTAGCCAACAGTATGGGGCTAGGGCAGGTTTTTGTGATTTTAAACTACTGTGGCGATCCAAACGTTTGTACCCTCGAACTGATGGAAGAACACATTACACATCGTAATATGTTAAACACCGTACTAGATGCGCATAAAACTTTGATGGAACTGAATCAAAGTAATCAAAATATGTTTGAACCTTTGGTCAAACAGTTGCAAAAAGAACAAGACAGCCTCGATCAAGTGTCGCAGCAACAAAACGCATAACAACAAATTTTGTAGGCCCATTTATGACTTTACTTTCTGTTGTACAAATGAACTCTCAAAATGACATTGAAGCAAACTTCCTTGTCATTGAGTCTCTCATTCAACAAAGTAAAGTAAATGGTGCTGAACTGATTGTGTTTCCCGAAAACTTCGTTTGTTTTGCCGCAGGCAAACAACGTGAGACCGCAGCACAGTTTGAAGACATTCAAAAGCGTTTAGAAAATCTTGCTTATCAATATCAGATCTGGATCGTCGCGGGTACTCTCCCATGCCCGTTCCGTCCAGATGGTTCTGTTATTGAGGATGGTCGTGTTCGTACAGTCAGTCTTTGCATTAGCCCTGAACGTACTGAAGCACGTTATGACAAAATTCATTTGTTTGACGTACAAGTTGGCGATGCTGTGGGTGGCTACCAAGAATCGAAGTTTTTTGAACCTGGTACAGATGTCGTTGTGGCAAAAACGCCTTTTGGTATTATTGGCTTGATGGTTTGCTATGACTTACGCTTTCCTGAACTGGCTTTAACTTTACGCGCGCGCGGTGCAAATATTTTGACTGCACCCGCTGCGTTTACCTACACCACAGGGCAAATGCACTGGCAGTTATTATTACAAGCCCGTGCGATGGACAGTCAATGTCAGGTTTTAGGCGCCGCACAACAAGGCTGGCATGGTGAAAAGAGACAAACTTGGGGACATGCAGCGGCAACCAATAGCCGTGGTCAAGTTTTGGATTTGATTCTTAACCCGGGCGCACAGTTGATTACGGTTCCTTTTGACTTGGCAGAACAAGTTCAAATTCGTGAAAGTATGCCGTTGATGCAACATCGGAAATTAGTACAGTTTTAATCAAGCCGTGATCTTTTAAGACAACTTCATTCTCTGCACAAAACCTCATGATGATTCGCTGCTGCTCTTGCATTGAGTAGCTTTAGCACACTAAATGCATGAATCTATCCCCCTTTTTAAATTGATAAAGTTTCCGTGCTTTCAGTTCTTGTTCACATCAACAAGTCCGATTGAGAATTTTTAAAAAAAACAATAATAGGCATTCATATCATTGATTTTTAATAAAATAAACTCTCCACTTAATCGCAAGCCTTCTCTGTAGAAATTTACAAAAACACTGCTTATTCTTTCTGCAATTTAGGACAGGATAAGGACTCAAATACAATATTCAGGGAATCACAATGTCTTTAGAAAAAGTAGTTTATACGGCACATGCTAAGGCGACAGGTGGCCGTGACGGTCGCGCAACCTCTTCTGATGGAATTTTAGATGTAAAACTTACCGTTCCTAAAGAAATGGGCGGCGCAGGTGGTGGAACGAACCCTGAACAGCTTTTTGCCGCAGGTTATTCTGCATGTTTTCTAGGTGCAATGAAGTTTGTTGCTAACCGTGACCAATTAAAAATTACACCTGATGTTTATATCGAAGGTGATGTAGGTATTGGCCCTATTCCAACAGGTTTTGGTATTCAAGTGACCTTGAACATTCACTTAGAAGGTTTAGAGCAAGCCGAAGCGCAAAAATTAGTGGATGCAGCCCATATCGTTTGCCCTTATTCAAATGCAACGCGTGGAAATATTGATGTGACATTGAATGTGATTGTTTAAGTCATCTTTTCTATCCCGAAGTCATTGCTTTGGGATAGAGAGTTCATAACTTACAAGGGTTTGGAAATATTTTTTTAAATTTCTTTTGATCATCGATTTCATCTGCCAGCAAAATCAAATTTCCTTTTGGATCAAAATAAGAAGTGCCTTGGAACACCGTATATTGGGCAATATCAAAAATAGGGACATTTTGAAAAATAGGGTGCTGGGTACTGATCAAAGTATGTCTTTTTTTCGAATTTAATTGGCGAGCTGTGATTTTATTGTGTTTAGAATCAGTTTCAATTAAACAATTACTCTTCGTATCAATAGCGATAAATTCTTGAGTCGCATCATCTTCTTGTTTATTTCTCGATAGAAAACTATGAGCTTGACATGGGCTACCACATGACATTTGAACATGATAATAATTTTGATTTAAACGCTCAATGTTTGGTGATTTCATACTGCCATAAACTTTTTCTTTCTTGCCATGGGTGCTTCTAATGACATCACAAGACCACTCCATTTCATCATTGCATTGTTTATAAACATTAAAAGTTTCATCTTTTGCAAAACTGAGAGGAGTAAAAAATACCATACCACTCAGCACACCAAACAAGGCTAAGGATTTATTCATCATCATAAAGTTCTTTATTTTCATTCTAAAAGTAAAACGGACGCTGCCATACAAACACATCAGGTAATCTCAGGATAATACAACTACACGCATCACCCGTATCCACTACTCGATATTCTATTATTCAGCCGCTTCATTGGTCACACGTAATACTTCTTCCAGTGTGGTTTTCCCCGCCAACACTTTACGCAAACCATCATCACGAATAGAGCCTGAGTATTGTCGTGCATAACTTTCTAACTCAAACTCAGCTGCATTGCCATGAACTAAACGGCGCATCTGATCGTCCACAGCGACAATTTCATAAATTGCCGTCCGCCCCGTAAAACCCGTATGTGAACAACGTTCACAGCCATTCGGTTGAGGTAACTGAAGTTCTGCTTTTGGGTTCAAATGCTGAAACAGTTGTGTTTCAAAAGTATCGGCTTCATGCCATGTCACACAGTGACTACATAAGGTTCGCACTAAACGCTGTGCAATGACGCCAATCAAAGAACTCGACAGCAAAAACGGCTCAATGCCCATATCTTTTAAACGGGTCACCGCACCAATGGCGGTATTGGTATGCAGTGTAGATAAGACCAAATGCCCTGTGAGCGATGCTTGTACCGCAATTTCAGCCGTTTCCAAGTCACGGATTTCACCCACCATCACGACATCGGGGTCTTGACGCAGCATGGCTTTTAAGGCTCTCGCAAAAGTCATATCGACTTTGGTGTTGACTTGTGTCTGTCCAATCCCTTCCAGTTGATATTCAATCGGGTCTTCGGCGGTCAAAATATTTTTCGAACCATCATTAAGGTCTGAAAGCGCCGCATAAAGCGTTGTGGTTTTACCCGAACCTGTCGGCCCTGTGACCAAAATAATTCCGTGTGGTCGATGCACCAATTGGGTTAAACGCTCATAGTCAGGTTTCAATAAGCCCAAATGGGTCATGTTCAAACGACCAGCTTGTTTATCTAATAAACGCATCACCACACGCTCGCCATGTGATGATGGCAACGTCGATACACGCACATCGACTTCACGCCCGGCTAAACGCAGCGAAATACGCCCGTCTTGCGGAATTCGTTTTTCTGCAATATCCAATTTGGCCATGACTTTAATACGAGACACTAACAGCGGTGCTAGTTCACGGCGTGGCTGCACAATTTCACGTAATTGCCCATCGACACGTAAACGCACCGATAGTTTCTTTTCAAAGGCTTCAATATGAATATCGGATGCACCAACACGAATGGCTTCAGACAATAAAGCATTAATCAAACGAACAATTGGGGCATCATCTTCTTGATCCATCAGATCTTCAGCTTCAGGCACTTGGTCAGCTAAACTGAGTAAATCGGGATGATCTTCTAAACCTGCGGCCACTTGTTGTGATTCGCCACTGTCCCCTGCATAGCTACTGCTTAAAAGCTGGTGAAATTCTTCATCACTACACAGTTGATGTTGTGCCGCCACACCTAAAAAACGACGTGCCTCTTGCAAAGCCAACAACGGCGTACTTTCACGGCGTACAATAAAGGCTTGATCGCCTTCGTAACGCAACAGCACGCCATGGCGCTTCGCAAAACTATAGGGAATTTGTAATTGTTTAAGCACTTGCATCTTAAAATTATAATAATGATGAAAAATATTATTTTGAGTGTACTCTAAGCATATGACAGCGTGAAGTCTGTTTTTCACTGATTTGCAATATAAGGAAATGTGCTGTTGCCTAATATGAATGAACTGTTTGAATCGGATAGCCCCAATTTAAAATGGTGGGGGGAATACAACTTCGAGTTGAATCAAGCCCGTGCGTGGCAATTCGGCTCATTACTTTTTCGCCTCACCCGCGGTCTACAAGAGTGGCGTTTAGAGTTCCATCGCCCTCAAGTTCAGTATGACTATGAGCAAAAATGGCATGCGATAGAAGACCCACATTTCGCTTTTCCACAACCCGTTGAAATTAAACGCTACATGTTTAAAAACACCCACTATACGATTCAACTGATGCCACGTTTGGCCGATCGTTCAGTGGTGATTAAACCTGTCGATCCGATTTATATTCCAGCGGGTCAGCGTGGGACGTTGTATATCAGCACCCCGTTATGGATTTCGGGTTTTATCGAAGGTCAGCGCGATCCCCTATTTGATATTCCTGTGATTTTACCCAAAGAAACGTGGTTTGGGCCAAACCACCGTACAGGTGAAATTGCCTACGCTACGGCTGTCGATGGTCGAACTGAATTGCATCAACTCAAACCACGTGCATTTCGTGCAGTGACGCCCATTGAGTTCCACAACACCAGCCATTTACAACTGCGCTTTGACCGCATGAACGTGCCTGTTTCAGCCCTACCTTTATTTTATAGTGAAAGTACGGGACGACTTTGGACATCACAAATTAAAGTCTTGCATGAAGGTGCTGATCGACCACCGCGAATTCGTATCGAAAACCGTACGCCTCCGCATGCAGGCAAAGTGATTTATGTGCATCCGCCACGCTCTTCGGCGAGTGCGTTATTTAATATGTTTGATTCATTCTTCTAAGGGGAACATATGCCAAACTCAAATATTCCCCAAGAAATTACCAGTAGCCTAAAAGGCATTTTTACCAACATCAATACAGAACGATTAACAGAAATCTTAATTGCCTTAGTGCTGTGTTTTGTTGGTTTCCTCTTGGCACGTCTGGTTTCAAATACCTTTATCCGAACCATTGGCACCAAGTTTAACGCCCACCAACGACTGGTCTGGCGTCGTGGTATTTTTTATTTTATTTTCCTAATTTTTGTGATGGCCAGCCTCAAAGAAGCTGGTTTTAAACTGAGTGTGTTTTTAGGCGCCGCAGGTATTTTGACGGTTGCTTTGGGTTTTGCCTCACAAACCTCTGCATCCAACTTAATCAGTGGTTTGTTCCTGATTGGTGAAGGTTCTTTTGAAATTGGCGACACCATTTCAATCACCCTTATTCGCGGCAATACCATTGAAGGTGAAGTCATTTCAATTGACCTCCTCTCGGTTAAGTTACTCACTCAGGACAACATTTATGTACGACTACCAAATGAACAACTGATTCGAGCGCCTGTTCATAACCTCTCTAAGTTTCCAATACGGCGTATTCCCATCACCCTAGCAATTAACTTTCATGAGAACATCATTAAAGTACGTGAAGTGCTGATTGATGTGGCTAATAAATATCCTTTGGTGCTTGCAGACCCTAAACCTGCCGTCACCGTCACCGCCTTTCGTGAGTCCTCGATTGAATTATTATTTGCCGTATGGTGTCAGCAAGAACACTTTTTGCAAGTGCGTGATGAAATGCAGGAACGTATTCGTAATGGTTTCTTAGATAACCAAATCGAAATTCCTGTGCCGAAAATGGGCTTTGTCGATCATCCGCTTTCGCGTCCTTTATCCAATGAAGAAATTGATCAATATGCCAATGCACAAGCCTTGAAACGAGAACCGAACATCAAATAAATCGTCTCAGCTCCTTATATAAATCCAGACATAAGGAGCTGAACTTGTTTAATTGGTCTTTTCCTCAAGTTCAGGCATCGGCGCAATGTACGCAATCACCAACATCACCAAACCCGCTCCTAAAAATGAAATCACGCGGGTGAGTGTCCCTATATGAGATAAGTCAAACAAGACTAATTTCAATGTCACCAATACCAAAATACAGCCACCAAAAATCCACAATGAACGCAAGTTGCGTTTGGTCGCCGTTAGCATGCAAATGAAGGCCAAACTGACCCAAAGCAAAGTAAAGCTCAGTTGCACCAAGGCGTTTTCCCACATTTCCCAGTCATTATAGGGTGTTAGGAAGTAGACATGCAGCGCACGTAGCACCACATAACTACTGAGCCAAAGTAGGCTCGACATCATCAAAATGGCTCCCAGGCTTTTCTCCAAACCTGCTTTCATTTGCAAATTCAGCATCCAAATAAAACCTGTCAGCATCGCAATACTAACTAAGTCGAATGGATTAAAAATGGGTAACCAGTACCCTGCAAAAGCTTGTTGGCTAAAGATCTGAGAACAGACGATCCAAAACAACATCAGCACTAAGGTATTGCGGGCCTGCCAAAACTTTCTCCATCGCGTTTGAATCGGTTTCACATAACACCATGCAGCAAAGGCCAGTGGTAAAATAACCATGCTCAGATACGGCATACTTGGAATGAGAGTTAAGCTGGTCAGCGCCAAACTCAGTAAAGCCCCCAAACTCACCCACTCCTGCTCATCCTCAACGCCCTGTAACGGGCGAAGCCACAGCAACGTGAGTAATCCACTCGTTAAAGCAAACAATAGACGGTCTAAACCAGACGACCACATAATGATGCCATCATGGCTCAAGCCCACCAAGAAAATGAAGGCAACTGCATACAGCGGAATCAGGCCAATCCATTTGGGTAATAGCCATGACCAACTGGCTTTACGGTAGAGCAACCATTCATTCAGTACTGTATATAAAAGCACAATAATCAGCAGTGCCATCATTACCTGACTTTTACTGTCGATTTCATCCAACAGTAAAATAAACAACATGCTGGTTGCTAGAAGCAGTTGTAAGCAAAAAAAGGCAATGGTGGCAAAAGACAACTGTTGTCTAAAGCGCTCTACACTGTTGGCAACGGTAACCACAGCAAAATAACTCAGACATAGCGCCCAATAGACTTCCGTTGGAAAACGATTGAGCTCCACCACATAGTACAGACTTGAGAGCCCAGCCACGGCCAATAAACCCATCGCCAAATAACGACTCAAGCTCGAGGTACGATACAAAGCGTAGATAAAGATCAGTGCACCCTCGACACTCCAACCCACCACACCCCACTGATCAGGCAGTAAAATGGGAGGTATCAACGCCACAAAGACCAAGGACAAGCTGAGATAACTTTGTGCAATCAACTCAACACTGTGAGCTCTTTTTATGAGTTGATAAAGCGTGGCATAGAGCGCCGCAAAGCCGAGACTAAAGCCTGCTTGCCATGTTGTCTTCTCAAAATACATCACATATAAAAAAGCAAAAGCAACAATGGGTGCAGCAAAAATCAAAGCCACATCCAAGATCGGTTTTAACTTAAACTGAGTTAAATCCTCACGCGCCAACAGTTGACTATAACGAAAACTCAACCAAATAAAGACCGCACTATGTGCCAAAACCAACACGGCCAGCATGTCTCGCTCAGACGCTTTACCCTGATAAAAGGCATAAGCGCCACCTACGACCACCGTCATTAAAAAGGCAATTTGGTTGAGGACTTTCCACGGCCTGAACGTGCTTAAAACAGCAACCGCAATATTGATAACCACATAGTAGGCCACCAGCTCTATCGCAGTGGCATTCCGTACAGGCAAAGTAAAAGGCGCCAAATAAGCAATGATCATCGCCATCAACGCCAGCTCAATCGACTGCTGTTTTAAACTGAGCCAAAGTGTAACCGCCATCACCACCACAAAGCACAGGCTCGCAATCGCTAAACTTGCAATCACACCGTTGTAGTAAGCAAAAAACAAAGTCAAAAATAAACCTGATAGTCCAAGTGATTCTAAAGCCAAAGCAAAACTGCGGTTCTTTTGTAGGAGCGCACAACCAAAGACCACAACACCTACACTTACCGCAGCAACGAGGCTCAGCTTGACCGCGAGACTCAACTGCCAATGTTCGGTGGCAAAGCGTAATAATAAAATAAGCCCAATCAGCAGTATCACAATCGCAACTTTTAAGACAGGATTGCCCTGCCAAAGCCAGCGTTTCACTTGCTCACTGAGACTTAAATCATCTGTGTTGTTTAGAGTAGCGGGTAAAGAGGGAGCGTTTTCAGATTCTGGGAATCGGTCAGATATCACCTGATGTGGCTGTGCTTGCACGGATAACAATAGATATTCTAGACGACGTAACCAGCGAAAGAAAAAGAACAACCAACCACTGATACCCAATCCAATGAGTCCGCCCCATTGCCCCACCATGCCGACTAAAATGACGAAAGCAGCAAGGTAAAGCGGCACTTTTGACGTTGGCTGAAAAGCAATACCCCGTTGTTCCGCCAACCTCGCACTGGGGTGCTCAATGCTATCAACATAGTGCATAACACTCATGATCAAAGCGATTCCACACAATGCACTCAACAGCGGCACGGCCAAAAACCATGCTGCAATAGCAACAATCGTGAGCCCCATTAACCACATCATGCGAATTTCACGCTGTCCAGTTTGCATCCGTTCTCGATCTCTTTTTCTCATCTTCAAATAATACATCAGCTTGTAGTACATCTTTAAGCGCATAACCGTAACCATCTATGCCAATCGGTACATCAATACACTTTGTTCTGCGTCAAAATCACGTACAATAAACGGGTTATTTGGATAAGGAATCTTGCAATGCCACCATTTGTCTTGGTCGATGGCTCATACTTTTTATTTCGTGCTTTTCATGCTTTGCCACCGCTCACCACGTCAACTGGCTTACATACCAATGCAATTCGTGGGGCAATTTCTGCCATCCAAAAACTGATGCGTCGTACCCAGCCAACACATATGGCGGTCATTTTTGATACACCAGAACCAACTTTTCGTCATGTGCTATCACCAATTTATAAAGGTGACCGCCCAAGCATGCCTGAGGAATTATCAGAACAAATTCCATATTTGCATGCCTTAATTCGTGCTTTGGGTATCCCCTTGTACATGCTCCCAGGTGCAGAAGCAGATGACATCATCGGGACATTAGCCAAACGTGCGGAAGCCGCGGGACAGCAAGTGCTGATTTCCACAGGCGATAAAGACATGGCACAGTTGGTGACCGATAAAGTCACCTTAGAAGACAGCTTTAAAGACAAGCCGATGGATGTGAATGGCGTGTTTGAAAAGTTTGGGGTGTGGCCAAACCAAATTATTGATTATCTGACCCTAATGGGCGATGCCTCTGACGGCATTATGGGCGTTCCGGGTATCGGTGCAAAAACTGCAGCAAAACTGTTAACAGAATATGGTTCGATTGGTGGTATCTTAGAAAATGTCGATAAAATTAAAGGCAAAGTCGGTCAAAACATCAAAGAACATGCCGATGGAATTGCTCTAGATCACCAACTGGCAAGTATTGTCTGTGACTTAGAGACAGGACTGACCTTTGACGATCTTAAACTTCAAGATCCGAATACCGAAGCCTTGCGTTCACTGTATACCGAGCTTGAATTCCGTCAGCAGTTACAATCGCTCGATCATCCAAACAATCCAAATAGTGCAACCTACAAACAAGCGACGCAACACATTGCTAAATCAGCGCAGTCTGAAACCGTCATCAATACAGAAGATCAGGCTGTTCAAAGCAGCGTCGATGACCAACTGGGTCAAGCAAATTACCATACTGTGCTCAGTGCAGAACAGTGGGCACAATTATTCAAACGTTTAAGTACAGAAAAACGTTTTGCCTTTGATACTGAAACCACCAGTTTAGACTATCGCGTAGCGCAAATTGTTGGTTTTTCGGTCGCGTTCGATGCGCAAGATGCGTATTACGTTCCACTTGCACATGATTATGAAAATGCACCTGCGCAGTTAGATCGTGAACAGATCTTGGCGCAAATTAAACCTATTTTAGAAGATGAGTCGGTTCAGAAAATTGGTCATCATTTGAAATACGATGCGCATGTCTTAGAAAATCATGGCATAGAGCTAAAAGGCTGGTATTTCGATACCATGTTGGCATCTTATGTACTCAATGCTGTGGCGACTCGCCACGGGATGGACGACGTTTCGCGCCTCTATCTCAGCCACTTAACCACTACTTTTGAACAATTGGCAGGTAAAGGTGCAAAACAGAAAACCTTTAACCAAATTGAGATCGAAACCGCTGCTCACTATGCGGCTGAAGATGCCCATGTGACCTATCGACTGTTTGAAGTGCTCGGTGCCAAACTACAAAAGCATCCCGAACTGGTCAATATTTTGCACAATGTCGAAATGCCAGTTGCTCGTGTCCTGACCATCATGGAAGAAAACGGCATTGAATTGGATCTGGGTTTCCTTGATCAACTCGGTGTTGAGTTTGCCAATACCATGGCCAATCTTGAAAGCCAAATTACCGAACTAGCAGGACAAAGTTTCAATGTCAGCTCGCCGAAGCAAGTCGGTGAAATTCTGTTTGATAAACTCGGACTTAAGGGCGGCAAAAAAACCGCAACGGGTCAGTACAGTACCTCTGAAAGTGTTTTAGAAAAGATTGACCACCCAATTACCGAGCTAATTTTGGACTATCGCGGTTTATCCAAACTAAAAAGCACCTATACCGATGGCTTATTAAAACAAGCCAACAGTGATACCCATCGTGTGCATACCAGTTACCACCAAGCACTGACCGCAACAGGCCGTCTATCTTCGACCGATCCCAACTTACAGAACATCCCTGTACGTGAGGAAATTGGACGTCAAATTCGTAAAGCCTTTATTGCACCACAAGGTCGCGTGCTCTTGGCAGCCGATTATTCACAAATTGAACTGCGTTTAATGGCGCATTTCTCACAAGATGAAGCCTTGGTCGATGCCTTTAATCATGGACAAGATGTACACCGTCGTACAGCGGCTGAAGTCTTAGGTGTTGCACTTGAAGATGTCACGTCAGACCAACGTCGTCAGGCCAAAGCCGTCAACTTCGGTCTGCTCTATGGCATGTCTGAGTTTGGCTTAACCCGTCAACTCGGTTTTAGCCGCGAAGAATCGCGTGGCTATATTGCGAAATACTTCCAACGTTATCCGGGCGTGCTCGACTATATGGAACGTACCCGTCAAATTGCACGTGAACAAGGTTTTGTCGAAACCATTTTAGGCCGTCGCTTGTATACGCCCGATATTATGGCAAGCAATAAAATGATCAAACAAGCGGCTGAACGTGCCGCAATTAATGCACCGCTGCAAGGTTCTGCTGCGGACATTATTAAAATGGCGATGATTGCTGTTGATCAACAGCTGCCTAAAGATCAAGCCAAAATGCTACTACAAGTACACGATGAATTGGTTTTTGAAGTCGATGAAAGTATTGCTGATGAACTGGCTTCGAAACTGGCAGACGTGATGCAATCCGTCTTGCAAATTTCTGTGCCATTGTTGGTTGAAGTCGGCAAAGGTCGAAACTGGGATGAAGCCCACTAAAACATTTACGCCTTTCTCCTAGGAGGAAGGCTGGGATGGAGGTCATTTGCCTCCTAGATGAAATATCAACGTCTTCACCTAAAAATTTCAACCACAAAAAAGGACTCGCAATCGAGTCCTTTTTTTATTCGCTACAATCTTATAAACCAGTGAGCAGGACAATCGCCACTTCATTCATAATCATTTCAGCAATATACAGCGCCAAGAACGCTACGATTGGAGAAAGATCAATCATCCCCATATTGGGCAATAAACGGCGAAACGGTGCCAATAATGGTTCAGCAAGCTCTTGAATCACTTCGATATAAGGCGAGCGTGATTGCGTAAACATCACGACCCAACTTAAAATAATCGTTGCAAAAATCAGGTAACGACAGAAACGAATCAAGTCCTGAATCATGGTCACAAAAGTCAAAATAACCAAATGCACAGGACTATTCGGCATCGCTCCAGAGAGATACATGACACCAAAAATTTTCAGTAAATACAATAAAACCAAAAGTACTAAAGCCGCTAAGTTAACACGACCTTTCGCTACATTTGGAAAAATACGACCAAACATATCCACAATTTTGGTGGCTTTTACGGTCGACATCACCACTGGGTTATAAAAGTTAACCGCTGCCAACTGCATGAGAAAGCGGAAGAACACCAGTAAAATTGCAACGTTAATAATGATGCCAAAAATTAGCGCAGAGTTTGCACCCATACTTGAACTTTCCTAAATAAAACGATTATTTGCTACTTTCACTCAGCTCTTGAGCAAGTTCCTGACTGCGCTTTTGAGCAGCAGCCAATGCAGCTTGGATATTTTGTGAAATTTGTGCACGATCAAACACTTCAAGTGCCGCTTGGGTTGTACCATTGGGTGAAGTGACATTTTTACGCAATTCAGCTGGTGTATTTGAGCTCGTGATTGCCATTTGTGCCGCACCCAATGCAGTTTGCAACGTCAACGCCGTTGCTACTTTTTCATCTAGACCGAGGTTTTTACCTGCACGGATCATGCTTTCCATCATATAGAAAAAATACGCAGGACCTGAACCAGACACCGCAGTCACAGCATCAATTTGCGCTTCCTCGCCTACCCATAAAGTCAAACCTGTCGCAGCAAGTACTTGGCTCGCCAAATCACGGTCTTCTTTATCTACAGCCTCAGTGGCATATAAACCATGCGCACCTGTTTGTACTAAAGCAGGTGTATTTGGCATTACACGAACAATACGATTAGTGCCAGCTAATGCAGCAATCGTGGCAATTTCAGCACCCGCAACAATTGAAATAATCAACTTACCGTCAAATAAACCATTTAATGGTTTTAAAACATTGGCTAAAACTTGAGGTTTAACCGCTAAGACCACGACATCGGCTTCACGAATAGCAGATGCGTTATCCTCAGTCACCACCAAGTCTTTTTCAGCCAATAAATGACGAACTTGTTCAACAGGATCAGAAACCGTAATGCGAGTTGAAGGTAAACCACGTGAAATCAAGCCACCAATGAGGGCTTGAGCCATGTTACCACCGCCGATAAAACAAATATTACGATTCAACACTGCGCTCATGATTATTTCTCTATCCTGAATTTTTTAACTAAGCGATTAAATTTGGTTGCCATCCACCCGCTTCACAATAAGCCGACTCGACCAACCAAAATCCTTTAGGCGTAAAAACACCAAGCATAACATTATCTATGCTTAATATTTGTATTGTATGACGTTGCCACGGAAAAATTTGTGCGCTCTGAATAGCTTTTTTCAACGGCCATGCCCCAACACGTCCATACAAATGCAACTTTTCTCCACCTAAACGTGGTTTTATCTGTAAAGGCTGCTCTAATAATGCAGAAGACAGTCCATATTTTTGTGTTTCAATGCAAAATTTCCCTGAAGCCAATGCATAAGCTTGATCCAAACTAAACCGTTGCTCAATTGACTCAATCGTCTGACATTGTTCCGCCAAATACTCGGCTTTACTGACACGAAAGAGCTGTTGTTGATAGCGCACATAATAGTACTGATTCCAATGCAATGCGGCTTGGGCATCCACTTTGGATTCAATCACTTCATCAAACAAGCGTTGCACCATATCAAAAGCAGGACGATATAAATCCTCACCTTTCATCCAAGCGGACAACAACTGTCGCTGTCTCGGTGCAGATAACTGACGAAATGGGGTTAAATTTAAAACCACAGCATTGCCGCAACTGGCCCAATCTTGCGCCAACACATCGGCCAAAATCGTTTCGGCATCTTGCATCAAATAACTGGTACGCACCAAAGCTTGCTGCATTTTCGGAAAGCGTTGTTCTAAAATTGGCCACAATTCGGCTCGGCACCATGCCCGATCATAACTGGTATCAAAATTGGTTTGGTCTTGAATATTTCTCAGCTGCATCTCAGCAGCCCACAGCTCAATTTGCTGTCTGGACAAAGCCAATAGCGGGCGCCAAATTGTAAATTGCTCTCGTATGTCGATGCTCTGCATGGCGGCTAGTCCATGAATCCCCGCACCAGAGAGTAAACGGAGTAAAACGGTTTCGGCTTGATCTTGTTGATGATGGGCGAGAACTAAAATTTCATTGGCAAGAAGATGCTTCTGAAAGGCCGCATAACGTGCACTACGCGCTTGGCTTTCTACATTGCCTAGATCAACATCCACCGCTTGAATCACACATGGGACATCCAAGACATAGCATTGTTCTTGAACAAAGCTACCCCACTGCGGACTAACATCCTGCAATTGATGATCAACATAGATGGCGCGAATGCGCTTGGGAAATAAATGAGACATCAAATGGAGCAGCAGCATGGAATCCATGCCGCCACTACATCCGATTAAAAAATGAGGCTGTTCAGGCGTATCCTGAAACTCAGTTAAGACACTAGCCCTAAATTGTCGCTGCCAAACTTCATTAAACGTTGGTAACGTGCTTCGCATCGTTCATTCGCATCCATTGGTTGCAACTCAGCCAATGCATCTTTTAAAACGGTTTTTAAAGCATGCATGACTTGTTCTGGGTTGAGATGAGCGCCTTCACCTTCATCGACCACATATTCAACAATACCAATTTTCTGTAATTTTTCAGCAGTCAATGCCAAAGCTTCGCTGGCTTGCTCTGCTTTTTCAGCTGTTTTCCATAAAATAGATGCACAGCCTTCAGGTGAAATGACTGAATAAATACTATGGGACAACATCACCACACGGTCAGCCACACCAATACCCAGTGCGCCGCCTGAACCGCCTTCACCGAGTACAGTTGCAATTACAGGCACTTTCAAGCTTGAAAGTTGTGCCAAAGACGTTGCAATTGCTTCAGCCTGACCACGTTCTTCTGCACCCACACCTGGATATGCACCCATGGTGTCAATAAAGGTAAAGACGGGTAGATTAAAACGTTCAGCCATATCGAGTAAACGTTGTGATTTACGGTAACCTTCTGGGTTACTCATACCAAAGTTATGTTGTAACTTTTCACGCGTACTGCGACCACGGTGTTGACCAACAATCATGACTGGCTGACCATCAAAGCGAGCTAATCCACCGATCATTGCACCATCATCACCAAATAAGCGATCACCATGCAAAGCATCAAATTCGGTAAAAATTTCACTCACATAATCTAAAAATTGCGGACGCTCAGGATGACGTGCAATTTGAACCGTCGTCCATGCTTTGGATTGCGCAGCTTTATTCTTCATAGCTCAACCATAAATCCCTAATTGACCAATTTATTCATCGACAAATTGTTCTGATTGGATATCCAGCTCAACATCCCAATGCTTAAATTGCACTTGCTCATCATGCAAGTCTGCAACCAGCAAAGGCCATTGCGCGGCATTACCAGAAACACTCAGTTGCCATTGTTGCGCATTGCCTACTGTTAATTCAATGGCAGGAAGCATCTGATCGCTACGACTATGATTCAGTAAAACAGCGAGGCGAAGTAGCAAACATAGATAGACTAATTTGTTGCCGCCGACTTTCATCACATCGACACGCGCGTCACTACGCAGCTTACGACGGTGATGGGCCACCAAATGTGATAGATGGTTTTGATCAATTTGCGAGAATCCCGCAATGTCAGAATGTTGCAATAAATATGCGCCATGACGATGGTAGCCCGCATGGCTAATCGCTAAACCAATTTCATGCAGATAAGCCGCACGACGCAGTAAATCACTGTCTTCTGTGGTTAATTTCAGTGAATCCGCCACACCATCAAACAAATGCTGAGCCATGTTCACGACCCGTTCAGCTTGTTTTGGATCGGCGTTATAACGGCCCATTAACGCTTGTACAGAACGATCTCGGATATCTTCATGTTGAAAACGTCCCAGCAAGTCGTACATCACCCCTTCGCGTAGGGCACCATCCGAATACACCAGTTTATCCAGTTCAAGTACATCAAAAATGGCATACAAAATAGCGATTCCGGCTGGCAAAACTGCTCGACGGTCTTCTTTTAGACCATCAAATTCCATCTCAGCGACATGTTTGTATTTAAGCAATTTTTCTTTGAGCTTATCTAAACCGTCACGGGTGAGCTCTTCTTTTTCATTACTCCAGCCCATATTCACGGTAATTTGACGACACGCTTTGATGGTTCCACTCGAACCAACCACCGTATCCCAACCCGCTTCTTTATAGGTATTGGCAATACCAGACAGTTCCTTACGTGCTGCCACCACGGCTTTATCAAAACTTTTTTGGTTAATTTCACCATCAACAAAGAAGGCTTTGGTAAATGCTACACAGCCCATTTGTAAAGATTCGGTATGAATAGGTTCAAATTCTTCACCAATAATCAGCTCTGTTGACCCCCCACCGATATCAATCACAAGGCGGCGCCCACTGTTTACCATGGTATGAGATACGCCCAAATAAATCAGACGAGCCTCTTCACGACCTGCAATAATTTCGATGTGCTTCGGCAAAATTTCTGCCGCTTTTTGAATAAATTCATGTCCATTTTTGGCTTGGCGTAGCGCATTGGTCGCCACAATTCTTAAACGATTCGGCTGAACCGAACCTAAGCGTCCGACAAAGCGAGATAAACAGGCCAAACCACGTTGCTGTGCGGCTTCTGTTAAGTTTTTATTTTCATCTAAACCCGCTGCTAACTGTACTTTTTCTGACATTGACGCAACTTTTTTCACTTCGCCATGGTCCACTCGCGCAATCGCTAAGTGGAAGCTGTTCGACCCCATATCGATGGCAGCAAGTAACTCTTCATCAATCAAAAAATCAGACATGATTTAATATAAACCTATACAGAATTGTGCTTAGATTAATTCACCTCCATGCAATTTAAAAGCCATTTGTGGTCAGAAATTGACGAGCTTTTAAAATTTCGGCATATATGACAATTGTGTTACACGATCAGTAACATCGTGAGCTTCAATTAGACAAATTCAAACTAAAGGTTGAAAATTTAGTAATCCATCTACTCAGTGATAGCAGGCTATGACATACTATTAGCCATAAAACTATCCAAAAATTGAAACTGGAGCTATCCATGTCTGGCAATATCGTAAATACAACTGATACAAACTTCGACGCTGATGTACTTCAATCAGACGTTCCTGTGCTTGTTGACTTCTGGGCAGGCTGGTGTGCGCCATGTAAAGCAATTGCACCTGTATTAGAAGTATTGGCGAACGAATACGAAGGTAAAGTGAAGATTGTTAAAGTTGACGTGACTTCTTGCGAAGCAACGGCTGTGAACTATAACATCCGTAACATTCCTGCATTACTTATGTTCAAAAATGGTGAAGTTGTTGCTCAACAAGTGGGCGCTGCACCAAAATCGAAATTGACTGCTTTCATTGAAGAAAACATTTAAGCAGCCGTTTAGATTGAAAATGAAATACGCTGTCTAAACAACAGCGTATTTTTTTCGGCTATAAATTGACAAGTCTGTCTTTCTCTCTTATATTGCATGATCAAGAGATAAAGGATTATTCAATCCTGCCATTTTCTTAAAAGACACAACACATAAGATCGCCGCTCGGCAATACAAATTGTTTTGACACGTTTCTCTTCAAACAATGAATCAGTCCTCTGAATTGTTATAGTTCAAATACAATTGCGTTACTTCATTGCATGTCTGCGGCTAAATGTTGCTTCCTTTTCATCCTGTATTTTAGAATTTTTGATTCTTATCTGACCTCCTATGAATTTAACCGAACTCAAGAAAAAACCGATTGGCGAACTCATCAAAATTGCTGAATTTATGGGCCTCGAAGGAATGGCTCGTAACCGTAAGCAAGACATTATTTTTGCCATCTTAAAGCGCCATGCGATGAATGGCGAAGAGATCTTTGGGGATGGCGTTTTGGAAATTCTGTCAGATGGCTTCGGCTTCTTACGCTCTGCAGCGGGTTCTTACCTTGCAGGCCCAGATGACATTTATGTTAGCCCATCTCAAATTCGTCGTTTCAATCTACGTACTGGTGACACCATTACGGGAACCATTCGCCCACCAAAAGAAGGCGAACGTTATTTTGCACTGTTAAAAGTGAACCAAATTAACTACGACACGCCAGAAAACTCACGCAACAAAATCTTGTTTGAAAACTTAACACCACTTTTCCCAACTGAGCAATTGGTGATGGAACTTGGTAACGGGACGACAGAAGATTTAACTGCACGTGTAGTTGATTTGGTTGCACCTATCGGTAAAGGCCAACGTTCAATTATCGTAGCACCGCCAAAAGCGGGTAAAACCATGTTGTTACAAAACATCGCTCAGTCGATTGTGCGTAACAACCCTGAGTGCTTCCTGATCGTTCTTCTCATTGACGAACGTCCTGAAGAAGTGACAGAAATGGAACGTACTGTTCGTGGTGAAGTCATTGCGTCAACGTTTGATGAGTCTCCTGCTCGTCACGTTCAAGTGGCTGAAATGGTGATTGAAAAAGCAAAACGTTTGGTTGAGCACAAGAAAGACGTTGTGATTCTGCTCGACTCCATTACCCGTTTAGCACGTGCTTACAACACGGTTGTTCCTTCTTCTGGTAAGGTTTTAACTGGTGGTGTGGATGCACATGCACTAGAACGCCCTAAGCGTTTCTTCGGTGCAGCACGTAATATTGAAGAAGGTGGCTCACTAACCATCATTTCTACAGCCCTGATTGAAACTGGCAGTAAAATGGATGAAGTGATCTACGAAGAATTTAAAGGTACAGGTAACCAAGAAATTACACTGGATCGCCGTATTGCGGAAAAACGTGTCTTCCCTGCGATGAATATCAAAAAGTCTGGCACCCGTCGCGAAGAGCGCTTAATGTCTGAAGACAATCTACGTAAAGTCTGGATTTTACGTAAGTTACTTCATACCCAAGATGAACTTGCAGCAATGGAGTTCTTACTTGATCGCATGAAAGAAACCAAAACCAACGATGATTTCTTTGATCAAATGAAGCGTAAAGCGACCAGCTAACCCGACCTGCTCCACCTAAAAAGGCTGTCTTAACGACAGCCTTTTTATTTGGTTGACTTAGCTTACACAAAGCAACATTTCATCCCATTCTCTGTAAACTTATTTGCAAGTTTTTGATAAATAAAAATTTGAAATAAAAAACCTTCATCTTTTTAAATGTTTATTCAGTACTTCTCCAATACAAACCTCATCATTGATTGTTATTTTCTGTTAAAAAAGCCCTGTTTTTAGACCTTTTTTATCACTTTTTTCATCCCAGCTAGTAGCAATTCAAAATGCGCAGTGATAGCATATTTGCAGACCAGTTAGGCTGCTCCTGCATTGTTAGTCCCTAGCAAAATTAGGAACAATAAAAGCACACAACAGACTAACGTCGGTTTTTTTTAATCTCATATTTTAGAGAGTGATGCCATGTTATTCAAAAAAATCGCTATTGCTGCTGCAGTTGCTACTACTTTAGCTTTCGTTGGCTGTGCTAAGAAAGAAGAAGCTCCTGCTGCTGAAGCTGCATCTGAAGTTGCTGCTGCATCTGAAGCTGTTGAAGCTGCATCTGAAGTTGCTGTAGACGCTACTGCTGCTGCTTCTGAAGCTACTGCTGCTGCTTCTGAAGCTACTGCTGCTGCTTCTGAAGTTGTTGAAGCTGCTGCTTCTGAAGCTGCTCACTAATCCTTTAGATTAGTTAGTAAAAAAAGAGAGCCCATGGCTCTCTTTTTTTATGTTCAAAATTTATCAAAAAACAAAGCTCTGCTATTTAGCAAGAATTTAATCAGCCAAACGATCACCAAAAACTCTAAGCAAAAAAAAGCAGATCAATCGATCTGCTCATTTCCCACACGCTGGCGGAATTTCTGCCCTGCGCGGAAGGTTACTACACGGCGTGCAGAAATCGGAATTTCTTCACCCGTTTTCGGGTTACGACCTGGACGTTGACGTTTATCACGCAACTCGAAGTTACCGAAACCAGAAAGTTTAACTTGCTCACCAGAGATTAGCGCTTGGCTAATCTCGTCAAAGAACAACTCGACCATTTGCTTAGCTTCACGACGGTTTAAACTCGTGAGCTCACTTAGATGGTCAGCCATTTCCGCTTTTGTTAATGCTGTCATGAAGCCCTCAATGTCGCCTGATAAGTGTTTTCCAACACTTGTAAAATATGATCCATACCGGATTTAATTTCAGCATCTTCAAGCGTACGTGATGGGTGTTGCCAAAGAAGTGCAAATGCCAATGAGCGCTTACCGTCTTCAACGCCTTGCCCAGTGTACACATCGAACAACCAAGTCGAGTCTAAAAGCTCACCACCAGTTTTTTCGATAAGTTGCTGAATTTCACTTACATTTATCTTATCACTAATTAAAAGCGCAATATCACGTCTAACCGACGGAAAACGTGATAATTCTGTAAAATTAGATACATAAGTTTGCAAAACAGCCGATTGATCAAGTTCAGCCACCCAAGTTGTGCTCAAATCCAGTGCATCTTCTAAAGATGGATGTAATCGACCAAAGTAACCAATAGATTGGCCATCGACTAAAATCTCAGCAGACTGTCCTGGATGCAACCAGCTACGCTCAGAACGAACATAGTCTACTTGCACACGACCTGCTGCCAATACTTCTTCAATTTCACCTTTGAAATCAAAGAAATCCATAGCTTGAGGTTTAGCATGCCAAGTTTCTGAAGTTTTTGCACCTGTTGCAATCACTGCAAGGGTAGGAATTTGTTTCAAATCATGAATAGATTCAGCGTCTTGATAGTCAAAACGTAAGCCTAGTTCAAAGAAACGTACACGGCTTTGTTGGCGGTTTACGTTGTATTGCACACAAGGAATCAAACTAGAGAGCAGTGTTGAACGCATCACCGCTAAATCGCTTGAAATCGGGTTAGCCAAAGCCAAAGGATTCACAGCCGCATTGAGTTGCTTCTCAAGCTTTAAGTCTGCAAAGCTAAAGCTAATCGCTTCTTGATAACCCAAAGTCACGAGGGTTTGACGAAGCTGAGTCATTTCAAATTGGTCTTGATATTGAGCCAATTTCGCTTCAATTTTTGGCAAACTGATTTGAATATTGTCATAACCATGAATACGCGCGACTTCTTCAATTAGGTCTTGGTAAATTGCCATATCATAACGGTGTGAAGGCGGCACCACAGACCACTGACCTTCTGCTTTAATCGTCACAGCACAACCTAAACGGGTTAAGGCATCCGCAATAAATACAGCATCTACACGATAACCGAGTAATTGATCCACTTGTGCTTGTTCTAGCTCAATCGCTTCACGCTTCGGTAAAACAGCCGCTTGTTCCGCAGTCGTAATCGGACCGAACTCGCCACCCGCCAATTCAGCAATCAATTGTGATGCGCGGTGCATCGCGAGCATTGGCAGTTCAAAATCCACGCCACGCTCATAACGCTGTGATGCATCGGTATGTAAGCCAAAGCTACGGGCACGGCCTGCAATGGCTAATGGAGCAAAGAATGCAGACTCTAAGAAAATGTCTTGGGTTTCATCGGTAACAGATGAAGACAAGCCACCCATGATGCCTGCAATCGCCAATGCTTTTTCATCATCCGCAATCACCATGACTTTGTCATTGAGCTCAACTTCTTGCTCATTGAGTAAAACCAATTTCTCCGCCGTATTCGCTTGACGAACTTGAACTGAACCTTGAATTTTTGCTGCATCAAAAGCATGGAGCGGTTGACCCAACTCCATCAGTACATAATTGGTAATATCAACCAAAATACTATGTTGGCGAATCCCTGAGCGAACCAAAGCGCGTTCCATCCACTCTGGGGTTGCTGCTTTGGTATTCACATTTTTAATTACACGACCTAAATAGCGTGGGCAGCCTTCAGTGCTCACCACAACTTTTTTCTCATCAGCAATGGTCGCAGCAACGGCATTAATTTCAGGTGCAGTCACGGTCAGTTGGTTAATCACCCCAATTTCACGGGCAATACCACGAATACTGAAACAGTCACCACGGTTTGGCGTGATGCTGATATCAATCACATGATCATCAAGCTGTAAGTATTCACGAATATCCACACCGACAGGTGCATCAACGGGTAACTCTAAAAGACCATCAATTTTATCTTCTAGATCAATTTCAGACGCACCACACAGCATACCTTGAGATTCAATGCCACGAAGTTTGCCTTTCTTGATTTTGAAATCACCTGGAAGCACAGCACCAATGGTTGCCACAGGGACTTTCATACCAACCCGTACGTTTGGTGCACCACAAACAATTTGTAAAGGTTCACCTGAACCAATATTCACCGTGGTCACACGCAAACGGTCTGCATCAGGATGCTGCTCTACAGTCAACACTTCACCAACAACCACTCCAGTGAACGGTTTTGCCGCAGGTGATAAATCATCGACCTCTAAACCCAGCATGGTCAGTTGGTCAGATAAAGTGTTGCTATCAACGGCAGGGTTAACCCATGTACGCAACCAATTTTCGCTAATTTTCATAAATTCAATGTCCTTAATCTCCCCTAACCCCTCTTTTAAAGAGAGGAAAACACACCACCGTTTTAGGTAGACCAGTCCCCCTTTATGAAGGGGGATTTAGGGGGATTTCAATAATTCTAAAATAACTGTTTAAACTATTAAGCAAATTGGCGTAAGAAACGCACATCGTTTTGATAGAACATACGTAAGTCATTGATGCCATAACGAAGCATCGCAAAACGTTCCACACCTAGACCGAAAGCAAAGCCTTTGTATTTTTCAGGATCAATCCCTGCTGCTTGCAAGACATTTGGATGCACCATGCCACAACCAAGTACTTCTAACCATTTACCACGCTCATCCATAATATCCACTTCAGCACTTGGCTCTGTGAATGGGAAATAAGATGGGCGGAAACGCACTTTTAAATCTTTTTCAAAGAATTCGTTTAATAGATTAACCAATAAACCTTTCAGTTCTGCAAAGCTTGTATTTTCAGCGACATACAAACCTTCAATTTGGTGGAACATTGGCGAATGCGTTTGGTCAGAGTCACAGCGGTATACACGCCCCGGGCACACAATACGAATAGGGGGTTGCTGGGTTTCCATGGTACGAATCTGTACACCCGAAGTATGGGTACGTAGCAAATGTGTCGCATCGAAATAGAATGTATCGTGCATTGCACGCGCAGGGTGATGCCCTGGAATATTTAAAGCTTCAAAGTTGTGATAGTCATCTTCAACTTCAGGACCAGTTTCAATCACAAAACCCGCTTTGGTAAAGAACTGGCAAATACGCTCTTGCACTTGAGTAACAGGGTGAATACTACCAATCGTTTGACCACGACCCGGTAAAGTAATATCCACCGTTTCACTTGCAAGTTTTTGCGCCAAAGCTGCTTGTTGTAATTGTGTTTGGCGTTCAGTCAAAGCACCGGTAATCGCTTCACGGACTGCATGAATTTGCGCACCAAAATTTTTACGCTCTTCAGGGTCCATTTTACCTAAAGCTTTGGATTGCTCAGCGAGCTGGCTTTTCTTACCCGTAAACTGCACTCGTACTTGATCGAGTGTAGCAAGGTCCTCTGCTGCTGCAATCGCAGCAAGCGCTTCAGTGGTCAGGGCTTCCAGTGACATAGTAACTCTCAAAGCAACAATTTATAAAATTAATAAAACCCCATATTCTATCAGTTTTTAAGCACGTTGATGAAGCTCTACGATCAGGAAAATTTGTTTAGTACATGGTTTTATAAACAGGTTAAGATAGTGTCATCACAGAAGAGAACAACAAACGATGTCGCTTGATCCTATTTGGCAACAACAACTTACTTTAGTTACTTATGGCAATGAATATTTACGCCACAACCTAAGTTTCCAACGTTGGTTAGAACATGCCATTTTTGACCGACATTGCTTTCAGTTTCGTGATCTGAATAGCCAACATTTACTGGCTCAGCATTTTCAGGTCTGGCTTGAAGCCTTAAAAAAACAAGGGGTCAAACAGCTCAGTCTGCATAGCTCAACATTGCTAGCAGATGAAAAGAACCCCAACCCAAATATTGAACTGCTTGCTACACCACATATTATTGTGAGCCATCAAGCACAGCAAAAAACTGCTTGGATTTTTGGTAAAGAACTGGCTGAGTGGTACAGCGCTGAACACGATTTTATAATTCCAAAAGCACAACAAAGCTCAATCCGCAGCGAAAATTTATGGCGTTTTGAACTGAATCATAAACTCAGCAAACGCATTGAAGCGGATTTACAAATGCCGAAATGGGATGAAATTGAAAACTTTACCGAACAAGAACTATTTAGTGTGCCATTTGCACAAGGTTTAGTAGAACCCGAGACGGTAAACTTACCTTACTATGGACAACAAGATGCCACAGATGAAGCTCATCATCTCGCTCTTTTACCAACAGATTATGCTGCTGATTATGCACATCAAACGCTGTATCGTTTAGATGCACTATCAGCATTTATCCAGACTAAGATTCAACATCCTTACAATGCAGAAGGCCAAGTGCTCACGCCAGATGAGCAATTGAATCTACGTCATTTTGAGCAAAAGATTGATGATTTAAGTACCAAGTTTATCGTGAAAGTGGCCAATCACTATCAAACCGCGCAGCTCACACCCAAAGACACGACTACACCACTTGATGCTCGCAATCATTCAACACCTAAATTAAGTGCGATAGAAAGTAAGCCTCATGAAACACAGCACAAATCAGGGAAAACTGGGGTGTTTGCTTTAATCGTAATTACGATTTTGATCTGCGTAGTTGGCTATTATTTTGGCTTATAAGCTATTAGATATATATCAAAGCGCTCCTCTCAAAGAGCGCTTTTTTATGGGCTCAATTTCTTCAGGCGGTAATAAGAAGGTTGAAAGGCCGGATTTTGATTTGCACCTTATGCTGATTGGCATGTTGATTTATATAATGATTAACCGAAACCACCTCGCCTTCAAGCTCCGCATCAGGTCCATACATAATTTTGACTGACTCACCTTTTCTGGGAATCATTTGTAATTCCACCGTGATACTTCCCTGTCCCATCCCAGTAATTTCTGCAAGCATATCCCGCTCCTTTTCTTTTTAATCTTTTTATTTATTAGGCATCGGCCACCTTTGAGATTAAAGCAGATTTATGTAACCAAAGCTTAAAGGTTCGCCTTAATCGCTGAGTAGGCACTGATATTTTTTTATTTAAACGCTATGCTTTTCAACAGCCAACTGGTCTAAAAAACGACTCACTTGTTTTGGTGTCTTTAAATGAATCCACTGAATATGTTGATATTCAGGCATCTGCATCATTTTTAAGTATTTCTGTCGGTTTTTAGCATGCGTTTTAATCATCCACCAAATAATCGAATCCCGACCAAACATCCGTAGTAAGCTTTCCCGATTATTCGAGTTTTCCCATAAATCCTGTTGCGCCCATGCCCGCTGAACCGCACGCTTCACAGAACGGTAAAGGTTGACCTGAAACGGTAAGTCCAACCAAATGACAGTATCGATTTCCGCCCATTTCACAGGAATGGCGCGGGTATAGTTACCATCGATCACATAGCCCTGTGTCGCCTTCTGTACTTCTGCCTCAATCTTGGCAAAGAATACCTCATCGGGACATTCTTGCCAGTCATCCAGCCAAAATAGATTATCCAACTCGATATAATGCAAATCTAATTTTTCGGCCAAAGCTCTAGAAAATGTAGATTTGCCTGTAGCAGAAGTTCCTACGACATTGATTCTTTTCATTGTACTGGCCTAACGCTGATGCGGTCTTTCTTATCATATGTAATTATGGTTGTATCACAATCTCACCTTTGACCCATAAAAAATTTGACTCAAAAAATAATCGGCAATAAAAAAGACCGCTAAAAAGCGGTCTTTTTTTAAGCCTTAAAGACTTATGCAGCTAATGCATCTTTAGCTTTAGAAGCTAAAGCAGCAAATGCAACTGCGTCATGCATAGCGATGTCAGCAAGTACGCGACGATCGATAATCACTTGAGCTTTTTTCAAGCCAGCGATCATACGGCTGTACGATAAACCATTTAGACGAGCACCAGCATTAATACGCGCAATCCATAGAGCACGGAATTGACGTTTTTTCTGACGACGGTCACGGTAAGCGTATTGACCCGCTTTGATTACTGCTTGGAACGCTACGCGATATACGCGTGAACGAGCGCCGTAGTAACCTTTAGCACGAGCAAGAATTTTTTTATGACGGCGATGAGCCTGTACACCACGTTTTACACGAGCCATTTATAATCTCCTTAGATGTATGGGCACATACGGCGAACTGAAGCAACGTCACTTACGTGAACCATTACACAGCCGCGTAATTGACGAATACGCTTAGCAGATTTTTTGGTCAAAATGTGGCGTTTGAACGCTTGTTTACGCTTGAAACCGTTAGCAGTAGCTTTAAAACGCTTAGCTGCACCACGGCGAGTTTTCATCTTAGGCATAACAACCTCTTTTGAACACCTGTTCGGAACGTTTGCACCATTGCAAAACGACCTGCAGGTAAGGGAGCGAATATTCTAATCGAACTTTGTCTAAAACAAAAGCAAATAATCAACAATAAAAGCAAGCTTAGTTTATTTCCCGATAAGCTTTAAGTGATGAATTTATAACCGAGGTTTAGTCCAAGTCGTATAATGCCTCATCCATTCCATACTGTACCCTTATGAACGCTACACAGGATGCTTTTGCCGCACTCAGATACCGAGACTTTTTTATTGTTACACTCAATCAATTTTGCCTGACGCTTGCCATTTTAATTCAGGAAATTATTGTGGCGTATTCTTTGTATAAAATCACCAAAGACCCACTCACTCTAGGCTTGATTGGTCTGGCAGAAGCAATCCCCTTTATTGCGCTCTCTTTATGGGGCGGCTATTTTGCCGATCGCTTTAATAAGCAAACCATCATGAAAATCTGCTTATTCTTTGCCATTCCTCTGCCCTTGGTTTTATGGGGGTTATTTCATGCTTATGGCTTAAAGCACATTGAACTCTCCACCCTGTCATGGGGTGTCTATGCCGTGATCTTTGGCTTGGGAACAATTCGGGGGTTCTATAATCCATCTGCAACATCACTCAAACCCTTTTTAATTCCTCGGGAAATTTATACCAATGGTGCCACATGGACCACCATTGGTTGGCAAAGTGGGGTGATTATTGGCCCGATGCTCGGTGGATTTATGCTGGCATTTTTAGGCCGTGAAACCAGTTTAATCAGTGTAGCGGTACTGCTCAGCCTATGTTTCTTACTCGTCAATCTTTTAAGCAAACGCACTTTTCCTAAAATTGAAACGGAACGTGTACTACAAAGTTTAGGTGAAGGCTTTCGCTTTATTGCTAAAACTAAAATCGTCCTCTGGGCTATCTCACTCGACTTAGTCTCGGTACTGTTCGGCGGTGTGATTGCTTTACTTCCGATCTTTGCTGAAGATATTTTGAAAATTGGGCCTGAAGGATTGGGCTATTTACGGGCAGCACCATCGATTGGTGCACTCATCACCATGATTGCGCTGACGCGTTTTCCGCCCACCCGACATGCATGGCGCAATATGCTGCTTGCTGTTGCAGGTTTTGGCCTATTCACCTTATTGTTCGCTTACTCAAATTACCTCTGGCTGTCTTTATTTGCTCTTGCTATGACGGGTGCATGTGACAGTATTTCAGTGGTAATTCGTCAGACCATTTTACAAATTTATCCTCCTGAGAATATGCGAGGCCGTGTTGCAGCAGTAAATGGCATGTTTGTGTCGAGTAGCAATGAACTGGGGGCATTTGAGTCAGGTCTTGCAGCAAAATATCTAGGCCCTGTGATTGCAACGGTTTTTGGCGGTAGCATGACACTCTTGGTGGTCGCACTGAGTTGGGCTAAAACTAAAGAATTATTTGGTGTAGACATCACCCAAGCTGAGCAAAAATAGTTTTAATTTAACAATATAACTTGCGAGTCTTTCCAATTCAGGAAATACTCGCAACAATTATTTAAGTCATGCGCACTGGATGCGTTATAAAAGAAATCGATCATATGAAACCACTCTTCTTGCTCGCATTATCTACACTGCCCTTTCATCTCAGTCATGCAGCTCAGCCACCATTAGAACTCACCATTCAAAAAAGTTCAGCTCAATCGGCGCATTTGACCACGCGTATTCAATGGCTAGATTTTCCCAAACCCCAATATAAAAATAGTGATTTAAACCAACAAAACCGCGCAGCAATTATTCGTGTGTATGCGGATGAAACAGGTGATGTAACCAAAGCGACAGTCCAAGAAACGACTGGGCTCAAAGCTTTGGATGAAAAACTGGTAAATGCTGTGCTTCAAGCCAAAGTAAAGCCGTTTATAGAGAGCGACACCGCTTTAGCTGTCATTGGTTATCAAGTTTTTAATTTAAACTTAACCCCAGATGATGTCGAAGCATGTAACTATAGCTTTGACTCGAAGAATTGGCTTGCACAACAACAGCAGCAAAAAGTGCCTTTTCAATATCAGGCTCAACCTACGCTTGCGCTAGATTCAACGCAGTTGAATGGTCATGACCGTCAAATTAAATTTAGCTTTAAAGCCGATAAACACGGCAACATCAAGAAGCCTCAAATTATCAAAGGTTCAGGTATTTACGAGCTTGATCAACAAGTTTTACAAGCCGTTGTAAATAGCAGAGTCAGTGTTAAACGCACAGCAAGCACACTGTGGCTCTATAAGAAATCTAAATTTAAAGATGCGATTGAATTCGATCTGAATGCTTGTCGTTAAAAATTTAGCATGACACGAGTTTTCACTCACTCGTGTCATCTCTATATCAACTTTGAACCCATTCAGCACATATAAGCATGTGGCCAGCCGCTCTCAGTACTTGAAAAAATTAGAACTGACTAAACATCCAATACATAAAAAGATAGCGTCCTATTTTTGCAATACTCACCATCACGACAAAACAAACAAAGTTTTCTTTGAGTAATCCTGCAATGAGGGTAATCGGATCACCAATAATGGGCACCCAACTGAGCAATAAAGACCAAAAACCATATTTTTGATAAATGCCCTGCGCCTGCAACATCTTTTGTTCTGAGACGGGAAACCATTTTTTGTTTTTGTATTGCTCAACTTTCAAGCCGAGCCACCAATTTATACAGCTACCTAGAATATTGCCTAGACTGGCAACAGCTATCAATAACCACACTGGGTATTGAGTCTGAGCCAACAATCCCACCAAGACTGCCTCTGACTGCAAAGGTAGCAGTGTCGCGGCCCCAAAAGCAGAAAGGAAAAGTAGTCCTAAGGCCCACATCATTTTATGATTTTAAACCCAGCTTTTTCTTGGTTGAGCTATAGGCAAAACTTGACCAGATCAATGCCAGAATCAACAAAGACCAACGTGACCATGAATATTTATCGGCAATCGGTTCAATTGCAGCTCGGAGTACCACCTGATCTTTGGTATTCAGCAGTTCAATGATTTTTTGAATGTGTACCGCTTCAGCTATAAATAGCACCAAACATCCTGCAATCCCCACAATAATACTGAGATAGATTTTTGGATTCGCTTCAATAATGCGGGTTAAATTGAGGAAAAACTCTTTTTTCATTACACTGATGTCCAAACAACCTTTCAACAAAAAGCCACCCATCGGTGGCTTTAAAGAATGGCTTATACCTTGAAGGCGCTAAGCTTAACACAGTTCAAGTCAGCGCTTCTGTAACTAATTAACTTGAAGCGCCAACGCACGCTGAACCGCGGGGCGCGCTTGAATACGCTCCATATAAGCCTTCACATTTGGGTAGTCATTTATATCAATTTGTTGCCATTCATAACGCAAAATCCATGGGAAAATTGCCATATCCGCTATCGAATACTCTCCAGCCACATAGTTTTGACCAAAAAGTTGCTTGTCTAGTACAGCATACAAACGCTTGGTTTCATTGACATAGCGTTCAGTTGCATATGCAACACGTTCGGGAGCAAATTTACTGAAGTGATGGTTCTGTCCAAGCATTGGACCAAAACCACCCATTTGCCACATTAACCACTGTTCAACTTCAACACGAGACTGTTCGTCGCTTGGATAAAACTGCCCTGTTTTACGCCCTAAATACTGCAAAATTGCCCCTGACTCAAACACAGAAATGGCTTCACCTTTAGGACCATCTTGATCCACAATCGCAGGGATTTTATTGTTGGGTGAAATGCGTAGAAAGTCGGGTTGAAACTGATCATTTTCTAAAATATTAATGGGAAAGACTTGATACTCCAAACCCATCTCTTCTAATGCGATGCTAATTTTATGTCCGTTGGGTGTTCCCCAATAATACAAATCGATCATTCTTATTTCCTGAGTTTATTCACTTATTTTGGATACACGATATCATAATTAAACATGACTATTTTTATGTAATTTTATATATTATTTAGCTCTTATTCGAATAAAAAAATGACTTAACAACATGAATAAAATCATTGATATTCCAAGCCCAATCGATCTTAAAGATCCGCTACATGCGACACAGTGGGCAAAGGAAGCAAACATTAAACGACCGTACCGAATAGAGTTCTTCGAATACTATATTTCTCAAATTTTAAATCATCCAAAGCCAGATGTCCGTATTTTAGAATTAGGCTCAGGCCCTGGTTTCTTTGCATATGAGCTCTTAAGTAGACGAGCTAATATTCATTATACAGCCGTCGATTTTTCAGCGGCTATGCATAACTTAGCCAAACAACGCTTAGCTGCTATTCCCCATACATCCGTAGATTTTATCATCGCTGATTTTAAACAGCAGGATTGGTATACAGTTCTGAATGGTCAACGCTTTGACTATGTCGTGATTCATCAAGCTTTACATGAACTTCGACATAAAGCATATACCTATGATTTTCATAAGAATATTGCACAGCAAGTTATCCAACCCCATGGCTCTTACTTCATGACCGATCACTTGGCCCAACCTGATGGAAATATGAAGAATCTCGAACTGTATATGACCAAAGATGAACACATGCAAAGCTTAAGTAACGCTAACTTTAGGGATATTCAGATTGGACTTGAGATAGACGGCTTATGCACTTTGCAAGCAACTTTATAAGATCACAATCAAATTGGTTAGTAGCCTTTTCTTCATATTGCAATAAAAAAAGCACTGCATAGGCAGTGCTTTTTTTAAGATCAATGGATCATTACTTTTTCTTTTTAGGACCAAGCAACATACCCATTTGACGACCTTCCATTTTTGGTGATTGCTCAACAACACCAATTTCAGCCACATCTGCTTCAACTTTTTGAAGTTGAGCCAAACCAAGCTGTTGGTGCGCCATTTCACGACCACGGAAACGAAGGGTAATTTTTACTTTGTTGCCTTCTTCAAGGAACTTAGTAATTGCACGTAGTTTTACGTTGTAATCACCAACATCAGTACCCGGGCGGAGTTTGATTTCTTTCACCTGTACTTGATGCTGTTTTTTCTTCGCTTCTTTCTGCTTTTGCTTTAGATCAAACAAATGCTTGTTGAAGTCCATGATTTTACAAACAGGCGGTTCAGCGTTTGCTACGATCTCAACAAGATCAAGCTCAACACTTTCAGCAGCGCGTAATGCTTCTGCCAAGCTAACAATACCTTTTTGCTCACCATTTTCGTCTACAAGACGGACTTCTTTCGCACGAATTTCATCATTCAAAGCAGGACGGTTTGATTTGTTACCGCCCTGTTGATTACGGTCAGGCTGTTTAATCGCTGTTACTCCACAATGTACCGGCCGCGTTCGGCAACGGCTGCTTTTACTAGGTCAACGAAAGCGTCGATTGACATAGTACCCAAATTTGTTCCAGAGCGGGTACGCACGTTCACTGTACCTTCCTCTACCTCACGGTCCCCAAGTACCAGTAAGTAAGGAATACGCTCTAATGTACGTTCACGAATCTTAAAGCCGATTTTCTCATTTCTCAAGTCTGAAATCGCACGGAGACCGTTTTCTTTAAGTTTAGCGACGACTGACTCACATGCTTCCGCTTGTGAATCGGTAATGTTCATCACACATGCTTGGATTGGTGTTAACCAAGGTGGCATAAAGCCCGCATAGTGTTCGATTAGTATACCAATAAAACGTTCAAAACTGCCAAGTATTGCACGGTGCAACATTACAGGTTGATCACGATCATTGTCTTCAGTGACATATGACGCATCTAAACGTTCTGGCAAATTGAAGTCACATTGGATTGTACCACATTGCCATACACGGCCTAAGCAGTCTTTTAGTGAGAATTCAATTTTCGGACCGTAGAATGCACCTTCACCCGGTTGAAGTTCCCACTCCAAACCAGCAGCATCTAAAGCATCTGCTAAAGATTTTTCAGCCATATCCCAAAGTGCATCATCACCCACGCGCTTCTCTGGACGTGTAGACAACTTCATTTGCACTTCTTCGAAACCGAAATCTTTATACACATCTAAAGTGAGCTTAATAAAATCTGCAACTTCTTGACCAATTTGTTCTTTGGTACAGAAAATGTGTGCATCATCTTGGGTAAAGCCACGAACACGCATAATGCCGTGCAATGAACCCGATGGTTCGTTACGGTGACATGAGCCAAACTCAGCCAAACGAATTGGCAAATCGCGGTATGACTTTAAACCTTGGTTGAACACTTGTACGTGACAAGGACAGTTCATCGGCTTAATTGCATAGTTACGGCTTTCTGAATGTGTCGTGAACATACCATCTGCATAGTTTGCAGCATGGCCTGATTTTTCCCAAAGCGTGAAATCAACCACTTGCGGGGTACGAATTTCGAGGTAGCCATTATCTTGTTGTACTTTACGCATGTATTGTTCAAGTACTTGATAAATGGTCCAACCGTTTGGATGCCAGAACACCATACCTGGTGCTTCTTCTTGCATATGGAATAAATCTAAAGCTTTACCAATTTTACGGTGGTCACGCTTTTCAGCTTCTTCAATACGTTTAATATATGCAGCTAACTGTTTTTTATCAGCCCAAGCAGTACCATAAATACGTTGAAGTTGTTCATTCTTCGCATCACCACGCCAGTAAGCGCCTGACATTTTAGTCAACTTGAATGCTTTTAAAAATTTAGTATTTGGCACGTGTGGACCACGGCACATATCCAAATAATCTTGATGGTAGTACAAGCCCATTTCTGTTTCTTCAGGCATGTCCGCAATCAAGCGTAATTTATAATCTTCACCACGCGCTGTGAATTCTGCAATCACCTCATCACGTGGTGTCATTTTTTTGATGACATCATAGTCTTGATCGATGAGCTTTTTCATGCGCTCTTCAATGGCTACCATGTCTTCTGGTGTAAATGGCTTTGCACTAAAAATATCGTAATAGAAGCCATCTTCAATGACAGGACCAATCACCATTTTCGCTTCAGGGAACAATTGCTTCACCGCATGTCCCACCAAGTGAGCGCAAGAGTGACGAATGATTTCGACACCTTCTTCGTCTTTAGGCGTAATAATTTGAACGCTGGCATCCGTGGCAATCAAATCAGATGCATCGACTAAACGACCATCGACTTTTCCTGCAACTGTATTTTTCGCAAGACCCGGACCGATGCTCAGTGCAACGTCCATCACAGATACAGCTTGATCAAATTGTTTTTGATCGCCATTTGGCAAAGTGATAATTGGCATAAAAAATCCTTAAGGAGTGATGCCCCGTACCATGGAGCATGTCACCGCGAGATTATGATCGAGGTAAAACCTCAAAAGATAAAAACGGTGGATAAATAAAATCAGTCGAATTTTACACGTGTTATCCACAGGATTAAACCTTTTCCCCTAGAAAATTCACGTTTCGGCGCATTTTGAATTCATTTGCCAATCCATCAACCTCCCTAAAATGAGGGGATTGATGTTCCGCAATCCTCATAGCTACATTTTATAATGACTTTATCGGTCACTTTTTATTGAACAATGCAGCAACACAAGCATACACATTTTGCTTAAGAAGCAGGCTAAACTCTACCTAAAAGCGTATTTATCGCACAGAATTCATAGATTCAGTTTAGATAAACTAAACAAAAAAGTTCAATAAATTCATCTAAAAAGCGCAACTCGACTAAAGCATAAATGCAAGATGGCTGAAAATTGCATATCTTTTAAGCAATGGAAAAATAATACTGAATTTGGAGTGATAAACATGGTTAGCGCTTATGACGAACTACCAAGAACCCCCGCAAACTTTGTGGCTTTGTCACCACTACGTTATTTAGAACGAGCTGCCTATATTTATCCCCATCAAGATGCCATCATTCATGGACACCGTCATATTTCATGGCGTGAAACTTATCAACGTTGTCGCCAATTTGCTTCTCAGCTGCAAAAACTAGGGATCACTAAGAATGATACCGTCTCGGTACTATTGCCCAACATCCCTGCAATGATTGAGGCACATTTTGCAGTACCCATGACTGGTGCGGTACTAAATACGCTGAATACACGCCTAGATGCAAAAACCATTGCGTTTATGTTGGAACATGCTGAAACCAAAGTCCTTTTGGTCGATCCTGAGTTTTCATCGGTTGCACAAGAGGCTTTGGCTTTAGTCAAGCGTGACATTTTTGTGATTGATGTAGATGATGCTGAGTACGAAAACTGTTTTGCAGCCCCTATTGGTCAAATCGAGTATGAAGACTGGTTAACCGAAGGCGATGAAAACTTTGAGTGGCATTTACCTCAAGATGAATGGGATGCCATTAGCCTAAATTACACCTCGGGAACAACAGGTAACCCGAAAGGGGTGGTCTATCATCACCGCGGCGCTTATATCAATGCAGCCAGTAACATCATTGCTTGTGGCATGACACCTCGTGCGACCTATTTGTGGACCTTACCACTGTTTCACTGCAACGGTTGGTGCTTTGCATGGACTATGGCAGCCAATGGTGGCACCAACATCTGTTTACGTAAAATTGACCCTGAACTCATTTTTAAACTCATCGCTGAACACAAAGTCGATTATTTCTGCGGTGCACCAATTGTATTATCGATGCTGATCAATACTCCAGAAGAGCAACGGGTTCACTTTGAGCATCGCGTTGAAGTGATGGTGGCAGGTGCTGCGCCTCCCGCTGCAATCATTGAAGGCATGCGTCATATTGGCATCAATGTCACCCATGTCTATGGCCTCACTGAAACCTATGGCCCTTCTGCGCTTTGTGCGTCTCAAGCGGGTTGGTCTGACTTATCGATTCAAGAACAAGCACAACTGCACTCACGCCAAGGTGTTCCGTACCCACTGCAAGACGGTATGAAAGTGCTGGATCCAGATACCATGCAACCTGTCCCGCATGATGGTCAGACCATGGGTGAAATTATGTTCCGTGGTAACATTGTGATGAAAGGTTATCTCAAAAACCCTGAAGCCACCGCAGAAGCCTTTGCTGGTGGTTGGTTCCATACTGGCGATCTTGCAGTCTGCCAACCCGATGGCTATGCCAAAATTACCGACCGCTCTAAAGATGTGATCATTTCTGGAGGTGAGAATATCTCATCACTAGAAGTTGAAGAAATTCTCTATCAACATCCTGCTATTTTAACGGCTGCGGTGGTCGCGAAGCCCGATCCTCGCTGGCAAGAAGTGCCATGCGCATTTATTGAACTCAAAGCAGGTAAAGAAACCACACCTGAGGAAATCATTGAATTCTGTAAGCAACATCTGGCACGTTTTAAAGTACCGAAAGATGTAGTGATTACAGAAATTCCAAAAACGTCGACAGGCAAGTTACAGAAATTTGTCCTGCGCGATTGGGCCAAAGAGCGTGCAACGGGCGAGTTTAGCTAAACATTCAGCAAATCGTACAAGCAAAAATCCTCAAATAAAAAAGCGACCTTAAAGGTCGCTTTTTTTGTCTAAATGACTTAATTATCTGAAATTAAAGCCACTTGCTGAATGTAGTTAAATAATTTCAAACGCGAAGCTTTAAGTTGTTCTTCATCAGCCTGCTGTTTCATATCACGGTGAATACGCAATACATGCTGACGAATGGTATGACGTTCCGCGGCATTATAGGTTTTGGAAAACTCATTAATAACCACATCACCATCTTTGATCATACGATCAACCCAACGCTGCAATTGAGCGGTTTTTTTCGCGCCTTGTTGCGGTGTCAAATAAGACAAAATCACCGTTTCATCTTCATTACGCAACAACTTCCCAATGCGTAAAAATTGGCGACGACGAGCTTCATTTGATGTAATTAGTTTCACATCCAAAAGGGCTTCAATCAAACGCTCTTCAACAGGTAAGTTTTGAATTTGTTTAGTGTTCAACTCTGCAAGTTGAGAACCCAAAGATGCCATACGTTGTACGGCTTTTTTCTGTTCAGTTTTACTTGCACGTCCTTCTAAAGATTCAAAGTCTTCTTCAGTAAAACTATGCGGTCGACGTGCCACGATTAATCTGCCTCGTAAAATTTTGCTGCAAATAGTGCCTGAATCTCAGATAAAGCTTGTTCTTCATCTGCGCCTTCAAGCACCAAGCGTAAAGTGGTGCCCTTTCCTGCGCCTAGCATCAGGAGGGACATAATATTTTTGGCATCCACCAATTTGTCTCCTTTTCCAATTTGGATTGAAGAACGGAATTTGGTGGTCACTTCAATGAGCTTGCCAGATGCACGCGCATGTAACCCTAGTTTATTAATTACGTCAACAGTTGTGTCAATCATGCCCAGTGCTTCATTTCTCGATGGAGGACCTGAATAGACCATTTTGCCTCAAGGGCTTTTTTTAGTCTATCCACAATATATACAGAGCGATGCTGCCCACCCGTACAACCAATTGACACGGTCATATAGTGACGATGCCCTTCAGCAAAAGCTGGTAACCATTTATCTAAAAACTTATAAATATCTTGGAACATTTCGTGGGTTTGCTCACTTTGTTCCAAAAATTTTTGCACAGGGGCATCTAGTCCAGAATACTTCCGCAGTTCTAAATCCCAATGGGGATTGGGTAAATGTCGAACATCAAACACATAGTCAGCATCTAACGGAATACCATGTTTAAAGCCGAAAGACTGCAAAATCAAAATCAGGTTATCTGACTGCCCCAATTTTGACAGCAAGGTATGCTTTAAATCGTGCACACTTTTATCGGTGGTATCAATATGCACAGTTGAGCGCAAATTAATCGGCAATAAAAGGGTTTTCTCTTCTTGAATACACTGGTTCAAACTTTGAAAGCGTGTCGCCAACGGATGTGGACGACGTGAAGCACTAAAGCGCGCAATCAGCTCTTGGTCACGCGTGGTCAAATAAATAATATCGACCGTACCATGCCTTTGCAATTGTTCAAACACCAAGTCGAACTCTTGCAAATCTGCACGTGTACTGCGTACATCCACACCGAGAGCCAACTGCTCAAGGTTATTTTCCCGATCTAGCTTGGCAACAATCTCTGGGAGTAAGGCCAAAGGCAAATTATCAATACAGTAATAACCGAGGTCTTCCAATACTTGTAATGCAGAGGATTTACCTGAACCAGACTGTCCTGTAACAATTAAAATGCGCTTCATCTTAATCCTTTGAGAGGTGAGCTTGACTAAATATGTTTCACTTTCAAGTTATCAATTAAACGAGTTGCCCCGAGTTTTGCCGCAACAAAAAGCACCACATCTTGGTCAAACGCATCTACGTTTTGCAATGCAGGCGTGCGTGCTTCCACATAATCCACAACAAAGCCAGCCTGTGTCAATGTCGCCTTTATATTTGCTAACACATCCGCTAAAGCGGTACCAGTTTGTAGCGACTGCTCTGCTGCTTTTAAGCTTTGATAAATGGTCGGTGCCTTTTGACGGTTTTCTTCGCTTAAATAACCATTACGGGAACTTAAAGCCAAACCATCTTCTGCACGTGCAATTGCCACACCCATCACTTCAAGCGGCATATTCAAATCACGAACAAACTGACGAATCACAGCCAACTGTTGATAGTCTTTTTCACCAAAGAAAGCAAAATTAGGTTGCACAATATTGAACAGTTTCGTCACCACAACGGCGACACCATCAAAATGACCTAGGCGTTGTAGACCACACAAATCATTGGTGATATCTGAAACAGTAATATTGGTCAAACGTGGACTGTTGCCATACATTTGCTCAACCGATGGTGCAAACACGATGTCACAACCAACCTCGGCCAACAAGCGCTGATCTTGCTCCAAGGTGCGTGGGTAACTGTCAAAATCTTCATTGGGTCCAAATTGAATAGGATTCACAAAAATGCTAACTACAACCACATCACAGAGTTTTTTCGCTTCGCGTACAAGGTTCAAATGTCCCTGATGCAAGTTCCCCATGGTCGGGACGAAACCAATACTTTTTCGAGCCGTTCGCGCAGGGTTCAATGATGCTGATAGGCCTTGGATCGTGGTTTCAGTTTTCATGTTTTACAGCTCGACTTGGAATGTTTGTTCTTTCGCAGGGAAGGAGCTATCTAGCACCGCTGCATGGTATGCCTTGAACGCATCCAAAATCGCAGTTTCCCCTGCTTGTTCTTTCATAAAGTTACGCACAAATTTTGCAACACGACCAAAAGTCAGTCCAAGCATGTCTTGTACCACCAAGACTTGACCATCGGTATCCACACCTGCACCAATACCAATGACAGGTACATGTGGGAACAACTCACTAATTTCTTTACCGAGCTGCGCAGGCACACACTCTAATAACAGCACCGCAGCACCCGCATCAACCACCGCTTGGCAGTCCGCAATCAGTTGGTCTGCCGCTTCACGTGTACGTGCTTGTAATTTATAGCCACCAAACACATGTACAGACTGTGGGGTTAAACCTAAGTGTACACATACAGGAATACCGTTTCGTGTCAAAACTTGAACCGTTTCAGCCAGCCATGCACCACCTTCAACTTTGACCATTTGCGCGCCCGCTTGCATCACCACTTTTGAGCTTTGCAAAGCATCATTTAAGGTGGCATAGCTCATAAACGGTAAGTCGGTCATGATCAAGGCATGCTGGTTACCTCGGCGTACAGCTGCGGTATGGTAAGCCATATCTTCAACCGTAACAGGCAAAGTGGAATCACGACCTTGAATCGCCATACCTAGTGAATCGCCAATTAAAATGGTATCAATTTCAGCAAGTTCCATTGCCTTTGCCATACTTGCATCATAACAAGTCAGGCAGGAAAATTTGCGACCTTCTGCTTTAAATTTTCTTAAGTCATTTAAACTAATCATCAAACTATTCCTTTCAACATCTTTAGCTCGGCTAAATTAAATCTCTGCCCAATTGCCTGCATCCAGCACGCTCAACGTGGGTTGTTGTACAACAGGCAACTGTTTCAACGCAATACCATCAATGTGTAAATTTGGGTCTAAATCCAGTAGTGGAATCAACACAAAATCACGCTCCATCACACCAACATGGGGCACAGTTAAGCGTTCATGCTGAATTTTCTCTTCTGCATAGATCAGTAAATCTAAATCTAAAGTGCGTTCACCCCAATGGCGTAAACGTACACGTCCCGACTCTTGTTCAAAACGTTGCAGCTCATCCAGCAAAGCCAACGGCGCCAAGTTTGTGCTGAGTTGCACTACGGCATTTAAATAATTGGGTTGATCTTGCGGTCCCATCGGTGGGCTTTGATACAGCTTGGAGGTCTTCACATCGCCAAGACTAGCCAACTTGTGCACCGCTTCAGTCAAAATCACCTTAGAGTCGCCTAAGTTACTACCTAGACCAATGTACGTGACGATGCTCATTGTGTCGGCCCAAAAATCACGCTGCTTAAATCACGTTGAACACGTTTACGTTTTAAAATTGGGTGGTCTGCGCCAATCTCGGTCGAGCTGTGACCTGCTCCCCTACCCGTCTGGGTACGAGCTTCAGCGTGTTGCTTCGGTTTACGTGCACGACGACTGCGCGATTCTTGCTCTTGCACCAGAGGCTCAATTTCATGACTTACCGTTTTGGCAATCGCCGCTTCTTCAGCACTTGCTTTACTGCTGCGACGTGATTTTGCACGTTGGCGATTATATTGGCTGATGGCACGTTCTTTTTCATCGGTACTCATCAACTGATAGGCATCCCACCATTGTCCCATGCCAAGCGTACCGTCATCACCAGATTTTTCGCGAAGCAACAAAAAGTCAAAGCCTGCACGGAAACGTGCATGGCTAGATAAAGCTTGAATTTGCTGTGCTTTTGGGTTGAGTAAACGGGTTTGCATTTCCCACACTTCACGAATAAAGGTTTCGGCAAAGCGCGGAATAATGGTACGCGTGGCTTGGCGTTTTAATACATCAAGTCCTGCTTGTGCACGAGCTTCAGCCGCAACCATACCTTTACTGCTATAAAACTCACAACGCTCTAAGAACGGCTGCCATAACAATACCGCATAGAAAAATGCAGGGTTGATGGTTTTGCCCACTTGAATACGTTGATCGGTATTTTTAGCGGCACGTTCAATAAATGGGGTGATATTCGGTTGGATATCTGCAAATAACTGCTTCCAAATCCCAAAATCGATCAGCATTGGCAACACACGATTTAAATGCCCCATCGTGAACAGCTTCTGAGATTCATCATATAAACGGTGCGGCGAAACATCTCGCAGCAACTGCGTCATTTCCAAGGTGAAAACGTCGAGAATTTGCTGATCGATTGAGAAACCTAATTTTGCAGCAAAACGTAAAGTCCGCAGCATCCGCACAGGATCTTCTTCAAAACGCGTTTGTGCATCACCCAGTAGACGTAAGGTTTTATTTTTAATGTCATCCACAGCATGACAGAAATCTAAGACAACACCCTTGCGTGGCTGATAGTACATTGCATTAATTGAAAAATCGCGGCGAGCAAAGTCTTGCTCTATCGTGCCCCAATTGTTATCACGCAAAATCATGCCTTGCGCAGAGGTGACTTCTTTCTTCGGTGGTGCACGGAAAGTTGCAACTTCAACCAACTCACGACCTGAATAGACATGAGCCAGCTCAAAACGGCGCCCAATAATACGGCAACGTCGTCCGAAAACTTCTTTTACCTGTGACGGTGTTGCATTGGTCACTGCATCAAAATCTTTGGGATTTAGGCCAAGCATCATGTCGCGGACACCGCCACCGACGATATACGCTTCATAGCCTGCCTTAGTTAATGCATCGATCACATCTAAAATGTAAGAAGGTAATTGAGCGGTTGATAAACCACATTTTGACGCGCGCAAAGTTTGCAAAAGCCGCTGTCTCCTACGCCTAAACGTAAAATTCTAAGATGACGCTAATCATATATCTAACACAATCAAAGGGCAATTTGATTATCTAAAGCAAAGCAGGATTCTGATCAATTCACGAATAAATGACACCGCTTTTTTCACAAGCCCAAACGAGTTTTATTTTTTGCAAAAATTGCCGGTCCAATCCCGCGCACCTGTTGTAGCTCATCTATGGTCTTAAATGGCCCTTGTTTCTGGCGATAGGCCACAATTGCCTGTGCCTTTTTTAAACCCACACCCTGAAGCTGCTGTAATTGATCGACACTGGCTTGATTTAAACTAATTTTATTTGCGCTCAACACAGGTTGAGCCTGAACAGGAGACACAGCACGTTTCACGCTCTTTGGCGCTTGAATACGATCATCCCACGCCTGCTGCTCTGCTTTCCAGTTCAGGTAGTTCTGATCAAAAGACTGTGCATAACTACTGGGTACCCAAGCCAGTAAACTCAGTAATAACAACGCAATGATCAACAAACTTACTTTTATTTTTATCAATTCAAGCCACCATTTTTATTATTTCAGTTGTAATTTGGCTTGCTCCCACAGTTGATCCATTTCTTCTAAAGACATCTGCTCAATCTTTTTTTGTTGTTGCAAAGCTTGATCTTCAATGAAAGCAAAACGAGTACGAAATTTATGAATCGTACTCAAAAGCGACATTTCGCTTGAGACGCCCAGTTTACGTCCAACATTGATCATTGAAAATAAACAATCGCCAAATTCATCTGCTATTTCATCGGAATTTTGCTGTTGAACGGCATATTTCAGTTCAGCTAATTCTTCTTCAAGTTTGGCATAAGCACCTGCTACATCAGGAAAGTCAAAACCGATCTGTGCTGCATTTTTTTGAATCTGTTCCGCTTGTTGTAAGGCTGGACCATGTTTGATGCTGTCTAATCGTGACTGTGCCTTACCCTGTTTTTCCTGCTGTTTAATTTGCTTCCAAAGCTCGCCCACATCTTCGGCAGACAAAGCTGAAAACTGCTGTGCTTGAAAGACATGGGGATGACGACGAATTAGTTTTTCTGTGATGGCATGAACCACATCTTGAAAATTAAAAGCCCCTTGCTCGGCATACATCTGTGACTGGAACACTACCTGTAACAGTAAATCCCCCAACTCATCACGCACATCATCAGCTTTACCTGAACGCACAGCGGCTTCAACTTCATAAGCCTCTTCAATGGCATAGCGGGTTAAACTTTCTGGGGTTTGCTGTTGATCCCATGGACATTTTTCACGTAATTCACACATCACGTTCAGCAATTGCTCCATGTTTATCTCTCTTCAAAAATCATATTGATAAAAATTACATTATGACGGCATTCATTTGTTATGCTCAATCCAATCACAACAATAACATCAAGAAAAAGAGTAACGAGGAGCCCTTTCAATGCGCAGTATTTTGATTAGCGGTGCAGCCCAAGGTATTGGTGCGGCCATCGCTCGCTTATTTTATGCACATCACTACAAAGTCGGGATTTATGACATCAATAGCGCTCAAGCCCAACAGCTGGCAGCTAGCCTCGGCCCAAATGCCAAAGCAGGACAGCTCGATGTTTCCAACTATCAAGACTGGCAAACTGCTTTGGCCGAGTTTGTCGCATGGGCGGGCGAGCTCAATGTCTTGGTCAATAATGCAGGAATTCTATTCTCTGGACCTTTTGAACAAACAGAGATCAGCGCACATCACAAAACCATGTCGATCAATGTCAATGGTGTACTGAATGGCTGTCACGCTGCATTGCCCTACCTCAAACAAGCGAATTTTGCCCGTATCATCAATCTTTCTTCTGCTTCAGCCATCTATGGTCAAGCCGATTTAGTCTCGTACTCTGCCAGTAAGTTTGCGGTACGCGGCATCACCGAAGGCTTAGATACCGAATGGCAGAAATATGGCATTCGCGTATTAGATGTCATGCCGCTATTTGTACAAACTGCTATGGTGCAAGATATGCAAGCGAAGAGTATTCAAAACATGGGGGTACACTTAACTGCAGAAGATGTAGCGCAACACGTTTTTCAACGTGCTGTTGCAAAAGATACGGCACTCACTGCAACGCATCAAGCCGTGGGCGCCAAAGCCAAGCTTTTATTTCAACTGAGTAAAATCAGTCCCCAATTTCTCAATCGCCAGACCAATTTGTACCTTTCCAAATAAAAAAAGCCTGCAATTGCAGGCTTTTTCTTTTCAATTCGCTTAGTTACCTTGCACCAAACGGCGCGCACTAATAATGCCCGGTTGTTGCTCTAACCGCGCCAACAGTTTTGATAATTGCGATAAGCCTTTCACTTCAATCAACAGTTTCATATTGGCAATACCGTCTGCTTCAGAGATGGTATTAACCTGACGAATATTGATTTGATCGGAGAAAATCACTTGAGTCAAATCTTTGAGCAAACCACGTCGATCATAAGCTTCCACCACAATCTGTACACTCTGACCACGCGTTGGCTGCATTTCCCAATCGGCTTCTACTGCACGTTCAGGTTCATTTTGAATCATGCGTAAGTAGTCAGGACATGCCACTTTGTGAATGCTCACCCCACGGTTTAAGGTGATATAACCCGCAATTGACTCACCATGCACAGGCTGACAACACTGCGCCACATGCAGCTCAACGTTATCTAAACCATCAATCAAAATGCCATGCGCTGACAAGGTATGACTAGCACGTGGATTCAATGTCGGCTTCAGCACCAGTTCAGGTTCGTCCTGATCCAAATGCATATGACGATTCACCTGATTGATCAAGGCATGCAGGCTAATGTCACCATTGACCAGTGCAATCAGAATATCTTCACCCGCTTTGACATTGAAATGATTGCAGTAATCATTCAAATCAATACTTTTTGGGTGAATTGCTAAACGCGAAAGTTCTTTGTTGAGCAGGTCACGGCCCACTTCCAAGTTTTTGCTGCGGTCTTGTTGTCTAAACCAATGGCGCAGCTTATCACGCGCACGTGCTGTCTTGATATAACCTAAAGAGTTCACCAACCAATCACGGTTTGGCTCACGGTCTTTCTTGGTTAAAATCTCAACTTGCTCACCCGTTTTTAAGGTATAAGTTAGCGGAACATAACGCTGATTCACTCGCGCGGCATAACACTTGTTACCGACTTGCGTATGCACATGATAGGCAAAATCGAGTACGGTCGAACCACGTGGGAGTTCTTTAATATCTCCATCACGGCTAAATACATAAATCTTCTCAAAATCTTCAAAATCTTGAATTTGTTCAAAATTTTCAGAGTCTTCATCCGACTTATGTACATTCGCATCATTTCGCTCTTGATAGTGTTCAAGTACTGCACGCAATGAATGTAAACGATGGTTAAAAGAGCGATCGGTATTCTTACCGCCCTCTTTATAGTTAAAGTGCGAACACACACCAAGCTCTGCTTCTTCATGCATGCTCTTGGTACGAATCTGAACTTCCAGTGATTTGTTTTCCGCAATCACAGCCGTATGCAGTGAGCGGTAACCATTGGCTTTCGGATTGGTAATATAGTCATCAAACTGATGCGGTATATGCCGCCAAATTTGATGCACAATCCCCAGCGAGTGATAGCACTCAGGTACGGTTTTAACCAAGACTCGAACGGCACGAATGTCATAGAGCTGATCGAAGCTCAGGTTCTTACTTTTCATTTTTCGATAAATCGAATAAATGTGTTTTACCCTGCCACTAATTTCAGCTTCAATGCCATGCTCAGTCAAAGATGCACGCAATGTATCAATCACAAACTGAATATATTGCTCACGCTCCAGTCGCTTTTCATTCAGCAGCGTCGCAATTTCTTTATAGCGATCGGGTGCTAAATAGCGAAAGGCTAAATCTTCCAGCTCCCACTTTAACTGTGCAATCCCTAAACGGTGTGCCAGAGGTGAGTAAATGGTTAAGATTTCTCGTGCTACACGCTCTTGACGCTCTTTTGATGAGGTCGCCAATTCACGCAGTGCATAAGTTCGCTCAGCCAATTTGATCAGTACAACGCGCACGTCTTCCGTCACCGAAATCAACATTTTATAAATGCCGTTTAAGTGCTCACGCTGATTGTTATTAAAGTGATCTTCGAGACGTTTATTCTGCTCAATGAGGTCGGACAACTTACCCATGGCCAAAGTGCCTTTGACCAGTGCATGCACTTGTTCGCCAAAATGCTCTTGTACTTCCGCCAAAGGAATCACACCTTCGCGTACACCACGATAGAGCATCGCAGCCGCCAAGGTGTCTTCATCGACATGTAGATGGGCCAGAATATCCGCCATTTCAATACCAGTATAAAAGGTATTGGAACGATGATTAACCGTGGTTTCTAACTCTTTTTGTAAAGTCAAATTGGCAACTTCTTCGAGTTGCTCAAGCTTCGCACCATCTAATATGCTTCGAACACGATCTAACCATTCAGCCAAATCATGTTGAGCTTGTTCGGCATGCTCTACAGTCGCCTCCTGAGACAACTCATTGAGTCGCCCAGGTAGTTGCTCACGTACTGTGACCATACCCTTCTCCTACACTTTTACGCTTCATATTCTTTAATCGTTTATCTCATTATCTTTTTCAAACAATGCTATCGACTCAACGTGACCTGTGTGGGTAAACATGTCCATCACACCGGCTTTGACTAATCGATAACCCTGCTGTACCAACAGCCCCGCATCCCTTGCGAGTGTCGCCGGATTACACGACACGTAAACGATTCTTTTTGCACCAAAGTTAGGCATATAATGCATTATTTCCTCTGCGCCTGCACGTGGAGGATCTATCAATAATGCATCAAATCCTTGATTTGCCCAAGAATGATGCGAGAAATCTTTTGTTAAATCTTGTGAAAAGAACTTCAACTGGCCAAGAGCATTACGTTCCGCATTTTCTGCACCACGTTGAACCATTTCTTCACTGCCTTCAACACCAACCACTTGTCCTGTTGCGCCCACGCATCGAGCCAAAGGCAAAGAGAAATTTCCTAGACCACAGAACAAATCGAGAACACGTTCTCCTTGTTTTAAATCTAGCAAGTCACATGCCAATTTCACCATTTGCGGGTTAATGGTTGAGTTTACTTGAGTAAAGTCGTGTGGGTTAAATCCAAATTCCACATCAAAATCATTTAAACGATAATGTAAACGCATCTCTGCCTGTTCATTATCCATACGCTTTAGGCTGTCTGGGCCTGCAGCTTGTAAATACAATTGCCACCCTCTGTCTAACGCAAATTGTTTTAATCGGTTGACATCCTCTGTGTTTAATTTTTCAGTATGTCGCACCGTGAGGGCTATATCACAATCCCCCATGGCCAATTCTATATGACCAATGGCTGCTTTGGCTGTTAGACTTTGGAGTAACTGCTTCAAGCGTGTGATCGAACCAAACGCTTGATCTAACACCAAACAACGAACAATTGAAGTCAGTTTATTGGTTTGACGCTCTCTAAAACCCACGACCAATTGATCTTTGTGCGGCAAATAACGCACCCCAATACGTGCTTTACGGCGGTAGTCTTCACGTAAAGAGCGCAAAGGCGGCAACCATTCTTCAGGTTGAATCCCCGCAAAATGCTGCAAATGCGATTTAAGCACATCTTGCTTTAAGCGAATTTGTTCATCGGGATGAATGTGCTGCATATTACAACCACCACAGCTTTTAAAATGCGGACACTTCGGCTCAACACGAAAAACAGAGGCCTCACCGAGGAGTTGAACAGCATCGGCTTCCTCTAAACGCTTTACCGCATGGGTAATCTGCGCTTTAACCGTTTCACCCGGCAACGCATAGCTAATAAAGACTTTTTTACCCTGCTTGCCCGCAGGATGGTCTGGATGCGAACCATAGTGCGCTATGCCGCGTCCTTCATGCGAAAGTGACTCAACCTGAAAAATATAACTGGGCTGTTGAGTTGGACGAGGTTTGGCTCTATGTTTCATGTGTACCTAAAGATGGGAAGGGGAAAAATCAGCAGCGGTAAAGGCCGTCTGCTGTGAGGTCTCACGCCACACCGACAAAAAGTCTTGATGCTGCGGTTGAGCCTGTAAAAACTGGATAGTTTGATCGATAAAATGACGGTGGTCTTGAGCTAACAATTGCCCTTTGAGCAAGAGCCAACGCAAATACACCAGCCATGTATTTAGCACATCACCTTCACAATAACTGGTGAGTTTGAGCCACTCCTGTGCCCGAACATATTCAGGTACATGATAAGCCCCATCGCCTCGTTTACCGGGATACCCCAATAAATGGGCAACATCATCTAGCTTTTGGAAATGACGTCCATTAAACATTGCCATCACATCCATCAGGTCGATGTGACGCTGATGATAACGGTTCTGATAGTTATTATAGCGCTTTTGTGTGTCAATTTCGCCCTGATCGAACAAAGCAGGTGCAGTTAAACCATGATACATAGCGCGAAGCATGATTACAGGTAAGTCAAACTGAGCACCATTCCAGCTCACTAAAGTTGGTAAGCGCTTATCAAATATAGATAAAAACTTACTGAGGATTTCTGCTTCAGAATATTGTTCACGGCTAAAAGAAAAGAGTTTCATCTGGCCTTGGTCATCCAGCCACAAGCCTGAAATACACACAATTTCATGCAAAGCCAAACGCTGAAAATCCATGCCTGATTCTTGGCGACGCAATTTGGTCAGTGCCGCCTCCAAATCAGCCTCAGGCAAATCTAAACCATATAAATGCGCCCCCGATCTCAAATCAGTCATGGTTTCAATATCAAAGGTGAGAACAGGTAAGCGCATATCTAAGACTCTATTTTTCGTTTTATTCAGGATCAACCACAGAGAAAAGACCCGTCGATAAATAACGGTCACCACGGTCACAAATAATGCACGCAATGACAGCACCGGGGTTTTCTTCAGCAATTTTAATTGATGCCCACACCGCACCACCTGAAGAAGTTCCTGCGCTAATCCCTTCTTTTTGCGCCAATTTACGCATGGTTCTTTCAGCTTCAATTTGCGGAATATCAATAATTTGATCAATCCGACTGCGGTCAAAAATGGTTGGTAAATATTCTTCAGGCCAACGGCGAATCCCCGCAATACTTGAACCATCTGATGGCTGTAGGCCAATAATTTGAATGTCGGGGTTCATCTCTTTGAGATATTTAGAGACTCCCATAATGGTGCCTGTAGTGCCCATTGAGCTCACAAAGTGAGTAATTTTGCCACCCGTTTGCTGCCAAAGTTCAGGCCCAGTCGTTAAATAATGCGCTTCAACATTATCAGGATTACCAAACTGGTTGAGTACATGCCCTTTGCCTTCTTCTTGCATTTGCAAAGCCAAATCACGTGCACCTTCCATGCCCTGTTCTTTGGTCACTTCAATCAGTTCCGCGCCATAAGCACGCATTGCATCTTTACGTTCTTGGCTCATGTTGTTGGGCATAATCAGTTTCATCTGATAGCCACGCATCGCGGCAACCATCGCCAGTGCAATGCCGGTATTTCCACTGGTCGCTTCAATCAAGGTATCGCCCGGCTGGATTTTCCCTCGCTTTTCCGCTTGCATAATCATGTTATACGCGGGACGGTCTTTGACAGAACCTGCGGGGTTGTTGCCTTCTAACTTTGCCAATACTGTTGCTTGAGTGTGACTTGCCAAACGCTGTAAACGCACCAGTGGAGTTTTTCCAACATAGTGATCTAACAAAAATTCGTCTGCTTGAAAATCAGTGGATATAGTACTCATTCTTTTTACCTTGATCGAGGTGCGCCTATTGTATGGAAAAATGCCAGTCCCTGCACCCATTTAGCGTGCTTTTTCGTGAAAGTGATTAAAGCACCATCGATTTTTTATAAAGCGTGCTACACTTCAAAGCATAGGGAATAAATCACTTGCACCATGTCAAATATCAATAAAAAGTTATTTAATCGTCTGCACTTAAACCATGCTTATGGACAGCTCATTGCACTTATTTTCGTGCCGATTATGATTTTGGCCTGTGTAGGTGCATTACTGGTTATTACCGAAACTTCAAATGCCGCCAAAGCCCAGCAGCGACAAATGGCGATAGCGATTTTAACGCGCTACCAGCTGGATGCAGAAGCAGCAATCAATTTGGTAAATGCCTCCCCTTGGCAGTATGAAAATGCACGTTATTTGATGCAAAAGATGTTAGATGAAAAACATTTGATTCGTGCCGCAATTATTGATGACAAAGGTAATAATAAACTCAGCATTGGCTACCAAGACCAAGCGCCGTGGCCAGCGCTGAGAAAAAATACTGATTTTTTTGGCCCAATGAATTTTAAAGGCAATACTGTATATGGTTTACCCATCAACCAATTTACAGGCACGCCTGCGCAGTTAGTGGTTGAATTAGATAACCAGCCCTTACAAATTGCCCGTTATCGCGTGTTGATTGTGTTGATTGCGACAGGTCTGTTGACACTCTTATTGCTTTTACTCTGTTTAAATTTCTACTCGCGTCGCTGGATTGCGCCGATGTATGAAATTCGCATGCAGCTGCAACGTTTAAATGCCGATACCCTCGATCAACACATGCTGATTAACAGCACCGGTGAATTACGCTTGCTACAACGCGATATTGCCAATGTGGTGAAACGCCTGCATTTTAGTTTTTTAGAATTGAAAGAACACACTGAGCAAACGGAAGACGATTTACGTCGAACCCTTGACACTTTAGAAGTGCAAAACATTACCTATCGTCAAGCGCGTGACCAAGCCATTTCAGCAAGTCAGTCCAAGTCAGTGTTCTTGGCCAATATCAGCCATGAACTGCGCACGCCACTGAACAGTATTGATGGTTTTATTCACCTCTTACTGCGTCAAGACAACCTCAACAATGATCAAAATCTGTATTTACAAACCATCCGAAAATCATCTGCACACTTACTGGCACTGATTAATGATGTTTTAGATTTTTCAAAAATTGATGCCGGTAAACTAGAACTCGATACTGCAACTTTTGATTTAGAAGAAGCAATTTTTGATGTTATGGATATGCTGTCTCCTCTTGCTGCACAAAAGCATATCGATATGGCCTTTTACTATGCCGACAATGTGCCAAAGCATGTGGTTGGAGATGCCCTACGCTTCAAACAAATTTTAACCAACTTGATTTCCAATGCCATTAAGTTTACTCCTGATGGCGAGATCATCGTCCGCGCAAGAATGGAACAAGATGATATTGGACAGTGCCTATTGCACTTTAGTGTACAAGACAGCGGCATCGGACTCAGTGGAACCGACCGTAAAAAACTGTTTGAGTCTTTCTCGCAAGGCGATGCTTCAGTCACACGTCAATTTGGCGGTACAGGTCTGGGCTTAGCGATTTCCAAACAGCTGGTGCATTTGATGCAAGGGCAAATTGGATTTGAAGACAACCAAGAACGCGCACCAACCGAAAAAGGTTCCACCTTCTGGTTTACGGCCATGTTTATGGTCAATGAAGAAGATGAGTACGTTGAGCATCCTCAGTTTAGCGATATGCAGGTGGTCTCGTATTTGGCGCATCCAGCAACGGCCAATATTCTGCGTCATTATCTTGAAGACTATGCTGTGGAACACATCGAATCGAGTTCGATTTTAGACTTGTTCAGTCACCTCAACAGACTGCCTCAAGATGTGGAAAATACATGGTTAATTGTTGATCACAGTGGTGATACCGAAGCCTTATTAAAAGAAATTCGTCAGCGTTATAGCGGTAACCTTGCAGTTTATGGCTACCAGATGTCACTTGATTTGACCACGCTGAATGAATATCGCGCACGACCATTATACCAACCGCTCAGTCGGAGTGCTTTGATTCAATTACTCAGCAATCAACCGCTATTTGAAGAAGACGAAATGGAGTCCTTCAATGGTCAAGGCTTACATATTTTAGCGGTGGATGACCATCTCCCCAACCTGATTGTCCTTGAAGCCCTACTGGGCGAGTTGAATGTCACGACAACAAAAGCTTTAAGCGGTCAACAAGCCTTAGAGATTCTACAAGAGCGCGCTGAACACAACAGCAAAGCTTTTGATTTGGTGTTTATGGATATTCAAATGCCTGTCATGTCGGGTGTCGATACCACACGTGCCATTCGTGCGCTGGAGTCAACCATTGAAAACCATAAGCGTTTGCCTATTATTGCCCTCACCGCACATGCATTGGCTGATGAAAAACAAAAACTACTGCAAGTCGGCATGGATGACTATGTCACCAAACCGATTCAAATTGATCAGCTCATTCAAATCCTGACCCATTGGACCACTGATCGCTTCAACAAAGGCTCACCTGTTGAAAAAGCCATCGTGATTGAAGCACTTGATCCGAAGGTGCTCGACTGGCAGCAAAGCTTACAGTTAGCCGCTAATAAAGAAGACTTAGCAGTCGACTTACTGCGTATGTTAATGGACAGTTTTGATACTGAGCTGCATGAAATGAAGCAGTTGATTGAAATGGAAGATTTCCCACAATTGGAGCATGTGCTACACCGTCTGTATGGTGCAACACGCTATGTCGGTGTACCCAACTTACAAGAAGCAACAGGGACATTTGAACAGTTTGTTTCAACCTTACGTAAAGAGCGTCGTAAAGCCGATGAACAGTTTGTTCAAGAAACTATAAAACGTTTCAATGAACTCAAAGTCGTGATTGAACAAGTACAACATGCGGCACAGCAAATTTTAATCAAACATAGTCCATAAAACATTCAAAAGAGCATGACACCAAAGGCAAGTTTCGACGTGACTCTTGGTGTCATTTATCAGCACGGGAGCTATGCTATGCTCCGTGCGAGCAAAAAATAAGAGTTCTCATCATGGCTTTACTTCGCATTGAAAACAAAAATGGCATTGCCACTGTTTCACTTAACCGTCCAGACAAACGCAATGCGATGAGTTTCGACCTGTTGCGCGAATTGGTTAAAACTGCTGAAAAAATTAAAAAAGATCGCAGCATTCGCTGTGTCATCCTTACTGGTGAAGCGCAAGTCTTTAGCGCAGGCATTGATCTTGCCGATTTGAACAATCCGAAGAATCGCGCCTATGCCGCATGGGAACTGATCAAACCTGGACAAAGCCTCTTTCAAAAAGCATTCCTGATTTGGCAAGAACTGCCTGTTCCTGTGATTGCCGCGATTGAAGGGTTTTGCTTTGGCGCTGGCATGCAATTGGCTTTAGCGGCGGATATTCGTGTCGCACACCCTGCAACCAAAATGTCGATTATGGAAAGCCGCTGGGGACTCGTTCCGGATATGGGACTGACACGTTCTTTGAAAGGTCTAATCGGACTAGATCTTGCCAAAGAATTAACACTTACGGCGCGTATTTTCGATGCAACTTATGCCAAAGAAATTGGATTAGTCACACACCTTGATGAATCACCGCTTGCTAATGCTCAAGCCATTGCAGAAGAAATGTTACAACGCTCACCAGATGCACTCATGGCCTCTAAATATGTGTTGGATGCTATGCAGCATGAGCCTAAAAAATCCTTACGTTTGGAAAAAATTTGGCAGCTCAAATTACTGTTAGGTAAAAATAGCCAAATCGCACGTAAGAAAGATAAACAACCTGACGTGCAGTATCTACCACGCCAATACAAATAACAGTATTTAACCACTGACAATCAAAGAGGGTCCCATGAGTTTCGATCGACACACTAAAATTGCATTTCTCGGCATGGGACTCATGGGCAGCCGTATGGCCACCCGCTTACTTCAAGCAGGTTTCGAGGTCGCGGTATGGAACCGTACCCGCAGTGCCTGCGATGCACTCATTGATTTGGGGGCGACAGACTTAGCGTTACAGAACATTGCTGAATATCCTATAGTCCTGACCTGTTTAGCCGACGACAAAGCTGCACTCAGCGTTTATGAACAAATCGAACCGTTTTTGACGGCGAAGCAAGTGATCATCGACTTTTCCAGTCTTTCGGTGGAGCAAACCCTGAGTCTTGCAGCACGTGCCGAATCAAAACAGGTGCAATGGATCGACTCACCTGTTTCAGGGGGAACTGTCGGTGCAGAACAAGGGACGCTGGTCATCTTTGCTGGTGGCGATGCACAGACGATTCAAGACTTGTCTTTGATTTATAATATCTTGTCGCAACGTGTCACCTGTATGGGCAACACTGGAACAGGACAAGCCACCAAAATTTGTAATCAACTGATTGTGGCAGCCAATAGCACTCTGATTGCAGAGGCGGTTACTTTAGCAGCCAAAGCTGGCGTGGACACTCGCTTACTTGCACCTGCGCTTGCAGGCGGTTTTGCCGATTCGAAACCCTTCCAAATTTTAAGTCCACGTATGGCGACCCACCTGTTTGAGCCCGTACAGTGGAAAGTTCAAACCCTGTCCAAAGACTTGAACAATGCTGTGCAACTTGCTGCGCAGCACCAACTCGACATTCCTGTTGCAGCGCGAGCACTTCAGCAATTGCAAGCACACCAACAACAAGGCTATGCTGAAGCTGATCTTGCCTCAGTCATATTACAAGTAGAACAAAAAGCCAAATAAAATCAGGAGAAAATCATGACCAAACTTGCTGTAAATTTATCCATGATTTTTACCGAAGTGCCGCTGCTTGAGCGTTTTGCTTTGGCTCAAACCGCAGGTTTTAAACATGTGGAAATCCAATTTCCCTACGAACTCAGCATTGAACAAATTCAAACTCAGCTTACGCTTCATGACTTAAGCCTCTGCCTGATTAACGTTCCTGCGGGTGACTTAATGACTGGTGGCAATGGACTCGCAAGTGTCCCCGGCAAAGAGCTAGAGTTTCATCACGCTCTCCAGTTAGCAGTGCAATATGCCAGTGCACTCAAAGTGCCAAGTGTGAATATCCTTGCTGGCAAACAACCACTGGATGCCGACCTACTGCCCTGTTTAAATACCTTGTCCAAAAACCTGAAACTGGCCTGCCACATGTTCAGTGAACATGACATTCAACCTGTCTTTGAAATGATCAACGGCACGGATATGCCGCGCTTCTTAGTGCAAAATATTGCCCAAGCACAGGAAATGCTAGAAGCAGTACAACACCCTGCACTTAAAATGCAATATGACTGCTATCACATGGCCATGATGGGTGAAGATGTGTTGCAAGGGCTACAAGAAAATATTCAAGATATTGGTCACATTCAATTTGCAGACTGTCCGGGGCGGCATGAACCAGATACTGCACAAATTATGTATGCAAATATTTTTGAATGGCTACAACACAGCAGTTATGACGGTTTTATTGCGGCGGAATATCGACCAAAAACTGTTTCAACTCAGTCCTTTGCATGGAAGGCAAAATACTTTGCTGCACACCCTCAAAGTTGAACCATTGCGGATTTGAAATTTTCGCCTAAAAACGCTATATTATAAGATGAGTTATTGTCCGGAAAAATTCCCTTTATGAATTTAGAACCATCGCCCAGCGCTTCTAATTCTCACGATTTCGCAATGAATACCCAAGCTGCCGACGTACAAGCTTGCTTAAAAGTTGTACATGAAGCCCTTGAAGATGTAAAAGCAAAAGATATTTTAGCGATTGATGTCAGCCTAATCAGCAACGTCGCTGATGCAATTGTGATTGCAAGCGGTACATCAACGCGTCACATCAAAGCACTTGCTGATAACGTTGCTGAAGAAGCACGTAAAGCAGGCTTCCGCCCTCTCGGTGTCGAAGGCGAACGTGATGCAGAATGGATCTTGATTGATCTTGGCTTTGTTGTTGTGCACGTGATGTTGCCAACAGCACGTCGTTTCTACGACCTAGAAAGCCTTTGGCGTGCAGCCCCAGAAGAAACTGTAGCCTAATATGAAAAGAGCGACCTGAAGGTCGCTTTTTTTATGTCTAATTTTATTTAAATTAAGCGATGCATATCGACCATTGGGTAACGCTCTTTCACTTGGCGCTTCACGTGGGCATAGAGTTGATCTGCTTTTGCAGGACCATAAAATTCACAATAATTTTCATAACAGACCGTCAAGAGCTGCGCATATTGAGTCATGGGCAAAGCTTCGAGTACTGCTCGATCATCCAAGGCCTGATATCTATCAATCACAATGGATACAACCTCTAGCTGCGTTTTCACCTCACGCTCAAACTCCTGCACATCAACGGCTTTGACTGCTTGACAGATATTTTGCATAAAAAACGTCAATGCATCGAGTAACACTGCTCCCCCTTGTTCGCTTTTCGATGCTTTTGCAGAGGGATTCAACAACACTTGTTTTTCAACTTGGGCCATCTCGGCCAAGACATTTTTGAGCATGTCTTTTCGAAAGTAACGTAATTCTTCTGTGGTGCAAATTTCACTCAAAAAACGATTCAGGACAAAGGAGGGTTGATCACCATATTTCGCTTCCCAGTGATTCAATACTTGCTCTAAAAGTGTTCCTTGTAAGTACTGACTCAGTCCACGCTCGATCGCTTGGCGTTTTTGTACAATAGTTAATGTTTCAGTCGACATGAGCTATCCTCTTTCATTAATGACGTTTGGTCATATCATCAGTTTCAAACGTCACATCACGCTGAAACTCGGGATAAGACAGTTCTGCATGTTCGGTATAGTCCAAGCCACGTTGTTCATGTTGTTTACTCACCCGCAAACCACCAAGAACGGCGTCTAAGATTTTAAAGACGATCAATGCCACACCAAAGCCCCACGCAAAGGCTGTCAAAACCCCCAAGCCTTGTACCGCAATGATCCCCGCATTAAACATATTGTTTTCAAAAAATAAACCCGCTGCCAATGTGCCCCATGCCCCACAAAAACCATGCACAGTTACTGCATCCACCACGTCATCCAAACGGAGTTTTTCCATCACCACTGGTAAAATACTGACCAACAAACCTGCAGCCGCACCACTGATGATGGCATACACTGGACTCATGGTTGCACAACCCGCCGTAATTGCAACCAGCCCACCCAAGGAGGCATTAATGGTGCCGCGCATTAAAATCGCTTTACCACGTATTAGGGTATAAATCATATAGGCAACTGCCGAAGCACACGCCGCCAAATGCGTATTCAAGGCAATCCTCCCAATACTCACATCTGCCTTCACGGTAGAGGCCGCATTAAAACCAAACCATGCCAGCCATAGAACAAAACCGCCTAGCGCCACCAACGGTAAATTATGTCCTGCCAAATAATGTACTTGCCCATTGCGTCCAAACCGTCCTAAACGGGGTCCTAGCACAATAATTCCAGCTAAGGCTACCCATCCACCAATCGAATGCACCACCGTTGAACCAGCAAAGTCGATGAAGCCCATGGCTTTTAGCCAACCTTCGCCATCAAATAAGCTCCCCCAAGCCCATGCACCAAAAATCGGGTAGATCAAACCACTGACCACCGTAGCACTCACGATATATGCCACAAAGTGAATCCGCTCAGCCATCGCCCCACTGGCAATCGTCGTGGCGGTGGCCGCAAACATCATTTGAAAGAATAAGAGGTTCCAATGCCAGTCATCCAGAACATTGGGTGCAAAATGCGAGGTTCCTATCCAGCCACTCGAATTGACACCAAACATTAAACCAAAGCCAATCAACCAAAAGACCAAGCCCCCTAAACAGGCATCCATATAGTTCTTCATGAGTACATTAATGGTGTTTTTAGAGCGCACCGAACCACTTTCAATCAGGGCAAAACCTGCTTGCATGAAAAACACCAAAATGCCACCGAGCACCACCCAAACACTGTCAAGCGAGAGACGAATTTCTTGAATATTTTGAGTCTGTGTTGGTAGAGACTCTGCGGCAAAACTGGGTAAGGCAATACAGCACACGAAGAAGAGTAAGTATTTTATTTTTTTCATGAATAATCCCCCAAAGATTATTCATCTCAATTGCAAAATCAATGCCAGTGTTTCAACACCTATAGATATTTAAAAATGATCCATGCCTGCCAATATAAACAGGGCAATTTAAACAAGGTGAAAAAGCGATACACCATACAAGAGGTCAAAATGAATTTATAAGCTAATTGATAAAACATGGCTTTTAGTTTTTATAATATTCATCCACAGCATAATACTGGACCTTCTCTATCCATCGCCCACGATTCAGCGTTCGCTCTGTCACTTTAACCTTTCCCTCTTGGACTGTTGCATCTTCAATAAACTCTTTCACTAAACGCAAGCCGTGTTTAGGAATCACGATATATTCCGAACGGATGTGATAACAACACCCACTTTTATTGAAGGTTAAGATTCTTTTCTTTTTTGGATCGACCTCAAACATACCCAAATTTTCATGGGTTAAGGCCGATAGCTCCTCACTCAGAACAAATTTATTCTTGGTTCGATGAAAGACATAAACATCGTAGGTTGGCCCGCCATAGGCACCATAGTTACCATTACGGATGGCTACATCCTCACTCCCATCAAAGTTAAAGTCAGCAAAAATTAATGCACTTTGCTCACCATAAAGCTGCACCACATTGACAGATGGTTTGTAAGTTTCGTCCAGATCCATCGTCAATTCAGCCGAGGAAAAATGCTGAAAGCGCTGTGTTGTCCCTTTTAGGTAAAGATCAATATTGGCTTGTCCATCACAGCTACTGTCCGTACAGTTCGTCGTCATTTTTACATCATAGTACTTCGATGCATTTTTTATTTCGAAGACCTGAGCCTGAGTAGCTTGACTCAAAACGCACACACCAAATATCAACAGCACCTGAAACGAGATCTGATTTATGTCCATATTGTTTTCTTATTGAAAAGATACACATCATCTTAGCAAAAGCTGCAAACAGAAAAAAACCACCCGAAGGTGGTCTTTATACACTCTAGGAGGAGGATTAGTGTCCACCACCATTGATTGCTTTGGTCATATCTTCAACCACTTTCTTCGCATCACCAAAGATCATCATGGTTTTTTCGTTATAGAACAAATCGTTGTCTAGACCTGCATAACCTGTCGCCATAGAACGTTTGATGACCATAATGGTACGTGCTTTATGCGCTTCAAGAATTGGCATGCCATAGATTGGAGATGTTGGATCGTCTTTCGCTGCTGGGTTAACCACGTCGTTCGCACCAATCACAAGCACCACATCTGTTGCAGGGAAGTCTGAGTTAATCTCATCCATCTCTAAGATGTCTTCATAAGCCACGTCTGCTTCAGCCAAAAGTACGTTCATGTGACCCGGCATACGACCAGCTACTGGGTGAATGGCAAAGCGTACTTTTACACCTTGTTCTTTCAAGATTTCACAGAGTTCTTTCACCGCATTTTGTGCACGGCCTTGTGCCATACCATAACCCGGTACGATCACAACACTATCTGCATTTGACATCAAGAAGCCTGCGTCATCTGCTGAACCAGAACGATGGTTTCGCTGTGCTTGTTCGCCTTTGTCTGCAGAAGCTACCGTAGTTCCACCCATTGCACCACCAAACAAAACGTTGATGATTGAACGGTTCATAGCTTTACACATGATGTAAGACAGAATCGCACCTGAAGAACCCACCAGTGAACCAGCAACGATCAACATATTGTTTTCAAGTGTGAAACCAATACCTGCAGCTGCCCAACCAGAGAATGAGTTCAATAGCGATACCACCACTGGCATATCACCGCCGCCGACTGGTGCAATCCACACCCAACCGAATGCAAGTGCCAGTGCAGTCATAGCCCAGAATGCATTCATGTTGCCTGTTGTGAAGAAGTACACACCACATGCCAACATTGCAAGGAAAATCAGCGCTTGTACAGGTTTAACCCATGCACCAGAAATGGTTTTTGCCCATTTTTTCGCAGCCAATTTACCATAAGCGAATACAGACGCTGTAAAGGTAATCGCACCGACGAAACAACCCACGAACAATTCAAATAAATGAACCTTGCTCATGTGTGCATGTTGCACCCCCGCAGCAGTTAATGCAGCTTCATTTTGTGCAAATAATGCAGTCAGTTGGTTGTTATGTAGAATTGCCGCAATCGCAATCAATACCGCAGCCAAACCCACCAAAGAGTGCATCAATGCGACCGTTTCAGGCATCTGCGTCATAGGTACAGTACGTGCGCGGGCAATACCCACTATCGCACCCAGCACCATCGCACCGCCAATCATCCAAATCACAGGATGATCTGCTACAAAGAAGGTGGTCACTACAGCAATCGCCATTGCGATCATGCCGTAACGGTTACCTTGAATTGCCGTCTTCGGGCCAGACAAACCACGTAAAGTTAAGATAAAGAGGACAGCACCAATCAGGTAGAACCAATCCGCATAGTCTCGAATGAATTCCATATATTAGCCCTCTTTTTTCTTTTGCTTTGGCTTGAACATTTCAAGCATACGCGCTGTTACTGCGAAGCCACCGAAAATATTGATACTTGCTAAGAACACCGCAATCGCACCTAAGATGCTCACCACATTCACACTTTGGAATGCAACATTCGCATCAACACCAATTGCAGGAATCCCCACCGTTTGAATCATTGCACCCACCACGATGATCGATGACAACGCATTGGTTACTGCCATAAGCGGTGTATGTAGTGCAGGTGTAACGCCCCACACGACGTAGTAGCCTACAAAGATGGCAAGGACGAAAATTGTAATTGTTTCAACCATGATCTATCTCCTTAACCACGCTTCAGCAGTACTTGACCGCCATGAGTTACTAGAAGGGCTTTTTGAATTTCTTCTTCAGGATTGATAGCAAAGTTTTTCTCTGCATCAAATAGAGTATCTAAGAAGTTCAAGACATTTCGTGCATACAAAGCAGAAGCTTCAGTTGAAACTGTAGACGGAATGTTTGGAATACCTAAAATGGTCACACCGTTGTCAGTCACAACATTCTCACCATTTTTAGAACCTTCAACGTTACCGCCTGTTTCAACCGCCATATCAAGGATGATTGAACCTGGTTTCATTTTGGCAACTGTTTCAGCTTTAATTAAGCGAGGTGCATCACGACCTGGTAAAAGTGCCGTTGTGATCACGATGTCTGCATTTGAAACAGCTTTATCCACAATAATGGCTTGATCGCGGATATATTCTTCACCCGGCATCCAACCATAACCATTTTTCGCAGCATCGGCTGCTTTTTGCTGTTCTTCCGCTGACATAGGTACGTCTAACCATTTGCCACCGAGTGATTCAACTTGGTCACGTGCAGTTGGACGCAAATCTGTTGCTTCTACGACCGCACCCAAACGTTTTGCTGTCGCAATCGCTTGTAGACCTGCAACACCGACCCCCATGATCACGACACGTGCAGGTTTTACTGTACCCGCAGCCGTCATCAACATTGGGAACATGCGCTGGTACTCTGCCGCAGCAAGAAGCACTGACTTGTAACCAGATAAGTTGGCTTGTGAAGATAATACGTCCATGTTCTGCGCACGAGATAAAGTCCGTGGCAGTAGCTCTAAAGCAAATGCCGACACTTGTTGTGATGCAAATTGATCAAGCTCCGTATTACGGTACGGATCAAACATGGCAATAACCGATGTATTTGGCGCAAGCTTTTGAATTTCAGCACCCTGAGGAGCACGTACTTTCAAAATCATTTGGCTACCGGTATAGGCATCATCAGTCAACGTAGCACCAACTTGCTCATAAGCACTGTCGATATAAGCAGCTTTCACACCTGCTCTACGTTCAATCACTACATTATGACCAGCACTGATCAACTTTTTTACCGTTTCTGGCGTTGCGGCTACACGATTTTCACCGACGACAGTTTCGGCTGGAATTCCGATCTGCATGAGCGTCCCTCAAGCTAGTTTTTCTTAAAGTAAACATCACCCATTAGGCAATGTTTTCTCACAGGATGTTCTTATGAATTTTTGGATTCTAATGAAACTTTTTTAAAATACCACCCACTATTTATTTAATAAATACCCATATACTGAACTGGTGATTCATAAATAATATTGCGTGATATCTCGTTTATTTGCTTTGAATCCGCTTAAAAATTGATTTATTTCTATTCAAATTCTGAACTACAGATCCTTTCACACTCAAATATGCACTTTTTTTGTACAAAACCAAGTCCTTTAATTCCGCAGTATTGATCTTTTTGACCAATTCAAGAATATAGACCACCATGTTCACATTAACCCGAACCTGTCATTCATAGAGCTTTGCCATCTCCCGTCGCGCAAACTTTGCAGGCATTGACTTAAATGACAGTTTTGCCCCATTTGCAAAAGCTTAGAATTGGCCTGTTCCTATTTTTCATCGATCAAAAATGCCAATGCTCAAAATTTAGCTCAACTGAAGTGCGTATTAGAAATGGATCATATAAAAATACGAGGAGGGATTGATCACGTTTAAGTAGATCTAAAACGAGGAACGACCCACAAAAATGTTTTTTTCATATTTTATCGGATGATAATGGCGTGCATTGACACACTAGGCTTAAGCAAAAATGCACCATAATTGAGCAAAAACACCCTAAATAGATGAATATTTAAGTAATTTGACCCAAATGCTTGAAGTGCTTTATGAGTGAAAATGATCGAATGCAACAATTTCATACAAATTAGACGGGTACGTTCAGAATTTTTTAAAGATTTTTATCATTTTTTGACAGGAAATTCGAAACATCATCATTTTTTGATTGTATTGGACGAAAACGCTCTCCTGATTACAGGTCATGCTATTTTCTATGTCTTCATCTTCGGCTCATTTTTTTATGCAGTCATTTCTCGACTGTTTTAGGCTTTTGCCCCCAGCTTCGTATACAATTTCTGAAACGATGCATCTATTTAACCCAAGCACGATGTAAACGTCTTTCTGAAAAAAATACTCCCTCATCAAAGGCTCATTATGAATACTTCTTTCGACATCAGTCGAGACAAATCTCTGCTCTGGCTGATGGCAATTGTCTGCGGCTTATGTGCAGGGGCAAACTATTATTGCCAGCCTTTGATTTCCTCTATTCAGCAAAGCTTTCAAGCACCAGAAGAACAAGTGGCTTTGACCGTGACCTTTGCTCAAGTCTCCTATGCTTTGGGTTTACTGTTCATTGTGCCCTTAGGCGACATGCTGAACAAAGCCAAACTGATTCCATTACTGATGTTTGGCGCATCTGCTGGACTGTTTATTTGTGCGACATCCACCAACTTATCGATGCTCTGGCTAGGTACCATTATTACGGGGCTCTTTTCTGTCGCAGCACAAGTACTGATTCCTCTGGCCACGATGGCAGTCAAACCTGAAAAAACGGGAGAAGTGGTCGGTTTCCTCATGAGTGGCTTATTGGTCGGGATCTTACTGTCCACCAGTGTGGCTGGATTACTCTCAGACTTATGGCACTGGAAAATGATTTATGTGCTGAGTGGCATCGCCATGTTTGCTTTGGCCCTTCTGATGAAAGGAAAACTGCCTCAACTACCAAAACTCAAAATCACCTATTTCGACATTTTCAAGTCGATGGGGGGGTTGCTGCAACAAGAGCCTCGTTTGGTGTTTCGCTCAATCACAGGCGGATTTGCTTTTGCTGCCATGAGTATGCTGTTTTCAACCATTGCCCTACTTTTAACCTCTGAGCCATTTCAACTTTCGGATGTTTTAGTCGGCGTGGTGACTTTGGTCGGCGTATTTGGTGCACTCTCCACCCAGTGGATTGGTAAATGGGCCGATCGCGGTTATACCCTGCTTTTGACTTGGATCGGCTGTGGGACTTTAGCCCTCAGTTGGGCCTTTCTATACTTAGGCGGAAGTTCACTCATCAGCTACATCATCGGTTATGCACTAATTAACTTAGGGCTTGCAACTACACATAGTTGTAACCAAAACGTGATTTTCCGTTTACGCCCCGATGCGAAGTCTCGAGTGAACTCGATTTATATGACCTTATATTTTATTGGCGGCGCATGTGGCTCAGCACTGGGTGTCTATGCATGGCATCACGGCGGCTGGAGCAGTACGTGTTTAGTCGGTATTACTCTGGTGATGATGGCAGGTGTCTTTGCTCTGCTGGATACCCTGTATAGCAAAAAACATGGTATTGCTTAACCCTTAAAAAAAACAGTTTACTCAGTAAACTGTTTTTTTGTTTGGGCACTTCATTTTGAGCGCTAACTGACCTGAGCCACTGGGTAAAAAGGTTTACCCAAATCGAGACTATCGGCATTTTCCAAAGCAATGTACAAAAATGCGGGCAGCAAAGCCGATAAAATTTGACAGCCATCTTGTAGCTGCTTGCGATTCAATGAACTCTTATAGGTTGAACCGCCATGCATCAGCTGATTTCTCAAGGTATATAAACGGTTAAACAGTACCAGTAAAATATCAACCGAATGTTTCTGCTGTAGCGCTTTCGCCACTTTCTTCTTTTCCTGTTCAAGCTGAGCCTTACAGACCTCTAAACCAATTTTCTTATTTTGATAGTCCCAATAGCCTTGATAGGTGTATTGGTTGTCTAAGAGCATCCGAATGGGCTGACTAAACTTGTCCCATAAAATGCTATAAATTCTATGATAGACATCATGCTGGCATATTAAATGTAAGAACTGACGTAAACTTTGTTTGTTCTGACTTTGCCCCAAGTCTTGTGCATAAATGGCATTGAAAGAAATCCAGAGGCTGATAAATTGCAAATCGGGATCATGATCGAGCAGGAATGCTTGCTTTAACCAACTCAGCCCACGATGTATTCTCAGATTAAACTCATCACTCTGTTGTACTTTTTTAGTTTTAAAAATTTCTTCTAAAAGCAACATCGGCTTTCCCTATACTTTATTCTTCTATGTATTCAACATACTGAATGATTAAGCTAAATTCAATTCAACCCTGCTAGGACATAGTGATTGATAAATCCCGCTAGTTCAGTGTGAATGTTCTATCGAAAAAAAACATTCTGTTTTCTATATTTCAATGTATCTAATGAATATTGGCTGCTCCTCTTACCATTAATTATAAGTTCTAAACTTTATAAAAGCAGATAATACCTCTCAATGAATGTATTCCATTTTTGTGATAGTATTGCGTGCTATCGGAAATACCTGAATAAAAATGAAGCATCGAGTTTCATTTTTCGTCCACTCCCAAAGATCCTCCTATCGGTAATGAATGCATTTCAGCTCATTACATTGTGCTGTATCGTGCTCAATAAATGGATTGACGGTTTGGCTTTGCGACATCTGATTTTCATGTAATTTCCCACATATTTCTTTGCACCGCTTCTGCTCCAATACATATGTTAACTATGTCTTTGCCGCCAAAGCTGATAAACACTGATCAAGAGGCTGATTTTTTAATGAATACTGACAAAACCATTGAAACCCCTCAATCTCCACGAATCAGTGTAGCACCGATGATGGATTGGACGACCAAAGATTATCGTTTCTTTGCCCGCTTATTTAACCCGAATGTCATCCTTTATACCGAAATGGTGACCACTGGCGCGATTCTGTTTGGCGATGCAAATCGCCATCTCGACTATAACAATGAAGAACACCCGATTGTGCTACAACTCGGTGGCTCAAATCCTAAAGACTTAGCCACTTGTACCAAAATGGCACAAGACTGGGGTTATGATGAAGTCAATTTAAATGTCGGCTGTCCAAGCGACCGTGTACAAAATAATAAAATCGGGGCCTGCCTGATGGCAGAACCTGACCTCGTCGCTGAATGTATTGCTGAAATGCAAAATGCCGTAGAGATTCCAGTGACGGTAAAGCACCGTATCGGGATTGATGACATGCATTCTTATGAAGAAATGCTACATTTTGTCGATACAGTCGCCAAAACGGGCTGCGATAATTTTATCGTACACGCACGTATTGCCTTGCTTAAGGGGCTTTCTCCGAAAGAAAACCGTGACGTTCCCCCACTGCGTTATGAAGATGTCTACCGTTTAAAGCAAGAACGTCCAAATCTATTGATTGAGATTAATGGCGGAATCAAAACCTTTGCAGAAACGCAAGAGCATCTCAAACATGTTGATGGTGTGATGATTGGTCGTGAGGCCTATCATAATCCCTATCTTTTGGCTGAACTTGGTCAATTATGGAATTTGGATCTGCCTGATCGTTTTGAAATTATCGACCAAATGCTGCCGTATATTGCAAAGCGTATGCAAGAAGGGGCACCATTGTCGATTATCACTCGTCACATTCTAGGCTTATTCCAAAATCTTCCAGGTGCACGTAAGTGGCGTCAGGCTTTAAGTGGTGGTAATGCAAAAAGTTTTGCTGATGTCGAAAATGCGATTATCAACATTAAAGATGCAATGCAACGCACTGAAGATTATTTAAAAGAACAGTCGGTCTAATCGCAATTGAATATTTACATCATTCAAAAATTTTGCGCCATGCCAATCTGTTGAATCCAACGATGATCTGTACAGATCATCGTTGCAAACGCTGCAGCAAATATTCAGCACTTTTCTGTATCACCTGATCTGCATTTTTACGCCACGCCATCACCACATCGGACAAACTATTTTCAGCCTCCAGAGGAACTAGCCTCACCTGCTCCGGCAAAATCTCTGTAAATTCTTCAGGGACAATACAAAGCCCAATATCAGCAGCAACCAGCTGAAGTTGGGATACTTTACGGGACTGGATAGGCGCTTGCTTTGGAGTAAAACCCGCATTGAGGCAAAGGTTTGAAACTAAATAACTCAGCCCACCTCGTTCAGCATGTGGTGTCGAGACAAAACTTTCATGTCTTAACTGCTGAATTTTGATACTCTTCTCTGTAGCTAAAATATGACGTGGGTGCAAGGCTACATATAATGGCTCATGATAAAGCTTTGTCACCTGTAACTCATCAAAGTGGTTTAAAACAGGTGGACGAATAAAACCGACGTCAATATTACCCGTCTTGAGCGCTAGAACCTGATCTTCTGAAGATAAAGTATTGAGTTCAAAATGGACCTCGAGATGCCTTGAGGCTTGATCAAATACTTTGACTTTTTCCAAGCTCATTATAATAGTACTTGAGTGTGCAATTTTAATGAGTCGATTTTTTCCATTTGCAATATCTTTAGAGTTTTTAATAATATGTTCTAAATTCAGCACACTATTCTTAAGCTGAACATAGAAAAACTGCCCCGCTTTAGTCAGCTTTATCTTTTTATCACCCCGATCAAAAATTTCAAAGCCAACTTCCTCTTCTAAAAGCTTGATCTGTCGACTCAAAGCTGATTGGGCAATAAATAACTTTTCAGAAGCCGCAATAAAGCCGCCCTCTTCGACAATTTTAATCAAATAATTAAATTGCTTGAGTGTTGCCATTACCATCTCAAAATTAGATCAACCCTTAATTTTTCTATATTAGATTAGATCAATTAATTTAACTAGACTTTACTTAAAGAAGCTTAGATATGAGAAAGATCATGGGAATATTCAAACAAATATTGGTGTTAATCTGTATTCTCAGTACTTTGGTTTTACTCCATCTTTATGATGGTTTTATCGAGAAACAAACGGGAAAAAGTAAGCAGCCAATCGAATTGACATCCTTAGAAGACTGATTAGCGCAATACTTAGGTCATACTCACTATGCTTTTCACGCGATAATTCTCAATTGCTCATGATCTCTACTGAGTCAATCGAAATATAATATTTCAAAAATGGGTTATTCGCGTATGCAAGATTTCACTAAAGCACGCTTGTCTATATTGGCAACACATTTGATTTTTTCAGATTTAAAATCATAATGATAGGAAATATATTTTCCTGTAATAATCTCACTGACGAAGGGTTCTTTTCTAAAATAAGCCGTGGTTATACAGTGGTTTAAATCAGGCGTAGCATTGACTTTGCTGACGAATTTGATCCTGTAATTTGAAAATACAATTCATATTTTGAAATTCTACAGATTGCGCAATCTGTTGTATATTTTTAAAATGACAAGCTTTCATTACATCATCATGATACTGATGCATTGACCAAACCAATAATGACTGTATATCACTCATCATTTCTTTGGCTTCATTGACCTGTTTTAAAACATAAAAATGACGAACGGTTGAATAAATAGCATATACAACGCCACAACTCAAAATGATCCCTAAAGCCACTATTTTAAAATCAAGTTTGAAACGCTCAGAAAAATGAGTCATGGAGTTGCTTTATCCCTTTATATTTTAAACGTTCTTCAGGCGAACTCGTCTTTTATATAAGTGATTAACCGGTAAATTTACTCAGAGCACGCCAGTATTTGTCTTTAAACAGACTGACCTCTATTTCAAAGTTGCCTTTATATTTTTCAATCACATGATCAATGACTTTAGATGGTTTTCTAAACTCTTTACACGCAAAATATATGGTTCTTAAGTGATTACCCGTTTCACGGCCTATATTTAAATAGCCATCCACATCTTTCAGCTTTTGTAATAATTCGTCTTCTATCAAATTCAATAGCTCATAATCTGTAGACGCAGGCATGCCATTTGAATACTGACCATCATAGGAGATTTCAATCAGCATCATCCATGGATGCGAAGCTTTTTGATCCCATGTTAAAAGAGTACGATTTAAAGTCGCCAGCAAAGGTAAACCCTTATTGGTTTCTCCCTCCAAACTGACAAATTCATCGGCATCCGTATTTGAACGGGTAATTTTGTCTAATCTTGAAATTTCACTGCTTTTTAAAATTAAAATGTTTTTGAGCAAGTGAATCGGTAGCAATTCTTTTTCGGCATCTTGCTTAGACTGGACAGAAACATTGTCCAATTTGGTAACCGCATCGTATTCGCCCAAATAGTTATCGAGAAAAATATACACAGCCTGTAAAAACGCATCGTTTTCAGCTGCATTATATTCATCATGTACCACGACCAGATCAATCTCATCAGGGTATTCTGCTTGCTGGTTAAAATAAAAAGATAAAGTCTGCTGACTAAACTCATAACCATGCATATTAATCCCGACTTGATGAATATCGCTTTCAGGTTTAAGCGCAGTGAACTTCCACCCTGCAATCTCAGGTGCAGCCGCAATCAGCTCTTCCACAAAAACAATATTTGGAATGATGCCATCGGGGGTAAGAATTAATTCAGCTGTTTGCGGGGTCAACATGCCCGTCAGAAAAAAGATGCCGCTATGGACTTTTTCCAATTCAGGCGTCAGTCGATCAAAGACATCTCGCTCGATTTCAGTTTTACTGCCTTGATCCACAATGTGGTAAAAATACTGTTGATGCTGCTGAAACCATTGCCAAAATGCAGTGTATGCATTTTCATTCGCAGGCGTTTTTTGTTTTTGAGAACCCCATAATTTTTTTAAAAAGCTCATTTTCTTTTCTCTTTTTTCTATTGATTTCAATATTTTTTGTGGTCTACGGACTGTATAAATATATCGATTTATACAGTCCAATTAAACCTAAAACACTCTTATTGTTTCGCTTTCATTCCATCTAATTTTTTCAGCACTTCCGCGACTGCCACCATCGCAAAGCTTGAAGTCACTACTACCGCAGAACCATAGCCACCACAGCGTAAGCCTGCACTTGGACACACATCTGCACTAGAAAATGGATTATCAATCGAATAGACACAGCTAATACCGAACTTTTCTTTTGGTTTTTTACAAATTCCCATTCCACGCAACTGGGTTCGAAGCTTTGCCAACATTGGATCTTGTTCAGTTTTAGACAAATCAGCCACTCGGATTTTCAATGGGTCGAGCTTACCACCCGCTCCTCCTGAAACAATCAATGGAATCTTATTAAAACGACAGTGCAACATCAGTGCTAATTTAGCTTTAACGTCATCAATACAATCTAAAATTAAGTCTGGTCGATGTTCTAAAATTTCTTTGACATTTTCTGGGGTCAAATAGTCATCGATCAAATTGATTTTGATCCGTGGATTGATGGATCGACAACGCTCGGCCATCACTTCAATTTTTTCATGACCTAAGGTCGAACTCATAGCAGGCAATTGACGGTTAATATTCGAGGCCGCAATCGAGTCCATATCAACCAATGTTAATTCGCCGACCCCTGTACGCGCTAAAGCCTCGACTGCCCACGAACCTACACCACCAATCCCAATCACCATCACATGACTTTTTTCATAATATGAAAAGGCCTCGTCTCCATAAATTTTGGCTACCCCAGCAAAACGGCGGTCATATTCATCATGTTGCAGATCAGTCATGCGTACATCTATATCGGTAAAATCGTGTTCATTTTACCTGAATACGACCTTGGATTGAATGTATCGCTACAAACAATAAAGCCCTGCTACTGACAGGGCTTTATTCCATTGAGATTAGGCTGCAATTAAATTACGCAGTACATAATGCAAAATGCCTCCAGCTTTAAAGTATTCCACCTCATTCAAGGTATCAATACGGCACAACACTGTAAATTGGTCTTGGCTGCCATCTTCTCGAAGTACCTGAATATCCAAAGTTTGATGAGGCTGGATATCATCCGATAATCCATGAATCGAAAGTACTTCACGACCTGTCAAATTTAAGGATTGGCGCGTTTGTCCATCAATAAATTGCAATGGCAATACTCCCATACCAACCAAATTCGAACGGTGAATTCGTTCAAAACTTTCGGCAATCACCGCTTTAACCCCCAATAAGTTTGTGCCTTTGGCAGCCCAGTCACGTGATGAGCCTGTGCCATACTCTTTACCAGCAATAATGATTAATGGCGTATGCTGCTGCTGATAAAGCATAGAGGCATCATAAATCGGCAAGTTTTCTCCTGTTGGAATATAGATCGTGTTTCCACCTTCTTCACCACCGAGCATTTCATTCTTAATGCGGATATTGGCAAAAGTGCCTCGCATCATCACTTCATGGTTCCCACGTCGAGATCCATAAGAGTTGAAGTCTTTGGGTTCGACCCCTTGTTCTTGCAAATAGCGTCCTGCGGGGCTGTCTTTCTTGATATTACCCGCAGGGGAAATATGATCGGTTGTGACCGAGTCTCCAAGCACAGCCAAGATCCGTGCCTGTTCAATATTGGTAATCGGTTTCGGTGGCTGACCTATCTCTTCAAAAAATGGCGGATGGCGAATATAGGTTGAGTTCTCTTGCCAGGCATAGGTTTGACTTTGAGGAATCTGAATCGCCTGCCATGCTGCATCACCATCAAATACTGCGGCATACTCTTTATGGAACATCGCGGTATTCATGCTCTGTAGCGCCTGATCAATTTCCGCCTGACTTGGCCAAATATCTTTCAAGTAAACCGCTTGCCCATCTTTGCCAAGGCCAATCGGTTGTGTGGTCAGATCGGTACGGATATTGCCTGTCAAACCATAAGCCACCACCAAAGGAGGCGAAGCCAACCAGTTGGTTTTCACGAGCGGATGCACACGCCCTTCAAAGTTACGGTTGCCTGAAAGCACTGAAGCGACATTGAGATCATGGCACTGAATGGCTTCTTCAATCGGTTCAGGCAGTGGTCCAGAGTTGCCGATACACGTGGTACAGCCATAGCCAACCAGGTTATAACCCAACTCATCCAAATACGGTGTTAAACCAGCCGCAGCCAAATAATCGGTCACCACTTTAGAACCGGGCGCAAGCGAACTTTTCACCCACGGTTTACGCTGTAGACCTTTTTCAATGGCTTTTTTGGCAAGAAGTCCTGCAGCCAACATTACACTCGGATTTGAAGTATTGGTACATGAGGTGATGGCTGAAATGACCACATCACCATGGTTCAATGGGTAAGACTTTCCATCAATGGTACAAGATGGCTCCTCATGCGGTAGATTGGCTTTTTTAGCTTCAACAGCTGTGCCACCACCTTCATTTTCTAAACGCTCTTTGGCTTCTTTGGCTGGCTTGAGATTTAGTTCCATCAAATCATGAAAAGTTTTAGGTACATCTGCTAGCAAAACACGATCTTGCGGTCGTTTAGGGCCTGCCAAACTGGCCTGCACGGTGCTCATGTCCAAGCTCAAAGTATCGGTAAAAACAGGTTCATCACCTGCATTTCGCCATAAGCCCTGCGCTTTACTATACGCTTCAACCAAATCAATCCGTTGTTGCTCACGACCTGTCAACGCTAAATAGGCCAAGGTCACATCATCAATCGGGAAGAAACCACAGGTTGCACCATATTCAGGGGCCATATTGGCAATAGTGGCGCGGTCAGCCAAAGGCAAGTCGGCCAAACCATCGCCATAGAATTCAACAAATTTGCCAACCACGCCTTTTTGGCGTAGCATTTGTGTGATGGTTAAAACCAAATCCGTTGCGGTAATACCTTCATTGAGTTTTCCTGTAAGTTTGAAACCGATCACTTCCGGAATTAACATGGATACAGGCTGCCCAAGCATCGCCGCTTCAGCTTCAATCCCACCAACACCCCAGCCCAACACACCTAAACCATTGATCATGGTAGTATGTGAATCTGTTCCCACCAAGGTATCAGGGAACGCAAAAGTTTGTCCCTCATCTTCTCCCAGCCATACCGCTTGAGCCAGATACTCTAAATTGACTTGGTGGCAAATCCCTGTACCGGGCGGGACAACGCTAAAGTTATTGAAAGCTGATTGCCCCCAACGCAGAAATTGATAGCGCTCACCATTGCGTTGCATTTCAATTTCGACATTTTCAGCAAAAGCATCTTTATCCGCAAAATGATCGACCATCACGGAATGGTCAATCACCAAATCGACAGGGGACAAGGGATTAATCAAATTCGGATCGCCACCCGCTTGTGCCATTGCAGCACGCATTGCTGCCAAGTCAACCACGGCAGGCACCCCTGTAAAATCCTGCATCAGCACACGTGCAGGCCGATATTGAATTTCTTGATCAGAGCTTCTGGTTTTTTGCCAATCGACTAGGGCTTGAATATGGTCTACTTTTACACTTTTTTGATCTTCAAAACGGAGTAAATTTTCGAGTAAGACCTTTAAAGACTTGGGTAATTTATCAATATTACCCAATGTTTGGGAGGCTTGAGGGAGGTTAAAAATTTGATAGGATTTTTCACCCACCGTGAGTGTTTGTAATGCATTGAAACTATTGATTTTGCTATATCTGGCCATTCGGTTGCCCTCCCAGTATTGGCGAATTTATTTATTATGATGTTCTTTCTTTAATGTAAGCCTGTTTAGAAAAGAATGTGTTCCCTTTTGGTTATCTTATTTTATCGAGATTATTTTCTTATTCTTCTAAAATTTTAAATGCAAAGCAACCAATGAGTTCTGCCAGAGTTGAGTTGCTAGCGACCGCTCAGACTGATCCAGTGTCTGCGCGAGACTCTCCAAAACATAAGGTAAATTCACTGGCGTATTGCGGGTGCGATGCTGAGTCGATGTTTGACAACACAACGGCGTCATATCTGGACAGTCCGTTTCAATCACCAAATGTTCACTACCAAGTGCTTGCACCACTTGATGCAATTTTTTGGCATTTGGATTGGTGATTTGCCCTGTCACCCCAATTTTAAAACCGAGTTTGACCAAGGCCTTGGCTTCTTCCACCCCACCACTAAAGGCATGAGCGATACCACCGAATTTAAATTTTTGGGCTTTTAAAATGACAATGCTTTCTGCATGTGCTTTGCGAATATGCAATAACACAGGTTTTTGATATTGCTGAGCAAGTTCCAGTTGTTCAGAAAAATAAGATTGCTGCTTAGCGAAAAGTGCAGGCTGTTTATGCTCTTTTAAAAAAGTATCTAAACCAATTTCACCCACAGCCACGCAGTCCTGCTGCTGCAAAACCTGCTCTAAACGCTGTAAGTGTTTAGTCTGATGCTGTTCGATATAAAAAGGATGTAAACCTGGGGCAAGATAAGAGCACGGAACATTCTTCCAGCTTTTTAATTGCTGATGGGTCTGAATCAACGCATCAAATCGTGATTCAAGAAAACCAATAAGGACCAGTGCCTCTACCCCAACACGTTTTGCTTGCTCGGCCAAATGCTGCCGATCAATATCAAAATCGGCAACATCAAAATGAGTATGGGTGTCGAAGAGAGGCAAGCTCATGCTTGATTAACTCTTGGCTTCCGAAGCAGCCTGTGCGCTCTGTTTGGCTTTGGGTAAATACTCAGGCTTTAAAATTTTCTGGAGTTGATCATAGCCAAGAGTTAAGCGCGGTAAACCCACCACATAAGGACCAATTTCATACTCGCCATATTGCAAAATCAGACCTTCAGTACCCAAGTAATAATTGTTACTCAAGCTAAACTTCCACGCTTGCTCATATTCATCGACATTGGTCGCTAACTTAGAGTCCACAACCCAAGCACGAAAGGCTTCATGCGCTACTCTATTTAACGCCGCCTTCTGATTCGGCAACAATAGATCATCCAAACTCACCAGCTTTTGCTGCTTCAAGTCAAAATTATAATAATGCTGTGATGATGAACCATGTGCACCGCCTAAGTAGCTGCTGGTGTTCAATACCACCGTGGCCAAAGGGTCTTTGGCATTTAAAATTTTCGGTTTAATCATCAAACTGATTTGATGGTTAGAACTTAAGGCTTTCAACTCTTGGTCTAAACCCAGAAAAGCAGCCAAATAAGGTTGGACTTGTTTCTCTAGTTTCAGTTTAGGCGTGAGGACTTGGCCCACTGCCGCAGGCTCAGAACTTGCTGCCACCGCACTTGATGCCTCGGTATCAGAACTGCTATGCATCGGCGAAATATCAATAATCTGCGAGAGATCTTTCACAATTTGTTGATCGATAAACTCATCAATAAATGCTTGATTACTTTGTAAACGATCAATATTTAATTCTGGGCAAACATTGCCATCACATTCAGGTAATTTGAATTGTAATTTTTCGGTGTCACCGACCAGCTTTAAGGCTGTTTCTACCTCTGAAGCTGCTGTGGTTTGCGTTGCAGGAGTTTGAGGCTCTTTATCTTTTGGTTGGCAGGCTGTCAAACTGATGGCAGCTGCAAGTACGCTGATTGTAAATATTGTTTTGCTTTTTAACATATATAACCTATTACCTTGTGAAGCCGGCTCTTGCTTTGGCCAATGCACTAAAACAACTGGGTATAGACATCGGCTTTTAATACCTGTTGAGTTTGTGCTTTCGTCAAATAAATATCAAGCTGGGTCCCATCTTTTACAATCTCATGAGTCCGATAGTGTAAACCGATGCCCTCTTGGTCAAAGAACCAATCTGCTTGCCCCCAGTACAACTTCGCTGGTGCAGATTTTCTCACTTCAGGTTCTTGTTTCTTCAGCCAGTCTTGATACGCTTTTTGCACCAATACATTCATCGCCAGTTGCTGTTTCGGATGAATTAAATCTAATAATGCCACCGCTTTTTGATTTTTACGATCCGCAACAAAGAAATAATAACGTTCCTTAACATTTACATTCTCTTGATTGGTATCAACCCCAATTTGCATTAGCACAAACTGATTGCGCTGATACGGTATACGCGTATACATCGCCAAGCTATAAGCCTTGTTTCCCTTGAATTCGGCTTGCCATGTATCCGACTTTTTCACATAGGCATTAATGGCCTGCTGTAAGTTCATGTCTTGTTTTAAGCCAATTTGATCTTGAATCACTCGAGCCTGACTTTTGGCAAGCCATTGGTTTAACCACGGATCTGCCGTTGTTAAACTTTGCAGATCTAATTCAATACAATTCTTGGTTTCACAAAATGGTTGTGCAATATCAGCCGCTTGTTGCTGAATATTCAAATACGGTAACACCTCAGCCTGCTCTGTTTTAAATACCGAGCCTTTGGCATCTGCGTCTGTTTCAGATTGTTTAGAGGAGTCACATGCCGTCAATAAGACAGTCAAACTCACCAATATTGTATAAATAGCCTGTTTCTGCAACATGCGTCTTCCATGAAATTCATGATTAAAATTAAAGTATCTTGCATAATAAAACAGCTTCACGAAGAAGCTGTTTTATTTTTTAACATCCCGATTAGTGTTCGCGGGTATTGCGGAACACGATGTCTGGATAACGCTCTTGCATCAGTTGTAAGTTCACACGACTCGGTGCCAAGTAGGTCAAGTGACCACCACCATCTACCGATAATTGGTCATGTGCTTTTTTCTTAAATTCATTGAATTTTTTGTCATCGTCACATGACACCCAACGCACAGTGTTAATGCTCACAGGCTCGTAGACGCAGTCGACTTTGTATTCTTCTTTCAAACGGTATGCCACCACTTCAAACTGAAGCACACCTACCGCACCGACAATCAAGTCATTGCTATTTTGCGGCATGAAGACCTGTGTTGCACCTTCTTCCGAAAGTTCTTTTAAGCCTTTTTGTAACTGCTTCGATTTCAATGGATCTTTCAAACGTACACGGCGGAACATTTCAGGGGCGAAGTGCGGAATACCCGTAAATTGCAATTTTTCACCTGAGGTGAAGGTATCACCAATTTGAATCGTACCGTGGTTATGTAAACCAATAATGTCGCCCGGCCATGCTTCTTCTAGATGCTGACGATCACCAGCTAAAAAAGTCAAAGCATCACTAATACGCACATCTTTATCTAGACGCACATGCTTCATTTTCAAACCTTTTTCATATTTGCCTGAACAAATACGCATAAAGGCAATACGGTCACGGTGTTTCGGGTCCATATTGGCTTGAATTTTAAAGACAAAACCAGTAAAACCTTCTTCGGTGGCTTCAACCAAACGATTTTCTGTTGGGTGTGCTTTAGGTTCAGGTGCATAATTACTAAATGCATCTAACACATGGTCTACACCAAAGTTACCTAATGCTGTACCAAACAATACAGGCGTTTGACGACCCGCAAGGAACTCTGTGCGGTCTAAAGGCTCATTGGCCATTTGCACCAACTCTAGAGACTCTTCAAATGCCGCCCAAGCCAGCTCACCGACTTTTTCACGTAAGTCTGGATAGTCATAACCATCACGGACTTCGATTTCAGTAATGGTTGAACCAAAACCTGCTTTATACACATAAAACTTCTCTTCGATCAGGTTAAACACCCCAGCGAAGTCACGACCTGTACCAAGCGGCCAAGTGATCGGCACACATTTGATTTTGAGAACATTTTCAATTTCATCCAACAGCTCTAAAGGCTCACGGATTTCACGGTCCATTTTGTTCACAAATGAAATGATCGGTGTGTCACGCATACGACACACTTCCATCAGTTTCACGGTACGATCTTCGACACCTTTTGCACCGTCAATTACCATCAAAGCTGAATCGACTGCCGTTAAGGTACGATACGTATCTTCCGAGAAGTCTTCGTGTCCCGGCGTATCCAGCAGGTTGATCATCTTGTCTTTAAATGGAAACTGCATGACAGAGGTGGTGATCGAAATACCACGTTCTTTTTCCATTTCCATCCAGTCTGAAGTCGCAGCACGGTCCGATTTACGGCTTTTCACCATACCTGCAATCTGAATGGCCTGCCCCCACAACAGCAATTTTTCTGTCATGGTGGTCTTACCAGCATCGGGGTGGGAAATAATCGCAAAAGTCCTACGAGCCGCGACTTCTTTCGCCAATTGATCTTTAAACATAAGAGAAATCTTCAATAGGTACACGGTGTTGTACACAACTTATGGATGTGTATCCAACCCGTAAAGTGATAACTTAAAATTGGCGCAATTGTAGCAGATTTATGAATGAGATTTTATTGATAATTTTCCCTTAACCCATCAGCTTAGTACATCGCATTCGTCGTCAATTCGAATGCTTTTTAGCTCTGGTAGTGGGTAAGAATAGAAAGCTAAGTGCTATCAGCTACAACTTAGATGTACAGAAAGATTGTTTGATCCGATCTGAACGTACACTTAATCACGCTGTACCCAATGACAACTTGGAGCAAAACTTCCGTTACCCCTCATACATCAGGCATTATTTTATTTTATCTTGTTAAGCCTAATCTGAGGCCATTTTATAAATTTCACTCAAACTCTGGATATACAAAATTATATTTCCCTGTTTTTATACGCTCCACTATATCAAAAGGGTTCACAACCACACCTATTTCTGCTTTACGGTTTTCTCCCTCTAGGTTTCCAACATAAGTAAATTTATCATCATTAATGTGCCATACAAACCAATTGTGAGAAATTTTTATTGGTTCTTCCCCTACCATTACACCATAATCATCTGTGTCTCTGAATAATATTGTAGAAGTTCCACCCACATCAGATATGTTTCCAACTTTCTCCCAAAGATTCATTTTTATGCCAAACTTAGTGACACAATGCGCATAAAAATCGACATCATCATTAACGATATCCAATAACGTAGGAGTTGCATGGATAGGGTACACTTTTTTAAATGCTCTGATCACATCACTATTTAATTGTGTTAAATCAAAAGCAATGAGCTGGAAATATTTTTTCACCTCATTATCCAACTTTACAGAAAAAACATCACCAACCTTAGTAACGACTCTAACCATAATTATTTAATTCCAAATTGTTCCCAATATTTTGAACTGATTGAATTTATTTTATTGAACAGCTTGGTATACGGACAACAGGACACTAAAACGAATAGATTCTAAAGAATACATAAAAAGCCGATATCACTAGATAGAGGATTTTGCGAACACTGCTTATTTTTTATTAGACTCTCAACTGAATTACATCACCATAAAAGCAATCAGCCATCAGCACAAATTGTAGATATCGCTTAATTGAAATAAGTTGACGACGTATACTCAAACTCTTCTAAGCGCTTAACATCCATAGGCATACCCAACAAATAGCCTTGTAATTGCTGACAGCCTAAACGCGACAAGATTTCCATTTGCAGGGGACTTTCTACACCTTCTGCTGTCACGACCAAACCCAAGCGAATCGCCAGATGAACAATACTTTCTAAAATCATTTCATCTTTTGAGCCAACGGTCAGCTCATGAATAAAACCGCGATCAATCTTCAACTCATCCACAGGAAGATTTTTTAAATATAAAAAGCTGGAATGTCCTGTCCCAAAGTCATCAATCGCCAAACGAATCCCCATTTCACGTAACCGCTGTAAGGTACGAATGCTGCCTTCGATATGGTGCATGGCCGTACTTTCAGTGATTTCAATAATTAAATGATTTGGGTTCACTTTATATTTATCAAAAAGATGCTCAAGATTATTAAATAAATGCTTATGCTCAAACTGCACCGCCGATAAATTCACAGCAATTGGATACAGTTCAATTTTCTCTCGTTCCCAGATTTGCAGTTGTTTACATGCTTGCTCCAAAGCCCAATAGCCCATTTGGATGATCAGCCCCGTTTTCTCCGCGCCTTTAATAAACATATTCGGGGTCAGCAAGCCTAAAGTCGGATGCTTCCAGCGTATCAGCGCCTCGACTCCACAAATCCGTTGATCTTGGATGGTAAATTTAGGCTGGTAATACAAAACAAACTGTTGTTCTTCTACGGCTTTATATAAGTCATTGATTAGCTTAGTTTGGCTTTTCGCTTCTTGTTGGTCAAAACTGTAGTTAAAAATAGAATAGGTATTTCTTCCCTGATATTTTGAGGTCAGCATCGCTGCATCGGCATTAATCAGTAAATCCTGTAAATTACTACCATGTTCGGGATACATCGCAATACCAATACTCGCAGACACATTGATTTCTTTACCCGCAATCAAAAAGCTATCTTGAATCAACTCCAGCACGTGCTCCGCCATTTGGCACGCTTGCTCAGGAGTGGCCTGTTCCAGCACCATCAGAAACTCGTCCCCCCCAATTCTGAGAATTTTTTCATTTTTACTTAAGTGGCGATGAATTCGTGTGGTCAGTTGAACCAATAATTGATCCCCAACATGATGCCCAAAGACATCATTCACAGCTTTAAAGCGGTCTAAGTCGATATATAAAAAGGCAATGCTTTCATTACGGAAGCGGTGATCTGTAAACAAAAAATGGGCATATTCCGCCAAATACAATCGGTTGGGCAGCTTGGTTAAATTATCCTGTACCGCCTGATTTGCCAACTCTTTATTGGCCAGAGAAAGTTGAATATTGCGCTCTTCTAAACGTTGTTCCAGCACCGCAACAACAAATGCTGCCACCAAAATCAAACAGGTAATAAAGATAACAACAAATAAAACGATGCTTTGACCTGCTTCAAGGGTCATAACCAGCTTATCACTATGAGTTGGATAGAACGAGACTGCAAGCATGCCGGTATAATGCATACTCACGATGGTCAAGGCCATCATCGATGCGACACACCATTGGTACAACAGTTTCTTGCTGACTGCACTTTTATATTTAAAAATCAGCCAAAAGGTTAAACCCGATCCACTAATCGCAATCAAGATAGAGAAAACTGTTAATAAAGGATCGTAAACACTCTGATAGCCCTCAATAATCAGCCCCATCATACCAGTATAATGCATGCCCGAAATACCAAGCCCCATCAATACCGCCCCCAAAACCAATCTTAGGAAAGGTAAGGTCTGGCGCGTGGTCAACCAAATTGAAAAAACAGATGCAATAAAGGCAATAAAAAAAGAAAGAATCGTCAGCGCAGGGTCAAAATAACTATGCGTCGGCAAATCACAAGCCAACATGCCCACAAAATGCATGGCCCAAATGGCACAGCCTAAGAAAAAACTACTGAGTAAAATTAACCCTGTTTGAAATCTTTTACGCCAAGCACGAAATAATAAGCGTTCGGTCGACACTGCAAAAAAACACGCCAACAATGCCACAACAATTGAACCTAATACCAAACTAAAATCGTAATGCACATGCATCATATAAAGTGTCCGTATTAATTGCTCTTTTTCTTCATTTATATATCCTTTTTATCAAAGGCGAAAAGCATTGCTACCCGATTAAGAATCTTATACAAACAGGTTCAGGTCAAGAAAAAAACATAGAAATCTTATTAGAATTTATAGATTTATTTTACCTTGAAGATCGGTTTGGTAACCAGCCAAACCCGCATTTGTGTTTTAAATCACAATTTAAATAAAAAGCCAGTCGAAACTGGCTTTTTATTACATCTGCTCAAAGATTAAACTATTTTACAGTGCCTTTTTGCAACTTGGCATAATCTAACAAGACATTTGCAGATTCAGTCACAAATGCTTCCTCTTCAGGCAATGCAGGACGCTGATTCGCTTTCATTTTAGCGCGTGCTTCAACCAAAGCTTCCATAGAGGCTTGATAGCTTTCCCAGTTTGCATAAGGCTTTTGTCCTGCAATCTGACGGCGCTTGTTTTCCGAATCTAAAGTCTGTTTTTCCAGTGCCAATAATTCAGCTTTACGCTGATCAATATCTAAAACTACACGTTTTTGATCTTCGGTCTTTTTCGAGATGTCTTTACGCTGTTCAAGATAATTAAACTGCGGATCGACTTTAACGCGTGCTTGCGACAACTCACCTAAACGTTTTACATACGGTGCAATACTGCCTTCACGTTTAAACGGTGCAGTTGGAATGGTGTCCCACTCAAGCGCATTTTTCGCTTTACGCTCACCAAACTCTTCATTGTAAATATCTACCAGCTTCACGTCTGGAATCACGCCTTTGTTTTGCGTACTGCCACCCGTTACACGGTAAAACTTACGTTGCGTTAATGTCGCTTGGCCATGTGCCAAGTTGTCAAGCTGAACTTGTGCCGTTCCTTTACCTGTCGTGGTGCTACCAATCACAATGCCACGTTCATAGTCTTGAATCGCAGCAGAATAAATTTCACTTGCAGACGCAGATGCTAAATTCACCATCACTGCCAGTGGACCTGCATAGGTTTGCGCACCATTGTCATCATCTTCGAAAACGCTCACATTGCCGTTACCATCTCGAATTTGCACCACAGGACCGGACTTAATCACCTGTCCAAGCATGCGAGCCACTTCTTCAAGCGACCCCCCTGGGTTATTACGTAAGTCGATAATAATCCCTGACACATTTTTGGCCGCTAAAGTTTTCAGCGCATTGTTGGTATCTTCAGATACAGAACGATATTCTGTGCCCGCACGACGTGCACGATAGTTTAAATAAAATGACGGAATTTCAATCACACCAAAGGTGTATTGTTGCCCATCGCGCGTCACATTCACGGTACGTGAACGTACACCGGCATCTTCTTCTTGAATGACGTCACGGGTAATGGTCACATTACGCGCTTGGCTCATCGACGCACCCGAGCCGAGTAAACGTATGGTGACTTTGGTACCACGTTTACCACGGATTAAACCCACAATTTCATTGCTCGGCCAACCGATGACATCCACCATTTTTTCGCCATCTTGTGCCACACCAATGATGCGGTCACCCGACTTCACCTGTCCAGACTTGCTCGCAGGACCACCTTCCACAATGGTTTCGATTTTGGTGTAGTCTTCATTGCCCCGTTCAGGTCGAATTGACACCCCAATCCCTTCAAGTTGCAGAGTCGTCTGACGGTTCAATTCCATTGCATCAACAGGCGGGAAATAGTTACTGTGTGGATCATATGTAAGCGTCATCGCATTGAGTGTTTTGTCTAACACATCATCGCTTTTCACCCGTGAAATACGTTCTAACTGGCGCGTATAACGCTTGGTTAAAGTCTGTACTGGGGTTAAATCTTCCGAGCTAGTGAGATCTTGTCCATTGGCCAATTCTGGATTGGCTTTAAGCGCTTTTTGCTTCGCTAATTCTTCTTCTTTACTGATGGTCAAATTGATCAGCTGCGAAACCAGCATTTTGTTCCAGTGCTGACGCTGCGCTGCTTCATTGGCAAAATAAGGTGCCTTTTCACGATCTGTTTCGATATAAACATTGGCTTGTTTTAAGTTCTGCGGCTTTTTCAGCTCATCCAGCATATAGGTATAAAACTGGGTCAAACGATCACGATACTGTGCATGAATCGCATACGGTCCACTTAAGTCACCTGCTTTTAAAGCCGCACCTAAGTTTGAGCCATATTTACGCTTATAACTCTCTACTTCAGAGGCAAGAAACAACGAATGGTCTGGATCTAAACTGTCCAGATAGAAATCGAGAATACGCGCCGATGTTTTCGCATCTAAACGTTGATTGAGATAATGTTGACGGTCAACCAAGGTCGCCAGTTGACGAGACACCAAAGCCTGCTCCTGCGACGGAACAATAGCTTGTTTGGTTACAGCGGTAGTTTCAGTCGCTGCAATGGCTTCATTAATGGCATGAGTGAAAAAGAATCCACCTGTTGCAATTGCAACCGCACAAGCAATGGTTTGAAGTTTCATAAATAATTCTTAGTTCCTTGGTTTTTGACCAAAATTACAATGTAATTTTTCGACATGAATTGAGAATATTCAAAATCTTAAACAACTTAATCTGTTTATGTCGTGTAGTTTTATCATAATCTGTGCTGACAAAATGTAGCAAATCATTGCAAAATTCGGGTATTGTTTTCGACGACCTGTTTCGCTCTCATTTCAGAGCCAAAACAGTCACTGACCAAAAAATCAAATACGGACACCCAATATGATTGGCGCATTGATGCTCGACATCGCAGGCACAGAACTTACTCAAGAAGATATTGCACTATTACAAGCACCGCAAGTCGGTGGCATGATTTTATTTGGACGAAATATTGAATCTCCTGCACAAGTTCGCGCCCTCACCGACCACATGCGCCGAATTCGTCCTGATATTTTGATTGCTGTCGATCAAGAAGGTGGACGTGTGCAACGCTTAAAACAAGGCTTTAGCCTACTTCCAGCAATGGGTAAGTTTGGCGAGCTATTCTTAAGCGAACCTGAAAAAGCCTTAAGCTTGGCAGAACAATCTGGCTGGCTGATGGCGACAGAAGTGCTTGCCGTCGGCATCGACTTTAGCTTTGCCCCTGTACTCGACCTCAATGACATCAGTGATGTGATTGGTGACCGTGGCTTTGCCAAAAATATTCAAGACATCGTACCGCTGGCCAGTGCATTCCTAAAAGGGATGAAAGCCGCAGGCATGGCATCGACAGGCAAACATTTTCCGGGTCATGGTTCAGTTAAAGCAGACTCGCATGTCGCAGCAGCCATCGACTCACGCACGTATGATGAAATCTATGCCAAAGATATGCAGACCTTTATCAAACTGATGCCACAGTTGGATGCACTCATGCCTGCGCATGTGATTTATAACCAAGTCGATCCAAACCCAGCAGGTTTTTCACCGTATTGGATTCAAACCGTTCTACGTCAGCAACTGGGCTTTGATGGTGTCTTATTCTCAGATGATTTAAGCATGCAAGCTGCATGTGTTGCAGGTGGTGCAGATGCACGCATTCAAGCCGCACTCCATGCAGGCTGTGATATGGGACTAGTGTGTAATGACCGAGCAGCCGCATGCGTGGCTTTGGAGGGGATTAGCCAACTGGCGCTACCAAACCAAGCTCGCTTAGAACGCATGCGTGGTCAGATTCCAAACGTCAACGTTCAATCGACGCTGCATTTAGGTGAAGATTGGGCCAAAGTACGCGACCAAGTGGAACTGTTTAGATTAAGTTAAGCACTTCATCTTTGACCATTTCAACCGCGATATTTCGGACAAAGGGACATCACAAGATGTCCTTTTTTCATTATGATAAACTCAAAATAAATCAACAGGCTTGCTCTGCATTGCCCAAACAACAATGCTAAAATAACAAAATATCAGGTACGGATACCATGACAGATGCTTTATCGGCTCATCGCCACATCTCTTTTACTGCGCACTATACAGGCTATATTTGGTATAGCATGGGCATCTCACATCCTGTATTTGCCACCCGCAAAGGGAAGTTACTGGCCAAACTGGTGCATCCACTCGAAAGCTGGGCTGAGAAACATGTCGGTGGCAGCATGCGCACCACCTTAAAACAGCGTCATCAAATGATTGATGACCACCTCAGCACGCTGATCCAACAGTACCCAAACTTACAAGTTTTAGAAATTGCCAGTGGCCTGTCCCCACGCGGCTGGAGCTTTCGACAACAGTATCCTGAGATTGACTATCGTGAACTCGACTTACCAGATATGGCGCAAATAAAAACTCAGGCCTTAAAACAGATCGATCAGAGCAGCCCAGCAGTTCTCTCCGCCGACTTATTTAGCGCAGATTTTGCCCGTGCTTTTGAGGTGTTTGACCCAAACCGCCCCTTGGTGGTGGTGAGTGAAGGTTTGATCAACTACTTTAGCAAAGACATGCTCGCTCAACTGCTACAAGGCATTGTCCAATACGGACAGCAGTTTGATCAGTTATATTATCTGACTGACCTCTACCCTGAACCTGTGAAAAATAAGCTGGCTAACTTTATCTGGAGCAGTAGCAAACTTTTAAAATGGATGTCCCGTAGCGCTTTTGGCTTTCACTTTATCAGTCCGCCTGAAGCGGCTCAGTTTTTCAAACAAGCAGGCTTTCATACTGTTACTGTTCACCAACCCACTTTAGCCTTCAATAGTACTCAGGCCGATACTTCAAACTTAGATCAGCAGGATCACTTAGGCGACTTGGTCTGGTTGATACATAGCCAATGGCAAAAGCCCAATCAACCCGAGCAATAAACTTAGTCCCCATAAAAAACAGCGATGACACGCTGTTTTTTTATTTTTAAATTTCAATTAACTCACGGCTTCGAGCAACGTCTGTTCTTGTTTCTGACGTCCCACAAAGCGAAGCAGTCGCTCCGCGAGTTCAAAACTGCCATGTTTAAATAAGGCACGAATATACGGTCCATCTTCCGCGAAAATTAAACATTCAATCTGAAACGCGCCTTCGTCATCGCTCAAGTGCAAAGCTAAATCACGCGGATATTTAGCCGCTATAGCAGCTAAGTCTGACTCAAAGCGTAAAAGCACCCCAAAGTAGTTCAAGTCCACCACTTCTGTCGCAATCACCAAATCCGAATGGCGATAGCTTAAAAAGGTTTCAGGTTGTTGAATCTGAACCCGCTCTTCACCGCGGCGCTCCATATCCAGCATTTGTGCTCGACTAAATGGGATAATCCCATCTAGATGTTGAATGGATTCATCCTTCAGAAACGTCGCAAACAAGTGCATGGTTTCTTTACGGCGTTGTAGTTGTGGCACATGGTCTGCATTGGCAATTTGCGCATATTCCATATCAGGACATTGCAAAGCAAAGTTGGCATTTTCATGTGGCAAGGTAAAACTGTCATATTGGCCACAGGCCACCAAGACTTTACACTGTGGAATCGGCACATCGGTGAGGCGAAGCAAACGATTACAGTTGATTTCATAACGCTCTTGTTCTGTTGCGGTAAACTCCGCCATCTGTCTAAAGAACAAACGCTTGGCTGTGGGTGACATTTTAGTTTTATCCATTTTGGCATGATTGACCAAATACAAAATCACGGCCTGACCAAATTCATCCATGCGTTGTTCACGCATTAAATGTAACGACTCTTCCAGCAACATCCGCCAACTTTTACGGGTCTTTTGCATCACCCCCATTAAAATCATACGGTCAATCAGCTCTGGTCGTTGATCGGCCAGACAAGACGCCACCACTGAGCCCAGTGACATGCCCATCACTGAAACTTTGTCTAATCCTTCAATGTCTAACCAAACACCGAGCATTTTCGCGAGATCACCCAGTTCTAATGTTCCTGCAGACAAGCCCGTATCGATATTACGAATTTGTTGATTGGCACCCATTGAAGGCAGATCAATCAGGACAATCGGACCGGCATCGAGCAGTTGCTCAACACAGTATTTGTAGGAATTAAAGTTTTGAAACGCTCCACCAATAATCACGATAGGCGTGCGATGGAATGACTCTGGCCGAGCAATCGCCATGTATTCGACTTTCCAGCCCTCAATCCATGTGGTTCGTGCAGGTTCTTTAAAGCTGTTACGATGGTAAACATCAAAAAAACCTAAGCGTAAATTCGCGTCATCCAGCTCGGCATCCCTTTGAATCATAGAATTCATGTTCCTTCCCTCTACTCTTGCCTGTACTTTTTGTTTTGCAAGAAATGCACGATCACGCCTGTCAACGACAACAGGGTGTTCAGTGTTGTAATAATTATGCAAGGACTTCATGTCCTAAAATTCATTCTATACAGAGCACTGTTTTACACGCAACAGATTGTGCAACCGCTCATCATGTTTTAGATAAAAAACAATTTCAAAATATGTATAAGTCCGCCTCTACACTGGATTTTTCATGTAGAGACTATGCGGTCGAGTGTTAGGCTGTTACTATCTTCTGTGAAATTTCTAAGTGATCAAACCGCTATGCAAGAGTCGATTGAACAATATATGCAAACGGTAGGACAGCAAGCACGTCAAGCTTCTCGTATTTTGGCGCGTGCCTCTACCGAAACTAAAAACAATGCGTTGTCAGCTATTTATACTGCGTTAGTCAACAGTGAGCCCACTATTTTAGCGGCGAACCAAGCAGATATGAACAAAGCGAACAGCAACAACTTAGACAGTGCTTTACTTGATCGCTTAGAACTGTCTCCCGCACGCTTTAAAGGCATGTTGCAAGGCTTAAAAGATGTGATTGGCCTCAAAGATCCTGTTGGTGAAATCACCGATATGGCCTATCGTCCATCAGGAATCCAGCTTGGTAAGATGCGCGTTCCTTTAGGCGTGGTTGGCATGATTTACGAGTCTCGCCCAAATGTGACCTTAGAAGCCGCGTCTTTAGCCCTTAAATCGGGTAATGCTATTATTTTACGTGGTGGTTCTGAAGCACTCGAGTCCAATAAAGCCATTGCTGAAGCCATCCAACGCGGTTTAAAACTGGCGGGTTTACCTGAACATGCGGTTCAAGTCATTAACACCGCAGACCGCGCAGCCGTGGGGCAACTGATTACACTCACTGAATTTGTCGATGTGATTGTTCCACGTGGAGGCAAAGGCCTGATTGAACGTATCAGCAATGAAGCCCGTGTCCCTGTAATTAAACACTTGGATGGGAACTGTCACGTTTATGTTGAAGCACAAGCTGACCTACAAAAAGCCCTACCGATTGCGCTCAATGCAAAAACTCACCGTTACGGCGTATGTAATGCCATGGAAACTTTGCTGGTCGATGAAAAAGTCGCTGATGAGTTTTTACCACGTGTCGCTGAGCTCTACACTGAAAAACAAGTGGAGTTGCGTGGCTGTGCTGAAACTCAGCGCATTCTAGGTGCGACTGTCAAAACGGCGACAGAAGAAGATTGGTACACGGAATACCTCGGTCCAATTTTGGCAGTGAAGGTGGTGTCTGGTATGGAAGAAGCGATTGAGCATATCAACAAATATGGCTCACATCATACCGATTCGATCATTACAGAAAACTACTCTCTAGCTCGTGAGTTCTTGGCTGCTGTTGATTCGAGTTCTGTCATGATCAATGCCTCAACCCGTTTTGCCGATGGTTTTGAATATGGCTTAGGTGCAGAAATTGGCATCTCAACTGATAAAATCCATGCCCGTGGCCCAGTCGGTTTAGAAGGCCTGACTTCACAAAAATGGATCGTGTTTGGTGATGGTCAAATTCGCCAATAACTCATCCGACACATTTTAAATATCTATGTTCAGCTCTTTCCAAAGGGCTGAACATTTTTTATATCTGAACGCCCTCTGCGAGCACTCAGAACAAAAGCATTATCATCATAAGATGCAGACGTATTTTACTGATCCCCCCTATCGGCTGTTGTTTTGACTTGATATCCCTCTTTTCACATAAAGGCGTTTGCCAACCCAATCAGTGCCATTTCAATGCGAATGATTAAAATCTAGAGAAAATAATGCTGTTTTTTTGATGGTCGCATTCAATACAGATGCAATGTGTATGGGTTTAAGATGAAATATCAAAAATAAACAGGAACGCCACAATATATTCAGCTCTTTTCATCAGATAGCGTGTTATTTTTAAAGGGTTGAAGCTGATGAATAATTCAGCATCATTTCATGAATAAATGAAAATCATGAACCGATAAATTTTAATTATTATTCATCAGACGGTCGATAGTGCTTAAGTCTAATCACCTAAAGTCTATCTAGGACTAAAAATATACACATGATACAACATAAAAAATGATCAAGATTGCATAAGAACGTACTGCATGAAGATCAGTTCTAGGACGGATAATTCAATTAGAATCAGGTATTAAAACGTGTCTACATCAGTATTAGTAATTAACTGCGGATCTTCATCAATCAAATATGCGCTCGTTTCTGAACGTCGTGAAGATCGTATTTTCGGTTTAGCTGAGAACTTAGGTTCTGCTGACGCTCGTATCAAAGGCATTACAGCGGGTGGTCAACCCCTTGAATTGTCTATTCCATATGCCGATCATGAAAAAGCATTGGAAACCATCTTAGAACGCCTTTCACATTATAACCCGCAAGCCATTGGTCACCGCGTAGTACACGGCGGTACATTGACCAAAGCTGAGCTTTTAACAGAAGAAATTGTCGAACGCATTCGTGCGGCGACACCGCTTGCTCCGCTGCACAACCCTGCGCACTTGGTTGGGATTGACGCTACTATGCGTTTATTCCCAGAGCTACCACAAGTAGCTGTATTTGATACAGCATTCCACCAGACTATGCCTGCACATGCTTACCGCTACGCTGTGCCAAAATTTTTATACACTGAGCATAATGTCCGTCGCTATGGCTTCCACGGTACGAGCCATGCTTATGTGTCTGAACGCGGTTCAGAACTGGCAGGTAGCTTCAAACAAGGAGGCTGGTTAACCGCACACTTGGGTAATGGTAGCTCTACTTGTGCAATTTGGAATGGACAAAGTGTAGACACGTCAATGGGCTTAACTCCACTTGAAGGTGTCGTGATGGGCACACGCAGTGGTGATGTCGATCCAAGCTTACATAGTTTCCTTGCCAACAACCTAGGCTGGGACATTTATAAAATTGATAAAATGTTGAATAGCCAATCGGGCTTACTCGGCCTGTCTGATCTATCAAATGACATGCGTACTTTGATTGAAGCCTCTGAACAAGGCAATGAAGATGCAACTTTAGCCATTGAAGTGTTCTGCTACCGCCTCGCAAAATCATTGGCTGCGCTGAGCTGCGGTCTACCACGTCTTGATGGCTTGTTCTTCACGGGTGGTATTGGTGAGAACTCCGCATATATTCGTGAAAAAACAGTCTCTTTCCTACCGCACTTTGGTTTTAACTTCAGTAAAGAAGCCAATGACAGTTTAAAACGTGGTACCGAAGGTCGTATTGATGCAGGTACAGGCCCACAAATTTGGGTTGTACCGACCGATGAAGAAGGCCGTATTGCCAAAGAAACTGCATCCGTGGCCGATGAGGTGATTCAAACTGCTGCAAAAAAGTCTGAAGACAATGTAGCGATCGCTTAAGTGGTCGTTACATTCCCTCAAGTCTGTTTTAAATTCTTGTATGACGAATAAATATATGAAAACGATTTTACTTGTGCCCACTGGGGAAGGCGTCGGCTTAACATCCGCTTGTCTGGGTATGGTTTATGCGCTGGAATGCCAAGGTGTTAAGGCTGGCTTTTTAAAACCTTTTTCTCAAGAACTGACCACAGGGGCAGACCGCACAACAGCGCTCTATCACCATGTTTCAAAAAATGAAACCGTTGAACCAATTAGCTATCACACCATTTTGCAACAACTCAGTGCAGGTGAAAATGATGAGTTGCTTGAAGATGCAGTGCGTTTGCACCGCGCTATTGCGCGTAAGCATGACCTGATTATTGTTGAAGGCTTAGTCCCGAATAGCCGAGATTCTTTTGCCTCTGAGCTAAATGCACAACTTGCGCAAGCACTCGATGCCAAAGTCATTATTGTCAGCAATGCAGACATTAATAAACCAAGCGCGACGGCTGAAAAAGTCGATAGCCAACTACGCTACTTTGGAGGTGCCAGTTCAGAGCGAACTGCGGGCGTGTTATTGATGCGCACCAAAGGCTTGCCCGATGACTCAGCACACATTCCAGTGACGTTTGACCCAAGTCTGCGTTTAATCAGCGATACCAATAAATTTATTATTGAGCTCCAAAAGACCCATGCAAAGCTCGGATCAGACAAACTCCCTGTAATCGGCTTGGTTCCATTTAGCAACACGCTCAGCGTACCGCGTATGTCGGATTTGGCTTCACACATTCAGGCGGAATGGATCAATCAAGGTGATGCTAACCAACGTCGTGTTTTACATAGCAGTTTGATTGCATCAAACATTGAGCATGAACTACATAAGTTTGTCGCAGGCGAGCTGATCATTAGTGCATCAGATCGTATCGATGTGCTTTTGGCATCCAGCTTAGCCAGCAGTAACGGTATTCCACTGGCAGGTTTAGTACTGACTGAACACCATACGCCAAACGAGCAAGTGCTTGCGTTCTGCCAAACAGCGATTAAACAAGGCTTACCAATTTTACATACAGCGCTCAGCACGTTCGACACGGCGCAGAGCTTAGCCAATCTCAGCAATGAAATTCCGGTCGATGATACTGAACGCGCTGAGCAAGTCACTCGTTTTGTGTCGAGCCATATCAATGAAGAATGGCTAAAGGTAATGTTGAATGGCTCGTACCAACCTCGTCTCTCACCTTCGGCTTTCCGCCATGAATTGGTACAAAAGTCGATTGCTGCGAAGAAGCGGATTGTCCTCCCTGAAGGCGATGAGCCACGTACAGTTCAAGCTGCGGCCATTTGCCAATCTCGTGGCATTGCACACTGTATCTTATTGGCGAAACCTGAAGCTGTCGTAGAAGTGGCAAAAGCACGTGGCATCGAGCTTCCACATGACTTAGAAATTATCGATCCAGATTTGATTCGTGAAAACTATGTCGAAAAAATGGTGGAACTGCGTAAAGGCAAACTGAACGAGCTACAAGCGCGTGAACAGCTGCAAGACACTGTCGTTCTAGGCACCATGATGTTGGCACTCGATCAAGTCGACGGTTTGGTCTCAGGCGCAATACATACTACAGCCAATACTGTACGTCCTGCTTTCCAGTTGATTAAAACAGCGCCTGAGTACTCACTGGTCTCTTCCGTGTTCTTTATGCTGTTACCCGATGAAGTCTATGTCTATGGCGACTGTGCAATTAACCCAGACCCAAATGCCGAAGAGCTCGCTGAAATTGCGATTCAATCGGCTGATTCAGCAAAGGCCTTCGGTTTAGACCCACGTATTGCGATGATTTCATACTCAACAGGTACCTCTGGTGCTGGAGCTGAAGTTGAGAAAGTCGCTGAGGCAACACGTATAGCGAAAGAACGCCGTCCTGATCTGTTGATTGATGGGCCGCTTCAGTACGATGCAGCATCGGTTGAAAGTGTCGGACGCTCGAAAGCACCTGATTCTAAAGTTGCAGGTCGTGCCAATGTGTTTATTTTCCCTGACTTAAACACAGGAAACACGACTTATAAGGCCGTACAACGCTCTGCTAATGTGGTAAGCGTCGGCCCAATGTTGCAAGGTTTGAACAAACCTGTAAATGACTTGTCTCGTGGTGCTTTGGTCGATGATATTGTGTTTACGATTGCACTCACTGCAATTCAAGCGGAACAACAAGCAACAGCGTAAAGTAATTTGAGCTGATCAAAACCATCCAACTGAGCAGTTGGGTGGTTTTTTATTTTATAGCGCTCTATTCAACGAAATAAACGTTTAGAAAAAGCCAAACACCTTCACAATTATTTATCAATCTATTAGGCTAAAAATCTACTTCCTCACTTAAAATAACAACCCAATAAAAAAGAGGAATACACCTAAAATTGGAATGTAAATCCAGTTTTTTCTTATCCATTGATTTATCTTAAAATCAATAATCCACCCACGATCACCTTTCCTCATCATCTCTTGATACTGCTCATTTGATTTTTTTGATAAAGGAAATAAATTTGCTGTGTAAATGGGAAGTAATAATCCACCAACTATCAATAAACAACCAACTAGTAAAAGAAATGAAAGCTCCATTATTCTCTTCTCTTGAACTGTCTTAAATTGTAATTTTGCGATCGCCACTGTAATCAGCACACGATGTGAAACCATTTTTCACTAAATACAAATTCGTCACCCCCCAGCATCTATAATTGAACTGAGTGTAGTACCACCAAATAGTATAGCCTCTCAAACATTCAACTACTGCATATTTACGAATATCGCCCAAACACAGAAAAAACAGTAAGTCTTTACTTTTCAGAAACTTAAGAAATATACTCAAGCGATATAATTAAATTCTAAATCATTGGTCTCATAATGAATAAAAAATGGCTTCCAATTCTAATAGTGACAACATTTTCTCTGACAGCATGTAATGAATCTAAGCAGCACCAAACACCGTCAGACTCAACCACAGCATATAAAAACTTAAGTACAGCCAATCCAGCTGACATTAAAGCGGATCTTGATGCCCTAGATCAGATTTCGAATAAAAACTCTCAAGCCATTTTGAACGCACAAGATGCACTTAAAGCGGCTCGTCAAAATAAAGAAGTCGATACCATCCCCGCCCTGCTAGAACAACTGAAAACCCATTCTCTTGCGTTTAATACTGCACTAGATGCAACAAACTTCAAAAGCCAAGAAAGTGCTGCGTTACGTGAGAAATTTAAGCAAGTCCATTTACTTGGTGTTGAACTGGCACAAGAAAATAATAAAAGTCCACCACAGATGCAGCGTATAACAGCACTTGAAGCAGAAATCAGCGTCATACAACAAAGCTCTATCAGTGAAATGAGAGCCTTACAGCACATGATTTACCCTCAACTGAATTCAGGGGCATTAAACAACACGCGACAACAGGTAAAATCAGACCCTGAGCTCAATGTTACGGCTCATACTCCACCCCATAGCACCTCATATCTGAGTCAAGATAATGCCGCAGACATCAAACATGACCTCATTGCACTTAGAGCCGTATCTCATACAGCCAAACAAAAGGCGCAAGATTCTTTTACGGACATGAAACATGCGATAGACAGCGGTAATAGGAATGCGCTTATGAAGGCTGTTAAACAAACCACTACGCGAATTCATGACCTGAATCAAAAATACGATACTGTGACACTCAAAAGCGCTGAAGTAACAGCAGCTAGTGAAAAGTTGAAAGAAGAAAATAATCTTCAAATTGAAATGGGTAATATCATCCTATCGGACTCACCAGATCGACAGAGGTTTGCTGAGTTGAGTAATAAACATGACAATTCTCAAAAAATGGTTGAGATTGAGATGGAAGCACTTCGGCTTAAAGCCAATACAGCGTCATGATGAATTCATGTATATTTGGTGAATGCTATTTTTAGTAGAAAAACGCCCTAATAGCTTTTGATAACTAGATGCTCCAATATAACCCGCGACCATATCCATGACCCTATCTACATTTTAAGTAGTGTACCGACTTGCCTCTTGGATAAAATTCAAAAATGACATTAATCGAAAAAGTCGTCCCAGTTATATTTCGAAATATCAATCAAAAAACAGAAATATTAGTGTTTAAGCATCCTATTGCAGGCATTCACTCATATTTGGGTTTACATCATCCATCTGAGCAAGGTCCTAACTGGCATGTATTTATATGCCATACCACAGAAACTTTAAAAGAGCGCTGGACACATTTTTGCAATGATGATGGCGGGCTAGAGTTTAATTTCTTTTGGCACCCTCTTTTTGAGTCACCAAGCGCTGAATGGCATCCATTATTCCAAGAATTACTCGCGTTTATAAAATCAAAATATTGAGCCGTAGCTTAGGGAAAATTTTGATTCATTAGAGCTAACAGCTTATAGATTTAAAAGCCCAGATCTCGTGTCTGAGCTTTATAAACTGTAGTGTCTTTAGATCTTCATCACTCAGCTTCGCTTCAACATTTGACTGAATTTCAACTTGGGCGCTTGAATAAAGAAAATTGCATTACCACATAAAATCAAAATCACCCCAATGACCGCATTGATATGCCATTGATAGCCTTCCCAGATAGTCGAAATCACCAAAGCCACCAACGGAAATAATAAGGTACTATAAGCAGCCTTGCTTGCCCCAATCCGTCCAACCAAATAGAAGTAGGCGGTAAAGCCAATCACTGAACCAAAAATAGCCAAATACAATAAAGCACTCACCGCACTGAATTCCATAGCGGGGAAAAACTTGTCTTGTTTAAATCCAGCAATCAATGCCATCAGAATTGAACCGTACAACATGCCATAAGCATTGGTCGTGAAAATATCCAGACCTTGTTTTTGATGGCGCGCACTGATCATATTGCCCAGTGAAAAACCATAGGTTCCCAACACACAAAGACCAATCCCCATCAGCGTATGATTGTTTAAGGTACTCCCCACCACATCATGCCAAAACAAGGCGATGATCCCCAATCCACCCAACAAAGCCGCAGGATAAAAACGGGTAGAAACCTGTTGTCCAAAGAACAGTTTAGCGTTGAGGGTATTAAAAATTACCGCCATCGAAAAAATAACAGCCTCCAAACCGCTGCTGATATATTGAACCGCATAATAGAAACAAACAAAGTTAAAACCAAAAATACAGCACGCTTGCAACACACAAAACAGATGGTCTTTTACAGCCAGCTTTTGCAGTTTTCGGCACAACACAACAAAAGTAAATAACACCAGAGCCGAAATAAAGAAGCGCCAAAATACGGCTACATTGGGCGATATTCCACTTTGTTGTTGCAGACTTATCGCAATCCATGTCGTTCCCCAAATCACGACCACCAAAGCATATAACAGCGCATTCATACTCTTTAAACCAAACTCAAACCACTCACGCTATTGTGCTTGGTTTAGGTCTCTCATTTCTTGCACCTTCTTGTGGTCACTATCATGAACTTGTGGTTTTTTACTGATTTTCTGATATAGATGACAAAATGAAATCAAAGTCCTACACTCATTCTTCCATTCGGCACTGCGTATAGATGATGAAATATCAGATTCTAGATCAATTACAACAACATAAAGCTCAACTCCTCGACTCGGTCGAATTGGGTTCGGGCATGCAGTTGGCCATGTGGAAAAACAACCAAGACCGTGTCAGTGTTTGTAGTAACCACCATACGCTTAGTATGTACATTCAAGGGGGATATCACAGTTATCAAAAGACAGCTCAAGGTTGGCATAATGGCGGTGGGCCAGACCATATGTGCTTGATGCCACAGGACTTTGAGTCAACATGGGATCTGCGCGACTCACTGACTTTTGTGCATCTGTACTACACCGAGCAACACCTACAACGCGTCGCCGAACAAGTGTGGGATCGTGAGCCAAGCCAAATTACTTTAAATCCTCAAAGTTTCGTGGCCGACCCACAGATCGCTATGATCTATCGACACTTTTTATTAAATGGGGCTTGGCAAAACAGGGAAAATCACTTGCAGATGAGTACTGCCACGACACTTCTGCTCAATCATCTAATTAAAAATTATAGCCATACCGAATGGCAAGTCCCTGAAGTCAAAGGTGGGCTGTCCCCGTATACCCTGAAGCAGTTATTAGAATGGATTGATCAGCATATTCAGCAAAGCTTGACCTTGTCAGATTTGGCCGAGCAAACTCAGCTCAGTGAATACCATTTTGCCCATATGTTTAAGCAATCCATGCACATGCCACCGCACCAATATGTGATGCAACGTCGACTTGAACTGGCACATCAAGCTCTACAGCAAACGACTGCTAATATGACAGACATTTCGGAGCAGTATGGATTTAGCTCCAGCAGCCATTTTAGTCATCGCTTTAAAAAGCACTTTGGCTACTCTCCATCCCAAATGCGAAAAAATTAGCACCAGTCGATAGGATAAAGCGAAGATTTGAAGATTTGAAGATTTGAAGAAAGCTTAAAACAAAAAAAGAAGATAAAGCTTAAGCCTGATCTTCTTTTTGACCGTACATCCAAGTCGCTGCGATATATACACAAAAGCCCGCAGCCATCACTAAACCTGTCAACATGTTCGATGTCCTATTGTTTGATGAATGCATTATGCGAAAGTTTTATGACAACTTTATGACAGTTCTGTCATATTTCAAAGATTATTATTTTTACAATATATTCAAAATCTTAAATAATAAATCATATTCATAATCCAAATTTAGACATTAAATATTTCATTAAACTTAGATATTTTTATCATATTTACCACTATTTATAACCTCATTTTCTCATCAATTTCGTTCAACTATTAAACTTTCGCCCAAAGCCTTCGCAAAACATCCACAACCTCGGCATTTTGTCTTATAATTTAGCCCGCTAGCTATCAGCCCGCTCAAGAGATATTTGTATGACCACTATTATCAAGCAAGATGATTTGATCACATCGGTCAAAGACGCGCTTCAGTTCATTTCTTACTATCATCCACAAGACTTCATCCAAGCGATGAGCCGTGCGTATGATCGTGAAGAGAACAAAGCCGCGAAGGATGCGATCGCACAAATCTTAATTAACTCGCGTATGTGCGCAGAGGGTCACCGCCCGATCTGTCAAGATACAGGTATCGTCAACGTATTCGTTGAAGTGGGCATGGATGTTAAATTTGATTTAACTATGAGCTTAGACGATGCAATCAACGAAGGCGTACGTCAAGGTTACTTAGAAAACTCAAACGTATTGCGTGCATCTGTATTGGCTGACCCAGCTTTTGGTCGTAAAAATACCAAAGACAACACCCCTGCTGTGATCTATCACAAACTTGTTCCAGGCAACAAAGTGGATATTACCGTTGCGGCAAAAGGTGGCGGTTCAGAAAACAAATCTAAACTGGCTATGTTAAACCCATCAGACTCAATCGTGGATTGGGTACTAAAAACTGTTCCAACCATGGGTGCAGGCTGGTGTCCACCAGGTATGTTGGGTATTGGTATTGGTGGTACTGCTGAAAAAGCCATGATGCTTGCAAAAGAATCGCTCATGGAAGAAATCAACATGGACGAATTACTTCGTCGTGGCCCTGAAAATAAAATCGAAGAACTTCGTATGGAAATCTTCGAAAAAGTAAACGCACTGGGTATTGGCGCGCAAGGCCTAGGCGGCTTAACCACAGTTCTAGACATTAAAATTAAAGATTACCCATGTCACGCTGCGGGCAAACCAGTGGGCATGATTCCAAACTGCGCAGCGACTCGTCACGCGCACTTCCAACTTGATGGTACAGGTGTTGCACACATTCAAGCACCTAAACTTGAAGACTATCCATCAGTTACTTGGGATTCATCAAGCTCTAAGCGTGTTGACCTCGACACCATTAGCCAAGAAGAAATGAACGCTTGGCAACCAGGCGATACCTTACTTCTAAACGGTACAATTTATACGGGTCGTGATGCTGCACACAAACGCATGGTCGACATGCTGAACAATGGTGAAGAGCTTCCTGTCGACTTAAAAGGTAAATTCATTTACTACGTGGGCCCTGTAGATCCAGTCGGTGATGAAGTGGTTGGTCCTGCTGGCCCAACAACAGCAACACGTATGGACAAGTTCACACGTCAAGTGCTTGAAGCAACAGGTATGTTCGGCATGATCGGTAAAGCGGACCGTGGTCCTGCAGCGGTTGAAGCAATTAAAGACAACAAAGCAACTTACTTGATGGCAGTGGGCGGCGCAGCTTACCTTGTGTCTAAAGCAATTCGTGAAGCTGAAGTGGTTGCTTTTGCTGACTTAGGTATGGAAGCGATTTACAAATTTGTAGTGAAAGACATGCCTGTATCGGTAGCAGTTGATGTGAATGGTACGTCTATTCACGCAACAGCACCAAAAATATGGCAAGCCAAAATTGGTAAAATTCCAGTAGTCGATGCTGCAGCGGGCTAAAACTTAAGTTTTACTTTTTTGGATACCCTTAACATGCTAAGGTCATGTTAAGGGTATTTTTTTACCTACTTTTATAGACTTAATCAAAAGATATAGACCAACAATGAAAAACTTAAATCACATCCTTTGCGGTATTACCTTATGCGTCCTCAGCACTGCTTCTTTTGCCAAACCCGCGACCGAAGCATCGGTAGAAAAGGCGCTCAAACTAGGCGATATTAAAGGCACTTTAGCGCAATCGCAGCAAGAAATGCGCCCTGTATATGACCAACAAGCCGAAGAAATTATTAAGAATATTTTTAAAACCTCAACACTCAATGCTGAACAACAAAAAGCAGCCAAGCAAATCGCTGAAATCACGGCATCATTTAGCAGTAAATTGATTTCTGATCCGAAATTTATGCAAATGCTTAAAAATGTCTATATGCAGACCTTTACCGAAGAGGAAGTGTTGGCCAACATTCAGTTCCTCGAAACACCTCTAGGCCAGTCTATCAATAAAAAAAGCAGCAAAATGATGAGTGAAATCATGCGCAATAGCATCGCCATGTCTGCTGAAATGATGCAAGATCCGGCTATTCAGCAGGAAATGAATCGTCAAATTGAAAAGACTCTTACACCATTATTTGAACAAGCCAAAAAAGTACAATAGCTCACTTACCAGGTTAAAGGATTCCACAGCTTAAAGGGCTTCATCAGCTGAACATCTTCACTTGGGTCATATTTGGCAGGTTTAAGTTTTTGCGCTTTCTTTCGTAGCTCACCCGTGTGTTGATCTTCCGCTACAAAGTTGTAGCTGTTGGACTTTAACTGGGTAAATGCAATTTCTTGAATCGCAATTTTTTCAGGGATAACTGCCAAAGGCCCCGAAACATCACGGCGTGTGGATAAGTTCTCTTCATCATACTTGATAAAATAAGACTGCCCCGCTTCTACGCTAAAATCGATATATTTCGGCTTTTGAAAATGGTTAATGCCCAAAGGCCGACTACTCGATAAACGATAAGTCCCTGCGGGCAATTCGACCCAATAATAATGATTGTTCAGCAGGCTTGGAATGCGCTCTTTATTGATAAATAAACTCGACGCCACAATTTCTTGACGGTTCCATTTTGAATCTGGACGATACAGATAAACCATCGCCGCTTGTTCATGCTGGGGTTGGACACGCTGAAAACGCTGTCCTAATTTTTGGTTGACCCATCCACCTACACTAAACACTCCAATGCGATACTGCTCAATCATGCCTGGGTCGTGTTCAAAATCAACCTCATGGCTGAGAGTTGATGTTAATTCAGGTTGTTCAACTGTCGCTTTTCCATGACAACCCAATAAAATTAAACTGCTTAAAAGCGTAATCGTCATTGCACGCATGACTATTCCTCACGGCATATTTTTTATTTTGATACTGAATTTTTAGTTTTAATCTAGGCATCCCAGCCTATGATGCAGAGTAGCATTCCCTCTTTTTTTTGAATATAAAAAAACGTGTGAAAACACTCGATTTTCACACGTTTCAGATGAATAACAACTTAAGCGGACTTTGAATTAATCACTTTTAAATCAACTTTAGATGCATCTTTCTGTTCGATTCTTGGTAAACGCTCTGGCTTAAATAATGGTGCAGCCGCGCCGTTAATCACGTCTTCATTCACCACAACCGTACCAACATCGGTACGACTTGGTAAATCATACATGGTTTCAAGCAGCGTATTTTCTAAAATAGAACGTAAGCCACGTGCACCCGTATTGCGGTCTAAGGCTTTTTTCGCCACAGCGCGTAGTGCTGAGTCTTCAAAAACCAGATCAACGTTTTCCATATCAAACAAATGTTGATATTGACGAGTCAATGCATTCTTCGGCTCAGTCAGAATTTGCATCAAAGCTTCTTCATCTAACTCTTCCAAAGTCGCAATTACAGGCAAACGACCAATAAACTCTGGAATCAGACCAAATTTCACCAAATCGGTCGCTTCAACTTGACGGAACAAATCAGACAATTTCTTGCCTTCATCTTTCTTCTTCACTTCAGCCGTGAAGCCAATTCCACCTTTTTCTTGGCGCTGTTGTACGATTTTCTCAAGACCCGAGAATGCCCCACCACAGATGAACAAGATATTTGAAGTATCAATTTGAATAAATTCTTGCTGCGGATGCTTACGACCACCTTGAGGTGGAATGGAGGCAACCGTACCTTCGATCATTTTCAGTAAAGCTTGTTGTACACCTTCACCCGACACATCACGCGTGATCGATGGGTTTTCAGACTTACGGGTAATCTTGTCGATTTCGTCGATATAGATAATACCTTTTTGCGCTTTTTCTACATCGTAGTCTGCTTTTTGTAGAAGCTTTTGTACAATGTTTTCAACATCTTCACCGACATAGCCCGCTTCGGTAAGTGTCGTTGCATCAGCCATAGCAAAAGGAACATCGAGAAGACGGGCCATGGTTTGCGCAAGCAAGGTTTTACCCGAACCTGTTGGTCCTACTAACAAGATATTACTTTTTGCAATTTCAACAGCATCATCGTTTTTATGTCCACCATGTGTCGCTTTAAGACGTTTATAGTGGTTATAGACAGCAACTGACAAGGTTTTCTTTGCCACATCTTGACCAATGACATATTGATCTAGTGCCGCACGAATTTCGTGCGGTTTAGGCAAGGGTTTTGCAGCCCAGTCAGCCGACTCAACTTGTTGACTGGTTTGCACCAAGTCTAAGCATACGTCCACACATTCATTACAGATGTACGCGTCCTCGCCTGCAATCAGTTTCCCAACTTCAGACTGCGTTTTACCGCAAAATGAACAATGCTTTTGTCCTTGAGGATGTTCGGACATATTCACTCCAATTCTAAACTTTTAAAACTTATGGACGTTTAGATAATACTTCGTCCACGAGACCATACTCTTTTGCAGCTTGCGCTGTCATAAAGTTATCACGGTCAGTATCACGTGCCACAGTTTCATAGTCTTGACCACTGTGCTCTGCCATTAAACGGTTTAAACGTTCTTTAATGAACAGAATTTCACGTGCATGAATTTCAATATCAGATGCCTGACCACGGAAACCGCCTAACGGTTGGTGGATCATGACACGTGCATTTTCAAGGCAATAACGTTTACCCTTCGCACCTGCATTCAACAAGAAAGCACCCATTGATGCTGCTTGACCCATACAGTAGGTTACAACATCTGGTTTAATAAATTGCATGGTATCGTAAATCGCCATACCCGCAGTCACCGAACCCCCTGGTGAGTTAATGTAAAGATGAATATCTTTATCTGGATTTTCCGCTTCTAAAAACAACATTTGCGCGACAATCAAATTCGCCATGTTATCTTCAACTTCACCAGTCATAAAAATGACGCGTTCACGCAAAAGACGTGAGTAAATGTCAAATGAACGTTCACCGCGAGATGACTGTTCTACAACCATTGGAACTAAGGCATTATCGATAGTTGGAATATACATACGTTTACTTATTCCTAAATTTTTTGTTACTCAACTCATAGTCACAATATGAGGGATAATTGCTGAAAATGCAAAATATTCCCAAGTAAATAACAGATATTTTTTGCATAAGCTTTGTGAACGCAAGGCCTTTTACAAACCTAGATCACAATAAAAAAGGCGCTCAAAGCGCCTTTTTTACTTTAGCTAAACTTAGCCTTGTTGACGAGCTTGTTGCTCTTTCAATAAGTCTTCGTAGCTTACAGCAGTATCTGTTACTTTAGCAGACGCTAAGATGTGATCAACCACTTGGTCTTCTAACACAACAGCTTCGATTTGCGAACGTTGTTGTTTGTCATTTTTGAAGTATTCGATCACTTCAGCTGGATCTTCATAAGAAGAAGCCATGTCTTCGATGTAAGCATCAACACGGGCTTGATCTACTTCGATTTTAGCATCAGCTAAAACTTTGCTTACCAGTACGCCTAATTTTACAGATTTTTCTGCTTGTTCTTTGAATAATTCATCTGGAAGCATGCTTGAGTCAAATGCTTTCGCACCTTGAGCACCAAACTGCTGAGTGAACTGTTGGATCATTTGTTGACGTTGACGGTCCACTTCTTGAGCAACCATAGACGCAGGAAGTTCAACTTCGTTTGCAGCTACAAGCGCATCAAAAGCTGCACCTTTCACTTGATTACGCAAACCATTTTTCACTTCACGTTCCATGTTTTTACGAACGTCAGCTTTTAACTTCTCAATGCCTTCTTCTTCAGTTAAACCAAAGATTTTAAGGAATTCAGCATCAAGTTCTGGAAGTTTTTGTTTTTCAACAAGCTTCACAGTGATTTTGAATTGAGCTGATTTACCAGCAAGGTTTTCAGCTTGGTAGTCTTCAGGGAAAGTTACATCGATAACTTTCTCTTCGCCTTTCTTCATACCAACGATGCCGTCTTCGAAGCCAGGGATCATACGACCTGAACCTAAAACAAGTTTAAAGTCTTCTGCAGAACCGCCTTCAAACTTTTCACCGTCTACTGAACCTTCAAAGTCGAAAGTTACTTGCATGTCTTTTTTAGCCATGCCTTTCGTTTCAGCCCAAGAAGCACGTTGCTTCTGAAGGTTTTCGATCATTTGATCAACATCTTTGTCGTTTACTTCAGATGCTTTACGTTCAACTTCTAAACCATCAAATTTCACGTTAACTTCTGGATAAACTTCAACAGTCGCTTCGTATACAAGCGCGTCGTCTTTTAATTCAGATTTTTCAATGTTTGGCATGCCAACAGCATTGATTTTTTCTTGTTGGATCGCTTCAAATACTGTGTCACGAATAATGTCGCTTACGACTTCTTGGTAGATACCCGCGCCATATTCACGACGAACAACATTTACTGGCACTTTACCTGTACGGAAGCCGTTGATCTTCACAGTTTTAGCCGTGCGTTTTAAGCGAGCTTCGAACTGCTCGTTAACACGGCTCGTCGGTACAGATACATTTAAACGACGGGTAACACCCGAAACCGCTTCAGAAGTTACTTGCATGGCTTCCTCAATCTTTTGGTAAGAACAATTTTAAAAAGTGCCATATTATATGACAACATTGAACGATATACAAAACACCCGATTGAAACCACATATTTTTCTTCATTTATCGCTTTTTTCTTTTGAATATTTTTAAATCGCTACTGATTAAGTGCAAAGTACTATATTTTTTATGGCTTTTTATTGCAAATGATAAATATTACTATTAATATTTGCGCTAACTTTGATCGTTTTTTTCAATTTTTTTCTCGTCCATCATTGGAACTCTAGTTATGAGTAAGTTTAATCTACACCCTCTTTCATTGGCATTGCTTGGGGCAATCACCACTCCTGTTTTCGCAGAAACAACAACTGAAGATTCATCTACCCATCAGCTTTCCACCATTGTGGTTTCAGCTGCTGGTTTTGAACAAGATATTAAAAAAGCACCTGCTACAATGACGGTCATTACAGCAGAAGAATTAAAAAATAAACGGATTAATTCGATTGCCGATGCCTTAAGCGATATAGAAGGTGTTGATATTAGTCCCACAGCAGGAAAAACAGGTGGTTTAAATATTCGTATTCGTGGAATGGATTCAGAATATACACTCGTTTTAATTGATGGTCGCCGTCAAAACAGCACTGGTGACATTACTCCAAATGGATTTGGCGAATCAAACAACAGTTTTATCCCTCCAATATCTGCGATTGAACGTATTGAAGTCATACGCGGCCCTGCATCAACATTATATGGCTCTGATGCCATCGGTGGCGTAGTCAACATTATTACTAAAAAAGTTTCAAATGAATGGACTGGAGCAGTCACTTTAGAAGGAACTCTACTCCCTAATAGTTCTGATTTTGGGAATCAACGCTCTGTAGATGCTTATGTTACAGGCCCACTTATTCCAAACTTACTAGGCATTCAATTAAGAGGGCGCAAAGCAGAACGCGATCAATCACATATCAACTATACAAATGATCAAGATAACTCAACCGAATTAAATATGGGGAACAATCCAACAAAGTCTGACTTAGAAACTGTTGGAGTCCGTTTGACATTAACACCAACGGATCAACATGATATTTCTGCGGAATACGAACAGACAAATCAATGGTATGACAACTCTAAAGGACAATTAGGCACTCTAGGTGCAAACGGCGGTTATGATAAGTCTCAAGAATATAATCGTGAAAAAATGATTCTTTCGCATACATGGCGCAATAATATTGGCACTCTCGAATCTAGTCTTGCAAATACCCAAACAGAAACCGTAGGTCGTTTAATTCCAGCTCGTGCACAAAATATGTCACAGGCGATAACACCGCGTTTGCTTGAGAGTGAAGATACTATTTTCGATACTAAATTCACCACTAATTATATTAATGGTCACAATATTGCTCTAGGTGGGCAATGGTGGGATGCTAGCCTTCAAGATGGTTTAAGAGTTAACAAAGAAATTTCTTTTACTCAAATCGGCTTATTTGCAGAAGATACATGGTCTATTACTGATCGCCTTGCACTTACACTAGGGCTTCGTTTTGATGATCATGATACTTTTGGAGATTTTTGGACACCGCGTGCATATTTAGTCTGGAATGCAAATGATAACTGGACATTTAAAGGTGGATACTCTGAAGGTTATAAAGCTCCGCGTTTAGAGAGACTTACTAATGGCATTTATAATGTAGGGGGTCAAGGCCGTACACCTTTATTCGGTAATCCAAATCTAAAACCAGAAACAAGTAATAACTTTGAGATCGGCACATATTTTACTAACAATCAAAACTTCGACTACAACATCACGGCTTTTTATAGTCAAATCGAAGATAAAATCGTAACTGGAAATACAGAGTTCAGTTGTAATACCAACACAACAACGACTTCCGGCAATAATTGGTCTAAAACAAAATGTGAAGAATATATGGCTTCTGTTGGTACCCCGTGGGTTATGGGCTATCATCCAACTAATGGCCGTCCAGATACATGGAATATTGCACGTCCAACCAATGCGGAAGATGCTGAAGTTTATGGGATTGAGACTGGATTGAACTGGGAATTTATGCCAGCTTGGAAATTTGGCATAAATTATACGTGGACTGAAACTGAAATTAAGGACTCTAAACTCGGTAATCCTCCTTTGAATGATACGCCTGAGCATATTATAAATGCCTCATTAAAATGGCAAGCCGACGATAATATTCAGTTATGGGCACGTGGTGAATACCGTAGTGAACGAGCGCGATACACTAAAACTTATGCCAATATGACCAATGATGAAAAAGCTATCTATAATGCACTGGGCGATTATAAAGCCTATGCACTATTGCATGTAGGTTCAAACTTCATCGTTAATGATAACTGGGATATTGGTGTCGCGTTATACAATGTCTTCGACAAAAACTTTACTGATTATCAGCAAGTCGAAAATATTGGCTGGTATAACCAATATAGCAATACCCAAGAAGGAAGACGCGTTCAGCTAAGTACGACCTTTAAGTTCTAAGCTACATCCAAAACCCTGCACTGGCAGGGTTTTCTTTATACATAGCTAATATAGATCCAACATAATTTCTACAATATTCACTTGGAAACGCCTTCAAACTTAGCTTTGAAAAGTAAATTTTAAATTCCAATAACATTATGAAAATATAATCTAATTTTCCAATTTAAATAATAATCATAAACTTATGTTTAATTCATTACATTATTACATTTATTTTTTCTACACAAACACATCCAAGCATCGACAATTCCAATGTAATAGTTATGCTACAAAAAATAAGAATCATTATTATTCGCATACTAATTTAAAACGCTAGAACTAGATTCGTTATGGCCTTCATCAAAACACGTAAAAAGCTGGTTTCTTCAGCAATCGCTTCAACACTCTCTGTGGTTGCAGTCAATGCTGTTGCGCAAGATCAAATCGCGCAATTAGAAACAATTCACACGGAAGCGGCAGCAGAACAAAGTTTGAAAGTAGACAAATCTGCAAACAGCAAGTTCGTTGCTCCCCTACTCGACACACCAAAGTCTGTTTCTGTTCTTTCTCAAAAATTACTCAAAGAAACCAATTCAAATACTCTATTAGAAGCATTACGTTATGAGCCCGGTATCACTTTAGGTGCTGGTGAAGGTGGTACACCATTTACGGATATGCCTTATATTCGTGGATATAGCGGTCAATCATCTATTTATGTCGATGGAGTCCGCAATACGACATCACAAAGTCGAGATATGTTCGCAATCGAACAAGTTGAAGTTATTAAAGGCTCTTCTTCTGCTCTTGGCGGTGGTGGCAGCGTCGGCGGAAGTATCAACCTCATTCCTAAAGTGGCTCATGAAGGCGATACTTACCAAGGTAGCGTACAAGGTGGCACGGATAACTATCGCCACATTCAACTCGATGCGAATAAAGATTTCGGCAACGGAATGGCTGGCCGCGTTGTAGTCATGGGTCATGAAAATGAAAAAGCAGGACAACATGACGGTGCTGAATATGCTCGTGCAGGTATTGCAACAAGTCTAGCTTTTGGTCTAGGTTCTGATACGCGGGGCTCTGTCGGTTATTACTATTTACGTAGCAATGATGAACCAGATGCGGGTATCCCATTTAATAATGCAAACCCAAGCAGCCCACCAGCTGGCGTAACTGTGACACCAGGTGACGGTCGACCAGTCAGTGTTAAACCAGGCACATACTATGGTTGGAAAGCGCGTGATTTTGATAAGCGTGAAAATCAAATTGCAACATTTAAGTTAGAACATGATCTTAATGAAGATTTGACGCTATCTAACATTGCTACTTATAACAAATCTAAATCTGATTATGTTTATACCAATGCCGATGACTCAAAAGGGAACATCTATAGAGGAACTGTCGCGCGCCGTGCACTCACACGTATTTTAGACACAGATGCATATAGCGACCAACTTTCTTTAAGAGGCAAATTCAATACAGGTTCATTAAAGCATTCATTTAATGTAGGAACTGAATGGAGTTTACAAGAAACCGATCAAGGAATGCATACGTTTACCAATGCAGCAGGCCAAACAACCTCTACTATTTTAACGTCTAATATCAACTCATGTAATTCAACTGCTGCGGCTCTCAATGGCTGGTGTACTAGTCTAAACAACCCTGGCAATGGTCTCTTTACTGATACTATGGGCAGCATTAAAGGACAGTCTACTACGCGTAGTGAAACGATGTCTGTATATGCCTTAGACAGTATCGAATTCAATCCTCAATGGCTCTTAAACTTAGGTGTACGTTGGGACAAATTTGAAACTGAGAAAAAATATAATAAGGATGTCTACGGAACAACTGCTGGTGCTTACAACTCAACAATCAGTATTCCTAAAGGCACAAAATACGAAAGTGACTCAGACTTTTTCACCTATCAAGCAGGCCTAGTCTACAAACCAACTGAAAATGGTAGTATTTACACCAGTTTTGCAACTTCTGCGAACCCAGTTGGCGTATTAGCTGAAGGTGACAGCAGTGACAATGCCTTAGGCACAACTGATATTATTAACAACCTTAAACCTGAAGAAGCACGCACCTTCGAGATTGGCACAAAGTGGGATTTATTTAATAATCGTGCGAATTTAACTGCTGCTATTTTCCGTACTGAGAAACAGAATACACGTATCCAAATTGACTCGACGACGACTGCAAATGCAGGGGAAAGTAAAGTTGATGGATTTGAAGTAAGCTTAAACGGTAAAATTACCGACAAGTGGGAAGTAGCTACAGGTTATAGCTATCTAGATAGCGAAATCACCAAAGCTGCTTACAATTCAATTGCTCAGGAAGGTAAACCACTTCCATTTGTGGCAAAAAACAGCGCAACGTTATGGTCAACATACCGAGTATTACCAAAGTTAACATTGGGTGCTGGTGCTGAATACCGTGACCAAGTTTATGTAAATACAACTGCACCTAAGTTTTTACCGACTTACACCATTTACAATGCAATGGCGAAATACGATGTAAATCGTAATGTAAATGTTCAATTAAATGTGAATAACATTTCTGACAAACAATACTTTACCAGTGCACATGCAGCACACTATGCATTTGAAGGTAATGGCCGCAATGCTGTATTGGCAATCAACTTCAAATACTAAGTTTGATTTCCATAAAAACTTTATGGAAATTATCTAACTTAAACTAAAATAGCCTCTCTATGAGGCTATTTTTATAACCATCAAATCAAGGATGTTCTCTGTGATTCATCATATTCCAAATGTATTATCAAAAGAGCAAGTAGCTGAATTTCGTCAATTGATCGAAACAGCAGACTGGGTTGGAGGAAAAGTGACTGCAGGAACTCTATCTGCCTCGGTCAAACAAAATCAACAACTCTCCGAACAAGATCCGTTAACACATCATTTAAGTGATTTAGTCATTCAAGCCATTTGGAAACACCCCGTTTTTCAAGCTGCGGCTCTCCCACATCAAATTATTCCACCACTTTTTAACCGTTATGATGAACATGAAAGCTTTGGTTTTCATGTCGACAACTCTATTCGCCTAATTCGTGGTACAGCTCAACAACTCCGAACTGATCTTTCTTGCACACTATTCTTGAGCGAACCTGAAGAATATGACGGTGGTGATTTGGTTATTGAAGACACCTATGGATATCACGAAGTTAAATTACCCGCAGGCGATGTTGTACTATACCCTTCTACTAGTTTGCATGAAGTTAGTAGCATAACTCGCGGTACACGTTTCGCCTCTTTCTTTTGGGTACAAAGCTTGATTCGTGAAGATCAAAAAAGGCATATGTTATTCAATTTAGATGAAAGTATTCATCAACTCCGAGTAGATCATGGGGATACTTATCCTGAAGTCGTGAAACTCACCAATATCTATCACAACCTCATACGGATGTGGTCTGAATTGTAAATTTTACTGTGAATTGAGTATAAACTCTTTGATCTATCAGAACATATTTAGTCGTAGAGCTCTCATAACCTCTTCAAAAACGCGAATGAAATAAACCAAATTCGCAAAATGAAGAAAAAGATTAAACACATCTCAAAAATACACGGAAATATTTCCCCTATATATCAAATTAAAGGGAAATATTTTTTCAGATACGACTAAAAGCCATAAAAAAAGAAAAATCTTTTCGACCGAAGTGGATTAAACTCTTAAATATAACGTTACAAGGTTAATCACGGTAAATCTAAGTCGTATCAAATATTTACGTTTAAAAACACCCTGAAGACTCCCTTGTAAATAGAGACCATAGACACAATCTATATTCAGTAGTAGGTTGCTTTTTATTACCCACTCAAATGCAACCCGTACTATGTAAGGAGTTACCTCATGATGTTGGCTGATCCAAGTAAAAAATATCGTCGCATGTATCAACGTGTTGACTTGCCAGACCGTCAATGGCCAAACAACGAAATTACAAAAGCGCCTATTTGGATGAGTACTGACCTGCGTGATGGTAACCAAGCGATTTTTGAACCGATGGACATGGAACAAAAATTTAAAATGTTCCAAATGTTGGTGAAAATTGGATTCAAGAATATTGAAATCGGTTTCCCTTCAGCATCTCAAATTGACTTTGACTTTACCCGTAAATTAATCGAAGAAAATCACATTCCAGATGATGTGTATATCGAAGTGTTAGTTCAAGCACGTGATCATTTGATCCAGCGTACCTTTGAGTCTTTAGCGGGTGCAAAACGTGCCATCGTGCATATTTATAATTCCAATGCACCAACCTTCCGCCAAAAAGTCTTAAATGTCGATGTTGCAGGTGCGAAGCAATTAGCAGTCAATGCAGCCAGCAAAGTGAAAGAATATGCAGCGCAATATCCTGAAACGGAATGGGTGTTCCAGTACAGCCCAGAGTGTTTCTCTGCAACCGAATTAGAAGTTGCAAAAGACGTGTGTGATGCAGTTACCGAAATTTGGGAAGCATCGCCAACCAATAAAGTGATTTTAAACTTACCTGCTACGGTTGAAGTTTCAACACCGAATGTTTATGCAGACCAAGTTGAATGGATGCACCGCAACATCGCCCGTCGTGATGGCGTGATTATCTCTGTACACTGTCACAATGACCGTGGCTGTGGGATTGCTGCCTCAGAATTGGCGATTATGGCCGGTGCAGACCGTGTCGAAGGTTGTGTGTTTGGGAATGGCGAACGTACAGGTAACGTCGACGTCGCTGCGATTGCTTTGAATATGTACTCTCAAGGTGTTGCGCCAAACTTAGATTTTTCAAATATCAATGAAATCATTGCAACGGTAGAAGAATGTACAGGCTTGCCTGTTCACCCTCGTCACCCATATGCAGGTGATTTGGTCTTCACAGCATTCTCTGGTTCACATCAAGATGCCATTAAAAAAGGTTTCGAGTTCCAAAAGAACGAAGAAATTTGGGATATGCCATACTTACCAATCGACCCGAAAGACTTGGGCCGCGACTATGATGCTGTGATTCGCGTCAACTCACAGTCAGGTAAAGGTGGTATTGCTTACTTGTTAGAAGCAAATTACAACGTGGTATTGCCACGTCGTATCCAAATTGAATTCTCTCAAACCGTACAAAAACGTACCGATGAAGAAGGCACTGAAATTACCGCACAAGAAATTTGGAAATTGTTCAAAGAAACTTATGTGGACACCAAAGATACGCATTACTCGACCAAAAACTACCGTTTATATGACAACAACGGCAAGCAAGTGGTCGAGCTTGAAGTTGAAGTGAATGGTGAAACGCAGCAATTACGTGGCGAAGGCAATGGTCCAATCTCTGCAATGTTGGATGCTTTACAGTTACCAATTGATGTCTTGAGCTATGAAGAGCGTGGTATTAGCTCTGGGGCAAATGCAAAAGCCTTGGCTTTGGTTGAGTTACAAGTCAAAGGAACAGGTAAATCAGCCTTCGGTGCGGGTATTCACGACAACATTGTGACCTCCTCGATTGAAGCGATTATTGCTTGTACCAACCGCTTAATTGATCAAGGTGTGTTAAGCACAGATCAAGTGATTGCTGCTGCGGTATAAGTATTAGCAATAATAATTAGCACTAAAATGACTTTAGAAGGATACCCTCAAGTGGTATCCTTTTGTTTATTAACCCCAAAGATTTAAGGCGAATTATTCCTGTGTCTTTTCCTGCTGACTCCGTGGGTATCGTTAGTCCACAAAAGTTTACTTTTGAAGAGCCCTTAGAGCTCGAATGCGGTCGTATTCTCCCTCGTTATGAACTGATGGTTGAAACCTATGGTGAGCTCAATGCAGATAAATCCAATGCGATTTTAATTTGCCATGCGCTATCGGGTCATCATCATGCTGCGGGTTACCATCATGCTGACGATAAAAAACCGGGTTGGTGGGACGCCTGTATTGGCCCAGGTAAAGCGATTGATACTTCAAAGTTTTTCGTGGTTGCACTGAACAATATTGGGGGCTGTAGCGGTTCAACAGGGCCAACTTCGCCAAATCCTGAAAATGATAACCGTCCTTATGGCCCTGACTTCCCTTTAGTCACCGTCCGAGACTGGGTTAAAACCCAAGCCATTTTATCCGATCATCTGGGTATTCAAGTCTGGAGTGCGGTAATTGGCGGTTCGCTAGGCGGTATGCAAGCCTTGCAATGGTCGGTTGATTATCCTGACCGTTTGCAAAAATGCGTGATTATTGCCAGTGCGCCGAAACTGTCTGCTCAGAATATTGCCTTTAACGAAGTCGCACGTCAGTCAATTTTGTCTGATCCAGACTTCCATGATGGTCGCTATCTTGAAAATGACAGCTATCCAAAACGTGGCCTAATTTTGGCACGCATGGTCGGTCATATTACCTACCTGTCTGAAGAAGCCATGAAACAAAAATTTGGCCGCGACTTAAAGTCAGGCAAATTTATGTACGGTTTCGATGTCGAATTCCAAGTCGAAAGCTATTTGCGCTATCAAGGTGAACAATTTAGCCGTAACTTTGATGCCAACACTTATCTGATTATGACCAAAGCTTTGGATTATTTTGATCCTTCGCGTGAGTATGAGCAGTCTTTAGTTAAAGCCATGTCACAGACCAAATGTCAGTTCCTTGTGGTGTCCTTTACCACCGACTGGCGTTTTACCCCGCAACGTTCACAAGAAATTGTGGATGCGCTGATCACCAACCACAAACCGGTGAGCTATTTAGATATCGATGCTGAACAAGGCCATGACTCATTCCTGTTCCCGATTCCTTTGTATGTAAAAGCATTACGTGCATTTCTGGGCGGTTCTGAACACCTTCAAGCAACTCAGGAGGCTGTGTAATGCGTATTGATCATCAACTGGCAGAAAAATGGATCAAACCTGATTCCAGCGTACTCGATTTAGGTTGTGGTGACGGTGAATTACTGGCCCATATGAGTAAAAAGCACAATATTCGCGCATATGGACTGGAAATTGATCAAGAAAAGATTGCAATTGCGGTCGGTCGCGGGTTAAATATTATCCAACAAGACTTAAACTTGGGTTTAAGCCGCTTTGCAGACCAGTCTTTTGACTATGTCGTTATGGCACAAGCCTTGCAAGCGGTAGATGCACCAGATGTTTTATTACGTGATATGGTGCGCGTAGGGAAACAGGCAATTATTACATTTCCGAACTTTGCCCACTGGAAGACTCGTTCTTTCTTGGCGCTGAAAGGAATGATGCCCGTTTCTGAAGCTTTGCCATACATGTGGTATAACACGCCCAATATCCACTTATGTACTTTCCGTGATTTTGAAGCACTTTGTGCGGAAAATAACATCAGAATTATTAATCGACTCGCTGTAAATGGGGATCAACAAGATAGTTTACTCAGTAAACGTCTCCCGAATTTGTTTGGTGAAGTCGCAATTTATCGAGTGAGCGCTCTATGAAAAAACTATTCTTAAGCACGACACTACTGGTTGGACTTTTGAGCATTCAGGCTCATGCAGATTATGTTTCCCCAACCACGTCTGTTGCGAGTCAAGCTGCACAATATTCTGTTATGGATATCAATAGCTTAATTAAAGCGGCAAAAGCAGGTCAGCCTGCTGCGCAGTTCTATCTTGCAACCAAGTATCAACAAGGTAAAGACATCTCTGCAGATGAACGACAGGCCTTTGCTTGGTACAAAGCCGCTGCAGATCAAGGTCTTTCAGCGGCTCAGCTGAATGTTGGCCGTATGCTTGCAGATGGCCTAGGCACTAAAAAAGATGAATCTTTAGCACGTCAATACTTTGAAAAAGCAGCCAGCCGTGGTGATAACCGCGCAAGCTTTAACTTAGCCATGATGGAAGAGCAAAAGAAAAACTACATGGGTGCTTACCAGTGGTATGAGCTTTCAACCCGTGATGGCATGCTCGACAATAAAGTGATTACGCTTTCTGAAGGCAAGAAAACAGCCTTGGCGGCAAACTTAACGCAAGATCAAATTCGTCAAGCACGTGACCGTGCAGATAAATGGATTCAAGCTCAGTAAGTCTAATTCCAAGATATCGTACTAGATCAAAAAACCGACTTATAATTAAGTCGGTTTTTTGTTAGTTTTAAAAATATAATTTTTTAAAACTGAATTCTAGACTATCTCATGAGTAACGTTGACGCTGCTATATTCAAAGCTAAGCTTGAACTTGAAACTATCACACCTGAAGAAATTCAAGAATGGGCTATTCCGACTTTAGAAACAGACTTATCCAATGATCTAGCATTAGAAATATGTTTTTCATCAAAACCTGAAGAAGTTATAACGTACTTTAAAAAGATATCTAAAAATATTTTTTCTGTGACTTTAACAGATGAAATAATCAATGATCTATTGAAGGATTATATAAACAAAAACTTAAGTTTATTTTCAATCAAAGAGGCTCAACATCCTTTGATTCAAAAACTATTACACTTCAAAAATGTGATCGAAAATAAAGATCTCTTTGATTTATTGGACTATTATGATGACCAATTTTACCTTAGTTCAGAAGGCTATACCTCTTCTACACCAGATATTGTATTTCAAGATTTCATCAATGATTTAAAAAACCTCTTATCTAACTCAGATTAAATCAGAATTCTAAATAGATTTATGATTCACTTATGAATAACGACAATATAAATCTATTCTACTTAATAGAATCCGTTAAAATAGCCATCACTATTCAAAATCAGAGCAATTTAAATGTCTGCACAAGATTGGTTATCTCAAGGTACGTTAGTCCTCGCAAGCAATAACAAAGGCAAAATTGCGGAGTTTGAAAAATTATTTGCAGAGCTCAACTTACCTGTTGAAGTGATTGCTCAAGGTAAATTGAATATTGAAGATGCCATTGAAGATGGTTTGAGCTTTGTCGAAAATGCGATTATTAAAGCACGCCATGCATCTAGAATTTCAGGAAAACCAGCCATTGCAGATGACTCCGGGATTTGCATCCCTATTTTAGGTGGTGCACCGGGGATTTACTCTGCGCGTTATGCAGGCGAACATGGCGATGATGCTGCCAATAACCAAAAATTATTAGCTGAACTCAAGCCACTGCGTAAAGACGGTCAAGCGATTGAAGGCATGTTTGTATGCGTTTTAGCGTTAGTACAACATGCCGATGATCCTCTTCCACAAATTTTCCAAGGCATTTGGAAAGGTGAAGTACTAGAGGCTGCACGTGGTGAAAATGGTTTTGGTTATGACCCACTGTTCTGGTTACCCGAGTTAGGGCTTTCAAGTGCAGAAATAAGCAAAGAAGAAAAAAATAAAATCAGCCATCGTGGTCAGGCGATGCAACTGTTTAAAGCCAGTTTAGAACAATAAAAACTAAGCTGCGCAATGTTGCCCCTTCTCCCTTTGGGGAGAATGGTGGCGAAATATTTTCTATATTCTCCTCTATCGCATTTGCGCAACACTATGCATTTCTAGCTAAAAGTGAGTGCTTAGATCACAGCGAATACATGCAGCAATAAACCATAAATACTCACCACAACACAGCTGATGATCGTACCTGAAGCAATATATTTTGCCGACATGCCTGTACCCTGATAATGCGTTTCCAAAGCCACAATATTGGCTGCTGGCGGTAAACAAAACAATAAGAACATCACCCCAATATATTGTTCAATATTAGGAATAGCGAGATAACGATAACTCAGCCCACACAGCACCGCGCCACATGCTAATTTTAACAAAGCAGTCTGACTACTTTGCCACAGGTCCGCTTTCTCAACTTTGGTGTGCCTCAACCACATGCCCAATACACACATGCCAGAGAAGCTCATACCAAATTTGGCTGCACTATAAACCACATCAATCAGATCATGCTGTGACCAATGTTGCACCCCAACGGAACGAAAAATAAGGGCCAGAATCAAAGCAATCATGGGTGGAGCACAGAGGACTTTTTTTAAAATAAATGAAAAAGCTAACAGTGTTTGGCTCACAGCTGTCACTGCCCAGAGATTGCCAAAAATAGAGCCACCGATATATAAGGCCACCATTGCTGGACTAATTTTTGTGCCAAACAACGCAATCGCAAAAGGAAAGCCTAACCATGCCATATTGACATAACTAAAACACAGGGCGCTTAATTTATTCTTTGAAAAATAGAGGAAAAAGTAAAATAAGAGCACTGCCACGACAAAACTAAATAACATCAGACTAAAGCTACCAGCCTGATAAAACACCATGTTGTAGACAATAACAATCGGAATAAAGCAACGTGCTAAAAGACTTGAAAAGCCTGTTTTCAACCGTGTTGCCAATGGGGTGGATGCAAGGAATAAACCACTAAGAAAGGCCAACAGAGGGAGCAGCAACGTCACTTCAATATCCTTGAAATTTCACCTAATCATCATAACACTGCTTTTTCTCAAAATCAGTGCGAAGCGATCGTTTTGTCTTGAAATTGAAACATCATCGTCACCGCAATGTCACACAAGCCTGTTGATATAGGGAAAACGAAAAATGATGAGGATCTACCCATGGCTGGACTATCAATTTGGCACGTACTAATTTTTGCAATTGTGGTTATTCTTCTTTTTGGTACAGCCAAACTTAAGAACTTAGGTAAAGATGTCGGCGGTGCCGTGAAAGACTTTAAAAAATCAATCCGTGATGAGGAAGCTGAAGCAGCTCAACTCAATGAACCACGCACCTTAGAACATCAAAATAGCAACACAACCAACTCAACCGTCAAACATTAAGTCATTGGAGTTTTGCGATGCTCAATATCGGCATGACAGAGCTTTTGGTGTTTGGCATAATCGCACTATTGGTTCTTGGACCAGAGAAATTACCTGAAGCGGCGCGCTTTGCGGGCAAGTGGTATGGCAAAGTCAAACGTATGGTCAGTAATGTGCAAAATGACATTGACCGTGAGCTGCGTATGTCTGAATTACGTGAGCAAATGCAAAATGAAATGAAGCGAATTCAGGAGCTTGAACAAAAAATGCAAGCTCAGATGCAACACATACAACAACAAAATATTTTGGCAAATAAAAAGCACCAAGAAACTGCCACACTCGATAATAAAAATCTCTCCCATAGTTATCAGTATGTGAATCAAAAGAGACCTGTATTACTTACACCTCAGCCTATGAAACAAAAGTCATCTGTAGATTCGGTACCTTATTTAGGCTGTGTTCAAAATAGCTTTGAACCAATGCGGGAGGCTGTATGAAATCTAACAACTTAAGCCCTGTAGTGACTCAAGACTCAGAGCAACTACTGCTTGAAGAAATGCCGATCACTAAGCACTTGATCATCTTAAGAGGTCATTTATTTAAAATCGTCGGTTTAATTCTCATTTTGTTTTTTTGTTTATTGCCTTTTGCCAATCATAGCTACCAAATGCTATCTGAACCCTTACGAGCACAACTTCCTATTAGCTCATCTATGATTGCAACGGATGTTACCGCCACCTTTATGGCGCCATTTAAACTGAACTTTTTTGTGGCTCTCATGCTGGCCATGCCTTTTATCATTTATCAGCTTTGGGCTTTTGTAAAACCAGCGTTATACGAAAAAGAAAAATCACTCGCAACCCCCCTTTTGATTGGTAGTATTGTTTTATTTTATGCTGGTGTGGCTTTTGCTTATTTCATTGCGCTGCCATCCATTTTGCACTTTTTTATCAGTGTTTCCCCTGACACTGTGGCCCCAATGACAGACATCAACAGCTATCTCAGCTTCTGTCTAAAACTGTTTTTGGTTTTTGGCTTAACATTTGAAATTCCTATTGTTACCTTGATACTCATCTTGATTGGGGTGGTGAGTACACAACAATTGGTTGAAAAACGAAAATTCATTATTGTCGGCTGTTTTTTTGTTGCAATGTTTGTGACCCCACCTGATGCTCTTTCGATGATTATGCTCGCGATACCGATGTGGCTTTTATTTGAGATTGGTCTCTTTTTTGGAAAACTGATTGAAAAAAAGCGAGCGGCTGAAGTTTAAGCTCCCCCGATTGAAAACAATGAGCAGGCAAAATTGCCTGCTTTTTTTATGGCTAGATGTGCTACCGATCATTTCATATTTTTGACATATAAACTTCACCACGCTGTCATATTGACGCTTTACCTTGTTTGTAACTTTCTAAAAACGACCAAGCAAAGACGCTAGGAAAACTTATGACTGAGCAAATGCCTTTTAACGACGATTATGATAGTAATAATTCGGGGAATGCTGAATTTTCAGAACTGTTTAATAAAAAAATTACACGTCGTGATTTAATCACCAAAACTGCAGGAGGTGCTGTTGCACTTACATTAGCAGCGTCTTTGACGGGCTGTGGTGATGACGACAATAACGACTCGACACCCACAACACCAGTTACACCAGATAAAAACCAAACGCCAAGTTCACTAAAGTTTAAAGCCGTAAATAAAAACGTGTTGGATCAAGTTAGCGTTCCAGAAGGCTATGAGGCACGTGTTCTATATGCGCTTGGTGACCCGATTTCTGATGGACTCACAGAATGGGACGAAAATAATATTCCAACAGGCGCTTCATTTGTTCGTCGTTCTGGCGAATGTCATGATGGTATGACCTTCTTTGGCATGACCAATAGCCGCTTCGATGCAAACCAATCAGACTCAGGTCTATTGGTCATGAATCACGAATATGTCGATGACAAAAAAATTCTACACCCTACTGTTAATACAATTAATGCAGCAGTTCGCTCAGAAGATGAAGCACTCCGTGAAATTAACTGTCACGGTGTTTCAGTGATTGAACTGAAAAAAGACAACAAAACGCAACTGGTAGGCATCAATAAATCTTCTGTGTTTAACCGCCGTGTTACCGCTGCTTCACGTATTGAGTTTACTGGTCCAGTGAAAGGTAGCAACCTAGTTAAAACCAAGTTCAGCCCAAATGGCGATTTCGGTTTAGGCACCATCAACAACTGTGGTAATGGCTATACCCCTTGGGGCACCTACCTAACTACAGAAGAAAACTTTAACCAGTATTTCTCGCGTGATGACATTGGTCGTGATGCTAATAGCATTGTGGCATTAGACCGCTACAAAATTCCTGCGGCAAGCTCATACAAATGGCATACCGTAAAAGCCACTGAAGACTCACGTACAAATGATATTAAAGATCTCAATATCCAAGATATCTACGACCGTTGGTTAACCAAAGTATCGGGTACTGAAGCAAAAGATGACTTCCGTAACACGACGAATACCTTTGGCTGGATTGTTGAGATTGATCCTTTTAATGGTAGTCACACCCCTGTTAAACGCACCGCACTCGGTCGTTTTGCACACGAAGACTGTCGTGCAAGCCGTGCTATTGCAGGTCAGCCACTCGCATTTTATATGGGTGATGACTCTCAAGGCGAATATATCTATAAGTTTGTCTCTGACGCACTTTGGGATGCTAAAGATGTCAATGGTGGTTACGCAGCTGGTGACAAATACATGAACAGCGGCAAACTGTATGTTGCGAAGTTTAACTTTGATACAGCAACACAAAAATCTACAGGCGAATGGGTTGAACTCAATATCAATAACCCGCTTATTTCGGCTTATGCAAAATACAAATTTGCAGATCAGGCTGACGTCTTGGTTAATACTCGCCTTGCAGCAGATGCAGTGGGTGCAACCAAAATGGACCGTCCAGAGTGGGTTGCAGTCAATCCAAAAAATGGTGAAGTCTATGTGACTTTAACCAACAACAGTAGCCGTGGTACAGCTCACCCACTGGACTCTGCAAACCCACGTAACTATGCAGATGCCGACAAAGGCGGTAGTCCTAAAGGAAATATTAACGGCCATATCATCCGTTTCAAAGAAACTGGAGATGTCGTTACTGCATCAACCTTTACATGGGACATTTTCCTATTCGGCGCTGAACAAGACTCTGTTCAAGATGTTAACCTGTCAAAACTTGGCGCAGACAATGACTTTTCAAGCCCAGATGGCATGTGGTTCGACCCACGTGGTGTATTGTGGATTCAAACAGATGATGGTTCATATACAGATGAAACCAACTGTATGATGCTCGCAGCACTTCCTGGTCAAGTTGGCGATGGTCAAGTTAAAACGACAGCTGGTTTACCAACGCCTACAGGTGCGGAGCTAGACAACACCAAACTCCGTCGCTTCCTCACTGGCCCTGCAGGTTGTGAAATTACAGGCGTTACGATGACACCTGATTACAAAGCTATCTTTATCAACATTCAGCACCCAGGTAATAATTGGCCTGCGAATCATCCATCTGCATTAAATCTAAGCAAAGCGGTATTAGGCTCTCGCCCACGTTCTGCCACATTAGTCATTACACGTGTAGATGGTGGTGCAATTGCTGGAGAAGCATTGGAAACGACCAAAGTATCTTAAGTCATTCCATAAAAGATGCCGACTTATGTCGGCATTTTTTTATGATTTAAAGAATACCGCCTGTTCCGTGATTTTTCCTTTACACTCACCCTGCTGCTGCTTTTCAAGCCAAGACCATTGTTCATGGGTCATGCGCAGGAAGTTAGAACAACGTGTCCCATAAATAGGACTTTGAATAAAGGTCGAAGACAATAATTCTTCCATATCCAGACTAATGCCTGTTTGCGGCAACAAGTCTGAAATAATCTTGCGTTCATCCTCCAAAATATCCCAAGCTGTCATCTCTAACTCGCTTTGTAAGATGTTGGATTGTTGCAACATCGGTAAGAACTCTTGGGTAAAGCGCTTACGTAAATGTTTGGTTTTTTCCCAATGTTCAGTCATCAAACCATTCGACACCACATACACGCCTTTCGGAAGAACCTGTGGTGCTTCACCACGATTGCTCATGTAGACCGCCTGATGCCGATCCCCCATAAAAAGATTAAAGCCCGCATAGTCACATTGTTTTTTCTCTAAAGCCTGTGCAAAACGAATCGGAGTTTGTTCAGACTCTAAAAAGGATTGAATCAAATGTCCACGAGACGTTGGATAGCTGATTTGATCCTTTCCATCGCGAAAGTTGGTTAAAACGGCCCAACGTCCTGTTGGCGTTATACCCATCCATGTGCCGCCAGACTGCAAATCTTGCCCTGCAATAATCGGGCTATTTTCCCATTGCTTTAAATGGCACGAAGGACGCTGATAGAACTCATCTCGATTTGAAATCAAACACAATGGCATCTCATCCAAGACCTGCCATGCTATTGCCACAATACACATAAACGATACTCATCATCTTTACACATTGAATGTACAACATTTTTCATCTCTTTCAGCTAAAATCTGTTCAAAACATAATGACTAGGAATATGCATGCTGACCTATCCAAATATTGACCCCGTCGCAATAGCACTTGGCCCTTTACAAGTCCATTGGTACGGACTGATGTATTTATTGGCCTTTTTGTTTGCTTGGGGACTGGCAAGCTACCGCGCGAAAGAACGAGGTTGGACACCTGACATGGTCTCTGATTTGATCTTTTATGGCGCACTAGGTGTGGTTATTGGTGGTCGTGTCGGTTACGTCTTCTTTTATGGCTTTGAGCAATTCCTTGCCAACCCTCTTTGGCTGTTCCAAGTCTGGACAGGTGGAATGAGTTTCCACGGCGGCTTCTTGGGTGTGATGCTTGCCATGCTGTTCTGGTGCAAGAAATACAAAATGACTTGGTTCCAAACCCTCGACTTTATTGCGCCATGTGTACCTACAGGGCTCATGTTTGGTCGTATTGGTAACTTCATTGGCGGAGAGCTTTACGGTCGCCCAGTTGCAGATCCAAACTTTGCACTGGGTATGATTTTCCCAACTGACCCGCTACAACTGATTCGCCATCCTTCTCAGCTCTATCAGGCCTTTTTTGAAGGGTTATTGTTGTTCATCGTGCTGTGGTGGTTCAGTTCAAAGCCACGCCCGCGCATGGCGGTTTCAGCATTATTCTTGATCGGTTATGGTATGGCCCGCTTCATCGTCGAGTTCTTCCGTGAGCCTGACAATGGACAGCTGTTCATCGCATGGATGAGTAAAGGCCAATTCCTCAGTCTGCCAATGATTTTGGTCGGCGCGTGGATGATGTGGTATGCCTATCAAAAGAAAATCTATGATTGGGGCCCACAAAAGAATAATGGCTAATCCGATGAGCGGATAAAATATTGGGGGCTTCATTGCCCCCTTTTTTAGGGCCAAATTATGCTAAAGTGACATATGTTTGGTTTTTAAATACATCACTCCCATGCTCGAATTTTGGTTTAATCCCTCAATTTCTATTCTTAAAAAATTACTTATTTTTATCGCAATTACTGTTGTAACAGGTGTGTTGTATTGGATGGAACCCCTGAGCCTCAATGCCATTTTAATGTTCTTGGGTACTGGGATTGTTTTTCTGATTTGTCGTTACTGCAAAATTCACTTTGCGGCCAAGAACCCTACAGGCTTTCTGTATCGTCTACTGACTTGGATTCCTATTGCCCTACTCTTAGCGCTGATTTTTATGAATATTAAAGATGGTGAGCTGCTGATTCCAGGTGCACAAGGGATTGGTTTTATGGCGCTGGGGATTTGCCTATTTTCCCCCCTATCTCTTTTGCATAACAATACTCAGCCTGAGTCCAAATAAACCATGTTGAACTTTTGGTATTCTGAACGCTGTAGCCGTCAAATTAAACTCATCGTTTGTATTGCCACTTGCGTGATGATTTTTATGGCAGCACAAGTTCAACAGCTTGGCACAATCTTTATTGGTTTGAGTTTAATGATTGGCATTGCAACGCATCTGCTACGTGGTGTGCAATTGAAGATTGCTCAGGACAATCCGTATAGGGAAGGCTTTTCGCGTTTGGTTATTTTTCTGCCCCTAATTGCCCTGATTTGTTTGCTCGGCTATTTACCCGCTCAAGATAAAATTGCGCTTGCGCTCCAGTGTATCGGCTTTAGTGGAATTGGTTTATTTTTAGTATCGATTCACGCACAGCGTGAAAAAAGAGTTTAATTAGGATGCGGAATTGCGCTACATCCCATCAACATCTACTTAATCCATTCGATAATAGCTATAGTTCACATTTTGGTTACGGTAAACCGCATAACCACTTTGCTTAAAATCAGAAACCCAGCCATTGCCTGAATAAGCGGCAATATGTCCATAACGGTTTTTTGCAGTACGGTCTATAATATAAATATCGCCTTTTTTAGGCTGATCAAAAGATAAATTGATTTTACGATAACCAATGCTGGTTAAGGTCTTACCCCAATCCGCCGCAGCCACAGGATGGTTTTTGAAGCGCGCACCCGCGGACTCTAAGCCAATGCGAATACTTTTAGCACATTTTTGGGTGCTGGTTTGACGGGTAATATTTCTTAAGAAACCTGTAAATTTTTCAAGATCCACACGCTGATGGTTGCTAATGGCCCTTTCTCGTGCCTGCTTCGAGCTTAAAATATCCGAAGCGGTGACATTTCGCGCTGATTGAGAACGTATTATGATATTGGTTTGCGCAGGCGCATAGACGTCATTCATATTTACGTTTTGATCATAAGGCATACTAAAACCAACTCTCCTCCCAATCATTAGGGGTGTGCAACTTTTCGAGTTCGAAATACTAACCGCTCAGCATTGAACTTTCATGTCGTAAATGTAATATTTTTTTTCAAAATGCAACACAACCTTTCTAAAGTTTTCTTTTCTCTGTACTTTTTGAAACCTAAATTAACTAAAAAAAATTAATCCTTACCCAAGTGCTTAGTCGCCTCAAGTCCAAATGTTTCACCATCGGCTAACGAAGTCCTTAGATATGGAATGGATTGTGCATTTAAACAGCTGCCTATTTAGATCCAATACAACTCATTCCAGTTTAAATCAGGGAGAAAACTCACTTTCAAAGCACCAAAAACACATAAAAACAGTCACAACAGCAGAAAATTGATGCATGAAAAGTAATCCATATTGTAATTTACTTCTCTCAAGAAATACCTTTAATTTGGTTTGCCACAACAGATTTCGCATAACATTCATATGATCAATCGTCTCGACTGAGCCACTAATCTTGGGTGCGCAATAAGGCACAATTCAGTATAATCATCCGTAGATTTTATAATTTAGAGTGGAAAGAACAGGCACTTCTATTAAGAGGTCTGTTCCCCCAAAGTGTTTATTTGAGAGTTTTATGAAAACGTATTTAGACCTGTTACAACACATCCTCAATCACGGTGGTGATAAAGGCGACCGTACTGGTACAGGTACGCGCTCGGTATTTGGTCATCAAATGCGCTTTGATCTTTCTCAAGGCTTCCCTTTATTAACCACTAAAAAAGTGCACTTTCGTTCGATCGTGATTGAACTGTTGTGGTTCTTAAAAGGCGATACCAATGTGCAGTATTTGCAAGACAACAAAGTCAGTATTTGGGACGAATGGTCAACCGCAGAACAAACTGCACGTTTTGGTCGCCCAGAAGGTGAACTGGGGCCTGTGTATGGTCATCAATGGCGTAACTTCGGCGCAACCAAAAAAGCCGATGGTTTATATGAACAAGATGGTTTTGACCAAATTGCGTGGTTAGTCAATGAAATTAAAACCAATCCAAACTCACGCCGTCTGATTGTTTCAGGTTGGAATCCACAAGAAGCTGGGCAAGTTGCGCTTCCTCCGTGCCACACCCTCTTCCAGTTCTTTGTCCATAATGGAAAACTGTCTTGTCAGCTCTATCAGCGCAGTGCCGATGTATTTTTAGGTGTGCCTTTTAATATTGCCAGTTATGCGCTACTTACCCATATGATCGCGCAAGTCTGCGATTTAGGTGTGGGTGACTTTGTTTGGACGGGCGGCGATACACATTTATATGCCAACCATTTTGAGCAAGCGAAGCTTCAGTTAAGCCGTGAACCTTTAGGGCTGTGCCAACTGAAACTCAATCCTGCTGTTAAAGATATTTTCGACTTTAAATTTGAAGATATCGAAATCGTGGGTTATGAATCGCATCCAGGGATTAAAGCACCCGTCGCTGTTTAAAGCAGATAAAGCCCAATTCAATCTCGCCTTGAATCAGCGGGATTGAGGTTTACCCATAGATGTTCTTCCTCTCCTTGAGGAAGAATGATAAATATGACCCAACATTTGAGCGCGTTATGGCCTTTCAAAACTTAGAAGTTGTACATGTAGTCGCAATGGATCAGCAACGCTGTATTGGTAAAGGCAATGACCTACCTTGGCATATTTCAGCCGATCTAAAACACTTCAAAGCCATTACCCAAGGTGGTGTGGTCATTATGGGGCGTAAAACGCTGGAATCGATGGGCCGTACTTTACCCAAGCGTGTCAATTGGGTCATTACTCGCGACACCTCTTGGGCTTTTGAAGGCACAAAGGTGGCTTACAGCATCGAAGAGGCTTTAGCACAAGCTGTTGCTGATGTCCAAGCTTCAGAAAAACCCGACAGTATTTTTATCATTGGTGGCGGTGAAATTTTTAAACAGACCATCAACATTGCGGACCGTTTAGAACTCACGCATGTTGAACTCGATGTGCAAGGTGATGCGCATTACCCTGCCATTCCAACAACATTTAAAAAAGTCGCATCAGAACAACATATTGATGACAAAACTGGAATTGCTTTTGAGTTCGCAACCTATCAAAAATAAAGCATATTCTTTTTGCTAAAAGCACGATGCACAACATGATCAAAATAGAATTTTGGCGGACACTGGGCTTTGGATTACTCCACACCCTGTTTAGTATTTTTGTCTTGTTCAGTTCAATTTGGCTGTGTTTTGCATTGTGGATTCAAGAGCCTTTGGGCTGGTTGGTCAGCCGTATTTTTATTGGGATCTGGATTGCTTTTGCGCTCAGCATTTTGGGTATCTATATCACCCAAAGCTTTTTTGGTCGTCGCCTCGATATCATCCTTTATCTCCTTGGCTTTTTACTGGCATTGTCTTGGTATTTTAGTTTAGATGCTCGCCAAGACCGCGACTGGCAACCTGAAGTAGCAAAAATCTTGCATTATGAAAAACAAGGCGACCATGTCACCCTCCATAATGTCCGCAATTTCACATGGCACCCAGATGGCTCCTATACTGAACATTGGGATACCCGCTCTTTCGATCTAAATCAAATCACTGGGGTCAATATCATTACCTCATACTGGATGGGGCCACAAATCGCGCATACTTTGGTCAGTTTTGATTTTGCCAATACCGCACCGCTGACCTTTTCCATTGAAATTCGCAAAGAGAAAAATGAAGAATTTTCAGCGATTGGTGGTTTTTTTAGAAAATATGAGCTGAGTTTAGTGGCCTCAGACGAACATGATATTGTGTATACCCGTAGCAATATTCGCAATGAACACGTCTATTTCTTTCCTGTTCGCCTTGGACAGGCTGAAAGTAAAGCACTGTTTGTAGAGTATTTACATAAGGCAGACGAGCTCGCCAAACATCCTAAGTGGTATAACACCCTCACCAGTAATTGCACCACCTTGGTGTTTGATATGGTTCAAGCCGTTTCACATGACGCTTTACCGACTGACTATCGTATTTTAGCTTCAGGTTATTTACCGAACTATCTGTATGACTTAGGCGCAATTAGTCCACAGTGGGATATGAAAACGTGGTATCAAAAAGCCTATATCAACCCACGTGTAAGCAAAGAAACAGAGTTAACCAGTCGTGAGTATTCACAGCTTATTCGCCAGAGTTTACCCGTTGACCAAACACGCTAAAGTCTGCAACGAAAAGCTGCAAGTTAAAACTGGCAATCAACGACAAAATTTGCTTTGATAGTTCAGACGATACATCACAATAAGAGTCTGATCCCATGTTAAAAAAACTGATTGCAAGCAGTCTTTTAGCGAGTAGCTTAATCATGACTGGCTGCCAAACTACACCACCTCCATCAGATACCATTGAAATGGCCAATATTCAACAACTCCAGCAACGGACTTGGATTTTGACGCAAATGGGTAATACCGAAATTAAAACTGCACCAAATGAACGCAATATTCCAAGCCTTCAATTTTCAGCTGATAACCGCATCAGTGGTGCAGATGGCTGTAACCGCATTATGGGCAGCTATACCGTCGGACGCGATACGCTCACCTTGAGCCAGCTCGCAACCACCCGAATGGCCTGTATCAATAACAGTGCTGTTCCGCAACAGTTCCAAGAAGCGCTGGCAAAAGTGACCCATTACCAAGTGTTTGGTAAAACTCTGAAACTGCTCGATCGACATGGTAACTTGCTGCTACAGTTTGGCTCTGCCATTCAACCACGTTAAATTGTTTCTATAAAAAGCCTGTAATCACAGGCTTTTTTAATCTGTAGCAGACAACATTGTACTGCACCAATCAGCCCTTATATAAACAGATATAAACACAATTAGGATTTTAAAATGCAACAAGCACTCTTTGGTGGTGGATGTTTTTGGTGTGTAGAAGCGGTTTATTTAGAGCTTCAAGGCATACATAAAGTGACCAGTGGTTATGCAGGTGGAGATACTGACAACCCGACGTATGAAGATATTTGTCGTGGCGATACCAACCACGCCGAAGTTATTTTAATTGATTTTGATGAAACTCAAATTAGCTATGCTCAGCTGCTCGATGTGTTTTTTGCCACTCATGATCCAACAACACTCAACCGTCAAGGCAATGATGTTGGCACCCAGTATCGTTCAGTCATTTACTATTTTAATGATGCGCAGCGTGCTGATGCAGAGCAAGCCATTGCCGACTTAAAGGCAGAAGGTCTCGAGATTGTGACCGAACTCAGTCCTGTACCGACGTTCTATTCGGCTGAAGACTATCACCAGAACTTTTACGCTCGTAACCCATCTCAAGGCTATTGTAACTTTGCCATTCCGCCAAAACTGATGAAGCTGCGCTCTAAGTTTCAGGCTTTATTGAAAGACAGCAAATAACTCAATAATTCACAATAAAAAAAGCGACTTCAAGAGTCGCTTTTTTTTAACATCAACTTAGTTATCGCTGACGAAAGCAATATCTGCCAGTCCAGCTTCACTCGCACGAGACATGACTTGTGCGACCATATCGTAACGAGATTCTTTATCTGCACGAAGTTGAACCGTTGGCTTGGTTTCCAACTCACCCGCCTCATTAAAACGCGTTTGTAGTTCTTCCAAGCTAATCACTTGATTATCCCAAGCCACTTCGCCATTTGCATTAATGCTTACCGTAATGGCTTTAGGTGGAGGATCTACAATATCAGCCGTCGTTTTTGGTAAAGTTAATGGAATTGATGGGTTGGCAACGGTCGCTGTCACCAAGAAGATGATCATCAAAACCAGCATAATATCGATCAGCGGAATGAGATTCATCTCATTCATGCCAGCATCGTTATCGTCACCCAATTGAAAAGCCATTAAGCTTGACCTCCAACTAAACCTTGTTGAGTCGCTTTACTTTCTACTACCGCAGGTGCTGAGTCTTGTTGCAACATGGTATCAATGAGCAAGCCGTGTGCTTGGTCTTGAAGCTCATGTGCCAAAGTACGGTTTACACGCGCACAGATGTTATACGCTAACACCGCAGGAATCGCGACAGCCAAACCTAAACCCGTCATGATCAATGCTTCACCTACAGGAGTTGCAACTTGCGCTAAGCCCGCTTGACCACTTTTGCCAACAGCAACAAGGGCATGGAAAATCCCCCATACTGTACCGAACAAACCAACGAACGGTGCAAGCGATGCAATCGTACCTAGAACCGAAACACCTTTCTCCGCATTCGCTTTTTCAGCAGAAATTTGACGAAGGAGTGCTTGTTCTGCAACTGCTTTACGTTGTTCAAAGTTCAGTACAGCAAACTTTGATTTTAACTTAGCTAAAGCTTGTGAAAGTTGAGCATAAGCTTGTTGTTTCAATTGACGTGTACCCATGATACGTAAAACAAAGATGGTCCACGTTGCAATCGACATTGCCAACAAGATGAAATACAGTGTTTTACTGACTGCATCAGCATGTTGCCAATAAACTGAAAAGTTCATACTCGAACTCCTGATAAAGTTAGCGTTTTGTATTCAATTCTAAATCAAATGGTTGCTCAGCCCGAATTGGATAAGCCACACCATTTTCTTTATAAGGTTTAAATTTAGCGCCTTTGACAGCTCTTAAAATCTTTTCATCTAAAGCAGGCACACCACTTGAGCGCGTAATACGGGCATTCACAATCGACCCTTTTTCATTCGCCTCAATCAGCACCACTACTCGACGGTTTTCACCTTGTAAATCTTGATTACTATAAACTGGTTTTGGAGAGCGGCTCCATTGCACACCTGAACCACCAATCGACACCGACTTAGGTGAAGTATCAGCTGGTGCAGCTTGAGTAACAGGTTTCGCTTGTTCTTGTTTCTCGACAGGCTTTTCGACTTTTTTCTCTGTAATCGTCGTTGTGACTGTCGGTTTCACTGGGGTTTCAGTTGGTTTAACAACCGGTTTAACCACTTCTGCTTTTTTGACTTGTTGAACCTTTTCTACCTTTTTCGGTGGGGTCGGTTGTGGTTTTTCCACAATCTTCACTTCCTTCGGCTTAGTTGGTTCCTTTTTCGGTTCTTCCTTCGGCTTAGGCGGTAGCGGTTTTGGTGGTTCTTGAATTTTAACGAAGCGAACCTTCAATGGCTCTTTTTCAATCGGTTTGAGTTCAGGAGCTTTCATGTGGTTCACTGCCCACAATACGCCCATATGGCCCACGACAACCGCGATCAAAGCAGCAAGAACTTTCTTTTTCATCGGGTTGGGAGTCTGCATAGGAGAAATAACTGTTGAACTCATTAAAATCGGTGACCTAATTTAAGCGGAGTGGCCACTGGGTTGGTTTCCACTATAACGCTTATCGGTTAGTACAATAAAGTAGCGCAATGATAAATGAGAAGTGTTTTCATTTGCAACTATTAATTTGTCACTTTTTATGGTTTTTTCTAATCATACCCAAACGAAAAAAGGCATACTTAATGTATGCCTTTTTCAATATTGCTTGCAACCAATTTTTTATTGGAAAACGACTGTTTTGTTACCATCAACAATAATACGGTCTTCTAAGTGCCACTTCACTGCACGTGCCAAGACGTTACGTTCAACATCCTGACCCAATTCACGTAATTGATCAACCGTAAAGTCATGGTTCACACGCTCTACATCCTGCTCAATGATCGGACCTTGATCCAGATCCGCAGTGACATAGTGCGCAGTTGCACCAATGAGTTTTACACCTTTTTCATGCGCTTGCTTATATGGGTTTGCGCCAACAAAAGCAGGTAGGAATGAATGGTGAATGTTGATCACTTTCATTTCCCACTTTTCGACAAATGCTTCATCTAGAATTTGCATATAGCGCGCAAGTACCAATAAATCATTGCCCTGCATTAATTCATCAATTTCAGCATAAGCTTCGCGTTTGTTGTCCTTCGTTACAGGGACAACTTCAAACGGAATGCCAAAGTTCTCAACCGCTTCACGTAAAGTTTCGTGGTTAGAAATCACTTTGGTAATTTCGCACGGCAAACCACCACGCGCATGACGCCATAACAGCTCAAGTAAGGCGTGGTCTACTTTAGACACCAAAATCCCGACTTTTTTCACGTCGCTGACTAGCGCCAAACGCCATTGCATTTCATAACGCTCAGCTACATTTGCAGCAAAAGTTTGAGTGATGCTTTCTTTACGAGACTGTAAATTGTCCAGTTCAAATTCAACACGCATGAAGTAACGTCCGCCCTGAGCTTCAGTCGCGTATTGATCAAGCGCAGTAATATTCGCGCCTTGATGATACAAAAAGCTCGATACAGCTTGCACGATCCCTGGCTTATCTTCACAAGTAATCAGTAAACGTGCTGTGTTAGCAGTTGTCATATTCATGTCAGTTTAAATCAGTAAAATGAAAATCAAGCCGAGTATTCTAGCGCTTTTTACTCAGCTGTCAAAACACCTTATGGCTTATCATCCGATTTAAATGACGCCAAGCTCGAAAACAGTTCAGACGGCCCCATCGTATCCAACAAGCGCTCATACGTCTCACGACTTTCACCACGCAAATAGGCACCTTCTAAGAACACCATTTGACGGAGTGCCTGCCAGACCCACTTTTCTTCTAATGTATTGGAATCAGTGATATGACCCGACATATAAAGGAAGTTGGTCCAGTTGGTCAGTACAATCCATAAATTAATAATCAAGGCTTCAATTTCAGACGAAGTCATTTGCATCAAGCCTGCATCAACAAAGGCCTGATAGATCTTTTGCCCTTGCTGCATCACTTGCCCTGCAAAACGTGGATACATCTTGCGGAAGTCTTCATTGTTTTCAACCAAATGATAGACATCACGGTGTAAAAAGCGATAAGCCCACAACTGGCTGCTCAGCACCTGAAAATAACGAATTTTATCATTGGCATCTAACAGACGGTCATCCGGCAAAGCCAGCATCTGTAGCGTTTCGCCTTGATACTGTTCCATGAGCTCTTTGATAATTTCACTTTTATTGCGAAAGTGATAATACAAATTGCCCGGACTCATATTCAATTCAGCGGCAATATGATTGGTCGTAACAGAACGTTCTCCACGCTCGTTAAAAAGCTGCAAACTGAGTTGCAAAATACGTTCTTTGGTTTTCAACGTTTTAGTTTGAGACATCCTAAAATAACCATTCATTCAGTGCATTAGAAGACTAACACATAAAGTAACTTGACTAATTAGAGCAATTACTCTAAAAATTAAACATAAATTGAAATTTGAAATGGTAGTGCGGCATGAACAGTCAAACAAAAACAACTTCATTGACACCACATTCTTATGATATTCAGCACCTACATGATGTGCTTGAACAGCAAAAGCACGCTTATTTACGTTATCCATTGCCAACAGCAAAAGAGCGTATTGACCGTTTGGCACGACTTAAGCGTATCTTAGTTAAGTATCAAGATCAATTTGCAGAGGCAATTAATCAAGACTACGGTAACCGTTCCACCAGTGAAACTAAAATTGGGGAATTACTTACCTGCCTTGAACACATCAAATATTATAGCAAGCATTTAACCACGTGGATGAAACCCTCGAAACGTCACGTTTCAATCATTCACCAACCGGCTAAAGCATGGGTGCAATATCAACCTTTAGGTGTGATCGGCATTATTACCCCATGGAACTATCCTTTATTACTCTCGATTGGACCCTTAATTTGTGCTTTGGCAGCGGGTAACCATGCCATGATCAAAATTTCCAGTTCATCAGGCAACTTTGGTCGCATCCTTGAAAAAGCACTTTCTGAAGCCTTTCCTCAAGAATTAGTTTCCGTGACCAATGGCGGTGGCGCGATCTCAGATGCTTTTTGTCGTCTGGCTTTTGACAAGCTTATTTTCACAGGTTCAACCAATGTCGGTAAAACCGTCATGGCTGCTGCGGCAGAGAACCTCGTTCCATTGATCCTCGAACTTGGCGGAAAATCACCGGTATTAGTACATCCTTCTATTCATTTACGGGATGTTGCACAGCGTATTGCTGCAGGTAAACTGTGGAATGCAGGTCAAACCTGTGTTGCACCTGACTATATGTTCTTGCCTAAAGGTAAAACTGCCGAGTTCATTGAGCACTTCCGCGAGTGTGTGGAAGAGATGTATCCTGACATTCTGCATAATCCAGACTACACCTCGATTATTAATGACCGCCAATACAACCGCTTACAAGGTTATCTTGAAAATGCACGTGAGCATGGTGCGCAGGTGGTTAAAATTAACCCTGCCCATGAAACCTTCTCCGATACACGCAAAGTGCCCCCTACACTATTAACAGGGGTCACGCCTGACATGCGTATTATGCAAGAGGAAATCTTTGGGCCACTGCTGCCGATCATGGAATATGATCAAATAGACGATGTTATCGAGTTTATTAATAGCCGTCCGCGTCCACTTGCATTATACTACTTCGACTTTGATCAGGCGCGTGCAGATTATGTTGCACAGCGTACTCATTCAGGGCATTTCGGACAAAACACGGTTTTGACCCATGTCGCACAAGACGATTTACCATTTGGTGGCGTTGGTGCATCAGGTATGGGGAAATATCATGGTCCAGAAGGTTTCTTCAGTTTGTCGCATGAACGGTCAGTGATGTCGAATCCCAAGTTATATAGCTTGAAATTCATTCTCCCACCGTTTAACAAACCAATTCACAAGTTGATTTCAAAGACCCTTCTTCGCTAAATGATCAAGGCATGACCTATCGCACGGGTTCATGCCTAGTTTTAATGAAAATCGCTTGTCTTTTAAGCGCATTTTTGGTATAAAACGCCCCTTGAATGATTTCATCCGTTTACTTAATAACTAGCGCACAATCGGTGCTGTCTAGCAATGGAGTTCACCATGTCTAAGGTTTGCCAAGTTACCGGCAAGCGTCCAGTCGTTGGCAACAACGTCTCGCACGCCAATAACAAAACCAAACGCCGGTTCGAGCCGAACCTGCATCACCACCGTTTCTGGTTAGAAAGCGAAAAACGTTTCGTACGTCTTCGTCTAACTACAAAAGGTATGCGTATTATCGACAAATTGGGTATCGAGAAGGTTGTTGCTGACCTACGTGCTCAAGGTCAAAAGATCTAAGGAGTCTGAACCATGCGTGATAAAATTCGCCTAGTTTCTACTGCTGGTACAGGTTATTTCTATACCACAACTAAGAACAAACGTACTATGCCGGAAAAAATGGAAATCAAAAAATTTGATCCAAAAATCCGTCAACACGTAATCTTCAAAGAAGCTAAAATTAAATAATTTTAGTTTTTTGGAAAAAACGACCTGCTTTAGGTCGTTTTTTTTGCTTTTTTTTCGTTCGACTTGTTAAACTTTTAATCTCTTTTGGCACCTTTTGTGCTTTGCTTCTTTTTCACCCTTAACTTTTGCTTAAGGAGTTTTTAGTGCCTCATGACGTAGATCTCATTATATTACTTGCTGTCGGTTTTGGGCTTGCGCTCATTTTCGGCTATCTTGCCGTACGCTTACGCCTTCCCCCGCTGATTGGTTATCTGATCGCGGGTATCATTATTAGTCCCAATACTCCCGGTATTGTCGCAGACATTCATCTGGCGAACCAATTGGCTGAACTTGGGGTCATGTTCCTCATGTTTGGTGTGGGCATGCATTTTTCCCTCAATGACTTATTACAAGTTCGACGCATTGCATTGCCTGGTGCTATTTTACAAATTGCTGTCGCGACCCTGCTCGGAATAGGCGTCAGTATGATCTGGGGGTGGAGTTTTGGCTCTGCCTTGGTCTTCGGCTTAAGCCTGTCTTGTGCCAGTACAGTGGTATTACTCAAGGCACTAGGAGACCGCGGTCTACTCAATTCGGTCAACGGTAAAATTGCCGTAGGTTGGCTCTTAGTTGAAGATCTGGTCATGGTCTTGGTGCTGGTACTCTTACCCGCAACAGCAGCTCTACTCGGTGGAGAAGCCCTTGCAGGCGGTACTGATGACAACATTTGGCTTACCTTAGGCATCACCTTACTCAAAGTAGTAGGCTTCATCGCTTTTATGCTCATCATCGGGAAACGTCTTGTTCCAATGATCATGCAATTTGTTGCTCGACTTGGTTCACGTGAACTGTTTACCTTAACCGTGGTGGCTGCTGCGGTCTCAATCGCCTTTGGGGCGTACAAAATTTTCGGTGTTTCCATGGCACTGGGGGCTTTCTTTGCCGGGATGGTCGTTAAAGAGTCTGACTTTAGCCACCGAGCCGAAGAAGAAACCCTCCCTCTACGTGAAATTTTTGCCATTTTGTTCTTTGTTGCAGTGGGCATGTTATTTGACCCGCGCATCTTAGTGGAACAACCTGTGCATGTGCTTGCTGTCGTTGCAATTATTATGGTCGGCAAAACCATTGCGGCCATGGCTCTGGTACTCTTCTTCCGTTACCCCATCAATACAGCCCTCACTGTCGGTGCTTCACTGGCACAAATTGGTGAGTTTTCCTTCATCTTAGCGACACTCGGGGTTTCACTTAAACTCTTGTCCTTAGAAGGGCAAAACCTAATTTTGGCGGGGGCACTCATCTCTATCACCTTAAACAGTTTTGTGTTCTCGGCAATTGAGCCTGTGCAACGTTGGATTCGTGAGCGCTCACATCTAGCACGTTTACTGGAGCGTAGTGGTGACCCATTGGCAATGCTGCCTGATGAAGTCTCACAGGAATACTTACGTGACCAAGTGGTAATAGTTGGGCATGGTGAAGTGGGCCGTCGCATTACAAAACAATTGATGGCCGAAGACATTAAAGTGGTGATTGCGGAAGAAAACCGTGAAATTGTAGAAAACCTACGTGAAAAAGGCATTGCGGCTGTTTCTGGCATGGCTACAGACCCTAGCGTACTGATTCAAGCCCATATTCAACATGCGCGCCTGTTGGTACTTTCCCCGATGGATATTTTAGATATTCATAAAATCGTGGATATTGCCAAAACCCTCAATCCTGAGATTCAGGTCTTGGTGTGTGCGGAAAGTAAAGAAGAAGCCGAAGTGATTCGCCGCGATCAAATTGGTGAAGTTTATTTTGCAAAAGAGGAAATGGCGAAAAATATGAGCAATCATATTTTAAATCAAATTCAGATTGCGCATCATCAAGCACCCACCCACTAAGGAACAAACACTGGATACAAAAAACGCACTGTTCAGTGCGTTTTTTCTTATTCGACTTAGCTAAAGAACTGTGGCTTTTCATCCACAACTTCCGCTTGCCACTCGCCAACTTGTTTTTCAAGTAAGCCGTATAAAGCCGCTTGCACCATCTGCTGAGCAACGACTGTTGTCTGGTCGCCCAATAATGCTTTGAGCTCTTCATTAAACTGGATCGTGACTAAAGGCGCACTCTCCGAACCTGCGTTACGTAGTGCGAGCTCACCACCTTCAAGTTGAACCAATTCTAAAATGGCTTCTTGATTTCCAAATAATTCTTTCAATTGTTCTATAGACATATTTCCTCCATGTTCAACATGGTGGCAAAGGCAGTTGCACTTTGCTTCGCTTAGACTTATTGATATAAGGACAAATTTTCAAACTTCAAGCGCTGGTCATCGCTTTTAGAACTCAACCATCTCATTCCGAAAGCCATCGATCAACGCCGTTAAGTCTCGATGCCACTCACGTAAAATTTTGGTATCGGGTAACCATGCCTGAGGGGTTTGAGTCACTTTAATGATCAGATTGGATGAAGTTTCTGACTCAGGTTCAGGTGTACTTGGCTCTGGCGCATACTGACACAAGCGATAAGCACGTTTTAACTCGGCAATGAAACCTTCTTTCGATAGTTGTTGCATTACAGTCACTTCAGGCGAGACTTGCCCTTTAGCTGCCATATGCTCTTCTATGGACTTCAACGTTGGGTTTAAATCGTTTAAGCGGTAGTAACGGACCAACTCTTGTAGAAACGCAAGCATCGCACCATGCAAGTGAAACACAGCAGCCTCACGGTAAGCCTGAGCTTGTTGCACATGATCAATTTGTTCTGCTTGTTGACATGAAAGTCGAGCAAAGTAGAGTTTCTGGTTAGTGCGATCAGCATGGTAACGGGCAACACGAGTCATGAAGGGTGTTCCTAAGTTTTGGCGTTTATAACAATTCTAAGAGTAATCGTTCTGTACAGCAGTGCATAATAAAAATTATGCATGATCTATTTCAATAAAATAAATCTTTCTTTTTGCTATGACAGGCATCGAAACATGGATTGGACGTACATTTGTGAGTACCCAAGCCCAATATCCCTCTTCCCAATACGATGCCATCGCCGAATCAAGCTCATCTTCTCTCCATGAGTGAATCGACTCAACATCAACCATAGCAACAGCATCCCCCAACTCTTCATCGTCCTCGTGGGTCAAATAGTGCTTATTTTCCACAATAATCAAATCTTTGAGTGGCCATTGCTCTGGTCGCCAAGAACGGATCTCTAAGGTTTTATTTCCTTGAGAAATTTGTCGTCCCATCGGCGCAACAATCGATAAAGCTGGATAGATTTTTTTCATTTTATCCCATAAAAAAGGAGCATCCATTGCTCCTTTTTACTTATGCTTCTGGCTTCTCAGGTTTATCTTCCGCCTGTTTGACGCGAATACCCGTGCCATGCAAACGTAGTGTATTCAGCCCTTTAATGGCTTTAATCGCTTCACGTGCATGCGGCATTTCAACAAAAGCAAAACCTTTCGATTTACCTGTTGCTGCATCAAGGATTAAATTACATGATGCAACTGTGCCATATTGCTTAAATAATTCAAGCAGTTCAGCTTCAGCCACTGTACGCTCTAAATTACGAACTAAAATTTTCATCTTACAACCTTCAAAAATAGGCAAAATCATCAAAAAGCAATCGCCTACGCTACTTTCTGAACATTGCACCACAAATACCACAATGTAATCTGTTTAGTTTAATCGAGATTAATACCAAAATCTAAATTAATCGATTGGCGCTCAATTAAAGCACTCTTTACGGTTTGCTGACGAGGCTTATGATGGGTTTCCATGCTACACAAATTTCGGGTCAGATCATTTAAAAAGTAGCTTTCAACTTTACGCCCTTGCTCATCAATCACGTCTCGCGCCCATAGACTTAAATTTTGCTTGGTTAAAATCAGCTCATTCTGAGCACGGGTCAGCGCCACATACAAGACCCGACGCTCTTCTTCGACATCATTAAAATCACCCTGGGCACGTGCATGCGGATATTGCCCCGGGGTGACATTGACGACATAACAGACTTTTTGCTCTGTGCCTTTGGCCGAGTGAATGGTAATCAGGGTGACGACATCACTATCGGACTGGCGTTCAATTTCAGAAATCGACACAGGATCAAGCACATATTCCTCTAGAAACTCACTCAACTGGGTATGTTTAGACGCCAATTGTTTGACCAGTTCAAAGTCCCCTTGGCGGCGGTTCCAGTCTTTTTTATAATTTTCCGCCAATTGTGCTTCAATCGCCTGAACACCCAAACTAACGCAAGCCTGTACCTCCTGTTTCAGTACCGTCATTTGCTTCATGATCAGCACAGTTTCCGCTGGAATTCGCCCAAATTTCTCTAATTTATCAAAGATCAAATCAAACTCAGGCTCAAGTAGAAGCTGTTGCGCTAAACGGCTTGCACCCACATCCCCCACCCCATTCCACAAGGTGAGAAAACGCATCCATGCAATATCATCGAGAGGATTGGCAATCACGCGCAGTAAGCTCAGTAAATCTTTCACATGCGCGGTTTCAAGCAGTTTCATGCCCCCAATAAATCGATAGGGGACATTGGCTGCAATACATGCTGCCTCAATATGCCGTGCTGCAAAGCTGGAACGGACCAAAACCATATGATCCGACCAGCGCTGTCCCTGTAAGTAATAGCGCTCTTTAATGTCGATCGCGATCCATTTTGCTTCATCAAACTCATTTGGGAAAATGTGCATGCGAGGCTTCACGCCCTCACCCCGATGAGCATCTAGGCGTTTGTTATATTGAATCTCAGATTGATCGAGCAGCCAATTTGAAAGGTCTAAAATTTCTTGGGTTGAACGATAGTTTTGCTCCAATTTAAACACCTGAGCATTCGGCACACGGTCTTTAAAATGGTGAATATTTTCAAAATCTGCCCCACGGAAACCATAAATCGACTGTGCATCATCACCGACGCAGAACAGGCTCACTTTGTCTTTAAGGGGCTCAAGCAAGGCCCACTGCAAAGGATTGGTGTCCTGCATTTCATCAACTAGCATGTGTTTGCAGAGCGATGCCACATAGTCGGCTAAACCGTCTGACTGGTCGAGTGCTGAGGCCACGATCGCAAGAATATCGTCATAATCTAAAAAGCTGCGGGCACGCTTGCGTGTCTCGTACTCTTTCATGATTTCTGCAATTTGATCTTTAAAAGCCAAATGCTCAGGATGCTGTTTTTCTAAAGCATCGCTCAACTTTTGACACGTATTTCGTGCAAAAGAATATAGGTCACACAGTTCTTGCGGTTTAGGCAGCTGATTGGGATTTTTCTTGTCATCTTTTCCACGAATCAGGCGGAACATCATCAGCTGATCATCACGATCAATAATTGAAAATTGTTCTAAACCAAAAGCTTTAGGAATGCGGCGCAACAGATACATACAAAAAGTATGAAAGGTCGAAGCACGGAGTCCTTTGGCTTGGTCACCTAGAGCCAACTCCACTCGCGCCACAATCTCGCTGGCTGAGCGACGAGTAAAGGTTAAAATCTGGATTTGGTTGGCAGGAATCCCTTGATCAATTAGGTACGCCGCTCGTGCCACAATAGTTTTCGTCTTGCCACAGCCAGCCCCTGCGAGCACCAGACTGTGTTGCGAGTCAGTCGTGGCAGCTTGTTTTTGTTGCGGGTTTAATTCATCAATTAGGCTGGCTAAACTCATAATCACTCATCAATTCGTGGATGCTGCTAGTCTAACAAATCTATGACGTCAATATGAGGCTATAGCAACGATTATCCATTTCTGTCTGAAATACACCTTCAGATCTATGGCCAAGACCTTATGCTCGAATCGCTTGCTGCCTCAAAAATTTAAAATTCATCTTGCTCAGCATGATTTAAAAGCAAATGACGAGTGATGTCCTCACAACTGTTTTGCAAATGCTGTTCTGCATTTTTCAATGCTGTTGCTAAATCGCAGTTGGGTTCATTGATCGAAACAATTTGACTAAACCCTTTATCAAATAATGCCTCAACATCCTCTCCGACACGTCCAGCAAAGGCAATCACAGGTTTATTCAACTGCTTGGCTAACTGAGCCACCGCCCACGGCGTTTTGCCAAACTTGGTTTGGAAGTCGATACTGCCTTCACCCGTGAAAACATAATCGGCTTGCTTTATTTTCTCCGCCAGTTGAGTTTGCTCAATCACCCATGTCGCGCCAGACTGAAGCTTAGCGCCTGTAAAAGCCATTAGACTAAATCCTAGCCCACCTGCGGCTCCTGCCCCTGCAACATTACGTATCTGTAGATTAAGCTGTGTTTCCACCACATCGGCAAAGTGACTCAAATTTTGATCCAACTGCTCAACCATTTCTGCGCTCGCCCCTTTTTGCGAGCCAAACACATGCGATGCACCCTGTGCTCCACACAGCGGATTAGTGACATCAGAGGCAATCAAAACTTGAACCCCGTGCAAGCGTGGGTCTAAACCCTGCATATCCATCCGCTCAATATCTCGTAAATGGCCACCACCAACGGGCACTTCCCGCCCTTGTACATCTAAAAACCGTATTCCAAGTGCTTGTGCCATGCCACTGCCTGCATCATTGGTGACACTACCTCCAAGTGCCAATATAATTTTGGATACACCTGCGTCCAAGGCATGCCTAATCATTTGCCCCGTTCCCAAAGTTGTGGTCAGGAGTGGGTTTCGCTGTGCGGGCTCAAGTAGATGAATACCATTGGCTTTGGCCATTTCAATAACAGCCGTTTGCCCGCTATCAAATAAGCCCCAATACGTTTTCACTCGTTGTGATGGCAAGGGCCCTGTCACCTCACATTCGACTTTTTGGCCAGCTAAAGATGTTAATAAAGCGTCGACTGTGCCTTCGCCGCCATCTGCCATGGGTACATGTATACATTCAGCATTAGGGATTATTTTTTGAATTCCACGTTGCATCGCCGCACAAGCCTGTTCTGCAGTCATACTTTCTTTAAATGAATCAGGCGCTAAAATAAAAGTTTTCATCATCCATAATTTTTTAGAAAATTTAATTTATTAATAACACGATTTATAAATTTCCCGCCCGCATTTTTCTCTTTTCATTGTCCTTGGCAAAGTTCGTTATCATTGAAGTTGAGTACATCTCGATAAAGTTAAAATAGCCTCAATGATTTTTTAATTTTAAACATAGAATAGTTTTACTGTGCGCGTCACCAAAACGACCACCATAGTTCATTCGTTTTAATGCATAAATTAAACAAAGTGCGAATCAATTAGCCGATAAAATCATCACTAAACATTCAACGCTCTTAAAAAAATAGGTGATGTATGCAACGTATCAATTTGGGAAAAGTCGCACCTGAACTGTATAAAACAGTACTAGAACTCGAAAATTTATCCATGCAAAAAGTCCAACAAGCAGGTCTTGAGATTGGGTTTTCACACTTGCTGAAACTGAGAGCCTCACAGATTAACCAATGTGCATTCTGTGTGCGTATGCATACACAAGATGCCATGAAAGCAGGCGAATCAATGGAACGGATTGCCCTCATCAGTGCATGGCAAGAAAGTGGATATTTTTCCGAAAAAGAACGCGCTGCGCTGATTTTAATTGAAGAAATTACCCTTATTGCCCAGCAACATTTCCCCGACTCGGCATATCAAGAAGCAGCAAAAATATTATCCGATGCAGAAGTTGCCGCTATTGAATGGATCGCGATTGTGATTAATACGTGGAATCGTATTGCGATTTCAAGTCAATATGCCGTCAATCCGTAAACCTGCCATTCAGCTTTGCAAATGATATAAAGCACACGAAAAAAGGGAGCCTCATACAAGCTCCCTTTTTTAATCATGCTTTATTCAGATTGGCTTGCTGGTGGAATCTGCTTGATTGCTGCCGCTAGAGTCAGATAATTAATCCCTTGGAATAAAATATCAAAAGCAAGGAATAAGCCCAGCACCCAAAATGGGGCATCTGGTGTGGTTAAAATCATAATGCCGGCCAGCAGAGTTAAAACACCAGAAAAAAGTGTCCAGCCCCAACCTTGGAATGCTCGAAATAATATCGCATTAAAAATACGAATGACCCCAGCAATAATCAGGAAAACCGCTAAAACACTGGTCAAGACAATGGCTGTTTTCACAGGTGTGGTAAATGCATAATAGCCCGCGACCAAATACAACACACCAAACAAAGCCCATAGCCAGCGGAAGCCACCCTCAAAAATCTTAAAGGCTGCGATGAAGTGTAGAACACCACCTATCATCATCAGCACGCCAAAGATAAACACTACGGATAAGGTGGCAAAAGGCAAAGCGGCCAAAAGGACGAAACCAAACAACACCAATAAAATCCCTAAACCCAAGTACCATTTACGATTTTCACGGAGTTGATGGCGAACTAAATCATTACCGACTGTTTTCATCTTCTTCTCAAGTTTGATTTTCGTTCACTTAGTTTTAACATGTTTTGCATCGAACTTATAGGCTGAGTTTATCCACACAATCAATCCATGCTGTGGATAAACTCAGCATTATCCACAGTTACTTTTTCCACCCAATTTCAATCGCAGTGATCTCATTCACCAATGTTTCATCAATCGATTCAGGCATTTTACTCTGTGTTTGTGAAGTTGGAATGTGCCCGGCCATTAATTCAGCTTTGGCTTGAGGGAACAGTGGTTGTTGATTTGGATATGCATAACCCGCCGGATACATCGGCTGCCCTGTGGCTAAGTCGTATTTATCACTGGCACCAAAGGCATGTAAAAGCTCATGTGCAAGAACGACTTTATTTTGCTCGGTTTGCTTGGTCGAAGCAAATAAATTCACCGAACCGATACGACCTTTTTGCAAAGCTGTAGAGTGTTTCAGCTCTTTGGTCAGTGCAGGATCATAATAGTTCAAATACAAAGTAACAGTTGGTGCACCATCTGAACCTTGATGGTTTTTCCATGCATAATAACGGAACTTTAGGCTCCACAAGACCGTATCCAATAAACTTGCCTGTTCAGGCACTTTCGGCGGTAGCTGTTTGAGTTCACGCCCTAGTTGGAAATAAATCGCTATCGGTTGCCCGCGATATGTCGCCGACATCTGCTCTAAATAACCTTGTACCCCTTTTAAGTTCGCAGGCGTCAATTGCTGTATATATTGCTGAGTTGTACCTTGTCCATCTGCATTAACTGGATGTAGTAATACAATAATTGGCTTGCTCCAATCTTGGTTCTGATCCCGATAAGCATTCACAGCAACCACCAATAAAATCAGCAGCAAGATTAAAATACGAAGTCTTTTCCACATATCCCCAAAATCCAATTTTCTTAATCACTTATCTAAAAATATCAACTGATTTAGTACGCCAATAAAATCTAAAGCAGAACTCTATTAATTTTTACAAACTTATTATTATCTAATTCTTTAAACTCAAGCCAACCAGAGTGTATTGATTCTACAGCTTCTTCATAATTTCTAATATTTAAATCAGAATTTTTCAAATATTTAATAATATCAGACATCTGAACCCAACCATTATCTACTGAGTAATTATTAATTGCCTTTTGCACTAGGCGAATAAATGTACTAAAACTACTTTTCCTTAAATACATTTGGCTTCCATTCATTTTAGTCTCAAAAATACCTAAAGCTTTAACTAAACTAGATAATTTATCAAAACCATAGTTTCTGGTATCAAAATCAGGTTTCACAGCATTAATATAACCACCTACTAACCCTAAATACGCCCAGCCACTATCATCCGAATTATCTTTAACTGCTTTATAAATCAAGTTTAAGGTTGCCCGATCAACTGTTTCTGGAATAATTCTTTCTTTGGGTTGGATTGCTGCTTTTTGATCAGTTGCTTTCAAGGTTTCTGCTATTTTTTTGGCCGTAGATTCAGAAAGGAACTCATCTTCAATATTTTTAAGATCACTATCTGAAATTAAATTTTCTATATAAATGAATTTATCACAAGCTTTCTTAAAAGCTTCTGGAGTTTTCTTTTTCCCGAATCCATAAACACTTAAGCCATTTTCACGAATACGAGATGCTAAAGGGGTAAAATCACTATCGCTAGAAACGATACAAAAACCATCCAAGGCCCCAGCATAAAGTAAGTCCATCGCATCAATAATTAAGATCATATCTGTAGCATCTTTACCTTTTGTATAGGCAAACTGCTGAACTGGCGTGATTGCATGAGGTAAAAGAACCTCACGCCAATTTTTCAAAGTGTCGCTGCTCCAATCACCCTACACACGTTTAACACTTGCAATACCATATTTAGCCACTTCTTCAAGTACTGATGGAATGGCACTAATAGATGAATTATCAGCATCAATTAGCACTGCAAATTTTTTTGTTTGTATTTCCACATATACCCCAAATATTATGATTATTTAAAAATTATTTTGACATAAAAAATGCCCACCAAAGTGAGCATTTCTTGATTATTTCTAAGCAATTAAAACTTAAGCTTCAACCCATTTTCCATCATTGAACACCAATGACCATTTGGTTTGCTTACCTTCAGGCGTTTCAGAACCAATATATTGCGCTTGATTCTTACGACTAAATTTCACCAAAGTTGGATTCCCTTCAGGGTCAACATCAGGTGCTTGTAAAATAAACTGATACTTCGGATCGAGCTGATCGGCAACACTACGAAGTTCCGAAACTTTAGGTGCACGTGTTTCACGTACTTTCGGGAACTTACTTGCCGCCAAGAATAAACCTGCTGCCCCATCACGTAATACAAAAAAGTCATCATGCTTAGTTGAACGTAAATGTTCCATCTTAATCGGGTCTACACGCGGAGGTGCAGGCTGACCACTTTTTAAGACTTTACGTGTGTTATCACAGCTTGAGCAAGCAAAATAAGGACCAAAACGCCCCGTCTTCAGCTGCATTTCCCCATCACACTTATCACATGGAATGGTTGGGCCATCATAACCTTTGATTTTGAACTCACCTTCTTCAAGTTCAAAACCAGCACAGTCTGGGTTGTTCCCACAGACATGTAGCTTACGACCACCATCGATCACATAACTGTCCATCGCAGTTTCACAGATTGGACAGCGTTTTTTCGACATCAAATCTGCTGTTTCTGCTGCATCATCATCAGACAATGCTGCAAGTGACTCAACTGGCGTTAAGTTCAATGTGCCTTTACAACGCTCTTTCGGCGGTAAGTTATAGCCAGAGCACCCTAAGAAGACACCTGTGGTTCCCGTACGAATCTGCATTGGGCGGTCACATTCTTTACAGTGAACTGCTTCCACCTCTACTGGTTGATTGCGGCGCATGCCGCCTTCACCTTGCGCATTGGTCAGGCGTTTTTTAAAGTCGCCATAGAAACTGTCAAGCAACTCTTTCCAATTGCGTTCACCATCGGCCACTTTATCGAGCTGACCTTCTAAGTCCGCGGTAAAGTCATAGTTCATGAGGTTATTGAAACTTTCATCTAAACGATCAGTAACAATTTCACCCATTTTTTCTGCATACAGACGGCGGTTCTCGAGTTTGACATAACCACGGTCTTGAATGGTCGAGATAATTGCCGCATAGGTCGATGGACGACCAATGCCCTTTTTCTCAAGCTCTTTCACCAATGACGCTTCAGTAAAACGTGCAGGTGGCTTGGTAAAGTGTTGCGATGGATCTAATTTTTCAAGCGTCAGGATTTCACCGACTTTCACCGCAGGCAATAACACATCATCGTCCGACTTGTTTTGACCACGGACTTTAGTGAAACCATCAAAGACTAAGGTGCGACCTTTGGCTTTAAGTTCAACACCGTTGGCATCCACTAAAATAGTCGATGACAAGTATTCGGCTGGTGTCATTTGACACGCGACGAATTGACGCCAAATCAAATCATACAAACGTTGTGCATCACGTTCCACACCCACCAAGCTGTCGCCTTTTAAAGCTACATTCGATGGACGAATCGCTTCGTGGGCTTCTTGTGCACCCGCTTTGTTACCATAGCGGTTCGGCTTAGCAGGCAGATATTTCGCACCAAACTCGGTCTCAATATGATGACGTACCATATTCACCGCATCGTCGCTCAAAAAGGTCGAGTCGGTACGCATATAGGTAATAAAACCCGCTTCATACAAACGCTGCGCCAACATCATGGTTTTCTTCACAGAAAAACCCAGACGTGTACTAGCGGCTTGTTGTAAAGTCGAGGTGATATACGGCGCGCTCGGATTAACCTTGGTCGGTTTATCTTCACGTGCTGAAACTTTGTAATCTGCGTCTTTAATGAGCTTCAGTAAAGCATCGGTATCGGCTTTATTGCGTAGCTTTAAAGCTTTACCTGCTTGTTTGACGGCTTCTAAACGAATCTCATCAGTCTGCGACTTGGTGTCTGCAAAAACTTGCCAGTATTCTTCGGGAATAAACGCACGAATTTCACGCTCACGCTCAACCACAAGTTTAACTGCGACAGACTGAACACGACCTGCCGATAAACCACGGGCAATTTTTTCCCAAAGTAATGGCGAAATCATAAAGCCAACAACACGATCTAAAAAGCGGCGTGCTTGTTGCGCATTCACTTTATCGATATCAAGGCGTGCTGGATGCTTAAATGCATCTTGAATGGCATTTTTGGTAATTTCGTTGAACACCACACGTTGATAACGTGAGTCATCGCCACCAATCACTTCTTTTAAATGCCAAGCAATCGCTTCCCCTTCACGGTCCAAGTCCGTTGCGAGATAGACCTCGTCAACTTGCGAAGCAAGCTTTTTCAGTTCAGCAACCACATGCTCTTTGCCTGGAAGCACTTCATAATGTGCTTTCCAGTCATGCTCAGGATCAACCCCCATACGATTGACCAGTGCATTTTGTGCTTTTTCAGCTTTCTGAGCATCGGTCAGTTTGGTTCGTGTTGCTGGCTTCTTTTCTGCAGTCTTACTAGAACCACCTGTAGGTAAATCACGCACGTGACCCACAGACGACTTCACAATGTAATTCGAGCCTAAATATTTATTGATTGTTTTCGCTTTTGCAGGCGACTCCACAATCACTAAAGCACGCTTTTTCCCAGCCTCAGGAGAATCTGCTGTAGTACTTTTGGATGTGGACCGAGGAGCTTTCGCCATATTAACCGTTAATCCTGTTTCAATGGGTCTGTAAAATTAAAGTTCAGCCAAAGACTGTAAATATGCTTTCATGGCATCTAACTGGGTTGCTCTTAAGTCAGAATGCTCATCCCAATAGAGTCCCACGCAGTTTGCTTGCATATCAATAGCATAAATACCCTTTAATTCAATGGGTAAATGTTTAAACTTGTCATCACCTGTAATGAGCTCAAGCTGTTGATCAACAACGCGAGCACGCATTAAAGGCAAGCGTGCTTCTGGAATCAGGACACTGTAGTACGCCACCATGCTGGCACGGTTTTCCGAAGCCATTGGTATTTTCGTCCAGTCAGGTGCTGCAACTAAACGCGGGTGTAAACCCATCTTGCGCGCTTTATCACGCATTTCACCTAAAGCTTTTTCTCTTGGACTTACACGAAGTCCAAAAATCGAGCCGAGGATGAATAAGATGATAAATCCGACAACCCAAATTCCAGTATTTTCCATAGCACAACCTTTTTATTCCTTTATTAGAGTTGCATAAGCACAATATAAAACGCAAGTTTGAACGATAAAATTAATTTAAGAACATTTCATGACTATATAGAACTTCGTGGCCATTCCAGTAAATATAGCCTTTATCGAGTAGCTCTTTCAGTAACATACGCACATCTGACTTCGGAAACATTTGCTCAAGCAAATCACGTAGTGCATAGATATCTTTGGGTTTATTTTTTTTTAACTCGCGCAGTTTTCGTGCGACCTCAAGCTGTACAGGATCAATCTGTGCAAAGTTTTTAAACAGCTCTTGTTGTGCGGACTGCGTATCTACAACAGGTTCAAGCACATCTACCACATTGTCTTTTTGCAGTTGCTGTAGCGCTTCTTGCATGCTTTGCGGCTGTGAAATTGGGTCTTGTTCATCTAAATTCAGTGCCAACCACTGCTTCAACACTTTTTTACGAAAGCGAATCTGCTCATCATACCGTTTGATGATTTTGAGATTAATCAACATCCCCACCACCCGCTGCGTCTTTTCAGGTACGAGTTGCAAAATATTACTTATTGAATTTTTTAGACCGTCCAATGTGTTCGGCTTACCTGGCATTTTTCCCAAAGCATCACAATATTTTTTGACCATTTTTAAATAAGGCTGTTTTTTGATGCTGTCTAAACTGGGAAGATGACGTGGAATAAGTAACGCTTCAGATTGGATGAGGATTAAATTGCTTTGAATATGCGAAGATTGCATTAAGTCCAAGAGTATTTCTGCTGTATTGACCGCAGAGATAATTTCAACCTGCGTATCTGGCTCAAGCAAAGCCATTAACTGCCCCACCACAACGGCGTATTCAAACTCTTTTTGCTCGGCTTTGGGCGTGTCTAAAATCACCACTTGACCACTACTGATCCAAGCAGCCAGTTCCGTTAAATCTTGTAATGCATACTCAAATTGACCTTGGCAATGAAACAAATACAAAGTCGGATAATGCTCCACAATCTCGCGCAACAATTTGGCAGTCGGAACATTATTTTCAAGGTCAAGAAGAACAACTTTTTGAGTCATAGGGCAGTTTTTATGGGATGCACCAGAAAGCGGGTATTAGAGTAGGAACTGCATCAAAGGTCAAATGATTTCGTCAGTCAAATTGGGCGTTGAGTTGGGTAAAACAAAAAAATAGTGAAGACTCAGCAATATCTGAATCCCACATCACAGCATTTTTTTAGCCCAAGACAGCAAATGAACTTAATAATGTGGCGGACGATCAGCCATCGGGTCAAATGTTGCAATTCCATCAGACAAATCTGAAGATTCAACACGTTGATATAAAATTTGCATTTGTTTTTTTAAATCAGCAATTTCCAGTCCTTGAATCACCAATTGTTCATTGAGCTGTTCAACTAAATCATCTAAAAATGCAATTCGGACTTGCAAATCTTCAATGGGTGCGGACAATGGCGCTTGATTATCAATATTTTGTTGTTTAGACACTTCAAGTCCTCATTTGAGATTTTTCAGGAAACATTATGGCCTATATTACTTTAAGGGATGTCCAACTTGCGTTTGGTGGACCTGCCTTGCTCGACGGCGCGAACTTTTCATTGGAGCGCGGTGAACGAGTGTGTTTAATTGGTCGTAATGGTGAAGGTAAGTCTACTTTACTTAAACTGATCGAGGGAAGTTTATTACCCGATTCTGGTGAAGTTTCTCTGCAAAACGGCATCACCATTTCCATGTTGGCGCAAGATGTGCCGATGGACTCGGGTAAAGTGGCGGATATCGTGGCAGACGGCGCAGGTGAAGCCGCAGATGTGCTCAGAGCCTATCATGAAGCCAGTGATGCTTGTGTATTGGGTGATATGGAAGCGTGTGACCGCATGGGTAACTTGCAACATAAAATGGATATGCTAGATGGCTGGGCTTTAGAAACCAAAGTCAATTCTATTTTAAGTAAAATGGGCCTAGACCCAGATGCCGATTTGGCCGATTTATCCGGTGGACGTAAGCGCCGTGTCTTACTTGCACGTGCACTCCTTACCCAACCCGATGTGCTATTACTAGACGAACCAACCAACCATTTGGACGTTGAAAGTATTGAATGGTTAGAAAAATTTCTACTCGATCAAAATAATTTAACTTTACTGTTCATCTCGCATGACCGTTCATTTGTTGACAGTATTGCAACTCGTATTGTAGAGCTCGACCGTGGCACTTTGCGCAGTTATGAGGGTAACTATTCACGCTACCTCGAACTAAAAGCAATGCAGATGGAAGCAGAAGAAAAGCAAAATGCTCTTTTTGATAAGCGCTTAGCTGAAGAAGAGGTATGGATTCGCCAAGGGATTAAAGCCCGTCGTACCCGTAACGAAGGTCGTGTTCGCGCCCTAAAAGAATTACGTGAACAATCGAAAGCACGCCGTTCACAACAAGGCAAAGTCAGCATGGCAACGCAAGATGCCAATCGCTCAGGTAAATTGGTCTTCGATATTGAACATCTCAGTGTGGCTTTTGGCAATCAAAAACCTATTATCAAAGACTTCTCTGCATTGGTGCTTCGTGGCGACCGTATTGGCCTAGTCGGTGACAACGGTGTCGGTAAAACTACGCTCATCAAAGCTATTTTGGGTGAGATTGAGCATGGCGGATCAGTCAAAACAGGTACACAGCTTGAAGTGGCTTATTTTGACCAATTACGTAATGCACTTGATCTTGAAAAATCGGTGAAAGATAACGTCTCTGAAGGTTCAGATTTTGTCGATGTCAATGGTAACCGTCGCCACATCTACAGCTATTTACAAGATTTTTTATTCTCACCAGAACGTGCACGTACCCCAGTCAAAGCCTTGTCAGGTGGTGAACGCAACCGTATCTTACTTGCAAAATTATTGCTTAAGCCATCCAACTTAATCGTGATGGATGAGCCGACCAATGACTTAGATATGGTGACTTTAGAGCTTCTTGAAGAAATGCTCGGTGGCTACAAAGGTACATTGTTGTTGATCTCGCATGACCGTGCCTTTATGGACAATGTCGTCACATCAACTTGGGTGTTTGATGGTAAAGGTCATATTGATGAATACATTGGTGGTTATCAAGATTATCTTGAACAGCGTCCAGATGACAAAGTCGTCGATCAAAAAAGTGATGTGAAAAAAGCACTTGCAAAAGCAGATGCTGCGCCTAAAAAAGCCAAACTCAGCTATAAAGATCAGCGTGCGCTTGAACAACTACCTGCCGAAATGGAAGCGCTGGAGAAAGAGCAAGCTGAAATCAATGCATTACTCGCAGATGGTTCATTATTTATCTCAGATGCCGACAAAGCCATGACGTTGTCAAATCGTTTGACTGAAATTGATGAGCTATTACTTGAAAAGCTGGAACGATGGGAAGAACTGGAAAATTTAACCAAATAATTTCTCATGAGTTCCATAAAAAAAACTCCGCATCACGCGGAGTTTTTTTTATGGAACTCAGCTGAGGGTGCCCACCACCATCGAGAAGATGTCCATCTCTTCCATTTGGGTGCGTTCGTCTACATCATCCAAGCCTATATAACATCACATTTGCAGAGTGCGAACATCGGGTTGATTCTGAACATTGACCCTTCATTCTTGCTTCATGCTAAACTCTAAACATTCTTTTTTTAGCCTTTATCGCAATTTATGAGTTCGAAGCCAGACTATCAACCCGGTGAATTTCAGTGGTCTTTTCTGCATCCCAAATATTGGGGCGTTTGGATTGGTATCGTCTTTCTCATGATATTGGCGATTCTTCCATGGGCAATTCAACACCGACTGGCAACCCTCTTAGGCAATCTCAGTTTTAAATATCTGAAGTCGCGACGTAAAACCACCATTCGTAATTTGGAAGTGTGTTTCCCTGAATGGTCAGCCCAAGAGGTCCTTGAAAATGCACGTCTGGTTTTTGTCGATCAAATGCTGGGGGTCTTTGAAACGCTAAATGCGTGGTACAGCCCAAAGTGGTTTACTGGCCGTGTCAGCATTGAAGGTTTAGAACATATTCAAAAAGCACAAGCAGAAGGCAAAGGTGCACTGCTTTTAGGAACCCACTCTACTTTGCTCGATGCGGGTGGTTATCTATGCGCGCAGTATTTTGAACCGGATGTGGTGTATCGCCCACAAAATAATCCGTTGCTGGATATGCTCATCTACCGCTGCCGTGCCACCATTTATGCACATCAAATTGCTCATGATGACATGCGTGGTTTGGTTCGCAACTTAAAAAATGGCCATGCCATTTGGTATAGTCCAGATCAAGACTTTGGTTTAAAACAAGGTGTTATGGCACCATTTTTTGGCGTTCCCGCAGCGACAGTTACAGCACACCGTCGTTTATTGAAAATGACCAAGGCTGCTGCCATCCCTCTGTATTTTTATCGAGATGGGGACATTAAAAACCCACAATACAAAGTATTGATTGAACCTGCGGTCGAAAACTTACCCAGTGAAGATGAAGTCGATGATGCGACACGAGTAAATCAAATTATTGAAAATCAACTCCGCATTGCTCCGACTCAATATATGTGGTTCCACCGTCGCTTCAAAACTCGCCCTGCAGGCTATGACAAGATTTATTCTTAACAAAAAAGAGCTGCTTAAAAAGTAGAACCCGAGTTCTGCGTCCTGCAAAACTCGGGTACATGAGGTTGTGCTTTCAACGTTATTCTTGTTTTATTCGGTGGCATTCCATACCTACATCATATCCATGATGATTTCCATCAGCTTCAACTTCCATACTGGGATGATCCATTCCCACTCCATTTGCTGATGAGACTAGAATACGGGGATACCAAATGACTAACCATTCGTCAGATTCCCAAATCCCTGTAAGCCATATCCTACACTGATGAAATCCGAGCACCCCGTATGTTTACTGGTAATCTTTGGCAATTTTATCTGTAACCTGCTTACCTTCTCGTTCCGCCTTCTCAATTCCATCTTCAATCGCCTCCTGCGCTTCTTGCTCATCGGCTTCGGTTTGTTCCAGCTCTTCTTGTACTTGCTCAAACACCCGACCAGTTTGAAGCACCACATATACAGGGAAATGATCTGAACCAATATGTGCTAAACGCTGCATCTGCACTAAGGCAAAATCTGTACTGTGAAAAACATGATCCAGTGACCAGCGCAGTAAGGGATAGTCTGCATGAAAAGTATTGACAAAATGTCTTCCGACTCGGGGGTCTAGCAGTCCACTGATCCGTTGAAAAAGCCGTGTCGTGCGCGACCATGCCACATCATTCAAATCCCCCATCACAATGCAGCTCTCATCCAAATCTTTAATCTGATCACCAACAATCAATAATTCAGCATCACGTAAAGTAGAGTCTTTGGCTTCGGTCGGACTTGGCGGTTTCGGGTGTAAGCAGTACAGTTGCACTGGTTGTCCTGATCTTAAAATGACTGTGGCATGAATCGAAGGAATTTCATCACTCAAAATAAACTTAACTTCAATATCTTTAAGCGCTAAACGACTGTACAAATGCATGCCATACAGATTATCCAAAGGCACTGCAACCCGATAGGGATAGTCATCTTCCAGTTCACTCAAGGCTTGTTCCCAATGTGCATCCGACTCTAAAGTCAAAATCAAGTCCGGTTGATGCTGACGAATTTGTTGCAGTAATAAGTGGTATTGCGTATTGGACGTTAGTACATTCGACACAATTAAAGAAATCTGGCGTTCTGGCTGTAACTCTGTTTTGGCAACCGTTTTGACCTGCTTTTTCCACACAAAGGTATAAGGCAACACCATTTTGAGTTGATAGGCCACTGCCGCAATTAATCCCAGCAAAATGACTTCACGCATCCAATCCCAAGGTGCATCCCAAATCAACATCAAGATAAATGCAATCAACCCCAACGCCAAAATCTGTAAGCGTGGAAAATCTGCACCTCGAAACCACCATTCATCTCGAGGAATCAGTGACCAGAAGCTTAACCAAATCACAACACACGCCAGCAACTCAATCCAGATCATAGATACCCACTCTTATATTCTTAATTTTTTGTAGATTCATAAATTAATATCAATTTTGCATGTAACATAAACAAGATATATTGCACAATATAATTGCTGTTTTCATTGTGTAGTGCTTGCAGTTAAGCGCTCTTTTGATACACTCGAATCCCCTTTTAATTTTTAACGCACCGAGGCAAAGTGACATGAAAGTAGGTCTGGTCGGTTGGCGCGGGATGGTTGGTTCCGTCCTTATGCAACGTATGGTTGAAGAGAATGATTTTGCTCATTTTGAGCCATTTTATTTCTCTACCAGTAATGCAGGCGGTGAAGCGCCTGCGTTTGGCGGTAAAACTGCCCCAGCACTTATGGATGCATCAGACATTAACAGTCTGAAGCAAATGGATGTCATTATTACCTGCCAAGGTGGCGACTATACCTCAGAAGTTTTCCCGAAGCTCAAAGCGGAAAACTGGGCAGGCTATTGGATTGATGCGGCATCTACACTTCGTATGGAAGATGAAGCCATCATCGTACTTGACCCTGTCAACATGAATGTCATTAAAGATGGTTTAGTGAATGGCACCAAAACATTTGTGGGCGGTAACTGTACAGTTTCACTGATGCTGATGGGCTTAGGCGGTTTATTCCAAAACAATTTAGTGGAATGGGCGACCTCGATGACTTATCAAGCAGCATCGGGTGCTGGTGCGCAAAATATGCGTGAACTGATATCTGGTATGGGCTATTTATACAACAACACCAAAGATTTGTTAGATGACCCACGCTCTCCAATTCTAGATATCGACTCTAAAATTGCGGAATTACAACGTGGCGAAGGTTTCCCTTCAGCAAACTTTGGCGTGCCATTAGCAGGCTCACTCATTCCTTATATCGACAAACAATTAGACAGCGGTCAGTCGAAAGAAGAATGGAAAGGTCAAGTTGAAACCAACAAGATCTTGGGCAACCAGCAAATCGTTCCGATTGACGGTCATTGTGTGCGTATTGGTGCGATGCGTTGTCACTCTCAAGCTTTAACGTTAAAGCTCAAGAAAGACGTGCCTCTCGATGAAATCGAAGATATGTTACGTAGCGCAAACCAATGGGCAAAAGTGGTTCCAAATACCCGTGAAGCGTCTATGACTGACTTAACACCTGTGGCTGTAACGGGCACATTAACAGTTCCTGTTGGTCGTCTACGCAAATTGAATATGGGCAAAGAGTACTTAGGTGCTTTCACTGTCGGTGATCAATTGCTTTGGGGTGCTGCGGAACCCTTACGTCGTATGCTCCGTATCCTGATTGACTACAAAAATACTTAAGCATTTACCCGCTAAAGTATTAAGCCGATCACACTTGATCGGCTTTTTTTTGTAACCCTGATGTTAACGTTTTACAAATAACACACAACTCGCTAATCTATAATTTTCGCTTTGCGATCTGTGACCGAGCTAAAGATTAAGATGACCGTAAATAACAAATTAAAGATAGCCATTTTAGCCATTATTGCTTCGCAAAATGTGAATGCGATCATTGTCGATCCTATTCAAATTCAATCTGCACCAGGGGAACTGTTATATGCAGAATTGAACTTTCACGATGCCGATCCGAATGCTCCGATTCAAGCCAGTCTAGCCAGCGCAGAAGATTTGATGTCTCTTGGTGTCATGCATCAGCCGCCCAGTAATCTGAACTTTTTTACCCGTCGTACCAGCGCCAGTACTGGTGTGATTACGATTACCTCTTCACGTCCTTTAACGGAAGCAGAACTCAACATTGTCGTCAAAATCAAAGAAGGCAATGCGGCACGGCTACAACATATTAAAACAGCCAATAAACGCTCGACAGCACTTCAAGCCCGCACGAATAATAATGAAAAAGCCTTAAAACCGGTGGTGATTGTCAACGAAAAAGACATTGCGCTGAACTTACCTGTCAGCACACAATTCAATAGCTTAAAAACAACAGCTGCGCCGACGACAAATACAACACCTCTCAAACTCAATAACCATACCCCACCAAGCATGAGTGCGACCGCTATTACAGCGCCAACGCAAGTTATTTCAGTAGCCTCTACGCAAATTGCAGCAGCTGCTCAAACATCAGCTCCACGTGTTGAACCTATTACTCAAACAAAAAAATCGGCAGATCCGTTGGTGCAAAAGTATGCCGACTCAGTTCAAAAATCAGATGCGCCAATTTCAGCACAGGCCAGCCCAAAAACTAGTCCATCGACAGCAAAAACAACACCTGCTGCCCCTGCAACTACTGCACGCCAAGCCGCACCTCAAAGTGCCCATGTAGTTCGGTCGAATGAATCTCTATGGGGCATTGCATCGCGTATTGCTGCTGAAGAAAACCGTCCTGTCGGTGAAGTCATGCAACAAATTAAAGCCAAGAACAAACATGCCTTTATTCAAGGTGACGTAAACCGCTTACGTCGTGGTGCCAACCTGAATTTAACGGGTCTGCAAACAGCAAAATCAGAACAAAAAGTCTCCGTTTCATCACTTCCAAAACAAAGCTCACAGCAATCTGGCAAGGCGAAATACCGCCTCAATCAAGCCGAGATGAGTTTGGTTGCAGAGAAAGAGCAAGATTCAAGCCACGGTTCTGCCAAGAAGTCGACACAAAAGAATCAAACATCAAACGAGTTGTCATTAAAAGTTATGACATCCCGTGAAAAAACCGTTAAATTACAGAGAAACGTAACACAATTAGAAGTGGCACTTAATCAGAAAGATCAGAGAATTCAATTACTAAACGCTCGTCTTGCACAATTGCAACAACAATTGAAAGCACAACAAACTGAGAAAAAGCCAACACACTAAAGTGTTATTTTGATTATTTGATTTTGGATGAACTTGCACAAAGACAAGTTCAAAAGGGGTAAAACATGCTTATTTATGTGATTCCATTTATCTTACTATTGGTTGTTGCCATAGTCTTAAAAAAGCGTGAGGCGAGTAAAGAAGCAGAACCAAAAACTCAAAAAGCGGTTGCTGCAAAAAATAAAGCCAAAAAAACCAGTTCGTCTAAAAAATCCCCGCAACAAACTCAAGTCGTTGAAGATGTTGTTGCTAAAAAAACCACGACACCACTCGCTACAGATCTACGTAATAAAATTGAAGGTCAAATTCGCGACCGCAATTTCTTCTCAGCTGAAGCACAAATCAACCAAGCCCTAAATAAAGACAATTCACAACACGAATTATATTTACTGCTGCTCGATATTCACTTGCTCCAAAAAGATGAGTTTGCCATCAGCCAATTGCTGAATCATTTACGTTCTTTAGAACTGGATGATATTTTGGCGCAAGCAGAAGCCAAAAAATCGGATTACGATCAATTACATCAAAATAGCCGTGACACGATTGAGTTTAAACCAACTGAAATTGCACCATCTGCACCAAAACCTGTAGAAGCAACCAATACTGCTGACTTTGATGCCCTGATGTCATCAAATAATCCTGCTCCCGCTCCTGTGCAGGCTTCTGTTGTTGAACCTGTTCAAGACATTAAACCGCTTGATTTTGATACCTCAGCATTTACCACCACAACAGCTGCTCAACCTGAACCGAGCATCGAAGTCCAAAGCTTAGATTTTGATATCTCTAGTTTAAATACTCCAACAGCAGAACCCACCAAACCTGCTGAAGAACTTAAACCGCTCGATTTCGGTTCACTCTCTTTAGAAAGCACGCCTGCTCAACCAGCAGAAACTGCTGCAACTGACATCCAACCTTTAGATTTTTCGTTCAATCTCGACACAGCGCCGACAACAACGCCAGAAGCAGAAATTTCGCTGCCTGCTGTAGATGAGCGTCCTGAATTTACATTTGATTTTTCAAGCGAATCTACAGCTGAAGCTGCAAAAGATATCCCTGCTTTTTCTTTCGATACGGTAAGCCCAAGTGAAGTAATAGCAGAAGAAACACCAGCAGTTATTACGCCAAACCTCAGTTTTAGTCTAGAATCTACTGCACCTGCCAATACGACGGATCAAAGCGATCCTCTGGTACAGTCTTTCCCTCAACTGAACGAAGTCAATGAAATACACTTAAACCTTGAATTGGCTGAGCAATACATTCAACTCGGCGCTTTCGAAGCTGCACGTGAAATTTTGGTTGAACAAGAACCAAATTACTCTACGGAACAACGTCAGCAAGTCGAACAGTTACTGAGTCGCATAGCATCCTAAGCCATTTCGTTTTAAACTAAAGCAGTCATCACCGACTGCCTTTTTTATAATGAAAAAAATTGCGCTTATCTATATGGGTGGAACCTTTGGCTGTATTGGCGAACCCTTACAACCAATGCCTGCCGAAGACTTTATTCCCAAGCTCACACATGTCTTGCCGATTCATCTCGACATTGAATGTTTTATTGCACCTGTCATTAAAGACAGTAGCGCCTGTACGGCTGAAGACTGGTTATTGCTGATTCAGCAGATTCAGCAATTACAATTGCAACAATTCCAGCATTTTGTCGTGATTCATGGCACAGACACCTTAAGCTATGCCAGTGCTGTCGCCGCACACTTTATCGCAGACTCCGCACGTGTGGTTTTCACGGGTAGCCAATATCCATTGCTGAATGTACAAGGTACAGATACACGTGAATTTAGCGATGCGATCAGTAATTTGAATTTTGCCTTAGATGCCGTGGCGAAACATCCTGTTGGAGTGTATCTGGCTTTTCATCAACAGGTATTGCATGCGCAAACTGCGCTAAAACGACATACCACAGAACTGGATGCTTTTACAGGTGTCATGGCTGAACAACCAATTCCACAGAGCTTAAAAACACACATAGTACAAACAGGTGATGTAGAACAGTCCCACCTGTTCAATTGCCTCAATCTGATGATGCAACCTGTTGCTTTAGCGCAACAAGTACAAAATTTGCGAAATCTGCTCTCCGCCCCACCTCATTTCCTCATTTTGCAAGGTTTTGGAACGGGTAATTTAGCCGTAAATGCTGAGCTGATTGCACTTTTCGATGAGTTTTACGCACAAGGCTGTGTTGTTATGTTAAGCACCCAAGTCCCTTTCGGGCGTACTGATCAGCGCTATGCAGTTGCCGCGTGGACAACCCAAGCCAAAATAATTGTCAGTGATTGCCTCGGGCATGCAGATCTATATGCCAAAGCCCTTAAAATGTATTTACAATACCCCAGCGCTGAAGCACGCTTCAGCCATTGGCATGATTTGGGTTAATTTGAGGTACATATGCAACGTTTTGCGATCGGCATTGAGTTTTGTGGAACACACTATCGTGGTTGGCAAACCCAGCAAACAGGTGTGATCAGCGTACAAGAGACGATTGAACAAGTACTCTCTAAAATTGCCAATGAACCGATTAGCTTACATGGTGCTGGTCGTACCGATGCTGGCGTCCATGCCACCAATATGGTGGCGCATTTTGATAGCTCTGCACTTCGTTCAGAGCGCGGTTGGTTGATGGGTAGCAACAGCCAACTGCCAAAAGATATCTCGATCCAGTGGATCAAAGCGATGGATCAAGACTTTCATGCGCGCTTCAAAGCGCAGGCACGTCGTTATCGTTATGTGGTCTACAACCACCCGCAACGCCCTGCTCTTATGCATAAACAAGTCACACACGCTTATTACGCACTAAATGTGGCAAAGATGATGCAAGCTGCGCAAAAGTTCGAAGGCACGCATAACTTTGAAAGCTTCCGTGCAGCCGCATGCCAATCCAATCAACCTGTGCGCCATGTTGGCCATTGTCGCTTAATTCAACATGGTCCATATTTGGTACTCGACATTCAGGCCGATGGCTTCTTGCACCATATGGTCCGCAATATCATGGGCTGCTTACTGGAAATTGGTCAAGGTATGTATGAGGTCGAACATATTGAGGAGATTTTCGCAGCAGAAGACCGTAAAGCCGCAGGTATTACTGCCCCTCCTGATGGGTTGTATTTCATTCATGCCGACTATCCAGCGCAGTTTGAGCTACCTAAGCAGCCGCTTGGGCCGCACTGGCTAAATATGCCTGAATAATTTATTTTTGGATCCTCCCCCTAGCCTGCTTTTTCAAAGGAGGGGAGAAATTCCTCCCTTTTATAAAGGGAGGTTAGGAGGGATTTCTTAACGCTGCTTACGCTTGCGATATTCCACTGGGGTTTCATTGGTCCAGCGTTTAAATGCACGATAGAAGGTACTTGGCTCAGAAAATCCAGTCAAATACACGATACGCTCTACACTTTCAGCCGTATTGGCCAAAAGTTTTTTCGCCAAACGGCAGCGATAATCAGACAAAATTTGCTGGAAGCTAGTATTCGCCTCACTAAGTTGTGTGCGTAAACGCCTTGGGGTAATACTGAGCTGTGAAGCCACTGTTTCAAGTGTGGTTTCACCACTTTCTAGGGTTGAACCTATCGCGCGACGGACTTCACCCACCAAATCATAACGGGCTAATTCTTGAAGTTTTTCAATCGCTAACTGCTCATGCAGTTGCAATAATTCAGGTTCCGCCTGCCACAATGGATAAGCCAAAATACTTGGGTCAAAATATAAGCGAGTTTCTTTTTGTCCTAGACTGACAGGGCATTCATATACGCGAAAATACTCATCATCAAACGCGCCTTTACTGAAGTTAAAATCAATATAGATCGGTTCAAAGCGCCCTTCAGTAATAAATTTAAAGAACCGTAAAATACCTGACATCGCACATTCAGAAAAATGTCGATTGACTAAATTTTCAGCCCACGGTTGTTCCCCATTGGTTAAATAACAACGGTCATCTTCAACCACCAACTTGGCATGAAAGGCATCACTGATCAATCGCTGATAAGCCAAAGCGCGCTTCAAACCCTCACCAAAGTTTTCCGATGAAATAAACAAATGCTCAATCACTTGGCCACGGTATAAAGGCAGATTTTCACCCAAATGTAGACCGATGTCTGGATCGCGACTCACCTCTTCTGCCGCCACCCAAAAAGCGTATTGTGCGCTCAAAGGCGTACGCTCATTGGTTTCCATCTGATTTAATGCAACACCAGCCTTTGTTAAAATTTCTTCTGTTGGCAACCCTGAACGACGAATCGCTTGGTAGCCTAATCGCAATACAACCGATGCATCCGTTAGCTGACCCACGCTAGAACCTTCCTTGTATGTTCTTCATTTATACATAAAACATTAAAATTAGATTAACTGCGATTGACCGAACTGACAACAACTTATACAGTTTTTTTGTTGAAAATATTTATTCCGCTTGTTCGCTTATTTTACTGACAGATGATCAGGCAACCGCCCATTCCGCCTTGTTTTATGCAAAAAAATTGACTATAATTTGCGCCTTTCCAATTTATTCATTCAGGTAGGCTATGGCCAATAAAGAGGAACTCATCGAGTTCGAAGGCGTTGTCACCGAGACGCTTCCTAATACTATGTTTCGTGTACGTTTAGAAAACGGTCATGAAGTGATTGCTCACATCTCTGGTAAAATGCGTAAACACTATATTCGTATTTTGACTGGCGACAGTGTTAAAGTAGAAATGACACCTTATGATTTGTCTAAGGGTCGTATCACTTATCGTGCGCGCTAAGTTTTAGCGAAGCGAAAAAGCCACTTTTTAAGTGGCTTTTTTAATGTCTGCACTCAGACTAAACATTATACATCGACTATATTTAAACCAATAATCAAACTATAATTAAATGCAATAATAACTTAATACGCCAAAATAATAATGAAGACGACTTCAATGAAGCGAGCTATTTTACTGTTCCCAATACTCTGTGTTGCTTGTGCCACAACAAGCCAAACTCAGCTCAACCAAGCCCTACAACACTATATCGGACACTCGTCAGATCAAGTTCAAAATCAACTCAACCTCAATAGCATGGGCTATAAAGTGCTCGGTGCTCCTGTACATACACCGAAGAAACTGACCTACACTCTGTTACGCAATATGCCTATTCCGATGGGAACCCCCAACCTTGGAACCAGTGTCAGTATGGGTGCGCCCATTCCGACACCTTCCAGCGGTAGCCTGAATATTGAAATGAAATGCAAAATTGAGTTCAGACTGCATGATGATCTTGTGAAATCTATTCACTACATCGGCAAAGCGTGTTAACGACTGCGTTATGTTGAGTCGCCTACATACCGTTTATCTCAAGTTACTCGAAACATACTCAAACGAACGTTCAGATATACAATACTAAAAGGGTCTTTCTCTGCTTAGGGGATGATCATGAAGCCCTTTATTGTCAGTTGTTTTAGTTCCATCTGCTTTCTACTACTTCAAGCTTGTAGCAGCTCTCCAGCACAACACCAGACCGTCGTTTCACCCGCTAAAATTGCGCTCCCCGCCTATTTAGAACAATATATCGGCCAAGATGTATCGAGCATTCGGCGTCAGCTCAACTTACGTCAACTCGGTTATGAAACCTTAGGTGCGCCGATTCAAACACCAAACCAACTGAGTTATACCATTGTCAGACGGATTCAAATTCCAACCCCTATGCCCACTATGCGTAGCGACAGCAGTGTCGGTGCGATTCCTATTCCCACACATACACCATTTTATGATGTTCAGTTAGAGTGCCAAGTCCACTTTTTATTAAAAGATAATATTGCGCAATCAATTCAATATCGAGGCAAAGCTTGCAAAGGTTATTAAATTTTGGGCATAAAAAAACGCAGCGGTTAGCTGCGTTTTCAAATTGTTTTTGGCTTAGTGCAGTGCAGCCACAACCGCCTGCCCCATTTCCGCAGTACCCACTTTGCTCATGCCTTCAGACATGATATCAGCAGTACGTAAGCCTTGATCTAGGACACTGCCTACTGCATCTTCAATCGCTTGAGCAGCAGCTTCTTCACGGAAGGTATAACGCAACATCATAGCTACCGAAAGAATAGTGGCTAATGGGTTGGCAATATTTTGTCCTGCGATATCAGGCGCTGAACCATGACATGGCTCATACATCCCTTTCGCATTTTCATCTAAGGATGCTGATGGCAACATCCCAATTGAACCTGTCAACATCGCGGCTTCATCAGACAAGATGTCACCAAATAAGTTACCCGTCACAATCACGTCAAACTGTTTAGGCGCGCGCACCAACTGCATTGCAGCATTATCGACATACATATGCGACAAGTTAATGTTTGGATAGTCAGCTTCTTTCATCGCCGTTACGGTTTGCTTCCAAAGCTCCGTCACTTCAAGGACGTTGGCTTTATCAACCGAACAGACTTTGCCGCCACGTAAACCAGCCATTTCAAAAGCCACTTTCGCAATACGCTTAATTTCAGACTCAGCATAAACGTCGGTGTTAAAACCTTGTTTTTCACCATTCTCAAGTTCACGAATACCACGTGGCTGACCGAAGTAAATCCCGCCAGTTAATTCACGAACGATGAGAATATCAAGACCCGCTACAATTTCAGGCTTTAAGCTTGATGCATCTGCCAATTGCGGATACAAAATAGCTGGACGTAAGTTCGCGAATAAATTTAATTCACTACGAATTTTTAACAAACCACGCTCTGGACGAATCGAACGCTCAATGTTGTCCCACTTCGGACCACCCACCGCACCGAGTAAAATCGCATCTGCATTTTTGGCTTGTGCTGCAGTCACATCTGGATAAGGTGAACCGTGTGCATCAATGGCAGCCCCACCGAGTAGGCCCTGTTCCCACGTTAAACCTAAATTGAATTGATCATTGACTCGTGTAAGTACCTGCTCTGCGGCTTTTACAATTTCAGGACCAATGCCGTCACCAGCCAAAATCAAAATATGTTTAGACATGAAATATTCCATTGTTGGTGAGTTCTGACTCACACGATTAAAGTTTTTGTTCTACAAACTCGCCCAAGCCATTTAAGACATTGTAAGGTTTGCAAAAACGACGAATTGTTCTTTGGCTTTGCTTTAAATCGACACACAAAGGGTCAGGTGCAGACATATTCAACAAGCTTCCCTGATGTCGACTGCGCGCACGGAACATTCTAAAGGTGTAGCGTTCCGCAGGCTTAAAACGATGAATCACATGCAGCGTTTCAGCGCGATCGACCGAAACGGGATAGAAGCGAATCACCAGTTCATGTTGCCCCGCTGGCACTGACAAAAACAAGGCATTCGCTTCATTCAAATCATCTCGTTTGAGACGCACGACCTTCTCTCGAATGGCCTCACGGCTGACACGATGATTGTCGGCATTCACAATTTTGATCTGATTCCATCGTTCAAATTCGCAGTTCACCGTACCAGTACAGTAAAGCTGCGCATTATTTTTACTCGCTGGGGTATCCTGAATCCGCTTTATGCTTGCCGTATTCATGCTTTGGCAGGCAGTTAATGTTCCCACCAAAGCCAGTAGAGCGATACGACTGTAACTCGTCACCATTGTTCAAGCCCAACCTTTACCAGTAGCAAAATGTTTAAAATTCTTTTGCTCGATATTAACAAGAGATGGACCCAAGCACTAGATGCATCGAATTTTCAATTAAGCATGAATTTCAGCAAACACCCACGGACGTGATGCTTTGGTCTTTTCTTCATAGGCTTTGATGTCATCTGCAACCTGTAAAGTTAAACCGATATCATCCAAACCATTTAACAAACAGTGCTTACGAAATGGATCGACTTCAAATGTGAAGGCTTCTCCCAATGGTGTACGCACTTCTTGCGCGTCCAAATCAATCGTCAACTGATAACCTTCTGTTGCTGCACATTCTTTGAAAAGTTGGTCAACAATTTCTTCAGACAAAATCACAGGTAACATGCCATTTTTGAAACTATTATTAAAGAAAATGTCGGCATAGCTGGGTGCAATCACGGTACGGAAACCATATTCTTCCAATGCCCACGGCGCATGTTCGCGGCTTGAACCACAACCAAAGTTCGCACGAGAAATTAAGATGCTGGCCCCTTGGTAACGTGGCTGATTCAATGCAAAATCAGGGTTTTTAGGACGTTTAGAATTGTCTTGCCCCAAAAAACCTTCATCTAAATAACGCAATTCATCAAATAAGTTTTCACCAAAACCCGTGCGCTTAATGGATTTCAAAAACTGTTTTGGAATGATCAAGTCTGTATCGACATTGGCACGGTCTAAAGGTGCAACGATACCTTGTTCAACGGTATATTTTTTCATGTCTATGCTCCCAAGCCCGAATTAAAATGAACGCACATCGACAAAGTGACCTGCAATCGCTGCTGCGGCTGCCATTGCTGGACTCACCAAGTGCGTACGACCGCCATTGCCCTGACGACCTTCGAAGTTACGGTTAGAGGTCGATGCACAGTGCTCACCAGGTTGTAATTTGTCTGCATTCATTGCTAAACACATTGAACAACCTGGCTCACGCCATTCAAAGCCCGCTTCAATCAAGACTTTGTCTAAGCCTTCAGCTTCTGCTTGTGCTTTGACTAAACCAGACCCTGGAACCACCATGGCTTGTTTAATGGTACTTGCCACTTTTTTGCCTTTAGCTACTTCCGCTGCTGCACGAATATCTTCAATGCGAGAGTTGGTACATGAACCAATAAAGACACGGTCTAACTGAATATCTGCCAACGCCTGACCTGCGGTTAAACCCATGTAGTTATAAGCACGCGTCCAATCATTGCGTTGCACTTCATCTTTGGCTTGTTCTAAAGTTGGTACAGCTTGAGTCACTGGAATCACCATTTCAGGCGATGTGCCCCAAGACACTTGAGGCTCAATCTCTTCACCTTGCAACACCACCACGGTGTCAAAATGTGCATCTGCATCCGAATGTAAAGTATTCCAATACGCAACCGCAGCATCCCACTGTGCGCCTTGTGGTGCATATGGGCGGTCTTTGACATAAGCAATAGTTTTGTCATCGACAGCCACCATACCTACACGTGCGCCGCCTTCAATCGCCATATTACACACCGTCATACGACCTTCGATCGACATATCACGGAAGACTTGACCACCAAATTCGATGGCATGACCTGTACCACCCGCAGTACCAATTTTACCGATGATGGCTAAAACCACGTCTTTCGGTGTTACGCCCTGACCCAATTGACCATCAACACGCACCAACATGTTTTTCATCTTCTTTTGAACCAAGCATTGGGTTGCCAATACATGCTCCACTTCAGATGTACCAATCCCGTGCGCCAAACAGCCGAATGCACCATGTGTTGCCGTATGAGAGTCTCCACACACCACCGTCATACCCGGTAAAGTCAAACCTTGCTCAGGCCCGACCACGTGTGCAATACCTTGACGAACATCATTAATGTCGAACTGCACCACATTAAAGGCTTTACAGTTATCATCTAAAGTTTGAACTTGTATACGTGAAGTATCATCTTCAATACCTGCAATTCCCTCTGAACGCTCTTTGCTTGATGTTGGAACGTTATGATCGGGAGTTGCCACATTCGCACTTAAACGCCATGGTTTACGACCCGCAAGTTGTAAACCTTCAAAGGCTTGCGGAGAAGTCACTTCATGTAATAAATGACGGTCGATATAGAGTAAAGCCGAGCCATCGTCGCGTTGTTTTACTAAGTGGTCATCCCACAATTTGTCATACAATGTTTTTGCTTGTTGGTTTTCGCCTGCCATGTCGATTGACTCCACTGGACTGGGTAATTCTTTCATTAAAATCGATTATAGCGACGATTTCACATAAATCTAATTTATCATTTTTATTAATTTAAAAACTTTTTGGAATTATTTTAAATTCATACCTCTTTGTTTCAATCCCTTTGATTACAAGCCCTCACTGCTGGTTTTAATTCAAGCCCTATACACCTATTTATCAACCTGTTGTAGGCCTCACAGTATATTTCCCTGCTCAGCCATGCAAGGTTTATCTCCCCTATTTAGACCAATACTTTTTAAGGCTCGCTGCGTTTCTCTGAAATAGAAAGACAGCGACCTATTCCTAGACAAAAGAGTAAAATCTACAGAAGCTTGTTTTCTCAAGTAAAACATCCCAAACAATCTACTGCATCGCCTTGCATTCAAAAACCCAATCACAAGCAATTAAAATTTCATTTTGACTTTATTAATGATAATAATTACTATTTACAAATGAAAGGCATTATTGAGAGGGTATTTATCATGGCGAACATTCAGAAATTTGTAGCGAACAATCAGCGCATATTCAAAAAAACCCTAAGCTATTACATCATGCACATTACTGTGGCCATGATTGTGGCTTATTTTGTCACAGGTAACTTATGGATGGCGGTAACCCTCAGCTTATTAGAACCAACCGTTCAAGCCTTCGCATTCTTTTTCCATGAACGTATTTGGGAAAAAAAGAACCGTACTACCGAAGAAAATATTCCTGCTTAAGCCTTTATATCAAGCGCTCTCTCAATTCCCCCAAAAGATCACATCAAGTGATCTTTTTTTATTTCAGTCCAGACCCAATAACCTACCGTTCATTTTAAAGATCGCAATTCATATAAAATTATTTTATAATTTAATTATACTTTCATAACTAGATTATCCTTATGAATCTTGCAGCCTTCGAAGCTTTTGTAAAAGTCATGGAAACCGGCTCTATTTCTTTAGCCGCAGATCAACTCTTCATTACGCAACCTGCTGTAACCAAACGTATTCATAGTTTAGAAGAATATTTTGGTGTGAAACTGTTTGAGTCTGCTGGTCGTGGTGTACAAGCCACGCATGCCGCACATTCACTACTGCCTAAAGTCAAAAACTGGCTCAATGAACTGGGTGACATTCACCATACCTTGAGTCATGAACAAGGTATGGTCCAAGGCAAACTCAAAATTGGCACCAGTCACCATATCGGTTTGCATCACTTGCCGAGTCATTTACGTAGCTATGTGCAAAGCTTTCCAAATGTCACCTTAGATGTGCACTTTGTCGACTCCGAGCAAGCACATGAAAAAGTACTGGCAGGTGATTTGGAGCTGGCATTTTTAACCCTACCGCCCAAACTCGATGAACGTTTGCAGTACGTCACCATTTGGGAAGATCCTTTAGTTTTTGTAGCAGCACCGTTTCATCCGTTGGCACAAATGCAAAACCTACAACTCGAAGACCTGATTCAATACCCAAGTTTATTGCCTGCATCACAAACCTATACCAGCCAAATCACCTTGGCAGAGTTTGAAAAACAAGGGCTGAAACCTAAAATCACCATGAGTAATAATCCACTCGAATCGATTCGTATGTTGGCATCAATTGGACTGGGTTGGTCAGTGCTTCCAAAAACGATGATTAACCAAGACCTACAGCAGTTGAATGTGAAGTTCGAAATGAACCGTCAACTCGGTATGGTTTGGCATCCGGGCAGAACCCAATCTCGCGCGGTGCAAGAACTGATTGCAATGATGAACTAAGCTTTGCAAGCATAAAAAAACCATCCACAAGGATGGTTTTTTATTTTGCGCGAGCGAATTAAGAAGCACTTATGGCCAGTGCAACCAGCGCAAGCCAAATCACCAGCAAGATCGAACCTGCTACGATATTTGTACCCCCACGATTTTCTAATTCCGTATTGATGTTGCTATTTCCAAATTGGCGAATTTTGGCAATCTGCTGATCGACATGATGCTTATATAAGGTATTCCCAAACATTCCAAATGCTACGGCCAAGCCAATATTTGCACCAGAACTTTCAATCCCCAAAAGTATTTCAACAATCCCTATAGCCACAATCAAACCAATGGCCATAAAGCCATAACTGTACATTTTTCGATAAAATAACCAGATCACACCTAAGAAAAAGGCGGCAATATTAAAGCCTGCATATTGTTTCTTTGGCGTGATTTTTTCAAATTGAGCTTGATAGTAAGACTCATATTTCGCACCGACAAACAGGACACGATCTTGTTCTAGTTGATTAACTGAAGCTACAGAGTCTAAAGACGTAGAGTCAGAAAAAGCTTGATGATCGAAAGACATAAATTTCTACTTTTATCTTATTGTTATACAGAGAGGCAAAGCTTCGACGCTCAGCCTCTTTAAGCTCTACTTATTTTTGGATCAGTGAATCTTCATGTAGGGATTCATTCAGCTGATCTACAATAATGGCCCATTCACCGTCCGATTTAATTTTTTCTGCCAAAAACTGACGTTGCGCTTCACTCCAATACTCTGCATCAACAATCGTGGTTTGTGCATTGAGCTGATGCGTTACAATAAACAAGGCGATGGCCTCTTCACTCGCATCTAAACCGAGTTGCTCAAACAGGTGGGTCATTCTTGGTCGTACACTCATATTTTTCTCCACGCTTATGTTCTAATTTTTCATAGTCAAAATAGTTTTAGCCAAGGTTCAACATAGCATATTTGGTTAATTTGCCAAGATCAGCCCACCTATAGCCCGATATTTTATTATCGCTTTACGCACTTTTCATTTTTGACATCGATGCCTTTCAAATAAAAAAGACTGCCCGAAAGCAGCCTTTTCAAACAACTAAAGACAGATACTTAAATCGACCAGTCTTGGATTTCCCATGCCTGCTCTTTAGCCAATGCTTCTAGGCGGTCATCTGGATTGACGGCAATGGCATGGTCAGCGTATTCCAGTAAAAAGCGATCATTGATGGAATCTGAATACGCCCAAGACTCGCTAACATCACGCCCTGCAAGCCATTGATCTAAACGTGTCAATTTGCCTTTTTGGTAGCATGGTGTATTGATCACTTTACCCGTGTATTTACCCTCAACCACTTCGGCATTGGTCGCAATAATTTCACTAATCCCAAACTCACGAAAAATCGGTGCCGTTATAAAATCAGAGGTTGCGGTAATGCCAACCAAAGCATGTCCAGCATCGCGGTGTTTTTCAATGGCTGCAAAACCTTCGGGACGCATTTGTGGGCGAATCACTTTGTGCATGAACAGTTCATGCAGTTCAGTGAGGTAGGCATTGTCATGTTGAGTCAAAAATTCAAACACAAATTCATTATAGGCAATCGGGTCGAGCTGCCCTGCTTTGTAGTCTTCATAAAATTTATCGTTCATGGCGCGATGGCGAACTGGGTCGACCAAGCCTTCATTCACCAAAAACTCTCCCCAAGAATGATCTGAATCGGTGTTTAACAAGGTGTGATCGAGATCAAATAGCGCCAATTTCATGAAAATACTCGTAAAAACTGAAATTTAAGAAAAAATTTGTAAATCTATCTCCGCTAGTCGATAGAAATTCGTTAAGATCATAGCAATTTTAACATTTTTAAACTTTGCTTTTTTCGAGTTGGATACAGAAATAAAAATCCCCGATCGCAAAGTCATAAATTACACAATATTTAGGTAGCCAAATGATCGATTCGGAAGGTTTCCGACCCAATGTCGGGATCATTTTGGCAAACGAGTTTGGACAAGTTTTATGGGCAAAACGCATTGGACACAATGCTTGGCAATTTCCACAAGGAGGTATCCAATATGGAGAAACCCCTGAACAGGCACTTTATCGTGAGCTGAGAGAAGAAGTTGGCTTACTGCCCGAACACGTCCAAATTGTAGCGCAAACTAAAGGTTGGCTGCGTTATCGTTTGCCTCACCGATACATTCGTACAGATTCCGATCCCGTATGTATTGGACAAAAACAAAAGTGGTTTTTACTCAAACTCACTGCTCCCGCTCAGAATATTCGTTTGAATTTGTCTGATCCGCCTGAGTTTGACCAATGGCAGTGGGTCAGTTATTGGTACCCGCTGGGGCAAGTTGTGAATTTTAAACGCGATGTATACCGCAAAGCGATGGTGGAGCTGTGCAATCAGCTCCCTCAAAAAAAGCCTTAAAAAATCTAGACGTCCTACAGATTTTTTAAGGATCTCTTGTTATAAATAAGTTGGACGCACATTATTTTTGGAGTAGACGCGATGTCGAATATGCAACTGGATACCCTTCGACGCATTGTACAAGAAATCAATGCGTCCACCAGTTTGCATGAATCACTCGACATTATGGTCAACCATGTGGCAGAAGCCATGCATGTTGATGTTTGCTCCATCTATTTACTCGACGAACGCAATCAACGTTATTTATTGATGGCATCGAAAGGTTTGAACCCCGATTCGGTCGGCCATGTTTCACTACATACCAGTGAAGGCTTGGTCGGGCTGGTGGGTCAGCGTGAAGAAATCGTCAACCTTGATAATGCACCGAAACATGAACGTTTTATGTACTTACCTGAAACAGGTGAGGAAATTTATAACTCGTTCCTCGGTGTACCTGTCATGTACCGCCGTAAAGTGATGGGCGTGCTCGTGGTGCAAAACAAAGAGTCGCAAGACTTTAGTGAAGCCGCAGAATCTTTCCTCGTCACGCTCTGTGCTCAGCTTTCAGGGGTCATTGCGCATGCGCATGCGGTGGGCAATATCGATGTATTTCGTAAACCCAGCAATTTACCAGCCTACAAAACCTTCCAAGGTGTCCCGGGTTCAGGCGGGATCGCCTTAGGCCGTGCCGTCATTCTCTATCCTCCTGCGGATTTGGCCGCTGTCCCTGACCGTGAAGCCGATGACATCAGTGAAGAATTAGAACTGCTGGATCGTGCTCTCACCTCAGTGCGTGATGAAATCAAATCGCTTGATGACAAAATGCAAGACGCTCTCATGGCGGAAGAGCGTGCACTGTTTAGCGTGTTCTTACGCATGTTGGATGAAAATGCACTTCCCGCGGAAATTAAAGAACAAATTCGTGATGGTAACTGGGCACAAGGTGCGGTGCGTATCGTCATCGATAATCACATCGATCTGTTTGAACAGATGGAAGATGACTATCTCCGTGAACGTGCCGCGGACTTAAAAGATCTCGGACGACGGATTTTGGCCTATTTACAAGAAGCCGACTCCAGCCACCGTGAACTTACCGATGAAAGTATTCTGATTGGGGAAGAAATCTCAACCGCAGCCTTGGTTGAACTGCCAGTCGATAAAATTGCAGCCATCGTAACCACCGAAGGCGCCATGAACTCGCATATGGTGATTGTGGCTCGCGCACTCGGTATTCCAACCGTTGTCGGTGTGACTGAACTGCCGATTAATACCCTCGATGATGTGGAAATGATCGTCGATGCGCACCAAGGGCGTGTGTTTATTAATCCACCTCGCCGTTTACGTAGTCGCTATAAAGAAATTCAAAAAGAAGAGGAACAAATAGCTAAAGATTTAAAACAGTATGAAACCAAAGATGCCATCACCCCTGATGGTGTCGCAGTCAAACTGTTCGTCAATACTGGTCTGATGATTGATGTGGTCCGTGGTGTACAACGCGGTGCCAAAGGCGTTGGTCTATATCGCTCTGAAATTCCGTTCATGCTACGTGATCGCTTCCCGGGTGAAGAAGAACAACGTGCGATCTATCGTCAACAGTTGAGCCACTTTGCCAACAAACCTGTGGTGATGCGTACCCTCGATATCGGTGCAGATAAGGACTTGCCTTATTTCTCAATTGAGGAAGAAAACTCAGCTCTCGGCTGGCGCGGTATTCGCTTTACGCTGGATCATCCAGAAATTTTCTCTTCGCAAATTCGTGCCATGCTCAAAGCCAGTATTGGTCTCAATAACCTACACATTCTACTGCCGATGGTAACCAGTGTCAGCGAAGTAGAAGAAGCGTTGTATTTACTGGAGCGTGACTGGGTCGCGGTACAAGAAGAAGAACAGGTCAAAATCACCAAACCGAAAATCGGGATCATGGTCGAAGTACCAAGTGTCTTATTACAGATTGAAGAGTTTGCAGAATTGGTTGACTTTTTCTCGGTAGGTTCAAACGACCTGACACAATACTTACTGGCTGTTGACCGAAATAATCCACGCGTTGCTAATGTCTACTCACATTTCCACCCTGCGGTTTTACGTGCACTCACCCGCTTAGTTAAAGAGTGTCATAAGTACAATAAACCAGTCAGTATTTGTGGGGAAATGGCAGGCGATCCTTTGTCAGCGATCTTACTGATGGCAATGGGCTTCAATACCCTATCAATGAGTTCAAGCAACATTCTGCGTGTACGCAAAGCCATTTGTCATGTCCCAATGCCAGATGCGGTCGAATTGTTAGAGCGTGCCTTGAAAATGAGTAATCCACTCATTGTGAAAAGTCAGATGGAATATTATTTTAAAACACATGGTTTAGCCGACATGGTCAAGTCTGCAACACGTATTGTGACGGCTTAAGAGTCTTAAGCCCAAAGAAGAGGCATTAAAAAAGGGAGATAATCATCTGAATATCTCCCTTTTTTGTGCTTGTCATAGCCTCGTTTTGCATTTTTCTTTCGGTCTACAAAGACTTGACTTTGGTTGACTTCATGCATGTGTTTAGCCACGAAGTTGTGAATCACAACTTTTGGCTGAGCTTTCTTCTTTGCCATTTTTTTCACCTTGTGGATATGATCATCTCTCTGATGATGCGATAGAAATTTTACGCCTTTTTGAACGTATTACAAGCGATTTTGGCTAAACCTCCATACCCAACATCTGCTATTTTTCAATTCAATTTCAGGTCAAAGCAATGCTTTATTTTGCATTATCTTTGCTCCATATACTTAAATTATCGCTTAGACATAAAACTGTTCTAACAATAGAATCATCGCAATCAACATCATCAATGCCCCTGACACTCGACTGACCACCCTAGCAGCCTGTGGGCGCGTCCCCAAAACTTTTTGCGCACTAAATCCCACCAAGAAATAAACAGCCGCACAACTCATGAGGTGAATCCCCGCCAATAAAATAATTTGAGAGGTGGGCGACAAAGCCGCTTGCGGGTCGATAAAGGGCGGCAATAAAGCCAAAAATAACAGCAGAACCTTCGGGTTTAAGCCACTCAAATAAACCCCTCGAATGTACCATGACTTTGACGATGCGAGGGCAACCTGATCACTACTAATACTCGCAGGACGCATCGAAAGACTCAGCCCCATCCACAGCAAATAAACAACCCCAACACCCGTAAGCACTTGAAGCAATACGGGCTGACTGATCACCATTGTGCCCACACCCGCTGCAACAATGAGTGCCGCCATCAAATGCCCAGTTAATAACCCAGTCACCGCAGGCAAAACTCTTTTGCCCTGTATCCCTGACGAAATGGCATAGGCCCAATCTATACCGGGGGTCATCACAAACAGGATAGAAACACCCCAAAATGCAATCAAAATATTCAGTGACATCCCTTTCCTCTCTTATCCATCATCGTTTTTGAGGTTTGACCCAATCAAAACATGATCTGTATCAAATAATTTTGAAAGGATATCCATTAGGCTTTAAAATGTGCTTTCAAATATTTGTGCAATAACATCTAAAAAAGGGAGATTCTTCCATATGGATAAAATTGATAAGAAGATTCTTGCTGAACTCCAAGCCGATGGTCGTTTATCTGTTACTGAGTTGGCCCATAAAGTAGGGCTTAGTCTCTCCCCATGTCACCGCAGAGTCAAAGCCTTAGAAGATGCAGGTATTATCAAAGGCTATCGCGCACAGTTGGATATCTCCCAGCTCGGCTTGAATTTCTCCACCATTGTTTTTGTGACGCTCAAAAATGGAGATAAAGATTCGGTGCTGAGTCTTGAAGAAGCGATTCTTAAGGTTCCTCAAATTGTGAAAGCGCAGCGACTTTTTGGCGACCCTGACTACTTACTACATGTCGTGACCTATGACTTGGAAAGTTATCAAAAACTCTATGATGAGCACTTGTCAGCACTACCGAATGTGCAACGTCTCATCTCCACCATGGTGATGAAAAATATTATTTCCAATCGTAGTGTTTTGTTCTAAAAGAACATACTTTAGGGCCAGCTAAACATCTCTAATTGGTCTGTCTTTTTATGGATGACATCGTGATTTCACGCAGATCTGTCCTGCTCTGTGCTAAAAAATCTTTGTTACTACGTGATGTTCAGCAGGATCGATAAGTCTTGTTTCAATAAAAAAAGTGACTAGAACACGATCTGAATTTAAGCGCGAATCTTATTATTTCTCACCATTTTTTTGTTTGCTTACACTGATAAAAGCGCTAGATTAAATCTTAATTACATACAAAATAAGAGCATCACCATGCCACTCGAAAAAGACAAAGATGCAACCATTGTGGTCAAAGATACCCCTGACCAAGAAAAGTATGAGTTTCTAAAAGAAAAAATTCGTTATAAGCAGGCCTTACGCGAAAACTCAAAAAAAATTGACCACCAAAAAGTCCGATTAAATATCCAAGCGGATGCACTTCCGAGTAAAACCTTTTTTATTATGAATGCCTTGGCTGCCGTCATTGCGGGCTACGGACTGCTGTCCAACTCGGCTGCGGTAGTAATTGGTGCAATGCTGGTTGCCATGATGCTGGGGCCAATTTCTGGCATTGCTTTGGCTTTAATTGATAACCGCTGGTTGCTGTTTAAAACTGCGTTGTCCACTTTGTTACTTGGCATTGCCATGATTTATAGCATTGGGATCATTTTAGGGCTGGTGAACTATGACCTGCCTATGACCAATGAAATTTTATCGCGCACACAGCCAACCATTTTGGATTTGATGATTGCTTTAGCGGGTGGTGCAGCAGGTGCTTTTGCTTCGGTATCGCCTCGCCTGTCTGTGGCGGTGGTGGGCGTCGCCGTGGCGACGGCCTTAGTTCCACCCTTGGTGGCCAGCGGAATTTTATTTGCGCATATGGAATGGAAAAACTCAGCCAATGCGTTTTTACTGGCGGTGACCAATATCTTCGCCATTCAGATTAGCTCATCTTTAGTCCTTTGGATCGCAGGCTTTAGACGCGGTTCCAGCGAAGAAGTGCAAAGCACAGTCAAAGAATTCCTCAAACGTAATACTGTCAGCTTAATGTTCTTGGCACTTTTGGGTATTTATTTATCGTTTAACTTTTATGCGCTGCTCAATACACGGCTGTACGAAAGCAGTACCGAGGCGACCATTAGCACAGAACTCAACCATGCCAATAATATTATTGATACCATCCAATACGATAAAAGAGATGATTTCACTTTAGTCCGTGTCTCTATCCGTGGAGATATTCCGCCTAGCCCAGCGCAAATTGCCGCACTCAATCAAAAGCTATTGCCAGACTTGAACGATAACCCAAGCATTGTTCAAGTCCGCTTTATTCCAATTGATATTATTCAGGCTGAAGACAGCCCCAACGTCAAACTCGAACAAGATGAAGCGCAAAAGCTTTCAGTACAATAACGAGCTTTAAGCTACAAATGCTCTATGCAGTAGTCGTTCTACGTCGGGTTGTTTCATCTCAAGCATCCCGACAACCCGACCATGAAATGGACTATAACGGCTTTGAATAAAGCCATCAGCCACATAGTCTGGTGCATGCCGTTTCAGCAGGACTGCTTGTGCCAAAATCACTAAACGGCTGACCAAACTGCGCCCCATAAATTGTAGTTTTTCAGGTGTCTGTTGGAATAACTGAAATAGATTTTGCAGCTCTTGTTTCAACTGTTCATCTTGCATAGCCGTGGTGGCCAAATCTTGAAACAGGATTTCAATCGACTCTACATCACGGCTAATGGCACGTAGCACATCCAAACACATGACATTTCCTGAGCCTTCCCAAATGGTATTGACTGGCGCTTCTTTAAAAATACGTGCCATGATGCCGTTGTCGACATAGCCATTGCCGCCAAAAACCTCCATCATTTCCCCTGTCAGCTCAACCGCACGTTTGCATATCCAGAACTTCGACGCTGGGGTCATAATACGTTTCCATGCCACGGACAGTGCATCATCCGCGTCATAACAGTGTGCCAAATGGAAACTGAGCTGCATCGCTGCTTCCGTTTCTAAGGCTAAATCGGCCAGTACAGCTTGCATCAAAGGCTGCTGCGCTAAATGCTTGCCAAAAGCTTTACGCTGACGGGTATAGGCAAGACATTGCACCAAGGCTTGTCTAAGCATGGCAGTACTGCCCACAGAACAGGTCAGACGGGTATAGTTCGCCATTTCTATAATGGTGGGAATGCCGCGTCCAGCTTCACCAATCATAATGCCCCACGCCTCTTTAAATTCGACCTCCGAGCTGGAGTTGCTACGATTGCCCACTTTGTCTTTTAAGCGTTGCACATGAATCGGGTTCTTGGTTCCATCCTCCAGCCAGCGCGGCACAAAGAAACAGACCAAACCATCTTGTTCCGTCTTCGCCACCACCAAATGTGCATCACACATCGGTGCAGAAAAAAACCATTTATGCCCTGTCAGCAAATAAGCTTGTCCGCGCCCCGACTCTGCGACTGGTACAGCGATGGTTTCATTGGCACGCACATCTGAACCACCTTGCTTTTCGGTCATGCCCATGCCCAGCCAAATCGATTTTTTTTGACTGATCGGCACATCACGTTCATCGTATTCTGTAGAAAGCAACTTATCACCGATTTTGGCCCATAGTTCAGGTTCACGTTGAATCAGTGGAATACTGCCCAAAGTCATCGAGTTTGGGCACAAGTTTCCACACTCCACTTGCCCTGCCAAATAAAAACGCGCCGCCCACTCGACCCATTTTGTGGGCGAATTGGGATGATTAAACGGATGTGCATGGGTATCGAACTGACGATTTAACCCCATCCATTTATGCCATGCAGGATGAAACTCGATAAAGTCTTTACGGCGTCCGCGGGCATCAAAGGCATGTAAAATAGGCGTATGCCTATTGGCGAGATCGGCATAGTCATAATATTCCGCTGAACCAACGACTTTGCCCATCTCTATGAGTCTTGCCTGATCCTGACTGCCATAGCGAGCCAGTATTTCTTGTAAAACGGTATCGGTTTCAAACAAGTTGTAATTTTCCAGTTCATCAAACTGATTACTGATTTGATGGGTCATCCATGCCGTATTCATATCACTTTGCTCTTGTTATGCTGTGCTTTTCATTTCAGTATAGAGAAAAATTGAGTCTGCCATGTTCAGCTTTGTGCTATGAAGAATCCTGAGATCCAAGTCCGTCGTAGACCGCGCCAATCCAGAGCCAAGCTCACCCAAGAGGCCTTGCAAGAAAGTTTTGTTCGGATTTTGCATGAGCGTCATGCGCACGAAATTACCATTCGGGAAATTACCGATGTGGCGGGAGTCGGTTTAGGTACTTTTTATGAGTACTTTTCCAAGAAGGAAGATTTGGTTGCATTGACCATTCATCAGCATGTGAAAAGTAATGCTGAAACCTTAAAAAGTTATGCACAAAGCCTAATAGAGTTATCCACAAAATTAACTTTTGAAGACTATTTACAGCAAATTATTCACTTTCAGCTTGAGCAGATTCGGGCTCGACAGTTTCTCTGGGCACAGACTTTTTTGCTCGAACGGCAGGTTTCAAACATTGAAAGTTACCGTAAAAGTTATGCCATGATGGTACAGATGTGGCACAGCATCCTTAAGCCTTATATTGAAAATGAAGTGCAACTCCAGCAAATGAGTTTAAATGTGCAGCGGGTATGTTATGGCTTTGTGTCGCAAGCCTTGTTGGTCGAACCTGAGTTTAGGGAGTGGGTAGAATTGGAAATGGATATTGTTCAAAGTTTAAATCTGAATAAAAACAGCTTTTTTAAATTTAAAGATCCTTTTTGATTAGCAAAACATAACTAAGCCACTTACAAAAGAAATAAGTTGCCTAAAAATATGCATTTACTTCGCTTTCGCGCTTACACTCATATCTTAAATAATTAATATATATAACAAAAATAAAGAAAAGCATATAAGCTCTATTATGTAAAATGTAAGGTATTCAACTAAATTAATTACTTAATGTTTAAAAATTAGTTCACAAGATAGACAACTTTTATAAGAACTCTTATTTTAATAATTCAATATTAAAGAATAAGAAAATTATGAGCTTATTAAAAACACATATAGAGTTTCGATCTGATAATTTCCCTCAAACTTCTGAGGAACAAAAAGATTGGGATGGACAAATTTGGGGCTACACATTAGCCAAATACTTATCAGAAGAACTTCCTAAATATGGTGTAACTGTATCGGATTTCTTAAATGAGGATTGGGGATATTTAATACCTTTAGCAGATGAAAGATTTAAAAATATTTGGATTGGATGCAATCATTATCAAGAGTATGAAAATGGTTTCTTAGTTTTTATAAACCCATCTAAGCCAATAGTTAAGGAAGGATTCTTTAAGAAAATTGATATATCAGAGCAACTTACAATCTTAGCTAATATTTTGAATGAAATACTTACAACTAATCCTACGATTTATGCTCAACACTGGTGGGATGAGAAAGAGATGAAACTAATTGGTGAGTAATATTTAAGATTCCCTAAAATTAACACTATAAACTTTATACGAAACCTAAACTTCTAAATTAAATAATATCAGCACCTTATGATCTATAAAAAAACCGCCCTTTCGAGCGGTTTTTTATTTCAGTGATAACTACTTCACATCAAAACGGTCTGCATTCATTACTTTCACCCAAACGGCAACAAAGTCTTTTACAAACTTCTCTTTGTTGTCATCTTGCGCATAAACTTCTGCATATGAACGTAAAATCGAGTTTGAACCAAAGACTAAGTCTGCACGTGTCGCCGTCCATTTGGTTGCCCCTGTCGCACGGTCTACAATTTCATAACGGTTTTTACCCACGGGTTTCCAGTTATATTTCATATCCGTTAAGTTCACAAAGAAGTCATTGCTGAGTACACCCACACGAGCCGTCAACACGCCTTCTGATGTACTTGCATAGTTTGTGCCGAGTACACGCATACCACCGACGAGAACCACCATTTCAGGTGCAGTCAAACCGAGCAATTGTGCACGGTCTAACAACATTTCTTCAGGTTGTACACTGTAATCTTCTTTGACCCAGTTACGGAAACCATCATGCTTAGGCAATAAGTCTTCAAAAGAATACACATCTGTTTGCTCTTGAGTCGCATCACCTCGTCCTGCAAGGAACGGAACTTTGATATTCACACCCGCAGCATACGCCGCTTTTTCAACAGCTGCCGTACCGCCCAATACAATCAAGTCTGCAATGCTGACTTTTTTCGCCAGACCCGCCTGAATTTCTTCAAGCTTCGCCAAAACTTTGGCTAAACGCTCAGGCTCATTGCCCACCCAGTCTTTTTGTGGCGCAAGACGGATACGAGCCCCATTGGCACCGCCACGATAGTCTGAACCACGGAAAGTCCGCGCACTGTCCCAAGCAGTATTAATCAATTCAACCGAAGTTAAACCGCTATTCAGTAACTTCGCTTTTAAGTCTTCAATTTCAGCTTCAGACAAAACATAATCGACCGATGGAATTGGGTCTTGCCAAATCAGATCGTCATTCGGCACATCTGCGCCTAAGTAGCGGGATTTTGGTCCCATGTCACGGTGAGTGAGCTTGTACCAAGCACGCGCAAACACTTCAGACAAGTAAGCTGGATCTGCATAAAAACGCTCTGAAATTTTGCGGTATTCAGGGTCCATTTTCAGCGCCATATCAGCATCGGTCATCATTGGGTTGCGGCGTACATTGGGGTTATGTGCATCAACAGGTTTATCTTCCTCTTTGATGTTAATCGGTTCCCATTGTTTCGCACCCGCAGGACTGGTGGTTTTTTCCCATTCATAAGTGAACAGCAGATAGAAAAACTCATTATCCCATTTGGTCGGGTGTGTGGTCCAAGCCCCTTCTAAACCACTGACCATGGTATTCGCGCCATTGCCTGTACCTTCTGAGTTATGCCAACCAAGACCTTGGAACTCCACGTCAGCGCTTTCGACATCTGCCCCTAAGTTTTCGGCTTTACCATTCCCGTGCGCTTTACCTACGGTATGACCACCCGCAGTGAGTGCGACAGTTTCTTCATCATCCATGCCCATACGGTCAAAAGTGACGCGCATGTCTTGCGCAGTGCGAAGTGGATCTTGGACGCCATCAACCCCTTCTGGATTGACGTAGATTAAACCCATTTGTACCGCAGCTAATGGATTTTCAAGCGATTTACGGTCTTGGTCATTGGCATATCGGTTTGCCGTTGGTGCCAGCCATTGACGCTCTTCACCCCAATAAATATCTTTTTCGGGTGCCCAAATATCTAGACGACCACCACCAAAACCAAAGGTTTTCAGACCAGCTTCTTCATAAGCTACGGTCCCTGCAAGAACGATTAAATCGCCCCATGAAATTTTGTTGCCATATTTACGTTTGATTGGCCAAAGCAGGCGACGGCCTTTATCGGTGTTGACGTTATCAGGCCAACTGTTGAGTGGTGCAAAACGTTGGTTACCTGTATTGGCACCGCCACGTCCATCTTGTTTACGATAGGAACCCGCCAAGTGCCATGCGGTCCGCACAAACATCCCAATGTAACTGCCATAGTCAGATGGCCACCATTCTTGGCTGCTGTTGATGAGTTCGCGAAGATCTTGTTTCACCGCTTCTAGATCCAATGATTTGAATGCGGCTGCATAGTCAAAATCAGGATCCATCGGGTTGGTTTTTTTATCGTGTTGCGACAGGATGTCGAGATTGAGCGCATTGGGCCACCAATCAGAATTATTGGTGCTGGCTAAACTCGTTTGTCCACCATCTTTCTGGTGAAATGGACAACCTGATGCTTGCATATTCTGTGTCATGTCGAGCTCCAAATTTGATCATCAAATTATGATTATCATGAACCGTTTAAAGTAATTATTACTGTTCTAACATAGCCCCTTTTAATGACAATCTAAAGCGAGTTTTACGAATAAAAACAATCGAATTTTTCTATGTAAATATTTAAGAAAGAAAGAATTTTAATTTTCCAACAAGGTAAGATCCGATGAAAACACAGCAAAAGGAAAGGCTTTTTATGCGAGGTTGATGGGCATTTTCAATTGAACTTATCGATTAAAACCTAGACAAGCATTAGTAGCAATGAGCGCGGCTCAGATTGAGCGAAAATTAAATAACAAAAGAGGCATACTTTCGATTTTTAGATTTTATTTGAAAGATATTTTGGTGATGTCCTTATGGTCTCGGTGATGACTGTTTTTGTCCCAGCCACCACCTGATCTTACACATAAAGTAAATTACACGCTTAAACGTCGACCTTCTCTTAAACAAACAAACGGATTCATGAGCTTTGAGCTATTTTTCATCGCCACTTTTAAGTCAATCTCAGGTTGTTCACGACTTTCATCGGTCAGCTGAAAGGTACGATAGTGAATGGCCATAGAACATTTGGCATGCAGGTCTTTATGTGCTTGAAAAGCATCTTGCGGATTCATATGCATATAGCGCATCAGCTCACGCGGTTCATACGCCCCTATCGGCAGTAACGCAATTCGAGGTGCGCCAAAACGCTGATGTAGCTCTTTAAAGTGCGGTGAATACCCCGTATCCCCTGCAAAATAAGCATAGTCAGCACCACAGTGAATACTAAACCCGCCCCATAACGCACGGTTTTGATCACGCAGCCCACGGCCAGAACCATGCTGTGCTGGGGTATAGACCAGTTTTAAATCATGCAGACGTGCCGACTGCCACCAATCCATTTCCAATACTTGTAAGTGCTTGGGTAAATACCATCCATTGCCCAAACCTGTATAAATGGGCATGGCGAAACGCTCATACAACCAGTTCAGACTGGCAATATCCATATGGTCATAGTGGTTGTGGCTCAAAAGCACTGCATGGATGGTCGGTAAATCTTCCAAGGCAATGCCAGCAGGCATAACACGGCGTGGACCTCGCCCTTGCTTCGGACTGACATATTCAGCCCACACAGGATCGGTCAATAAGTTATACGGCCCAATTTGGAGTAATACCGTGGCATGACCCACAAACCAAACCTGCCAATCATTTAAATCGGCATGAGGCCGATCTTGCGGCAGGCTTTTTTTATCGGCATGAAAGTGTGCATACTCTTGCGCCAAATCCACATTCCATGTCGAGGATTTACGCTTAATCAACCATTTTAGCAAGTCGCTTCGGCTACGGCCCTCAGGTCGACGAACCGAATTGACAAAGCGAGTCCCGTTATAATGATCGGAGTGTAGGAACTGAAATTCGGGCTGCCGCCATGTATGAGACATGGTATTTTCAGTCGGAATTTGATAATGGAGTTCAGTTGATTTTGGCTTCATTTAACGTCGTTATCTTTATTGCAATACACCAGTAACAGGACCAGTTTTGAAAACTGACCTTTACCTTAACCTATTCCAAGCGTCCTTGCATTCGCTCTAACCACACTTTTTTTGATTGCGGCTTAACAAAGAGTGCCACAATCTCAGGATGATTTTGTTTAATTTTTGCTTCAATGCGATTGACACACGCTTCTATCTCATCGGTAGTCAGGTGATCTTCAAACTCCACACTCAACGAGGCCAAAACCTGTTTGGCGCCCATTTGCTCGGTCAGTAAGCCGTTGGCCGACAGCACGCCTTCATCCTCTTGGGCAATTTTTAAGATATTTTGCCGTACATGCAGGTCTGCGGTTTCACCAAGCAATAAACCTTTGGTTTCTCGTGCCAGTAGAAAAGCAGATACCGCCAGAACCAGCCCAATCAGAATGGACGCCACGCCATCCAGTGCAGGCATATTTAAACGATGCGCCAAATAAATACCCAGAAAGGCAATTAACAGACCAATTAACGCAGCGGAATCTTCAAACAGAACGGTAAACGTGGTTGGGTCTTTACTGCGTCGAAAAGCTTCGAAATAACCCTGCTGACCTTTCGCTTTACGAAACACTTTCAGAGCAACACACCATGAAGTCCCTTCGCTTATGAATGCAAAGCCAAGCACAACATAATTGATGGTCGGATTTAAAATCGGTTCAGGGTGCAAAATGTGCATGATCCCATTGTACATAGACACCAATGCCCCTAAGGCAAAGACCATGAGGGACACAATGAAGGCCCAGAAATACAGCTCTCGTCCGTAGCCAAAAGGATGATTAAAATTGGCAGGTTTATTCGACTTCTTCAGTCCATATAACAGTAAAATTTCGTTTAAGGTATCCACAACAGAGTGAATGGCTTCACTCAACATGGCAGAGCTGTTGGTCAAATAAGCCGCAATAAATTTTACCAGCGCAATGGCTAAATTCCCCAACAGCGCGGCATAGACCACCAGTTTATTTGAATCTGCCATATCGATTTTTAGCCCGTATGTTCAATTAAATTATATTTATGTTTTTATCATATCCAATTTCAGCAAAACGCAACTGTATTTTTATGTAGTTCACCTCTCCTAATTTTCAGGTGATTGGAATGAACTATTTTTAGTATTTAATTAATACCTTTTAGCAATTATTAAACCTGTTATTTCATATACGAAAGTCTCAAAAATCAACCCAAGATCATTTATTTTCTAAATAATTGAATCATCTTCACGGCATCATTGTTTATCGATTATACTTTACCGCAGTCATGGTAAGACATTTTTTGGATTAGTCAGTGGGTTATTTATATGGAACTTAGACACCTTCGCTATTTCATTACTGTTGCTGAAGAACTGAACTTTAGTAAAGCAGCACTGAAACTTTATACCGCTCAACCTTCATTAAGTCAGCAAATCAAAGACCTTGAAGAAGATGTCGGTGTGCAGTTATTGTATCGAACCAAGCGAAAAGTTGAACTCACGGAAGAAGGCGCTGTTTTCCTTGAACAAGCACGTCTCACCTTGGCTCAGGCAGACAAAGCGGTCGCTATGGCACGCCAAGTGTCACAGGCCAAACAGCAGATGCTTCGCATTGGTTTTGTCCCTGTGGCGGAAATGAAAATCTTTCCTTATGTACTGCCCAATTTACGAGTACAAAATCCAGAGTTAAAAATTGAGTTGTTCAGTATGAACAATACTGAGCAACTACGTTTGCTAAAAAAAGGGGAGTTGGACATTAGCTTTACACGAAATAATGTCCATAGTGATGAAATCGAAAGCCAGTTTGTACTGCGCGAACCACTCATTTTCCTGTTGCCGAAAGACCATCCTTTGGCCAAATATGAGCGAATTCCGGTTAAAGCATTAAATGGCATTGATTTTATTATTCCCGCAGCCGAGCAGTCACAGACTTTGCACCAGACCATTTTGGAATTTGCCAAAGTGCACAATATCGAATTCAATATTGTGCAAAAAGCCGATAATATTCTATTCAATATCAACGCCATTGGCTTAGGGCTCGGCTGTACAATTTTACCCGGTTACATTGCGCCACTTAGCTTGAACAACACGGTAATTCGTCCACTTGAGGTTGAGCTGCCGTATTTGGATCTGTATGTGAACTATCGTAAAAATAACAGCTCCCTAGCAGTGACTAAATTTTTAGAATTACTGAGTCGGGTATTTTATTTGGATATTAACCGCGAATAAATCCGCAGTGAGTCCCAATGATGTATCCCATTCAGCGCGCCACTGTTTTCTGAATAAATAGCTACGCGCCTTTCTCATAAACCAATCCTCTGCATGAAAAGCGGATTTCCACCCTTTTTTTTAGCGATGTCGATGACATCTCGCTTTTTCATTTGTATTCTTTTTAAGCTAGGATAGGCTAAGAAAAACAGGCTTTTGTCAGGTTCCCCACAATTGAAGTCCAAACACAAACTGATGCTGAGGTAGAAAATACAACTTTAGCTGCACAGAAAAACAATAAAACAGAGAAGGAGAAGAATATGCCAATGCCCACTTTACAGCGTTTAAAAACAGCAATGAAATTTCGCCCCTTCTTTTTCATTAGTTTTTTGCTGACTGCTGTTTTTTATACGTTGCTGAATACATTTACCGACTGGTCTTGGTCGACCAATTTATTGATCAGTTGGAATATTGCCGTCTCAAGTTATTTAGTCAAAACCATGACCACCCTGTGGTCTGTTGACCATCGGCACATTCTGCAACATGCACAACAGCAAGATGCCAGTAAATGGATCATTCTACTGTTGGTGATCCTGACTTTGCTCATGTGCTTAATTGCGATTGTATTAGAGTTGACTCATCTTCCGAATGACCCAACCATCAAATATGGGCACTTAGCGCTGTCCTTACTCACCATTATTAGTGCATGGTTCTTTATGCATACCGTGTTTGCCATTCATTATGCACATGACTATTATCTGGCTCTCGCAGACCAACAAGATGCAGGCTTAGACTTTCCCAAAACGGCTCAACCGACCTATCCCGACTTTTTATATTTTAGTTATGTGATTGGCACTTCTGCGCAAACTGCGGATGTTTCTATTACTTCGCGTTCAATGCGTATTCTCAATATTCTGCACATTATTTTGGCCTATGGTTTTAACACCTCTATTCTCGCCATTAGCATCAATGTCGCGGCGGGTTTTATCACGCTATAAATACCCTATTTTTCATTTCTTGGTCATCTTCACAAATGACAACCATCCAATATAAAGGCGATGATTGAAGTTCTTTCTGCGACAACATCACAAAAAAAAGCCCCATCAAAGAGCTTTTTCAAATTACAAATCCAAAAGTTAAATGAAACGTTCATTCGCCTTAAAACATACTAAAGACAAAAGCTTTAAAGATGATCGACCCAAAACAGTCAGACTCACTCTGACCATCTTCCACAGGCTATATATTTAGACGACTCAAGTTAAATCACTTGTTTAAGGTCAACATATTTTAATAAATGCTGCTGCAAGCTCGGCACATCATCTGCGATGGCTAAAGGTTGATATTGTCTGAGCGTTTCAGGTGTATGCACCCCATAACTCACCCCGATTCTCGGCATGGCAATATTACGCGCCATCTCTAGATCATAACTGGTATCACCGACCATAATCGCGCGTTCAGCAGACACGCCCGTTTCAGCTAAAATCTCTTCCAACATCAAAGGATGCGGTTTAGATTTGGTCTCACTGGCTGCACGTGTTGTCACAAATAGTGCTTGGCTCTGTGTTTGCGCTAATACTCGATCTAAGCCTTTACGACTTTTACCTGTCGCCACCGCCAACTGTAAACCCGCTTCACGTAAGCCATTCAACATATCGGCTACGCCGTCGAACCAGACATCACCTTTCGAGTTCGCCACATAATGCTCGGCATAGCATTGCAAAATCTCAGTATGTAGCTCAGGCACTTGAGGAAATAATCGCTGCGCGACTTCTGGCAAACCTAAACCAATAATACTTTTTGCTGCATCAGCAGTTAAAGGCTGTGCAAATTGCTGCGCGGCAAACAATAAACTCGCCACAATCTGCCCCACAGAGTCAAATAAAGTCCCATCCCAATCAAAGATAATCAGTTCTACAGGTTTGTTCATGCTGGGGTTCCAATATTTACTTTTATGAAGACAATTTACACGATGCATTTGCTACGCGATGGCGAAAAGGATGACGCCGTTGAGCTGACTTGCACTTCGCTTTAGAGCAGTGCTTAAAGCACGTTCGGGATGTTCCATCAGCTCAACAAAAGATTTTTGTTACTTTGCATCTTTAAAAATAAAGATGACCAATACAGCATCCTTTTAAATTAATCACAACCAACAAAAGTCATGGCTTTATCACTTCTCCCAAAATGGAAGGGAAAAGACTTAGTCCTTCTTCTGTGCTCTTAACTGCGCCACAATACTCTGCATATCTTCAGGTAACGGCGCTTCAATCGGTGCATAACCAGGAATGTCTAAACGCATTGCATGCAGACATAAACGACGCGGTTTCGGTCCTTTATATTCTGTTTCATGACCATATTTATCATCACCGACCAATGGATGACCAATGCTTAAACCATGCACACGAATTTGATGGGTACGACCTGAAAGTGGTGATGCATAAACTAAGGTTGCATGCATAAAACGTTCAGCCACATTCCACTGCGTTTTAGACTCTTTACCTTCACTCGACACACGCACACGACGCTCACCATTGGCCAGTTCATAACGGTGCAAAGGCGCATCAATTAACTGCTTGTCTAAACTCACCACACCTTTGACTACAGCAGCGTAAGTTTTCTTAATTTTGTGTTCACGCAACATGTCTTGTAAGCTTTTTAACACACTACGCTTTTTAGAAATCATCACCAAACCTGAGGTATCACGGTCAATACGATGAATCAATTCTAAATATTTTTTACCTGTTGCCGCACGTAAGCCTTCAATCAGACCATAAGCCACGCCACTGCCGCCATGTACTGCAATCCCAGATGGTTTATTGACAACCATCAAGCCTTCATCTTCATACACCACACGGCTGAGTAAACTCTGGGCTACTTTGTCAGAAACAGGGGCCGCATTTTCATCTTTTTGTTCATAGCGAATCGGGGCCACACGAACTTGGTCACCAATAGACAGCTTAGTTTCTGCTTTTATACGCTTTTTATTCACGCGAACCTGACCTTCACGAATCAGGCGATAAATACGACTTTTAGGCACACCTTTTAAACGGCTAAATAAAAAGTTATCAATCCGTTGCCCTGCTTGATGCTCGTCCACTTCAAACCACGTCACGTTTTGCCATTGTTGGGTAGAATTCATACAGTTACTGCGACCTAAAAAATACGGAATTTGAATAAAAAATGACCATTTAGGCTATGCTTTACACAAGAAAGACTAGCTTAGCCCATAGGCAGATGGTACAAGGTTTGATATAGTCAGCGCACGGATACCACCATAAGTGAGTCAAAAGCTTAATCATTTCAATTTTAAATTGAATAGTTAAGAAAATAACTCAACTCAGCTTGGAACGGTCCCAAAAGAATTATGCCGACGCCGAAGGCTTATTATATCGGCAAAACAGCAAACTGTTAGGTTTAATTGTGCATCTGCACATAAATCAGTTTGCCCCAAAAAAATATGTGACCAACGAAGGTTGGTTTTTAAACGTAAACTGATATACATCAGATTAGTCGCTCCCTGATGTCGTATTCAGGCCACAGCGTTGATGCATATGGATCTGTTCAATTGTAAAGGTACGATGATAATTCCGTATCAAGACACCCTATCCAAAAAGAAGGGTTGCTCTTCGAGCAAATGTGACAGTGAAAGTTACTTACATCCAATGCACCGCTTGTCCGCCAGTGAAACGCGCAGGAGACTTTAATCGTTTAAAGATTGAAGCCGTATTGCCATCATCAATATGTGAATCAAAACCGAAGCCGATCAAAAAGGCAGGTAATAAAACTCAGACCACAATTGGTTTATTTGAGATCTGAGCAAAATTGGTCCGTGATGTTTGATGTTCGCTACGTGTTTAGCGATAGTTTGCTGTGTATCACTATTAGGTGTTACACCCATGAAACGTATGTTGATTAATGCAACACATGCAGAAGAGATTCGCGTTGCACTTGTCACTGGGCAGCGTCTTTACGATTTTGACTTAGAAAATCGTACCCGTGAACAAAAAAAATCCAATATCTATAAAGGTCACGTGACTCGCGTTGAGCCTTCTTTAGAAGCCGTCTTTGTTGAATATGGTGCGGGACGTCAAGGCTTCTTGTCTATGCGCGAAATCGCAAATTCATATTACCAAGCAGACCCACGCCAAACTTCAAACATTCGCGAATTGATCACTGAAGGCACAGAGCTTTTGGTTCAAGTTGAAAAAGAAGAACGTGGTAACAAAGGCGCTGCCCTTTCTACCTTCATTTCTTTAGCTGGTCGCTATTTGGTACTCATGCCAAACAACCCGAAAGGTGGTGGTATTAGCCGTCAAATTTCAGGTTCAGTACGTGAAGAATTGAAAGAAATGTTGGCGTCATTAAATGTACCTCGTGGCATGAGCGTGATTGTACGTACTGCAGGTATTGGCCGTTCTCAAGAAGAGTTACAACTTGACCTACAGCACTTACTTGATCTTTGGGCGCAAATCCAAAACACAGCAAGTTCTGGTCCATCACCAATGTTAGTTCACCAAGAAGCAGGCGTGGTGACGCGTGCGATTCGTGATTATTTACGTGATGATGTTGCTGAAATCTTAATTGATTCAGAGCAAGCCTATAACGAAGCCTATAACTTCGTAAAAGCAGTCATGCCTCGTCAAATCGACAAGCTAAAAACTTATACACTAAATGAACCGTTATTTGCGCATTTTGGTATCGAAAGCCAGATTCAAACCGCTTATGAACGTGAAGTTAAACTTCCTTCAGGCGGTTCAATCGTTATTGACCAAACCGAAGCATTAGTGTCAATCGACATTAACTCTGCAAAATCAACCCGTGGTAGTGACGTTGAAGATACAGCGCTCAATACCAACCTTGAAGCGGCAGAAGAAATTGCACGTCAACTGCGTTTACGTGACATTGGTGGTTTGGTAGTAATCGACTTTATCGACATGACCAAAGACCGCAACCAACGTATGGTTGAGGCGAAACTTCGCGAAGCAACACAAAGCGACCGTGCCCGTATCCAATTCGGTCAATTGTCTCGTTTTGGCTTGATGGAAATGAGCCGTCAACGTCTACGCCCTTCGCTTGAAGAAGCAACAGGTTATGTCTGCCCACGCTGTCATGGCACAGGTATGGTCCGTGACTTGCGTTCATTATCACTTTCAATCATGCGTAAAGTAGAAGAAATTGCGCTGCGTGAACGTCATGGTGAAGTTCAAGTACAGGTTCCTGTTGAAATTGCAGCATTCTTATTGAATGAAAAGCGTCACACTTTGGTTTACCTCGAACAAACCTCAGGTGTTCGTGTGACTGTGCTTCCGCACCCACACTTAGAAACACCGCATTACGAAATTTCGTATAACCCTGAAGGCTTTGCACCAACCAGCTATGAACGTACAGAAGCAACACGTTCAAGCGAAAAAGAGTTGGGTTACGAGTCATCAGAATGGCATTTAGATGGTGCAGATCATGTTCATCAACATGCCGCTCCTGCGCCTGTACAACAAGAAAAAGGTAACAAAAAACCTCGTAACAACGCGCCACAACAACAAGTTGCGCAACAAGCCCCTGCCCAAACGGCTCCTTCAAGCAGCCCATGTGCATGGTTAGAAAACTTGTTTGTACAAAAACAAGCTGCGACTGTCGATCAATCACGTTCTGCAAATAATGCTGCTGCTGCCATTGAGCAAATGGTAAATGGCGGTGCAGTGAGCCGTGGTCAGTTTGGTCAAGTTGGCACGCCTGCTGCGGCACCAGTTGCACCAAGCAACAATGTCTACATGAGCGCTGCACCTGTTCATGCAAAATCTGAACACCGTGAAGATAAGCATGTAGAGAAAGAGGAACGTGGTACACGCCACAACAAAAAGCGCCCTAATAAGCACAAAGAGTCACGTGAGCAAAATGCGCAACATGACAACCAAGTTCATGAAGAAATTGTGCAGGTCTCTCGTCAAGACCAACAGCGCCAAGATCGTTATGAACCACGTCCTGAACGCAATGAATCACAACGCCAAGACCGTCATGAACAACGTACTGAGCGCGGTGAACAACAACGTCAAGACCGTCCAGAGCGCAGTGAACAGCAACGTCAAGAACCGCGTGAAAACAAGCGTTCATCACGTCGCCAACACGGTGAGCAACAGCAAAACACTGATGTTCAAAACGAACAGCAAAATGCAATGCCACGTCGTGACCGTCGTAACCAACCTCGTCCAGAACGCCCAAATCGCCACCGCGACCCAAGTGTACTGAATGACCAAGCCACTGAAACAGCGCCAGCTGTGGTTCAAGAACCTCAAGTTAAAGTTGAGTTGATTGAAGCACCGCGTCAAGAAATGATCACAACAGCCCATGTGGTCAATGTCGATCAAGTGCAAAGTGAAATCGTGGCATTAACTCCGCCTGCACACACTGCAACCGAAACCAAGCCTCAGCAAGTGGCTGTTGCGAAAGCAGAAGTTGAAGTAAAAGCTGAGAAAGTGGTACAGGAGAAAGCAACTGAAGTTGTAGCAGCACCTGCTGAACAACAAGCAGAGCAAAAACCACGTGAAAGCGTAAAACGTGCCAGCAATGACCCACGCCAACGCCGTCGCCAACAACGCGCTGCTCACACACAGCAAACTGAAACACCTAAACTCACACCTTCACAGGTGCCAACTTTAGGTCAGTACACCATCAGCAGCTTGATTCGCCATGTCTATGGTGAAGACTGTTCAGTGCTGATTGAGCAGTTTGGTTTAATTCCAACCTTCAACCGTGCCCTTCAGAAATTTACTGAAGAGTATGCAGCAACGTTAAGCAAAACTGTGACAACGCCTGCTGTTGAAGCAGAGAAAAAACCGGTCACCCGTGATGTTGAAATCACAAAAGCGCAGCCTGAAGCAGAGCCAGTTCCAGTATTGGACCTGACACCGCCTGCACCTGTGTCTGAACAACGTGTTGCAAATGACCCGCGTGAGCGTCGTCGTTTAGCTAAACTTGCTGCTGAACAAGCCAAACAAGCGCGCGAAACAACACCTGTTGCTGAATCGTCAGCGCCTGAAACAGCGGTTGTTGCAGAAACGCCTGCTGCTGAAGCTGCGCCTGCTGTAACTCCAGAGGAAAACGAGCCTGCTCTTGTAACAGAAAGCGAAGCGCCTATTGCCGTTGAAAGCAGTGAAGTGAAAAGCATGGCTGATGTAGCTGCGGTTGAAGAAGTGGAAGTTGTTGTTGCTCCGGTTCAAGCCAAAGCGCCTAGAGCATCAAAGCAAGCTGAAAAAGTAGAAGTGACTGAAACTGTAGCGGAAACAGCTGCGGACGAGTCGGATAAATCAGACTCGGACAAGCCAGTTCGCCCACGTCGTCCACGTGGTCGTCCACCGAAAAAAGCGAGCCCGACTGAGTCATAATTCGCCCTAGAGTTGTAAATTTTAAAAACCTAGTCATGTCAGTGGCTAGGTTTTTTTGTTATTTTCGTCAGATTAGGTTGATTGCACTAGACCGAAACGATTAAAAGAACAAGTGTAGAAACTGAGCACTATTCAAACGCATTGGATTGCATAAAATAATTAGGATTCATATGAGCCAACACCCATCACATGATCTCATTGGTATTACTGACGTTGCAGCAAAACTTCCTCAATTCATCAGTAAAGTTCCCAACTTACTCAGTGGATTAAAGCAAGCATATTTACGCACCCCAAACACCCCAGCAGGTCTCGGGATTGCTTTTGAAAAAGCAGTGAAGCGCAACCCACACGGTATGGCCTTGCTTTTTGAAGAGCAAAAATTTAGTTACCAAGCCCTCAATGAATGGGCAAACCAAATCGGGCATTATTTTTTATCCATCGGGGCAAAAAAGGGTGATGTCATCACAGTGATGATTGAAAACCGTCCTGAATTGGTTGCAACCGTGATTGCACTTGCCAAAATTGGCGTTACCGCGGCTCTAGTCAACACATCGCAAGTCGGTAAAGTGCTGGCGCATAGTATTAATCTGGTCAAACCTATCGCAGTCATCGTGGGTGAAGAATGCCATGCCGCAGTTGATGAAATCCGTCATGATTTAAATCTCTCTACGGATCGTTTCTATTGGTTTGCCGACCAAGAAACCCAAAAAGATGCAGGCCTTGCACCACAAGGTTTTAGTAATCTTGCTGAAAAAATTGATGCCTTTGCCAAGTTCAATACCCCAACCACACACAGTGTGCTGGGTAAAGATGGCTTATTTTATATTTATACCTCAGGCACAACCGGTCTACCTAAAGCCGTTATTTTCACACATAGCCGCTGGACGTTGGCTTATGGAACCTACGGGCACGTACTCAACCTCGGTAAAGACGATGTGATGTATGTCACCCTGCCGCTGTACCATGCAACGGGCATTGTAGTATGTTGGTGTGGCGTGATTGCGGGTGCTGGCACCTTGGCTTTGCGCCGTAAATACTCCACTTCTGCTTTTTGGAAAGATGTGCAAAAGTTCGATGCCTCAGCCATTGGCTATGTCGGTGAGTTATGTCGCTATCTCATGGATGCATCACCTTCAGCGTTAGAAAAAGGCCACCGTGTCACCAAAATGATTGGTAATGGCATGCGTCCGAATATTTGGGACAAATTCAAACAGCGGTTTGGTATTGAAGAAATTCTAGAGCTTTATGCATCGAGTGAAGGTAATGTCGGCTTTAGCAATGTATTCAACTTTGACAACACTGTCGGCTTTTCACCTACGCCTTATGCCATTATCCAGTTTGATAAAGAAAAAAATGCGCCTGTTTATGATGCCAAAGGTGGCTGTATCAAAGTCAAAAAAGGTGAAGTTGGTTTATTGATCGGTAAAATTACTCGCCGTTCTCCTTTTGATGGCTATACCGACCCTGAAAAAAATAAATCGGTGATTCTTAAAGATGTCTTCAAGTCCGGCGATGCTTATTTCAACACAGGTGACTTAGTCCGCGACATTGGTTTTCGTCATGCTCAATTCGTTGACCGCTTAGGCGATACTTTCCGCTGGAAAGGCGAAAATGTGTCCACGACTGAAGTTGAAAACATGGTTAGTGAATATGACAAAATCACCGAAGCTGTGGTATATGGTGTTGAAATTCCAAACACCAATGGTCGTGCGGGGATGGCTGCGATTACACTGGCAGACGGCGCTGAACTAAATGAGCAGGATTTGGCCCAAATGTTCGTGAGCTTTAAAAAATGTCTGCCTGCCTATGCTGTACCCGTTTTCTTACGCGTACAGAAGCAAGTTGAAACTACGGGAACGTTTAAATACCAAAAGAACAAGCTCAAAGAACAAGCCTTTGACCCGAAGAAAACCGATGAACGTTTGCTGGTCCTGTTACCCAACAGCAGTTCTTATGCAGATTTAACACAACAAGTCTTTGATAACATTCAAGCCTATCAATATCGCTTCTAAACGCGAATTGCTTGTTTTTTAGCTACCTAATCGCAGATTTGTTGTATTTATAATCAAACATCAACAAGTTTGCGATTTTTTACTTGCGCTCGATGCATATCTTGCTACAATACGCTCCATCAAATGATATGGGTCGTTAGCTCAGCTGGTAGAGCAGCGGACTTTTAATCCGTTGGTCCCGCGTTCGAATCGCGGACGACCCACCATCTTTCTTGTAAAATCTAATTTTACAAACCTGCTCAGGTTCGAATGCTTTAAAAATTTCTTTTTTAAACTTTCAGCGAATACTCTTTCGCACACCTTGCTCAGGGTCGTTAGCTCAGCTGGTAGAGCAGCGGACTTTTAATCCGTTGGTCCCGCGTT
>RCUQ01000030.1_pt1 | contig 196856 bp, 167 predicted proteins | sample 2166351 | NCBI WGS metagenome assembly RCUQ01 (sample SAMN09932597, study PRJNA488358) | compost metagenome | feature: garden; material: soil; isolation source: compost soil in acetonitrile-enriched culture | place: Germany: Experimental Botanical Garden Goettingen | collected 2016-01-27 | reverse complement strand
TCGCCTGCGCACACCGCGACAGCGAACTTCAATCTGGCAGTTGATGCGGCATTGTCGGCTACCACAGCCGTAGCGAACCGTACGGCAGCAGTGGGTGACGCGGTCAGCTACACGCCGGTGACGGGGGCAGGTGGTACGGGGACGCTCACTTACAGAGTATCGCCAGCCTTGCCAGGCGGATTGAATATGAATACAGCGACGGGTGCGATTACGGGTACTACCGCTGCCACTGCTGCATCACGTAGTTATACCGTGACGGTGACCGATGGTGCATCGCCTGCGCATACCGCGACAGCGAACTTCAATCTGGAAGTCACAGGAGCCTTGACCGCTAGCGTAGCCGTAGCGAACCGTACAGCAGCAGTGAATGATGTGCTCAACTACACACCTGTCACAGGAGCAGGTGGTAATGGTGCGCTGAGTTACACCGTATCACCGGCCTTGCCAACGGGCTTGAGCATGAGTCCAACAACGGGTGCGATTACAGGTACTGCCGCTGCCACAGCTGCGTCGCGTAGTTACACAGTGACTGTGACCGATGGTGCTACGCCTGCGCATACCGCGACAGCGATATTTACCATGGCAGTTGATGCAGCATTGTCGGCAACCACAGCCATAGCGAACCGTACGGCAGCAGTGGGTGACGCGGTCAGCTACACGCCGGTGACGGGGGCAGGTGGTACGGGTACGCTCACTTATAGCGTATTGCCAGCCTTGCCAGGCGGATTGAATATGAATACAGCGACGGGTGCCATTACGGGTACTGCGGCTGCCGTTGCTGCATCGCGTAGTTACACTGTGACGGTGACCGATGGTGCATCGCCTGCGCATACCGCGACAGCGAACTTTACGCTCACAGTCAATGCAGCCCCTGCTCCGCAGCCGCCAGTTCCTGCCTTGCAAGTTACTGGTGGTTCAGACCGTTATGTTGTACTAAACAATGGTGATGACGTTGATGTCCGGCCGGTCGAGGTAGCAGGCGGTGCTGCCTCTTACACTTACAGCGTATGGCCAGCCTTGCCAACGGGGCTGAGCATTGATGCAACAGGTCGCCTAACTGGCCGCGCAAAAAGCTTAGGTGATGACACCACGCGCACTTACACAGCGACGGTCAGGGATCGTGATGGGCGTAGCGGGTCAGCGACCTTTTACATACAAATTCTTCCATAAGCGGCGAGCCTTACATATTGCATGAAATGAAGCCCGCTGCATAAACAAAAACGCCTCGATTACTCGAGGCGTTTTTTTGTCATCAAGTTCAGCGCATCAGCCCTGCGCGCTGCAACTGAATCGAGAGCGCAGAATTAAGCCAGGTTTTTAGCAACGAAATCCCAGTTAACCAATGCCCAGAACGATTCAACGTACTTAGGACGCGCATTGCGGTAGTCGATGTAGTAAGCGTGTTCCCAAACGTCGCAGGTCAGCAATGGCTTGTCTGCGCCGGTCAGTGGGCAGCCGGCGTTCGAGGTGTTAGCCAGATCGAGCGAGCCGTCAGCTTTTTTCACCAGCCAGGTCCAGCCGGAGCCGAAGTTGGTAACGCAAGACTTGGTGAATTCTTCCTTGAACTTGTCGAAGGAACCCCATTTTGCATTGATCGCATCAGCAACTGCACCAGTTGGAGCGCCGCCGCCGTTTGGCTTCAGGCCGTTCCAGTAGAAGGTGTGGTTCCATACTTGAGCTGCATTGTTGAAAATGCCGCCGGAAGATTTCTTGATGATTTCTTCGAGCGATGCGTTTTCGAATTCGGTACCTTTGATCAGGTTGTTCAAATTCGTTACGTATGTCTGGTGATGTTTACCGTAATGGAATTCGAGCGTCTCTTTCGAGATGTGTGGAGCAAGTGCATCCAACGCATAGGGCAGTGCCGGCAGGGTATGTTCCATGGTCGTCCTTCTTTATGGGGTTGAAATGAAGATGTTATTTTTTAAAGGCGTTCATTGTAAAGCGGTTAGGCCTTGCTTGCACACGACGCAGATCAATTTCCGGCAAGCTTAAAAAACCGTCTGTAAATGCTACAAAAAATGAGCGGTCTTATTTTCAGTCGATTCCGCGCAAAGCCAATGTTTATAAGGCTTTGCGCAGGCAGGTGGAGGAGTGAATTACTAGATAATAATGATTCTTATTTTCATCTTAAAGCGTCTGAAAAATCAGTATGCATGGATGCGTGGTGCCACATTGCGTTGATGCGCTGTTCTTACTCCAGCGTTTCCTGCACGCTGGCAATCCCTACTTGTGCTGTGCCATCGGCCAAACGCACCGTCACGCTGTGACGCGGCTGCAGTTCCTTTGGTGCGCGCACGATCTTCCCTTTGTCATCGGTAATCATCGCGTAACCACGTTCCAGCGTGCGTTGCGGGTTCAGCATTTCCAGTTGCGCGGATAAGGCGGCCAGACTTTGCTTTTGGCTGGCGATGTTGTTATTGATTTGTTTGCTCAGGCGGCGCGCATGGTTGACCACGTTCAGGCGCTGCGCCTGCGTATCCGGCAATTGCGTGAGCCAGCGATTGCGCAGCTGGGCCAGTGCGAACTGTGCTTTGCTGAGCGGAATGCGGGTGGCATGGCCGAGGCGTGCCTGCAGATTTTGCAGCTTCATGCGTTCATGCGCGATGTAGGCGGCCGGGCTGATCAGGCGGCGCGATAACCAATCCAGCGTTTGTGCGGTGTCTGACAATTGACGCTTCAGCACGTAACGCATGTCATCCGCTTGTGCTTCCAGTCGTGCCAACCAGTCGGCGCGTGGAGTGGCGGCCAGTTCTGCGGCGGCAGTCGGGGTCGGCGCGCGCAAGTCAGCGGCGAAATCAGCGATGGTGAAATCGGTTTCATGGCCGACCCCGACGATGACGGGGATGTCGCAGCCAACGATGGTACGCGCGACCAGCTCATGATTGAACGACCATAGATCTTCTATGCTGCCGCCGCCGCGACACACCAGCAACACATCGCATTCGGCGCGCGCCGAGGCGGTGGCAATAGCTTGCGCAATTTTGTTGGCCGAGCCTTCGCCTTGTACCGGCGTCGGGTACAGGATCACGCGCACATGCGGCGCGCGTCGTTGCAGCGTGGTCAGGATGTCGCGCAGCGCCGCTGCTTGCGGGCTGGTGACGATGCCTATGGTGCGGGCGAAGCTTGGGATAGGGCGCTTACGCGCCGGATCGAACAAGCCTTCGGCATTGAGCTTCTCTTTCAGTTGCAAAAATGCTTCGTACAAATTGCCGACACCGGCCCGCCGTATCGCTTCCACACTCAATTGATAATCGCCGCGCGGCGCATACAGCGTGACCAGTGCGCGCACCTCTACTTTGTCACCTTCGCGTGGCATGAAATCTGCATATTGAGCTCTGCCACGGAACATCACGGCGCGCACCTGAGCGCCACTGTCCTTGAGCGTGAAGTACCAGTGTCCGGACGCAGCGCAAGTGAAGTTCGAGATTTCACCCGAGACCCAGGATAGCGGGAAGTTGCGTTCCAGCATGCGCGACACGGCCTGATTCAAGGCCGAGACGGTGAGGACCGCCGGAGCAGAAGGTGGATTGGCGGAGGAGCGATCGAAATTCATAAATGTTGGTACGTGAGGCAATGGATAGATGCAGTTTGCACATGTTTATCGGTCAGCGCGCAGGGCTGCATAGAACTGCGCACGGAAATAGTGCATTACGGCAATTTTGGCGTCCAGTGTAGTGCAGCTGCGCTAACGCTGTGACGGCAAAAGCAGATGGTAATGGAATTTGAGTATTGAAATGCGCCGGCATCCAGAAATAGATGTTGTTACGACTTGTAGGGGGAAAATAAAAATGAATATCTTGAATGTGAGAATTGGTGCGCGCCTGGCCATGGGTTTCGGGGTGGTATTCATCTTGATGGCAACGCTGATCGTGCTGGCCTTGCTGCGCTTTAACAGCCTCGGCGAAATCAACCACCAATTGGTCGAGAGCGATTGGGTCAAGGCCGAGGCCGCCTCGACCATCGATGTCACGACCCGTGCCAATGCCCGCCGCAATCTGGAAATGCTGATGGAGACCGACCCCGCCAAAGTCAGCGCCTTGCTGGCTGATATTGCGAAGAACAAGAAAACTATCGATGACGCGGTAGTGGTGCTGGATAAATTGATTTATACCGATAAGGGCAAAGCCCTGATGCTGGAATTCAAGGAAGCGCGTGGCAAGTATGTCGCTTCGTTTGGCAAGGTCGGCAAGCTGGTGGCGGAGAATCGGCGCGATGAAGCGCGCCAGCTGATGACGGGTGAAACCTTGCCGGCATTGGATGCGGTGCAAAGTATCGTTGCGCAAATCACCACCTTGCAAAAGAAACTGGTTGAAACCCGCGGTGCTACCGCCGCCGGGCATATTGATGCAGCGATCCAGATGATGATGGTGCTGGGTGTGCTGGCGGCGATCGGCGGCATCGCCTTCGCTTACTGGATCACGCATACGATTACCAAGCCGCTGCATGCAGCAGTAAAAATTGCGCAAACGGTGGCAGCTGGTGACCTGACCAGCGTGATTACCGCCAAATACAAGGATGAAACCGGGCAGCTCCTGCAAGCGTTGAAGGATATGAACGTCAGCCTGATACGCATCGTCGGTGAAGTACGTCACAGCACCGAGACCATCGCGCTGGCCTCGACCGAAATCGCGACCGGCAATCTGGATTTGTCGTCGCGCACCGAAGAGCAGGCCGCCTCACTGGAAGAAACCGCGTCGTCGATGGAAGAGCTGACCAGTACCGTCAGACAGAATGCCGATAATGCGCGGCAGGCCAATCAATTGGCGTTGACGGCTTCTGCAGTAGCAGTCAAGGGTGGCGACGTCGTGACGCAAGTGGTGGATACCATGGGTTCGATCAATGATTCTGCGAAGAAGATCGCCGACATTATTGGCGTGATCGATGGCATCGCGTTCCAGACCAATATCCTCGCCTTGAATGCGGCAGTGGAAGCAGCGCGTGCCGGTGAGCAGGGCCGTGGCTTTGCGGTGGTGGCGGGTGAGGTGCGCAATCTGGCCCAGCGTTCGGCCGCGGCCGCGAAGGAAATCAAAACGCTGATCGGTGACTCGGTACAAAAAGTAAATGCAGGTTCGCGTCTGGTCGACGATGCCGGCAGCACCATGCAAGAGGTGGTCGCCAGCGTGCGTCGCGTGACCGACATCATGAGTGAAATCACCGCAGCCAGTCAGGAACAGACGGCTGGCATCGAGCAAATCAACCAGGCCGTGATGCAGATGGATGGCGTGACCCAGCAAAATGCAGCGCTGGTGGAACAAGCGGCAGCTGCCGCGGCATCGCTGCAGCAACAGGCTGGTAGTCTGGCGCAGGTGGTCGGTGTGTTCCGCCTGCATAGCGGTGATGCGCTGCAAGTCTTGCCGTCAGCCGCGGCCTTACCGGCCAAGGCGGAAGTGGTGAGCTTGAAGCGTGAGATTGCAGCGGCGCCAAGCAAGCCGCAGCCAACGCCAGCCATTGCCAACAAGCGTGAACTGGCGGTGGTGGGTGACGAGTGGGAACAGTTTTAAGTCAGGGGCCGCTACCGCTGCACATACAGGCCGGACTTGCTCCGGCTTGTATGTAGTTGGGGCGGCTTATATCTTTAGATTGTGGCGCGTGTAGACGTTTTTGACGCCTTCGACAATCAAGAGCAAGACCGCGATCCAGATCGGGATATAGGTCAGCCATTCCGCGCCGTCTATGGTTTCGCCCAGCAGCAATGCAACCACCACCAGCAAGACCGGCTCAACATAACCGAGCAAGCCAAACAGGCTGAGACTCAGGGTCTGGCTGGCGATCATATAAAACAGTAGCGCAAAGGCGCTGATCACACCCAGCAGTGGGATCAATAAATACAGTTGCGCGTGATCGCTCAGCGCGGCGACGCCGACATCACCGGCATACACAAACCAGATCCCGGCCGGCAGCAGAAACACCATGTCAAACCACAGGCCGCCGATATTATTGGAGCCCAGTTTGCGTCGCAGTACAAAGTACACCGGGTAGCCGAGCGCGACCAGCATGGTTTCCCACGAAAAGCTGCCGACCTGAATCAGCTCATTGGTGACGCCGACGGCGGCGCACAGTGCGGCCAGATTTTGCAGGCGTGACAAACGCTCTTTGTAAATAATGCGGCCCGTCATCAGCATGGTCAGCGGCAGCAGGAAGTAACCCAGCGAGACATTCAGCGCGCGGCCGTGCAGCGGTGCCCACATAAATAACCATAGCTGCACACCCAGAAAGGCAGAGGTGGCGAGGGTGCCGATGATGAGCGCCGGGTTCTGCCGCATCCGGTGCAGCAGATTCAGGATCAGGCCTTGTTGCCGGCGCGACCAGATGAAAATGGTGAGGAAGGGAAAGGTCAGCAGCGTGCGCCAGCCAAAGATTTCTTCGCCATTCAGCGGCGCCAGCAGGGTGGAGTAATAATAGAGAACCGCAAACAGGACGGAGCTGGTGACGGAAAACGTAATACCTTTGGACACTGAGACTCCGTGATAAATTATTCGTGTTGGTCGTGCGCTTAGCGCGGCTAGTATAAAGACTTTCGTTTCATAAGGTTATTAGCATCATCCGCAGGAGCCCGGGCGATCGGGTGAAATCCGCGCTTGGCCAGATATGCACGGTATTTGGCCGGATATCGCCTATCCGCCGTCTGCGCCGCAGCGGCCCCCGGCTTCACATGCCCAACTTAATGCTTTATGATGAGCGAGGCAATGCGGGAAGGATATGTTCCCAGAGACATACAGTAGCGCACTGAAGACGGGAAGACATGACAGAGGTGGGCTGCTGAATATCGTTTCCGGCAACCGGCATCACACATACAGAAGGCTTCCAGATATGGAAGCCGTTTTATTTTGTAATGTTGCGTTGCACACTAAATATCTGTTTTCCAGTTTTTCTGCCTTGATCACGCCCGCAAGTTTGGGGCATTTACCTGTGCCGAGCACGAAATTAGCAGGGAGTTGTGATGGATTTTGAAATACCGGAATCGATGGTGAGTGTACTGTTGGAGATGATCGAATCCGAGTCTCCACTGGCCAAGCGTCTTTCCGAACATGGCGTATGCCATGGCCGCATGATAGTCAACAGCAAGTTGTTCGACGCCAAGTCGATGAACACGCTGTATACCCTGGTTAAAGCCCAGGATGACCGTGCCTTGATGTTCCAGATGCTGGCGCTGGATAATATCCTCGGTGCGCCGCAGGCCCGCAAGATCCCCGATCTCGATAAGCTGGTACCCGGTCTGGCCGCCTATTTCTCGCGCGATGTGATCGATGGCTGGCTCTACAAACGCAATAAAGACGGCGTGCTCTTGCCGTGGCTGATCCATAAACTGCGCCATGTGGTGCCGGATCAGGGTGCACCGTATGTGGTGGTCGACCTGATCGCCAACACCATGCAGGCAGCAGGACGCGAAGAATCGTCCGATCTGCGCATGCGTCGTTCCGGCATGACCAATGCCATCGTCATCAATTCGCACGATATCGCCAACCGCACGATCCCGGAATTGCTGACTGAGCTTGGCTATTTCAAGGAATGTGCCGAGTTCAAGCAGGAATACGAATTACAGTCCAAGCGCTTCCTCAAATACCAGCGCCAGTTCGGCAAGCAATTCATCGCGCGCAATGCCGCGTTCACGATGGACGACAAATTCCGCATTGGCATGCTGCCGTTCAAGGCAGGTACCACCGCCAAATGCGTCAATGACGAAGAAATTCTGGATCGCCGTTTCGAGATGATGACCGACGCCGAGTTCTGGCGTCAGAACGGTTTTGAGCAGGGCTTTGAAAAAATCCCGCTGCATTGCTATGTGCATATGTTCCATCTGGAGCTGCATCAGAACGTCTGGGTGCACGTACAGAATCTGAGCGAATACGAATACAAGCCGGAGCTGCGCGAAAAATTGATCTTGCCGGTACAGCACCGCGAACTGATCGATATTTTGACGGCCGATATGAGTGTCTTGATGGAAGACATCGTCGAAGGCAAATCGGGCGGCACTACCATCTTGTGCAAAGGTGCGCCTGGTCTGGGTAAAACCCTGACCGCCGAAGTCTATTCGGAAGTGGTGCGCAAACCTTTGTACCGCGTGCATTCCGGTCAGCTCGGGATCACCGCTGCTTCGGTCGAACAAAACCTGTCGGAAATCCTGCGTCGCGCTGCACGTTGGGATGCGATTCTGTTGCTGGATGAAGCTGACGTTTATATTCGTTGTCGCGATAATGATTTGCAGCACAATGCGATCGTTGCTGAATTCCTGCGCACGCTGGAATACTTCAAGGGCTTGTTGTTTATGACCACCAATCGTGTCGGTGACGTCGATGATGCGATTTTGTCGCGCTGTATTGCGACGATCAAATACGAAGTGCCGCCGAAGGAAGATGCAATGCGTTTGTGGAAATCGCTGGCGACCCAATTCCATGCGGACTTGTCGGATGAATTGATCGACTCGCTGAGTAATATCTACGCGAAGTGCAGCGGGCGTGACATCAAGGAATTGCTGAAGCTGACTTCCAAGTACTGCAAGAGCAAGCAGATACCATTCTCGGAAGAGACCTTCCGGCAATGTGCGGTATTCCGCGGTATTCAATGAACTGACACTGCAAGCCATTAAAAAAGCCCGACATCTTTCAAAAGATGTCGGGCTTTTTATTTGTGCTTAGCTTCAGGCTGCCAGTTCCTGTGCCGCAGCAGGATGGGCAGCGGTGATGGGCGTGTAACTGGCGACGATGCGGTTACGCAGCATATTGACTTTCGGGATCATGAATTTCTGGCGGCTGAGTGCCAGATTCATAAAGCCCGGCATCACTGCACCATGCCGGTTGGTGGCTGGCGCTGCGATATCCAGATTCCATTGCGGGAAGCCATTCGGCGGCACGATGAAGGAGCCACCCGGATAAGGCGCATCGCTGCGGTTGGCGGCAATCAGGAAGATGCGATTGTCTTCTGCTTTCGGCACGGTCAGCAGGGCACGATCTTGTGGTCGGCGCCATGCGCTGCACCATGCAATCATGTCTGCCCCTTGCAGTGCCAGCACGCGGCTGGCTTCCGGGAACATGCCGTCATAGCCGAGGATGACGCCGAGGCGACCAAACGGTGTGTCGAACACCGGCAGGGTATCGCCGGCCACACACCATGACTTCATTTCTGGTTCGACATGGCATTGCTGATAGCGACCGATCAACTCGCCGTCCGGGCCGATGATGACAGCCGTTGAGGCAATCTTGTCCTGACGTTGTTCTAGTAATGGCAGCACGATGACGCAAGCGTATTGCTTCGCGATGCTGGCAACGCGCGCGATTGCGGCCGCACTCTGGCTGGCGGCAGTACGGGCTTCGGCCAGACTTGGTAACCAGCTGGCGCTGGCAAAGAACTGCGGCAAGACGATGACCTTGACGCCGAGTTTGGCGGTGTGATCGATCATGTCATAGGCATCTTGCAGACTGTTGGCAGCACTGGTCGCGTGGATTTGCACGGCAGCGGCTTTGGCGACTGCTTGCTCCGGTATCAGTGGCTGCGCGAGGATCGCTGCCAGTGGCGTGTCGCTGACCGGCTTGCCGATGATGCCGTACAGGTCTGGGCGACGATCCAGCATGCGATCACCTTCGTGGTGCCAGGATTTGTTCTGTGCCTTGCTGGTGTCGATTTCAGCCGTCACTACGCCGTGCGTGTCGTAAGGGATTTTGGCAACGACTTCACCGCCGGGGGCGACGATCATGCTGCCACCCGGGTAGTAAATGCTGCGTTCGACGCCAGCCTTGGTCGCCGCCACAAACCACACGCCGTTTTCATACGCACGTGCCGGTACCCACATATCTGCCTGATCCATCGCAAAGAAGTTTGCCATGTCGACGATGACTTCAGCCCCTTGCAACGCCAGATTGCGCGTAATTTCCGGGATGCGGCCATCGAAGCAAATCAGCAAGCCGATGCGGCCCAGTTCGGTATCGACCACCGGGCAACCGTTTTCACCGAGCTCGAACCAGTTCTGATCGTGGGTCGCGAGGAATTGCTTGTGGTAGTGGACGATGATGTCGCCTTTGGGATCGAGCAGCAAACCGGTATTGAAGATTTTGTTTTTCTCTTCGTTCTTTTCGGTAAAGCCGCTGGCGATAAAAATATTGTGTTCGCGGCACAGATCGGCCATCGCTTGCACAAAGCGTCCGTTCACCGGCTCTGCCAGTTCAGCGCAGTGTTCGGCGGAGTCAAACAGGTAGCCGGTATTCATGCATTCAGGGAAGACCACCAGACGTGCGCCCTGACGTACGGCTTCTTCGGTGTAACGGCGCAGGAGGCCGATGTTGATGTCGAGATCGCCGAGGGTCGCGAGGGTCTGGACGACTGCGGCGCGGAATGGTGCTGTTGCCATGGTAGTACTCCTTCAAAAAATTCAGGTATGCAGCGGCCTGACGATGGTCTGGCCATCGCTGCGGTTTGCGTGTGGTGATGGGCCCCGGGAGTGGGGCAGATAGTCAGGTCAGCCGCCGCACCGCTGGCGGCGCGGCGGCTGTTCCTTATTTAAAGTCGGCTGGTTTCAACATGATTTTTTGTATATCCATGTGTTCCTTCAGTACGCCTTCTTTTTCAAATACATTGACCAGTGCCTGATACGACTTGACGTCCGTCGCGGTTAAATCCTTGTTGGCGCGCAGATAAGGTTGCGCCACGTATTGCACCTGATCGGCCTGAATTGCCGTGTACTTGGCGATGATGGGACGGTATTTGTCGAAGTTTTCATTCGCCATTTTGGTTGCCTGATCCAGCACCGCGACCACCTTCTTCGCGACTTCCGGACGTTCTTTCATGAACTTGGTCGACAGCACCGAGACACCGGAATAGAAAGGATCAGCGATGAAGCTGGCGACCGGATTGGTCATTGCACGTTTGGCTTCCTTCGAGGCGACGGCGATCGAGCCGACCGGTTCCAGCGAGAGGGTGGCATCGACCGTACCGGCGACTACCGACGGGATATGCATCGGTACTGCGATTTCATTGATGCGTACGTCCTTGTCCGGGTCCAGGCCATTTTGACGCAAGATGTAGCGCGTGATGGTCTTCCACTGGATGCCGGGTAGCGTGCCTATGCTCTTGCCCTTGAGATCCTTGAACGAAGTGATGGTGGAAGTGTTGGAAACGATCAGGCCATCATTGATCAGACCAACCTTGATGCCGCCACCCTGCAAGCCAAACACCTTGAAGGTACCCGGGTAGCGCGATTCTGCCAGTGCCGTGATGCCAGCGGCAGCACCCGGTGGCCCGAAGTCAGCCTGACCGGATACCAGTGAATCGATGATCTGGTTCGGATTCTGGAATTTGACCGAGTTGATTTCTATCCCGGCTTTTTCAAACAGTTTTTCTTCCAATGCCACGTAGTAAGCCATGGTTTGCATAATCGGCAGCCAGGACGCGGTGACTTTTTCCATTTTTTCCTGTGCCAGTGCCAGCGATGAATTCAGCAACAGGGTTCCGACGATTGATGCCAAGACGAGCTTTTTCATACCATTCTCCAGAATTAAAAATTAACTGCTAGCGACCTGCCCAATGCACTACCCACTTCTCGAGTGCGATGAATAAAAGATTGAAGCCGTAACCGACGCCGCCGGTCATCAGAATGGAGGCGTACATCTGCTGCAGATCGAACACCTGTTGTGCGTCGATGATGCGATGTCCCACGCCATCCATTGAACCGATGAACATCTCGGCCACGATGATGACGACCAGTGCCAGCGACACCGCCATGCGCAAGCCGACAAAGGTTTGCGGCAAGGATTCAAAGAACAGCACGTCACGGAACACCCGCCATTTGGAGGCGCCCATCACACGCGCTGCGAGGATGCGTGTTTTGCGTGAGTTCATGACGCCGTAGGCGACGTTGAACAGCACCACCAGCCAGGCCGAGAAACCGGCCACTGCGATCTTGGCAAAGTCGCCGATGCCAAAGATCAGCAGGAATAGCGGGAACATTGCAGTGGCTGGTGTGGAGCGGAAAAAATCTACCAGTGACTCGATCGAGCGATAGATGCGGTCATTCGAGCCGAGTGCGATACCGGCCGGGATGCCGAAGATCGCGGCCAGACCAAACGCATACAGTGTGCGATACAGGGTTGCCGCCAGATCTTTGGTCATCGAGCCGGAGACCAGGCTGTCCCATAGTGAGCCGAACGTGGCGAAGGGATTCGGTAGCAATTTGTTGCTGACCCAGGCTGAATCATTGGCGATCCACCAGACTGCGATCAGGGCGGCCGGACCGATCAGACTGCGCGCCACGCGCATGCTGTGATCGACTAGAGGCGGGTATTGGGTAGTTTTCATTTGCGCACCTCACGTTGAAAGATGTCGAGACAGCGCGCCTTGGTCTGCACGAAGGCCGCGCTGGAAAGCGTGGCGATGTCGCGCGGACGCGGTGCATCAAAGCTGACCGTATCGGCAACGCGGGTTGGTCGCTTGGTCAGCAAGAGCACATGGTCAGCCAGATACACCGCTTCTTCCAGATCGTGTGACACGACGATCATGGTGACGCCTGTCGCGTGGAAAATTTCCTGCAGTTTTTCGCGTATGAACAAAGTCATTTCATAGTCGAGGGCAGAGAAGGGTTCGTCGAGGAACAGCACTTCCGGATGCGGCGCCAGCGCCCGCATGATGGAAATCAATTGCTGTTGGCCGCCGGAGAATTCATACGGATAACGGTTCAGGTCGAACTTCACATCGAAGGATGCAATCAACTCATCGACCCGCGCATCGCAATCGGCCTTGCTCATGCCTTTGATGACCAGCGGATACTTGATGTTGTCGATGGCGCGCATCCATGGGAATAGTGCTTCCCGATAGTTCTGGAAGACGTAGCCGATGGTGGTTTGCTGCAGCGTTTTGCCATCAAACAAAATGTCGCCGCCATCGTAGGGAATCAGACCGGCAATCATATTGATCAGCGTCGATTTGCCGCAACCGTTGGGACCAAAGACGCAAGTCACACGGCCTTTCGGAAAGTCCAGATTGAAATCGGAGTACACCGGTGCACCGCCAAACGATTTGTTCAGACCACGCACGGTAATGTGTGGCCGTGCCGGAGCGCTGGCGGGCAGTTCTGTACCTTGCTGGTAGCTGTGCAAGGAAAAATCAACGACTGAGTTCATGTTTCGGGTTTCCTTATAAAACGCTGCTGGTCCAACCATGAAGATTTGTGAACAAAGTTTCTCAAAACGACACGCTGTTACTTCCCTTAACGCAATTGATGTGCCAGCACTGAAAATCGACGCTTGCTTTGTATGTGACGACGCCAGAAATACCGCCTTGCCAGCGCGCGTCTGGCAGCCGGTAAAACAGCACGTTTTCATAGGAGAAAAAAGTCAGTCAGGCGGGAAATAAAAAGCCGATTTTGAAGTCGTCTATCGATCGCATACAGCGCGTTGCAGGCGCGCAGCGGACGCCAAAAAAGTGGCTGCCGAGGATGTCTGCCACGACCAGGTTGTTAACCATATTGTTAACAACTTGCTCGTGACGGCAACGCTGGTCGGGCCCGGAATCGGGCATTGCATGGCTTTTTGCTACGCCTCACTTTGGCGCAAAGTGTCTGTAATCGTCGCGCGGCAGCGGCTTTATGCGCAAAGAGTGTGCATGCCGCCTGCTCAGCTATCGTCAGAAATGACTTGCCACAGTTGGCAGGGACATTGCTTACATATTGTCCAGACGATTGCGAAATGGGCTTGAGTATGGACATGAAGCGTAAGGAATTCGGCGTGGGCCTGAGGCCCTATGTGCATTCGACTGCGCAAGCAGAGTTGTCGAAGAATGTGCACGGCATAGTGGACTGGTCGGAACCACAACTTTTTGTGACGCGGGAAATTTCCAAACTGATAGGCAAGAGCCTGGACCCGGCGTATGCGATACGCAATATGTTGCACTTGTTGTCGGAGTTCCTCGGCTTGAATCGTGGTCGCTTGTTTTTGTTCGATGCGCAGAAGCAGCGGCTGGTGATCCGCTATGCATACGGGCTGGACGACGAGGAGATCAAACGCGGCGTGTTCCGCCCGGGGGAAGGGATTACCGGCAAGGTATTTCAGTCCGGGGAAGTGGCGATTATTCAGGATATCGATACCGAGCCTAATTATCTGGCGCGCACGGTGGATCGCGATACGCTGCCGAAGGGCACCATCTCGATGTTTGCCTTACCCATCATCGTGAATGGCACGGTGCGTGGTGTGCTGGCGGTGAATCGCTTCCGTGGTTTGCATCGGCCCTTAAGCGAAGATCTGGTGACGGTGCGGCTGGTGGCCGCGCAGATTGCGCAATTGCTGCGGATAGAACTGCTGGTCAATGAACAGGTAGAACGTCGTACTGCCGCACTGACGGTAGAGAATCGCGAGCTGAAGAAAGCGCTGGGCAAGCAGGCGCAACACGGTGACATCATCGGCGAGTCGGTCGCTTCACGCGCTGCGCTGCGCCAGATCACGCAAGTTGCCAACACGGTGGCGACGGTACTCTTGCTGGGCGAATCGGGCACCGGCAAGGAGTTGTTTGCACGAGCCTTGCATATGGCGAGTGAGCGACGCGATGCGCCTTTCATCAAAGTGAATTGCGGTGCGATTCCAGAGAATTTGTTTGAGTCGGAATTGTTCGGTCACGAGAAGGGTTCCTTCACCGGTGCGCATGCGGCCAAGCCGGGCCGTTTCGAAGATGCGGACGGCGGCACGCTCTTTCTCGATGAAGTCGGTGATCTGCCTTTGCTCTTGCAAGTGAAATTGCTGCGTGCCTTGCAGGAGCAGCAGATTCAGCGCGTCGGCGGGCGCAAGGAAATTCCGGTCAATGTGCGCATCGTCGCCGCCACCAACCGCGACTTGCAGCAGCTGGTCGCCAGCGGACGTTTCCGTCTCGATCTGTTTTATCGTTTGAATGTGGTGCCGGTCAAGCTGCCGGCCTTGCGTGCGCGGGCGGAAGATATTCCGGCGCTGGCGCGCCATTTCATTGGTCTGGCGAACGATACCTTCCAGCGTCACACCAGCCTGACGCCGGGCGCGCTGGAACAGCTGATGCGGTTTTCATGGCCGGGCAATATACGGCAGTTGCAAAACATCATTGAACGTCTGGTCTTGCTGGCCGAGCAGCCAGAGATCGAGGCTGGCGATGTCAGTCGTGTGCTGGAGTCGGAGCGCGCCGTCGATGCGGTCTTATCGACGATGGCGGTGGCGAGCCATACGAATATGAACGCGGGTACACGCACCGTACGCAGCAATCAGCCGGTACGCGGCGATGAGACGGAATACATCGTGGCAGCGCTGGCCGAGTGCGGCGGCAATAAATCACGTGCAGCGCAATTGCTCAACCTCACATTGCGCCAACTCAATTACCGCATCAAGATCTTGCAGATTGAACTGCCGGGCTAGGCGCTGATGCTCGGGATGCGGGGGGGGATATGCACCGCCTCATTTATATGCACGAACATTTTCTTGTTTGAAATCAAGGGCTTCGACTGCTTACACACAGTTACGCACAATGTTATCCACAGAAAATGTGCACAAGCTGGGATAAGTGGCTGGGGCCGCCGTCAAAAGAAATTTCTGCTGCCTTGCCGATGCCGGTTAACATGTGACACTTGTGGCGACCTTGATGGCGATACTGCTGGTGTTACTGCTCATTCTGCAATGCAGGCTTAGCCTTGCGGGAAGCTTGCTCTCCCAGCGTCAAACCGTTACATTCTCCATCCAACCTTACTGAATTCCATAGAAGGAGCTTACTTTGCTCGCCATTATTCATGCAGCAGGCTGGCCAATCTGGCTGTTGCTGATTGCTTCCGTTATTGCATTGACACTGATTATTGAACGTAGCATGTATTTGCGTCGGGCCCGGATCCTGCCGCCGACCTTGCTGGATGAAGTGGTGCGGGTGTATCGCAGTGGCCGTATCGACGAAACAGTCGTGAACACGCTGGAGCAGAATTCGCCGCTGGGACGCGTGCTGGCAGCAGGCTTGCGCAACGTTGATGCACCGCGCGAGGTGATGAAGGAATCGATAGAAGAAGCAGGGCGCGGCACCGCACATACGCTGGAACGCTTCCTGACGACGCTGGGTACGATTGCGACGCTGGCACCTTTGATGGGCTTGTTCGGTACCGTGGTCGGCATGATTGAAATTTTCGGTTCGCAAAACGCCACCGGCACCGGCGCCAACCCGGCCCAACTCGCACATGGTATTTCGATCGCTTTGTATAACACCGGTTTTGGTCTGGCGATTGCGATGCCTTCGCTGGTGTTCTATCGCCACTTCCGCGCGCTGGTTGATAGCTTCATTATCGATATGGAGCAGCAGGCAGTGAAGTTTGTCGATATCGTGCATGGCGCACGCAAGTAACGGTCGGAAAAGAGACGCCTGATGAATTTCCGCAAAGGACAAGGCCGCGAAGACCCGGAAATCAATTTGATCGCCTTCATCGATGTGTTGCTGGTGATTTTGATTTTCCTGATGGTTTCGACCAGCTATAGCAAATTTACTGCCTTGCAGATTACGTTGCCGACGGCTGATGCCGAGAAGGCCATGGACCGACCATTTGAAATCAATGTCGGGGTCGATCAGCAAGGCCGCTATTCCATCAATAATGCACGCGTGGCCGTGCAAAATCCGGATGCACTGGCCGCCGAACTGATGGCTGCCGTGGCGGCGTCCGGCAAGACGAATACCGATCCGGTCGTCATCATTGCTGCCGACGCAACTGCGACGCATCAGACCGTGATCAATGTCTTGGAAGCGGCGCGTATCGCCGGTTATTCCAAGGTCACGTTTGCGGCGCAGACCAGCGGCAAGAAGTAAGCAAGCGGCTGAGTATGCACTGCTGCACTATTGCCGGCACTCCGTTGCCGGCATTTCATATTTATACGGAATTTACCCTTGGCTCTTCAGCGTTCCAATCTTGAAGACTTCCTGACTCGCACCTGGGCGCAGCGCGGGCTGGCGGCGTGCATGCTGCTGCCGGTGTCGGCTTTGTTCGGTGGCTTGTCGGCCTTGCGTCGCGTCGCATATCAAACCGGACTGTCGCGCAGTGAGCGTTTGCCGGTGCCGGTGGTGGTGGTGGGGAATATCTTTGTTGGTGGTACCGGCAAGACCCCGCTGACGATCTGGCTGGTGCATGCCTTGCGTCAGGCTGGTTATACGCCCGGCGTGATCTCGCGTGGTTACGGCGTACAAAACGCGGTGCCGCAGGCGGTCACAGCGCAATCGCGCGCGCGGGATGTCGGCGATGAACCTTTATTGATTGCTTACCGTGCCGAGTGCCCGGTGATGGTGGGGCGCGACCGGGTAGCAGTCGCGACTGCCTTGCTGGCCGCGCATCCGCAAGTCGATGTATTGATTTCGGATGACGGTTTGCAGCATTACCGGATGGCGCGCGATGTCGAAATCGTCCTGTTTGACGGCCGCGGTGCCGGCAATGGCTGGTTGTTGCCAGCTGGTCCTTTGCGCGAGCCAACCAGCCGCCGCCGTGATTTCACCGTATTGAATGGTGCCGCTTCGGCCCCGGGTCTGGGGCCGGATGTGATCCATATGCAATTGCTCGGCGCGACCGCTGAAAAACTGAATGATCGTTCGCAAATCAGTGCCCTGAGCAGCTTTGTCGCGACCGCCGGGCAGCGTGCGCCGACCATACTGGCGGCAGCCGGAATCGGCAATCCTGGGCGTTTTTTCGGTTTGCTGCGTGGTGCCGGTTTGCAATTCGAAGAAATGGCTCTGCCCGATCATTATGATTTTGCCGAGAATCCTTTTGCCCATGTGTCAGCGGATGTAATCCTGATCACCGAGAAGGATGCAGTAAAATGTCGGCAAAACGAAGGTTTGAGAAACGACTCCCGCTTGTGGGTCGTGCCTGTAACAGCGCAGCTTGACGGCGCGCTTGCTGAAAAAATTGTGGAGAAACTCCGTGGACGCTCGATTGCTTGATATTTTGGTTTGCCCGATCTGCAAAGGTCCGCTTGAGCATGACAAAAAAGCGCAAGAACTGATTTGCAAGGCAGATAAACTTGCCTATCCGATACGCGACGGCATTCCTATTATGTGGGCCGACCAGGCGCGCGACCTGCAAGTCACACCTGGCGCAAACTGAGCCGGCGGCTCTAACGGAATTCGCTGATGTCCTTTACCGTCATTATTCCTGCGCGCCTGGCTTCTACCCGCTTGCCGAACAAACCGCTGGCTGATCTCGGCGGCAAGCCGATGATAGTCCGCGTGGCTGAACGTGCGATGCAATCCGGTGCGGCCCAAGTGATCGTCGCCACCGACCATGCTGATATTTTTGCTGCCTGCGTGCAGCACAAGGTGGCGGTGCAAATGACGCGTGCCGATCATCCGTCCGGCACCGACCGTATTGCCGAAGTGGCGGCGCTGATTGGTTTGCCGGATGAAGCGGTGGTGGTGAATGTGCAGGGCGATGAACCGCTGATCGATCCTTCGCTGATCGCCGCCACCGCGACGCTGATTTCGCGTGATGTGCCGATGGCGACTGCCGCGCATGCAATCAGCGAGATCGAAGAAGTATTCAATCCGAATGTAGTGAAAGTGGTGCTGGATAAATCCGGACGTGCGCTGTATTTCTCGCGCGCGACCATCCCCTGGCATCGCGACGGCTTTGCCGCCAGCAAGGCGGCGATCCCGCCCGGTTATGCGCCTTTGCGCCATATCGGCCTGTATGCATACCGCAATGCCTTCCTGCAGGAATACCCGCAGCTCAGCGTTTCGCCGCTGGAACAACTGGAAGCGTTGGAACAATTACGCGTCTTATGGCATGGCGTGCCGATCGCCGTCCATGTGACGCCGCATGCACCGGTTACAGGTGTGGACACACCAGAAGACCTGCAGCGCGTCAGGCAATTTTTTGGGCAATGATGCGTTGCAGCACGAGCAAAACTGCGGCAAAACCGCGGTTTGATATAATTTTGTGGTAAGTTTCGTGCAAAGTTCATAGCTCAAGTCTATAAATCACGACTATCCTCCGGTGCCGCATTAGCGCCCTTCGGTAATAGAATTCAAAAACTCGTTTTAGGGAAATTTCATGCGCCTCATCCTTTTAGGAGCGCCTGGTGCCGGTAAGGGCACGCAAGCTGGTTTCATCAAAGATAAATTCAATATTCCGCAAATTTCGACCGGCGACATGCTGCGCGCTGCGGTCAAGGCCGGCACGCCGCTTGGCATCGCCGCCAAGAAAATCATGGACGAAGGTGGCCTGGTGTCGGATGACATCATCATCGGCCTGGTCAAGGATCGCCTGAAGGAAGCGGATTGCGCGAAAGGTTATTTGTTCGACGGTTTCCCACGCACCATCCCGCAAGCGGATGCCATGAAGGAAGCCGGCGTCGCCATCGATTACGTCCTCGAAATCGACGTACCGGACGAAGCCATCGTCGAACGCATGAGCGGTCGTCGTGTACACCCGGCTTCGGGCCGTACCTACCACGTCAAATTCAATCCGCCGAAAGTGGCAGGCAAGGATGACCTGACCGGTGAAGAATTGATCCAGCGCGATGACGACAAGGAAGAAACCGTCAAGAAGCGTTTGTCCGTGTATCACGAACAAACCGAAGTGTTGGTTGGTTACTACAATCAATGGGCAGCTTCCGGCCAGCCGGGCGCGCCAAAATATCGCAAGATCGCAGGCGTCGGCCCAGTCGATCAAATACGTGACAGCGCCTTTGCGGCGTTGGCAGGTTAAACAGGAAGCGGACATCATGTCCGCTTTTTTTTGCTCAAATTGCCTTATCGCTATAACATCGATACTGTGTTGATGTAGTTGTAACAAACCCGGCAAGCAGAATCAGGTAACAGACTCAAGCAACAGACTCAGCCAGCCCTGGCATCCGCTAAGAAAAATAAGGGCGACAGAAAGTTTTGCAGTACGCAGTTAGCACGGAACATTTTTATGTCTGTTGCATTGTCGTAGTGGTCAACTTAGTCGTGAAAAAACAGGAGGAGTCGATATGGCATCAAGTCTATGGTTCGCCATTGCGTGCGGCATTGTTGCCGTCGTCTATGGCCTGATCTCTCGCAGCTGGATACTCAAGCAAGACGCCGGCAATGAACGCATGCAGGAAATTGCCGCCGCCATTCAGCAAGGTGCAGCCGCCTATCTGGCGCGCCAGTACCGCACGATCGCCATCGTCGGCGTCGTCCTCTTCATCATCATTGCACTGGTGCCCGGTCTGGGCCTGATTACCGCGATGGGCTTTCTGATCGGTGCGGTGTTGTCGGGGGCCTGTGGTTTCATCGGCATGAATGTGTCGGTGCGGGCCAATGTGCGGACTGCGCAAGCTGCCACCAAAGGCATGAACGAAGCACTGGATGTGGCCTTCAAGGGTGGTGCCATTACCGGCATGCTGGTGGTGGGGTTGGGCTTGTTGGGTGTCGCGATCTTTTATCTGATCCTGACCAGCTCGGCACGCCATGGCCTGGGCTATACCGTGACCCTGCATGATGTGATTACGCCGCTGATCGGTCTGGCGTTTGGCGCTTCGCTGATTTCGATCTTCGCCCGACTGGGCGGTGGCATTTTCACCAAAGGTGCGGACGTTGGTGCGGATCTGGTTGGTAAGGTCGAAGCCGGGATTCCGGAAGACGACCCGCGTAATCCTGCCGTGATTGCCGATAACGTCGGCGACAACGTTGGCGACTGCGCCGGCATGGCAGCAGATTTGTTTGAAACCTATGTCGTGACCCTGATCGCCACCATGCTGCTCGGTACGCTGGTGATGCGCGGGCTGGAATTGGAGGCAGCGATTTATCCGCTGCTGTTGGGTGGTGTGTCCATCCTCGCTTCCATCGTTGGTTGCGCGATGGTCAAGGCCAAGCCGGGCAAGAAAATCATGTCGGCCTTGTACACCGGTTTGTGGTGGGCTGCCGGTCTGTCACTGATCGGCTTTGCCGTCGTGACCTGGCTGGTGATGCCGCCGGTGTTGCGGGTACCGATGATGGGTTCGGCGGTGGTCGGCATCGTGTTGACCGGTTTGATGGTCTACATCACCGAGTACTACACCGGCACGGATTTCAAACCGGTACAGCATGTGGCGCAAGCCTCGACCACTGGTCACGGCACCAATATCATCGCCGGTCTGGGCGTCTCCATGCGCTCGACTGCATGGCCGGTGGTATCGGTCTGTGCCGCGATTCTGGCTTCTTACTGGCTGGGTGGTTTGTACGGTATCGCGATTGCGGCGACGGCGATGCTGTCGATGGCCGGCATTATTGTGGCGCTCGATGCCTATGGTCCGATCACCGATAACGCGGGCGGTATTGCAGAAATGTCTGGCATGCCGGAATCGGTGCGTGCGATTACCGATCCGCTGGATGCGGTCGGCAATACCACCAAGGCGGTCACCAAAGGCTATGCGATCGGTTCGGCCGGTCTGGCGGCACTGGTCTTGTTTGCCGATTACACGCACGCACTGGACTCGGTCGGCAAGAGCACCTCGTTTGATTTATCCAATCCTATGGTTATCGTCGGACTGTTTATCGGCGGCCTGATTCCCTATCTGTTCGGGGCGATGGCGATGGAAGCGGTGGGCCGCGCTGCCGGTGCGGTGGTGCTGGAAGTACGGCGTCAGTTCCGCGACATCAAAGGCATCATGGATGGCAGCGGCAAGCCGGAGTACGACAAGGCGGTCGATATGCTGACCACTGCCGCCATCAAGGAAATGATTATTCCATCGCTGTTGCCGGTGGTGATTCCGATTCTGGTCGGCCTGATACTGGGCCCGGCCGCACTCGGTGGTTTGTTGATGGGGGCAATCGTGACCGGTATCTTCGTGGCGATTTCGATGACCACCGGTGGCGGTGCATGGGATAACGCGAAGAAATACATCGAAGATGGTCATCACGGTGGCAAGGGTTCGGAAGCGCACAAGGCGGCCGTCACCGGCGACACGGTCGGTGATCCGTACAAAGACACCGCCGGTCCAGCCGTCAATCCGCTGATCAAGATCATCAATATCGTCGCCTTGCTGATGGTGCCTTTGTTGCCAGCCAGCGGTTTGCAAATGGTGGAGAGTGTCACCAATGTCACCATCGTGACACCCGTCACCACGATCGTGGTGCCGGTTGATTCGGCACCGGTGACACCGACCCGGCCATAATGAAGCAATGAAGTACCGGCAAAAAGGCAGCTCAGGCTGCCTTTTGCTTTATCTGCACCAGCAACGAAATGCACAATCATCGCTGTAACAGACTGACAGTTGCGCCTTAGCGGTTTACACTGGGTGCGCAACTTAAGCCTCACCTTCATCACTCCGGGATATTGCATGATTAAAACGACCGTTCTTGCCGCCGTATTGTCTGCCTTGCTTGCCGGATGCAGCAGCGCTCCCGTAGTTAAACCCTACGTCCCGATAGAACCGGAAGGTGGCAGCGGCTATACCGAGAAGAGCGGCTGGGTCGCGAAGAAGTACATGGTGGCAGCTGCCAACCCACTGGCAGCAGATGCCGGTTACCAGATGCTGAAGGCCGGTGGCTCTGCCGTCGATGCGGCGATTGCGACGCAAATGGTGTTGGGTCTGGTGGAACCACAATCGTCTGGTCTGGGTGGCGGCGCCTTCATGCTGCATTTTGATGGCAACCGCGTGCTGGCATTCGATGGCCGCGAAACCGCGCCGAGGAATGTGACCGGCAAACTATTCCAGACGGCGGAAGGCAATGCGATGCCTTTCCATGAAGCGGTGGTGGGTGGTCGTGCGGTCGGTGTGCCGGGCGTCTTGCGCATGCTGGAGCTGGCGCACAAACAATATGGCAAGTTGCCATGGGCAAGCTTGTTCCAGCCAGCGATCAAACTGGCGACCGATGGTTTTGCGGTGAGTCCGCGACTGGCGATCCTGCTGAAATCCGAAGTCTATTTAAAAAAAGATCCGGTAGCGGCCGCTTATTTTTACGATCAGAACGGTGCGCCGCGACCCGTCGGCTACTTGCTGCGCAATCCTGCACTGGCCACTACGCTGCAAACGATTGCGCGTGACGGCGCCGATGCTTTTTACAAAGGCCAGATCGCACGTGATATCGCCGCCAAGGTGGTGCAGCATCCGACTAATCCGGGTGAGATGGGTTTGCACGATATCGCCAGCTACAAGGCCAAGGTACGTGAACCTATTTGCAGTGATTACAAAGTCTGGACGATATGCGGCATGCCGCCACCGTCTTCTGGCGGCATAGCGGTCGCGCAAATTCTGGGCATACTGGAAAAGAAAAACATCGCCGCCTTCCCGCCGGTAGCCGGGGCCTGGGATGCGAATGCGGTGCATCTGTTTGCCGAAGCAGGGCGTCTGGCGTATGCGGATCGGGATCGCTATATTGCCGATCCTGACTTTACGCCGCTGCCCGGTGGCAGCGCGCAACCGCTGATCGATAAAAAATATCTGGCGCGACGTGCGGCGCTGATCAGCGATACCTCGATGGGCAAAGCGCAGCCCGGCGATCCTTTCACAACCCGTCTGGCCTGGAGCACCAGCAGCTCACCAGAGTTGCCATCGACTTCGCATATCTCGGTGGTGGATGCCAAAGGGAATGCGGTCGCGATGACGACTACGATAGAAAACGGCTTTGGTTCGCGCCAGATGGTCGACGGCTTTTTATTGAATAATGAATTGACCGATTTCTCGTTTGATCCGAGTGACGGCAATGGTTTGATCGCGAATCGGGTGCAGGGTGGCAAACGGCCACGCAGTTCGATGGCACCGACACTGGTGTTTGAAAAAGGCACGAAGAAGCTGGTGCTGACAGTCGGTTCACCCGGCGGTGGCTACATCATCAATTACGTTAGCAAGGTATTGGTCGGCATGATGGATTGGGGCCTGACCGTGCAGCAGGCGATCGATTTGCCGAATGTTGGCAGCCGTAACGGTCCGACCGAACTGGAGCGCGGGCGCGTACCGAACGCACTGATCAATGCGCTGCTGGAGCGCAAGCATGATGTGCAATTGGTCGAGCAGACTTCCGGTCTGCAAGGCGTTATGCGTTTGAATATCCATGGCGAAGAAGTCTGGTTCGGTGGTGCCGATCCGCGTCGTGAAGGCATAGCTAGAGGGGATTGATTTTTATTGCGCGACCCGCTTGTCGCAAATCTGAAAGGCCTGAATAATTGGTGGCTATGCAAGATACAAAAAAAATTGGCCTGGTCCTGACCGGTGGCGGCGCGCGTGCCGCCTATCAGGTTGGTGTGCTCGAATCCGTATCTGCCATTTTGTGTGAGGCGGGTTGGGCCCCGGAGAAAAATCCTTACGACATTATTTGCGGCACCTCTGCCGGTGCGATCAATGCGACCGCGCTGGCTTGCCATGCTGATGATTTCTGTCCCGGCCTGAAGCGGGTCGTGCATGTGTGGGAAAACTTCACCGCCGAACAGGTCTATCGCGCCGATTCGCTCGGCGTCTTGCGTTCCGGTGCGAAGTGGTTATCGCTGTTGTCGTTTGGCTGGTTGCTGCGCACCTGGAAAGCCAATCCACCGAATTCACTGCTCGATAACACGCCGCTGGTCAGCCTGCTGAACCGCATGCTGAACCTGCCGCGGCTGGATGAGGCGCTGCTGAGCGGCAAATTGCATGCGCTGGCCGTGACCGCTTCGTCGTACACCGCTGGCAAGCACATGACTTTTTATCAGAGCGAAGCCAATATCGAACCCTGGGTCCGCACCCAGCGCGTGGCGATACGCAGCCAGATCGGGGTCGAGCATTTGCTGGCCTCGGCCGCGATACCGCTGATCTTCCCGGCGACGCCGATTTTTTGTGAAGGCCGCCGCGAGTATTTCGGCGATGGTTCGATGCGGCAGGTAGCACCGATTTCACCGGCCATTCATCTGGGGGCCGACAAGGTGCTGGTGGTCGGCGCCGGTCGTTTGATGGAACCGGCGATCGATCAGACCAGCAATGCGCAATATCCGAATCTGGCGCAAATCGCGGGTCATGCACTGTCCAGCATTTTTCTCGACAGCATCGCCAGCGATATCGAACGCCTGAACCGTATCAATCAAACCTTGTCGGTGCTGACCGATGAACAAAGAGCTAAAACCCCGTTGCGGCCAATCGAAATGCTGACGATTGCACCGTCCGAGCGGCTCGATACCATCGCCAGCCGTCATATCGGCAGTCTGCCGCGTCCGGTGCGTATGTTGCTGTCAGGTATTGGTGCAGCTGAGGTGCGCGGTGCGGCGCTGGCGTCCTACCTGCTGTTTGAAAAAAGCTACACCTGTGAACTGATCAATCTCGGACGCAAGGATGCCCTCGCGCACAAGACCGAGATCCTGACATTTTTCTCCGGGCAACAGACTGGCCGGGCAGAAAGTAGCGCCGCCTGAACCCCCGCCGAATCGACACTTGTCAAGCAATTACGTGTTGATTCGGACAACACAACACGTTACTCTCAGGTATTGGTGTCGGTAAATCGATAGGATGCGTCAATTATTGAGAGAAGGAATTTGGGTGAAAGTTAAATTCATCACGCGTTTTTTCCTGTTTTTCGCAACACTCTTACTGTCTTACAACGCATTTGCCTTCGATTCCGGCGCGCTTGGGGTCATATCGGTCAATGAGTTGCCGCGTGAAGCGCAGCAGACCATCGCCCTGATCCGCCAAGGCGGCCCTTACCCGTACGAGAAAGACGGTTCGGTGTTCGGGAATTATGAGAAGGTGTTGCCGCAGCAAAGGCGCGGCTATTATCGCGAATTCACTGTCAAGACGCCGCGTGCCCGCAACCGTGGGGCGAGGCGGATTATTACCGGTGGCGAGCAAGCCAAACCGCGTGAATATTATTACACCGCCGACCACTATCGAAGCTTCAAAAGAGTCATCGAGTGAGCGGGGGGTTTCAGGTGTCTACGGGTGTCTAGAATTAATAATTGCTGGAGATGAGGGATAAATGAGTTTGTTTAAAACCGTGCCGCTCAATGTAGTGCAGTCGATCCGGGCCTTCCGTGTCGCTGATTTGCAGGCTGAAGCTGCGCATCTTGGACAGCACTTCCTGTATGCACATTGCGCGCATGCGACGACCAAGCAGCAGGTATTGGCCGCGATTGCGGAGGCATTCCAGTTTCCCAGGCATTTTGGCAAGAATTTCGATGCCTTGTCCGACTGCCTGACCAGCCTCGCGCACAAGGCCGGGCCGCAGCCTGGTTTCCTCGTGGTTCTGGAACAGCTGCCGAACACACCGAAATTCGACAAGGAAGCACGCGAAACCCTGCTCGACGTATTCCGCGATGCCGCTGATTTCTGGGCTGACAAAAAAATCGCCTTCCGGGTGTTTTACTCCTTTCAATAAGTCATATCTACGCAGCCGCTGGTGCATCGCGGCTCGCCACCCCGTCTGTCTCGCCTGAATCCGGGCAAATTTGCCTCCTTTTCCCTGTAGCGAGCGCTGTTGCGCCGGTAAATACCGCTTGTATAGTTGCGTGCGCGGCTTTCCGGCAGCGGCCTGATGCGCCCGCGGTACGGTACAATGCGCGCCATGAGAAGAATCGTCATTTTGATTTCGGGGCGCGGCAGCAACATGCGGGCCATCATCCGCGCTGCGCAAAATGAAGAATGGCCGGCCCGGATTGCGGCCGTCATCAGCAATAAGGCGGATGCATCGGGTCTGGCTTACGCCGCCGAACACGGGATTCCGACGCTGGTAGTCGCAAATAAGGACTATCCGAGCCGGGAAGCCTTCGATGCAGCCTTGCAAAGCAAGATCGACTCATTTACGCCTGATTTGGTGGTGTTGGCTGGTTTTATGCGTGTGTTGACGACACCTTTCGTCGCGCACTATGCCGACCGCATGCTGAATATCCATCCATCATTGCTACCAAGTTTTGTTGGTTTGGCAACGCACAGACAGGCGCTGGCGGCCGGGGTCAAATTGCATGGTGCGACCGTGCATTTTGTAACTGCCGAGCTGGACCATGGTCCTATCGTGGCGCAGGCAGCGGTGCCGGTGCTGGCCGATGATACCGAAGAAAGCCTGGCCGCACGCGTGCTGGAACAGGAACACATTATTTATCCCCGCGCGATACGCTGCTTCCTGGATGGACGTTTGTCCGTGCATGACGGTGTAGTGCGTATTAGTCCGGACGAAACCCAGGCGCAAGCTGAGTAATCAACTACTTGGTTAGCGTTTGTTGATGTCCTGGCAGACCAAAATATTTTATGAAGGAAAGTGCATGAGATTGCCTCCCGCGATCATTAATAACACCGAAGAAGTATTGCGCGAGATCCTGCGCTTTACCGGCCCGGCTGACGGTACCTTATCGCGTTACTTCCGCGACCATCCGCGACTGGGTTCGCGTGAACGCGGCGTCGTGGCCGAAGCGGTCTATGGTTTGCTGCGCAATAAAGCGGTGTACACCAGCTTTGCTGAATCCGGTAATGGCCCGACCATGCGCCGTATGACTTTGCTCGGCCTGGCCGATGCGGTCGGCGTCGACGCCTTGGGCGGCCTGACTGAAGAAGAAACCGAATGGCTCAACCATGTGATGCAAATCGATCGCACCTTGCTGCCATCGCTCTTGCGTTCGAATCTGCCTGAGTGGCTGTTCGAAAAACTGACTGCACGTGATGGTGAAACTGCTGCGCTGGAACTGTCGCATGCAATGAATCAACCGGCACCGCTGGATTTGCGCGTCAATGCTATTAAGTCGACTCGTGAAGACGTGATCACGGCTTTGGCCGAAGCGCCTATCTTGTGTGAGCCTACGCCGTATGCGCCTCTGGGCATACGCATCATCAAGAAACCGGCTTTGCAAAATCTGCCGCTCTTTAAGAACGGTTCGATCGAAGTGCAGGACGAGGGCAGCCAGTTGCTGTCGCAAATCGTCGGCGCTAAGCGCGGCGAGATGGTGGTCGATTTTTGCGCGGGTGCAGGCGGCAAGACTTTGTCGCTGGGCGCGGCAATGCGCAATACCGGTCGTCTCTATGCCTTCGATATTTCCGAAAAGCGTCTGGCCAAACTGAAGCCACGTCTGGCACGTAGCGGTTTGTCGAATGTGCATCCGGTACAAATTGCACATGAAAACGATGCCAAGGTAAAACGTCTGGCTGGCAAAATTGATCGCGTACTGGTCGATGCACCATGCAGCGGCCTCGGTACCTTGCGCCGCAATCCGGACGTGAAGTGGCGTCAGACACCACAATCGCTGGTAGAGTTGAATGAAAAGCAGGCTTCCATTCTGGCCGGTGCCGCGCGTCTGGTAAAAGCCGGCGGGCGTCTGGTGTATGCGACCTGCAGTATTCTGGATGAAGAGAACGAAGCGATCGTGGCGAACTTCCTCGCGGCGCGCGACGATTTTGTTTTGATTCCGATGAGCGAAGTGCTGGCTGAGCAAAAGATCGATCTGAAGATGGATGCGTATCTGAAGTTGTCTCCGGCCTTGCATCACACCGATGGATTCTTCGCGGCGGTGCTCGAACGTAAGAAGTAAAGCTAACGTAAAAAATAGATGAAACAAAACCTGCTATCTATTCTTTGGGCTGATTTGTGGACGGACCTGGGCATACCCGGTCTGCGCTGGCAAATTATTGCGATGGTGCTGTGTTTTGCTTTGGGTTGGGGTATCGCGCGCGCAGTGCGTAGCGTGCTCGCGGCACAAGAGACACAGCCGAACGCCTTGCGCCGGCTCGGAGTAGAAAGCTTTACGCGGGTATTGTGGCCTTTGCTGACCTGGTTGCTGCTAGCGCTCGCCAAAGTCATCCTTGAGCGCTGGGATGGTACTGACGGTATCGACGTCTTGCTGGTGGCGATGCCGCTGGTGGCCTCGTTTGCACTGATCCGGCTGGCCTTCTATGTCATGCGGCGCGTCTTTGCGCGTGGCGGCAAGGTCAGCAGTTTTGTTCTGCTGTTTGAAAGAAGCTTCGCGACGCTGGTCTGGATCGTGGTCGCCTTGCATATCACCGGCTTGCTGCCGGATCTGATCGAATTCCTCGACAACACCGTCGTCCCGCTGGGCAAGCATAAAGTCACCATCATGACCGTGTTGCAGGCGACCTTGTCGGTCGGTGTGACGCTGATTCTGGCTTTGTGGGGATCGGCGCTGCTGGAAGAGCGTCTGATGCGACTCGACGGCATGCATTCCTCGATGCGGGCGGTACTGTCGCGCATGAGCCGCGCCGTGCTGATCTTGCTGGCTTTGCTGGTCAGCCTGTCGATGGTGGGGATAGACCTGACCGTACTGTCGGTGTTTGGTGGCGCGCTGGGTGTGGGTCTGGGTTTGGGCCTGCAAAAGATTGCCAGCAGTTACGTTTCTGGTTTCATCATCTTGCTGGAACGCAGCATGACCATAGGCGATACGGTGACGATCGACAAATTCACCGGACGTGTTGCTCAAATTAACACCCGCTACACGGTGCTGCGCAACGGTGACGGCAGCGACACCATCGTGCCGAACGAAGTCTTTGTTGCCAATTCCGTACAGAATTTATCGCTCAGCGACACTGTGATCCAAATGACAACAAAGATTTCAGTCGATTATCGGACCGATATCGATCTGGCATTGCGTTTGCTGGAAGAGGCCGCACTTAGTGTAGACAAAGTGCGTAAGGGGCCGGATCGCGTGCCGGGTGCCACCATGGTGGCGTTTGGGGCGGACGGTATCGACTTGCAACTGGGTTTTTGGGTGAATGAGCTGGACGGACGAGGCGGCACACTTTCTGATGTCAATCGTGCAATCTGGCGCTCATTTAAAGCTAACGAGATCAATGTTCCGTTCCCGCAACGTGAAATAAGGTTGATTGACGAGCAATACCAGCCAATAAAAGAACGTTTAAATACGTCGAAAAACCCTGCAAAATCGGATATAGGCTCTTAAAAAGGCTATAATTCGTCTCGAAAATTTGCCAGATACCCTAGCTTTTCCATAAAGCGACGCCATGTAGGGGGAGACCATATATCTATGGCATTCATATTGGAGCCACAATGATCGACGCAGTACTTGATTTTCTAGCGAACGGCCTGACCCGCGCCAGCGGTTGGGAAGTGTTTTTCTACGCGCTCGCCGTGACCCACATCACGATTGCAGCCGTTACGATCTATTTGCATCGTAGCGCCACGCATCGCGGGCTGGATTTGCATCCGATACCTAGTCATTTCTTCCGTTTCTGGTTATGGCTGACCACCGGTATGGTCACCAAAGAATGGGTTGCCATCCATCGCAAACATCACGCCAAATGCGAAACCGAGGAAGATCCACATAGCCCGGTTACCCGCGGTATCAAAAAAGTGTTTTTCGAAGGTGCTGAGTTGTATCGCGCTGAATCGAAAAACATGGAAACCATGGAGAAGTATGGCTATGGTGCGCCGGACGACTGGGTCGAGCGTCATATCTACACTGGCCGCAGCGCGACCGGTATTGTGCTGATGTTGTTCATCAACGTTGCCTTGTTTGGTGTCATCGGTGTATCGGTTTGGGCTTTGCAAATGGCCTGGATTCCTATCACTGCTGCCGGCATCATCAACGGTATCGGCCACTACTGGGGTTACCGCAATTACGAATGCAATGACGCAGCGACCAATATTTTCCCTATCGGCATCCTGATCGGTGGCGAAGAGCTGCACAATAATCATCACACCTTCGGTACTTCAGCCAAGCTGTCGGCCAAATGGTATGAGTTCGATATCGGCTGGATGTATATCCGCATACTGGAAACAGTCGGTCTGGCCAAGGTCAAAAAAGTTGCGCCGCAACCGAAGTTTGATCACGGCAAACTGCATCTGGATTTCGACACCTTGCAATCGGTGATTTCTAACCGTTACGATGTGACGGCGAAATATGCGAAGTCGCTGAAACAGACCTGGCATGATGAAGTTGAGCACTTGAAAGAAAAAGCGAAACTGGAATCCGGTTTCCTGCGCTCGGCGAAGAAGCTCTTGCATCGTGAACCAAACAAACTGGAAGCGCCGCATAAAGAGCAGCTGACCGAATTGTTTGCACACAGCAAACCGCTCAAAACGATGCATGAAATGCGCGTTGAACTGGGCGCGATCTGGGAGCGTTCACACGCTAGCCGTGATCAGTTGCTGCATCAGTTGCAAGACTGGTGTGCACGTGCTGAAGCATCGGGTATTACCGCGCTGCGGGACTTCTCTTTGCGTTTGCGTAGCTACGCTTAAGTCACACAAGCTTTAAATAAAAACGCTCCGGATTCGGAGCGTTTTTTTATTGGTGCTTTGATTTATGTGCTGAGGGATTTAATGATTTTCTCTCCCCACGGAGAGCAAAGCCCATCAGCAAAACATACCGTTCAGGTGCAAGGAATAGCCCACTTCCTACCCAAACACCGCAGCCCACAAAGCCTCCACCGCCGCAATTTCGGTAGTCACCAGCTCAGTTTCAACCCGTGCCCGTTCCGCTCCTTGCAAGCGTATCTGATGCTGCAATTTACGGAAGCTGCGGTATGCATCGGCCACCTTGCCCGACAAGTTTTGATCTATTAGTCCTAATTCACCGCATAGCTTGAGCAAGGCTATATTGCCGATGTCGCCGGTCAGGCGCGCATGCTGTGCTGAGTCACGCAAGACCAGAAACTGCACGATGAATTCGATGTCGATCATGCCGCCGTTGTCATGCTTGAGGTCGAACAGGTCAGTGCGATTCGGGTGTGCGTCATGCAATTTCTTGCGCATTTCGAGCACATCATTTTTCAATTTTTGCGGGTCACGCGTCTGGCGCAAGACATCCACCCGTATTGCTTCAAAGCGCGCACCGATTTCCGCATCGCCGGCGCAGAAGCGGGCACGTGTTAAGGCTTGATGCTCCCATGGCCAGGCCGAGGTGCTTTGATATTTTTCGAAGGAGGCCACGGTGGAGACCAGCAAACCGCTGGCACCATCCGGACGCAAGGCGATGTCGACATCGAACAGGATGCCGGCTGGCGTATGCGCCGTCATCCAGGTAATGAAGCGCTGTGCCAGTTTGGCGTATAAGGCGGGCGCTTCCTGATCGTCGTCATCGTAGAGGAAGATGACGTCCAGATCCGACGCATAACCCAGTTCCTTGCCACCCAGCTTGCCATACGCGATGACCGAGAAGCGTGGTTCTTCGCGATGCCGTTTCGGCAGCGTCTTCCAGATCGCGTGTATGGTTTCGGCGACCAGACGGTCAGCCAGTTCCGATAAGTGATCGGCCAGACGTTCGACGCTGAGGTCGCCGACCAGATCCTGCGCCAGCAAGCGTATCAATTGCGCATGATGCATTTCGCGCAGCGCATCCATTTGCCTTTCGGTATCGCCCGGCGTTTCATCCAGGCGCTGGCGGCAGTCGCGGGCAAAGGCATTCCAGTCCGGTGCCGCCTTCAAGGTGCGGTCATCCAGCAATTCATCGAGCAGGATAGGGTGGCGCGTCAGGTATTGCGCGGCCCAGTCGCTGGCGGCGATCATGCGGATCACGCGTTCCAGTGCGTGCGGGTATTCAGTCAGCAAGGCCAGGTAGGCTGCGCGTCGTGCAATTGCCTCGAAGAAATTCAATAAGCGATTCAGCGCCAGTGAACGGGTTTCGGTGACTTTCGCGATGATGGGCAGCGAAGCGTTGACGAGTGCAACCAGCTTATTGCGGCTGGCTTCCGGCAGCGATTGCAGGCGCGGTGAATGCCAGGTCGCCAACAGGCGCTGCGCGGAATCGGCGGCGTGGTCGAAGGACAGGGTGGTGAGATAGGCTTCTATCGCTTCCGCATTGTCGGTATCGCTCAGGACCGCGCTCAGTTCCGCATCGACGTTTTCATCTGTTGCATTGTCGCTGGCCTTGTCACTGAAGATTTCGTCGAACTGGCTTGCGACCAGCTTGCGCTGTTCTTCCAGCGCCGCCAGCAGCGTCGCCACATCGTTGTAACCCATCATTTGCGCGACGATCAGGCGATCGGCTTCATTCGCCGGCAGCGTGTGGGTTTGCGCGTCGTCCAGGTATTGCAGCCGGTGTTCGAGGTTGCGCAGGAAGGTATAGGCATGCAGCAATTGCTCGACCACTTCGGGTTTGAATAATTGCTTCTCGGCCAGGATACGCAGGGTGCGGCGCGTCGAGCGGTCACGCAGCGCGGCATCGCGGCCGCCGCGTATCAACTGGAATACTTGCGCCAGGAATTCAATTTCGCGGATCCCGCCGCGCCCCAGTTTGACGTTATTGCTGCGATCCGGATGGCGCGCTTCCTGCCGTGTGACTTCGGCGCGGATTTGCGCATGCATATTGCGGATTGCATCGATGGAGCCGTAATCCAGGTAACGGCGATAGACGAAGGGGCGGATGATTTTTTCCAGCGCTTCGATATCGGCCGGTTTGCCGGTCAGCGCACGCGCCTTGACCCAGGCATAGCGCTCCCATTCGCGGCCTTGCACGATCAGGTATTCCTCGACCATACCAAAGCTGGCGGCCAGCGGGCCGGACACGCCGTTCGGGCGCAGCGCCATGTCGACGCGGAAGGTAAAACCGTCTTCGGTGATCTCGGACAGCGCCGCAATCAGCTTCTTGCCTAGGCGGGTAAAGAACTCATGGTTGGACAACTGGCGCTGGTCCGGCGTGGTGGTGACGGTTTCGCCATCTTCCGGATAGACGAAAATCAGGTCGATATCTGAAGAAACGTTCAATTCCCCGCCGCCCAGCTTGCCCATGCCGAGCACGATCATTTCCTGGGTTTCGCCCGATTCGGCGCCGACCGGCGTGCCGTGGATGGCCACCATATCCGCCATGACCGCAGCCAAATGCCGCTGTACCGCGAAGTCGCCGAAGGCGGTCATGGTATCGACCACTTCCGCCAGGTCGGCCTGGCCGCTGAGGTCGCGCCGGATCAGGGTGGCGATCACCAGGTTGCGCAAACGGCGCATGGCCGCCGGCAGCGAGGCGCCGCTATCTGTTTCGTTTTGTAAAATCCGAGCGAAAACCTCGGGGTTCAGGGATAATTTGCCGACTTCGGCTACCTTTTGTGCGCGGGATTCATCCGCGTTAATCCATCGGGTATAAAACCGGGATGCAGCAACTTGGGTCAAAGGTATGTTCGTCACGGGCTGGGAGAGAGTATCCTAGGGGTTCTTGATGATTGCGGTGTAAGTCCGCGCTGTTGTCGGCTTATGTCAGTTTTGCTTGCCGACTGTTTTATTCTACGCGAAGTCTACTCACCGACCTTTTTGATTGATGCCTACAGATCAACGTCCACCAGAACAGCCTCAAACTGCCTATAGGCTGCAGCTGTGCTGGCGCTCGCTTCTGGCGTCGCTGCGCTATGCCAATCAGGCCAGCTACAACGCGCTGTGCTGGCTCGGCAAGCTGCTGCTGGTGGCTTACTTCATCTTTTGCGTACTCTTCCTCGGCTTGCGTTATATCGTCTTGCCGCAAATTTCCAATTACCGGGTTGATGTAGAACACGTCGCCAGCGAAGCCATCGGGCGCCCGGTGACGATCGGTGCGATCACCGCCTCATGGCATGGCTTACGGCCGTTTCTGTCGCTCGATAATGTAGCGATTTACGATCAGACCGGCGATGTTGTATTGCGTCTGCCGCAAGTTGCTGCCACCGTTTCATGGTGGTCGGTGATGGTGGCTGATCTGCGCCTGCACAGTCTGGAGATCAAGCAGCCGGATATGGACGTCGAGCGGGATGTCGACGGTAACTTCCATGTGGCCGGGATGCTGCTTGATTTGCAGAAGGAAGGCGACGGCAAGGCCGCCAACTGGATACTGTCGCAGCGCGAAATCAGGATCCGGGATGGCCAGTTGCGCTGGCAGGATAAATTGCGCCAGGCTCCCGAATTGCTGCTCAGCCATGTCAATGTGGTTTTGCATAATGAAGGCCGGCGTCACCAGTTCGCGCTGAAGGCCACACCACCGGCCGCGTTGGCGGCACCGCTGGATGTGCGGGCCAGCTTTGATCACCCTTATTTCTCGAAAAAGATTTCTGACGCCAGCCGCTGGACCGGCACCGTGTATGCAGCGGTGCACGACACCGAACTGGCGGCCTGGAAAACCTATGTCGATTTCCCCTTTGATTTGCAGCGTGCGCAGGGTTCCTTGCGCGCATGGCTGGCGTTTGACCATGCACGCGTCGCCGACCTGACCGCCGATCTGGCCTTGTCCGATGTGTCGGCGCAGTTGCGCAAGGATCTGGTACCGCTGGAATTGACATCTGCCAACGGTCGTATCGCGCTGAGTGAACCACTGGATTCCGGCAAAGGCGATGGCACACCGACCTTCGGTACGCAGGGCTATACGATTTCGCTGATGAATTTTTCATTGCTGACGCGCGATGGTCTGGTGCTGCCTAACACCACGGTCAGCAAGCGTTATGTGGCGGCGAAGAAAGACGTGCCGGAGCATGCAGAGCTCTCGATCAAGCAGCTGGATTTGCAGGCATGGGCCAACTTCGCCGGTCGTCTGCCGCTACCGGCTGAACAATTGCGCCTCATCAGTGATTTCGCACCGCGCGGCGTGTTGAAGGATTTCTCGGCGCAGTGGGCTGGTACTTATCCGGATCTTGCGTCTTACAAGCTCAAGGGTGATTTCGCCAATCTGTCCATGCATGCGCAGCCGGCCCGCTCGGCACGCGCTGCGACTGCGAAGCAAGCTGCGCAGGCCGCAGTACCGGCGATCCCCGGTTTTGAGAATTTGTCTGGCCGCATCGATGCCAGCAGTCAGGGCGGCAGCATCGTGCTGGCCTCGGATCAGCTCAAGCTGGCACTGCCGACTTACTTCTCGGAGCCTGAAGTCGCGTTCGATACCTTCAATATGGATGCGCAGTGGACCTTCTTCCAGAAGAACGATCAATTCCTGCTGAGCGTGAAAAATCTGAATTTTGTCCAGCAGGGTTTGTCGGTGGCTTTGTCGGGCAGTCATTTAATGCCGCTGCACAAACAGGCTGGCAGTAATCTGGGCACCATCGATGTGACCGGTAGCGTGTCCGGACTGGAACTGAACAAGATAGGCAATTACCTGCCGACCGCGATGAATCAGGACTTCCGGCATTGGTTGTCGCATGCGCTGATCGCCGGTACTTTGCGTGATGGCCGCATCAAGCTCAAAGGCGATCTGGCGAATTTCCCTTTCCACACCACCAAGCCAAATGAAAAACCGAAAGGTGAGTTCACTTTCGGCGGCCGCATCGAGGATGGCGGCCTGAACTATGCGCCCGGTCTGTTTGCCAAGGACGGCAAGGCACCGATGTGGCCGCTGCTGGATAAAGTCAAAGGCACCATTCTGTTCGATCGCACCCGCATGGAAATCAAGGGTGAAAGCGGCAAGACCAATGGTGCTGATGTCTCGAATGTCAAAGCCGTGATCCCTGATCTGCTGGCAGATGATCCTATGCTGGAGATCGACGGTAATGCGGCGGGCAGTTTGCAGACGCTGGTGCAATACACGCTGGATAGTCCGGTCGTTGGCTGGATCGATCACTTCACCGACGAGACCAAGGCCAGTGGTAACGCCACACTGGGGCTGAAGCTGCAATTGCCGCTGAACCGCCTGATCGATGCCAAGGTGCAGGGCATCTTGAAATTCAATAACAATAATGTGACGTTGCAGAATGTGATTCCAATGATGTCGGGCACCAGCGGCCAGCTCGAATTCAATGAAAAAGGGTTGACGCTGAATGGCGTTAAATCGACCTTCCTCGGCGGGCCGCTGACGGTCGGTGGTGGTTCGCAAAAAGACGGCAGTATTCTGATCAAGGCAGACGGCACGCTCACCGCAGCAGGTTTGCGCAAGAACTATCCGTCGCCAGCCATGCAAAAGCTGATAGACAAGATCAATGGCAGCACCCGCTTTGCGGTCGCTATCGGCGTCAAGAGCAAGCGCGTCGATATCGTGGTGGACTCGAATCTGCGCGGCCTCGGTCTGGACTTCCCGGCACCGTTGAACAAGGCAGCCAAAGATGACTTGCGACTCAAGTTCGAACAGACTGGTCTGGCATCCGATAATCCGACGCTGATGCGCGACAACATCAAGCTGGCGCTGGGTCCTTCGATCACGGCCAACTATGCGCGCGAAAAAACGATCGCTGCCGGTAGTACTAATGGCGACTGGCGCGTGGCCTATGGCGGCATCGGTGTGAATACACCGGCACCGCTGCCGAATAGCGGGCTGGCGTTGAATATCAATATGCGCACCCTGAACGTCGACGACTGGCTCAAGGTCTTGAGCACAGACGCCACCGACCCGAAAAAGAAAGTGGCAGGCGACCCGCTGAGCGCGCTCGATACCGCGCAATACGTGGAACCGAAGGCGATTGCAGTACGTGCGACCGAACTGTATTTGCTGGACAAGAAGTTTGATAACGTGGTGCTGGGCGCGACCCACGACAAGGGTGCATGGCAAGCCAACGTCGACGCGGCGCAAATGTCGGGTTACCTGACCTGGCTGGAATCTTCATCCGGCCGTGGTCTGGGTAAAGTGACGGCACGATTGTCATCGCTGACGGTGCCTAAAACCGCCAATACCGAAGTCAAGAATTTGCTCGATGGGGTAGATACCACCACCGAAATGCCAGCACTCGATGTGGTCGCCGATAATTTTGAATTGATGGGTAAAAAGCTGGGTCGTCTCGAATTGCTGGCGCACTATGTACGCGCGACCGAAGGCCGTGAATGGCGCATACGCAATCTGGCGCTGACCAATCCTGACGGCGCGTTCAAGGCCACCGGTAGCTGGCTGGCGAAGAAGACCGGCAATAGCTCCAGCCTTGATTACAGCATGAACATCAATAATGCCGGCACTCTGCTGGGCCGCTTCGGCTTTGCCGATGTGCTGCGTGGCGGCAAGGGCAAACTGGATGGCACCATCAGCTGGAAAGGTTTGCCATTCTCGATCGATTACCCGAGCCTGACCGGCAATATCAATCTGGATATGGCATCCGGCCAGTTCCTCAAGGTCGAGCCGGGCGCCGCCAAATTGCTGGGCGTGCTGAGTCTGCAATCGATCCCGCGTCGTCTGACCCTGGATTTCCGTGATGTGTTTTCGGATGGCTTTGCCTTCGATGGCATCACCGGTAGCGCCAATATCAATAATGGGGTGGCTTCCACCACTAACCTGAAAATGCGCGGCGTCAGCGCGACCGTATTGATAGAAGGCTCGGCTGATATCGACAAAGAGTCGCAAAACCTGCGCGCCGTGGTGATCCCGGAAATCAATGCCGGTGCCGCTTCAGTCGCGTACGCGCTGGCGGTCAATCCGGTGATCGGTGCCGGTACCTTCCTCGCGCAGCTGTTCTTGCGCGAACCGCTGATGCGTGCGTTTACGTTTGAATACATGATCACCGGACCATGGAAAGATCCGAACGTCACCAAGGTGGAACGCAAAACGGAACAGTCGTCGACACCGACACCAACGCCGGGTTAGGATTTGAAACATTGCGAACAGAAAGCTGAAAACAGAAAGCTGAACCATGACGAATTCCCTTTCGCGCGTTGCCGCGATCCAGATGGTTTCTACTCCTTCGGTTGAAGAAAATATTGCCACCGCCAAACGACTGATTGCCGAGGCAGCAGGGCAGGGTGCGCAACTGGTATTGCTGCCCGAATACTGGGCCGCGATGGGTATGCAGGAAACCGACAAGCTGGGCTATGCCGAGCAGCTTGATACCGGACCGATTCAGACTTTTATGGCGAACGCCGCCCGTGAGCATCAAATCTGGCTGATCGGCGGCACCTTGCCGATGGCGGCAACAGTTGCTGACAAAGTCCTCAATACGATGATGGTGTACAACCCGGCCGGTGAACGGGTGAAACGCTACGACAAAATCCATTTGTTCAGCTTCACCAAAGGCGAGGAATCCTATGATGAGTCGCGCACCATCGTGCGTGGTAACGATGTCACGACCTTCGATGCACCCTTCGGCAAAGTCGGTTTGTCGGTCTGCTATGACTTGCGCTTCCCTGAGCTGTACCGCGCGATGGGGGACTGCACCCTGATCGTGGTGCCAGCCGCATTTACGTATACAACCGGCAAGGCGCACTGGGAAATCCTGTTGCGCGCCCGTGCCATCGAAAACCAGTGCTATGTGCTGGCAGCGGCGCAGGGCGGGCGTCATCAAAACGGCCGCACCACCTGGGGCCACAGCATGCTGATCGACCCCTGGGGCGAGGTGAAAACCGTGCTGGCAGAGGGCGAAGGCCTTGTAATTGGCGCCATTGAACCCCATCATCTATCAGGTATCCGGGAAAATCTTCCCGCATTGAAACATCGCAAGCTCTGAGGCTAGAGCCCTTACTTGTGGACTTAAGCAGGCAAGCATCGCCATATGCTCTACAATTCGCTATCGGGTTTCTCTGTAGATTCGCTGTAGATTCGCAGTAGAGTCAATTTGTATCAATTTTCTTCGCGCTTGACGCGTGTATGGCAAAGGCACCATGACTCCATTTGAACCAAATCTTAAAACGCTAGCCGTCGCCCGCGATGTGTTGTTGACGCCTTTTGGCCTGGATGAATCCATCCTGATCAAGACGCTGGGAACGATGTTCACGCATCGCGTCGACTATGCAGATTTGTACTTCCAGTTCACCAAGAGTGAAGGCTGGAGTCTGGAAGAAGGCATCGTCAAGACCGGCAGCTTCTCGATCGACCAGGGTGTCGGCGTCCGTGCCGTGTCCGGCGACAAGACCGCCTTTTCATATTCGGATGAAATCTCTGAACGTGCATTGCTGGAAGCGGCACTGGCGACACGCACCATTGCGCGCCAGGGTGCAGGCAAGGTCAAGGTAGCTTCGGCAATCCAGGCCGGCGGCGGTCGTTCGCTGTATCTGCCGCATGATCCGCTGACTTCGCTGGATGCAACGGAAAAAGTAAAACTGCTGGAAAAGATAGAACGTATCGCCCGCGCGAAAGATCCGCGGGTGGTGCAAGTGATGGCCGGCCTCGCCGGTGAATATGATGTGGTGCTGGTGGTGCGCAGTGATGGCGTGCTGGCGGCGGATATCCGTCCTCTGGTACGGGTATCGATTACCGTGATTGCAGAACAGAACGGTCGGCGTGAAATGGGTTCGAGCGGTGGCGGTGGTCGCTATAGCTATGCCTACTTCGACGATGAATTGCTGGAAAAATATGCGAGCGAAGCAGTGGCTTCGGCGCTGGTGAACCTGGAAGCGCGTCCGGCCCCGGCCGGTCCCATGACCGTGGTGCTTGGCCCTGGCTGGCCAGGTGTGCTCCTGCACGAAGCGATTGGCCATGGCCTGGAAGGCGATTTCAATCGCAAGGGTTCGAGCGCATTCTCCGGCCGCATCGGTGAACGTGTCGCAGCCAAGGGCGTGACCGTGGTCGATGACGGCACGATTGCTGATCGTCGTGGTTCGCTGAACATCGATGATGAAGGCAATCCGACGCAATGCACGACGCTGATCGAAGACGGCATCCTGAAAGGCTACATCCAGGATACGATGAATGCGCGCCTGATGAAGATGCCGGTCACCGGTAATGCGCGTCGCGAATCCTTTGCGCACCTGCCTATGCCGCGCATGACGAATACTTATATGCTGGGTGGCGACAAGGATCCGGCGGAAATCCTGGCGTCGGTAAAGAACGGTTTGTATGCGGTGAACTTCGGCGGCGGCCAGGTCGATATCACCAACGGCAAATTCGTCTTCTCGGCCAGCGAAGCTTATATGATCGAAGACGGCAAGGTGACTTATCCGGTCAAGGGTGCGACCCTGATCGGTAACGGCCCTGACGTATTGAATCGCGTATCGATGATAGGCAATGATATGCGCCTCGATAGCGGCGTCGGTGTGTGTGGGAAGGAAGGCCAGAGCGTCCCGGTAGGCGTCGGTCAGCCGACTTTGCGCATTGATGGCGTCACCGTGGGCGGTACGGCTTGATAGTGTTGGTATTCAAGCCATAATTGCCATATCCGCCACGCTTTTTTACCGTTTTACTTGCGAAAGCTGCTGATTTACTGCACTATTACTGACAGATAACTGCATTACACCTGAAAACATGACTTCGTCGCGCTTCCAATTTTACTTTTACTTTAGCTATTCCAGCCCAACGGCGGTGGAGAAGCGGTAAGCGCGCAGGTAAAAAAAGCTTAGACCGAAATTCTTTAAAAAACCGCCCGCGATGGCGGTTTTTTTATTTTTGCAGAACAGATTTTGACTGGAGAAAAACATGCCACGCACAGATGATTTACGGATTCGAGAAATGAAAGAACTGACGCCACCATCACATTTGATACGCGAGCTTGGCATCTCCGACAAAGCAGAAACGACCGCAGCTAATGCGCGCGTTGCCCTGCATCGCATTTTGCATGGTCAAGATGACCGCCTGATGGTGGTGATCGGACCGTGCTCTATCCATGACACCAAAGCCGCCATGGAATATGCGAATCGCCTGATCAAGGAGCGTGAACGCTTCGCCGGTGAGCTGGAAATCGTGATGCGCGTCTATTTCGAGAAACCACGTACCACGGTCGGCTGGAAAGGCCTGATCAATGATCCGTACATGGACAACAGCTTCCGCATCAACGATGGTTTGCGCATTGCACGCGAACTGCTGCTGAACATCAATGAACTCGGCCTGCCGGCAGGTACCGAATTCCTCGACGTGATCAGCCCGCAGTACATCGCCGACCTGATCAGCTGGGGTGCAATTGGTGCGCGTACCACTGAATCGCAAGTCCATCGTGAACTGGCGTCTGGTTTGTCCTGCCCGGTCGGTTTCAAGAATGGTACCGATGGCAATGTGAAGATTGCCGTCGATGCGATCAAAGCCGCATCGCAGCCACATCACTTCCTGTCGGTGACCAAGGGCGGTCATTCCGCGATTGTGTCGACGCTGGGCAATGAGGATTGCCACATCATCCTGCGCGGCGGTAAAACGCCTAACTACGATGCTGCCAGTGTCGAACAGGCTTGCAAGGATATTGCCTCGAACGGCCTGGCTTCACGCCTGATGATCGATACCTCGCACGCGAACAGCTCGAAAAAACCGGAAAACCAAATCCCGGTCTGCGCCGATATCGCCAAGCAAGTGGCCGGTGGTGATACCCGTATCGTCGGTGTCATGGTCGAGTCGCATCTGGTAGGTGGTCGTCAAGACCTGATCCCGGGCAAGGAACTGGTCTATGGCCAATCCGTGACCGACGGTTGCATCAACTGGGAAGACAGCCTGGGTGTATTGGAAGGCCTGGCAGAAGCGGTCAAACAACGCCGTCACGTCAAAGATCCGGACGCATAAGCGTAAGACTTAAGCTAGCAAAACGGGCACTGAATTCAGTGCCCGTTTTTTTTATGGTTTGCGCTCAAGTCATCAAAAGCGCTTGGTCAGCAGCATTTGTTCGCCTTCCCGCCGCATCTCGGTACGCTTCAGGAAGGACATGCCGAGCAGGGCGAAGCCGAGTTCGTTTTCCTGTACCAGCGCATCGACCTGATTCAATACGATGTCGCCGACTTTCACGGTATTGAGCACCACATGGTAGGCCGGGACCGTGCCGTTGGCGGTGTTGACGTAAGTCTGACGGCCTTTTTTGTAATCAACGCCGAGTCGTCTGGCATCGGAGGCCGAGAGCGAAATCATCGAGGCGCCGGTATCAACCAGCATGCGCATGGTGCCGCCGTTGATTTGGCCCTGTACCAGGAAGTGGCCACGCGCATTAGCCTGCAAGGTCACGCTGCTGGAGCCGGATGGCGCGACGCGATTGACGTGGCCGCCTATGTCTATGCGTTGCTTTTTGCCATTGCTATCGAAAGTCGCGGTGGTCTGGTTCACATCGACCAGCGTGATGCCAGCCGCGATGGTGTTGCCGATTGAATAGGTCTTGGGCGAACCACCATCGATCACCAGCACTGCCTTGCCCGGGAACAGGCCGACCACGCTGATATCTGCTGCCTGCGCCATCGCGCTGAGCAAGAGGAGGGAAGCAAGCAATGGTGTTTTCATGTCAGTAACCGGGCTGGGGTTTAACGCTGCGCACTGCTTGCTGTTGGCGGGTGTTTAGTCGCGGAAGTTATTGAATTCCAGCGGCAGATCAGCCACTTCCTTACGCAGCATCGCCATCGCCGCTTGCAGGTCGTCGCGCTTGGCGCCGGTGACGCGGACGGCATCGCCCTGAATGCTGGCTTGTACTTTCATCTTGCTGTCTTTGATGATGCGTACGATCTTCTTGGCGGCTTCGGTTTCGATACCGTTTTTGATCTTGATCACTTGCTTGACTTTGTCGCCACCGATTTTTTCGATCTTGCCGCGGTCGAGGAAGCGTACATCGACATTGCGTTTGACCAGTTTGTTGGTCAATACGTCCAGCACCTGATTCAGCTGGAATTCCGAATCGGCATACGCGGTCAGGTCGCGGTCTTTTTGTTCGACGCGGGCATCGCTACCCTTGAAGTCGAAGCGGGTGGTGATTTCTTTGCCCGCCTGGTCGACGGCATTTTTTACTTCGACCATATTGGCTTCGGATACGGTATCAAACGATGGCATGATGATTTCCTTGTTGCATGGCTCACGGCAGGGCGCCGTGTAAGCCTGTGGTTTATTCGGTTTGGCTGCCATTCTAACGGACAAAAAACCGAGCAGCTAGTGCTGCGATTATAATCGCCCACTATGACTCATTCTTTGCCCTTGCAGTACAACTATTCCCTGCGCCACCTGAATACTTTCGGGGTGGATGCCAACGCCCAAGCCTATCTGCCTGTGAGCAGCGTCGCGCAGTTGCAGGCAGTGCGGCAGGACGCCACGCTGGCGGCGCTGCCGCGTTTGATCTTGGGCGGTGGCAGCAATATCCTTTTGACACGTGATTTCCCCGGGCTGGTGCTGCATATGGGCAGCAAGGGGATAGAAATAGTCGGTGAAGATGCCGAGGCGACCTATGTCCGTGCGGCGGCCGGTGAAAACTGGCACCAGTTTGTGCTGTGGACGCTGGCCCAGGGGCTGGGCGGACTGGAAAACCTCTCGCTGATCCCCGGTAGTGTCGGCGCTGCGCCTATCCAGAATATCGGTGCTTACGGCATTGAACTCAAGGATCGTTTTCACGCGTTGACGCTGTTTGACTTTGCAACGGGGGAACAAACGGTATTGGACAAAGCGGCCTGCAGCTTTGGTTACCGCGACAGCGTCTTCAAGCATGCACTGTGCGACCGTGCGGTGGTATTGGACGTGACTTTTGCGCTACCTAAACAATGGCAGCCTGATCTGCGCTATACCGATGTAACGCAGGAATTGGCGGCGCGTGGCATCAGTCAGCCGACCGCGCCAGACATCAGTGCCGCCGTCATCGCCATTCGCACCCGTAAATTGCCGGACCCGGCGGTGATCGGCAATGCCGGTAGTTTCTTCAAGAACCCGGTGGTCAGTGCAGAGCAGCGCGATGCCTTGCTGCAACGCTATCCACAGCTGGTGAATTATGCGCAGCCCGATGGCAGCGTCAAACTGGCGGCCGGCTGGTTGATCGACCAGTGTGGCTGGAAGGGCAAAAGCGCAGGTGCCGCCGGGGTCTATCAAAACCAGGCGCTGGTACTGGTCAATCGCGGTGGTGCCAGCGGCGCAGAGATCGCGCAACTGGCGGCGGCGATACAGGCCGATGTGGCACAACGCTTCGATGTGCAACTGGAACCCGAACCTATCTTCCTGTGAGTCAGCGCAGCAGCTCAGTAGCGAATTTCAAAAGAGAATCATGGATACCAATTTTTTACTGCCGGTAGCGGGTAGCTATCTGGCCCTCAGCTTGCTGACCTTTGCCGCTTACGCGATCGATAAGTCGGCGGCGCGCAAGGGCGAATGGCGCATCAGCGAAAACAATTTGCACCTGTTGAGTTTTCTCGGCGGCTGGCCGGGTGCCTGGCTGGCGCAAAAATTCCTGCGACATAAAACCAGCAAGCCTTCATTCCAGCGTATTTACTGGCTGACGGTGACACTGCATTGCGCATGCGTGGGCTGGCTGTTGTCGCCGTATGGCAGCGATGTGCTGCAGGCGTTGAAGACGGCCGGATAAAGAAATGCCGCTTACTTGGAAGCGGCATTCAGTGATCAGATCAGGGCTTAGCTAAGCCCTGACCATCTTACTTGGACAAATAAACGTCCTTGTCCTTGTCTTGCAGGAAGACTTGCGTGTAGCGTCCGATGGTCGCATTCGCATATTGTTCCTCGCCATAGCTGCGGCAAGGTGCGCAGACATAACGCGGGATCTGCACTGCCAGTATGTGATTGCGCGTATCGTCGCAGCGTGAATCGATCACCACCGTACCGCCGCAATCTGGGCAAGAGCGTACGGTTTCATTGATGGTTTCGCGGATGCCGTCGGTATCGTAATAAACATCCATGCTGCGCTTGTGGAACTCTTGTTCCGGATAAACCTGCTCGCGCAACTCGTGACGATTATTCCAGTGATGGAAAGTCGCATCCTTCAATTTCTCCAGATACGCAGTAATGTTGGCCGGTTGCTTCTGGCTTTCTGCGTCGTAGTCCGGTTCCTTGATGTGACTGAAGTCCATGCCTGCCATCGCCAGAATGATGCCGGTGTTGATGTAAGGCAGTGCGGTTTCGATCGAGTAGCCGCCTTCCAGCACCGCCAGATCCGGTGCCAGTCGCTGATTCAGAACGGCATAGCCACGCGCCGTGAATTTCATATTGGTGATCGGATCGGAGTAGTGATTATCTTGTCCGGCCGAATTGATGATCAGATCCGGTTTGAATTCTTCCAGGATCGGCATCACGATTTCATCCAGCACGTAGAGGAAACCTTCTTCACAGGTATCCGGCGGCATCGGCAGATTGATGGTGGTGCCGAACGCATTCGGACCACCGAGTTCGTCGGCAAAGCCGGAGCCCGGGTAGAGCGTACGACCATCCTGATGCATCGAAATGAAGAGGGTATTCGGATCGTGCCAGAAAATATCCTGTGAACCATCGCCATGGTGGCAATCGGTATCGACAATCGCGATTTTCTTCACGCCATATTTGTGGCGGATGTACTCGACCATGATGGCTTCCATGTTCAGCGTGCAAAAGCCACGGCTGCCATGGACCACGCGGTAGGAGTGGTGACCGCAAGGACGCACCAGCGCAAAGGCGTTATCCACTTCCTTGGTCAGTACTTTGTCGGCAGCTGTAATGCAACCACCGACCGCAATCAGATGCGATGCATGCACGATCTCGTCTATGCCCGGCACGCAAAAATGCACGCGCTGGATGTCTTCCACGGTAGCGACACCGGGTTTGAATTCCTTGATATTGTCGAAATCCAGCAAGCCTTCTTCGAACACCTGATCCTGCGTGTACAGTAGACGTTCTTCACGTTCCGGATGGGTCGGTGAAATCGCATAATCAAATGCCGGGAAAAATACTAATCCAGTTTTTTTAGTCACGATGTAATCCTCACGCTTGTTCTTGTTGCTTGATGAGTCCGGGTTTGATCTGCAAGCGGACGCGTATGTTTTTGCCGGTGGTGGCGTAACCATGGATGACGTTGAATGACTGCAGATCAGCCACTTCGACTTCGAGGTCTTCATCGCGTGCGCCGGCTGCTTTGGCGATCTCCAGCAATCTTTCCTTGCCGATCTCGACGATCTCATCGACATTCGTGCGCGAAGAAATTTTGACCTTGCGGCCATCTTCGGCAAAGCTCAATTGCTGGGATTCAGTATCGGCCAGCAGATTCAATTCAACCGTGGTGCGTGCCATCGCAGCGCCACTGGCATTGATCACTTCCGAGTCCCGCGGCACGATGGCCGGCATCGCCAGCAACTGACCTACCTGTTGCGCGATATACGGTGCTGGCCCACCTACAGCGATTAATTGTTGCGGGTTCAGTACTTTGCCTTCCAGTAATTCATGGATGGTGTAGACCGGTTTGCTATTGACCTCGGCAATCATCTGGCTGACTTTGGCCGCGATGCTGGCGCACATGCTATCGACGATAGCTTGTGCAACTTGCTGTGGCGTTTGCTGCAAGCTGGCGGCCAGACCTTCCATCGCTTTCAAGGCTTTGGCCTGATCGCCGATGGCAGCCAGACCCAGCACGATCAAAGCATCGGTCGGGGTCGGTACCTGGCCGTCGAAGGCCATCGCCGAACCTTTGCGTTCCGGTCCGATTTGCAAGGCGCCATTGAGCACTTGTACATGGCTGTCGCCACCGAGTGCCATCGAATGCGTGAGCAAGCCGCGGATCAGGGTCTTGTGTCCTTCGATCTCGACCCCTTGTGGTTCCAGCAAGGGCGCGCCATCCGCGAAGAGGGCGATGTCGGTGGTGGTGCCGCCGACGTCTATCGATACCGAATCCAGCGTGGCGGAGACGAAAGGCAGGACACCCATGATGGTGGCTGCCGGTCCGGACAAGATGGTTTGCACCGGATACTGACGTGATTGCTGCACGCCGATCGTGCCGCCATCGGCCTTGAGGATGAAGAGCGGCACATCGACTGCAAGTTCTTGCAGATAGCTGGCCAGCTGATCCACCATGCGGCTATGCAGACGCCAGATCGCTGCGTTGAGGTAGGTGGTCGCGATGCGGCGTGGGAAATTCAGTACGCCGGACTGGTGGTGACCGAGCGAGACATGGGTGGCCTGCTCGTCAAAGTAGGCGCCGACTTCCTGTTCATGCACCGGATTGCGGGTCGAGAATTTGCCGATCACGGCCAGGTTCTCTACCTTGTTGGTTTTGAATTGCTGTTTGAGGGCAGCCAGCTCGTCATCATCGATCGCTTCGGCTTCGATGCCGCGATGGTTCATATAACCGGCGATCAGATTGGTCTGGTCCGCCAGCGGCAAGTCTTTCGGCGATACACCGGGACCATTCATGACGATCAGGCCGACCGGGTCGAGCTGGTTCTGTGCCACGGCATTGGTGGAAATCGTGGTGCTGAGGACGATGCGCTGCAACTGCTTGATATCGTCGGCGTTCGCCACCGCCTGGGTCGCGCGCATGACGCAGCCCAAAATATCATTCTTGTCGGTCAATACTTTGGACTTGCGGATAATTTTGCGGTTTTGCATCAATACCGAATCGGTATGGGTGCCGCCGACATCAATTCCAAGAATCATGCTTTTCTTTCTTAGTTAAAACACAGCGCTCAGCTCGCGAGCGTAGCGCGCCGGATGAACGGTCACGCTGGGTCAGTTCATTCAAATTGGCAGATCGCAATCTTTAATCCGTCATTATGGTGGAAGGCATGCGAGGCCGTCCAGACTGCAAACAAAATGGGGCAGGGCGCTGCTATCTGCGCCAGATAGCTCGCCTTGAATAAAAAAGCCCGGCTTCATGACAAAGTCGGGCTCTTGCTTACTCTTAGCGCAAATCAAATCGCTTAGTCAAAATAGTTCAGACCCATAGACGCGTTGACTTCAGACAGCGTTTTCGCGGCGACTGCACGTGCACGCTCGGTACCGCGTTTGAGCATGGCGAGTACTTCGCCTTTGTCTTGCGCAAAGGTTTCACGGCGGGTACGTATCGGCTCTATCATCGCTTGCAGCTGGGCTTCCAGACGACGCTTGACCACGCTGTCACCGAGGCCACCACGGCGATAATGTGCTTTCAATTCTTCCACTGCGGCCTTGTCTTCGTCAAAGGCATCGAGGAAGGAAAACACCACGTTGCCATCGACCTGGCCCGGATCTTCCACCTTCAGGTGATTCGGGTCGGTGTACATGGCGTTCACGGCTTTCTTGATCTCTGCCGCAGTAGCACCCAGCGCGATCGAGTTACCGAGCGATTTGCTCATCTTGGCCTTGCCATCGATGCCTGGCAGACGGCTGGTCGCCGACAGCAATTCCTTGCATTCGACCAGAATATCCTTGCCGACCACACTGTTGAACTTGCGCACCAACTCATTGGTTTGCTCGATCATAGGCAACTGGTCGTTACCGACCGGTACCAGCGTTGCTTTGAACGCGGTGATGTCAGCGGCCTGACTGACCGGATAGGTCAGGAAGCCGGCCGGGATATCACGTTCAAAATTACGCAGGCGTATTTCTTCCTTGATGGTCGGATTGCGCTCCAGGCGCGACACTGTCACCAGATTCAACAGCACCATCGAGAGTTCATACAACTCAGGTATTTGTGACTGGATGAAGATGGTGGATTTTTCCGGGTCGATGCCGACTGCCAGATAATCGAGTGCAACTTCGAGTACGTTCTCGGTCACGCGTTGATGACGGCCGACGTTATCCGTCATTGCTTGCGTATCGGCCAGCAGAATGAATTGCTTGTGTGTGTCCTGCAATTCCAGACGCGACTTCAGGGAGCCGATGTAATGGCCGAGATGCAAGGGGCCGGTCGGGCGGTCGCCGGTGAGAACGATCGCAGGTGTAGTGGCGGCGGAAGTGGCAGCTACCGATGGGGCGTTCGAAGACATGTTTACTCCGTGATATGCGGCTATGCGTCCTGCAGAAAACACAAAGACCGGTTGGTTTATCCGGTCTTTGTCGCTTGCATCAGACTAATTTTTTTAGACGAAATTTTTTAGACGAAGTGGCAAACGTAGTCCAGGGTATCGATGGTTTCGATATCGAAACTCGAGTTGGCCGGTACATTGAATTGCTGACCGCCTTCATAGGTTTCCCAGTCAGTTGCGCCTGCCAGACGAATGCGGCATTTACCTGCATTCAGTTCCATGATTTCTGCGGCGCCGGTGTTGAACTTCAGCGTCGATGGAAAAATCACGCCTATGGTTTTTTTGGTGCCGTCAGCGAACAGGACGCTGTGCGATACGCATTTGCCGTCGAAGTAGATATTGGCTTTTTTGATGACGCTGACTTGGTCGAATTGTGTGCTCATGAGATAGGCTCTAAATTAAATAACTGAGTGAAATAAGTACGAAATTATTTGTCGCCGTCTTTAGCGATACGTGGCAATGCAACCGAGGTATTACCGGTCAGCAGGCCGACATCGTTATAGATCGCCAGTTTTTGGCGGGTGTCGGTGATGTCCAGATTACGCATCGTCAATTGACCGATACGGTCGGCTGGCGAGAATGGCGCATCTTCAACCTTTTCCATCGACAGGCGTTCTGGCGCGTAGGTCAGGTTGGACGATACCGTGTTGAGGATGGAGTAGTCATTGCCGCGACGCAGTTCGATCGTGACTTCACCGGTAACCGCACGTGCGACCCAGCGTTGCGCTGCTTCACGCAACATGATCGCTTGCGGATCGAACCAGCGACCTTGATACAAGAGGCGACCCAGACGGCGACCGCTTTCACGGTATTGCTCGATGGTGTCTTCATTGTGAATGCCGGTGACCAGACGTTCGTAAGCAATGAACAGCAAGGCCAGACCCGGAGCTTCGTAGATGCCGCGGCTCTTCGCTTCGATGATGCGGTTTTCGATCTGATCGCTCATGCCGAGGCCATGACGGCCGCCGATACGATTGGCTTCCAGCATCAGTTCCACCAGATCGGTGTAGACCACGCCGTTCAAGGCAACCGGACGACCTTCTTCAAAGCGCACGGTTACTTCTTCGCGTTTGACTTCGACATCATCGCGCCAGAAGGCTACGCCCATGATCGGTTGCACGATCTTCATGCCGCTGCTGAGTTCTTCCAGATCTTTCGCTTCGTGGGTCGCGCCGAGGATGTTGGAATCGGTCGAGTACGCTTTTTCTACCGACATCTTGTAGTCGAAACCGGACTTGATCAGGAATTCCGACATTTCTTTGCGGCCACCCAGTTCCTGAATGAAGGTGTCATCCAGCCATGGTTTGTAGATGCGCAGCGACGGGTTCATCAGCAAGCCGTAGCGATAGAAACGTTCGATGTCATTACCCTTGAAGGTGCTGCCATCGCCCCAGATGTCGACATTGTCTTCTTTCATCGCGGCGACCAGCATGGTACCGGTGACAGCGCGACCCAATGGGGTGGTGTTGAAGTAGGTAACACCTGCGGTCGAGATATGGAAAGCGCCGCTTTGCAGCGCGGCGATGCCTTCGGCTACCAATTGTTCACGGCAGTCGATCAGGCGCGCCAGTTCGGCACCGTAGGCCTTGGCTTTTTCCGGAATCGCGTTGTAGTCGGTTTCATCCGGTTGACCCAGATTGGCGGTGTATGCGTAAGGGATGGCGCCTTTTTGACGCATCCAGTGCAAGGCAGCGCTGGTGTCGAGGCCGCCGGAGAAGGCGATACCTACTTTTTGATTGACGGGAACGGATTGGAGAATATTCGACATGGTGTTGGCTAGGCTTACTTGGAATGTGTTTGTGGGTCAGTGTTGACTGAGGGGATAAATGATTGCCTGTTTTGCTTAACTTGGAGGCTTATTCAAGCCGGCCGAGGACGAGGTATTCGAGCAGCGCCTTTTGTACATGCAGGCGGTTTTCTGCTTCGTCCCAGACCACTGATTGCGGACCATCGATGACTTCGGCCGCTACTTCTTCGCCGCGATGTGCCGGCAGGCAGTGCATGAACAATGCATCTGGCTGCGCCCGTTTCATCTTGGCGGCATCGACGATCCAGCCGTCGAATGCTTTCAGGCGTGCTGCGTTTTCTTCTTCGAAACCCATGCTGGTCCAGACATCGGTCGTGACCAGATGCGCACCGGCACAGGCGTCAGACGGCGACGCGTGCAGCGAGTAGTGGGTATTGTCACTGGCCACCAGCGCCGGATCAATTTCGTAACCTTTCGGCGTCGATACATTGACATGGAAGTCGAACACCTGTGCGGCTTGCAGCCACGAGTACAGCATATTGTTGGCGTCGCCGACCCAGGCCACTGTTTTGCCCTTGATCGAACCACGTTGCTCGATGTAGGTGAACACGTCTGCCAGCACCTGGCATGGATGATGTTCATTGGTCAGACCATTGATCACCGGTACGCGCGAATTGGCGGCGAAACGTTCGATGATTTCCTGACCGAAGGTACGGATCATGATGATGTCGCACATGCGGGACATCACTTGTGCCGCATCTTCTACCGGTTCGCCGCGACCGAGCTGGCTGTCGCGGGTATTGAGGTAAATCGCTGCGCCGCCGAGCTGGTGCATGCCAGCTTCAAAGGACAGGCGGGTACGGGTGGAATTTTTTTCGAACACCATGACCAGCGTACGGTCAGCCAGCGGGTGGTAGGGCTCGTAGTTCTTGAATTTGCGCTTGATGACACGGGTGCGTTCGATCACATGCTCGAATTCATCCAGCGTTAAATCGGAAAACTGCAGAAAGTGTTTGATTGCCATAATTGAAAACGGCGGCTAGGTTGGCGCCTGCCGCCGATTGTTGTAACTGCTTCAATTATAAGGGATTTCCATCCAAAAGCCAGCGTTAAGGCCGCTGCTACCCGCTTCTTTAGTAGAGCTTTTGTGATGATTCATGCAATAACTGCAGGTAGAGCGCATGCCGCATGGGGGCAATCGCACCGGCCGCAACCGCAGTGCGGATTGCGCATTCCGGCTCATTCGAATGATGGCAGTTATAAAACTTGCAGTGCCCCAGATACGATGCAAATTCCGGGAAAGCGCGCTCCAGCATGCCTTCAGTCAAATGGTAGAGGCCGAATTCCTGGAAGCCCGGCGAATCGATAATCGATGTTTCCTGATCGATCACATACAGGCGCGTGAAGGTGGTGGTGTGCTTGCCGGTATCGAGTGCGGCGGAAATTTCACGCACGGCAATGTCGGCATCCGGCACGATCAGGTTGATGATCGATGATTTACCCATGCCGGATTGGCCGATCAGGATAGTCGAATGCCCTTTTAATAGGGGCAGGAGCGCGGCGCAAGTCGCTTCCGGCTGCGTGGTGGCCGATACTTCATGCACCGGATAACCGAGTCCGGCATAGAAGGCGACGCGCTGCCGGGTTTTTTCCAGCGCAGTAACCACGTCTATCTTGTTGAGGATGATGTGGACCTTGACGCCGGCGGCTTCGGCCGCCACCAGTGAGCGTGATACCAGGTCATCGGAAAAGCCCGGTTCGGTCGCGACCACAATGAAGAGTTGCGTGACATTCGCCGCCAGCAGCTTGGATTTGTACTGGTCGGAGCGATACAGCAGGGTCTGGCGTTCGGTGATTTCTTCAATCACGCCCTGGTTGGCGGATGTCAACTTCAGTTTGACCAGGTCGCCTACGGCGACGTCGCTCTTTTTGCCGCGCGTCACGCATTGCAGCTTGGCGCTTTCGGTCTGGACCAGGTAATGACGGCCATGGGCGGCAATGACGGTGCCTGTAATCATCTCCATCAATTCACATTCCGTGGGACGGATTGCGCATAGATGGCATCCAGTTTGGCCGCGCAGATGAAATCGTTTTGCGACAGGCCGCCTTTGCCTTCATTAACCGAATGCGTGTCGTACTTCACCACGCATTGCTTATAGGTGACGACAAGCTCGGGATGATGGTCTTCGCTATGGATGGTGTAGGCGATCGCGTTCACGAAGGCCAGCGTCAGGTAGTAATTCTGGAACGAGTACTCACGTACGATTTTGCCATCCTGCAGCCGCCATTCCGGCAGTGCCTGCAAGCCTGCCGCCACTTGCTCGGCCGACCATGCCAGCACTTGCGGCTGGCATGTTTGCAGGCGTAATTCGGCGGCGCTGATGTGTGTATGAGCCATGAGTTCCGGCTTCAACCGGCCGCCAGCAGTTTATTGATACGCACGGTGGCAGGCGGATGCGAATCGTAGAAGGCCGAGTGCAGCGGATCCGGCGTTAGCGTCGATGCATTGTCTTCGTACAGTTTGACCAGGGCCGAGACCAGGTCTTGCGAATTGGTGTGTTGCGCGGCAAAGGCATCGGCTTCGAATTCATGCTTACGCGAGCTGAGCGAAGTCAGCGGCGAGAACAGGAAGGAAAAGACCGGCAAGACCAGGGCAAACAGGATCAGTGCCATCGCGTCATTGCTGGCGCCCATCATCGGTTCGACGCCGAGGCCGGTATAGAACCAGGTCTGGTTTTTCAGGTAGCCGAGCATCGCGAGGAAGGCGAGCGAAGCGGCGAACATGACGACGATGCGCTTGACGATATGCTTCAATTTGAAGTGACCAAGTTCATGTGCCAGGACCGCTTCAATTTCATTCGGTGCCAGGCGTTCCAGCAGGGTGTCGAAGAAAACGATGCGTTTCGCCGCGCCGAAGCCGGAGAAGTAGGCATTGCCATGTGCGCTGCGTTTCGAGCCGTCCATCACGAACAGGCCGCTGGCCTGAAAGCCGGTGCGCTGCATCAGGTTTTCGATGCGGGTACGCAGGCTTTCATCTTCCAGCGGTTTGAATTTATTGAACATCGGCGCGATGAAGAGCGGTACCAGCACCAGCATCAGCAACTGGAACGAGCACCAGACTATCCATGCATACAGCCACCACAGGTCGCCCGATTTTTCCATCAGGATGATGGTGATCCAGACCAGGCCGAGGCCGAGCGCCAGCGAAATGACGGTGCTTTTCATCAGGTCGATAAAGAACAGGCGTGGCGACATGCGATTAAAGCCGAAGCGCGCTTCCAGTACGAATTGACGGAAGTAATCAAACGGCAATTCGATCAGGCCGGAAATCAGCGCAAAGCACAGCACCAGCGCCAATTGATAACGGTAGCCGGGGCCGAAGATAAACAGCGAGCCTTCCGCCAGCCATTGCAAGCCGCCCATCAGCGTGAAGCCGATCAGGGTGGCGGCATTCAGGATCACGATGAAGAGCGCGAATTTGGTTTTGGCGATCGAGTAGGCGGCGGCCTTCTGATGCGCTTCCAGCGGGATTTTTCCGGCGAATTGCGGCGGTACCGCGGCGCTATGGGCCATGATGTGGCGGACATGGCGCGAAGCCAGCCAGAACCGTACCAGCAGGCTGATAATCAGAAAAGTGACAAACAAAACGGTAAACGCGAGGGATGACATTCTTTTCCTGTGAGAAAATGGCGGATTGAGCAGGCTAAAGGAAAACAATTATGTCACAAGCTACTGAATTAGAGTCGTCATCCGCAAGCCCGGATGCTCCATTACGCCCGAACGAGTTCAATCTGGTCTGGGTTGATATGGAAATGACCGGGCTCGATCCGGACAATGACCGCATTATCGAGGTCGCCGTCGTGGTCACGGATGCGAACCTGAATATCCTGGGCGAGGGCCCGGTATTTGCCATCCATCAATCGGATGAGGTTCTCGACGGCATGGATGCGTGGAATAAGGGTACGCACGGCCGTTCCGGCCTGATCGACCGTATCAAGGCGTCAACCGTGACCGAAGCCGAAGCGGAAACCGCGCTGATTGAATTCCTGAAGAAATACGTACCGAGCGGCAAATCGCCGATGTGCGGCAATACCATTTGCCAGGACCGCCGCTTCATGGCGCGTGGGATGCCGAAGCTGGAAGCCTTCTTCCACTACCGCAACCTCGACGTGTCGACACTGAAAGAATTGTGCCGTCGCTGGAAGCCCGAACTGGTGAATGGCTTCAAGAAACATCAAAAGCACACCGCGCTGGCCGATATCCTGGAATCGATCGAAGAGCTGCGTTACTACCGCGAGCATTTCATCAAGGAATAAGCGTCAAGGATAAGCGTCAAGGAAAGTTATTCAGGGCGGCGATATGCCGCCCGGGATGACGTAAAAAAAGCCGGCTGCTGCCGGCTTTTTTATTGTTGCCTGTATTTACTTTGTACTTACTCCGCTCCGCCTTCGGTAGCGGCACCGCAGCATTTCTTGTATTTCTTGCCGCTGCCGCACGAACATTCGTCATTGCGGCCGATTTTCGGTTCTTCGCGCTGTACCGTTTTAACGGCGGATTTGCGATGCGGCAGCCAGAATTTGTGGATTTCCGGAATCGCGGATTCGATTTCTATCGTCAGCTTGTGGCATTTGACCGGATTGTCGACCAGCACGATTTCGTCTTCTTCGATCTCTTCCGCGCCCAGCAGATAGATAGGGCGCATCAGCGGCGCGATATTGGACGTATTGATCGGCTCCCACGCTTCGGCGCGCAAACTCATGCCGAGGTTAAAGCCCCAGGCCCAGGCTTCGCCATCCAGTACCGGCTTGCCTTCCCATTCGTGTTCGCAGAACAGCGGCTCGTATTCTTTCGGTGCGACTTCCAGCGTGATGGCGATTTCATTCATGAAGCGCGCGATCAGGCCGACGATGCGTTCATATTCCTTGTCGTTCTTGAACTTCGGTATCGCTTCCGCATTTTCGCCCCAGACATGCGGCAGCCATTCGGCCAGCGGCACTTCTTCCGGGCCGACCACGAGGGCGGTCAGATAGCCGTGCAGCGAATCCATCGCCATGCAGTCGTCTGCAGTGCGGTCGGAAAGCAGGAATTTGTCGAGTTCGTCGAATTCCTTGTCGGAGAGGGGCTGGTCGAGATGCATGGCGGGATTTTCTTCAATGATGATCAGGGCGACAGTGTACCAGTACCCCTTTGCCTAAGCGATGGCTGAGCAGCAATGAAAGCGGAAGATAGCTGGAAGTGTAGCCGCACCGTACAATGCATGGATGAATGATTCCCCCCCTTTGCCTGACCCTTCATCTTCTCCCGTATCCGCTCCCACCTCGTTTGCGACGCTGACGCCGGATTGCGTACTGGATGCGCTGGGAAGCGTGGGCCTGTATAGCGATGGCCGCCTGCTAGCCCTGAATAGCTACGAGAATCGGGTTTATCAGATCGGCATGGAAGACGGCCCGCCGCTGGTGGCCAAGTTCTACCGCCCGGCGCGCTGGACAGATGACGCGATACTGGAAGAACATGCCTTCGTGCATGAATTGGTGGAAAGCGAAATCCCGGTAGTCCCCGCCACCGCACTGGCCAACGGCAAGACCCTGCACGAATTTGCCGGTTTCCGTTTCGCGGTATTTGCGCGCCATGGCGGACGTGCCCCTGAACTGGATGATCCGGCCACGCTGGAATGGCTGGGGCGCTTTATCGGACGCATCCATGCAGTCGGCGCCTTACGGCCGTTTACGCAGCGTCCCGCATTGAATATCCAGACTTTCGGGATTGAGCCACGCGACTATCTGCTGGCCAATAACTTTATTCCGGCGGATTTGCTCGACGCTTATCGCAGCGTGGTGACACAAGCGCTGGATGGCGTGCGCCGCTGCTACGAACGCGCCGGTGATGTGCGCAGCCTGCGCCTGCATGGCGACTGTCATTGCGGCAATGTGCTGTGGACCGATGCCGGCCCGCATTTTGTCGACTTTGACGATAGCCGCAGCGGACCGGCGATCCAGGATTTGTGGATGCTCTTGTCAGGCGAACGGCGTGACATGGTGCGGCAGTTGTCGGATCTGTTGGCTGGCTATGAAGATTTTGCCGAATTCGATACCCGTGAATTACACCTGATAGAAGCCTTGCGTACTGTGCGCCTGATTCATTATGCGGCGTGGCTGGCGCGGCGCTGGGATGACCCGGCCTTCGTGGTGGCGTTCCCGTGGTTTAACACCCAGCGTTACTGGCAGGACCGCATTCTGGAGTTGCGCGAGCAAGTGGCGCTGATGGATGAAGCACCGTTGTGGACGAGCTGACGGGCTGATGGACTCTATCTATATTTTGATCATAGTGGGTGGGGTTGCCGCTGGCTTCGTGCAGGGCTTGTCGGGTTTTGCGTTTGGTATGACCGCGATGTCATTCTGGGCCTGGGGTATGGATCCGGTGCTGGCAGCTTCGCTGGCGGTGTTCGGCGCACTGACCGGGCAAATCATTGCAGCATTCACGGTGAAGCGTGGCTTTGACTGGCAGCTGTTGCTGCCATTTTTTGTCGGTGGTGCAGTCGGCATTCCAGTCGGCGTGCTGCTGTTGCCGCTATTGAATATGGATATGTTCAAAGCGATGCTGGGGACTATCCTGATTATCTGGTGCCCGGCGATGTTGTTTGTTGCGCGCTTTCCCAAAATTAAACCGCAAGGAGCGCTGGCAGATGGCACTATAGGCTTACTTGGTGGCGTAATGAGCGGCTTTGGCGGATTTTCCGGGATAGTGCCTACTTTGTGGTGCACGCTGCAAGGGATGGCCAAAGACAAACAGCGCGTCATTATTCAAAACTTTAATTTGGGTGCGCTGATCTTCACCATGCTCGCTTATTTGTATAAGGGCATCGTCACGGTCGCGATGTTGCCTTACTTTGCGGTACTGGTACCGGCCATGCTGATCCCGTCGCTGCTGGGAGCCCGGCTGTATCATCGCATCTCGGATGTGGCGTTCCGCCGGTTGGTGTTGGGTTTGCTGACACTCTCCGGCATCGCATTGCTGAGTTCATCGCTGCCCAGACTGATTGCCGGTGTGAGCTGAGTTAGTTGCGTTATTTGAATTGATCCAAACGTGAAGTGCCGAGCTGTCTAAAGCATAGATGCCTGAAGTATCTGCTTTTGCCGCCGCCACTTTAAATATATTAAGCGCGAAGAAAAAGACAGTTTGATCCATGCACAGGCTTAGTTGGTTGTTCAATTCTTCATCCGAGGTTGCGGGGATAGGTACCGAGCTGGGCCAGGCCAAGTTTCGCGTCATCAACGTCACACCTTTCTGTCTTTACCTGATCGCTGCCTGGTACTTTAAATGGCAGCGCATACCGCTATCGCTGATGATAGGTGCGGTCGGCTATATCTCGTATGCCGTGCTGTGGGTCGCAGTGGTGCGACTTTCCATCTTTAGTACGACCGTGCGCCGCACGCTGGCTGCGATACTGGATCAGGCCTTGCCGGCACTGGGCATGTATCTGGCCGGTTTCCTCGCGGGGCTGGTGGCATGGGTGCCGGCACTGGGTTCCATCGGCAATGGCTTGCGCTTCGGCACGCGCTATACCTGGCTGTCGTCAGCGGTGGGTGGTCCCTTGCTGGCATTGGCCTTCTATTACTCACCTGACTGGCACACCATCCCGGGCGTGGCCGCCGGCATCGTGCTGATCAATGTCTTGGTGCCGCTGTATGTGGTGGTGCTGGTCAAGCGGATGGAACAGGACAAGCAAGCCTTTGAACAACGCGCAGCTCATTTCGAAGAAGCGACCAAACACGATCACCTGACCGGTTTGCTTAACCGTACCGGGTTTAAGGATGTGTTTGATGACTTGTTCCGAGCCAGTGCTGAACATCGCGGCATGAGCGCGATGCTGCTGCTGGATCTGGATGGCTTCAAGGCCATCAATGATGCCTGCGGTCATGCCGCCGGTGACGAAATTCTGAAAGTGGTGGCGTGTTCACTCAGCGATTGCGCGCGCACCGCGGATCGGGTGGCAAGACTGGGTGGCGATGAGTTTGGTATCTTGCTGCGCCACATCAGCCAGGAACAAAATGTGGAACTGGTGGCAGAAAAAATACTGGCGGCGATCGCAGCAGTGCCGACCCCGCGCGCTGATTTGCAATTAGGTGCCAGCATCGGGATTTGCATCCTGCCACACCCGGATTTGCATACCTATGAAGATATCCTCAAAGCCGCGGATCGCCTGATGTATGAAGCCAAGGCAGCCGGTAAAAAGCAATTCCGCAAACTGGCGGCCTAGGTCTAGCATAGACCAGCGGCCGCCACCCTGCGGCGGTATCGATGGCTTTAAATCTTTTGCGCTTTGCTAGCCAGCTCATCGAGCTTGGCGATCACCTGATCAACTGATGGATCGCTGTGCGCGATCAGCACTGCATGTTCAATTGCGTCATCACGTTTGGTGAGCGAGAAAAAGGCCAGCAGGTAATCGCCGTTTTCAGTGCGCGATGCATTACGGCTGTCATCTTTCGCCAGACGGCGCGCATACCAGACGGCATAGCCGTTCGACTCTTCACAGCAATACACTTCTACCGAATGATGCGGGCCGAGCGGATAGGCTTCCGGATCGGTGTGCCATATCGTTTTACGCCACAGGTGATTTTTCTTTGATTCAGGGATAGGACTCATTTGCGTACTTGCTCCGGCGTGTTTCATCGTGTTGTTTATCTATGTGCTTCGGTATTGTAGTGATATGCGGCCGGGGCAGGGATAGAAATACTATCCGTGCCCCGGTATTTACAACGTTCTGTCGTTTTGTGTCACTACGATGAGGGCGCTCAGGACTTGTTGTGGGCACCCGGTGGCAGTTCGACGTGCGGTGTGCTGCGTGCCAGCATCGCGCGCAGTTTTTTGTCTATGCGCGCATATTCGAGTTCGATCTCGGTCAGGCGCAAAGGGGCATCGCTCAAGAGATTATTCTTCGCGCGGATTTCGAGCTCGCGGCACAAAGCCGCCAGCGTGGTGGCGCCGATGGACGAGGTGCTACCGCACAAGACATGCGCGAATTTGGTCACCGTCGGTGCATCGTTGGTGAGTATCGCTTCATGCAAGAGGACAAAACGCTTCGGACTATCGGCCAGGAAGAGATCGACCAGCTCGGCAAAGTCGGCGCCAAACATCGCTTGCGTCGCTTCCAGGTCGTCATCGTTACGTACCATAGAACGCTCCGTGGAGGCTGGCTTGAGCCAGCGGCTGAGCATGTCGCTCAATGGGCGCATGCGTATCGGTTTGAAAATGAAGTCATCCATGCCGATCGCCAGACAGGTATCGCGTTCGCTGCGATTGACGCCGGACGACCAGCCTATGATGGGGATGTGGCTGCCGCCGGTTTCCGAGGCGCGCAGCTGGGCCGTGGTCTGGTAGCCATCCATATGCGGCATCTGGCAATCCATCAGGATCAGGTCGTATTGCCGCACATGCACCATGCGCAATGCCTGCTGGCCGTCTGAAGCAGTATCGACCTGACAGCCAAAGCGCGCCAGCATGCGCTCGGCAATTTGCAGATTGACCGGATTGTCGTCGACTGCCAGCACCCGGGTATGGGTAAAGGCGTGCGCGTTGTCCGAGATCACATACTCTTCATTCAAATGCACGCCGGCGCAGACAAAGCGCGGTGCATCTTTCTTCGCGATGCAGGTGCACAGCATGGTCAGGGTATCGAGCAGCATGCTTTGCTGCAGCGGCTTCGGCAGCCAGGCGGAGAAGCCGGCTTGCGCCAGACGGTCCGCATCGTGGCGTGTGTGTTCATTGCTGATCAGTACCACCAGCGTGTCGCGATACAGCGGCGAGCTGCCAATCGCGGTGCCCAAGGTTTCACCATCGATGCCGGGGATGTTTTGATCGAACAAGGCGATGCGATAAGGATCGCCGGCGATGGCGGCGCTCTCCAGTGCGGCCAGTGCGACTTTGGGGACGTCAAAACCTTCGATGCGCGCACCACGTTGCTGCAACTCACGCACGACATGGGTACGGGTTTCGGTATGCGTATCTATATAGAGCATCCGTACCCCGTTGATTGAACCAAGCGGGGCATGGCTGGCGGGTGCGATGCCGAGATCGGTATTCGATTCCAGTAATTGCCCGATATTGAGCAGCAGATTGTCGGCGCTGCTTTGCGCCAGATGGATCATTTCGCGCTGATCAGGGGCCAGATCGTTTTGCCGGATCATTTCCAGCGCACCGACCACGCCATTCATTTGGCTATGGACGACCCGTTGCAGATCATCAAGCAAACGCTCATCGAGCTGCGTATTGCTCAAGGTGCTGTTCTGATGTTCCCGACGTCGTGCAATGCGGGTGCGTTGCGCGGCGCTGAGTTTTTTTGTAGTGAACGGCAGGTATGAAGACATGGCTTCCCAGGGTGGTGTTCTGCATTTCAGGCGCAAACAGCTAGGGCTTGGTGCAGTGCAAGAATATAACAAAGCACTACCGTAAGCATAAACCTTTATGAATTGCTAAAAACACATTTTCTCATGTAGGCTTGCAAAAGTTATTTTCCGTGTGGAAACGCTATTGAGGAAAAGATAGCGCTGTTTGTGTCGGATCGGAGCCTGTGCGTGCTGGCAGTAGTGCAGCGCGTACTGAGCATGGGGGCCAAAGTAGTCCCTGCTGACGGATACACAGACTTGTTTGGTAAAGCGAGCGCATTTGGTATGCGGTTGGCATACCTGTGCGCTTTTTTATTTGAGCTGCTGCAACAAGGGGAAATGCATGTCTAACATTGCTGGGAAAGCATATGCCATGAACGTGATCACGCCGATCCGTTGGTATATGACTTGGATTAATAAGGTGATTTTCTGGGTGGCCTTACGCAAGCCGGCCACTCTCAAGGGTTTGATTACGCTGTCACTGATTCATTACGCACGCTGGGTCATCATCGGCAAGAATCAGTTTCCACATCTGGATGAACAGCAACCGAAAGAAAAGCTGAATTACGCTTATATGCTGTTCTTCAGTAACTTCAATGGCAGCTGGGCGCAATACGTTGATTCCTTCACGTTTGCGATTCCGAGCGGACTCGATCTGTTCTGGAAATGGAATATCCGCTACCCCAAGTCAGTGCCGCTGACGCCCTTCCATTCCTATATTCAATTCAATCAGGTTCAGACCGATCACTATTACAACGCCTACCCGATGGCGGCAGCCAATGATGTGAAGGCTGCGAAAACCCTGAAAGCTGAATTGATCGCTTTCGATGCCAGCTTTGGCCAGGCCGAGCCGGAACAATTCATGAAGCAATACAAAGCTCTGCTGCGCAGCCTGCAGCATGATCTGGGCGATATGCAACCGACGCCGATTGTCAGTCTGGCCGATCAGGCGAAGGGGGAATAACGTGGGTAATGTCAGCAATAACGCGTATGCGCTCACCTGTTTGTCACCGATCAAAAAAGGTCATCTGGGCGGCACCGCCTTCAGCGATGAAGTGCGCCGTCGTTTGCAGGACTGGGGCCTGAATGAAATGAGCCCGATGGCCAAAGTGCCGCAGACTTATCTGTGCCGCTACTTTGTACTCGACGATGTGTACTACGAATCACTGCCCGGCACTGACTTTGGCGGTACCTGGTATGACTTCCTGTCTATCTTCTCGGATCGCTTCCGCCGCGCCGCCTTGCCGGAAGAAGATCATCTGCAATCCAAATATCTGGTCTGGTGCTGCAATATCCATGGCGACCTCGATACCTATCTGCGCGAGATGTGGCATGCGATCTCGGATGACATCCGTCACCTCTGGGGTTTTTGCTATGGCTTCGAGCAAGTCTCGGATGCCGACAGCTTTGTCGCCTACATCAAGAAATGCCAATTGAAAGCGGCCTTGTTCTTTGTTGGTTCCAACGATGAACCCTTGCCGGAACAATTGAAGGGACTCTATCTGAAGCAGGAGTTCTCGCGTTTCGTGACCGAACATCAGGGCTTGCCGGCAGCGCAATTGCAGCAGGCATATCAAGCCTTCATTCAGCGTGTTGATCCGAAGAATTTACAGGAGCCGACCTGGCTGCCCGGACAATCGACTTTAGAAAAAACATCGTAGAAGGATCTTCTTGTGAGTAAAGTTCTGGACTTAATGGATATCCAAGGCAACGTCATCCGTGCCTATGGTCGCTACAATTTTCCCTATGCACGTTATGTATTTTTGAATATCCGCGATGGTGCACGCGGACGCGAGTTTGTCCGTCTGGTGACCGAGCAGGTAACGACGGCAGTGAACTGGGGGCAGGGCCCGAATCCGATCGAAAAGCCGATGTCGACGGTGAACGTGGCGTTTACCTATCCGGGTCTGAAGACGCTGGAATTGCCGCGCGCCTCACTGATCGGTTTCCCGATGGAATTCGTGATGGGGATGAAGAAGCGGGTTGACATTCTGGGTGACGATAAACGTAGCGCACCGGAACACTGGGACCCGATCTGGAAGGAAAGCCGCGAACATGACCGTCACAAAGACGTGCATGTGTGGATTTCAATCAACGGTCAGACCCGCGCCGCCATGCAGGCAACATACGAATGGCTGCAAAAAATCGTGCAAGACAGTGCCGGTGGTGTCGCCATTCTGTCGGGGCATCGCGGCGATGATGGAGCCGAGCATTTGCCGTTTCAGGATGTGCACGCAGTATTCGAAGACGGCAAGGCCACCAGCAAGGAACACTTTGGCTATACCGATGGCATCGGCGATCCGGTGTTTGAAGGTTTGCCGGGCAAGCCGGAACGGGTGGTCGGACGTGGCAAGCAACTCAAGGGTGGCAAATGGGCGCCACTGGCGACCGGTGAATTCATACTGGGGCACCGGGATGAAGCCGAGGAGTACCCGATTGCACCGGCGCCGCAACTGCTGTCGCGTAACGGCACCTTCATGGTGTATCGCAAGCTGCATGAAAACGTCGCGACCTTCAATGCCTATCTGGAACAGGAGGGTGCCAAGTACCCGGGTGGCAAGGAACTGCTGGCCGCCAAGTTCGTCGGCCGCTGGCGTGACAATGGCGCACCGCTGGTAGACGCGCCGGACGCCGCCAGCAAGGCGGAGTGGGATAGCAAGTTTGCTGCCGCTACGCCGGCCGACCGTGATCGCATGTTGAGTGGCTGGACTTACGACAATGATATGGACGGCTCGAAGTGCCCGTTCAGCTCGCATATGCGTCGCATCAATCCGCGCGCCTCGCTGGAACTGACGCCGAATGCCTTTGATACGCCGGGTGCACTGGCGAATCGCCGACGCGTGATACGGCGTGGTTTGCCGTATGGCGAGGTCAAAGATCCGGCGCGCGATGACGGTAATCACGGCATCGTCATCATGATGCTCAACGCCAGCATCAATCGTCAGTTTGAATTCGTGCAACAGCAGTGGATCAATTACGGTAATGATTTCCGCGCCGCCAATGACAAGGAAATCATACTCGGCAACCACGATGACGAACATCCAAGCAAGGCGGTCTTGCAGGTCGATAAGGATAGTGATGAAGCGCCGTACTTCCTGTCGAAAATTCCGCGTCTGGTCGAAACCCGTGGCGGTGATTACTTCTTCATTCCGAGCATGACGGCATTGCGCATGATCGCGAAAGGTATCGTCGATCCGACCTGATGCAACAGGGGTATCAAGCAAAAAGGGAAGCCGCATGGCTTCCCTTTTTTGTTACGGCTTATGCACTACAGCTTATGCAGGGCGTTTTATTGCCAACTGAGTATTCGCGTGAAATTTGCCACTAATTCGCAAAGCAAAGTTGCCATCCATTGCATTGATGGTAGGTGTGGTCCCTTGACTTGTATGAATGTCTGCTATCGACCCAATGCAGACATTCGTCTTGAAGTGCCTCTCTTAATCAATGCCACATAATCCCGGAACATCACTGATTTCAGGGATGTTCAACCGTCTAGTTTTACTGTCTAATATTGCCTTAAAAAAACATCGGCAACATCGACTGCCGACGACATATCTCTCTTGTCAATCCCATTGACCCCCAATTCATTTGTCATCTGCCTCCCTAGGCTATCCATATCACCTGGAGAATACTCATGAACCACTGCTTTAAATCTGTCCTTAATCTAAGTTCAGGCACCTCTCAGGTTACTTCAGAAAAAACACGCAATGGAGGCAGAACAGGTAGTTCAGTCAACAAACTGGCGCTCGCTACCTTGCTTGGACTGTCAGCAGGCACTGCAACAGCCAATATAGTTATTGACTCTGGCATGACCCAAAGTGTGCCTTCAGGTATGCAGTTCGACGCTGCCGGGTATCTTGTTGTTGGCGGAAACACGTTTGGCCAACTCAGCATCGCCAGTGGCGGCGAAGCTACCAACACCGATGCTTATGTTGGCTTTAGCAATGGGAGCCAGGGCGAGGTATTCGTTAGCGGCACAGGTGCCAAATGGACAACTAACGGCTTCCTCTCCATAGGTTTTGATGGGCAGGCCATTGTCATGGTTGACGACGGTGCAAGTGTCATCGTCCGAGATGGCACTGACCTGGCGGCAGGCTTGAACAGCTTCGCTCAACTGACACTCAGCGGTACCGGCAATGCCCGTGGGCTGTTTTCAACGCTTACATCATGAAGGGCATAGGTATAGGGTTGCTTCAGTGGGATGGCGGTATCCTGCAGGCTAGAAGTAACGAGCTCGAATTCTTCCCCAACTTCACCTTCGGGGACATTAACATTACAAACAACGGGGCCTTTTTCGATACCAACGGCTACAACGTCGGTATTCAAACACCCGGCATCCTCATTGGCACCGGTGGCTTCACCAAATTGGGCGCAGGTACCCTCACCATCGCTGGCAACAACTCCTGGAATGGCGACACGACCGTCAGCGCTGGCACGCTGGCACTAGGCAGTTACACCCAGAGTGGCAGTCAGACCTTGACCATTGGCGTCGCCGACAGCACGAACTACGGCAGGCTGCAAGTCAGTGGCGTGGCCAACTTCAACAACAGCAACCTCGCCGTCAATGTCATTGGCAGCCCTACGCTGGCCAACAACCTCACTTTGACGGGTGTAGTCACGGCCGGTACGCTGAACGCAACGAGCTTCATCGTCACTGACAACTCCGCATTGTTCGACTTCAACGCCACCGTCAACAGCAACAGCGTTGACCTGAATGTCATTGCCAGTGGTAGCGGCACATCCGGCACCACAGTCTACGGTTCGGCACTCAAGCATGGTCTGTACTCAGCCTTAGGTGCAGCCAGCGTCCTTGACACCCAGGTTCAGGGAACTCCAACCGGCGATATGGCCAACGTCGTCACTGCACTTGGCCGGCAACCGGACGAGCGCAGTGTGGCCCGCGCCGTGGCCCAGACACTGCCGCTTATCTCCGGCAATCAGGCTGTACAAGGCACCTTGAGCAGCTTCCAGAAAGTGGTGCAGAACCAGATGCAGGGTAATGGCAACACAACCGGTTTGTCATCAGGCGATGCACTGTCCAATAAAAATGCATGGGGCAAGGTATTTGGCTCCCGTGCTGAGCAGGATGACCGCAGTGGCGCTGCTGGCTTCAAAGCAGATACCTGGGGGCTGGCATTGGGTGCCGATGCACAAGTCGCGCAGGGTGCTCGCTTTGGTGTGGCCTACGCTTACGCCAAGACCTCGGTCAACGGCAATACCGAACTGAATGGGTCCGCACAACGTGCCAATATCGGTTCGCACATTGTTGCGTTGTATGGGAGTAAAGATATTGGTGACAATCGCACTTTCTCGTTTCAAGGTGACCTTGGCGTCAGTAACAACGAATCCACACGCCACATCGACTTTGGTGGATTAAACCGCTCAGCGCGTGCCGATTACCGTACTTATAGTGCGCATGTTGGCACAGCCATTTCGCAAGCGTTCGCGTTAAATGAAAAGACGACGCTGACGCCGACACTGCGTGCGGATTACACATGGCTCAAATCTCAGGGCTACACCGAGAATGGTGCGGATGCATTAAACCTGGCCGTGGGTTCGAACAAAGCAGATGCGTTTGTGATTGGTGCGGATGGGTATCTGCAGCATCGCTTCTCGAACACATCTCGCCTAGATGCCTATCTTGGTATCGGCTACGACGCCATCAATGAGCGGGGCAATATCATTTCTACCTATGCTGGTGCGCCTGGGCAAGCATTTGTGACGACCGGCATTGACCACTCACCGTGGCTGGTGCGTGGTGGCATCGGCTACAGCGTGCTGGCTAACAATGGTACGGAAGTTAGTTTCCGCTACGATGCAGAAGGTCGTTCAGAATACCTGAATCACACCGCATCGGTTCGGGCGAAGTGGACGTTCTGACGCCTTAGAAGAGCCCCAAAGAAAAGCGACCATTTGGTCGCTTTTTTTACATCTCTGCGTGTCCGCTATTCTCTGCGTGTCCGCTATCGGCTGTAAGCGGGCATTTTGAATGGTGTAACAATACTCGTCAGCGTTACTGCCTCACACATCTTGTGTACACCAATGGTACTCACCTCATAGCTATGAACACACGAGTGAGTGAGTAAATAGCTGGCATTGCTGTGTATACAGCCTTATTACACCATGCAGAACGATGAAATGCTAAACGCGAATGTCAGCTATCGACCCAAAGCAGACATTCAACATGCAGCGATACTGGTCTTGGCCTATATTTGCAAAATCCAATATCATGTACTATCATTAGTTACATGAGACAAGACAGCAAACTTTCTTCCGTGTTGCATGTGCTTTTGCACATGGCACACATCGAACGACCACTTACCTCCGAAGAACTTGCGGGATATCTGCATACAAACGCCGTATTGGTAAGGCGCGTGTTAGCGGGTCTGAGAACTCGCGGGTACGTCGCATCAGATAAAGGGCATGGCGGTGGTTGGTCATTAGCATGTGACCTTCAAAAGGTGACGTTACGAGACATCTACGAAGCAGTTGACGCCCCTACCATTTTTGCAATGGGGAACCGAACTGAAAATCCAGCATGCCTGGTGGAGCAAGCTGTCAACAGTGCTCTGGGTGACGCATTTCGAGAAGCTGAGGAATTACTCATTACAAGACTTGGTGACGTGACCCTAGCGGATTTGTCAGCAGACTTTAACCATCGCTACGCTAAGCATAAATACACAAAGGATGCGCATGAACATCAAGACTTATGACGTAATTATTGTTGGAGGAAGCTACGCTGGACTATCTGCCGCTACTCAAATGGCGCGTACGAGACGTCCTGTGTTGGTCATCGATAGTGGACAACGGCGCAATCGTTTTGCCACCCATTCACATGGTTTTTTGGGACAAGACGGACGTGCCGCTGCAGATATTGCAGCGGACGGTAAGGAGCAACTGCTCCGCTATCCAAACGCGACTTGGTTATCTGCAAAGGCGTTAAATATTGAGAGTGAAGACGGCACATTCTTAATTCAAACCGACACTGAATCAGTACGCGGTAAGCGCATCATTCTCGCAACCGGTGTCGTCGATACCTTACCCGCAGTTGAAGGACTACAGGAGCGCTGGGGGAAAAGTATCTTTCACTGTCCGTACTGTCACGGCTATGAATTGGATGCGGGCCAAATAGGTGTCATTGCAAGCGGTGAACTATCATTGCACCACGCTCAGATGTTGCCTGATTGGGGTACGGTCACTTTGTTCACTAACCAGAGCTTTGTTCTGGATGAAGCTCAACGACAATCTTTGTTTGAGCGAGGTGTAACAATTGACGAAAATCGCGTTCTTCGTATAAGCGGCCATGCAGATGTAGAACTGGAAGGTGGCTCGACGAAAAAAATGAACGGACTATTTACCTTATCTCGCACCCATATGGCCAGCCCTTTGGCCGAACAGGCGGGATGTATTTTTGAAGCGGGACCGCTTGGTGAATATATACAAGTCGACCCAATGACTAAGAAGACCAACGTGCCAGGTATCTACGCCTGTGGAGATGCGGCGCGGGCGGCGGGCAACGTAGCGATTGCAGTTGCAGATGGCGCGCAAGCTGGCGTAGGCGCCCATTTTTCTTTGCTTTTTCCTGAGCATTGATAGTTCAACTACGAAGTCGCTTGTAGGGCTTCCGAACGAAAAACAAAGCGACCGACAGGTCGCTTTGTTTATATAGATATCCGCTATTGTCCGATAGCGGACGTCCACACAAATCGCGTGAAAAAAAGCATCGCTAACAGGACGTTGAGAGGCTTCATTCAACCTGCATTTCACTTCCTGATTACATCCTTCTTATCAGTTAGTTACTGCTTGTCCGGGTATCCGGCTTCGGTAAGCACCACGGTGAAAGCGCTCTCGTCTAAGGCGCTATCAATCCGAACTTCATGATCAGGCAGGTAGGCTTCGATACGGGCTTGTGGGTCGATGCTTAGCAGCGCCTTGGTGACAATCTTGGCGCAGCCGCCGCAAGTCATGTTTGGAATGTAGAAACGAAGCATCTTGATCTCCTAGTTGGTTACTGTGTCCAACTAATATGAGGTTTGACAGTGTAGTAAGGTCAAACTCTTTTTAGAGATTTTTTGCTTCAACTTCAATGGCGAATCGGCTCTCGGGTTCGGAACGATTCATTTCCAGTGGCCGTTGAATAGGAAAAAAGCGCCTAGTATCCAAATCAGAAGCGCCAAATGTCCGCGTTGAAGGTTGTCTTCACGAATCCAGTAGGCGAACCAAAGGCCTGCAAGATGCATAGCAAAAAGAAAAGCAGTGAATGCTGTCAATGCGAAATTTAACCATGGGAGCGCTTGCTCCAAACCACCCCCTATTAGCAGCTCATAGCAGCCAATCCAACTAGTGGCAAATGCGAGGAGCTTCAGTGCAAGCAACAAGATCACAGCCAAGCGATGCCAGTAGATTGATGTCACTGCACGTTCTAACAGGATCGAATGGACAGCGGGAGGATGCTGTAGAAGGGTCATCGACATCGTGATGCCCACCCCATGGACCAGCTCACGAAACCCTCGCAGGTTATCGATGACAGCGATTGTCAGCCAGATAGCCAAGCCGACGGCGTAGACGGACTGAAACAGCCACAAGGAATTATGCAAACTCATGTAGAACCTATAATTTAAAAAAACAACATTGGGTGTCGCTGGCCGTTGCTATAAGGAAAACCATATGCCGTACATTCTTCACCCTGACGAAGTTACCGAACGGATTTCTAAACGTCGACAAATGTACTCTAATACCTCAACCTAACATGAGGTCAAGATACTCATAGAAAGAGGTGATGAGGGCAATGAAGAGTTATTGACGAGGCGTTAGCCGATAGTTGACGTCTACTTCCGACCCGAAGCGTACATCGCACACCAAAAGAATCAACAGCTGTATCCCGAAAAACGCACCAAATACCAAGTTTCAGTGATGTTCAAAAATGGAAGATGGCGATCTAATCGCATCTATCGCAAAAACCTTGCACACCCGGTTTTGATAATCACGCATCACCTTCTAGTGCACATGTAGTACATACAAATTAGTCAAAACTCGCTATATTCCCGCATCTTTCAATAAAACTCATGCGTCCACAGAAAGGCCCATACATGAATTGCTGCTTTAAAACTGTTTTCAATCGTGCTTTGGGCGTGTGGCAAACTACTTCGGAGTTAACAACTGTCGCAGGAAAAACGTCGAATAAGGCGGTAGCAGTTGTTGTTTTTGGTGTGTGCATCAGCGCTAACAGTATGGTGGCAGGCGCGATAGATTTACCCACTGCAGGGAACAGTTACGATATCTCTGGCCTAGGCAATCAGACGATCAATACGCTTAGTGGTGTCAGCGACACGACAGTATCGTTGGGGGCCAACACGCTGACTCTGGGCGACAATAGCAATCAGAGCTATGCAGGTCTCATCAGCGGTAGCGGCGCGCTAGTCAAGACTGGTGCTGGCGTGCAAACGCTAGGCGGTGCAAACACTTTCGGCGGTGGTGTAACCGTTAACGCTGGCGGGCTGGTCGTTGGAAACAATGCCGCACTCGGTACTGGTGCGTTGACCATAGGAGGTGCGACCACGCTGGATGCGAGTGGTGCGGTCGCGCTTGCAAACAACGTCGTTCTTAACGCTGGCCTTACCGCCCTCGGCAGCAACAATCTGATTTTCAACGGCAACATATCGGGCACCGGCAGCCTGACCAAGGAAGGCGCCGCAACACTCACCCTGAATGGCAGCAATACCTATACCGGTGGTACCAACATCAATGGCGGCACGCTGGCGCTTGGTGCCGGCGCAAGCCTGAATGCCAGCGGCGTTGTGAATCTGGCGGCGGGTGCTACCTTCGATCTCTCCGCTGGTAACGGTACACAAAGCTTCGGCACCCTTTTCGGTAACGGCAGCATCTATCTCGGTGCGAATTCTCTGAGGATAGGTGGCCTGACCAACGGTACCTTCTCTGGTAGCATCGGCGGCACTGGGGGCCTGATCAAGGAGGGTCCCGGTACGACAAGCCTGACCGGCAGCAACACCTATAGCGGAGGCACGCTGATCAATGGTGGCACGCTCGCCATCGCCGCTGGCGGCAGTCTGGCGGCCAGCGGGGCGGTCACTCTCACAGCTGCAGGCACCAGTTTCGATATTTCGGCGGGCGGTAATCAAGCGATCGGACAGTTAAACGGTGTCGCCGGAGCTACCGTTAATCTGGGTGGTAACACGCTTACGCTGGGCGGTGCCGGTAACGGCAACTACGACGGTATGATCGCAGGCACCGGCCGTCTGGTGAAAAACGGCAACGGCATTCAGACACTTTCTGGTGCCAACACTTTCAGCGGCGGCGTAACGCTCAACGCTGGTGGCCTGAAGCTTGGCAACAACGGCGCCCTCGGCGCGGGCGCGCTTACAGTTGCACGTAGCGCATCCATCGACGCCTCCACTGCGCTTAACGTAGGCAACGACATCAGCCTCGCTTCTGGAACAGCTTTGAATCTGTTGGGTAGCAATGCACTGACGCTGGGCGGCCCAATTTACGGTCTCGGCGGCATACTCAAAAGTGGCGCAGGAACCTTAACACTGACCGGTGCTAACTCATACACTGGTGGCACGACCATCAACGCGGGTACGCTGGCAATCGGTGCGGGCGCTAACTTGTCCTCAACCGGTGCAGTGAATCTGGCCGGCACTGGTACGCTGGATATCAGCGCCGGTGGCAATCAGACAATCGGTACGCTGGCTGGCGTTGCTGGCAGCTCGGTCGCCTTGGGTAGCAATACCTTAAGCTTCGGCAGCGGTAACGACAGTGATTTTAATGGCAGCATAGTCGGCAATGGTGGCTTGGTTAAAAATGGCACAGGTATGCAGACGCTGGGCGGCGTGAGTACCTTCGGCGGTGGCGTGATATTGAACGCGGGTGGACTGAGTGTAGGCAATAACGCCGCACTTGGTACCGGTGCACTCACGGTCTCCGGCAACTCTACTCTGGAAGCCAGCAGTCAGGTGACACTCACAAACAACGTCGCACTCAACAATGCCAGCTTGACAGTATCTGGCAGCAACAATCTGAACTTGAACGGCATAATCTCAGGTTCTGGCATTCTGCTTAAAGACGGGAGTGGCACGCTAACCTTAAATGGCATCAACACCAATACCGGCGTCACGATCATTAATGCTGGTGCACTGCGCGTAAGCAATGCCAATAGCAGTCTCATGACTGTCAACAACGGTGCTACCTTAATCGGTACCGGTTCAGTCGGTGGCACGACCGTGAAGAACGGCGCAACCGTGCATGCAGAAACCGGGACACTCACTATCAATGGGGATTACCAGCAAAGCACGAACGGCCTGTTGCGCGTCGATGTGATCAGTGCCACGCAGTACGGAAAACTGGATGTATCAGGTATCGCGAGCTTTACCGCAAACACTAAAATTGATGTGGATGTGAAAGGCGGCAATACGCTGGCAAACAATAATGTGCTGAGTAACATCATCAAGGCAGGCACATTGAATGCCACCACCTTTGCCGTTACCGATAACTCGGCGCTCTTCAATTTCGAAGCCATTCTGAATAGCGATAGCGTCGATCTGCGTGTACTTTCAGCCAGCACCACGGGCATCTCAGACGCGGTGAGAGAACAGGGTACAGGGTCTGCCGCAGGTGCTGCCAATGTTCTTGATGGATTGTTGAATGGTGGTGCCAGCGGCGACATGGCGACTGTCGTCAATGCATTCGGTCAGCTCTCGAACAATCGTGATGTGGCACGCGCAATTGCTCAGACGCTTCCTGTCATCTCTGGTAATCAATCAGTCCAGGGAGCCTTGTCGACCTTCCAAGGTCTGGTTCAGAATCGCAATAGCAGTAGTTCAGGTGCGACTGGCTTGTCGGGCGGTGATGCATTCACCAACAAGAACGCTTGGGGCAAGGTATTTGGTTCGCGCGCCGAACAGGATAATCGCAGTGGTGCGGCTGGCTTCACGGCTGATACCTGGGGTCTGGCGCTGGGTGCCGATGCAGAAGTCGCACCCGATGCGCGCTTTGGTATGGCCTATGGTTACGCCAAGACATCAGTCGATGGCAACACTGACCTGAGCGGAACCGCACAACGTGCCAACATAGACTCTCACGTAATTTCTGCCTACGGCAGCAAAGACATCGGCGACAATCGTACTTTCTTGTTCCAGGGTGATATCGGTCTGAACAACAGCAAATCCACACGCTATATCGACTTTGGTGGCTTGAGCCGTACTGCGCGTGCTGACTACCGCACCTACAGTGCTCATGTAGGCGCTGCTATTGCGCAAGCGTTTGAGTTAAACGAGAAGACGACGCTAACACCTGCACTACGTGCCGATTACACATGGTTAAAGTCGCAGAGTTATAGCGAGAGCGGTGCCGATGCATTGAATCTGAATGTTGGCTCAAATAAAACAGATGCATTTGTGATTGGTGCTGATACTTATTTGCAGCATCGCTTCTCAAAAACCTCACGTCTAGATGCCAACTTTGGCGTTGGTTACGACACCATTGATAAGCAAGGCAACATCGTTGCTGCGTATGCTGGTGCACCGGGTCAATCGTTCGTGACGACTGGTATTGACCATTCGCCATGGCTGGTGCGTGGCGGTATCGCATACAGCCTGATCACTACAAATGGGACGGAGATCAACTTCCGCTATGACGCAGAAGGTCGTTCGGATTTTCTGAATCACACGGCGTCGGTTCGAGCGAAGTGGGCGTTCTAATTAAAGAAGCATAAAGAAAAGGCGACCAGATGTTCGCTTTTTTATTTCTCCGAATGTCCGCTTCTGGCCGATAGCGGACATTTACACCTGCGAATCAGTGGCAGCTTTGCGATGCTATTTGGTGGAAATTTTGATGCGTGTACTCACCAGCGCCTGATGATTTAAATTTCCCAGCTACTCGATTCGCGCCGCGGCACCTTGTTGTACTCGTGGCGGAATTTGGAAATAACGTCATAGACCACTTTGCGCGCACGATTGATGCCCCCCAGCGGACGGTGCGCGGGCAAGCTATGCCATGGGCTGTAAGAGAGGTTCTCGCCAAAGACGCGCTGGGCTTCGCTGTCGAATTCCTGTTGCAGGATGCGGATAGTGGCGACCTTGCGGAATGGCGAGACGCTTTCTTTCCATTCCTTGCCCGGATCTTCGATCGGCATGCTGGCGGCATCGGTTTGCAGTTGTACGGTGAAATCGAAGATGGCTTCTGTTTGCGCCAGCTGACGCACCATGGCTTGCCGTAAATAATCAGGACCCGGATTGTCCGGTATTGCATCCGGCTGGCCGACGTGCGGTATCGCGGAATATTTGACGGCGGTATTGCCGAACAAATAGGGCGTGGTACTCCAGTAGCGCATCTGCAGCGGATTGGCGAATTTCTTCAGCGAAGTCAGCAAATTCCAGATGACGCGCCAGTGAGTCGCAAAGTAAGCAATCTTGCTCCAGGTGCTGCCGGTCATCGCCTTGATTAGACCATCGAATTCTTCGACGTCCTTGGTGACGAAGACATTGGTACTGATGACGATGAAGTCCTGGGTTTGTTCATGCCGTTGGCTGTCCAGTATTTTGTCGCCGGGCACGCCCATCAATTTGATCGCCATGCCGCGGATGTCGCGTGCCTTATCGGCCTGTATCGTGCCATCCTGATTTGAGAACCGGATCCAGGCCTGATATTTGCGTGCTTCGGCGAAGATGCCGATGCGCAGTTCGGCTGGCAAATCCGGCTCTACCGTGAATTCTGCTTTGACCACGCCATGCATTTTGGGGTGCGCATCGCGCCGCATAATACCGGTCGGATTGTCACGAATAATCTTGGCTTGTAAACGCGCGGCGAGGTCTTGAATAAACTGGGTTTCACCGGGCGGGATTGTTTCTTGTGCGAGTATGTTGTCTGACATAAATTAATTGTAGATTTGATACCACATCATGGCCGTGTATTATGTGTTTCGAGCTATATTACGCGGGGCGGGTCTAGCAAAATAGTTGTCTATCATTAACTGTAATTAGCTTTTTTGCAAGACGAACCGAGATCCTAAACTGGCACTCTTTATCGCAGCGCGATAAAAACCGGAGCATCACATCAAATTCCCACAGCAATCCGACTGGTCACCATCACCGAAGCGCGCCAGCCTGACGCCTGTCAGCCTGCATCGCATGATGTTTTTTCGTCCGTCGGATGTATCCGATGCGACGCAAGCTGAACCCGAGCGTGAACTACCCGCTCCGGCTGCTTTCGATCTGGATGGTGCGCTGACTTTATCGGTGGCCCTGATCAAGGGTTTGGGCGAGGTACATAAGCGCGTCGACCTGCATCAGGCAGTCTGTCTCGCCAATCTGCGCCTGCAACAGGATGGCTCAGTAGAATTCCGCAACGATGCGACGGTGCCGCTGGCTTATAGCTCGCCGGAGCAGACCGGGCGCATGAACCGTCAGGTTGACTACCGCAGCGACTACTATTCGCTCGGCATCGTGCTGTATGAATTATTCAGCGGGCATTTGCCGTTTGAATCGGATAGCGTGATGGAGCTGGTCTACAGCCACATCGCGAAGAAACCGATGCCGCCCGGCCGCTTTAATCCGGCCATCCCGGAAGTGATAGGCAGCATCGTCCTCAAACTGTTGGCCAAGAATGCCGAGGACCGCTACCAAAGTCTGGAAGGCTTGCTGCACGATATAGAAATATGCCGCGCCGCCTTGCAGCAGAGCGGTACCATCCAGCCTTTCCCGCTGGCGCAGAACGATGTGTGCGATCGTCTGCAAATTTCACAAAAGCTATACGGTCGTGATTGCGAGTATGCACGTCTGATAGGCGCGTTCAAGAACGTCACCTCAGGTCGGGCTGAGCTCTTGCTGGTGACCGGTTACTCCGGCGTCGGCAAATCCTCACTGGTGAACGAAATCCATAAACCGGTGGTGGCGCAGGGCGGTTATTTCATCTCCGGTAAATTCGACCAGTTCAAACGCACCATCCCATACTCCGCTTTCAATCAGGCTTTCCGCGAATTGATGCGGCAAATTCTGACCGAAAGCGAAAGCCGGATCGCCGACTGGCGCATCAAGCTGCTGAAGGCCGTGGGCCCCAATGGGCAACTGATTATCGATGCGATTCCCGAGCTGGAATTCATCATCGGCAAACAGCCGCAAGTTCCCTTGCCGAGTGCCACGCGCAATAGCTTTAACTATGTGATGCAAAACTTCGTCAGCGTGTTTACGCGGGCTGAGCATCCTATCGTGCTATTCCTGGATGACTTGCAATGGGCCGATGCCGCTTCGCTCAAGCTCATCAGCTTGCTGATGCGCAATCTGAACGATCCCTGCCTGCTCTTGATCGGTGCCTACCGCAGTAATGAAGTCGATATTGCGCACCCGCTGAACCTGACGATCGATCAGATCCGCAAAGAAGCGAATGTGACGACGATAGAGGTCAATGTCTTGACCGACCTCAGTATCCTCGAAATGGTGGCCGATACCTTGCAGTGCGAAGAAGCGGCCGCCATTTCACTGGCGAGTCTGGTCTATCGCAAGACGCTGGGTAATCCTTTCTTCATCGGTCAATTCATCAAGAGCCTCAATAGCGAGGGCCATCTGGTGTTTGAAAACGGCCGCTGGCAATGGAATATTGCGCACATCGAAGAACTCAACATCACCGACAATGTGGTCGATCTGTTGACCAAAGAGTTGCGCCGCCTGCCGGAGGCAACCCAGCGCTTGTTGACGATCGCTGCCTGCATCGGCAGTCGCTTTGATTTGCAAACGCTGGAAACCGTCAGCCAGCGCTCCAAGCAAGAAATCGGTGAGCTCTTGCATGATGCGATCCAGACCGGTTTGATACTGCCAGCCGAACACACGGTGGCGGCATCCGCGATGGTGTCTTATGTTTACCAGTTCCGGCATGACCGGGTACAGCAAGCAGCCTATGAAGGCATCGCCAAATATGAAGCCGATGCCATCCATCTGGAAATCGGCCGCTTGCTGCTCAACAGCCTGAGCGAAGAAGAAAAAGACGAATCGATTTTTGAGCTGGTCGATCACTTGAATCAGGGCCGTTCGCTGCTGACCCTCGCCAGTGAAAAAGAAAAACTGGCTGAACTGAATTTGCAGGCCGCAAAGAAGGCACGCAAATCAGCGGCTTTCGATGTCCATCGTGATTGCATAGAAATCGCCAGCCAGTTGGGCAGCGTACACATCTGGCGCGAAAAGCAGCTTTTCATGCACGAGCTGTACATGGAAAAAATCAATGCTGCCTTCGCTCGTGCCGACTACAAGGAAATGGAAAAGCTGTGCCAGATCGTCTGTGAGCACAGCAAAACGCCGGCCGAAATCATCGCGGCAAAGAACTATCTGATCCGTTGCTATGGCGCGATCTACAAGCCGCAAGAGTTGATGAAGACTGGTATAGAAATGCTGGAAATTGCCGGCATCAAGATACCGCCGAATCTGAACGAGCAAGACATCATGCTGGCGCGCCTCAAGTTAAAAGTGGCGATGCGCGGGCGTGACCCGCTGGAACTCGAACATCTGCCACCAGCGACCGATCCGGTCTACCTGTTGCAATTGCATGCAACCATGGCCTTCCTCGGTTACGGCTTCACCTATCTGGCGGGTTCGAACGCGGTGCTGTGGGTCGCGCTGGAAATGGTCAGACGCTCGATCCACTATGGCGCCTCGCCACATTGCGCCTATGCCTATGCGGTATGGGGGCGCACGCTAGTGGGCAAGCTGGGCAATATTTCCGACGGCTACAAATTCGGCAAAGTCGCAGCACAACTGGGCGGCGAAAAATTATCGCTGGGGGCGGCCGGGATTTTCCACGGCATCATCCGGCACCACCGCGAACACCTGCGTTTGTCGTTGGAACCCTTGATGGATATCTACGTCAAGGCGATGGAAACCGGCGACCGCCCCGGCGCCATGGTGGCGCTCTCGTTCTCGGATGCGATCCGTTTCCAGTCTGGTGGCAATGTGCAAGAAGCCTTGCACACCATACGCAAGGATCTGGATATCTATCGCAAGATGGATTACGCCGCTTTGCTGGGCGTGATGATTCCATGGGCTTTGCTGTTTTCGCGGCTGGTGGGGGAATCCATCACCGACATTACGCAGGGACGGGATCAGGAAGACTATGTACAGTCGCGCAAGAATGCGGCCGACCCTTGGGGCATCTTTTATGTACGGACCATACAGTCGATAGGCGAATATTATTTCGGTGAATTCGTCAAAGCGCGCATCCATGCGATGGAGGCGATGGAATTGCCGGGCTTCCATTTCGGCACGCCATCTTCCGGCTTCCTGATGTGGGTGTATTCGCTGTCTGAGCTGGCGCTGTGCCGTCCGTATGACGCGCGCGCGGCCGCGACCCTGACACGCGTGAAAAAAATGCAGACGCGCTTCAAGGATTGGGCCGATCACGCGCCTATGAATTACCGCCACAAGTGGCAACTGGTGGAAGCTGAACGTCTGCGCGTCAGTGACAAGAACCGGCTGGCCGAGGAATCGTATGAACTGGCGATCAGTGGTGCGCGCAAATACGGCTTCATCAATGATGAAGCGCTGGCGCATGAGCTCACTGGCAAGTTCTATCTGAGTCTGGGTAAGGACATCAATGCGCGCATGCATCTGGAACAGGCGCATGCACGCTATGAAGAGTGGGGCGCCTTTGCCAAAGCGGTGCAGATGGAAGAGTCGTATCCGATCCTGTTGTCACGCGTGATTTCGCGGCGACACGAGAGTAACCGCAATCTGGAACATGCGCGGGAACGGCAGGTCGATATCCAAACCATCATCAAGGCCTCGCAGACTTTGTCGGGCGAGATACAGCTGGATAAGCTGCTCTCGAAGCTGATGCGCTTGCTGATTGAAAATGCGGGTGCGCAAAAAGGCGCGCTCTTGCTGATGGAGCATGGGCGCCTGTTCATACAGGCTGAAGTCAGTGCCGATGGAACCATCGTCGTGCAACAGGAATTGCCGGTTGAAAAAAGCAGTACGCTGGCACTGGCCGTCATCAATTATGTCAAGCGTACCCACGGCAATGTGGTGCTGGGCGATGCCACCAACGATAGCCAGTTCAATGGCGATCCATATATAGAACGCGAACGGCCTAAATCCATCTTGTGTTTGCCGCTGCAAAAGCAGGGGCAGCTGGTTGGCGTGATGTATATGGAAAACAATCTGGCGGTCGATGCCTTCACGCCGGAACATACTGAACTGCTGCAAATTCTATCGACGCAAATTGCGATCTCGCTGGAAAACGCCGGTCTGTATAATGACCTCGAACAAAAAATCGAAGCGCGTACGCAAGCCCTGAGCCAAAAGAATACCGAATTGCATGACACGCTGAACTCTTTGCGGCGTACGCAAAAGCAATTGATCGAATCCGCCAAGCTGGCCTCGTTGGGGCAACTGGTGGCCGGGGTCGCGCATGAAATCAATACGCCGTTGGGTGTAGGCGTGACCGGTGCATCCACGTTGGCGGAAGAAACCGCCAGACTGCAATCCTTATTCCAGACCGGCGCGATGAAGCGCTCGGACCTCGATGCCTATGTCGGTACCGCCGCTACCATCAGCAAATTACTGCTATCGAATATGGAACGCGCTGCGACGCTGATTCAAAGCTTTAAGGATGTGGCGGTCGATCAGACCAGCGAAGAACGGCGGACCTTCCGCCTCAAGGCTTATATCGATGAAATTCTGTCCAATCTGAGTCCTCTGTTGCGCCGTGCCGAGCACCGGGTGACGGTGAACTGCGATGAGACGATAGAAGTCGATACTTATCCCGGTGCCTTGTCGCAAGTCATTACCAATCTGGTCATGAATGCGCTGGTGCATGCTTTCCCGGAGCAGACGCAGGGCGAAATCCTGCTCATCGTGCGCAGCGTGTATGAGGACGGGCAAGAAACCGATATGCTGGAACTCAAGCTGTCCGATAACGGCAAGGGCATCCCGCAAGAAAATATGAGCAAGATCTTCGATCCCTTCTTCACCACCATGCGCGGTCGCGGCGGCAGTGGCTTGGGACTCAACATCGTGCATAACCTGGTGAGCAGCAGCTTGCAGGGGCAGATGACAGTGGAAAGCCAGGTCGGGGTAGGCACCACCTTTATTCTGCTGTTCCCGCGCAACCCGCCGCGTCACCCACCACATACGCTGACGCATAGTGCGCCCTTGAATTCCAGTGACGCTGCTGGTGCTGCAGCAACAGATGCCGAGACCAGGCACAAGGGAAGCGGCCATGTTTAGGATCTGCAATGTTTGACGATTTCTCATTCGCTCCGGAAAAAGAAGGCGCGAGCGGCGAGGGCGGGCTGCCTTGGAAGATACTGATCGCCGACGACGAAGAAGAAGTGCATCAGGTCACTGCGGTGGCCATGATAGACGTGCGCTTCAAAGGGCGGCCGCTGGAATTCCTGCATGCATACTCGGCAGCGGAAGCACGCCAGCTGCTGCAACAGCATCCGGATACCGCCATCATTCTGCTCGATGTGGTGATGGAAGAAGAGGACGCCGGTCTCAAGCTGGTGCGTCACATCCGCGAGGAAATGCGCAATCGCAGCCTGCGCATCGTATTGCGTACTGGTCAGCCGGGGCAGGCACCAGAGCGCGATGTGGTGATCGATTACGACATCAATGATTACAAATCCAAGACCGAGCTGACCAGACAGAAATTGCTGACCTGCGTGATCTCGGCCCTGCGCTCGCACGAAGATATCCTGTTGCTGGAAAAAAGCCGCAATGGTCTCGAGCATGTAGTCAATGCAGCGTCGGCCTTCCTGCAAACACCGTCCGAACAAGCGTTCGCGATGCAGATACTGAAGCAGGTCAATATGCTGATCCAGCATCCGCTCGACGGGCTGGTCATGCGCAGTGCGGTCGGCACCGGCGAAATGATGATAGTGACCTCGGTTGGCAAGAGCACGCGAACCGAGCCTGCGGTGCTGGACATCGTGCGGCAGGTCTATGCCGAACAAAAGAATTTATACGGCGATGATTACGTCGGTCTGTACATCAAAACGCTGAACGACGTCAGCGACTATGCGATCTGGATACCTTTGCAGCGCGTCTTGTCCGAGCTTGAGCAGCGTCTGATCGATGTGCTGTGTACCAATATCTCGTCCGGTCTGGCCAATGTGCAGCTGTATGAATCGCTGCTCAATCTGAGTCGCAATCTGGAACAGCAGGTAATAGAACGCACGCACGATTTATCGCTGGCCAAAGATGAAGCAGAATCGGCCAATCGTGCAAAGTCCGAATTCCTCGCAGTCATGAGTCATGAGATACGCACGCCGATGAACGGCATGCTGGGCATGATGCAATTGGCGCTGGCAGAAACCGTCGACGGTGCGCAGCGCGAACATCTGGAAACTGCACAGTATTCCGCTGAGGCTTTGTTAAGCATACTCAACGACATCCTCGACTTCTCCAAGCTGGAGTCCGGCAATCTGCAATTCGAGGCGGCGCAATTCGATTTGCCTAAAACCATCGCCAGCGTGGTCAATCTAATGGCTTCACGCACCTGTGATGCCGCCTTGTCGCTGGAGATCGACTGTCCGCCCGATATGCCGCGTCTGCTGGTTGGCGATGCCAACCGTTTGCGCCAGGTCTTGCTCAATCTGATTAACAATGCGCTCAAATTTACCGAACAGGGCGGGGTGACGATCAAGGTAGAGCTGCTGAACCAGAACGCGACGCAGGTACGCCTGCGCTTTACCGTGATCGACAGCGGTATCGGCATTGCACCGGAAGCGCAGCAGCGACTGTTCATCGCCTTCTCGCAAGCGGACAATTCCATCTCGCGACGTTTTGGTGGTACCGGTCTCGGTTTGTCGATCTGTAAAAAGATCGTCGATATGCAGGGCGGCAGCATAGGTATGAGCAGCACTGAAGGACAGGGTAGCCAGTTTTGGTTCGAACTACAGTTCGGCGTTGGCAATGAAGCGGAAGCCCAGGCTGAAGCGCTGCCGGGGCCAGCCAAAAGCACGCGCTCCTTACACATCCTGCTGGCCGAAGATAATGAAATCAACCAGAAAGTCGCCGCCACCCTGCTGCAAAGAGCAGGTCATAGCGTGCAAATCGCACAGAATGGACTGGAAGCGGTGGCGGCGGTACAGCAGGGCGACTTCGACGTAGTGCTGATGGATATGCACATGCCCGAAATGGATGGTCTGGCCGCCACCCGCGCCATACGTAATATGCCGGCACCGCTGGCGACGCTGCCCATCGTGGCCTTGACCGCAGCCGGAGCCTTGTCAGATATACAAATATGTATGGATGCTGGGATGAACTATTTCCTAGTCAAACCGTTCCGCATGGAGCGTCTCAGCAGCATCCTGCACGAGCTGGCGAGCGTGCAGCGCTAGGGCCGCGCAGGGTTTCCGCCTGCGCGATACCCGCCTATTTCCGGCTTTTCCCTCCTGATTTCCCCGCCGATTTCACTGCATATCGTCGAAATGGCTCGGCTTTCCCCCTCTTTTTAAGGCCTGATTTGCGGCCCACCCCTAGATAATGCCTATTAAGAAAATCCGGCTAGAGCGGCGTATTGCAGTCGGAAATGACAGACCAACGGGGATCCATGATGGAAGCGAAGCAAACACTGCGTAAGAATCTTTCTCTGCCAGAGAGCGATGCGGAGAATGACGACCTCATACCGCACAACGGCGCACGCGTGGGCGGCATGGATCTCAAGGCGATACGTGAAGCGATAGCCCGCGTGGAAGCCGAAGCCAAGGCCACCGTCACTGCCGAGAATCGTGCTTATGCCGAAGCGCATGCACGTTCGCTGGCAGAAGATCGGGTACAAACCGATGCCGCCGCGATCGCCGAAGCCAATAAACATGCACGTGCCGCAGAAGAAGCCATCGCTGCCAGCCGCGCCCGTCTGGAAGCCGAACGTCAGGCGCGTGCCGCCAGCGAAGCGCGCACCATCGCCGTCAACAAGGAAATCGCCGAACTGCGTGCCCGCACCGAAGCTGACACCCAACTGGGCGTCATCGCCATCGGTCGCGCCAAAGCCGAGCAACTGGCGCGCAAGCGTACGGTAGAACAAATCGCCGAAGAATCTGAGTTAAGCGCACGCGCTGCCGCTGCAGCTGAGAAACTGGCGCAAGAAACCGAAGACATGCGTCGCCAAGTGGCGCAAAGCATTTCCGCCACCGAAATCGCCACCCGTGCGGCACAGGAAGATGCGGCCGAACGCGCACACCTGGAAGCACGCGTGGCCGAGTTGGCACGCGAACATGCACGCCGCGAAAAACTCGCGCTGGAAACCAATAAAGCGCTGATCAGCACCCGTCGTGACGCGGTCATGCTGAGTCAGCAACGGGAAGAAGCAGATAGCAAAGCGCTGGCGAGCATGCTGAGCCGGGTCCCGGCTGAAGTGCGTGCACGCGAAGAGGCACGCGCTCGGGCAGCGACCGAGCAAGAACAGGCAACAGTGGCGCAGGCACGTGTCGAATCCGAGCAACGTGCGCTGGAAGCAATCCAGCTGCGCATGCAGGCCGAAACCGAAATGAAAGCAGCCGCAGCGCGGCGTGAGCATGTGGAAAAAATGGCGGCAGTTGCAGCGCAGTCGCGCCGCGAAGCCGAAGAACGCATCCGCGTCGCCACCGAAGCACGCATCCAGGTTGAAAAAGAATTACAGACGTCCGCCGTCGCGCGGATAGAAGCTGAACATCAGGCCGACGAACAAGTGCGTAGCCGCATCGCGGTGGAAGCGCGTGGCGAAGAAGAAGCACGTCAGCGTGAAATCGCCGAGCAACAGGCAGTCGCTGCAGCACGCGTGCGCACCGAAGAAGAAGCACGTGCACGTGAACTGGCAGAACAGCGCGCCGCAATGGAACGCGCAGCAGCCTCGATGGCAGCGGCACGCGTCGCCTCTGAAAAAATCGCTCTGGATCGCGCGGCCGAACGCCTCAGTCTGCAACAGCAAATGGCGGAACTGGCGACGCAAAAAGCCGAAGAAGCACTGGCGCTGGCCAATGCCGAACGCGAACGCGCAGCCGCAGAACAAATTGCGCTGGCTGCCTTGCAGGAAAAGAAACAGGCGCAGGCAGCCGTTGCTGCGAGTGTCGCGGCCAATGCGGAAGCGGATCAGGAACAAGCTGCCTTGCTGCGTTTGAAGCAAGAAGCAGAACAGCAAAACCTGTCTGCCAAAGAAGCAGAAAGTGCTGCGATCAAGCTGACACTAGAGCAAACCGTAGCAGAAGCTAATCACAAGCGCGCTGCCGCGGATGCCGCACTGGCCAAAGCACACGAAGCGGTCAAGCTGAGCAAGCTGCAGGAACAACGTTTGCAGGATGAGCAAAAATCGCTGCAAGTCATGCAGGAAAAACTGGCGGCTGAACGTCAGCATGCCGACGCTGTGCAAAAAGAATTACTGAGCTACCGTCAACGTATCGCCAAAGAACAAGCGGCGAAAGCAGCATCGGAAGCGCGCGACCGTGCGAATCAGGAAACGGCACGCCTGCTGGAAGCGCAAGAACAAGCTGATCAGGATTTGCGTGCGGCGAGTGAAGCCGAGCAAATGGCCAAGCAGCATGCACTGGCACAAACCAGAGCCAAGGCAGAGATGCAGCGCAAGGCAGCACGCGCTGAACTGGAAAAAACTCGTCAAATGGTCGAGCTGACCCGGGCCGAGCGTGAACGCGCCGAAGCCGAAGAATTGGCGGTCCAGGCACTGGAAGAAAAACGTCAGATCGAAGCCGCGGCACAAGCCGAAGCAGAAGCCCGCACCGCAGCTGAATTGCAAAAAATGGAAATGCTGCGCGAGCGCGAACTGCAAGAGCAAAAAATGCGCGCCGCCAGCGAAGCAGAATGTGAAGCCACGCGCGCGACGCTGGAACAAACCAGAGCCCGTGCCGAATTCCAGCAAGCCGCAGCGCTGGCATCGGAACAACTGGCAGCGCAGGCCTTGGAGTTGGCGCAGCAAGAACAGGCACGTAGCGCTGCTGAACAGCAGGCGCTGGCCGCGATGCAGCAAAAGCTGGCGCTGGAACAAAAGGCAAGAGTAGAAGCCGAAGCACGCATTCTGCTCGAGCATGAAGAGGCGCACACACTGCAAGCGCGTAGCGCCGCAGAACAAGCTTTGCGCGCGTCCAGCACGGCGCGTCTGGCCGCTGAAAAGCAAACTCTGGAAGCGGCAGAACAACAGGCCGAATTGCAACGCAAGGCAGCGGCAGCCGCAGAAATGCAGGCACAAAAAGCGCTGGAATTGGCGAAGACCGAACGGGTACGCGCCAATCTTGAGCAGCAGGCGATGAATGCGATTGAGAAAAAATTGCAGGCCGAGCAGCAACGCGCGAATGCAGCGTCATCGCTGTTGCAGGCGACGCAGGAAAAGCAGCAAGCCGAAGAAGCCGCGCTGGCTGCAGCCGAAGCGCGTGCGCGTGCCGAACAGGAACAAACCAGCATCTTGCGTAGCCGCGAACAAGTACAAGCGGCCTTGCGTGCAGCGACCGAAGCGGCGACCGCAGCTGAAAGCGTATTGCTGGAAAAAGAAACCCAGCAAGCAGAAGCACAACGCGTGTTGACCGAACTGGCCGAACGCAAAGCGCTGGAAGCCAGCGAGCTGGCCGAGATCGAAGCGCAGCGCGTCAGCGCGGAGCAGCAAGCGCTGGCCATGCTGCAGGAACAGCAACAACTCGAATTGCAAAGAGCGGAAGCCAATGAGATCGCTTTGACTGCAATGCAGGAAAAACTGCAGGCTGAGCAACGCGCCTGCACCGAAGCCGAGCAATGCGCGATCGCCGAGCTGGAAGTCGCCGAACTGGCGAATCAACGTCTGTTGGCAGAAACCGAAGCACGTCAGGCGCAGGAAGCGCAACTGGAAGCCGAACGTCTGGCACTGGCAAGCGCGCAGGAACAGGCAAAATCAGCGGCGGCCGCACTGGAAATGTCGAAAGCCAATCAGGCACGTCTGGAGCGTGAGCAGGCCGAGGCGCAAGAAGTGGCGCGTGAACTGCTGGTACGCATCAGCGAGCAAGGCGAACAGAATGAAGAATGGCGCATGCGGGCCGAAGCGGTATTGGCTGAGTCGGGCCACGCCTTGCCGGTCAAATCGCGTGCCACGACCTGGACCGCAGTGGCGGCCGGTGTGCTGCTGTGTGCCGGCTTTGCAGCATGGGCGCTGCAAGGCACTGCCTTGCCGATGCTGACTGCTCAGCCTGTTGCGCCAGCGATGGCAACGCCTGTCAGCAGCACAGCAGCTGCCGAAACCGTGACACCTGTCGCCAACCTGCAAATGTCTTACGCATTGACCAGCATGCCGGCTGCAGACGACAAGTAAGCAGCTAAGCCAGAAGACACCAGCAAAGACCCGCAGCTTGAATGCTGCGGGTCTTTTTTTGTCTGGCAGCAGTGAAAATACGCGCTGCGGGCAGCTCCGGTATGATGGCGGCGGTAAATAAGCCCTAAAGGCGAGTCGCCTGAAATCACGGAAAAGTTGATGACATCTGTAATTTCCGGCTGGCTTGCGGCAAAAGCGCGGATAACGTAGTCAGTCAGCCACATTTCCATGTAGCAATCGATAGTGGAAGGCGAGCGGTTTGTCGTACTATATCGGCTGTGCGCATTTACTCCACAATCATAATAAGGAAAACCATGTTCTTTGCGTCGCGTCGCATTCCTCATTCAGGCCTACGCCACGCGTTGAGCCGCGCTCTCGTCTCAATCGGTTTTGTTGCAGGTGTTTACGCTTCGTCGGCGATGGCCGATGAGTTGACAGATGTCTCGCAGCTATTGCGTGCGGGTCAGCATGCGCAAGCCTTAAGCAAGGCAGACGCCTTCCTCAGCAAGAATCCGCGTGACGCGCAGATGCGCTTCCTTAAAGGCGTGATCCTGACCGAACAAAACAAATCGGCCGAAGCCATCGGTATTTTTACCAAGTTGACGGAAGATTATCCGACCCTGCCTGAGCCTTATAACAATCTGGCGGTGCTGTATGCATCCGGTGGTCAATACGACAAGGCGCGCACCGCGCTGGATATGGCGATACGGACCAATCCGACTTATGCCACTGCGTATGAAAATCTGGGCGACGTGCATGCCAAATTGGCAAGTCAGGCTTACGACAAAGCTTTGCAACTCGATAACAACAATACGGCGGCAAAATCCAAGCTGACGATGGTGCGCACTCTGGTGGGTAATACCACTGGCGGCACCAATCCTAAAGTCGCGGTAGTCGCTGCGGCGCCGGCAGCGGCACCAGCCAGAGTAGAACCGGTCGCACCTGCGCCGCTTGCACCTAAGCCGGTAGTCAAGGAAGCGCCGAAAGTCGAGATCAAGCCGGAACCGAAACCGGAAGCCAAGCCAGATCACAAGGCTGAGCAATTAGCCGCACAAAAAGAAGCGCAGAAAGCTGCACAAAAAGCAGAAGCCGAAGCCAAGCGTGAAGCCAAGGCTAAAGCCAATGCTGCCGCTGATGCCGAGCGCGAACAAGTGCTGAGCGCGGTCAATACCTGGGCCAAGGCCTGGAGCGCCCGTGACGTTAAAGGTTATCTGAATGCCTATGCGAGCGATTTTGTGTTGCCAGCAGGGCAGTCGCGCAAGGATTGGGCGGATGAACGTCGCGCCCGTATCGAAGATAAAGGTCGCATCAGCGTCAAGATTGAAACACCGCAAGTCAGCGTCAGTGGCAACACGGCGACTGTGAAATTCCGTCAGGTTTACGATTCAGATCGTACCAAAGCCAATAGCCGCAAAACCTTGGTCATGACCAAGCAAGGCAACAAATGGCATATCAAGCAGGAGCGTTCGGGTAGCTGATGGTTTGTTTGTGCACAAAGTTGCGATTTATCGCACGTCGTATCGGGTATAAGGCAGGTAGCACCGCTTTAGGGGTATTCGTCGCCGCTGGCATTCTGGCTGCGCCGGCCTTGGCCAATGGCAGCAAACCAGGTATTCCTGCGCGCCTCGATCCTGAAGTCATGTTGATCGATGTCTACAAGGCCTTGTCGGCCAATCGTCTGCGTGATGCGCAGGCCAAGGCTGACGCGCTGGTCGCGGCGTATCCGAATTTCCGTCTCGGTCATCTGGTACGCGGTGATTTGCTCTTGCTGCATACGCGTCCTATCAAAACTTTTGGCGCCGCACCTGATGCCCCGGCGGAACGCCTGAATAATTTGCGCGATGAAGCGATCGTTCGTCTCAAATCGCTGCGCGAACGGCCGGACCCTGATCTGGTCCCGCGCGCCATCCTGCAAATGCGCGATGACCAGAAAAATGTATTGCTGGTCGATGCTAAACGCTCACGCCTGTATGTCTACCAACGCGTCAACGGCCAATTCAAGTTGACGAGTGACTACTACATCAGCCAGGGCAAGCTGGGTGTCAACAAATTCAAGGAAGGGGATCAAAAAACGCCGCTGGGTGTGTACTACATCACCGCGCGTCTGGATGGGGCACGCCTGCCAGAGTTTTATGGACCGGGTGCCTTGCCTATCAATTATCCGAATGAGTGGGATAAGGCCAACGGTCGCAGCGGTTCTGGCATCTGGCTGCACGGTACGCCGTCCGATAGTTACAGCCGTCCGCCTTTGTCGTCCGACGGTTGCGTGGTACTGACCAATCCCGATCTGAAAGAATTGTCGGCCTCGGTTGAAATCGGCAACACGCCGGTCATCATCAGTGAAGATCTGAAGTTTGTCAGCAAGGCCAAGTGGGATGCGGACCGACAAAGCGCCAACAAAATGCTGGAAGCATGGCGCGCCGATCTGGAAACCACCGATCCGGAATCCTTGCGTCGTCATTACTCACGCAACTTCAAAGCGATGCGTGGACAAAACCTCAGCAACTGGCTGGATAAAGTGCAGCAGTCGAATCTGGGTGCCCGCAAAATCAGCGTGACCTTGCGTGATGTGACGCTGTTCCGTTACCCGGATCAAAAGGATCAGAAAGAATTGATCGTGGCCGCCTTCACGCAAGAAGCGCTGATAGGCAAGGGCAAGCACGTGACGCGCAAGCGCCAGTACTGGGCCAAAGAAGGCGCACAATGGAAGATCGTTTCCGAAGTTAATCTGCAATAAGCATTTCACGCATTGCATCATGCACTGATGCAATGTGTACCCATATTGCATCCGCTCATTTGATTCTGTTGTTCTGCTGAATCAAAACGGATGCAACTGCAACAACATCCCTCGTAGTTCGCAGTCATACGCCATAGAGCATGCGCCTCTGCAATGCCGCAGCGCATTTGCTCTTCATACTTCTTTACAGTTGTAAAAGACTATTTCCCTCGTGGATTTTGCGCAGGCGATCTATATAGTGATTCCATGGTGACACGTGTTATGAGACCAAATCTGGTTTCCGCGTCGCCCAAAAGGAAAATCATATGTTGCAAAAGAAATGGATCGGTATTGCCCTGATAGCGACTGCTGCAGTGTCGACCACTGCTTTTGCAGATAACCGTGGCGTCAACACTGCACTCGGTGCAGTGGTCGGTGCCGTCATCGGTAACAGCATCGGCGGGCAAGATGCGGCGATAGTGGGTGGTGTGCTGGGTGCGGTAGTCGGCGCCAGCGCTTCATCTGGTCGTGATGATCGTTACTACCGTCAGCCACAGGCGCGTTATTCGCAGCCGCAGTACTACCAGCCGCGGCCGACCTATTATCGTCCGGCTCCTGTCTACAACAGACCGTACTATCGCGATGAGTATGCACAGCGCAATGACTATCGCGGACAGTATTACCGTGGCAATGAACGACGTGTGGATTACGAGCCATATGGTCGTGACTACTATCGTCGTTAAGTTCAGAGTGTTTCAAGAAAGGTGGTTGAGATGAAATCATTAACACCAGGCATGGCGAAACGCCTCACAATTTCGCTGGTAGCGCTAGCCGCGCTGGGCGGATGTGCGGTAGTGCCGTATAACGATGGCTACTATGCTCAACCCTATGCGCAGCCGGCATATGTGGGCGGTCCGGTGTATGCCGCACCTGCGCCAGTCTATGTCACGCCTTCGATCAATCTGGGATTGCAATATCGTTCGCGCGGTTACTATGGCGGCCCGCGCTATGGGCATGGTTATCACCGTGGATGGAGATAAGTGGGGAAGTAAAGCGGCGCAAGCCGGAGCAACATAAAAAATGGCTAGCCTCGCAAGGCTAGCCATTTTTCTTTGTACTGAATACTGCTGTGGGTCTTGCTGTCAGCCAGTATTCAAATTAATTAGCGATGACCATGGCCATATGGGCCATTGTAGTAACGTGGACCGGAGTCACGATAGTAAGCGCCGTATTGCGGGTAATAACGCGGGGCACTGCGATAAACGACCACTGGGGGCGGTGCGTAATACACAGGTGGTGGCGGTTGATAAACCGGTACCACATTGCTGTACACAACCGGTGGTGGTGCGTAGTAGTTAGCTACCGGCGGCGCATAGTACATCGGTGGTGGCGCATAGTAGCCGCCGTAACCGCCGCCACCCAGACCGACACCGACATTGACCGACCAGTGACCACCTGCCATTGCAGGTGCCGCAGCCAGTACGCTTGTACCTGTAATCAGGGCAGCCAGGGAAAGTTTGATAAATTTGTTCATGACAATCTCACTAATGATGATTGTATTTAACGCGCGATTGCGACCGGCAGCCAGCGTTTATTGGTAAAAGACTGTAACAGCATGGATTGCCGGCCTTTCCTTCTATTTCACAAGTGTTAACTAACAGCTGATTAACGCTTGTTTGCAGATTAGTTTGGATCACTCGCCACCAGCAAGCTGCAGCGAATCTTCTCGACCAGCAGCGCATCGGTAGACCCGCGCCACCAACGCATGGCCAGCGATTGCTGCCGTGAGTGGCCGACGATCACGAGTTCTATGCCCAGCTTCTCTACCAGGTCGGCAATCATGGGAACAGGTTCACCGACTTCAAGATGGGTTTGCACGTTCAGACCGGCTTCGCGCAAATGATTCAAGCCTATCCGCAGCTCGTCTTCCATTTTTTGCCGTTCTGCCGCGATTTCCTCTTCCACGCCGAGCATGGAAACCATCGCATATTCACCGATGACGACAGACTGAGGCGGGCTGATGACGACCAGTAAATGCACCTCGGTAGCAGGGCCGGGAGCGAGCCTGACGCATTCTTGCAGGGCGGAGCGGCTTTCGGCGGTGCCATTGTAAGCGACCAGAATTTTGCGGTACATACAGCCTCCTGATGAGCGATAAGTGCACTATCAGTATATCGCTAACGACTGTTGCCGCAAGAGAATCGCCGATTCTTCGTCGATCGGCCCCTCGCTTAGTTTTTCGCCTTAAGCCGACTGAAGTTGAGGCCGGTCAGCAGTACGCCGATTGCGCCTATGCAAATCACGGTGGTGGTGCCTATGGACTCCACCATCAGACCGGCAATCCCGACTCCGACCGATTGCCCCATATAGAAGCAGGCGGCAAAGGTCGAGACGGCGGCTCCGCGGCGTTCCGGTGCCATCTGGGTCGCGTTGATCTGCAAGGTGTTGTGCAGCATATAAAAGCCCAGACCGGCAGCAAAGCAGCCGGGGATTGCCCACCACCAGCTGGGCGCCAGTCCTATGGTCAGGAAGGACAGGGCGATCACCACGCCGCCCCAGCGTGCCAGGCCTTTTTCACCGAGGTCGCGTACCAGCCGGCGCGAAGTCCCTGCATACAGCAAGCCGCCCAAGCCAAACAGCATCACTAGCGAAGCCGCGTTGGTAAGGGACAAATGATGGACACGGTGCAGATGGGAGGCGATGAAAGCGAAGGCGCCATACAGGAAGCCGCCTTCCAGGAACACGGTGATCAACACGATGCGTGCCCACGGTTTCGACAGGATTTGCCCGAATTCATTGATCATGCGGCGTACTACCGGACCGTCCGCCTTGTGCTTGGTCAGCGCATAGGCCGGCAGGCGCCGGTTGAAGGAAAACAGCATGATGCTGATCACCACGAAGCAGGAGGAAATACCGAAGAACGGTACCCTCCAGCTGAAATAGTCAGCCGCCAGACCGCCGAATAACACGCCAGCGGAAATGCCGACAATTTGCCCGATCAGAAACTGCGCGAGCACCGGTTGCCGCTCGTCATAGGGGACGACGTCGCCTATCCATGCCATCGACAAGGGAATAATCGCCGCTGCGGTGGCACCGGCCAGCAGGCGCGCCACCAGTAGCAAGGGATAGCTGGGCGCCAGCGCGCATAGCAAGGCAGTCAGGGCGCAGGCGACACAGGCACAGGCCACTACGAAGTATTTGCCGAAGCGGTCGCCCACCGGGCCAAAGAACAGTTGCGAAATACCGTAAGCAATTGAAAACACGGTAATCACATACGAAACATTCCCCAGCGAAATGCCGAACTCCTGCGACAGGCGCGGCAGCAAGGGATCGGTTACGCGCAGTGAAATCGCGCTGCCGAACGCAGCCAGCGAGAGTGCGGGGATAGCAAGGCGGGGGATGGTGGTAGCGGTTGAGGCAGATGTTTCGTCGTTAGGCATGGCGCGAGTACTGATCGAGTGAGGCTGAATTGCTAGCCTACATGAATTTGCCAGCCGGTCTAGCCAGCGCAGGCGAAATTACCAAAAGACAACAGGACGAGCACAGTCGCCTTGACAGCGGCATTTTTATTTCAACTGACATATCGTATTTATGGCAGCTTTGTGGCGCTTTTAGACAAACTCTTTGTCGTTTCTGTCCGGTACTTTGTCGCTTCCGTCAGGTGTGCTGCCCTTCATCTTTTCCTACAATAACTCGCGTATGTGTCCTATTTTTTTCGGCGCGATCCGCGGCTAAGATGCTTACATCTTGTCAACATTGGTATTCGTACAAAGACAAGCAAGGGTGGCAAGCAGGCGGGGCGATAAATGATGGTTGAGTAAGGTTGCAAGTGAGGTGCAAGTGCTGCGGGTAAACGGCAGGGCTTAATCAACATAAACAACAAATCAGACCAGAGGCGATCATGTCCATTTTTCAATCTACACCACAAGATACAACTGCGATGTTCAAAGATTTGATCGCCGAGAAGCTGGGCGATATTGAATGGCCGGGTTATGTGAACAACCGCCATGAAATTGCTGAGCATCAAGCCGAACGAATTGAAAAAAACCTGAAACGAAAACGGATGGAAGCGCTGCGTTATCTCGGCAATAAAATCCAGACCGAAGGCTATGCGTATAACAAGACCGAACCCAGCATCTTTACGCCGGAGTTTGTGCATGCGCTGGGTGAAGAGAATTCCCTGCGCCGGAAAAAACGCAATCCATGGCTGGGGATAAAGCAAAAGATGGGCAGTGAAAAACCTTGGCATACACATGCCAATATTCTGGCTTTCGGGCCACAGATTACAGTGGGCAGCGATCAGATCATCAGTACCTTACCGTGACTGTGTAAGGCATGAGATTCAAACGCGCAATATTAAATCGAGAATCAACCATGAGAAAACTTCATTACACCATGCTGGTGTGCGCGATCACCGTCCTCGGTGTTCTGTTCATCGTGACGCATCCGAAGCAGGCTGCGGCAGAAAGCACGCCGGGACACTTTGCCGAACAAACACAAATCAATGAACTGGTCAGCATCGCGATTCCACCCTACAAGTGGTAATGCAGCTGAGCAGCTGCAGAAATTAAAAATCGGATGTGCAGTGATGCACATCCGATTTTAATTGTTCGTCTGATTCTGGGTCGCCACATTCAAAATCAATGCGGCAAGCCAATGCAGAAATTACTGCAAACGTATTTCGCCATCAAAGTCGACCTTCAGCTTAAGTCCGGCAACTTCCAGTGTGACCTTGGCAGGGAATGATTCAGTGCCGCTGATACGGCCTTCGGCGATTGCAGCTGTCACCGCCTTTTCAATTTCATGCTGCGAACTGACACCCACCATCTTCAAAAACTTGCGCATGCTGAGGTTGAAATTTTCTTCGTCCATGTCGAACTCCTGTCTTGTGGTGAGGGAAATAATATCGGCAGCGTCGCTGCAGTCCAAGCCTTAGTCTACCCCTTCCTGTGCCGGTCCTGGCCTTAAACCGGCCATTGCTCCAGGCGATAGGCAGAATCCCAGAACATCCATTCCAGCTTCGCCGCATGCGTATAGGCAATATGCATATCGCGACGCGTCTCTTCGCTGGCCACGGATGCCACGCGGTCGACGGTAGCGACCACACCACGCACTGCGGTATGGAATTCTTCACCGGCGTAGGTGGCTATCCATGAATCATAAGGATTGTTTTTCGCGGCACGGCCTATGATGTCGCGGCCGATTTCAGCATAGATCCAGAAGCAGGGCAGCAAACCGGCCAGCGCGACCGGGTAGGATGCGCCCCAGGAATTTGCCAGCAGGAAGTTGCTGTAGTGATGGGTGGTCGGTGACAAGGGCGTGGAAGAGAAAGTCTCCGGGCTGACGCCGAACTGTTCCATGAAATCCTTGTGCAGGCTGCGTTCAACCACCACGGCACCATGTGCGGCATTGGCGAACTGCACGACTTCGTCGGCGTTGTCCGCTTTGGCCGCAGCGACAGCCAGTGCGCGACCAAAAGCGACCAGGTAGTGCGCGTCCTGGATCATGTAATGACGGAAGCGTTCCTTGCTCAGGGTGCCGTCAGCAAGCTCCTGGTTGAATGGCATGGTGCGGATTGTTTCAAACAAGGCCGCATTCTTTTTCCAGATTTCAGCAGTAAAAGACATGGTCTTCCTTCAATAAGACATGGCCCGCCATGTAGATGCGCGGGCGGTGGTTCAAGAATATTGGAGTGGGCTGTAGACGTGATCGAAGAAATCACGTTCCAGTTTGACGGCGCGGCCAAACATATCGGCGCTGCGCGCCTGTCCTTCTGCATCCAGAGCGGCACCGGTACGGTCCAGCTCGGAACGCAACCAGCCGATGAAATCAGCGAAGGCCGGATTGTTATGCAGCGTAATCCACTCGGCGTGGATGAAGCGCGGCGGCAATTGTGCATCCGGACGATCCGCCCAGCTCAGGTACAGCCATTCAGCGACCGTCAGTACCGACAGGCACAGCGGATAGCTCTGGCTTTGCGCGGCTTCCGTCATCAAATCCTGGAAGGCTTTGGTTTGTGGCGTCAGCTGCGGTGCATTGCGATGCTTGGCAGGCAGGCCGAGTTCATCGAAGGCGCGCAGGAAGTAAGTGTTTTCATCGCTGGTAATCATCGCGGTAAAGCGCGCCAGACGCACCCGCGATTCAAAACGATCGGCACTCGCGATCGCTGCACCGAGCAGGGCGACGAAGCGGTCAATGAATTGATAGTCCTGTACCAGGTAATGTTGCAGTACATCGGTGGCGACGCTGCCGGCAAACAATTCATCGATGAAGCGATGATTGATCGCCGCGTCCCAGTTTTCCTGGTTTTGTTCGCGCAACCATTCGGTAAAAGTAGTGGCGGGATTTTTTCTGGAATTGAAAGCTGTGTCTGTCATGGGAAAATAAATGATTAATCTAAAGCTTGTTGCATACGGTCTTGCCCGCATACATAAATTGGTGACGGCTGTTACAGCGGAGGATACTTCTTTGCATTCAGTACCAGCTTGTCCTGGATCGCAGCGTTCAGGTCTACCTTCAACACCGATGCCAGTCGTATCAGGTACAAGGCCACATCCGCCAGCTCCTGCCGTACATGTTCAGCGGTTTCCGGGGCCTGCGCGACCTGCCACGATTCCTCTTCGCTGCGCCACTGGAATATCTCTACCAGCTCACCCACTTCACCGGTGAGGGCCATTGCCAGGTTCTTGGGTGAATGATGCTGGTGCCAGTTGCGTGCATCGGCAAATTCTTCCAGCACCTGTTCCAGCGCCTTGGTATCGATCAGGGTTTGCTTCATGATTGTGCAGCTCGAAGGAGAACAATACGCAATGATAGCCTAATGGCGGCCGGCGACCGTGATCGCCGCCGTGCCGACCCACTTCAAGCTTCATCTGCGTACGTGCTTCACATCAATCAGCGCAAAGCTTGGCATTGCGACATGCAGGTGGTACGTGGATTCCACAATTTACCATTTTCTTAACAACTCTTATATTCACACCAGAGGCTTCAGTGGCGTATGCATGGTTTCGTCGTGAGAGTACACGCGTCAAACGCGGGTGTTAACGTGCGTTTGCAAATACATCGAATCGTCAAGATTCATCAATCCAGAAGGAAGAGCAATGAGTAAAGCATTATTCGCAGCATTTGCATTGGCAATGTTATTGGCTGGTTGTGGCGCAGAGAGCCACACACCTGCAGCAGCACCGGCAGCTCCAGCTGCAGAAACCAGCGCAGACGCAGCAGCGCCACTGAGCCCTGAAGAAGCCGAGAAAGAAAAAATCCGCAAGCAAAACGCTGCTGCTGAAGCTGCATTGTCGGGCCACTGATCCGAGTCGGTTCCGCCAAATAAAGAACCGTCGCATGCGACGGTTTTTTTATGCGTGCTGCAAACTACGCAGCATGATCAGCGGATGATGAGGATGGTATCCACATCGACCTCAGGACTCTGCAGGAAATCCTTCTCTACTTCGCCCCTGATTTCCACTTTGGTTTTTGCATCTATCTGTTGACCGGCAAAACGTTTTGCATCGATATCCACCCGGATTTCGCCGGTACCGTCAGAGAACATATATTTCTCATTCCCGACCTGCCTGACCAGGAAGCCTCTGAGCATCACCGGCTGGTCATCGACCGGATTCTTCAGGATATCGGCCACCGAGTTCGCCGTTGCCTGTGCAGAGGGGCCGGTATATTGGGCCTGGGCCGCACCGGGCGCATACATAAGAATGGCAGTTGCGCTGATAAGCAAGGCTGCACTTTTACTTTTGATAGTCATCCAGAGTCTCCTTTTTATAAGAGTGGCTCTTGATTGTAGTGCGCCTGACGGTATTCGGCCAGCCGCCGTATTTTGGTGTGCATTACTTTGCCGCGCAGCTTGGGTACAATATCTCCTCAAGGCGAAACAAAAAGTCGTCCGCGACTACTGCTTTGAAAAAGTGAATTTAACCGACCATGTGTGGAAAGTGAAAATGAATCTAGCAGAGATAGTCAGTCAGTTTGAATCAGGTGTAGCAGGTACCGATGCGTATGTTGAATTGCGCACACAAGTCCTGCCATTAACAGAGCAGGACCCGGCGAACGCCGCTGCATATTTCCTGATTGCGAACTTCGCCCGCTCTTACGTCATGCTGTACGAAGAAGAAGCCGTCACAGTCGATATCGCACGCAAAGCAAAAAGCGCCATGCTCGATTATCTGCAGCGTATAGTTGCCGTGCAGAACGCTGATGCAGAAGCGCGCCTCGCAGCGATCAACGCAATTGCCGTTGATTACCTGCGCAGCGAAAAAATCTTTTAATAGAATTATCTAAGCGCTATCTAAGCGAGCCGGAAAGTCGTCGCGCATTCATGCGTCGGGACTTTTCGCGCTTGTCTGTTTGTGTTGCAAAGCCGAGCCAAGTCCGGGCAGGGACGAGCAAAAGCCATGTGCGGATAAAACGCGTGCTGAGGGAAGTCTTTTGGATTTGAAGCAGATGCTATCGGAGCCGATAACAGGGGAACCAGCAAGAAAACAGTGGGGTGGCTGATGGGGCTCGAACCCACGACAACAGGAATCACAATCCTGGACTCTACCAACTGAGCTACAGCCACCACTGAGTTACAACTATCTGCCTTGCAATGTTCTGCAGGACAGCTGCGCATTATACAAAATTCATACGCAGCTGGCAAATCAATTCAAGAAATGACGCGAAATTTCCTTAAGCCGCTGTTTTGGCAGGCATTTCGGTCACGCTCGGATGCTGGTTCAGCAGCTTGGCGAAGGCCGCCACCAGGGCGCTGCGGCTGCCGGTGGTGAAGGCTTGCAGCGAGCCGGCCGTGGTTTCAAAGCGCTGCAGGCCGCGCTGTTGCAACAGGCGCTCCAACTGGCGCGACACCGCTTCGCCGGTATCGATAATGGTCACCGGTACCGCGCTTTCGCGCTGGGCAATCACTTCTATTGCCGGCTGTACAAAAGGGTAGTGGGTGCAGCCCAGTGCCAGGGTGTCGGCGCCGCCGCGCAAGAGCGGCGTCACATAACGTTCCAGCATGGCGATGGTTTCTACCGAATCCAGCTCGCCTTTTTCGATTTGCTCGACCAGGCCGACACAGGCTTGCGTCAGGAAAGTGATGCCGGTGCTGGTGCTGATCTGGTCGCGCAAAGCGATGAAGCGGCTGCTCGCCAGTGTGCTGGCAGTCGCCAAGACACCGGCTTTGCCGCTTTTGCTGAAGACCGCGGCCGGTTTCAAGCCGGGCTCGACGCCGACGATGATCAGTTGCGGATAATGCTGGCGCAAGGCTTCGATGGCCGCCGCGGTTGCGGTATTGCAGGCGACAACGATGGCCTTGATGTTCTTGGTCGAGAGGAAGGCGGCGATGTCCAGCGTGCGTTCTATGATGGCGGCGTCCGACTTGCCGCCATACGGTGCATGGCCGGAATCGGCGAAGCATAGCAAATGCTCGGAGGGCAGGCGCGCCTGGATATGGCGCAACACCGACAAGGCACCGACGCCCGAATCGAAAATTCCTATCGGCGCGTCGGCTGCAACTGGATCAGGATAAGCGGAAAAACTCACAGTAAGTATCTGGCTTCTTATAAAAGGATGTGCCGGCTCAGACCGCAGAAACGGGAATGTTGTTCAGGCGGATCTTTTCAATCTTTTCTTTCCATTCCTTCGGGCCGGTCGTATGCACCGAGGTGCCGGTGGAGTCTACCGCGACTGTTACCGGCATGTCTTGCACATCGAATTCATAAATCGCTTCCATGCCCAGGTCTTCGAAGCCCAGCACCTTGGCGTTCTTGATCGCTTTCGATACCAGGTAAGCGGCGCCGCCGACGGCCATCAGGTAAGCCGATTTGTGCTTCTTGATTGCTTCAATCGCGGTCGGGCCACGTTCAGCCTTACCAACCATCGAAATCAGGCCGGTTTGCGCCAGCATCATTTCAGTGAACTTATCCATGCGCGTCGCAGTGGTCGGGCCGGCCGGGCCCACCACTTCATCGCGTACCGGATCAACCGGGCCGACGTAATAAATAATGCGATTGGTGAAATCGACCGGCAGTTTTTCGCCTTTCGCCAGCATGTCCTGGATGCGCTTGTGCGCGGCATCACGACCGGTCAGCATCTTGCCGTTCAGCAGCAGGGTCTGGCCCGGCTTCCACGACGCGACTTCTTCCTTGGTCAATGTATTCAGGTCCACGCGTTTGGATTGCTCGGTATCCGGCATCCAGTTCACTTTAGGCCAGTCGGACAGTGCAGGCGGATCCAGGTAAACCGGACCGGAACCGTCGAGGACAAAATGCGCATGGCGGGTTGCCGCGCAGTTCGGGATCATCGCCACCGGTTTGGATGCCGCATGCGTCGGATGCATCATGATCTTCACGTCGAGCACGGTGGTCAGGCCACCCAGGCCTTGCGCGCCTATGCCGAGCGAATTGATCTTGTCGCACAACTCGATACGCAATTCTTCCGTCTTGTTTTGCGGGCCGCGTTTTTTCAGTTCATACATGTCGATGTCTTCCATCAACACCTGTTTCGCCATCAGCATCGCGCGTTCCGCGGTACCGCCTATGCCTATGCCCAGCATACCCGGCGGACACCAGCCGGCACCCATCAGCGGCACGGTTTGCATGACCCAGTCGACCAGCGAGTCGGAAGGATTCAGCATGACGAATTTGGTTTTGTTTTCCGAGCCGCCGCCTTTGGCTGCAACCTGGACATCAACGGTATTGCCCGGCACCAATTCCACGTGTACCACTGCAGGCGTGTTGTCCTTGGTGTTCTTGCGCTCGAAATGCGGATCGGCAACGATGGACGCACGCAAGGTATTGTCCGGATGGTTGTACGCCTGGCGCACGCCTTCATTGACGGCATCCGTCACCGAGCCGGAGAAACCTTCAAAACGCACGCCCATGCCGACCTTTAGGAACACGTTCACGATGCCGGTATCCTGGCACAGCGGGCGTTTGCCTTCGGCGCACATGCGCGAATTGGTCAGGATTTGTGCAATCGCATCTTTCGCGGCCGGGCTTTGTTCGGCTTCATACGCACGGGCCAAATGCTGGATGTAATCCTGCGGATGGTAGTAGCTGATGTACTGCAAGGCGGCTGCTACGGATTCGATTAAATCGTCTTGTTTAATGATGGTCATGGCAGTATCGGCTAGAAAGTGATGACGGGTTAATGGGATTCGCTGATGGCAGCGGTTTGGGCCATGATGCGATCACTATAGGCGATTGCCATGGCGGACAACAGGAACACGATATGGATGCCGGTTTGCGCCAGCAGGGTCTTGGTATCGTAAGCGGAAGCGTTGATAAATGTCTTGAGCAGGTGGATCGACGAAATACCGATGATCGCGGTTGCCAGTTTTACCTTCAATACCGAAGCGTTTACATGTGACAACCATTCCGGCTGGTCCGGATGGCTTTCCAGGTTCATCCGCGACACAAAGGTTTCGTAGCCGCCGATGATCACCATGATCAGCAGGTTGGAAATCATGACGACGTCGATCAGGCCCAATACCACCAGCATGATAGTCGTTTCATTCAGTTTGCTCGGTTTGACCGCGCCCGGGATCGCCACGGCGTCCAGGATATGTTGCAGGGAATCAGGATTGCCGAGCACGGCGCCGATCAAATCCGATAATTCAACCCAGAAATGAAAAACGTAGACGCATTGCGCCAAAATCAGACCCAGATACAATGGTAACTGTAGCCAGCGCGTCATGAAAATAAAGCGGGCCAGCGGCGGTATAGGCTGTTTTGTTGACAATTCGTTAGTAGATACGGGTGGTTTCATGGGGTGCGCTGGGTTAAGCAGGGATAAAACGGAAGACTGCATTTTACACGCGGGAACCGTTTTTCTGTGCTGCATAGGTCGCCGATTTCAGCTTGTCGGAGCCAAACCACGGGCGCGGAATCGTGTAAGGCTTCAGTAAGTGTAAAAGCATATTGTGAGTAACAAATAAAATCCATATTGGAGGGGACAATGTCCAGCATCGAGAGCTTCAAACAAGAGGAGCGGGTATTCAATCCGCCTGCAGATTTCGTAAACAATGCCGCCATCAGCGGCATGGATGCGTATAACGCTCTATGTACTGAAGCCGCGGAAGACTACGAGGGATTCTGGGCGCGCCTGGCGCAACAGAACGTCTTGTGGAGCAAACCGTTCACCAAACGACTCGACGAGTCGAATGCCCCTTTCTATAAATGGTTCGAAGACGGTGAACTGAACGTCTCCTACAACTGCCTCGATCGCCACCTCACCAATGGCAATGCCGACAAGGTCGCGCTGATTTTTGAGTCCGACGACGGCAAGGTGACACGTGTCACCTATAAAGAACTCTACGAACGCGTCTGCAAATTCGCCAACGGCCTGAAGGAGCTGGGCATACAAAAGGGCGATCGCGTCATTATCTATATGCCGATGTCGATCGAAGGCGTAGCCGCGATGCAAGCCTGCGCGCGTATCGGTGCCACCCATTCCGTCGTATTCGGCGGCTTCTCGGCCAAATCGCTGCAGGAACGCATCATTGATGCCGGCGCGGTCGCGGTACTGACATCGGATTACCAGGTACGCGGCGGTAAAAACCTGCCACTTAAATCCATCGTCGATGAAGCGCTCGCGCTCGGCGGTTGCGACACCATCCGCAATGTCGTGGTCTACAAACGCACCGGCGGAGACATGAATTTTGTCGCCGGTCGCGACATCTGGCTGCACGACCTGGTCGACAAACAAAAAGCGGAATGCGAACCGGTTCCTGTCGGTGCCGAGCATCCATTATTCATCCTTTACACTTCCGGCTCGACCGGCAAGCCGAAAGGCGTCCAGCACTCATCCGGCGGCTACCTGCTGTGGGCGATGTTGACGATGAAGTGGAGCTTCGACATCAAGCCAAACGATGTCTACTGGTGTACCGCCGACATCGGCTGGATCACCGGCCACACCTATGTGACCTACGGTCCGCTGGCTTGCGGCGCGACGCAAATCGTATTCGAAGGCGTACCGATGTTCCCGAATGCCGGCCGCTTCTGGGACATGGTGCAAAAGCACAAGGTCACCATCTTCTACACGGCGCCGACCGCAATCCGTTCACTGATCAAGGCGGCGGATGCAGATCCGGCAGTACATCCAAGTAAATACGATCTGTCGAGTTTGCGTTTGCTCGGTTCGGTAGGCGAGCCTATCAATCCGGAAGCATGGATGTGGTACTACAAAAACATCGGTGGCGAGCGCTGCCCGATTGCGGATACCTTCTGGCAGACAGAAACCGGCGGCCACGTCATCTCGCCGATGCCGGGCGCGACACCTATGGTGCCGGGTTCCTGCACCTTGCCACTGCCTGGCATCGCGGCAGCGGTGGTCGACGAAGTCGGCCACGACCTGGCGAACGGCAAAGGCGGCCTGCTGGTCATCAAGCGCCCATGGCCATCGATGATCCGCAACATCTGGAACGATCCTGAGCGCTTCCAGAAAAGCTACTTCCCGCCAGAGCTGGGCGGCACCATCTACCTCGCCGGCGACGGTGCGATCCGCAATGAAGAAACCGGTTACTTCACGATCACCGGCCGTATCGATGACGTGCTGAACATCTCCGGTCACCGCATGGGCACGATGGAAATCGAATCGGCGCTGGTTGCCAATCCTATCGTGGCTGAAGCGGCAGTGGTCGGCAAACCGGATGAAACCACCGGCGAATCGATATGCGCGTTCGTGGTCCTGAAGCGCAGCCGCCCGACCGGCGACGAAGCGAAGCAGATTGCGAAGGAATTGCGTGACTGGGTCGCGAAAGAAATCGGTCCTATCGCCAAGCCGAAGGAAATCCGTTTTGGTGACAACCTGCCAAAAACCCGCTCCGGCAAAATCATGCGTCGTCTCTTGCGCGTATTGGCGAAAGATGAAGTCATCACGCAGGACATTTCCACTTTGGAAAACCCGGCCATCCTGGAGCAACTGAAGCAGGCACAGTAAAAACAGTAGTCAAAACGATTACCGGTAGTGCTCAAAAAAGCCGTCGCGGCGACCAGCTGCGGCGGTTTTTTTATTGGGGGAAGGGCGCTAAAGCAGGAAAACGGGCATTTTCCAGGAAAATTTTGCTATAATCAGCGGCTTCGCTAAAAAGCAGTCCAGTGAAGACCAGATTCAGGAGAGATGGATGAGTGGTTTAAGTCGCACGCCTGGAAAGCGTGTGTAGGTTCATAGCCTACCGGGGGTTCGAATCCCCCTCTCTCCGCCAAAATATAAAAGCCCGCGCAAGCGGGCTTTTTTGTTTTGGCGCAGAGAAGTAAGCCGCCTGCGCGGCTTACGCGGGGGATTCGAAGGGGTGCGCTTGCAAGCGCAACCGCGGCCTGCAACATGTAGGCGAATCCCCCTCTTAGTCAGAAGGTAGCGATTAGTACTTTGATGCTAAAGACTTATACGTTTTTTTGTTGATGGCGTGGCATGGCCTGAAAAAATGGCGCCCTTCCTAGGGAGATACTGATGAATGACAGTATTAATGCCAACATTTCTTGAAAGCCGCGTGGCATAAGAGGTGTTGGCGCTTTGAATTCCGCTGTTCTCTGTTAAAACAAAAAAGATCCCTGTAATTCATTGAGTTACAGGGATTTTTTCTAATATCTTGTAGTGAGATTTGAAAGAATCCTGACCACTTAGTCCTTGTGGATTGCAAGACGTCGCTTACCACTGAACCATCGGATAATTGGTACGGTCTCTTTTTTAACTGTGCTAGACTCGCCCCTCCTCCGGGGAGGGGCACTTGCTTGGTTCGCTGGGTAGTTAGTGGGTTGGGGCTTAGTAGGTTGTTAGCGCACATGGTCAAGCACGCTGTTTAACGTAGAGAGAAAATGAAACCAATACTCGAAGTTTTAAACCCCGGATGGGTGGGAAGTATCCTCGGCATAGTCGGCATTTTGATAGGTGTTTGCCTTTACTTCGTAGGCAGGAAAGTGGCAAAGCCTCGCGTCGACATTCAAACAACTATGTTGGTGGGATCAGACGCATCACTTTTGCCTGATGAGGTAGGTATTACATATCAAGGTAAAAGCGTTCCTAGGCTATCGAGATCAATTATCCGATTTTGGAATTCTGGGAGTGATGTTCTCGACGGAAGTGCAATAGCAGCAGCAGATCCAATCAGAATAGTGATTCCAAACGGGACAGCATTTCTTTCGGTTCGTCTTTCGAAAGTTTTAAGATTGTCGAATCAGATAGCTCTCTCCGTGGAAAAGAGTGTGATCGTAATTACTTTTGATTATTTGAATCCCAATGACGGGTTCATAGTTGAGACATTACATACATCAGAAAATGCCCCGTTATGCGTCGGGGAGCTAAAGGGTTTTAAATCAGGTGTTTTCAAAACAGGAAATGTTTTAAAGCATAGAAAGTATCCACTGTTCAAAGAGGCACTTAAAAGAAGTGCCAAAGTAATCCCTATCATAACCATGGGGCTTGGACTAGTTGCGGTGATTATAGCCACGCTTTCATATTTCGATTTGGTACCATTTTTAAAAATACTTCTTGAAAGTCCTCGCGATCCTGTGAGACTGTCAGGTGAAAGTGGCAATGCAGCTTTATTTTTTATTGGAGGCCTTTATTTAGTACTTGGTTATCTGGGCCACATAACAGCTCGCACTCGTTATCCGAAGGAGCTTGCTGATTTTGAATCAGATAAATCAATTCTATAGAATGACTGCACTAAGCCCGCACACGCGGGCTTTTTTGTTTTAGTGCAGGGGAGTAAGCCGCTTGCGTGGCCTGCGGAACGTAGGCGAATTTCCTTCTTCCTGCCAGTGTTACAAGGCCTCCCTTGTGGACGCTTTTTCATTTGTGCTGTAGAACGGTTTCGTACTATTCATATAGGTACAGCTGTGTAAGTGGTTGGTTAAAATTAACTTAAGGGATGGTATGTTACCTCGATCAAGTTCTCTATTTCATTTTACAAAGAGTTTGGACATACTCCAAGCGATCCTAAAAGATGGATTTTGGCCTAGGTATTGTTTAGAGGATATCCAGTGGCAAGGGCATGTGGAGAACGAATTCGTCAGTTTTCCAATGGTGTGTTTCTGTGACATTCCCATAGGCCGAATCTCTGAGCATGTTAATTTTTATGGGTCATTTGGTATTGGCTTAACGAAGGAGTGGGGAGCAAAAAACAATCTAAATCCAATAATGTATTTCGCCGGAAACAATCCTGTTCACGGCGCTCTGCAGGCGATTACCGGAATTGTTACCAAGCTGCCTGATAAGGCGGAGCATAAAGCTGGATTGAAAAATATTCGGTATATCTTAGGTCATACGAAACCAACGTCTGGACGTATGATTTTGTCAGGGGAGCCAGTAAGGAAAGATTTTTATCAGGAGTCAGAGTGGCGCTTTGTTCCTCAGCACACCGATATTTCGGACTACCTATCATTGGAGCAGTTTCAGAAGAGCGATTATCTAAACGAGTGTAATAAAAAGACTTCTGAATTATGTCGATTGAAATTTCTTCCTACCGACGTTAAGTATATTTTTGTGCCATCCGATGCAGATATTCCAGCCATCATGAATTTTCTTCAATCGGAACTAGATCACTACCCTAACGCAGATTTGAAGGTGCTTATGGCCCGAGTAACATCTCTTGAAAGTATGTCAGTCGATCTATGAAAGGGTAGATAGAAAATATCGTCACTCAGTGTTGGTTTGTTCGCATAGTCGATTCCCTCTAATTTAGTCGATCCATCTTCCATTGTCTGGCGAAGAATATGACTCGGATATCTGCTCTTCGTCCGTTTGCTGGAATTGTTCGTGGCGGTCATCAGTATTGCCGACGTGCCCATCTGCCTACAGAAGCGCAAGACCAGAAAAGTGGCGAAAAGCAGTAGATGGCATTAAAAGTACCCGGTGGGCTTAACCTGTCAGCTCGTGTTAATCACAAGCAATCTTGCTTGCAGGTCTATTCCCACAAGCACTAAGCCGTTTGTCTGATTTATGGTTTTGCTCCGGCACCGTAAGATCAAGCCACAACCATTCAAAAGGAGATCGCCATGATGACGCAAATCCATGCAGTGCAGCAACGCAACGAAGAATTGAGAAAACGTGCAGAGCGCGACACCATCGTGCATGAGACTGTGCCGGGCGAAGATAAGATTTTGACGGAAGAAGAAAAACGCTTAGCGAAAGAAAAACTCGCTAAAAGCACGACGGATGAAGATACGAATTAAGACGTCAAGAATACAGATCTTGATCTGAAGAGAAACCGCATCACCTGAAAAGGGATGCGGTTTTTTTGTGCCATCACTATCCTGCCGCTAGCTGCATTGCTCATGCGCAAGGAATATCTCGGCATAGCCGATGCACGGCACTATCGCTGTGCAGGCAAAAGCAGTGATGCGCGCTGCACTCATTTATTCACCACCCAAATAGCATTCTGATCCAAGTGTGCGTAGCCGGGATCACTGATAATCCTCCGCATATGATGATTCTGCGAAGGTATTCCATGTACCTAATGTCTATCGGCGTCGGCGTGCTGGTTGGGGTGATTTACGGTTTGCTGCATGTGCGCTCCCCCGCGCCACCGGCGATTGCTTTACTGGGCTTGCTTGGGATGCTGATCGGCGAGCAATTGGTGCCTATCGCCACCCGCATCATTCAGCGTGAACCGATCACGATGTCGTGGTTTTGTGAGAACTGCACTTCCAAAATTACAGGTGTCGATCATGCCGTGCAAAGCAAGAAGCCCGAGTAAGTCGCAAGTAGTTACTGTGCTGCATTAATCGTCGTGTGTTTAGTAATCACCATGTAAGCCAGCCTCCGTAAGCTAGCCAGCAGCTTGATCAAGCTCTCCCTATTTACTGTTCCCACCTACCTGACGGGTTCCTCTCATGAATAATAATCGTAGAAGTATATTGAAGTCCGTTGCTTCCGGCGCAGCGCTGGCAACCCTTGGTGCAATCGGTGCGCGGCCGGATCCGGCCGCAGCGGCATCCGCCAGTGCGGCCAATCCCAGCCTGCCAGCGACCCCGCGCGGTGCTGCTACGAAAGTGGCGGCGACCGGTGGCGCCGCGTCTACGCTGATACTGATTAACGGCCGTTTCCATACCGTGGATAAGAGCCGCCCGACTGCAACCGCGGTCGCGATCAAGGATGGCAAGTTTCTGGCCGTCGGCGATGTGGAAGAGGTGATGCGCCATCGCACTGCAGATAGTCAGGTGATCGATCTGAATGGTCGCACTGTGATCCCGGGTTTGAATGACTCGCACATCCATTTGATCCGCGGCGGTTTGAATTACAACCTGGAGTTACGTTGGGAAGGCGTGCCATCGCTGGCAGATGCCTTGCGCATGCTGAAGGAACAAGCTTTGCGTACACCGAACCCGCAATGGGTACGGGTGGTGGGCGGCTGGACCGAGTTCCAGTTTGCCGAGAAACGCATGCCGACGCTGGAAGAGATCAATGCCGCGGCACCGGATACCCCGGTCTTCCTGCTGCACTTGTATGACCGTGCTTTGCTGAATCGCGCTGCCTTGCGCGCGGTCGGCTATACCAAGGACACACCGAATCCACCGGGTGGCGAGATCCAGCGTGACGCCAACGGTAATCCGACCGGCATGCTGATCGCCAAACCGAATGCGCTGATTCTGTACGCCACGCTGGCCAAAGGCCCGTCGCTGCCGCGTGAGTTGCAAGTGAATTCAACGCGTCAGTTCATGCGTGAATTGAATCGCCTCGGTATTACCAGCACCATCGATGCCGGTGGTGGTTTCCAGAACTACCCGGAAGACTACGAGATCATCGACCAGCTGGCACGTGAGCAACAGTTGACGGTGCGCATTGCCTATAACCTGTTCACGCAGAACAAGGGCAAGGAACTGGAAGACTTCCAGAAGTGGACCGATATGATCAAGCCGGGTCAGGGCGATGATTTCTATCGTCACAACGGCGCTGGCGAAATGCTGGTGTTTTCAGCGGCTGACTTTGAAGACTTCCTGGAGCCGCGCCCTGAGCTGGCCGCCGGTATGGAAGACGAGCTGGAAAAGGTCGTGCGCCATCTGGTGTCGCAACGCTGGCCGTTCCGTCTGCATGCTACTTACGATGAATCGATAGGCCGCATGCTGGATGTGTTTGAAAAAGTGAACCGCGATACGCCATTCAATGGCTTGCGCTGGATGTTTGATCATGCAGAGACGATTACACCGCGCAATATCGACCGCGTACACGCGCTCGGTGGCGGGATTGCGATTCAGCACCGGATGGCCTTCCAGGGTGAGTACTTCGTTGAGCGTTACGGCGCCGAAGCGGCTGCGCACACCCCACCTATCAAACGCATGCTGGAGTCGGGCGTGCCGGTCGGTGGTGGTACGGATGCGACCCGCGTTGCCAGCTATAACCCATGGACTGCCTTGTACTGGCTGGTGTCCGGCCGCACAGTCGGCGGCATGAAGTTGTGTCAGGCGGGTGCCCAGTTGTCGCGTGATACCGCTCTGGAACTGTGGACCAATGGCAGCGCCTGGTTCTCCAGCGATCAGGGCAAGAAGGGACGCATACAGGAAGGCCAGCTGGCCGATCTGGCCGTGCTCTCGGCAGATTTCTTCACTATTCAGGAAGACGCTATCAAGTCGCTGGAATCAGTCATGACGGTGGTCGGCGGCAAGATCGTGTTCGGTGCCAATGAATTCACCGAACTCGCACCACCACCAATACCGGTCTTGCCAGACTGGTCGCCGGTTAAAACGGTGCCGGGCCATTACCGTCAGGTGAACGCTCGTCAGCAAGTCGCTGCATTGCCACATCAATGCGCCGGTGCCTGCGGTGTGCATATGCATGCGCACGACGTGGCGCGGAAGTCTTCCGTGCCGATTTCTAATTACTCCGGTTTCTGGGGTGCACTGGGTTGCAGCTGCTTTGCGTTCTGACGATATGACTAAAAATTCTTCCGGCTTGCGGGCACCGCAAATTGATCTGGGCTTGCTGTTCCTGCGCGTCAGCGGTGCTTTTATGCTGTTCCATGTACATGGCTGGCCGAAGATCGTGCATTACAGCGAAGAGCTGGTGAAGATCGAAGATCCTTTCGGCTTCGGTACCACTTTCTCTTTGCTGGCAGCGATTTTTGCGGAAGTGGTATGCGCGCTGCTGATCGCCACCGGCTTGCTGACGCGGCTGGCGAGTTTGCCAGTGATCGGCGTCTTGCTGGTGTCGATGTTGTTCGTGCATCCGCAATGGTCTATCGCAGAGGGGCAGTTCGGCTGGTTGTTGCTGATTATTTTTGTTGCGATTGCGCTGTGTGGTCCGGGTCGTTATTCGGCTGATGCACTCTTGTTCCGCAAGCGGGTGAACTGATGGCGAATTCTTCTTTCAGTCCGCTCAGCAATAAGCTGTTCCGTGCCTTGTGGCTGGCAACAGTCGCATCGAATATCGGTACCTGGATGCATGACGTGGGCGCGGGCTGGATGATGACCTCACTCAGCTCTGATCCCTTCATGGTGGCGCTGGTGCAGGCTGCGACCAGTTTGCCTATGTTTTTGTTTGCCTTGCCGTCGGGTGTGCTGGCCGACATTATCGACCGTCGCAAGTATTTGTTATTTGCGCAGTTCTGGATGTTGATCACTGCGGCAATCTTGAGCGCACTGGCCTTCGTCGGCATGGTGACGCCTGAAATTCTGTTGGCAGCGACCTTCTTCCTCGGCGTGGGCGCGGCGATGGCAGCGCCGCCGTTCCAGGCGATCGTGCCTGATCTGGTAGCGAAGGAAGATCTGGCGGCAGCGGTGGCGCTGAACTCACTGGGTATCAATATCAGTCGCGCCATCGGACCGGCGTTGGCAGGTGTGATTCTGTCTTTCGCCGGACCGGCGGTGGTGTTCACGCTGAATGCCTTGTCGGTGCTAGGCGTGGTCGCGGTGCTGTATTTCTGGAAGTCGACTCCCAAAGTACAGCGTTTGCCGGCTGAGCATTTCTTGCCAGCGGTACGGGCTGGTTTGCGCTATGTGCATGCAGCACCTGTGCTGCGCGTGGTCCTGATCCGCGCGGTTGCCTTCTTTGTGTTCGGTAGTGCGGCCTGGGCTTTGCTGCCTTTGGTGGCACGTAATGGCCTCGGTCTGGGTGCGGGCGGTTACGGCATCTTGCTGGCGTGCATAGGCATCGGTGCGGTAGTGGGTGCGCTGGTATTGCCGGGTTTGCGCAAGCGCTATGCGACCGATGTGCTAGCACTCGGTGCCACGCTGATATTTGCCGCGTCGATGCTGGCGCTGGCGATGATGAAGAACGCCGTGTTGCTGGGTGTGGTCTTGCTGTTCTCCGGTTTTGCGTGGATCGCGATGCTCTCCATTCTGAACGTGGGTGCGCAGCGCAGTTCCGCAGGTTGGGTCAAGGCGCGTGCACTGGCGGTGTATCTGGTGGTGTTCTTTGGCTCGATGGCAGCAGGTAGCGCGATCTGGGGACAAACCGCCGGCAAGCTTGGTACATCGAATGCGCTGATCATCGCGGCCGTCGGCATGATTTTGGCCTGTGCCACTGCACTGCGCTGGCGTCTTGATTTGTCGCCGGATTTGAATCTGGCGCCTTCCAAGCACTTGAGCCAACACGCCACGACTGATGGCGCAGATGGTCCAGCGCATGATTCCGGCCCGGTCATGATCACGGTCGAGTATCTGGTTGCCCCTGAAAACGAAGCGCAGTTCAAGCTTGCGATCCGTGAAATGCGACGGGTACGTCGACGCGGCGGCGCGCTGACCTGGGGCATTTTTGCAGACACCGCGCAGCCGGGACGCTACATCGAAACCTTTGTCGTTGAATCGTGGCTCGAGCATTTGCGCCAGGAAGATCGCTTCACCGAAAACGATAAAGCGATCACGCTGCATGCGCATAGCTTCCACCTTGGGCCGGGTGCGCCGCGTACTGAACACTTAATTGCCGCTGTCTAGGACAAACGTCTGGCATGTTTTGCAGACGGTATTTTTTGACGGCTGTGCTGAGCCGCTGCTAATTTTTACAGTGACTTTTTACAGCCACTTTTAACTGAATGGAGTAAATGATGAGCAATCCAAAACTGGAAGTATTGACCCCGACCAATTCGCAGCTGATCTTCATCGATCACCAGCCACAAATGGCATTCGGCGTGCAATCGATCGATCGTCAGACACTGAAAAACAATACCGTGGCACTGGCCAAGGCCGGTAAGGTATTCAATATTCCTACCATCATCACGACCGTAGAAACAGAAAGCTTCTCCGGCCACACCTATCCGGAATTGCTCGATGTATTCCCAGGCAAAGAAATCCTGGAACGTACTTCGATGAATTCATGGGATGACCAAAAAGTGCGCGATGCATTGAAAGCGAATGGTCGCAAGAAAGTGGTGGTCGCAGGTTTGTGGACCGAAGTATGTAACAACAGCTTCTCTCTGTGCGCGATGGCAGAAGGCGACTACGAAATTTACATGGTGGCCGATGCTTCCGGTGGTACTTCGCTGATGGCACATGATCTGGCGATGCAACGCATGATTCAGGCTGGCGTGGTGCCTGTCACCTGGCAACAAGTGATGCTGGAATGGCAGCGTGACTGGGCGCATAAAGAAACCTATGACGCAGTTACCTCTATCGTAAAAGAGCATTCCGGTGCTTACGGCATGGGTATCGATTACGCTTACACCATGGTGCACAAAGCAGCCGCACGTTCGGTCGGTACGCACGAAACACTGGCGCCGGTACCTGCACCAGTACGCTAATCACAAGGGTTTGCTGTGCACGCGCGCAGCAAACGCCTGCAAACTCAGTAAGGCCATCCTGCGCACTTCAGCGGGATGGCCTTTTCTTGTATGCGAGCCTGGTATTTCTTATCGTTGCGACTATCAAGTAGACTGCTGGCACGCGTGATGCCGACGCTGATTTCAAGTGTTGACGTAAACTACAATCAGCCGCGCACTGGCACTGACCAGACCAGGCACCAATCAGACTTAGCAACATTTCCTTATTTTCTTTACGCCATGACTCTAGCGCAGCACCTGTTGGCACATCTCAGCAAGCCTGCCGTGGCAGGGCGGGGTGTGGCCGGGTGGTGCCGCGCTCAGCTCAGGCTCTGCCTGATCGCACTTTGCCTGCTCTTGATGAGTGCGAGTGTGCTGGCTAGCAGCATCCCATCGCTGGAGCATTTGGAGCACCGTCGCTGGCTGGCGGCGGACGGTGGCCCCAGTCAGATCGGTGCGATTGCGCAGACGCATAACGGTTATTTGTGGCTGGGTACCAATGATTCCTTGTACCGCTTCGACGGTACACGTTTTGTCCGCTATGAAGCGCCGGATGGCAAAACGCTAGGCATCGTGTCCTCGCTGCTGGCAGATGGCGACAATTTATGGATAGGCTTGCGCGCCGGTGGCGTGGCCCTGATGCACGCCGATGGCTTACGCCGTTTTGAGCCGGATGCGTATTTGCCCGGTGGCGTGATTTATAGCCTGGCACGTGATCGCAATGGCGATATATGGGCTGCAGCCGATGACGGTTTGGCACGCTTCGATGGCAAAGCCTGGACGCATATTTCGCAGGACTGGCAATTTCCCGGACGCAAGGCACGCGCCGTATTCGTCGCGCGTGATGGCGTGATCTGGGCGGCCAATGAGATGCGCCTGTTTTACTTGCCGGAGGGCGCGCATACCTTTATCGATAGCGGGTTGACGACGGATGGCGTGAGCAATATTACGCAGGCAGCAGATGGTGCGATCTGGCTGGCGGAACGCTACAGCGGTAAATTGCGGCGGGTCGTGCGGGTGGCAGGCAAGTTGATTACCAGCAGTAGCAGCACTTCCTCGGCCAGTAACTTGTTGTTTGATCGCAGCGGTGCCTTGTGGATAGGTACGCTGGGACGCGGTCTGAAATATGTGGCGACGCCATCCGACATTATTGCAGTCGGCACGCGCGACCGCTTCACCAGCAAGGATGGTTTGAGTTCCGATTATGTCTGGCCGATGCTGGAAGATCGCGACGGCAATGTATGGGTAGGCACCAATGCCGGGCTGGATCGCTTCCGTCCGCGCACCCTGATGCACTCCGATTTTCCTTCTGATGCGCTGAACTATGCTTTAGTAGCAGGTGTTGACGGCAGCATTTGGGCCGGTAGCTCCAATCGTCCGGCGTTGCGGATGAAGGGCGACAATGTATTTACGCTGGCGATGCCGGCACCGGTGACCAGTGCCATGCGTGATGGCAAAGGACATATCTGGATGGCCGGACCAAATGGCATCTGGCGTTCGGAGGGCGAGCGTTTAATCTTTGCGGCCTCGCTGCCGACCGGCGCACCGTCGGATTCCTCAGTGCGGGCGATGGTGCAAGATAGTGCCGGTGATTTGTGGGTAGCGATTAATCGCTTCGGCCTTTACAAATTGCATGCCGGTGTCTGGAGTCTGACGCCGGCCCCGAGCAATGCGCCTAGTCAATTGATGCCGGTGACCGCCGCGGCCGACCCACAAGGACGATTGTGGTTTGGTTATCGCGATAATCTTTTGGTGATGCGCGACGGCGAGAAGGAAAAGCGCTGGGGCAAGGGCGAAGGCCTGAACATCGGGCATATCACCGCGCTCGCGCCGCAAGCAACGCGCACCTGGATCGGCGGTCAGCATGGGCTGGGCTTTATTCAGGATCAGCGTTTCCATGCCTTGCAGACGCCAGGCAACGGCTTGTTCGACAATATTTACGCGATCCTGGTAGTGCCACGCAAGAATGGCGAAGACGTCTGGTTGCACACCAAGGCGGGCATATTCGAGTTGACCAGCATCGAGCTGGAGCGCGCGCTGGCTGATCCGGCTTATCCGATCCGCTACCGTTCATATAATTTGATGGGTGGTCTGGCCAACGATCCGTATCAGGTGCTGGCGCTGCCCACTGCGGTCAGGTCTGACGATGGGCTGTTGTGGTTTTCCACCAGCAATGGCGTGATGTGGGTAGATCCGCAGCGACCACGACAGGACGATGCGGTGCCTGAAGTCACGATAGAGTCGGTCAGTGTGGATGGTGCCTTCCTGGCGGGAACCGCGCCGACGGTACTCGCTTCTCATGCGCAGCGCATCGTGATTGACTATGCTGCGCTGAGTTTGTCGGCGCCTGAGAGTTTGTCCTTCCGTTATCGTCTCGATGGTTACGATCAGAGCTGGCATGATGCGGGCCGTCAAAGCGAAGCGATTTATACCGCGCTGGCCGCTGGCGAATACCAGTTCCGCGTGCTGGCTTATAACAAGGATGGCTTGCCCAGTTCGAAGGAAGCGGTGTTCGCTTTCACCATCCCGCCGGTATTTTATAAGCGGCCCTTATTTCTGTTCATCGCCGGTATCGCGATCTTTGCCTTGCTATGGTTCTTCTACCGTATCAATGCACGCCGCGCGGCAGAAAATATGCGGACACGACTGGAAGAGCGCCACGCTGAACGTGAACGTATAGCACGCGAATTGCACGATACCTTGTTGCAGAGTGTGTACGGCTTGATCTTGCGCTTCCAGGCCGTGGCGCAATCGATACCGGCCGATCATGCGGCCCGTATTGGTCTGGAAAAAGCATTGGATCGCGCCGATGAAGTATTGATAGAAGGGCGCGACCGGGTCCGTGATTTGCGCAATGACGACGTGATGAACGGCGATCTGGCAGATTGCGTGCGGGCGCTGGGTGTCAGTCTGGCCTATGAGGGTAGCGCATCATTCCATCTGAGCGTCAGCGGCAAGCCGCTGCCATTAAAGACGGCGGTGCGTGATGAGATGTACCGTATTGCGTATGAAGCGCTGAACAATGCCTACCGGCATGCGCGTGCGCAGCAGGTGAATGTAAAAATTGAATATTCATTCCGCGCCTTGCGCATGATCATCAGCGATGATGGCGTCGGTATCGATCCCGCCTACATCAATGTGAAGGGGCGTCCGGATCACTGGGGTTTACGCGGCATGCATGAACGGGCGCGCAAGATAGGCGCTGATTTAACCATCAACAGTAGCAGCGCCGCTGATAAGCAGACCCGCGGTACTGAGATCAGGCTCAGCCTGTCGGCTCGCCTGGCGTATCGGAATCTGATGCGATGCTGGCTCAACCTGGCCCGCTGGCGCAAGCCGGCAGAAAGCGATTTGTAATGACTGCAAAAAAAGCGATACGCGTACTGGTGGCAGACGATCATCCCTTGATGCTGGAGGGGATCGCTGCCGTGATTGCCAGTCAGGACGACATCGAATTGGTGGGCGAAGCGGCCGACGGCAATGAAGCGCTCGCACTGTTCCGCAGCCTGCAGCCGGATGTGACGCTGATCGATCTGCAAATGCCGAACGCGAATGGCATTGATGCGGTGCGCATGATCAGGGCTGAGTTCCCGCAAGCCTGCATTGCGATACTGACGACGTATCGCGGCGATGTGCGTGCCTTGCATGCGATCAAGGCCGGGGCGCAGGGCTATTTGCTCAAGAGTGCCTTGCGCAAGGAGTTGTGTGATGCGATCCGCGCGTTGGCGGCCGGGCAGCGTTATTTCCCGCCGGAAATCTCTGCCGAGCTGATGACTTATCTGGGGCAGGATTGCCTCAGCCCGCGTGAAATTCAAGTCTTGAAACTGATCGCACAGGGTTTGAGCAATAAGCAGATTGCGCTGGAACTGGTCTTGACCGAAGATACGATCAAAGGGCATTTGCGCAGCATCATGGATAAACTGGGTGCTAACAACCGTACACATGCGGTGACTATCGGCATAGAGCGCGGGTTTATTGAACTCTAGATTCAAGCGATAGATTCAGCTGTCGTTTCAATGATAGTTTTAGTAGTCGTTTTAGCTTTTCGCGTAAACCACACTTTCGTGTAGTTTTACTTCCCCCTGCCAGGGGCTGTTCGACATGGGCTTACGCACGCATCATTCTTGCTTGTGACAGTGCGTCATGTTAACAGGAGCTAATTCGTGCACACCCTCCAACTACACCGTGCCGTGGTGCCGGATATCGGACGCAAGCAGGAAGCCGCCTGCCACAACTCTTTACTCCCAGCTTCGCTCAATATCATCGATATCTCGTTCATCGAGGATGCCGCCGCCAGCGCTGCAACGGGCAGGGCGGTTCTTGCTGAGCAGCAAATGCGTAGTCTGAATGCGTATATTGATGAACGTATGGCGAACAGAATCAGGACCATGGATCTGGCTGCAGCGCTGGGTTTGAGCGTCAGCCATTTTTCACGGGTCTTCAAGCAAACCGAAGGTGTTTCACCGCGCATTTATATTTTGCGTCGGCGTATTGCGGCGGCTTGCGGCAGCATGTTGCGCTCTGATCTGCACCTGACCGATATTGCGTATATGCATGGATTCTGTGATCAGTCGCACTTTAATCGTGCTTTCAATTCCGCTTATGGCATTTCGCCGCAGGAATGGCGCAAGCTGAATAAGCCTGCTGTGCGGAAAGAGCAGCAGACCAGCAGCGAGCGCTATAGTGAGACTTACGCTGCCGAGCTGGCGCAGATCCTCGAGCATCTGACGGCCTAGCAGCGCGCCGCTCTCCTCAAATAGTTACGGGGTACGCAAGCGCTGACGGAAGACAAACAGCAAGAGCAGCAACAAGCCTGTTCCGTATAAGACCATCACAAGATATTGCCGCCAGCCCTTAGCAGGTTGTGCTTCGGCAAACACAAATTGCGGCAAGGCGCGGTAATCATCGGCACTGACAGCCTGATAGTTCATGATTTTTGGCACGAAGAAGTCGCGCCATTCATCTTCAAACAGATTCAGTTGTTGGGTATAAAGCTGGTAGCGCTCGGCATTGATGCCGGCCAGTGTGTCCGCCGCCGCGATCATCAGCAGCGATGGCGACAGCCATGCGCGCTCCAGCAAGAGTTGCAATTGCACACTGCGGCTTAGATCGAACTGCGCCATCAGTGGTCGTAATTGCCGGTCCTGTTCCAGATAACGTGGCATGTATGAAACCGGCCATGAATGCTGCGCTTGTGGCGGTGTGATGTGTGGGTGCTGTGCGTACCATGCGCTCAACAGTTCCTTGCTGTGCTCTTCGGTTTCTTGTTGCAGCATGCGCAGCGTGGTGATGGAAGTCAGACGAGACGGCATCGCCTGTTTGTCATTGGCATAGATAGACAGGGCTGCTGGCAGTACGAAGCTGCTGGCGATCCAGATTGCGATCAGGCCGACTGCCGTCGCGCCCGACGAGAACGGCAACAGCGTGCTTAGGCCGCACAAGGCGAGCCAGAATGTGGCAGCGGCAGTGACGACCAGCAGCCATGCGCCATAAGCGGCCAGCGTCGCGCCGGGGTCAGGCAGAAAAGCGCAGGCGCTGGCAATAGCAAATGTCAACACGATGACCAGCAATCTGATACCCAAGGCCGGAAGCAAGAGACGCCATGGTTTGCGCATTTGGGCACAGACCAGACGCCATCTGCCTTGTTCGCGATCCTCCTGCACCAGGCCATAGCTCAGTCCAATCGCAAACAGCGGTAATAGCAAGGCACTGATGCTGGAGAAATCCAGCATGCCCAGCGCTGCCAGCAGAGGATTGTTCACTGCCTCGGCTTTGCGGCTGTCGGCGTAACGGCTGTCGATGCCGACGGCGATGCTGGTCGGGAAGGTCTGGAAGCGTGATGCGCTCAGTGCCAGGCCGCCCAATGGTGGCAGATGGGCGGATGGAGCCGAGTTACGGGTCAGGTTATAGGTCGCGATGGCGTTCTTGCCGGGCTCGATCTCGGCAGTTTTGCTCGCGCTCAGTTCTGCGGCAGTTGCCATTTGCTGCTGCCAGGCCAGCGTCGAGGTCTTGACTTGTGCGCGCAGATTCTTGGCGCTGTAGCCGGACCAGATGCCACTCGCGGTGAGGATGAGCGCGCACGCCAGTAGTACCAGCAGATTGCTGCGGTTGCGGATAAAGCGCAGCCATTCGGCCTGCCATAGTGAGTTCATGGTGTTAGTTTTCGTGCAGAACGATGCAGGAACAGGATGGCGCACAAGAGCCAGACTGCGAGTGTGAGCCAGCCCGACCATGCATGGCCAAGGGCAGAGGCGAGGGATGGCGGCTGGTAGGAGAACGGTTTGATCGATTGCCACAGCGTGTTGCTGGCATAGCGCTCATCAAAAGAGGTGATGCCTTTGGTGTTGTGCGCATCCCATTGATCGATAGCCGTATTGACTTCACGGCGGTAGCTCTCAGCCAGTTCTTCAAAGTTGCGTTGGTGCGCCAGATCGGTCCCGGCGATGGCGCTCGAAATCATTTGTATCGCGACCACCGGACTCAGTGCAGAGGCTAGCAGCACAATTTGTTGCTGCTCCGCGTATCTGTCCCACAGCGCCTGGAAGTGGCGCTCGTGTACTTTATTCGCATAAGCATCGCGCACCAGTCGACGTGCGGCATTCACACCCAGTGGCAAATCCTGCAAGCGCTGCACACCGTGTTCGCGTAATAGTTGTTCTTCATGCTGCTTGTTGCGGGTGGCCAGGTCGCCATCACCGGGCAAGCCTTTTTCATAATCATGTTTGATCGCGTTCCAGAATTCGCTACTGCTGGGCAGCGGTGTAAGTATGGGCGCGACCGCGGCACCTGCTCGCGGCAGGATCAGGGTAAAGGCCAGCCACAGGCCGATCAGAATAAATAGCGCGCTGCGGCTACTGCGCAATCTGGCCGAGATAGCGATGGCGATGCAGGCGATGAGCGGGTAGTACAGCAGATAAGAAGACGCCAGCAGCATGCCACGCATGAAGACCGGAGTAGACGCAGGAGTGGCTGCTGCCAGTAGCCAGCTACCGAGCGCCATCAGCGGCAGCAGCAACACCGCAAAGCTGATTAACAGCGCGAGCAATTTACCCCATAACAATTTGCTGCCCGACACGCCGAGGCTATGCAGCATGCGCAAGGTGCCATGTTCACGTTCCTGCGTCACTGCATTGAAGGAAAAGGCAATGATGAGTAGCGGCAGTAGCGTATGCAGAATGAAGGACGGTGACATGCGGCCCAGTCGGGCGGCGATGCTTTCATCGGCCGCTTCGGCATTGCGTGCCTGACTGCGGCGATGTGGTTCGAGATAGATCGACAGGCCGGTGTTGTGTGTGATGCCCGGCTCGATCACGGTCAGCGGGGTGGCAGGGCGGAACACATAGAGTCCGTAGTGGGCACCGCTATGCGGATTTTTGTCACCTTGCTGATCCCATTGTGCGCGCACGGTTTGTGCGATCTGGGATTTCTCCTGCTCTTGTTGCTGGTAATCCTTGAGTGAAGTCCAGAAGCTTGCCATCAGGGTTGCCACCAGCGCCAGTGCCAATATGGTGAAGCGTCCTTCGCGTACGATGGCGAGCAACTCCTTGCGGATCACGGCCAGCATCAAGCGATTCCTCGGGTATGTGCCAGATACTTTTGTTCCAGTTCATCGTGGTCGACCGTGTGCGCTTCGAATTCCTCGACCAGACGGCCTTCCTTCATGATGCCGATGCGATCCGCCACCTGCTTTGCATTGAACAGATCATGAGTCGCCATCAGGATGGCCATGCCGCTGGCACTGGCCGCCTTGATGCGTTGCGCGAAATCGTTGGCGGCCCCCGGGTCCAGTCCGGAAGTAGGTTCATCCAGCAGCATCGCGCTGGCCTGACGTGCATGGGCGATTGCCAGACCAACTTTTTGTCGCATACCTTTGGAATAGGTTTCCACCCGCTTGCCATGGAATTGCGCATCCAGTCCCAGCTCAAGCAAGAGGGCGTTGGCTTCTTGCTTGCTCGGATTGATGCCAGCCAGCAGGCAGAAGTAACGCAGGTTTTCCAGTCCGCTCATATACGGGTAGAGCGCCACGTTTTCTGGCAGATAGGCCAGATTGGGCCGTTGCGCACCGGAGGCGAGTGCGTCTACCCCGTTGATCGTGACGACTCCGCTGACCGGCTGGATGAAACCGAGCAGCGTATTGAGTGTGGTGGTTTTACCAGCGCCATTGCCGCCGAGCAGGGCATAGACGGATCCGGCCGGGACGCTCAGATCCAGTTCATGGATGACACGATGCTGACCGCGTTCGACTACCAGTTTGCGGATCAGGATGACGGGGCTAGCTAGACTTTGCATAGAGGGCAGTGTGAGTTGGTCAGGGTAGAAAGCGAAACGGCCGATAGAGACTCAATATTTTCAGAACGGGCCATTCTAAAAGAAGTACGGCCCGGAGAATTCTAGAAAAAGTAACGCACGGATGCACCAAGCAAGGTGTGGGGTTGTGGCGAGATCAGCAGACCGCCGGTTGAACCGTAGGCAATATCCGTGCCGTATTTATGCGGCTGGAAGATTGCAAAAACCGAGGTCTGTATTTTTTGGTAGTCGTAAGTGGCCTTCAGATCGTAGCGGGTATAAGTCGGCATATCTTTCCGCACGCTGGGCGTTCCGCTGGCATATGGATTACCTGCCGTCAGATAAGCATCGGCATTCAGCGTCAGACGACCGGCGCCGACTTGCATCTTGTATTCGGCACCAGCTTTGTATTGATGACGCGGTACCGACAGATACGGTGCGGTGCCAGCTACCGGATTATTAATTTTGGCCGTGATGATGCGGCCGTAACTGGCGTACACGCTGGCGGCGCTATTGAGTTTGTAGCGGGTCTCCAGCTCAAAACCTTTGCGCGTGGTATCGCCGACGGTGCGATAGACATCCGGTGAAGTCTGAACGATTTCATCTTCATTGATGGTGTAGTACAGCGCACCGGAGACAAACAAATCCTTGAGTGGTGATGCATTCAAACCGAGGTCGTAGGATTTGACCTTGGTCGGGGCGATGCTGCTGTTGATGATGCTGCCGGTGGCACCCAGAGGACCAGTGCTGCCGCTGGAGCTGATTTGCTCGGCGGCCGGGGAACGGAAGCCTTGCGCCACATTGGCAAACAGATCGAGGGTGGGAGTGATGCTCCACAGCACGCCATACTTAGGCGTGAATACCGAACCGCTGTAATCGGTCGAGGCGGCCGGCAGCTTGCGATTGACGATGCTGTAATCGAATTTGTCGTAGCGTGCACCCAGCGTTAGCTTAAGGTTGGGCAAAGCCAGATACTGGCCTTGCGCAAACACACCGTAGGTCAACAGATCCAGATCCTGATTGTTGATGTAATTGGCGGTAGGGATGCGGTTCTGATAGACACGGCGCATTGCATCGCCACGGTCTTGTCTGACTTCGGCACCGACGAATACCGCGCTGCGCTCGTTGATGACGAAGTTACGCGCCAGACGGCCGCCGAGTATGGTGCGATCATCTGAACCGACGTTATGCGAGGTCGCGCTGGCAGTGATGCCACGGGTGCGCTCGAACTGTTCGGCGTAGGCACTGGCATACCAGCCGGCTTCGCCATTGAGTGGTGTGCGGTTGAATACCAGAGAACTACGTTTGGCATTGCCAAAGCCCGGATTGTTATTCTGCACCGAGCGCGGATCGAGACCGGCCTGCAAGGCTGGTACGGAGAGATAACCTGCCGCGGTGAAGTCGGCTTCGTAATAACTGGCACGCAGGCTATACAGTCCGTCACCTATCTTCTTCGATAATTTCCAGAACAGATTGTCACGGCTGTTATCGACATTGCGACGGTAGCTATCGCTGCGATACAGGTCTGCCACAAACAGAGACTGGATGTCTTCATACTCGCCCGATAACACCATGGACAGACGACGCCCGCCATAACTTTCTGCCGTGACGCCGATGCTCGATGGCGTCGCCGCACCGCCGTGACGGGTCGTGATATTGACCGAGCCCGCGCGGTTCTGGTCGCCATACAGCGCAGAGACCGGTCCCTTGATCACATCGACCTGGCCGATCATATCGGGCGTCAGCCATTCCAGAAATACCGGACCGTGACCGGCACCACCCTGACTCGATGGCATGTTTTGCGGTACGCCATCGACGTAGACCGCGGTGTCGGCACCATGTGTGCCCTGCGTCGCAAAGCCGCGCATACGGAAGCCATTGCCGGTATCGCCCTGATCGATATTGTTGGCGACCACACCCGGCACACGCCGGAAAATATTCGAGATATCACGGCCTACATTCAGCGTACCTATCTCTTCGTTGGTGATCACGGTGACGGCGGCTGGCAGCGCGACGCTGTCGATCGAGACCTCCGCTTTCTTCTTCAGAATATCTGGCGCGCTGCTGACTTCGATGGCTGGCAAAGTCGTGGCTGTTGCGCGCTGACGCTTTTCTGTGGTGTCATTATTTTCTTCGCCCCAGACCGGGCTGCTGGCTAGCGCCAGTGCGAGTACGGTGAGTTGCGGCGAGAAGCTGGTGGAGCGAGGGCGGGTGAGAATTGGGTGTGTAGTCACAATGGTTCCGGCGTAGTGTGGATCGCCGGATTATATGCAACTTGGTTGCGTATTGCAATTGTGTTGCACTTATTTGATGCAAGGATATTTCTCAAATGACGAATGCGTTCATGTCGGCGCTGTAGTGCGAGCTGCGCATATTCGCTGCCAATATTGTGACGACTGTAAATCTGATGAAGCCTTGCATGTCTTGTGATTTCCCTCTGGAAATTTGCGCAAAAAAATTAAAAACATATTGAATGTCACTAGAATTCATGTAATATATTAGTTACTTGGATGCGCAAAATGATGCATGCAAAACGAAACACATAATAAAAAAACAGAACTGCAGGCTGAGTACCAAGCAGTACCACTCAGACCACCGCAGAACAACGAGAACAGAAGCGCCGCATCCCTTGCGCTGCTTCAACAGGAGACAAAGATGGATGTACATACCGGAGTCCGACTCCGCGCCAATGTGGCTGCACGCCTTGAGCGTTTGCCTATGACCCGTTACCAGCGTTCCTTGTTTGGCATTATTGCCACCGCATGGTTTTTCGATTCGATGGACCTGGGCATCATGACTTTTGTGCTGGGTTCGATTAAAGCTGAATTTGCATTGAGCACCACGCAAGCCGGTTTGCTGGCCAGCTCCAGTTTCCTCGGCATGTTCCTCGGTGCTGCAATTGCCGGCATGCTGGCAGATAAGTTCGGACGCAAACCGGTGTTCCAGTGGAGCATGATCTTCTGGGGGGCCGGTAGTCTGGCTTGCGGCTTTGCTACCGATGTGACCTGGTTGATGGTGTTCCGGGTGGTACTCGGCTTTGGGATGGGGATGGAGTTTCCCATCGGTTTGTCGATGGTGTCGGAGATCGTACCGGCCAAGAGTCGCGGCAAGTATGTCGCGATACTGGAAGGCTTCTGGCCACTCGGTTTTATCGCTGCCGGTATCCTCGCTTACCTGACTTTGCCGCTGATAGGCTGGCGCGGCATCTTCATCGCCTTGTCGATTCCTGCTGTCTTCGTGTTCATTGTGCGTCGTTATGTGCCTGAGTCGCCACGCTGGCTGGAAGAAGTCGGCCGCGATGCAGAAGCCGATGCCGTTACCACCAAAATGGAACAGCACGTGATCAAGGCCAATGGCGGCAAACCGTTGCCGACGCCGGCGCCGCCTATCAATGCCAGTCCCAAGAAAGAAAACAAGCGCGCCTTGTTCGCCGAGCTGTGGCACGGCGTGTATGCAAAGCGCACGATTATGTTGTGGGCTTTGTGGTTCTTTGCCTTGCTTGGCTACTACGGTCTGACCACATGGCTGGGCGCGTTATTGCAGCAAGCCGGTTATGCGGTGACCAAGTCAGTGATGTACACGGTCTATATATCGCTGGCGGGTATCCCGGGCTTTATCTTTTCCGCATGGTTGCTGGAGAAATGGGGACGCAAACCAACCTGTGTATTGATGCTGGCAGGTAGTGCATGTGCCGCCTATGTGTATGGTCAGGTCGCAACGGCACAGGCACCAGTCGCACAATTGATAGGTGCCGGCTTGTGCATGCAGTTCTTCCTGTTCGGGATGTGGTCGGTCTTGTATGCCTATACGCCGGAACTCTATCCGACGCGGTCGCGGGCTACCGGTTCAGGTTTTGCGTCGTCGGTCGGACGTCTTGGTTCCTTGCTCGGTCCGCTGGCGGTGGGTGTGATCTTGCCGATGACTGGCCATACCGGCGTCTTCACGCTGGGTGCTATTTCTTTCGGGATTGCGGCACTGGTGGTGATCGTGATGGGAACTGAAACTAAAGGTCGTTCGCTGGAGGATGTGTCTGGCTGATGTTGTGATCGGATGGCGCTAGCCGCCATGTTGTGTGCTCTTCGTGTGCAGTACCTTTGATGGTGTTCAGTGTGAACTGAACACCATTTTTTTATCGGACAGGCAGCCTACATGCCTTTTTTGATATCGCTTTTCATATCGCCGTAGCTTTCCTGGATTTTGCCAGCATGTTTTTCCAGCTTGCCTTTCTCTTCCAGGTTTTTATTGCCGATGACTTTTCCTGTTACTTCCTTGATCTTACCTTCGGCTTGTTTCAGATTGCCTTTGACTTGGTCTTTATTCATAGCAGTAACTCCTTGGCGTTGAACCGTCCGAGATGGACGAGGGTGATGCAGCTAACTTAGCCGCCGTGAAAACCTTTGAGAATGTCTTCCTTCGGTTTGTTCGGATCTATGGTTGAGTCATTGGTGCGCTCTGGGTTATCCAGCTTGTCACTTTCCTCCGCATTTTTGCGCAGGCGCACTTGTGCATCTGGTGGCGGAGTAGGTGTGGCATTGTTGAGATCGGATGCCGATACTTGCGATGAAGCTACATTTGCAGTGTCGTCCTGCTCTTTGTTGCCTGGTTCTGTCTGGGTGTTGGACATTGCATCCTCCTGTCGGCAGAAAAATTGATCTTGTAGCTTAGTTGCGCGCTCTGCTTAAGTTAATCGGACATCCACTCAAATGCTTGTGGGATTAGATGAACTTGCCGGCAGGCTATACCGCTTTACACAGACACAGCCGCTATCTATCGGGCCTGCAAGTTTGACCCTCGTGCGCAGATGGCCTAAACTTCGGCTCATGTCTTTCCATTCCCTGTTCACACTTGCAACAACACCGTCTTTGAAGACTGTGTCGTTTTCGCACGTGCTGAGATTCATGGGCGCAGAACACGCCCTGCAGCCGGCAGCAGATTCCTAAGCCCGGCGATATTCCTTTTTCTCATTAGCGCAACATCTATCGCCGGGCTTAAGCCAGGCGCGATAGCGGCCAGCTTGTTGCTTTAGCTCGGCTGCGCTTAGGGAAACATCATGTCTATATTTATTTGCGGCAAGCACAGGCTTGCCGGGAACGAGCACGTCAGTGTTCAAGCGCTTGCGCACTTCAAGCTATCTGCTCCGGCACGGAGAACGCTATGGATTTGACTAAAAGCTTCGTCAAAAACAAGCGCCCATGCGCAGACGGGTTTCGCTGGTTTTTACGGCACCATGCCGATGGCAGCGATTACCAGCCTTTGTTGAATGCACTGGTGGAAGCCGGGCGGGTGGACGATGCCTGCTGGTTGTTGACGCAATTCGGTCCTACCGATGAAGTGCTGGTGGTTGATGCGATCGATGCAGAAGCGCTGGTGTTTGCCGGCACACTGGAAGTGCAGGGCAATATCGAAGTGACGACGGTATTGCGTGCGGGGCGTTCGATACGTGCCGGTGGTGGCATACGTGCCGGCAAGGCGATCATCGCAGGCGAAGATATACAGGCAGGCGGCAGCCTACGCTGCGATGGCACGCTGGAATGCGGTGGTGACATCAAGGTGGCCTGGGGCATAGAGGTCGCCTCGACCATCAGTGCCGGTGGTGATGTGCGCGCCGAATGGGAATTGGTGTGCGGTGCCGAGCTAAGCCTGGAGGGCAATCTATACGTCGGGCAAGACTTGCTGACCCAAGGTGCACTGCGCTGCGGCAAGAATATACGCGTCATCGGTGGCATTACCGCACATGACAGTGTGTGGGCCGGGAATGGCATCGCAACGGGTGCCAACATTTATTGCGATAGTCATCTGGAAGCGAACTGGGGCATCAAGGCAGGACAGGCAATTTTTGCGCAGGGCGTGATTAAAGCCGGTGAAAGCTTACAGGCACAGGAAGAAATTCAGGCGGGTGCCGGTTATGGCGTCTATGCCGGATTGATCGTGCAGTTCGAGGCATGGGAAGCCAGCGCACAAGTGCATGCCAGCAGCAAACCGGAACGTCTGATGAGCGGCTGGTGGGGCGGTGCCTGTCTGGTCTGATGCAGCCAGCTGTGCTGGCTTGTTAATGTTGTGCGCCTATGTGCAGATTCCGTCCGGCATATAAACCCAGCACTGCCATCATGAAGGCGGCAGCGGCGCAGATCAGTAGTGTGCTGCTCCAGTTGCCTTGCACGTCGTGCACCATGCCGATCAGCGTAGGGCCGATCGCTGCCAGCGTATAGCCTATGCATTGCGCCATGCCGGACAAGGCGGCGGCTTGCAGCGAACTGGCGGCGCGCAGGCTGACGAAAGACAGGCCGAGAATTAGCGTGGCGCCAGCGCTGAAACCAAATAGACAGGTCCAGAGTATGGCGTAGCCGGGCAGCAGCATGAGGCCGATGATGCTGAGCACGGTCAGCAGCGAGACGCTGAAAGCAATGCCGCGCTGATCCTTGTAGCGGCTGACCAAAGGGACAATCAGCAAGCCCGGCGTAGCTGCCGCTAATTGCATCAAGCCATGCAGATTGCCCGCTTCTGCCGCGGAATAACCAGCGTCGGTCAGCATGGCAGGCAACCACGTCGTCAGGATGTAGTAGACGAAGGAATTGAAGCCGAGGAACAAGCTGACGTGCCATGCCAGTGCCGAGTGCCAGACTGGCGCCGCATACGGTGGCGTGCTAATGGCGGCCGGTACTGCGCTGTGGCGGCGTAATTGCGGCAACCAGATCAGCGCACTGAGCAGCGGCAACAGTGCCAGTATGCCCATCGCGAAGCGCCAGCCCAAATCAGATAAATGCGACAAAGGAATGGCGCAGACCGAACCGAGTGCCGCAACCACACCCATGGTTAATACATAGATCGCAGTGAACTTGGTGATCTGCTGCGGGAAGCTGCGTTTGAGCAAGCCGGGCAACAGCACATTACCGATGGCAATGCCGCCGCCTATGATCGCGGTCCCTACATACAGCGTCGTTGCCGATCCCGCCGAACGCAGGAGGATGCCGGCAATGATGATGAGCAGTGCGCCGAGCAGCGCTTGCTCGATGCCGAATTTTTTCGCGACCAGCGAGCCGAACGGCGACACTGCGGCAAAGGCCAGCAGCGGTAGTGTGATCAGCAGGCCGGCGGCGCTGGAGCTCAGATCGAGACCGGCGCGGATTGAATCGATGAGCGGTGCCACGCTGGTAAACGGCACGCGCAGGTTCATCGCAATCAGCAGGATGCCGAACAGCAGCAGGGCCGGGCTGGCAAGGCGGGATGTAGTAACGGTGGGGATGGTGGAAGTCGGTTTCACGACAGGCTCTCGCAAGGAAATCACAAGATTGATCTTAAGCCGGGCCGCTTGACAGGAATTTGTGGATAATGACAACTTATATCTAAAAACAGTCAAATTGCCTGATGGTCACTCTGCTGGGTTCGATTGATTACAATGCCGACCGCCTGTCACAGCCGGCGGTCGCCTTGCGCATCGATACCGCAGGCTCGGAAAGCGAATCGCCTATCCACGTACATCGGAAAGGGCAGTTGGTGGTGGCCCTGCATGGCGGTGTGACCTGCGAAGTACCGGGCGGTTTGTGGATGGTGCCGCCGCAATGCGGGGTCTGGATCCCGGGTGGCATGCCGCATAGCAATCGGGCGACCGCCAATGCGCGCCTGTGTTTCCTGTTCGTGGAACCCGGCGCCGCCAGCCTGCCGAAGGAATGCGCGACGCTGGCATTGACGCCGCTGATACGCGAAATGATTCTGCACCTCAGCGATTTGTCGCAATACTATCCGCCGGACGGCCATACCGCCAAGCTGGTGGATGTCTTGCTGGGTGAGCTGGTCTTGATGCCGACCGAGCAATTGCATTTGCCGGTATCCGATCATGCGCGCCTGCGCCAGATTGCCAGCGCGCTGACCCAGCACCCGGATGATCGCAGCACGGTGGCCGAGTGGGGCGAGCGCTTCGCGATGAGTGAGCGTACGCTGGCGCGCCTGGTGTTGCATGAAACCGGCATGACCTTCGGCCGCTGGCGGCGTCAGCTGCACCTGATCATTGCGCTGCAGCGCCTGGCGTCCGGTGCGTCGGTACAAAGGGTGTCGGAAGACCTGGGTTATGACTCGGTCAGCGCATTCATTACGATGTTCAAGAAAGCATTGGGCAAGTCGCCGGCACGCTATTTCTCTGACAAGTAGGCAATGGTTTATGGCTGTTAGCACGACAGTCGTACTCTGCAAAGCCGGAATTGAGGGGTAAACACCCGTCTGTTTGCAGCTGTTGTCGCTTTATACATTGCCAGAATAGTGGCGCTGGCTACCGTGTCTTCCATCGTGGTCAGGGAGCGCTTACCCCATCTGACAGGAGCACGGACGTGACGAGAATCAATCTGGATAATATTGCGGCTTTACAGAATACCTTCAGCAATTATAAGAAGGCCCCGGGCACGCCATTCGCCGACGTATTGAACAATACGACGAATCAAACGATGCAGATTGCGCAAGGCTCATTGACGATTGCCGCAGTCGGCGCCACTTCATCCGCTTCATCCGCTTCATTTACTTCGGATTTGAATCAGGCCCTGAAGGCGTATGGCATCAATGTGCCGCCGGCATTGCGCGTCACGGCTGGGGCGAACGGTTACGAGTTGAGCGCTGATCCGCGCAATACCCAATTCAAAAAAATGCTGGCCGATCAGCCATCGCTCAACAGCGGTTTTGATAGTGCAGTGGGTTCTGCCACGCTGGGCCGGAAAGCTGCATTGCAAAGTGCGATGAATGCCTTCGGCGGTGAGAATCCGAACTCTTCGATGAAGAAATTCCTGAAGGATTTTGCAGATACGCAAGATCCGAAAGCCATCAGCGTCAAATTCGATGGCCAGGATATGAAGGTGGAAGAACTCGGCGATAAAGGCTGGGGCCCGGTGAAGACCGAGGAATCCTTCATGACCGCCTTGATCGACGCCTATGCCAAATATATGCTGACGCAGGGCGTCTCGCTCAATAACGATAAGGACGAGCAGTCTGCAGATAAAAAAGCAGAAGAAAAAAGCGTAGCGAGCAGCTAGTTGTATGTTGCCGTGCATGGATGGATGTACGGCAAAAAATTCAATATTTTGTGTAATGTAGTGTACATTACTGTTTAAATTTACCCTGGCTACTGCTATTCCATGTCCGCCCTCGCACCTGAACCGACCCGTGTTGCGCCCACCCAGAAGGGTGAGGCGCGGCGCCAGCGTTTGCTGGAAACGGCGGCGGACGCTTTCCTCGAATTCGGTTATGCCGATGTATCGATGCAGCTCATCGTGCGCAATGCGGGCGGTTCCGCCTCGACGGCTTATCAATTGTTTGGTAATAAAGAAGGATTGCTGATTGCGGTGCTGGAGCGCGAGCTGGAACAATTGCGCCAGCAAGTCTTTCCCACCACGGTTTTCGAGTTGCCGGTGGCCGAGGCGCTGGAAGTGATCGCACAGCGTCTGGTCGCACATGCGGTGCAGCAGCGCTCGGTACGTTTTTACCGGCTGGTCATGGCGGAATGCCATCGCCTGGAAAAAATGCAGGATTATCTGCGGCAGCAAATCGCGCTGCAGATTTATGCACCGCTCGAACACTGTTTGCGTACGGCGTGTGCCCGCGGTGAATTGCAGATCGATGATCCGGAGCAGGCAGCCCGTATGCTGGGCAACCTGATCAACGGCATTTCCCAGGAAGCACGGATAGAAGGTGGTTATGCGGACGGTCCGCTGGAACGGGATCGTGTGTCTTGCAGTTACAGCATACGTATGTTTTTACGGGCATTCAAATCCTGATGAAAGAAGTCCACGGCATCATTGTGTGTGAAGGTTGCGACGCGGTATATACGCGGGTGCCTTTGCGTGCGCGTGAAGTCGCGCGCTGTCCATGTTGCGGGACCGAACTCGAACGTGATACCGGCAGCCAGCAGCAACGCATATTGCCGCTGACGGTCGCCAGCCTGATCATGTTCCTGATTGCGAATCTGTTTCCTATCGTGGAAATCGAATTGCGCGGCTTGCGCAGCCAGACCACGCTGACCGGTGCCGTGATGGCCCTGGCGGGTGAGGGCATGTCGCTGGTGGCGATGCTGGTGCTGGCGACGACCTTGTTATTCCCCTTGCTGCAATTGCTGATCCTGTTGTGGTTGCTGCTGCCTTTACAACAGCAGCACCGTGCCACCGGTTTCGCGTGGCTGGTGCGCATCATGCAGTCGCTGCGACCATGGGGCATGATCGAAGTCTTCCTGCTCGGCGTACTGGTCGCCATTATCAAGCTCTCGAGCATGGCGACGGTTTTGCCGGGGCCGGCGCTGTGGGCCTTCATGGCCCTGACCGTCTTGCTGACGGTGGTGGTGTCCTTCGATCCGCGTGGCTTCTGGGATATGGCCGAAAGCACAGAGGATGAGCAGCGTATCGTCGGAGAGTCACCGTGAGCATACAAACACTGGATTTCGTCATGCCCGGCGATGCTGCTGACGGCAGTGAACAGGCCTGCGACCAATCACGCCGCGCCATCAATATGGGACTGATCGCTTGCCATCATTGCGATACGGTGTGGGAGGAAGCGGAAGAAGGTGCCGCCTGCGGACGTTGTGGTGCCAAATTACGCACGCGCAAGGTGGATAGCCTGAACCGTACCTGGGCCTTGCTGATCGCCGCCTGCATGATGTACCTGCCGGCCAATCTCTTGCCGGTGATGATCACCAAGACTTTATTCGGCTCGCAAAACGATACCATCCTGAGCGGCGTGATTTACTTCTGGGTCAGTGGTGCTTACGGCCTGGCGGCGATTATTTTCGTTGCCAGCTTCCTGGTGCCGCTGTTCAAGCTGGCGGCGCTTTTCGTACTGGTATTGATGGCGCAGCGTCGCAGCAACTGGCGGCGTGGCGAACGCGCGAAGCTTTACCATGTGATCGAACTGATTGGACGCTGGTCCATGCTGGATGTATTTGTCGTCGCGCTGCTCGCTGGCCTGGTGCGCATCCAGGGCTTTGCGGAAATCACCGCCGGCCTGGGCATTGCCGCCTTTGGTTCCGTCGTGGTGCTGACCATGCTGGCTTCGCTGAGCTTTGATCCCAAGCTGACCTGGGATGGCGCGGAATCAGATGCAGCCCCACACGATACTCAAGATAAAGAATCAAGCGCACATTCGAATCAAGCCGGACTGAGCGAGTCCACAAGGAAAACAAACCATGACCAATACTGAAGAACAAAAACCGTTACCTGCGCCGCGTGTCGCACGTCGCCGTGACTGGCTGCCGTCGCTGGTTTGGTTTATTCCTATCATTGCGGCGCTGGTCGGCATTACGCTGGTGGTCCATATTCTGATGCAGCGCGGACCGGAGATCGTGCTGAGTTTTAAAACGGCCGAGGGACTCGAAGCCGGCAAGACAGCGGTCAAGTACAAGGATGTGCAGATCGGCATAGTCGAGGGTTTGCGTTTGTCACGTGACCGCTCGCATGTCCGTGTGTCGGTGCAACTGAACAAGGATGCCGAGGCCTTCACGGCGAAGGACACCCGTTACTGGGTAGTGCGGCCGCGGCTGGATACGTCCGGCATCTCCGGACTCGGCACTTTGTTGTCGGGTGCTTACATCGGAGTGGATGCCGGTTCGGAAGAAGAAACTGCGGAAGAATTTACCGGACTGGAAGTACCACCTATCGTGACGCGTGATGCGTCGGGGCGGCAATTCCTGTTGCACGCCAATGATATCGGTTCGCTGGATGTCGGCTCGCCGGTTTATTACCGTCGCGTCAAGGTCGGCCAGGTCGCTGCCTTTGAACTCGATGGCGATGGCAAGGGCGTGACGCTGCGCGTGTTTGTGAATGCGCCTTACGAAAAATTCGTCGAAGCCAATACCCGCTTCTGGCATGCCAGCGGTCTGGATATGCAAGTCAATGCCAGTGGCCTGACCTTGCGTACGCAATCGCTGGCCACCATCCTGCTGGGTGGCATTGCATTTGGCACACCTGATTTTGGTACTGCCGCGGCAACCCCGGCGGCGCTGGAAAATACTGCCTTCGCATTGGCGGCAGATGAGTCGGCCGCGATGAAACAGAAAGACGGTTCGGCTGAAACCATGTTGCTGTTCTTCAATCAATCCTTGCGTGGCTTGTCACCAGGAGCGCCGGTTGATTTCCGTGGCGTGGTGATAGGTGAAGTCAAATCGATCGGTGTTGAATTCGACCGCGATGAGCGTGAGTTCCGCATGCCGGTGCTGATCCAGATTTACCCTGATCGTCTGCAGCGCAAGGTCCCCGGCGCCGGCAAGGAATCCAGCGCCGCGCAAAAACGACGTCTGCAATTCCTGGTCGACAAAGGTTTGCGCGCACAACTGCGTCCCGGTAATTTGCTGACTGGCCAAGTGTATGTGGCGATGGACTTCTTCCCTAAATTGCCGCCGGTGAAAGTCGATGTCAATAAAGAGCCGTTTGAATTGCCGACAGTACCGAATAGTCTGGATGAATTGCAGGCGCAAATTCAGGAAATCGCCAGCAAGCTCAACAAGGTGCCATTCGAGCAGATCGGCAAGGATTTGCGCACCTCATTGACCACTTTGAACAAGACTTTGGTCAGTGCGGAAGAATTGACGCGCACGCTGAACAACGATGTCTCGCCGGAGATCACGGCAGCGATGAAGGATGCCCGCAAGACCATCAATAGTGCTGAGCAGACGCTGTCACAAGATTCGCCCTTGCAACAAGACATGCGCGAAGCGATGCGCGAAATTACACGCGCGGCAGGCTCAGTCAGAGTGCTGACTGATTATCTGGAACGTCATCCTGAATCGTTGTTGCGCGGTAAATCGGAGGAACGTAAATGAAAGCATTTCTGAACATTGCCGCTGGCACCACCTTGCGACCACGTCTGTTGACGGCTGGCAGCGCGCTGATCGCTGCCATGCTACTCAGTGCCTGTGGCAGTACACCCAGCGCGCGTTACTACACGCTGAGCGCAGCCACGCCTAATACATCAACGGCAGCAGCAGCGGCGCCGGTCTTCATTGAACTGGCGCCGGTGGCGGTACCTGAGCGTCTGGCACGGCCGCAGATGGTGCTGACCAAACCGGGGGCGCAGAGTGCCGAGCTGGAATTGCTGGAGCAACATCGCTGGACCTCATCCTTTGAAAATGAAATGCGCGATGCGCTGTCAGCCGGGATCACGGCGCGTGCCGGTGCGATCGATATCAGCAAAAGTGGACGCAATCAGGGCTTGGCCGTGTGGCGCATTGCGGTGCAGTTGCGTCAGTTCGATGCAATAGAAAATAGCCGTGTCGATGCCAGCTTCGGCTGGACTATCCGGCGCAGTGATGATTTACGCAGTGCAGCTTGTCTGTGGTCCGGCAGCGAAGCTGTCGGTGGCGGCATGGATGCATTGGCGCAAGGCGCGCAAAGGATTACCGCGCGCGCCGCGCAAATGATCGCGACGCATCTGGCAGCATTGGCACAAGACCCGGCCAGCGCCTGCCCGCGTTAAGCGCTCGTTAGTCTGGCAGCGGTAGCGCTGCCAGCATATCGATGTGCTCAATCAGGAAGTCGATGAAGGCACGCGCCCGCGTGCTCTGGTTACGCCGGTTAGGGTAATAGACAAACAGATCTGCCGACGGCAACACATAATCCGGCAGGATGATCTTCAGGCGGCCACTCTTCACATACTTGGCCAGATCCCATTCCGAGCGGATCAGAATGCCATGCGCATCCAGCGCCCAACCGAGCACGATGTCCCCGTCATTGCTGGATAAGGCACTCTCCACTTTAATTACTTCATTACGCCCCTGATGCGTAAAGCGCCAGGTCGCGGCCGCTTCATCATTTTGTCGGTGCGTGATGCAGCGATGCTGGTTCAAGTCGGCCAGCGTTTTCGGTGTGCCGTGACGTTCCAGATAAATCGGCGACGCACACAGAAAGCGCCGGTTAGACATTAGCTTGCGCGCATTCAGACGCGCATCCGGTAGCGTGCCAAAGCGTATCGCCAGATCACAGCCGTTTTCCACCAGATCGATAGGTTTGTCGCTGACTTCCAGCTGTACTTCGACTTGCGGGTAACGCCGCACGAATTCAGAGACCAGCGGCGCGATGGCGGTACGGCCGAAACCGAGCGTGGCGTTCACCCGCAACAAGCCACGTGGTGAGCCACCGCCGGAGGCTACGGCATCTTCCATTTCCTTGATTTCCGCCAGTATTTTGTTGGCATAGCTCAGGTAGATTTCACCCTCGCTGGTCAAGCTAATGCTGCGCGTGGTGCGATTGACCAGCCGCACGCCCAGCCGGCTTTCCAGTTGCGCCAGTCGTTTGGTGGCGGCTGGCGGCGTGATATCCAGTGCGCGTGCCGCCGCCGACAGATTGCCGAGGCGGGCGATCAGGACGAAGAATTCAAGGTCGGAGCTGATGTCAGTTTTCACTTTAAGTAAAAAATTATATGAATTTAAGTGAATTATAAGACCGTCTGTTCCGAATAAGCTAGGGCCCTGTATTTGTTCGCAGTTGTTTGTATTTACCCCCGTCATACACCGATACTTTTAGGAACCGTCATGAAGATAGTTGAAATTCGCGAAAAGACCCTGCCGATCAGCTCGCCCATCCGTAATGCCTACATCGATTTCAGCAAGATGACGCTGAGTCTGGTGGCGGTGGTGACAGATGTGATCCGTGACGGCAAACCGGTGATCGGCTATGGCTTTAACTCGAATGGTCGTTACGGTCAGGGCATGCTGATGCGCGAACGATTTATTCCGCGTCTGATGGAAGCCGATCCGGCCTCGCTGATTAATGATGCGGGAGACAACCTGGATCCGCACAAGATCTGGAACACCATGTTCACCAATGAAAAGCCGGGTGGTCATGGCGAGCGTTCAGTCGCGATTGGCACCATCGATATGGCAGTGTGGGATGCGGTCGCCAAGATTGAAGGCAAGCCACTGTTCCAGTTGCTGGCAGATCGTTATGGCAATGGTCAGGCTGAGCGCAAGATATTTGTCTATGCGGCTGGCGGTTACTACTACCCGGGTCAGGATCACGGCAAGCTCAAGGATGAGATGCGCAGCTACATCGATCGTGGCTATACCGTGGTGAAGAAGAAAATCGGCGGTGCTTCGCTGGACGAAGATTTGCGTCGCATCGATTCGATCCTGAGCGTACTTGGCGATGGTCAGAAGCTGGCGGTAGATGCCAATGGCCGCTTCGATCTGGACACCGCGATTCAGTATGCCAAGGCCTTGTCGCAATACGATTTGTTTTGGTACGAAGAAGCGGGTGATCCGCTCGACTTTGAATTGCAAGCCACGCTGCGCAGCTATTACGATAAGCCGATGGCGACAGGTGAAAACCTGTTCTCGATGCAGGATGCGCGCAATCTGATCCGCTACGGCGGCATGCGTCCGGATCGTGATTACCTACAATTCGATTGCGCGCTCAGCTATGGTCTGGTCGAGTATCTGCGTACGCTGGATATGCTGCATGAGCATGGCTGGTCGCGCCAACGCTGTATCCCGCATGGTGGTCATCAAATGTCACTCAACATTGCTGCCGGTCTGGGTCTGGGCGGTAATGAATCCTATCCGGATTTGTTCCAGCCTTACGGCGGTTTCCCCGACGGAGTGAAGGTGCAGAACGGCTACATTACCTTGCCTGATTTGCCGGGCATCGGTTTTGAAGGCAAGGCTGATTTGTATGCAGAGATGCAAAAACTGACGGCCTGAAGCAGCTAAGGGCTAGACCAGCTGGCTCCGCGCGGTATGATTGCGAACATTCCATTTTCAAACGCGGAGCAGCAAATCAATCAGAGCATCCATCGTCTGCTGAGTTCGGATCTGCTGGCATCTTTACAAGCCCATGGCTTGCTGTGGGCGGTGACGCTGATCGTCATGCTGGAAGAAGATGCGGCGATGCTGGCCTTTGTGTTTAGCTAGCAGGGGAGTGCCGGCCACTGTGATGGCCGGTCTGTAAGGCGCTGTGCAACACTGAATGTAGCTTAGTGCAGCTTGCTGCGCGCGACTTTCATTTCCTGGAATTGCTTCACAGTTTCCAATACCTGTGCCAGTTCATCCTCGGCATCTGACTGGATCAACTCGATCTCGTCAAAATCCAGCGTATCGTCTATCACCACCATCTCGACCCGGAAGATATGCGGGTACTTATCGGTGATGCCCTGTAGCAGGCCATCCAGCTTCTTCTTGGTCCAGACTTCCTTGATGCGTGCGGCGAGGAAGAGCCGGACGATGGTCAGACTGTTGTCTTCACTTAATTCCTGTATCGCGAGTGCTTCGCGTTGCAGCCATTCCGGGAAGTGATCTGCCGAGACGGAATGCGGTACGGTCAACACCGAGACATGAAATTGCACGTTCAGGTTATCCATCATTTCCCCCTTGTCACATTACATCGGCGAGCCTGTGGCACGAGCGGCTAGTGCTTCCAGTTTATACGCGTGCCGCAGATTTGTGGAGGGCATTTGCAACTGTTATTTCTTCAGGTAGGCAGCCAGCTTGTCCATCACCAGCGTGACGTCCTCTTCAGTGGCCAGACCGATGCGCGGCCAGTTCTGCAGTTTGTTGACTTCAGTCGGGCGTCCGGTCAAATGGCGGCATTCATCCAGCAGGCTGTTGAGGTTGGTCGGTGAAATGCCGTAGGACGACGAGATAGGCTGCACATTGAAAGCGATTTCGGCCTGATTACCAGGCGCAAGTTCGGTGTGATAGATGGTCACGGTGCCGTTGCGCAAAAAACGGGCGCCATTCTGGTTGGCCAGCGGGCGTGGCATGCCGAATTGGGTTTTCAGTGCGGCGAGTGCTTTGTTGTATACGGCGTTTTCCATCTTTTATTCCAATAATGAGTGTGCTGAGAGCAGTTCGGTGGTGATGCACGAATTTGCCCCGGGTTTGCTACGAATATGCCGACATTGTATTCCTCGTACCGAAACGGGGCGCCTTTTCTGCGTCTGTCCTTGTCGGGCGGGCGCGACAGCAGCGGTGGCACAAAGCCGCTGCGGCAGCGGGAATTCTCCTCTGGCAGGCAGAAAATCTAATGAAATGAATGCTTTAGGGAAAATGTAAACATTTGAAAATTCGCGGCATAACAGATATGTCAGTTGAACACTTTGCTGTACCGTAGCGTCATTCCTGCTGAATTTTTGCCTGGTGCTTAAAACGACGGTCGCAGGATGGATCTTATTCAGTTGATCAGGGCGGGTGGACGTATGAGCGATTTACAAAAGATACAAATTCTGTTGGCAGAAGATACGCGTGCCGATGCGGTGGCGACCTTGAGCGCACTGCAGGAACTGGGTCTGATGAACAATGTGACCTGGGTCAAGGACGGACAGGAAGTGCTGGACTACGTCTTTTGCACCGGCGCCTTCAGTAGCCGCGACCGCGTCAATCCGACCTTGATCATGCTGGATTTGAATATGCCCAAGGTCAACGGTCTGGATGTGTTGAAGATCTTGAAAACCACCGAACAAACCAAGTTCATTCCCGTCATCATGCTGACCTCGAGTGCCGAAGAGCCGGACGTCAGCTACTGCTATGAGTACGGCGTCAATAGTTACATCGTCAAACCAGTCGCACCGGAAAAATTTTCGGAAGAAGTATCGCGCGCCGGTTTTTACTGGAATCTGCTCAACAGAAGTCCTGCGGTGATGATGTAAGAGCGGAGCGGGCAGGCCATCTGCATCTTGCCCTTGCCGCTACATCTGCTTGACGTCCTCTGCGATTGCAGAGACATTAGGCGATGGATTTTTATTTCACTCAATTCCCCCTCATTCCTCAAGCCGCACGACGCGTGATCCGCTATGGCAGCCTGCTGTTAGCCAGCCTGTTGCTATCCGCCTGCGCACTGACCAGCGGCGAGCGTTACCAACAGATACAGCAAGAGGCGAAGGCGAGCGGTTTTGCGCCGGTACATTTCGGTAGCCAGCCCGCCTTGAGCGGTTTGTTGCGCGCGCAACCGAACACGCCGCCTGCATATTTGTGGGTGGTGATAGAAGGTGACGGTCGCGCGTGGCTGAATATGCGCGAGCCTTCGATGGACCCGAGTCCGGTCGATGCCGTAGGTTGGCGACTGGCGAAAGAAATCTCGCAAAAGACGGTGCTGTATCTGGCCCGTCCTTGCCAATATGTGTCCAGTGATGATCTGGCCAGTTGCACGGTGCTGGACTGGACCGAAGGGCGCTTTGCAGAAAAATGGGTGCAGCGTCTGAACGTCGCGCTGGATCAGGCCAAGCGCATGACGCGGGCGCAGAAACTGGTGCTGGCTGGTTATTCCGGTGGAGGGGTGATGGCGGCCTTGCTGGCGGCGCGGCGTGATGATGTGGCTTTGCTGGTGACGTTGGCCTCACCGCTGGATCATGCGGCGTGGACTACGCATCATAAGGTGACGCCTTTAAGTGCGTCGCTGAGTGTGGCAGCGGTACAGCAGAAGCTGGCGCGCTTGCCGCAACTGCATGTGGTGGGCGCGGATGACAATATCGTGCCACCGTTTTTAATGCAGGACTTCTTGCGTCGCTATCCGTCAGACACCCCGGCAGAGCTTGTGACCCTGCCGGGTGTTGATCATCGATTGCGGACGGCTATCGATTTAAGCCGGATTAAAAGTTCCAGATCGCTTTTGCCGTCAATTGATGGCCGAGATACTTATCCCTGACTTCCATATCGTAGCCAATCGCAACGGTAGTACCTTGTGCGGTGACTTTGCGATAGCCGACGCCCAGTTGCAAGGCTTCACGTCCTGGTTGTACACCGGCGATTTTGAAGGCCGGACCGCCGCTGGCAAATGATGCTTCGACGGCCGGAGTGTCGGCAAACTCATGCAGGTAACGGGCACGCAGCGTAGCGCTGGACGACGCGCTCAGCTTGTTGCTGAATTCCACACCCAATACGCTTTGCACCGAGTTGGCACTGCTGCTGGCCACGGTTTGCGCCGAGGCGCCACCGGTTTCAGTGTAGTTGCCATTTTCCAGACGGCTCATACGTGCACCCAGCAACCAGCGACCACCCCATGTGCTGCTCAGCACGAAGGGCAGGCCGTATTCGAAGCGGGCACCAATTTGGTTGCCGGAGAATTTGCCGCGCAGTGTTTCATTAAAGCCGGGAATGCTGACCAGACGTTGACTGGTGTAACGGTTGGCCGAGATCGCCAGGCTGGCATCCAGCGTGTAGCTGGCTTCGGTACGGCTGAAGTAGCCACCGAGATGGAAGGATTTCACGTCATTGCTATCGCCTGAGCCGGTATCGCGGCCATCGCTACCGGCCTGGGTGTAGCCACCGGAGATACCGACCATATCGCTTTGGTTCAGATCGGTTTCATAACCGGCTGCCAGACCTTGTGCATCCAGATCGAAACCGTTCGCACCTTTACGTGCTTTTTGTTTCGCGATCGAAGCCAGACCCTGCATCCAGAAGCGGTTACCGGCAGCATCACCACCGGCCAGACCGGTTTTGTTCATCGCCACGGTTTCGCCGCCACGTGCTGCATCCATACGATTATCGAAGGCGGAAAACACACTGCCTTGTGCCGCGGTCGCGGTGGACTGTGCCGCTGCATTGGTTTCTGGCGCAAGTTGTTTGCCTGCATCTGACAGTGCGCCTGCGTTCGGCAAGGATTGCAGGCTGTTCAACAGTTTGAGGCCTTGTTCTGAATTGGCAAAACCACCGTTGGCCAGTTGACCCAGCGAGTTCGCCAGGCCACCGAGGTTTTGTGGCAAGGCGTTAGCCAAACCATTTTGACGGTGTGCGACCAGTTGCAAGTCATTGCCGCTGCCTTGCAAGCTATAAGTGTAGAACGCGCCGCTGCCATTGTTGACTTGCAGATTGGCAGCACTGGCGGTCAAAGTACCAGCCGAAATCAGCGTGTAGCTGGCACCGTCGGCGACTGCGCCGGTGATGACCGGACGGATCGTTGCGCCATTGCTGATGGTGGCAGTACCGGTGACCGTGATTTTGTCGTTGTTGGAACCGATGCGTGTTTCCAGTACACCGCTGGCACCTTGTGCATAATTGCCGGCGACGGTGATATTGCGGAAGGCATCGCCGCTGGCTGCTTGCAAGGTGCCGTTCACGGTCAGATCGCCGGCTGCACTCAGATTGCCATTGATGCGCAGATTAGCACCGGCATCGACTTGTACGTTAGTAGCATCGCTGATGGCGTAATTGAACGTTGTATTGCCGCCGAGGACGGTGATGTTCTGGAAGTTGCTCAGCTGGCCGGCATTGAAGAATTGCGTACCTTGTGTTTCCAGTGTGTTGACACCGGTACCGCCATCTATGCTGCCGATCACGACACCGCCGAACAGACGCAAGGTATCGTTACCTGAACCCATATCGATGGCGAGGCCGTTCTTGCCTTCGATGCGACCGTAGTTGACCAATACGTCATCGCCTGCGCCCATCTGTACTGCTGCACCGGCCACGGTGCTATTGTTTTCACCCAGACGCATCGCATCTGCGCCACCGGTGATGACACCTGTTGCGCCATTGATGATGGTGTCGTTATACAGACCGACCAGACCGATCGCGACTTTCTTGTCGCCGGTGATGGTGCCGTCGTTGACGATTTTGGCTGCTGCGCCGAGAGCAGTCGGGGTGCCACGGCCGAGCAGGGTTTCGCCTTCATTGCTGGTCAGGATCATGCCGTCCGAACCATTGTCGATCAAGATACCTTTGGACTGACCGTAGATAGTCGCGCCGGCATGATTGATGATGGTGCCGCCACCTGCCGCAATACCGTCAGCGCCGTTCGGGCTGCCGCCGGAATCAAAGCCGCCTGCGCCCAGACCTTGAATGCGACCATAGTTTTCTACATAAGCCACGCCGTCGATATCGACACCGTCGCCATCACCATTGTTGACGGTAAGACCGAGGCCGCCGTGATCGTAAACTTTGCCGGCACCGGCGTAGGATCCAGTGATAGTGCCGTAGTTGATGACCACGCCGTGTCCGTCGAGGCCTACGCCGGAACCGTTATTGCCGGTAATGGTGCCGCCCGCAAAATTGAGGACGACCGGGTTGATGATGTGGACGCCGGAGGTAGTGACACCGTTGACGACTTTATCGAACACCACGCCGCTGCTGTCGACTGCTGTCACGATCAGGCGATCAACGCCGATCAGATTTGCATCGGCAGCCGCGTTAACCGGATCGCCACCATCCACGCCGTGACGTGGGCCGGTGATCGTGCCGTAGTTCAGGATGGCGACATTCTTCATGCCGTTTTCAATCGCAACGCCATCGGCGGCGGAGAAAGCGCTACTCGGGCAGCTGGTCGTGCCCAGATAATCCGGGCATTTGGTATTGACGATACCGGTCGAGAAAATTTGACCGTAGTTGGTCAGTACCGTGTTCGAGCCCAGACGCAATGCGTCGTCACCGGTGGAGCTGATGACGGCCAGTTTATTGCTGGCCGAGCCGTTGATGATTTGATTGCCAGTGGTGGTGAAGTCGACGTCGACTTTAATCGCGCGCTTGCCGCCAGCCGTAATACCGGTTTGCGAAATGGTGCCCTGATTGTTGATGATGAAGCTGTCTGTCGCTTTGCCGACACGTATCGCCACATCACCGACGGCATTGATGACGCCACCGAGGTAATTGTTGATGGTGATGTTGGTCGCTGCAGCGTTGGCATCGATGCCGCGGCCGCCTGTGGCTTGGCTGATCGTGCCGTAGTTATTGATGGTGGAAGTGCCTGCATTCACTGTGATCGCGGCATTGGCGGAGGGCGTTGAAACAATCAGGCTGGCCCCTTGCTGCACGGTAGCCGTGTTCGCGGTCAGTGTTTTGGCGACGGTATCATTAGTTCCAGTAGTGACAACAAACTGGGCATAGGCTGGCACGGCAAAGATGGCTTGTAGCGCTAATACTAGCGGCAGGGGCCGCAGCTGCATGTCACTGAAACGCATGGTGTAGTCTCCGAATAAAATGGCGGATTATGCGGAGAGCAGATGACAGGACGATTACAGTTGTGTGACGTTTTAATGAATCAACAACAAAATCTTCAGCAAACATGCGGTTTGGGGCAGGGGCTGCTCATGCCTTGCGCAGCGAGGTCCTCACTGTTCTGGTTATAAGCAAATGACAATTCCGTCATTATCAGCAGCGCCACTAAGCTGTATCCTTAGCCCCTTTGTTGCCGAGTTTTAATGCTTCGGCTATAATGAGAACGATTCTCAAGTAGTTTGTTGTGACCAATTCCATCATGCGGCGTATACAGGCTGGCCTGCTGATGTCTGCGATAGTTCAGTCCCGACTGGTATCCGACTGGTAAAATATGCGCTCCTTTTTCGCGGGAAGCGCGGGAGCGGCCGTCCGCATGCGCCGCAGCTTGTTGGCCCGCCTGCCCGTAATAAGACAATTTGATATTTAGGATGTATTGATTTTATGGCTGCTTTTGACACTGTTCGTGTTCTCTCTGTACACCACTGGAACGACACGCTGTTTTCCTTCACCACTACCCGTGAACCAAGCTTCCGCTTTGAAAGCGGCCATTTCGTCATGATCGGTTTGCCGATCGATGGCAAGAATGTGTTGCGTGCTTATAGTATTGCCAGCCCTGCATGGGAAGAGCATCTGGAGTTTCTGTCGATTAAAGTGCAGGACGGTGCATTGACCAAGCATTTGCAAAACCTGAAAGTCGGCGATGAAATGCTGGTAGGTCGCAAGCCGACCGGTACTTTGGTTATCTCCGATCTGTTGCCAGCCAAGCGTTTGTTCCTGTTCGGTAGCGGCACTGGCCTGGCACCGTTCATGAGCATTATTCGTGATCCGGACACCTATGAGCGTTTCGATCAGGTGGTACTGGTACACGGCGTACGTCTGGTGAGCGAACTGGCTTACCGTGATTACGTCGCGAATGAATTGCTGCAAATCGAAGGCCTCGGCGAAGAAATCGCGTCCAAGCTCTTGTACTACCCAACCGTGACACGCGAACCGTTCGTCAATGAAGGTCGTATCACGACCGCGATTTCGACCGGCAAAATGTGTGAAGATCTGGGTATCGATCCTATGAGCCCATTGACCGACCGCGCGATGATTTGCGGCAGCCCTGATATGTTGAAAGACACCGCAGGCGAACTGGATAAACTGGGCTTTGAAGTATCGCCAGGTATCGGCCAACCGGGTGACTACGTGATCGAACGCGCTTTCGTTGATCGCGGCTAAGTTCATCTGATTGCAGCGGTGGCGCGAGCCGGTTGCTGCATATTTGAAAAATGGCGTTGAATGTTTGTATGAACATTCAACGCCATTTTTCTTGTACGGCCTTGTTTGCACAGGCCCGCTTGGTCTGGGTTTGCAGCGTATTACTTCTTCACAATTCTTTACCTTGTGGAAGCCGTGTTTGTCTTGATAATACCGGGCAGACTCGTTATCTTTAGCTTCAGTTAGTACGACGCTTCTTGCGCTGCGCTTTTACAGTTGCACCCTGATCGCGATATTAACGACACCGCCAGCCACGCCATCTTCATTCGGCCTAGCCAGCTCACTATTCCGCGCACTGTTTTTCTCGCGCACAAGTAATCTCGCTGTCATGCATACGTGTTATGTCTGATGCCACTTAATGAATCGTTCACCTTACGAATGCCTTTGCCCATGAAGTCTTCTTCCTTTTTCGCCGGCCTGCGTCTACGTCTCTTTAGTCGCCGTGCGCTGATCGCCTTGTTGATCGTGCTGGTGGCCGCTGCCAGCTATTGGGGCTGGAAGAAGTTCTATGGCAAAAAAGATCCGCGTGAGATTTATCAGGTCGCTGAAGTACAACGCGGTGATATTCAGGATCTGGTCACCGCCACCGGTACCGTACAACCATTGGAGTATGTGGATGTCGGTGCACAGGTATCGGGACAATTGAAGAAGCTCTACATCGAAGTGGGTTCGGTAGTGAAGGCCGGTGATTTGCTGGCCGAGATCGATCCGACCGTGTTCCTGGCGACGGTGGATGCACGTCGTGCGGGTTTGCGTAATCAGTTGGCGACGATGAAGGACAGGGAATCGCAACTGGCTTTGGCCACACTGCAATACAACCGACAAAAGAATCTGATGTCGGCCGATGCCACCACGGCCGAGTCGCTGCAAACAGCGGAAGCCGCATTGCGTTCAGCCAAGGCGCAAATCGACGCGCTGCAAGCACAGATCGAACAAACGCAATCGACGTTGCGGGCGGATGAAGCGAATCTGAATTACGCAAAAATTTATGCGCCTATGGATGGCACCGTCGTGTCGCTGACGGCACGCCAGGGTCAGACTCTGAATGCGAACCAGACCGCACCGACGATCTTGCGGATCGCGGATTTGTCGACGATGACAGTACAGACCCAAGTCTCGGAAGCGGAAGTCGGCAAATTACGCAAAGGGATGGAAGTCTACTTCACCACGCTGGGTAGTCAGGGCCGTCGCTGGTACGGCGCCTTGCGCAAGGTTGAGCCTACGCCGACCGTGACCAATAACGTGGTCTTGTACAACGCTTTGTTTGATGTACCTAACCGCAATCAGGCTTTGCTGCCGAGTATGACGACGCAAGTATTCTTTATTGCGGCAACCGCCAAGGATGCTTTGCTGGTACCGACTGCGGCGGTCACCATCAGTCGTGGCACAGGCAAGGATGGCGGACGGCGTGATCGCACGGAAGGTGGCGCTGATAAAGGCGCTGAGCGTAAAGCAGCTGAACGTAGTGGTGGGGAGGCTAAGTCTGCCGAACCTGCCAGCAAGGACAAGCCAGCAGTCAGCACGCCAGCTGCAGATAAAGGCAAGGCCGGCGCCAATCAGTTTGCGAACATGACGCTGGAAGAACGCCGTGCTGCATTTGAAAAAATGTCACCGGAAGAACGTGAAGTCATGCGCGAACGTCGTCGTGCTTTGCGCGATGCCGAAAAACAAGCTGAAACACCGGCCACACAAACCGCGGCAGAAGCGATCGTGGTGACGAAGGAACAGGCAAAATCTGCCGCGCCTGCAGCTGCAGTCAAAGATGAGGCAGCGAAGAGTGGCGGCAATCCGCCTGCCAGAGGTTCAGCTGCCAGCGGTGGCTTTGCCGAACAAAGTGGCACGCGTGCTGCACGTAGCGGCACCGTCAAGGTAATCAGCAAGGACGGTAACGTCGAACCGCGCAAAGTAGAGCTGGGCGTGAGCAATCGCGTGCAGATGCAAGTGCTGAGCGGGCTGGAAGAAGGCGACAGTGTCATCATCGGTATGAAGCTGCCACCATCGACCAAGCGACCGTCAGCCGTTACTAACCAGCAGGGCGGTATGCCGCCAGGTATGGGTGGACCACAGTCGCGGGGTCGTTAATGAGTGAGCCGACTGATCTGCACCCTGCCGCGAGCGGCGGGCGTGCGCCTGATGAGACGCCACTGATCGAACTGCGTGGCGTCACCAAGACTTACCGCAACGGTGGCCTCGAAGTCGAGGTCTTGCATGGCATCGACCTGAAAATCTATGAAGGCGAATTCGTCGCCATCATGGGTGCTTCCGGTTCCGGCAAGTCGACGCTGATGAATATCCTCGGTTGTCTGGACCGTCCGACCACCGGTAGTTATTACTTCATGGGGCGCGATGTCTCCGGCTTTGAGCGGGATGAGCTGGCGCTGTTGCGGCGCGATGATTTCGGCTTTGTATTCCAGAGTTATAACCTGATTGCATCGGCCAGTGCGGCGGAGAACGTCGAAGTGCCGGCCATGTATTCCGGTTTGCCACCGGCTGAGCGTCATGCCCGGGCGCAAGCCTTGTTACATGAGCTGGGACTGGCTGAACGTTCGCATCACAGACCGAATCAATTGTCCGGCGGGCAGCAGCAACGGGTGTCGATTTCGCGCGCGCTGATGAATGGCGGGCGCATCATACTGGCCGATGAACCGACCGGCGCGCTGGATAGTAAAAGCGGGCAGGACGTGATGAAGTTGCTGGCAGATTTGTCGGCGCGCGGTCATACCGTTTTATTGATTACGCATGCGAAGGAAGTGGCCGACCATGCGCAACGTCTGATCGAAATCAAGGACGGTCATATTCTGTCTGATCCGGGACCGGCACAGCCATCAGCGACGCAGGCTGAGTTTGTGCGGCCGCTGGTAGCCGGTGCCGGTTCACGTCTGACCGATATGCTGGAAGCGGCGAAGATGGCCTTGCGTTCGCTACGCGCCAACTTCTTCCGTTCAGTGTTGACCTTGCTCGGCATTGTGATCGGTGTGGCATCGGTGATTGCGATGCTGGCCATCGGTGATGGCGCCAAAGCCGAAGTGGTCGAGCGTATCAGTGCGATGGGTTCCAATCTCTTGCTGGTGCGGCCGGGTGTGCCGAATCAACGAGGTTTTAATAGCACGGCGACGCTGGTGGTAGACGATGTGCGGGCGATCGATGAATTGCCGAATGTGCTGGCCGCGGTGCCGGAGCAGAGCAGTAGTGTGACCTTGCGTTTCGGTACCTCGGATACCTCGACCAGTGTGACCGGTACCTCTGCCAAATTCCCGCTGGCGCGCCAATGGCCGGTGGCACTAGGTACCTTCTTCAGTGAAGAAGATGAATCGAATTACGCTGCCGTTGCTGTGCTGGGCAAGACCACCGCCACTGCATTATTTGGTGAAGATAATCCGATAGGTGAATTTGTTCTGGTCAACAATCTCTTGTTCCAGGTGGTGGGTGTGATGTCGGAGCGTGGTGCTTCGCCTATGGGTTCGGATCAGGACGATGTGGTGTTTGTACCGTATTCAACCAGCAGCCTGCGTTTGTCTGGTCAGCGTTATTTGCGCAATGTCACCGTGGCAGTCGAGAACGTCGACCACATCGACGACACGCAGGAAGAGGTCGACAAACTGCTGCTGGAACGGCATGGCACCGTCGATTACCAGATCCGCAATATGGCTTCCATCATGGAAGCGATGGAGCAGACGCAGAACACGCTGACCATCCTGCTGGGTTCGATTGCCGCGATTTCGCTGCTGGTGGGTGGTATCGGTGTGATGAACATCATGCTGGTGTCGGTCACCGAACGTACACGTGAAATCGGCATCCGCATGGCGACCGGCGCGCGTGAGAGCAACATCATGCAGCAGTTCCTGATTGAAGCGGTGGTGGTGTCGGCGATAGGTGGTGCCATCGGCGTGATCGGCGGCCTGGCAACCGCCGCCGTGATCGCGGCCTTTGGCACGCCGATCAAATACTCGCTGGCGCCGGTGCTGCTGGCCTTTGGCTGTGCGTTCATGACCGGGCTGGTGTTCGGTTACTTGCCGGCCAAGAAAGCGGCGCAACTTGATCCTGTAGTCGCCTTGTCGGCAGAATAAAATGAAATCCATGCATACACGTTTTACTTTCCGTCGTACCCGGCTCGCATTGGCAGTCGCTGCCGTGCTGGCCTTGAGTGCCTGCGCCGGACGCATAGACGCGACCAAGCCGAATCTCGAGATGCCAGCCAATTGGGCGCAAGCCTCGTCCGCCAGTGCTGAATTGCAGCGCGACTGGTGGCGTGGGTTTGGTTCGGATGAATTGTCCGGCCTGATCGATCAGGCACTGGCCGCTAGTCCGGATCTGAACATCGCTGCCGAGCGTGTGACGCAAGCTGAAATTACCGCCCGTATTGCCGGTGCGTCCTTATTCCCTTTGCTGACCGTCAGTGCGAATACCGGTGTCGGTTCTAACAAGCCGACGCCTACCGCTACCGGCTGGACCAAAAGCGAAAGCACCGGGGTTGCACTCAGCGTCGCCTATGAAGTGGATGTGTGGGGCAGGGTCGCCGCCGTAGCCAGTGGCGCCAACGCGTCGCTGAATGCCAGTCGCTACGATATGGAAACGGTGCGGCTGACGCTCACCACGGGTGTCGCGAATGCTTATTTCCAGACGCTGGCCTTGCGCGTGCGTCTGAAGGTCGCGCAGGAAAATCTGGCGATTGCCGAAAAGGTATATTCAATAGTCGAAGCGCGCTACCGCTATGGTTCGGCGTCGGCGCTCGACATGAGTCGTCAGCGCGGCACGGTGCTGGCACAAAGAAATATCCTCTTGCCTTTGCAGGTACAGGAGCGGCAGACAGTCAGCGCGCTGGCCATCTTGCTGGGCCGGCAACCGCAGGCGCTGCAAGTGCAGGCGCAGGACTTGAATGCCTTGACGGTGCCGGAAGTGAGTCCGGGTTTGCCATCCACGCTGATCACACGCAGACCTGATCTGGCAAGTGTGGAGGCGCAGCTGTATGCAGCCGATGCGAATGTGGCGGCGGCGCGGGCGGCGTTGTTGCCGACGATTTCATTGACCGGCAGCGCCGGTAATTCCAGCGCGGCTTTGCTGGCGCTGGGTAATCCTGCTTACAGCGTAGGGCTGACGGCTTCGATTGTGCAAACGCTGTTTGATGGCAATCGCTTGCGTTTGCAGGTGGAAACCAGCGAATCAGTACGTCGCCAATTGGTGGAAAATTATCGCCGTACCGTCTATGCCTCGCTGAAGGAAGTCGATGATGCGCTGAGTAACGCCAGCCGCAATGTGGCACAGGAACAGGCGCAAATTGAAATCAGGCAGGAAGCGCGCCGCGCCTTGCAGTTATCCGAGTTGCGCTATCGCGAGGGAGCAGATGATTTGAATACGCTGCTGGATGCGCAGCGTACCTTGTTCAGTGCCGATGACCAATTGGCGCAACTGCGTTTGCTGCGCCTGACTGGTACCACCGATGTATTCAAGGCATTGGGTGGGGGCTGGAGCAGGGCAGTGCCACCGGCAGCCCAGTAAGCACGGAAGATAAAAAAAGCTGAAGGATAAATCCTTCAGTTTTTTTTTAAGCTGATTGCAAAGTCGGGCGGCGTGACAGTCGATAGATGCTGCCCAGCAGTAGCGTAATAGCCAGACTAGGCAAGGCTGAACCGACCACCGGCCACAGCAGCGGGCACAGATGGAAGGCTGCAATGCCGATCAGCCAGATCGCAACCGGTACCAGGTTCACAGTCTTCTCGGTCGCCTGTCCCTGCAATGCCAATTGCGAAATCACGACCCCGAACAAAGGCACGAAGACCGAGCTCAGCGTCAGCAGGAAAGGTTCCAGTCCATGCATAGGCAAGAACAGCGCGCAGGCAGTTGCCACCAGCGCCAGCGTAATGCCCCAGAAACGGATGGTGAATTTGCCATGCAGGAAGTTCAGCGAGACTGAGCCGGAGTAGACATCGCCGTAAGCATTGTCCATTTCATCGATCAGGATTAGGCCGAGTGCGATCAAGCCGCCTTGTGCCAGCAATAGCGTGGTCATCAGATCTGCGCCCGGATTGGAAGTGCTGACGATCAGCACACCGAGTGCATGACACCAGATATTAGCGACTGCAAAGCCCAACCAGGTACCGCGGAAGGTAGTGGCACCGGCTTTGCCATAGCGGGCAAAATCGGCCACCAGCGGCAGCCACGAGACCGGCATCGCCATCACCAGATCGATCCCGGCCAACGTACTCATGGAACCATCACCGGCGCGCTGCCAGATCGCATCCAGACCTTGCGCCTGCGCCTTCAAGACAAACTGGTAAGTCAGCCAGATCAGCGACAGGATGACCAGCGGCAGGCCGAAGCGGCCGACAAACCAGCGCACCAGACCGATCATCGAACCGGTAGCGAGGCCGATCAGCAGCAGACCCCAGAACAGCGCCGTGACATACGGCAGCCAGATCGCGTCGACGCCGGTGATGTCTTTGATCAGGGCGGTGGTGCCATCACGCATGACGACCAGTTCGAACGCACTCCAGCCGATCAATTGCACGACGTTGAGGACTACCGGTAATTTGGCGAATGAGGTGCCCAGAGTCTGGCACATCAGCACCGGGCTCGACAGGCCACGTTCGAAACCGATGTAGGCCACCAGTGCCAGCAATGCCGCACCGAGTACCGAGCCGACCAGAATCGCGAATAGGGCGGTTTGCGTGCCGAGTGCAGTACCGAGGAAGGCACCGATTTGCATGACCAGCAGACCGACGCCGAGGCTGAACCAGAGTGCAGCATGATCGCGGAAGGAAAAGACGCGTTCGCTGGCCGGTATCGGTGTAAATGCAGTAGTGCTAGCAGAGGAACTCGTAGCGGCATTGCTTGCCGCAGGGGTACTAGGTAAAGCCATCATGGTCTTTCAAAAAAATTGATGGCAGGTAAGCGGATTCGATGCCGCGTGCAGCGGCGATGGATTACATGCTTTCCTGCGCGAGGATTACCTCAATCAGGTTCAACGGGTATCTCTCACCCACGCGTATGCGCAGGACCCCGAGCCAAGTGTTGCAACAAAATTTTTATAGCAAAAATGTCGCAGCAGGCCGCTACTTTGAGCCAAAAAGCCTTTATAGGCAAGCCCGGGCGCGCGTGGTGGCTTGCGCGACAGCTACGGACAGGAAAGGGGCGCCGGAGAATTGCACTGGCTAAGTCAGAACTTCCTGTAAAAAATTCAGTCTTCCCCGTCCTAAAATCAATTTTTTAATTCAAGAAAAAAGCGATTTAGTCGGGTTCCGGTCAGTACTGTCTGTTTCGGAAATATTCTGTCCTTTACATTTTTATGGGGAAGTCATGTTGCGTTTTATTTCGTTGTCCGCTCTTATGTTTGTTACTGCCACGAATGTCTATGCCAAATCCGAGCTTTGTCATGCCAGCTCCGAGAAACAAATCGCTTCCTTGTTCGATCGCTGGAATACATCGCTGCAAAGCGGCGAGCCGAAACAAGTAGTGGCCAACTACGCGGCCAAATCCATCCTGCTGCCGACAGTGTCCAATCAGCCGCGCCTGAGTGCTGCTGAAAAAGAAGACTACTTCAAGCACTTCCTCGCCCACAAACCAGTCGGCCATATCGATAGCCGTACCATTCAGCTTGACTGCAATAGCGCAGTCGATGCGGGGCTTTACACCTTCACCTTCGATGACGGCTCGCAAGTAAAGGCGCGTTACACCTTCACCTACAAGTGGAATGGCAAACAATGGCTGATCTCCAGCCATCATTCTTCGGCGATGCCAGAGAAAAACTGAAACAGGATTTTTGCGCAGCAGTGATGCCGCTATGAGTAGCAGGGTTGAGCAGAAGGTAGTGCGTGCTTGCTCAGGAAATGCGGAGCGCTGAATAGCGGAAAAGAAAAGTCGGGTCGCACAATAAATCTTGGAGGGGGAGCGACCCGACGAAAATGGTAAATACTGTATATAAACACAGTATAACATCGGATCCGGCAAAAATCAAAAGCTGACATCAAGTATGCGGAATTTATTCTGTTCTGTTGCGCGAAAGCTTAATAAAACATGTCTGTATGATAAAATTTGTGCAGTGCAATATTGCCTGAATTCATTTTTCCCTCATGTCCAACACTCCTCACCAATTCCGCATCGGCTTAGCCACCAGCCGCAGCCATCAGGATGCCCCGAACTCCGTATTGGCGCGTTTGCTTAACGGCAGCCGCGCAGCGATAGAGCAACATTTGCAGCCACAGCTGATCGTGGTTGGTCGCACGCTGGATGCGATGGATCATCTCGGTTTGCTGAAGAATTACCCGCATATCGAACGCTTCCCTTACGGTCGTCATGGCGGTTTGATGAAGCTGGTGTCACGCGTGGTGGATACTGATCCGACCCGTCGGCTGGATGCAGTGATCTATCTGATGGATCCGGTGGATCCTTCATCGATCTTTCCGGAAGCGGTCGCGTTGAAGCGGCAATGCGTGATCCATGGCAAGCCCTTCCTGTCGACGTTGGCAGGCGCACGCGAATGGCTGGAGCTGGAGTCAATCGCGACGGGTGCCGCACCCAACCCTGAGCTGGACGATACCTTCGATCTGAAGAATGAAGGGATAGCGATGATTGCGCACGATGCGATGAAGGGCCGCATGCTGGAAATCGCCGAGCGTCATTTCGATTTGCTCGATCAGTTTGGTTTTCGCTGCGCGACTGGCACCACCGGCAGCTTGCTCAACAAGCTGGCGCAAAAAATCAAAGGTGAAGAAGCCGGACGTAACTGGGTCAAGCCATACCTGAGTGGACCGATGGGTGGCGATGCGCAAATTGCCGAACTGATTCTGGACAGAGATCAGTGCCGCCGCGTGCTGTTTCTGGAAGACCCGCATGTGGCACGTCAGCACGAAGCGGATATCCAGTTGCTGGAACGCGCAGCACGCACCGTGACCGAATACGCACTGTGTATCAGCAATGAAAACTGCGGGGAACGCTGGCTGGATTTACTGCAGAAGCGCGTTGCTTTGCGCGCGCTTTGATCTGAGGAGTGAGGTACTGTGGGTGAAGTGAGGCGGGCTGCATGCAGATGCAGCCCGTCTGAATACTTAGAGGCCGAGGCGGGCAGTCGCTTCATCCATCACGGCGTTGTTCCACGGTACAAAACCGCTCATGCCGATGCGCGACAAAGCTGTTCTGCCAGCTTCGTTATCGGACAAAGTCAGCAGCAGTGCTTTGACTTTTTCGCGATCAGATTCGCTCAGTTTCTTCGAGGCCAGGAATTGCTTTATAGGGATGGGTTTGGTCTCCGCCAGAATGCGGCCGCCTTTAGCGGTCCATGCCTTGGCTACACCTGCCGAACCGGTCACACCGGCATCGACAAAGCCGTTATCGATCATGAACGGCACTGCGTCCTGATAGCGGGTCGGGGTGTAGGTTTTTTCCGGATTGGTGAAGCGTAATTCGTGCAGGTTGGCCGTGAACATCACCGTGGTAATCGACTCTACCGAAGGCACGCCTATTTTCTTGCCGCGCAAATCTTGCAGCGATTTCAAAGGAGAGGCCTGGGCTACCAGCACGCGTGCGCGGTAATCGGTATAACCTTTGGCGGTTACCAAACCTTCGTAACCATTCTTTTTCACAGCTTGCAAACCGATGTGTGCAGGATGGATGAAGGCGAGGTCGTATTTGCCTTCAGCCAAACCTTTTTCAAATACCGCGTATTTGTCGACGTTTTGCAACTTCACGTTTTGCTTCAACTCTTTTGACAGTAATTGCAAAAGTGGTTTGTAACGTTCGCTGGCGGGACCGCCTTCCTGATATGTCACACCTTCATTGATGGCTAGGACCAGGTCTTGTGCCGCTGCGGAACTGATTCCGGCTGTCAACACTGTCATAGCCAAAAAAGATGCGAGTTTCATAAGCGGTGCTCCGTAGAAAATTGTTTTTATTGGGTAACTAATTACACTCTGAATGTTACATTAACAAAGCACGACGATAGGTTTTTTCTTGTGCTTGCGGCCATAAATGCGCAACAATTTGTTTAATTTATATCAATGCCGAATTCAGAGCTCCGATCAGGAGTGTGGTGCAAGACCTGAAGTCCTAGTACATGATGCGGTCCCGGTATTGGTAGTAGATCGTGTACGGTATTCGCAGTAGTAGCCCGCTTGTTAGCTTATTGATAGATGTGCCAACAAAGGAGCCAGACCACTATGCAGATTCGTACTCTGTTCTTCGTTATCATCCTCGGAGCCATCGGCGCGCTGGCCGCGTTGAATTGGGATGCCTTCAATACCCCGACCGAGCTGTGGTTGGGTGTGGCGACCGTGCAAGCCCCGCTCGGACTGGTAATGCTCGGACTCACCGCCGCACTGACCTTTTACTTCCTCGTCTGTATTCTTTACTTGCAATCGTCGGTGATGCTGGAAGCACGCCGGCATGCCAAGGAATTGCAAAACAGCCGTGAACTGGAAGCTTCGCGTTTCAGCGAATTGCATCGCTTCATCGAAGAAGAGATTCAGTCCGTTGCCAAGCAGGATGCAGAAGCGCAAACAGCCTTGCTACAGCGCCTCGATAAGCTTGATACCGGCGTGGTTACTGCGGTTGAACAGTCCGGCAATACGCTGGCAGCCTACATCGGCGAACTGGAAGACCGGCTGGAACGCGGTAATACAACGATTACACCTAACCGTCCGGTGTAACGCTGATGTGGCGAAATCAACAATTTTTATAATTATAAATTGCCATCGGAGATGAGAATTTGGCGGCGCATCAGTTAAACTAGCCGCTCATTTTGTTTCCGGTTGTCAACATGTTGAGATCCAGACAGTCAGGCAATTCCTTACTTGCAATCGTCGTCGGCATCGTAGCGGTCATGCTCGTGATCGCTGCGGGTATTGCGTTTGCGTGGTATTACCTCGAGGCGGAGAAGAAACATGTGCCGCCTATCGCCTACGCCAGCTTTGAGCCTATCGTGGTGCGTTCGTCCGGCTTTGCGATCAAGACCAGCATCGTGCTGCAAACCTCGCCGGAAGAGGTGGCATGGGTACAAAGTAACAAACCGGCTCTGACGGTGGCTTTGCAGACGGCCTTGACCAATGCCGACGCAGCACGTGTGCAAAGTCCGGATGGCGTGGCCTACGTGCAGGGCTTGCTGCGCGATGCCGCGAACAAGACCTTGCAGACGCGCAGCGTGCAAGAAGTCTTGCTGACCGATTATGTGGTTCAGTCGAACTGATCCTGCCAGCTTCCGCTGCCCGCAGATCCCCACTCGCGGCTATACTCGAGACTTCAGCTAACCAGGCTTACGTACAGCGTAGCTACCGAACAGAAATACCGATATTTGCCGTATGAGTAACTCCGATAATCCGGCCGTCAAGGCTGCCGATCCCGCTATTCCCGTCGCAGAAAAGCCGCGCGATACCTTGCGTCCCGACTCGCCTTGCGCTGGCTATTGCTCGACGTCGCACGGCGATGAAATCTGCAAAGGCTGTGGCCGTACCTTCGACGAAGTGATCAACTGGATCATTTACGACGATGCTGAAAAAGCCGCCGTGTGGGCCAGGCTGGAAGCAGCAGGCTTGGTAAAACGTTAAGCCTTGCCTGAATAGGCGGGATAGACCGCCGCGCCTCAATTCCCCGCCCGACATAGACTTACAGGCCAAGAGACGGTAGACTTTAGCCCTTTTTCCAAGGGCTATTCCATGTCCGCCGCGCCCGAATTACCAACTCCCGATTCCGCTGACACTGAAGCGTTTGAACCGCGTACCGTTTCCTCCGACCTGATTAATAGCGAAGTTGCGCGTCGTCGCACCTTTGGCATCATTTCACATCCGGATGCGGGTAAAACCACACTCACAGAAAAGCTGCTGCTGTTCTCGGGTGCGATCCAGCTTGCCGGTACCGTCAAAGGACGCAAGAGTGGTCGCCATGCGACTTCTGACTGGATGGACATCGAGAAGCAGCGCGGCATTTCGGTCGCCAGCTCGGTCATGCAGTTTGAATATCGCGACCACGTGGTCAATCTGCTCGACACCCCGGGTCACCAGGACTTCTCGGAAGATACCTACCGCGTGTTGACTGCCGTCGATTCCGCGCTGATGGTGATCGATGCGGCCAAAGGTGTGGAAGAACAAACGATCAAATTGCTGAACGTTTGCCGCATGCGCAACACGCCGATTATTACCTTCATGAACAAGCTGGATCGCGAAACCCGCGACCCGCTGGAATTGCTGGATGAGCTGGAATCGGTGCTGAAGATCGAATGCGCGCCGGTCACCTGGCCGATCGGCATGGGCAAAAACTTCCGCGGCGTGTATCACCTGTTGCGCGATGAAATTATGCTGTTTGCCGCGGGTAGCGAAAAAGCCGATCAAAGCTTTGAAATCGTTAAGGGCATAGACAATCCGCGTCTGGCTGAAATGTTCCCGCTGGAAATCGAACAACTGAAGATGGAAGTCGAACTGGTGCACGGTGCTTCGCATCCGTTTGAACTGGACGCTTTCCTCAACGGTACGCGTACGCCGGTCTTCTTCGGCTCCGCCATCAATAACTTCGGTGTACGTGAAATTCTGAATGCCTTGCTGGATTGGGCGCAGCCGCCGCGCGAGCGTGATGCGACCGTGCGTTCGGTCAAGCCGACTGAATTGCCGTTCTCCGGTTTTGTCTTCAAGATCCAGGCGAATATGGATCCGGCGCATCGCGACCGTATCGCTTTCCTGCGCGTGTGCTCAGGTCGCTTTGAACGCGGCATGAAGATCAAGCATTTGCGTCTGAATCGCGAGATCAAGGTATCCAGCGTGGTGACCTTCATGGCATCCAGCCGCGAGCAAGTGGAAGAGGCGTATGCCGGTGACATCATCGGTTTGCCGAATCACGGCAATATGCAAATCGGCGATAGTTTCTCTGAAGGCGAATTACTGCAATTCACCGGTATCCCATACTTCGCGCCGGATTTCTTCCGCTCGGTGCGCATCCGCAATCCGCTGAAGATCAAGCAATTGCACAAAGGTTTGCAGCAGTTGGGCGAAGAAGGCGCAATTCAAGTCTTCAAACCGGTCAATAGCAGCGACCTGATTCTGGGTGGTGTGGGCGTACTGCAATTTGAAGTAGTTGCCAGCCGTCTGCTCAATGAATACGGCGTCGATGCGGTATTCGAAGGCACCAGCATCAGTAGTGCGCGCTGGATTACATGCGATGACAAAAAGATGCTGGCTGATTTTGAGCGATCATCGGCTGGTCATAACCTCGCGCATGATGCTGCCGGCAATCTGGCCTATCTGGCCAGTTCGGGTGTGAATCTGCGCCTGACACAGGAACGCTGGCCTGGCGTCACCTTCCACGAGACCCGTGAACACGCGGTCAAACTGAGCTAATACAGCTAGTCACACGATCCCGTTGCTGCACCTGCAGTGACGGGATGCATTTCCTTCCTTGCCGCCTTGCAAGAGCAGTAACGGTGCTTGCCTGATGCCTGCATTCTTGGCATGGTGTAGCTAATTGCCCGTAACGCATAGGAAAGCTTAAGGACCTCATGCCCAAGATTTTTAAATTCACGCAATTCACGCAATTTTCGCTGCGTGACTTAATCGTCACGGCCGGGCCGATGACGATACTGGTGATCGCCCTGTGTTACGTCGCCTATCGCCTGGTCGATCCCTCACCACCGAAACAGGTGACGCTGGCAACTGGTCAGGACAATAGTGCCTACGAAGAGTTTGGCAAAAAGTATGCAGCGGCATTGGGCAAATTCGGGATCAAGGTGAGTCTGCTTCCATCGCTCGGTTCACAGGAAAATTTGCAGCGTCTGATGGATCCGGAATCAGGTGTCGACATTGCTTTCGTGCAAAGCGGTTCGATTGATCAGCAAGCAGCGAAAGACGCCGGGCTGGTGTCGCTGGGTAGTTTGTTTACCGAGCCGGTCTGGTTGTTTTATCGCGAGAGCAAGAAGATCACACAGCTGACGCAATTGAAGGGTTTGCGCGTCAACGTCGGGCCGGAAGGAACCGGGGTGCCGAAGTTGTTCAAGACCATTTTGGAAGTCAATGGACTGGAACCCAAAGATGTAAAAATCAAGCAATTGGAAAACACGCCGGCTACGGTGGAATTGCTGGAAGGGCGAATCGATGCGCTGGTGTTTAGTTCGGCACCAGATGCCTTGCTGATCCAAATGTTGTTACAGACGCCGGGTATCAAGTTGTTCGACTTCACGCAGGCCGAAGCCTATTCGCGTCGCTTTCCGTATTTGACGCATGTAGTGCTGCCGCGCGGCATCGTCGATCTGGGTCGCGATTTGCCGCCGAAAAATTATCATCTGATCGCACCGACCGCAACGTTGGTTGCGCGCGAAGATTTGCATCCGGCGCTGATCGATTTGTTTGTACAGGCCGCGGGCACCATCCATGGTGGCGCTGGCTGGTTCCGCAAGCAGGGTGAGTTCCCGAATGCGAGCTATACCGAAATTCCGGTGATACCTGAAGCAGAAAAATTCTATAAGGATGGTCCGCCATTCCTGCAACGGTATATGTCGTTCTGGCTGGCGAATTTCTTTGATCGCATGTGGGTGGTGATCGTGGCGCTGGGCGCTTTGATTTTGCCCTTGTCGCGCATCTTGCCGCCGCTGTATGTATGGAAGGTGCGCTCGCGCGTATATCGCTGGTACGGCCAGTTGCGCACGGTTGAGCAACTGATAGAAGACGTGCCACCAGCCAAGCGCGGCACGGTTTATCCGGCGCAGTTAAAGCGGCTGACGGAAATTGAAGAGCGGGTGAATCAGATCTCGATTCCGCTGTCGTTTGCGGATGAGTTATATCGCTTGCGCAGCCACATCAATCTGGTGCGCAAGCGTATCTTGTGGCTGTCTGAAGCAAAGCCGGAGGAGTCTGCTGAAGCGGAAGTGGAAATCAAGCCTGCGCAAGCTTAGGCCGTAACTAAAATCCGAATTTAAGCGCCGACCCAGGGCAGGCCTGCCTTGCACCAGCCATTCACATTCTTGCGATGGCCGTCGGCGTCTTTTTCACCTTCAAAGCCTTCGAGAATATCGAAGGAATGTGCATAGCCATTTTCCGTCGCCAGTTTGGCAGCATGACGTGAACGTACCGCACCGCGGCAGAGAAACAGCAAGGTGGTATTTTGATCTGCGGCCTGTGCCAGTTGCGACAGGAATTCCGGATTAGGTGCGCCGCCCGGATACAGCGTCCATTGCACTGCCAGATGTTGTTCCGGTGCGATGCCGACGCGACCTATCCAGTCACGTTCTGCATTGGTACGCACATCGACCAGCTTCACGTTAGGATCGCTTTGCAACAAGGCGTACGCTTCCTGCGGTGTCAGTGCACCGGCATACGGCAGCGCGTTATCTAAACCGCGCTGCTGGGCGGTGGCGAGTATGTCTGCGGACTTCGTCATGGTGATCTTGTCTTTCAATTCGTTGGCAGTTTAATTGGCGTTCGCGTGCTTGCGTCTGGTCTGAATAAATCCCCAGCCCAATCCAAGTATGGCAGCAGTCAGCGAAGCCAGCAGGATACCCAATTTTGCCGCACCCAGCAGATTCGCATCGCTGAAGGCGAGGGTGGCGATAAAGATAGACATGGTAAAGCCGATGCCGGCCAGCAAGCCGACCAGACAGACGCCGCTCCATGTCACGCCAGGTGGCAAGGCACACCAGCCCATACGTACCATCAGGAAACTGGCGCCGATAATGCCGAGCGGTTTGCCAGCCACCAATGCAATCAATACACCCAGCATCACGATCATCGAGCCGTCGGCCGCGAGGTCGATACCGTTGAGCGAAACTCCCGCGTTAGCAAGTGCGAACAGCGGCATGATGCCAAACGCAACATAAGGATGTAAGGCCATTTGGACGCGGCTTACCGGTGGCAGCAAATCGCGTTGTGCGATGCGTAACTGCTTCAATGGTTGTGCCAGATGATGTGGATCGGACGGGCTATGGGTGGTTTGCTGCCACAAGTCTTTTAGCGCCTTGCTTGCTAGTTCCAGCGGATGGCTAGACGTGTGGGGTGCGAAGACCGGTGTCATCAGGCCAAGGATGACGCCAGCCAGAGTCGGATGCGCGCCGGTTTGCAACAGGCCGAACCAGAGGACGGCGCCCGGCAAGATATAGGCATAAGCAGAGGCAATGCCGATTTTTTGCATGCCCAGCACCAGCAGGATGCCAATGGCAGCGATGATGAAGCCGCTGTAATCTATGCCGCCGGAATAAAAGATGGCAATAATCAGAATCGCGACGATGTCATCAATGATGGCCAGCGCCAGCAGGAACACACGTACATTGGACGGGATCGAACGCCCGAGCAGTGCCAGTACCCCAACCGCAAAGGCGATGTCGGTCGCGGTCGGTACCGCCCAACCGTGTGCTTGTTGTCCACTCGGGTTGAGTGCAAAGTAAATCAGTGCCGGTACCACCACGCCGCCCAGCGCGGCGGCTAAAGGCAGGGTGGCCAGACGCATATTGGCGAGCGCGCCTTCATGGATTTCGCGGCGGATTTCCATGCCGACCACTAAAAAGAAGATGGTCATCAAACCATCGTTGATCAGGAAGTGCAGTGTTTGACTGACGCTCCAGCTACCAATCGCGAAGGAAACCGAGGTATGCCAGAAGTGATGATAGCCGTCGGCATAGGGCGAATTGGCCCAGAGCAGCGCGGCAGCGGCGGCGATCAGCAGCACGACGCCGCTAAAGGCTTCGATGTGCAGGAATTTGTCTAGAGTGGAAAAAGCGCGTTCAGCGAGAAGTCGCGCGCGCGGCAGGGTGGAGCCAGTGGATGTATCTGGAGTCATGTTCGTGAGTATCCCCGCGTGGCGGCCCGACCGACGCGTTACCTGTCCGCTGCAATATGCAGCGCAAACACCCTGTGGCTGATTTTACACTAGCCGGTACCTGCAGGCAATTTGGCCGGAAGCGCATTTGGGGCTCAAATAGGCAAATTGCACCAATTTAATGCGAAATTATCGTTTCCTCATAACAATGCATTTATTTGGTGCGAATGATGTAATTTGCACGTATTTGGTGCGCATGAATTTGTGATTTTGGAAACAGAAAAATCGCCATGCTCTATCCTTACACTGGCGCGCTCCGTTGCAGTGCGGCTAAGTGAATTTTTGAAGGATGGTGGCATGGAATCTGCTATCATTTCGGGCGAGTTATGGACGCATGCTGTAAGTTCACGCAGGCCTCACAACCCATTCACTAATTCTGTATTACTTTGCTCAAATTTTAGGAGATTCGCATGGCAATGACGGCCGCAGAGGTCTTGAAGATGGTGAAAGACAACGAAGTTAAATTCGTTGATTTTCGCTTTGCTGACACAAGAGGCAAGGAACAGCACGTCACTGTGCCGGTTTCGCATTTTGACATGGATAAATTTGAATCCGGTCATGCGTTTGACGGTTCCTCCATCGCTGGCTGGAAAGGTATCGAATCATCCGACATGTTGTTGATGCCGGATCCGAACACCGCAAATATCGATCCGTTCTTCGAAGAAACCACATTATTCATGCAGTGCGACGTGATCGAACCGTCGGACGGCAAAGGCTACGATCGTGACCCACGTTCGATCGCTAAGCGCGCAGAAGCATATTTGAAATCCTCGGGCCTGGGCGATACCGCTTACTTCGGTCCAGAACCAGAATTCTTCATTTTCGACAGCATCCGCTGGAAAATCGGCATGGACGGCTGCTTCGTCAAGATCGATTCGGAAGAAGCATCGTGGAGCACCGGCGAGAAGCTCGAAGGCGGCAACACAGGTCACCGTCCTACAGTTAAAGGCGGCTACTTCCCAGTACCACCAGTCGACAGCTTCCAGGATATGCGTTCGGAAATGTGTCTGATTCTGGAATCGCTCGGCATTCCAGTTGAAGTACATCACCACGAAGTTGCAGGCGCAGGCCAAAACGAAATCGGCAGCAAATTCTCGACTCTGGTTGAGCGTGCTGACTGGACCCAGAACCTGAAATATGTAGTCTGGAACGTGGCGCACACCTACGGCAAAACTGCGACCTTCATGCCTAAACCTATCGTTGGCGACAACGGTTCGGGTATGCACGTGCATCAATCGGTTTGGAAAGACGGCAAAAACTTGTTCGCTGGCGACGGCTATGCAGGCTTGTCCGATTTCGCGCTGTACTACATCGGCGGCATCATCAAACATGCTAAAGCATTGAACGCGATCACCAATCCAGGTACCAACTCGTACAAACGTTTGGTTCCAGGCTTTGAAGCTCCGGTCAAACTGGCGTACTCGGCACGTAACCGTTCCGCTTCGATCCGTATTCCACACGTTGCTAACCCTAAAGGTCGCCGTGTTGAAGCGCGTTTCCCAGATCCACTGGCTAACCCATACCTGTGCTTCGCAGCATTGCTGATGGCAGGTCTGGACGGCGTACAGAACAAGATCCATCCAGGCGAAGCAGCCTCGAAAGACTTGTACCACTTGCCACCAGAAGAAGACGCACTGATCCCAACCGTTTGCGTATCGTTGGAAGAAGCGCTGGAAAACCTGAACAAAGACCGCGAGTTCCTGACCCGTGGCGGCGTATTCAGCGATTCGATGATCGATGCTTACATTGAATTGAAAATGCAGGAAGTTCAACGCTTCCGCATGACTGCTCACCCGGTCGAATACGATATGTACTACTCGCTGTAATCAATCTCTGATTGTTACCGCAGGATGAAAGGCGGAGGGAGCGTAAGCTTTCTCCGCCTTTTTTTGTTGCAGGGAAGCAGTAAATGGCTATCAATGTTTGTCAGGCTCAGATTGTTGCCCTAAACTAAGTATCTGATTTAACAGTTTCAAATGAAGAGAGTCTATGAAACGTCAATTTGCAGCCCTGTTGCTCTCAGCCATTGGATTTTCCGCCTATGCGCAAAATGATGTCTATTTGTGCATAGACAGCAATGGCAACCGTGAATACAAAAACACCGGTCCTACCAATAAATGCAAAAAGGTCGACCTGCCCGGCGTCACCACCATCCCGGCCGTGAAGAAATCGGCGAGCCCGCAAACGGCCAGCGCCAAGACCTCTTCGCCTAGTGATTTCCCGAAGGTAGACAATACGATCCAGAAGGCGCGCGACAGCGATCGACGCCAGATCCTGCTGGATGAAATGAAAACCGAAGAGCAGAAACTCGCTGACATCAAGCGCGAATACAATAATGGTGAACCGGAGCGGCGTGGTGACGAGCGTAACTATGCCAAATACCAGGAGCGTACCGCGACCCTGAAGGACGACCTGGCCCGTTCCGAGAAGAATGTCGAAGCACTGAAACGCGAGCTCAATAATCTGAAGTAACATCGTTGGATCAACATCGGTACGATGTTTGCTTGAATCAGGCCGCGTGTAGCGGCCTTTCTTTTTTGGATTCCTGTGAAAAAACCTTTAATAGCTTTAGACGGCCTTGATTTGCTGGCTTCGGCGGTGCTGGTCCTGCGGGCGGACAGCGATATCGCCTATGCCAATCCGGCGGCGGAAATCCTGCTGGAGAGTTCCAGCAAAGCCCTGACCAACCACAAACTGAATGAATTGTTCATCAACTGCGAAGAGCTGGAGCAGGTCTTCCAGGAAGCGCTGGAGCACCAGTTTGCCGACAAGCGGCTGGACCTGGTGCTGGAGCGCCTCGGGCGTGATCCCCTGCAGGTGCATGTGGTGGTATCGGCGCTGGACAGTGCGGAAACGCCGGTCCTGATTGAACTGCGCGAGAATGTACAGCAACTGAAGCTGGACCGCGAAGAGCGCCTGATCGACCAGAGCCAGGCCAATAAGGAACTGATCCGCAACCTGGCGCATGAGATCAAGAATCCTTTGGGCGGCATACGCGGCGCGGCACAATTGCTGGAAATGGAGCTGCCGGAGCGCCACCTGAAGGAATTCCGCGAATATACGCAGGTCATAATCAAGGAAGCTGACCGTTTGCAAACACTTGTTGACCGTTTGCTGGCGCCGCATCGCAGCCCGCATATCGTCGGTGATGTGAACATCCACGAAGTGTGCGAACGCGTGCGCAGCCTGATCGTGTCCGAATTCCCGAACGGATTGAAGATCAAGCGCGATTATGACTTGTCGGTACCCGAATTCCGCGGTGACAAGGAGCAACTGATACAGGCGGTTTTGAATATTGCACACAATGCGGCGCAGGTGCTGTCGGCGCGCATGAAAGCCGGTGATGCCGAGCTGACTTTGCGCACCCGGATTGCGCGACAAGTGACGCTGGCCAAGGTCCGATACCGGCTGGCATTAGACTTGCATATCATCGATAACGGACCGGGCATCCCGCCTGACATCCGCGATCGTATTTTTTATCCTCTGGTCTCTGGCCGGGATGGCGGTAGTGGATTGGGCTTGACGCTGGCACAGACATTCGTACAACAGCATATGGGTTTGATCGAATGCGAGAGTCGGCCGGGATACACGGATTTCAGAATCTTGATTCCATTGCCATGAGCAGCTTGAGCTCGAAACTGGCGATGAATCTATAAACCTAGCCACATGACGCGGGACACTATAAATATATGAAGCCAATCTGGATTGTTGACGACGACGAGTCTATCCGCTGGGTCCTTGAAAAAGCTCTGGCGCGAGAAAATCTTGCGACCAAGAGTTTTTCCAATGCACGTGATGCACTGGAGGCTTTAAAAACCGGCGCACCGCAAGTATTGGTTTCCGATATCCGCATGCCGGGCGAGTCCGGCCTTGAGTTGCTGCAGGCCGTCAAAGCCAAGCATCCGGGTTTGCCCGTCATCATCATCACCGCTTTCTCCGATCTGGATTCGGCGGTCGCAGCCTTCCAGGGCGGCGCCTTTGAATACCTGGCTAAGCCTTTCGATATCGATCATGCGGTCGGCCTGATCCGACGTGCGCTGGAAGAAAGCCTGCGCGAAACCAGCGTCGAGCAAGTCTCGGCCGAAACCCCGGAAATCCTCGGCCAGGCACCGGCGATGCAGGATGTATTCCGCGCCATCGGTCGCTTGTCACAATCGAATGTGACGGTGCTGATCACCGGTGAATCCGGTTCCGGTAAGGAACTGGTCGCACGCGCCTTGCACAAACACAGCCCGCGCGCATCGCAGCCTTTCATCGCATTGAATACCGCAGCGATCCCGAAAGATTTGCTGGAATCCGAATTGTTCGGTCATGAGCGCGGTGCCTTCACCGGTGCGCAAGCGACGCGCCGCGGCCGTTTTGAACAGGCGGAAAACGGTACCTTATTCCTCGATGAAATCGGCGATATGCCGTTCGACCTGCAAACGCGTTTATTGCGTGTGCTGTCCGACGGTCATTTCTATCGCGTCGGCGGGCATCAACCGCTGAAGGCAAACGTCAGGGTCATCGCCGCGACCCATCAAAACCTCGAACATCGCGTACGCGAAGGTTTGTTCCGCGAAGACTTGTATCACCGCCTGAATGTGATTCGCCTGCGCCTGCCCAGCTTGCGCGAACGGCGTGAAGACATTCCTATCCTGACCCGCCACTTCCTGCAGCAAAGCGCGAAGCAACTCGGCGTCGAAGTCAAACGCATGTCGGATAGCGCGATGCAATTCCTCAGCAGCCTCGAATTGCCGGGCAATGTGCGGCAACTGGAAAACCTGTGTAACTGGATCACCGTGATGGCACCGGGCCAGACCGTGGAAGCCAAGGATTTGCCGCACGAACTGACGGAAGGGCAGGCCTTTGCCAGCGCCTCCGGCAACTTCCAAAGCAGCGCGCCGCTGGCGCAAACTTATGCAACGGATGAAGCCGGCAGCGCGAACGGTGCGCCGCAGGCAACGCCATACGCGGTGAGTGCGCCGGCGGCTGAACCCGGCAACTGGATCACCTTGCTGGAAACCGAAGCGGCGGCATTACTGGCTGCAGGCCAGCCGGAAGTGATGGATGCCCTCGGACGTCAGTTTGAATCGACGCTGATCAAGACCGCGCTCAAGCATACGCATGGTCGCAAGAACGATGCGGCGGTGCGCCTGGGTATCGGTCGCAATACCATCACGCGGAAGATCCATGAGCTGGGCATAGACGGCGCGAAAGATGATTAATCGCCTCAGGTGAACGGCGTATTGTTTGTTATTTCGGATTCTGCTAACGATGGCAAACAATAGGCGGCAGACGTAATAAGGACGGGCTACTGACAAGGTAGCCCGTTTTTTTTCGTGTTAAATATGTGTGACATGCGTTAACGCCGGCAATTTACCTTGTCCATATCAATATGGTAGGCTTGCTGGAATCGATGTCGGGATAGTTAGTCGGTATCGAGCCCGGAGTGAGTAAGAGATGCCACGCAAGCTGGCAGTCCATGATCCTTGCGTGAAGTTTTAAGTGCAGCTTTCTATTGTTTAAGCTGGGGCGCTACAGGAGCAATACGTTTGCTTTGGTAGAAGTCCTGCGACTTGAAAGAAGTGGCTTATGCTCGGCTCGATCACTGATCTCTTGCGTCAGGTACCGGAACTGGCCTTGTTCCTCGCGCTCGCAATCGGTTATGCGATAGGACAAATCAAGTTTGGTCCGATCCAGCTGGGTGGCGTCTGCGGCACATTGATCGCGGCACTTTTCATCGGGCAGCTCGGCGTCACACTGGACGCCAGCGTCAAAAATGTTTTCTTCATGTTGTTCATCTTCGCCCTCGGTTACGCCGGTGGCGCACAGTTTTTCTCCAATCTGAATCTCAAGGGCTTGCGCCTCGGTGTGCTGTGCCTGATCGAAGTCGTCGTGGTGCTGGCATTGGTGCTGGGTGCGGCCAGAGTGATGGATCTCGATCCCGGTACTGCCGCTGGTCTGATGGCCGGTGCCGCGACCGAATCAGCGGTCGTAGGGACGGCCACTGATGCCATTTCCAAACTGGCTTTGCCCGCGGCAGAAATCCAGCAGCTGCAGGCCAATGTGGTGACCGCTTATTCGATTACTTACATCTTTGGCCTGATCACCATCGTGATCGTCACCAGCCAGATTTTCCCTTTGCTGCTGCGCGTGAATCTGCGCGACGAGGCCGACAAGCTGTGGGCGCAGATGGGCGGCAAGGAAGCCGAGCCGGATGAAGTCAATGCGATACAGGAAATGGTCGGACGGGTGTACCGGATCGATGTCGGTGCCGGTCGCAGCATTGCAGCGCTGCATGCCTTGTTTGGCGGGCAGGCCAGTGTCGAGCGCGTGCTGCGTGGCGGCCGCAAGCTGGACATCACGCCTGAACTGAAATTACGTCGCGGCGATCAGGTGCTGGTGATGGGGCACAGACATGCCTTGCTGACCGCGAGCAGTTTGCTCGGTCCGGAATTTGCCGATACCAGTGAGCTGAATATGGTGGTGCAAACCACCGAAGCGATGGTGAAAAGCAAAGCGCTGGTCGAGCGTCAACTGCGTGATCTCGGTTTGCCGTTTGGCGTCCATGTCGCGGGCATCCTGCGCGGCGAGATGGTGCTGCCACCTTTGCCGCATGTGCAATTGCAATTGGGCGATGTGCTGCGTCTGTATAGCTCGGCCGATGCCAAGACATCGGCGATGGCGGAAGCGATTACGCTGATAGGCACACGCATAGAGCGCACCGATCGCAGCAATATGGTGTACGCCGGTCTGGGCATCGTGCTGGGTGTGTTCATCGGTACCTTCAGCGTCAAGTTCGGTGGTATTCCTTTCTCTCTGGGGACCGGTGGTGGTGCCTTGCTGACAGGGCTGGTGTTCGGCTGGTATCAATCCAAACGTCCGGAATTAATGGGTATCCATCCGGACGCACTGGCTTTACTGAAAGACATCGGCCTCGCCAGTTTTATTGCCTGCGTCGGACTGGCGTCGGGCCCGCAAGCGCTGACCCTGATCAAGCAATACGGGATTGCGCTGCCTTTAATCGGGGTTGCGATTGCAGTCTTGCCAGCGACCGCTTCCTTGCTGGTCGGACATTTCATACTGAAGCTGGAAGCGCCGATTTTGTTGGGTGCGATCGCCGGGCAGCAATGCAGCACGCCAGCCTTGAGCGCGATCCAGAATGCCGCAGGGAATTCAACCCCCTTGCTGGGCTACACCATCACCTATGCGATTTCGAATGTGGTGTTGCCCTTGATGGGGCCGCTGATTGTTGGACTGGTTGGGTTTGTGCATCGTTGATACGAGCGACTGCGGCAATAGGAGATGTCCGCAGTAGGTCGAAGGCTTGCATGATGAAGCAAAAATTTAAATTTTCACAAAGGTGATTGCTATGGAATGGTTACACGAACTATTTAAGAAATCCCCCGAGATAGCCTTGTTTCTGTCGCTGGCATTGGGCTACTACATAGGCAAGATTAAATTCGGCAAGTTTCAGCTGGGCGGCGTGGCCGGCTCGCTGCTGGTCGCGGTAATCGTGAGCCAGGTCGGGGTACAGGTTGATCCCGGCGTGAAGGCGGTGCTGTTCGCCTTATTCATCTATGCAGTAGGCTATGAGAGTGGCCCGCAGTTCTTCAATTCGCTCGGCAAACAATCGATACGCGAAATCATCCTCGCCGCAGTACTGGCGATTACCGCGCTGGCGACGGTCGTCATCATGGCCAAACTGTTTGGCCTCGACAAAGGGTTGGCAGCTGGTGTTGCCGCGGGTGGTCTGACGCAATCCGCGATTATCGGCACCGCCGGTGATGCGATCAGCAAGCTGGGACTGGCAGCAGATGAAGTGTTGCGCCTGCAAGGCAATGTCGCGGTCGGTTATGCGGTGACCTATGTCTTCGGTTCTTTTGGCGCGATCATCGTGTGCGTGAACATACTGCCGAAGCTGATGGGACGCAGCATCAAGGAAGATGCGGTGAAAGCAGAAGCGGCGATGCAAGCCGGGGTGCAAGTACTTAGTCCGGGCCAGCATGCTGCAGCGCCCGATCTGGTCGGCCGTATTTATCAGATTGAACAAGGTAACAAGCAGACCGTGGTGCAAATAGAAACCGCCAACCCAGCGGTCTCGATCACGATAGAACGCATCAAGCGCAATGGTCAGATCATCGAAGTGACGCCGCAACTGGCGCTGGAAACCGGCGATGTCGTATTGGTAGTCGGACGCCGCGAAGCGATGGTCGGGGTGGCGGCGCAACTGGGTAAGGAGCTGTATGCAGTGGAGGGCATGGAGCTCACCATGCAGCGCAAGGAATTGGTGCTGACCAATAAGGAATACCACAACAAGACGGTGGGCGAAATTCGCAGCCAGACTTCACACAGCGTGAGTCATGGCATCTATGTGCTGCAGCTTAGCCGCATGGGCAAGGTCTTGCCTATGTTGCCGGAAACCGTGGTGGAACTCGGTGACGTCATCACCATCTATGGCTCGGAACAGGATGTGAAGCGCATCGCTGCACTGGTCGGCTACGTCATCGTGCCGAGTGCCAAGACTGACTTTGTGTATATGGGCGCCGGCCTGGTGGTTGGTTTGCTGGTCGGCATGCTGACGGCGAAGATCGGTTCGATTCCATTAACGCTGGGCAGTGGCGGCGGTGCTTTGTTGTCGGGTCTCTTGTTCGGCTGGTACCGCGCCAAACATCAGAGCTTTGGCGCGATGCCTAACGGTGCGGTGCAAATTCTCAAGGACCTTGGTCTGGCCGGCTTTGTGGTGGTGGTGGGTTTGTCCTCCGGTTTGCAGGCAGTGCAGACGGTGAAGGAACATGGCTTCACCATCTTCGGTGTCGGCGTCGTGGTCACCATCCTGCCGCTGATCCTGACCATGCTGATCGGACGCTATGTACTGCGCTATGACAATGCCGCGATCTTCGCAGGTGCGCTTAGCGGTTCGCGCAGCGCCAACCCGGCTTTCGGTGAAGTGCTGGACAAGGCCGAAAACTCTATTCCGACCGTTCCTTTCGCCATTACTTATGCGTTGGCGAACGTATTCCTGACTTTGCTTGGACCACTGATCGTGGCTTTGGTGTGATCGTTTATGTAGTGAATGAATCGTTCCGAGGCCGCTGTGGCAGGGCTTCTCATTATTGATAAGGAGTAGTGCAAATGGACTTCAGTAACCCAGACAAACTTGCATTGTTAAGCCCTTTTGAATTGAAGGATGCGCTGATACAGACGGCGAAGAAAAGCAATCAGCTGATGTTGAACGCAGGGCGCGGCAATCCCAATTTCCTGGCGACGACGCCACGGCATGGCTTCTTCCAGTTCGGCTTGTTTGCGATGACGGAAGCGGAGCGTTCATATATTTATATGAAGGATGTCGGCGGCTTTCCGCAACGCGAGGGCATAGAGTCGCGTTTTGAAATCTTCGCGAAGCAGCATGCAACGGTACCCGGCATCCGTTTCATTGAAGCGGCGGTGTCGTATGTGCGGGACCAGCTCGGCCTGTCGGCCGGTGACTTCATCTATGAAATGTGTGAAGCCATCCTCGCCTGTAATTATCCGGTGCCGGATCGCATGCTGACGCTGAGCGAAAAAATCGTCGCGCAGTACATTCATAAAGAGATGATAGGCACGCATCCATTTGTCGGTAACTTCGATATGTATGCGGTGGAGGGCGGTACGGCGGCGATGACCTATCTGTTCGCCAGCCTGAAGGCGAATCATCTGATCAAGGAAGGCGATACCATCGCATTGGGTATGCCTATCTTCACCCCTTATATTGAGATCCCGCTGCTCAATGACTACAAGCTGGTGGAGCTGGCAATCGATGCGCCGCAATCGAATAACTGGCAATTCACCAAGAAGGAACTGGACAAGCTGCTGGATCCAAAAGTAAAAGCCTTCTTCCTCGTCAATCCGAGCAATCCGCCTTCCGTCAAAATCGACGACAAGACGCTCGCCTACATCGTCGAGATCGTCAAAAAACGTCCGGATCTGATTATCCTGACCGACGACGTGTATGCCACTTTCGCCGATGACTTCGTGTCCTTGTTCGCGCTGTGCCCGTACAACACGATACTGGTGTATTCCTTCTCCAAATACTTTGGTGCAACCGGCTGGCGCATGGGCGTAGTCGCAACACATGAAAACAATGTGCTGGATGCCAAGATCGCCAAACTGCCGGAATCCTTGCGCAAGGAACTGGATGAGCGTTACCACTCGATCACCACTGAGCCGCGCAAGCTGAAGTTCATCGACCGGCTGGTGGCCGATAGTCGGACCGTAGCGCTGAACCATACCGCCGGTTTGTCGACTCCGGTGCAAGCGCAGATGAGTTTGTTCTCGCTGTTCTCGCTGATGGATGAAGCGGGTAGCTACAAGGCGGAAATGAAACGCATCGTGCTGCGTCGCAAAGAAGCGCTGTATCGCGAACTGGGCTTGCCTATGCAGCATGACCCTAACTCGGTGCGTTACTACCATTTGCTGGATATGGAATCGCTGGCCGAGCAAATGCACGGCAAAGAGTTTTCGCAGTGGTTGCTCAAGCGCCTGAAACCGAACGAAGCGCTGTTCCGTCTGGCGGAAGAAACCGGGGTCATACTCTTGCCAGGTCGCGGCTTCGGTACCAGCCATCCGTCGGGCCGGGTATCGCTGGCTAATCTGAACGAATACGACTACGCCAATATCGGCCGCGCGATCCGTAGCATGGCATCGGAATTCTACGAAGTGTTCCTGACCGAGAAAGGCAAGAGCAAGCCTAAAGCGGTGGATAAGGTGAACATTGCCGGCACAGCAGCAAGTAAGGCTGCAAATAAGGCAGCAAATAAGGCAGCAAATAAGGCAGCAAGCAAAGTCGCCAGTAAAACAAGCAAAGCGAAGAGCAGCAAGAAGTCCAAGTAAGGCGGCGCTGCAGTGATAAAAAAAGGGATGCTCAATTGAGCATCCCTTTTTGTAACTTGCGCGGATCAGTCGCTGGCTCAGGCCGCCAGCTTAGGTGTAGAACGACAACCTTCCAGCAAGAAGGAGAGGCCGACTACCAGTACCAGTTCACCTTCGGCTGAGCGCGCGGTGCCGGCGATACCGGGAACGGTAATCGCGGTCATTGGTTTGATCACCAGATCGGCCGTACCTTCCACCATGCCTACCGACAGGATGTAGGGTTGCGGTGCGGCGATCACAATGCCGACACGTTCCACGCCCAATTCATACGACAAGGAACCAGCCAGCGAACGCACCGGCAATGGTCGACCCTGATCGCGCAACACCGGTGCACCACCAACTTGCTCGAACTCTTCCGGCAATTCGACGACCCGCTGTACGACCGCCATCGGCAGTGCCAGCGCGGCATCGGAGCTGCGCACCAGCATGGTCGGTACGATAGACAATTCAATCGGCAGGCGAATCGAGAAGCGTGTGCCACTACCGAGCACGGAGTCGATGGTAATCGCACCGCGATGTTTTTCGACCGCGGTTTTCACCACGTCCATACCGACCCCGCGACCGGAAACGCTATTGGCGACTTCCTTGGTCGAAAAGCCCGGCAGGAACACCAGTTGCAGCATTTCTTCCTGTGTCTGCGCGGCGTTGTCCGAGATCAGGCCTTTCGAGATGGCCTTGGCGCGTAACTGCTGCGCATCCATGCCCTTGCCGTCATCCGACAATTCAATCATCACGCTGCTGGCTTCTTGCCATGCTTTGAGCAGAATCGTTGATTTGGCAGGCTTGCCGGTTTTGGCGCGCACTGCGGCTTCTTCGATACCGTGATCCAGCGAGTTGCGCAGCATATGGACCAATGGATCGTACAGACTATCGACCACCACGCGATCGACTTCGGTTTCTGCACCTTCGATTTGCAGTTCAACGTCTTTGCCCAGATCCTTCGCCAGTTCACGTACTAGGCGCGGGAATTTCTGGAACAGCTTGCCGACCGGCTGCATGCGCGTGGCCAGCGTTGCACGTTGCAATTCGGTGGAATAACGGGACGCGCGATTCAGCGTTTCGGCCAAAGCTGCCATCAGGGTTGCGGCATGTCCTTCGACCGGGAACTGCGCCAGTTTTTCCAACAGTACGCTGGCCTGATTGGCCGCTTGTACTGATTCACCGGCAACTTCGAGCAGGGTGTCGAGCTTGACTGCATCGACGCGGATGCTGTCTTCCTTGATGGCGCCACCAGTTTGCTTGTCGCCACCACTACCACGTCGGTCTACACCATCCCAGCCTTTGGCATTGCCGGCATCGGCGCTTTTGGCCGGGGCAGCTGCAGCAACAGGCGCAGCTGCGGGCTGTGCAGCCGCAGCCGATACGGCCGCCAGTTCAGGGACAGTACCAGCCGGCACTACCGCGAGGTAGAGCGCGTTCCAATCGATGCCATCAGCACCGATGCTGCTGACCGCTGCGGCAGGTGCAGCAGCCGCAACTTCAACGGCGGCAGCCGGTGCACTGCTGGCGGTATTACCTTCAATCGCACTGGTCAGAATATCTTCCAGCGAGCTCGGCATGGCCGACAGGCTTTCCGGTTGCGCGCCATTGGCCAGCTCATCCAATTGATCGGCGACAAAGCCGCTGGCTTGCAGCGCTGCTTCAATCGCAATCGGTGTTACCGGTACTTGCCCGGTACGCAGTGCGTCGAACAGATTTTCTGTCAGATGGCAGGCCGACACCATGGCGGGCAGGTTCATGAAACCGGCACCACCCTTGATCGTGTGGAAGGAACGGAAAACCGCGTTCAGCGTATTGAGATCACCTGGATTACGCTCCAGTGTAAGCAGGTGCTCTTCTACATTCGTCGCCAGTTCCAGCGCCTCAACGACGAAATCCTTGAGCATGTCATCCATCAGAACCCCAGATCGGCAAGTAGGCTATCGACATCGTCCTGCACCAGTGCAATGGCAGGTGCGGACGGACCGCTCATCAAATCAACCGGTTTGGCTTCGGCAGCTTTGTTTTCCGGATGTGCGGCTTTGACTTCTGCCGGTGCATTGTCGCGCAGCAGCTGTGCCAGTTCACTTTCCGCTTTGTGCGTAATGGTGACGATTTTTTTGATCAACTGCCCGGTAATGTCCTGGAAGTCTTGCGCCATCATGATTTCCAGCAGGCGGGCTTTTTCTGCCTCGGTGACGACGCTGACCTTGCTGGCGAACTGGCGTGAATCGTTGGCCAGTACTTTGAATTCTTCCACACTGAGCTTGCCGTCGTATAACTGCGCCCAGCGTGCTTCCATATCCTTGGCGCTTTTGGACAGACCATCCTGCTCCGGCATGCCGACGTCGATCGCGTTCAATACTTTGTTGGCAGCTTGTTCGGTCAGGGTAGCGACATACTCAAGACGACCCTGCGCATCGGTAATTTCGGAAGCCACATCGGACAGTGAGCGGTCATAGCCGAGTTCGCGCAAGGAATCGTGCAGCAGGCGGACGATGCCACCCAGACGTTCAAACATCGGTTTTTCGCTGAGATCTTCGCCATTTTCTGCGGCAGGTGCCGATGGTGCGGCAGCAGGAGCGGATACCGCTGCAGGTGGCGTGTTGACAGGTGCTGCCGGTGCCGCCACTGCTGGCGTCGCTACCGCTTCTGCACGTTGTGCAGAAATCTCTTCAAACAGTGCATCAAAATCGTCTAATTCGCCGCTCATGTAATACCTTTCCCTGTCGGTTATCCATTTATATCGATGCTGGCGATTAACTTGTCTGGCAAAACAAGTTACGCGGCGCCAAATAGATGGCGCTGAAGGCCCAGCAGACTATGGATTTTGGAACGCGCATTTTGCGCGTTGATCCTAGGCAATAATACCCAGATTTGAGAGGGGCGCATAGTAATTCGGTGTAAGTTGGCGGCTGTTGGCAACACTTGCAAATTATTGTTAAACCGGCCGGATTTTTGTGCCGATTTGGTAACCGGCTTGTCATGTCGTTCTGCCATGCTGCCAGGTATAGCGCACGGGATCGGTTTGACGCAGCCTGAGCACACGCCTACACTGCAAACACTTTTTATCCGCCCGGCATTTGGGGCAGGGCCAGCAAGCCTGAGCGCAGGTGGCCGCTGCTACAGATTGTTGTCAAGGTATTACATTTATTCCAGGGATCATGCGCGATGCAGCTCGCTGCGCAGTTCCGCTTTGCCTTTCAGACATGACTACTATTTCTTCTACCGAGAACGCTGTTTTATCCGCTGCGCTGGCGGCCGCGATCAATAACAAAACCAAACCGCAGGGCAGCCTCGGCATGCTTGAAGTGCTGGCACGCCAGATCGGCCTGATTCAGCAAACAACGCAGCCGCAGATCGTCGATCCTGCACTCATCGTGTTTGCAGCTGATCACGGCATTGTGGCGGAGAAGGTCTCCGCTTACCCACAGAGCGTGACCTGGCAGATGGTAGAAAACTTCCTCGCCGGTGGTGCCGCCATCAATGTTTTTGCCCGACAGAACCACTGTGCCTTGCACATCGTGGATGCAGGTGTAAACCATGACTTCGGCACGCGTGTCGGTTTGCTGGATCGCAAGGTGGCGCACGGTACGCGCAATTTTGCGCAGGAAGCGGCGATGAGCACGGCACAATGCGCGCAAGCGATGCAGGCCGGAGCCGAACTGGTCGCCAGCATCAAGGGCAATGTATTGGGTTTCGGCGAGATGGGCATAGGCAATACCACGGCCGCCGCCGCCATCATGCATGCGATGACCAAACTGCCAGCGGCTGAATGCGTCGGTGCCGGTACCGGGCTGGCAGCGGCTGGCATATTGCACAAACAGAAGGTGGTACAGGATGCGGTGGCGCATCATGCCACAGTGGTGGCGGAGAATGCACCGCTGGAAATTCTTGCCGCGTTCGGCGGCTTTGAAATCGCGATGATCGTCGGTGCCATGCTGGCTGCGGCCGAGCGTCGTATGGTCTTGCTGATCGATGGCTTTATCATCACCAGCGCCTTGATGATTGCTGCACGCGTGCAACCGGCCATTCTTGATTACTGCGTGTTCGCCCATTGTTCGGACGAACACGGGCACCGGCAAATGCTCAAGCACCTGGGTGCGCAGCCGGTGTTGCATCTGGATTTGCGTCTGGGCGAGGGTACCGGCAGCGTATTGGCTTTACCGATATTGCATGCCGCTGTGAACTTCCTGCGCGAAATGGCCACTTTTGAATCAGCCGACGTCAGTCAACAAAACGCTTAGTCCCACTACACAATCATGAATTCGGAAATCGTCCCTCACAGCAGTTTCAGCACACGTTGCCGCCATCAGCTGCGCCTGTTCTTTATCGCCTTGCAATTCTTTACGCGCATTCCAGTACCGCGCTGGGTCGGCTTTGACGTGCAGTGGTTGCAGCATGCGTCGCGTTACTTCCCGGCAGTAGGGCTGGTGGTCGCGCTGGTGACGATCGTGGTGTATATCATCGCGTCACTGCTGTGGACGCAATCTATCGCGGTGTTGTTATCGACCATCGCCGGTATTTACCTGACCGGCGCGTTTCATGAAGACGGTTTTGCTGACACCTGTGACGGTCTGGGTGGTGGCAGCAGCGCCGAGCGCGCGCTGGAAATCATGAAGGATTCGCGCATCGGTGCGTATGGCGCTATCGGGATTGGTTTGATGCTGGCATTGAAGTGGATGGCGCTTTCCAGTTTGCCATCACCGGCTGTGGTTTCTGCCTTGCTGATCGCGCATCCGCTGTCACGTCTGGCGGCGATCAGTCTGGTATGGCGTATGGAATATGCAAAAGAAAATGGAAAAGCGAAACCAATTGCGCAACAGATGTCTAATCAGGAGTTTGGCATCGCGGCCGGTACTGCTTTTGTGCCTATAGCATTGCTGTGTCTCACCGGTTTTCTCCCTGTGGCTGGGGTTGCATGCGGGATACTATTTGCCGCGCTGGCCGCATGGTGGCTGGCACGCATGTTCCAGCGCCGCATTGCAGGTTACACCGGCGACACTCTTGGTGCCGTCCAGCAAGTTGCCGAAGTTGCTTTTTATCTTGGAGTCCTGACCGTCCTTACTCACTGATCATGCGGTGAGTAATTCCTGACTGCGCAATGAATACGCACTAAGTCGCAACCGAGGAGCTGTATGCATCTCTATCTGGTCCGCCATCCACGCCCCATCGTTGCTGCCAATACTTGCTATGGCCGCACTGATCTGGCTGTTGCCGCGGAAGAGCTGGCGTCGGCGCATGCATCCCTGTTACCGGTTTTACCCAAAAATGCGATGGTGTTTTCCAGTCCTCTGCGTCGTTGCATGGACCTGTCGGAAAGCCTGGCGCAAACGCTGGGTTGTGCCAAGCCGACTTACGACGAACGTCTGGCAGAAATGCATTTTGGTGATTGGGAAATGCGCACCTGGGACGACATCCCGCGCACCGCGATCGATGCGTGGAGTCAGGATATGGTCGAGTATCAGCCGGGTGGTGGTGAAAGCGTGATGCAGGTGGCGCAACGCGTGCGTGCATTTCGTGATGAATTGACCGAACTGCAAATCGAACATGCCATCGTTATCTGCCACGCCGGTATCATCCGTCTGCTGGCAGCTTGTGAGCATGGTTTATCGGTGCCGGAAATGGCCTTGTATGCGGCGCAGAAGCCACACAAAATACGCTACGGTGAATTACTGGTAGTGGATTGCTGATCAATCAGCGCGTTGATTTACGCATCAGTTGTACGACGATATGCAGCACTTGCGCGGCTGCCTGCACCGACACCACATCACGTCCCCATGGCTTGCGCTGATTCGGCAAAACACGTAGCCAGCTGATCACACGCGCCGCACGCTTTACTTCGCTTTGCACGGCCACATCATCCTGCAATAAATACTCGAGGAATACCTGCGCAATCTCTTGCATGCTCATAGGCAGGATATATGCGGTTGAGTGCAGATACAGCAGCCAGTCGCGCGCCTGCGCCGCGGCCAGAGGCATGATTTTGCTCGGATCGTCTTCAAAATCGATGAAGCTGATCTTGCCCTCGTGCGCAATCATATTGCGCGCGAAACACTGGCTCGAGGCTTGTCCCTGACGATGCAGGTCGAGGATCGCCTGCAAGCCGGTTTTCCAATACTCCTGCGCTTGCTCAGGGTGCTGGCGCAGCAACTGATCAACCGAGCTTGCACCAAGGAAAGATAGCGCAAACCATTGCGGTGTGACGTGCAAGACTTCCGGCACGGATACACCGGCTGCTGCCAGCGCGCGCAAACGTGCCACTTCCAGTGCCTGTGCTTCACTGCCGCCGGGCGCCGGTACCGCGCGCAGCATAGGCTGGCCGAGCAGGCGCGACAGCGCATTCAGCACCGGATAACCCCAGTGTTTCAGTGGCGCTTCCAGTTGTTTGACGATGACGGGTGTGCCATTCAGATCCACCAATTGCGTGCGTTCGTTCTTGCGCGCGAGTTGCGCGGTGATCGTTTGCACTTGGTCGGGAGTAAACATGCGATGAATGGGGTAGCAGGGAAGGCTGGATTATAGACCAGAGCCCTTGTCAGGTGGCATCCGGCGAGGCGCTAATTATGTGCTCAGCTGTGGTTAATCCAGCACAGAGGCGCACTGGAAAGCAGTTACGGGTTTGCCCAGCTACGCTGCCCGGCCCTACAATGGGTGCAGTTTTGGTGCCCGCGGATATGCCCATATCCGCAGTTAAACGGGAAACACGAGCCTGCATGGCAAACGTGTGCTGCCCCCGCAACGGTAAACAAGCGTCAGCATATCGCTGACAGATCGTCCCTCACACCACTGTGCCTCATGCATGGGAAGGTGGGATGCTCAGGCTTGTCAGCCCGGATACCGGCCAGAACAGGTGAAAGCAATGCGAGCGGGGAAGGTCGCAAGCATGTGCCGGCTGTTATCTGCCCGGCACTGTCCTGATCGATCATCACGCCCATACTTTCGTTGAGCCCGACCTGCGGGGAAGCCGGTCGGGTGCTTCCTATTGGATAAAGAAAAAATGAAATCCCAGTCATCTTCTCGCAGCACCGTCGCATGGAAACCGCTCGCGCTGGTTTCTGCTCTTGCTACCCTGAGTTTTCCTGCTGTTGCGCAGGTTGAAACCGGGCAGCAACTGGCGCCGGTGACAGTATCGGCTTCGCGCTTTGAAACGACTGAGGCGCCGATTGGTGCGACGGTGATTACGGCGGAGCAGATACGTGAGGCCGGTATCGGTAACGTGAATGAAGCGATACGCAAAATCGGTGGTGTATACGGTCGTCAAAATTTGAATGGCACCTCAGACTTCTCTCTTGACTTGCGCGGTTTCGGTGGCACCAGCGATAACAATATGGTGGTCATCATAGATGGGATACGTGTATCTGAGAATGAACAGACTCCGACCTTGATGTCTGCGATCCCGATCGAATCGGTCGAGCGTATCGAAATTGTTCGAGGCGGCAGCAGCGTTTTGTATGGAGAAGGCGCAACCGGTGGCACGATTCAGATTATTACGAAGCGTGGTGCCAGCGGTGCAACGCACGGTACGCTTTTTACAGAGATAGGTAATCGCAATAGCAAAGAGGTGCGAGCATCGCTGTCCAAACGCTGGGATAAGTTTTCTATCAATGCGAATCTAGGCGCGTTGCAAACCGATAACTACCGTGACCGCAATTCACTGAAACAAGAGAATTTCAGTGGTGGTATGCAATGGGCTCTGGATCAAGGACGTATTGGTATGCGGATAGACGCGTCACGGCAGAATTTTGATTTGCCAGGCGGCATAACGTGGACGCAGTTTTTGCAGAACCCAAAGCAAGCAAAGGATTTATCCAATTTCGGGTCCATCGACTCAACCTTGTACACACTGTTTGGCGAGCGTCGCATAGGCAATTGGGAGCTCGCTGCCGATTTGTCATATCGAGAGCGGCAAGGTGATTATTTTTCACCTACTTATCAGAGTACTTATGACGGACGCTCGTCACAGTTCTCACCTCGTGCCCGTCATATTTTCAAAACTGGAAATGTTTCCAACGAATTCGTGGTCGGTGTGGATATTGGTCGATGGGGGAGAAATACGACAGATAGTTCAGGCAGCGCAGATAATGCCAAGCAATCGTCTGAAGCTCTGTATTTGCGGGATGAAATTCGCTTCGGAAAAGCCCGCATAGCTGCAGGCGTTCGCCATGAAAACTTTGATCAAAGTTCGCGTGGTGGAAAAATATACGACAGGAAGTTTTCCTTAAATGCCTGGGATTTGCAAGGCGGCTATGAATTCACTCCAGTGATCAATGTGTTTGCAAAAACAGGACGCAGCTATCGAGTAGCAAACGTTGACGATAATGCTTTCACCGTGGGTAACCGATTGCTTGCGCCGCAAACGTCAGATGACGTCGAGTTGGGCATCATTTTGGGTGACAACAATAACAAAGTAACTGCAAAGTTGTTCCGTCATAAACTGAAAAACGAGATTTTTTATGACTCGAATATATTCAATAATATCAACCTCGATCCGACCAAACGCGAAGGCATAGAGCTCGAAGGAAAAATGCGCATAGCGCGTGATTTTTCTCTGTCCGGGATAGTGCGTCACATGTCGGCAAAGTTCTCTGAAGGAACTTATGCCGGCAATGAAATGACTTTAGTGCCGAGAAACACCGCGACTTTGCGTTTGAGCTGGTTGCCTGGCAATGGGCAAAGTGCAGACGTAGGTGTGCAATGGATAGATTCTCAGCGCTATAGCAATGATTTTACAAATACCTGTAACTCACGGATTCCTTCTTTTGCAACTTTGGATGCGCGCTATGCAAAACGGGTAGGCGTATGGGAATTCGCGATTACCGGGGTAAATCTGACAGATAAAAATTACTACTCGCAAGCATTCGGGACATGCCAGAATGCCGCGAGTATTTATCCAGATGCTGGACGTGCGGTTAAGTTATCGGCACGAATGGACTTTTAATATCGGAACAGGCTGCATGCATATCACCCCGCAAGTCCGCGGTGACATGCATGCTTAAACCGTAACCACCTCCGCACTAGCACGTCCGGACCTGCTCCTGACAGTAGATCTTTCTGATTTAACCCTATGTTGTTCAAATAGTACGTCCATCAGGCTAAATCACCCGCAAAGTTGCGGCTCACCCGCATGCCCCTTACAATGTCGCCAGTTTTGGTGCTCGCGGACATGTTCATGTCTGCAGTTAAACGGGAAACACGATGCCTCAGGCTAACGTGTGCTGCCCCCGCAACGGTAATCAAGCGTCACTTTCGATGACAGATCGTCTCTCACACCACTGTGCCATGTGCATGGGAAGGTGAGACGCTCATGCTTGCTAGCCCGGATACCGGCCAGGACAGGTGGAAATGCTGCGAACGGGGAGGTTCGCGACGCGATACTCTCATGTGCTGCTTAAGCTTGCTTACAGCTGTTCCCTGTCTGTTTCGGTCGTTAATTCTGTTCCGGTATTTCTTTTCAATTCAGCCTGCGGGGAGGTGGGCTGGATGCTGTTTATTTGAAAAGTAATCATGAGTTCATCTGTTTTACGGCGCGCCAATCTGGTGTTCCCGCCGCTGGCTATAGCCTTGTCCGTTTCCGCTGCATTTGCTCCTTTGAGTTTTGCGCAGACCGCTGCTGATCGTTCCTTGCAACCGGTTATTGTGACCGCATCGCGCACCGCGCAAAAAGTCGGCGATGTGCTGGCCGATAACATCGTCATCACTGCAGAAGATATTGCTCAATCAGGGCAAACCTCGCTCATCGAGTTGTTGCAAACCAAACGCAGCATCGAGGTCAAAAAGAATGGCGGAGCAGGTAACGATTCCGACGTCTACATCCGTGGCGCTAATGCGAAACAATCTATTCTGCTGATCGATGGTATCCGCAGTGTATCTGCGACATCGGGTGGTCCTACCTGGTCGGCGATTCCGCTGTCGCAGATTGAGCGGATTGAAATTGTGTTTGGACCTTTGAGCAGCTTCTACGGTGCAGATGCCGTTGGTGGTGTCATTCAGGTATTTACCAAAAAAGGTAGTGGTGCTCCGCGTCCTACGTTTTCGGCTGGCGCTGGCACATACGGTGAGCGTGTTTACACGGCTGGCATATCTGGTTCGACCGAAGGCGATCATCCGATTCGCTATTCGTTCAACGCTGCGCAGGAGCAGGCTCGAGGATTCTCGTCGCGTCCGGCAGTTGTCTATGATCCCCTGACAAAAGTTGGTACGAAATACGATCAGGATAAAGATGGCTATGACAAGCTCAGCGTAAACGGTCAGGTTTCCTGGGAGCTGGCAAAAGGGCAAGAAGTGGGTGTGACGGTTTTAAACAGCCGTAACAATGCAAAATACGACTCAGGTTCGGGTGTCCCTGCCTTTAATCCATATATCGTCAGCGAAGTAAATGTTTATTCTGCTTACTCACGTAATCAGATTAATTCGGTCTGGACCAGTCTGGTTCAAGTCTCACGCTCTTATACCAAGCAGCAGTCTTTTACCAAGGCAAAGCCAGACATTAACAATTCGAAGCAGGATCAGTTCAGCTGGCAGAATGATGTGAAGATAGGCAAGGATTTGCTGCAAGTGTTGCTCGAGCGCCGCGAAGAAAGCGTCGTGAACAGTTCACAGCCTTTACAGAATCGCAGCCGTAGCACAAATTCGCTGGCATTGGCCTATCAGGCCAATCGTGGTGACCATCTGGGAAGCGCCAGCGTTCGTTATGACGACAGTTCTGCTTATGGCTCAAAAGTAACCGGTGGCTTGGGATATGGCTATCGCCTGACGAAAGAGCTGCGCGTGAATGGTAGTGTTTCTACCAGCTTCCGTGCTCCGACCTATAACGATTTGTATTATGCGTTGGGCAGCAGCCCAACCTATGGAAATCCGAATGCCAAGCCGGAGCAAGGCAAGAATGCGGAGATTGGCTTGTACTACGATAACGGCGTATCAAATGCCAGCGCGGTCTACTACCATAATCGCATTACCGATATGCTGGCAGCACAGAAATGCGCTAACGGTGCGCCGGGCGACTGTACATACAACATCAATAAGGCAGTGCTAAAAGGTCTTTCGTTTGAAGTCGGTACGAAAATTGGCAACTATAGAATGTATAGTTCGCTTGATGTGCAAGACCCGCGCGACGAAATGACCGACACCCTGATTGCACGCCGCGCTAAATATCATGGCGCTGTCGGTGTGATTCATACTTACGAATCGTTCAAATCAGGTTTCGATATCGTTTACTCGGGTTATCGCTATGATGCCGAAAAACAGGTGAATCGCCTCGGTGGTTACGCTTTGCTGAATCTGCACGCTACCTATGATCTGAATAATGACTGGCAATTGTTTGGCCGCTGGAATAACGTGTTCGATAAACAGTACGTACAAGCGCATGGTTACAACACCGCGGGTTCCAACGTTTTTGTAGGTGTACGCTACGGTTTTAAATAAGCGTCAGTAAAATAGCGTCTGTTGCAAGATTGCGCATGCATGTTCGGAGTGGTTTATCCGGCATCGCATGCGCAAGTTTTATGAGGAAGTCCGAATGTTGTTGCACCCATGAATACAGTCGTCAATAAAAGCACGCATATCGCTGCGCTGCAGGGGCGCACGCGCGCGTGGACGGTGTTGTCTACCTTGCTGCTGCTAGCCTTGCTGAGCTTGCTCTTGTCCTGTGTGATGGGTTCCGTCAGCTTGTCCTTGTCCGATACTTTTGGCGCGATGCGCGAATTGCTGCAGGGGAGCAGTTCGACGATGGCGGCAACGCTGGTCGAGTTGCGCCTGAGTCGTGCGCTTTCTGCCTTTGTGACCGGGGCCACGCTGGCGCTGGCTGGTGTGATGATGCAAGCCTTGCTGCGCAATCCGCTGGCTGATCCCTATGTATTGGGTGTGTCGGGCGGCGCGGCGGTCGGTGCCTTGTCGGCCATGTTGTTGTGTACTTTGACGTGGATGATCGATGTGGCAGCCTTTGGTGGTGCCATTGCGATATCGTTTTTATTGTATTGGCTGGCGCGGCGCGATTTGCGCGGTGCGTCCGGCTCGGATGGAAATGCCCCCTTATTGCTGTTGACTGGTGTGATCCTGGCCTCCGGTTGCGGTGCGCTGGTGACGTTGATGTTGTCGGTTGCACCTGACAATCGCTTGCGCGGCATGGTGTTCTGGCTGATCGGCGATTTGTCCGGCACCCAGTTCCGCTGGTTGCCTTGGTTGGTATTGGCGCTGGCGCTGAGCTTTGCGACGCATGCGGCGCGTGCGATTAATGTGATTGCCTTGCATGCGGAAGCCGCGTCCACGCTCGGCATCAATGTCGGCAAGTTTCGTAGTGGCTTATTTGTCTGTGCGGCGTTTTTGACCGCGAGTGCCGTCAGCAATGCCGGCAGCATAGGCTTTGTCGGGCTGATCGTGCCGCATGCCTGTCGCTTTGTGCTGGGGCCGGATCATCGTTTGTTATTGCCTGCGGCGACGTTGGTCGGCGGTGCTTTTCTGGTGCTGGCTGATACGCTGGCGCGCACTATCGTCGCGCCGCAGCAGTTACCGGTTGGTGTGATTACCGCGATGATCGGGGTGCCGGTGTTCCTCTTGCAGTTGCATCAATTGAGGAAGCGCTGATGAAGACCATCAATCTTAAATTAAGTATCGCTGAACGCGTACTGGTCGAGGGCCTCGACTGGCAGGTAAAGGCCGGTGAGTGCTGGTGCGTGATCGGGCGCAACGGCGCTGGCAAGAGTACTTTGCTGCGCGCACTGGTTGGTTTGCGCGAGGTGGAGGGCGGCCAGCTGGAGCTGAACGGACGTGCGCTGGCCAAATGGCCTTTGCAGGAACTGGCGCGTGAGCGAGCCTTTCTGCCGCAGGGGCGCAGTGATGCCTTTGGTTATCGCGTAATCGAAACGGTGTTGACGGCACGTCATCCGTATCACGAGTCCGCCTACTGGGAGTCGGACGCAGACTATGCAGCGGCGCATGCCGCCCTAAAGTTGATGGATGTGGATGCGTTGGCTGAACGCGATATACGTTCACTCTCCGGTGGCGAGCGGCAACGGGTCGCGATCGCCGCCGTGCTGGCGCAGGATACCCCTTTGCTGTTGCTGGATGAGCCGACCAGTGCGCTGGATCTGGCACATCAGGTCAGTGTGATGAGCTTGCTATCCACCTTGTGCCGTGAACAAAACAAAGCAGTCGTGATGGTCAGCCATGATTTGAATCTGGCGCATAGCGTGGCGACCCATGCCTTGCTATTGATGGGTGATGGCCGCTGGCATGCCGGTCCTGTAGCGCAAGTGATGCAGGCATCCTTGTTAAGTGAGTGCCTGGGCCATCCGATTGAAATCGTGCAGCATGGCAAACGAACTATTTATCTGGCAGTTGAGGAAGAACATGAGTGAAGAACAGAGCAGTGCAGATGCCGCAGGTTTGAACGAGCGGCACAACGCGCGCATGGCACGCAAGAAGGAAGTGGTTGATAAGAAGATAGAAGCCGCCAAACGTAATGCCGGTGTGTTGGTGATCACCTGCGGCAATGGCAAGGGCAAAAGCTCCAGCGCCTTTGGCATGGCCGCGCGCGCACTCGGGCACGGCATGAAGGTGGGCGTAGTGCAATTCATCAAGGGCGCGATCGCCACCGGTGAAGAAAACTTCTTCCGTCGCTTTCCGGATGAAATCAGCTTCCATGTGATGGGCGAAGGCTACACCTGGGAAACACAAAACCGCGAACGCGATGTGGCGAATGCCGAAAAAGCCTGGCAGCAAGCGCAAGTCTTGCTCAGCGATCCGGCGATAGGCATGGTGGTGCTGGATGAGCTCAATATCGCATTGAAATATAAATACCTCGACGTGCAGCAAGTGATCGCCGATTTGCAGGCGCGGCCCGAGATGCAACACGTCGTCATCACCGGTCGCGGAGCACCCGAGGAACTGATCGCGGTGGCCGATACCGTGACCGAGATGCAGCCGATCAAGCATGCGTTTGCGAACGGCATTGCGGCGCAGCCCGGAGTGGAGTGGTAAATGACTGAGCCTGTAAGCACTGGTGTGGTGGCGGCCGAAAATTCAGCGCGCATTGTGCTGATTTCCGGTATCGCTTCCGGTCAGGGTAAAACCACTGTGACAGCAGCATTGGCGCGCAAGCTGATACGCCAGGGTTTGCGCGTGCGTGTGTTCAAGACCGGGCCGGATTATCTGGACCCGATGATTTTGCAGCGCGCCAGTGGGGCTGAAGTATATGCGCTCGATTTATGGATGGTCGGACTCGAAGATTGTCGCAAATTGCTGGCGCAAGCCGCACGCGAAGTCGATGTGATCCTGATCGAAGGCGTGATGGGTTTGTACGATGGCGAGCCGTCGTCAGCAGATCTGGCGCGTGCGTTCGGCGTGCCGGTGGTGGTGGTGCTGGATGCGGGCAAGATGGCGCAGACGGTCGGTGCAGTGGTGCTCGGTTTGCAGCAATACGGCCCGGTTGAAATGGCTGGTGTGATCGTCAATCGCATCGCCAGTGCTAACCACGCCAGGATGGTGACGCAGGGCATACGCAATGTGCCGCTACTGGCGACCTTGCCCAAGCAGACGCAAGCCTTGCCGGAACGCCATTTGGGTCTGGTGCCAGCCGATGAAATCGCACAAGTCGATCAATTGCTGGATCACATGGCCGATCAGATCGAGATCGATATGGCAGCCTGGGATGCGATTGCACCGGTGGTGCTGGATGCAGGCTTGGCCACTGCGACCGCGCCGCAATTGCTGGCCGGTAAAACCATCACTATTGCACGGGATGCAGCGTTCGCATTCGTGTATCACGCCAACCTCGAATGTTTGCGCGCGGCCGGTGCCACGCTGGAATTCTTTTCCCCACTGAATGACGAGGCGATTCCGCCAAATGCCGATGCGGTGTATATCCCCGGCGGTTATCCGGAATTGCATTGCGCAACTTTGTCGGCAGCGCATAACTGGCAGGCATCGATGCGTGCTGCGCATGCGCGCAATATGCCGATACTCGCTGAATGTGGCGGCATGATGGTGATCGCCGATAGCCTGACCGATGCTAATGGTCAGCAATGGCCTATGCTGGGTTTGATGCCGGGCGAGGTCGTGATGCAAGGCAAGCTGGCGGGTCTGGGCATGCAAGCACTGGCGACCGAAGACGGTGAGTTGCGCGGCCATGCCTTCCACTATTCGACGCTGGCCACGCCGCTCGAGCCGCAAGCGCAAACCGTCAAGCGCTCCAACGGTGCAGCTGGTGAAGCGGTGTATAAGCAGGGCGCGCTGACGGCGACTTATTTCCACGCGTATTTCTCATCCTGCCCGGCCGCGACCGCGCGCATTTTTGCACCGGAGCAGCAGGCATGACGCGCACCCTGATAATCGGCGGCGCCCGCTCCGGCAAGAGCGCGCATGCAGAAGCATTGGCGAGCGCCAGCGGCAAGCCGGTAGTGTATATCGCGACCGCACAAGCTGGTGACGCCGAGATGCAACTGCGGATTGCGCATCACCGTGCACGACGCGACGGGCAATGGCAAACCGTGGAAGAAACACTGGCGCTGGGCGCTGTTATTCAAAAATACAGTAACGCCGATAATCTGCTCTTGATTGATTGTCTGACAGTGTGGCTATCCAATCTGCTGTTTGCTGAACAGACGGAATTCCCCGAGATCGGTGTGATCACGCCACCAGCCTGTTTCATTGAACAGCGTGCGGCTTTGCTGCAAGCGCTGGCACAGGCGCCGGGTGAAGTCATTCTGGTATCGAATGAAGTGGGGCAGGGCATCGTGCCGCAAGGTGCGATCTCGCGCTGGTTTGTCGATGAAGCCGGGCGTCTGAATCAAGCGGTGGCAGCAGGCTGCGAGCGCGCAGTACTGGTGGTGGCCGGTTTGCCGCTGACGCTGAAGGGCTGAGATGTTATTTGGTTTGTCTTGCGGCGCGATTGCGATCCTGATGCTGATAGGTGTGTTGCTGGATATGCGGCTGGGTGAAGCTACGCGCTGGCATCCACTGGTCGGCTTTGGCAATCTGGCCATCCGCCTCGAAAAGAAACTCAATCGTGCCGATGTCACAGCTGGCGCGCGCATCGCCCGCGGTGCACTGGCATGGTCGCTGGTGGTCTTGCCCTTTGTCTTGCTGGCATGGTTGCTGACCTTCTGGCTGGCACAGTTTGATGCCTTGGTCGCCTTGGGTGTACACGCCTTGCTGCTCTACTTCAGCCTCGGTTTGCGCAGCTTGCGCGACCATACTTTACCGATTGCACATGCTTTGATGGATGGTGATCTGGCACAGGCACGGCTTCTGACGGCGCGCATCGTCAGCCGCGATACCCGAGCCGCGGAAGAAGCCGATCTGGCCAAAGCTGGCGTCGAGTCGCTGCTGGAAAACGGCAATGATGCGGTGTTCGGTACTTTGTTCTGGTTTGCGCTGGCGGGCGGCCCCGGTGTGGTCTTGTTCCGTCTGGCTAATACCTTGGATGCGATGTGGGGTTATCGCACGTCACGCTATAACGAATTCGGTCGGGTGGCAGCGCGCATCGATGATGTGTTGAATTTCATCCCGGCACGCCTGACGGCCATCTCTTACGCATTACTCGGGAATACGAAGCAGGCCTGGTCTTGCTGGCGCACGCAGGCCGCGGCCTGGTCGAGTCCGAATGCCGGACCGGTCATGTCGTCCGGTGCCGGGGCTTTGGGTATATCGCTGGGTGGTGCCGCGATTTACGATGGTGAACTTGAACAACGACCACCGCTCGGCAACGGTCCTTTAGCTGGTGGCAAAGACATCGCACGGGCGTGGCGTCTGGTGCGCCTGACCACAGTCTTGTGGCTGCTGCTGATCTGTATTGCGGGAGTGATCTATGCTTGAGCACGGCGGCAATCTGCACGACGCCATCTTGCGTTACGGACGGCCGCGCGCAGAGTGGCTGGATCTGTCTACCGGTATTAATCCGCAAGCGTATCCAGTGCCGCAACTGTCACCGGATGCATGGCATCGCTTGCCTGAACCAAGCACGGCTTTGCTGCAGGCGGCACAAAGTTATTACGGTGCGCCGCAGCTGTTGCCGGTCGCCGGGACGCAGGCGGCGATCCAGGCTTTGCCGCGTTTGCGCGCACAGAGCAGGGTAGTGATTGCTGCACCCTCGTATGCGGAGCACAGCTATCAATGGCGGCAAGCCGGGCATGAGGTGCGCGAGGTGGCTTACGCTGAGCTGGAAGCGCAAGTCGATAACTGCGACGTGCTGTCGGTCTGTAATCCGAATAATCCGACCGGTGAGCGCATCGCACCCGAAGTCTTGCTGGGATGGGCAGCACGCCTGGCGGCACGTGGTGGCTGGCTGATCGTCGATGAAGCATTTGGCGATACGATGCCGGAACGCAGTGTGGCGGCGTTTACTGCGCAACAAGGTTTGATCGTATTCCGCTCAGTTGGCAAGTTCTTTGGATTGGCCGGTTTGCGGCTGGGCTTTGTGGCTGCGCATACCGACTTGTTACGGCAGTTGGCTGATGTGCTGGGACCGTGGGCCGTCAGTGGTCCGGCGCAGCAAATCGGTACTGCAGCTTTATCCGATGTGGGATGGCAAGACGCGATGCGTCAGCAATTACATGCTAGCGGTGCGCGTTTGCAGCAGCTATTGGCGACGCACGGAATACAGTCACATGGCACCGAGTTATTCCAGTACTGGCCGCAGGCACATCCGGCCGAGTTTGCCGAACGTCTGGCGCAGCACGGTATCTGGATCAGAATTTTTTCGCATGGGGTACGTCTGGGTTTGCCGCCGGATGAGGCGGGCTGGCAAGGCTTGCAAGCGGCGCTGGCAGACGCAACTTTAAAACAGGAAGCAAAATGAACAAGTTAGTCTGGCAAGCACTGGCGCTGAGTACAGTTTTGATGGCTGGCAGCGCGTATGCTGCAGTCAGCGTCAAGGATGATGCTGGTAATACCATTACGCTGAGCAAACCGGCGCAGCGCATTATTTCGCTGGCACCGCATGTGACGGAATTGATTTTTGCAGCCGGTGGCGGCGATCGCATTGTCGGCACCGTCGGCTATAGCGATTACCCGGCTGAGGCCTTGAAGATACCGCGTGTCGGCAGCCATCAACAGGTCGATATCGAACGCATTATTGCGCTCAAGCCGGATTTGCTGGTGGTGTGGTTGCATGGCAATTCAGAACGTCAGCTCGAACATGTGCGCAAGCTGGGCATTCCTTTCTATTTCAGCGAACCGAAAAAGCTGGCCGATATTCCGAGCAGCATAGAGCGGCTCGGCGTATTGATGGGCAGCGAGCAGCAAGCAAATAAGGTGGCCGCAGCGGAACGCGCTGAGCTGGCACGCCTGACTGCACAGTATCGCAACCGGCCGACGGTGCGCATGTTTTATCAGGTGTGGGGCAAGCCGGTGTACACCCTCAATGGTGGCAACATCATGAGTGACGTGATCCGTCTGTGTGGCGGCGAAAACATCTTCGCCAGTCTGCCTATCCCGGCACCTGTGGTCACCACCGAGGCGGTGTTGCTGGAGAACCCGGAAGTCATGATGACCGGTGACCGTCAGGCCGAGAAATCGGGCGGACTGGAAATCTGGAAGCAATATAAAAACATGCTCGCCGTCAAAAACGACAATCTCTTTTCCGTCGATGCCGATCTGGTCAACCGTGCCGGTCCGCGTCTGATCGAAGGCGCGGCGATGGTATGCGAGAAGCTGGAACTGGCACGCAGCCGCCGCAACAAGCAATAAGCCATATGAACTTACAGACGCTGATGGTGCAGGGCACCACCTCCGATGCCGGCAAGACCACGCTGGTTGCCGCGCTATGCCGTTTGCTGGCGCAGGAAGGCGTGCGAGTGGTGCCGTTCAAGCCGCAGAATATGGCGCTCAATAGTGCAGTGACGGCGGATGGCGGCGAGATCGGACGGGCGCAGGCACTGCAGGCGGCAGCCGCAGGTTTGCAACCGCATACCGATATGAATCCTATCTTGCTCAAGCCATCGAGCGATACCGGCGCGCAAGTCATCATCCATGGCAAGGCACGCAGCGATATGAATGCGCGTGATTACCATGCGTACAAACCGGTAGCGATGCAGGCAGTGCTGGAATCTTATCAACGCTTGAAAACGCAGTACGAGTCGGTGTTGGTGGAAGGTGCGGGCAGTCCGGCCGAAGTGAATTTGCGCGCACGCGATATCGCCAATATGGGTTTCGCCGAAGCGGTCGATTGCCCGGTCATTCTGGTGGCCGATATTGATCGCGGCGGTGTGTTTGCTCACATCATCGGTACGCTGGCTTGTCTGTCCGAGAGTGAGCGCAAGCGCACGGTAGGGTTTGTTATCAATCGTTTCCGTGGCGATATCAGTTTGCTGGAACCCGGATTGCGATGGCTGGAACAAGAAACCGGCAAGCCGGTGCTGGCGGTGCTGCCGTATTTACACGGCCTGTTCCTCGATGCCGAAGATGCGGTCGAACATACACAGGCAGTGCGCGGTGCCTTCCGTGTGGTGGTGCCGGTGCCGCCGCGCATCAGCAATCACACCGACTTTGATGCTTTGCGCGCGCATCCGGAAGTGGATCTGCAACTGGTCGGACCGGGGCAGCCGATACCACCGGCCGATCTGATCATTCTGCCCGGCAGTAAAAATACCCGTGGTGATCTGGACTGGCTGATCGCTAACGGCTGGCGTGAAGCGCTGGTGCGCCATGCGCGTTATGGCGGCAAGATCATCGGTATCTGTGGCGGTTATCAAATGCTGGGGATGACAGTGGCCGACCCGCATGGTGTCGAAGGCAAGCCCGGCGTGTCGGCCGCTCTGGGTTTGCTGGATATAGCGACTGAACTGACACAGGACAAGCGACTGGAGCAGGTCAGCGGCATGTGCGCATTTGCAGATGCCAGCGTCAGCGGTTATGAAATCCATATGGGCGCATCCGAAGGGCCAGCACGCGCGCAGCCTGCCTTCCTGATCGATGGCCGTCCGGAAGGCGCACGCTCGGCCGACGATCAGGTGCTGGGCACGTATCTGCACGGCTTGTTCGATACTCCGGCCGCTTGCTCGGCCTTGTTAAGCTGGGCTGGTTTGCATAGCGAAGTGACGGTCGATACCGCCCAATTACGCGAAGCCAGCCTGCAGCGTCTGGCCGATGCCGCGCGGCCTTTATTGGCTGCCTTGCGCGCCTTGCCCGACTATCAGGCGTGATTAGGCACTGATTTTCCGGGGCTGTGGCATTCCTGCTACGCGCAGACTGTCAGGAAAATGCCGTATTGACCTTGCAACGCAGCATGATATTCTTGCTCGAATACCAATTCGAAGGCTGAACAGCGAGCGTCTCGTCTTTGTCTCTCAACTTGCCAGCAGCCAGTGCGGAATACCACATTAAAAGGGGAAATTCATGCCAGTGATCGTCATCGCCAATCCTAAGGGCGGCGTAGGTAAGAGCACGCTTGCCACCAACCTCGCCGGCTATTTTGCGGCACAGGGCCATAGTGTGATGTTGGGCGATGTCGACGTGCAGCAATCTTCCCGCTCCTGGCTAGCCTTGCGTCCAGCCAGCTTGCCACCGATACAGGCGTGGGAAATCCATGATGGTCATGTCGCCAAACCACCGAAGGGCACGACCCATATCGTGCTGGATACGCCAGCCGGTTTCAGCGGTAAGCGCTTTGAAAAAGTGATGCAGATCGCCGACAAGGTGATCGTCCCGCTGCAGCCATCGATGTTCGATATTCTGGCGACGCAGGAATTTTTGCAAAAGCTGGCGCAGCGCAAGGATAAATTCGAACTTGGTGTACTGGGCATGCGCGTCAATAGTCGCACCCGTGCCGCTGATCAGTTGGCGCAATACGTGGACGGGCTGGGTATTCCGGTACTGGGCTTTGTGCGCGATACGCAAAACTATGTGCAACTGGCGGCGCATGGCAGCACCATCTGGGATATCGCCCCGTCGCGGGTAGAGAAAGATTTAGAGCAGTGGCAGCAACTCGTACAATGGCTTGAGAAATAATGATTACACCTGAATATGCACACTATCTGGCACGTTATAACCGCTGGATGAATCAAAAGATTTACGCTGCAAGTGAGCAGCTCAGCGATGCAGAGCGCAAGGCCGATCGCGGCGCTTTTTTCAAATCCATCCATTCAACCCTGAATCATCTGGTGTGGGGCGATGGCATGTGGCTGGGGCGCTTCACCAAAGACACGCCGCTGCAAAGAGCAATGCCAGGCACACCTGCCGGCGCTGACGTGCATGCTGACTGGAACGAGTTAAAAGCGGCGCGCGATGCGCTGGACGCCGACTTGCTGATCTGGGTGGCGCAGCTGGATACCGACTGGTTGGCGCAGGATTTCAGCTGGTATAGCGGCATGAGTAAAAGCTGGCGCAGCGGACCGGGCTGGCAATCGGTCGTGCATATGTTCAATCATCAGACCCATCATCGCGGTCAGGTGAGCACGCTGTTATCGCAGCAGGGTATCGATCTCGGCGTGACTGATTTAATGGCGATGCCCGCCACGGCGTAATTTCACTGCGCTGCCCGGCAGCCCGGGCGCGCTGTCATCAAGCGGTAATGCCTGTTACGTAGCATGCGGACACTGACTCATCCTGGAGAGTGTGTCTTCATGAATGCGCATGCCATTGTTCCTGATTCTGAACCGCGTCGCAAAGTGCAACGCTTTGTGTTTCGCCGCCGCGGCTTGCTCAAGCGCGGCGCGAGCAGTACGCAAATTCATACGATAGATGTATCGACGCAAGGCATGGGCGTGATGGTGCCGGTGCCGCTCAAAGTAGGGGAAAGTTGCGCGATCGTGCTGGATGCACTGGTCGGTGGCCGCATCATGCAATTGAAGTTTGATTGCAAGGCGGTGGATTGCACCTTGGCTGGTATCGAAGGCTTCCGTACCAGCTTGTATATCGATGGCAGCGTGGAAGCGCATCAACAGCAGTTGCAGAAAATTATTGCAAGCTGCTCGACCCTGAGTTCACGCGATCTGAGCTAAGCGCCAACTGCGCCTGCTGAGATCGCCGCAACTATTAAAAAAAACGGCGATTAAATTTCCAGATTGTCGATCAGGCGGGTAGCGCCGAGTTTGGCCGCTGCCAGTACCACCAGCTTCTCACCTTGTGCCATATCGCCGGCAGATGGCGGTTGCAGATTGTTTTGTTTGCGGATCGAGATGTAGTCTGGTTTCCAGCCGCGCTGGCTCAGGTCAGCCATCGCTTTGCGCTCCAGCTCAAAGATATCCAGATGGCCGCTGCGCACTTCGTTGGCGACTGCGTTCAAGCTTTGGAACAGCGCCGGTGCTTCGGCGCGTTCGTCTGCCGACAAATACACATTGCGCGATGACAAAGCCAGACCATCTTCCGCGCGATAGGTATCGGCGGCGATGATTTCGGTCGGCAGTGCAAACTGTTTGGACATATTGCGCACGATCATCAGCTGCTGGTAATCCTTCTTGCCGAACACGGCTACGCTAGGCTGTACGCAAGAGAAGAGTTTCAATACGACCGTGGTTACGCCGGAGAAGAAGCCGGGACGGAATTCACCTTCCAGTGTATTGCCCAGATCATCCGGTGGGCGCACGCGGAATTCTTGCGGTTCCGGATACAAATCTTTTTCAGTCGGCGCGAACAGAATGTAGACGCCTTCTTTTTCCAGCTTCTCGACGTCAGCCTGGAACGTGCGCGGGTATTTATCGAAGTCTTCGTTAGGGCCAAACTGCAGACGATTCACAAAAATCGAAGCAACCACCGGATCACCATGCTTGCGCGCCAGTCGCATCAGCGACAAATGACCGTCATGCAAATTGCCCATGGTCGGTACGAAAGCGGTACGTAACTGGCCGCGCAAATGATCGCGCAATTCTTCGATACAAGAGATGATCTTCATAAATCTGTCTTAGTGAATTGGTCGCCGCGTAGTACTTGAGCGGCAAGGCAAGGAATGAGTAATCCGGGATGAAGGTAGCGGGAGCCTAGCTAGGCGCGTAAGCCAGTCGCACGTAAATTGGCGCAAACGGTTCTGCCTGCGTGATTTCGATCAGTGTTTCTTTCGCCAGTTCGAGCAGGGCGACGAAGTTGACCACCACCACCGGCACGCCGCGTGAAGGATCGAACAGATCGGCAAACTCGACGAATTTGGTGGATTGCAAGCGACGCAGAATGGCGGTCATGTGTTCCCGCACCGATAATTCTTCGCGGCTGATCATGTGATGCGCGGTCAGCTTCGCGCGCTTGAGCAAATCAGCCCAGGCTGATTGCAGATCAACCACTTCCACTTCGGGCCAGCGGGTGACGATGCTTTGCTCGATATAAATCTGTGTGCGCACATAGTCGCGGCCCAGCTGCGGCAATGCATCGATTTGCTGTGATGCCAGTTTCATTTGCTCGTACTCGAGCAGACGACGTACCAGCTCGGCGCGCGGATCGGCCGCTTCTTCGCCGGTATCGGCCTTGCGTACCGGCAGCAACATGCGCGATTTGATTTCGATCAGCATGGCGGCCATCAACAGATATTCGGCTGCCAGTTCCAGATTGTGCAGGCGGATCTGATCGACGTATTGCAGGTACTGCTTGGTGACCTGCGCCATCGGGATGTCGAGGATATTGAAGTTCTGCTTGCGGATCAGATACAGCAAGAGATCGAGCGGACCTTCAAAGGCTTCGAGAAAGACTTCCAGCGCATCCGGCGGAATATACAAATCCGTCGGCATGCGGAACAGGGGTTCGCCGTACAGGCGCGCATATGCTACGCCGTCGATGACATCCGGCGTGGTATCCGGTCTGCCTTCGACTACAAGATCGGGCGCGCTTGAGGGCAAGTGCGCCAGCATCGTGTTCGGCCCCGTGCTCATTTATTTCAGTTTGTTTTGATACACGTAAGCTTGCTGATTGACGTTGGACGCCTTGGTGCGCGCTTGCTGGTCAAGATCAATCGGGCTTTTATCCCACAGCAAAGCACGGCCTGCGCGTTGCGATTCTTCCAGGTTCGGATTCTTTTCTTTCAGCGAGCTGATGAATTGAGTGATTTCAGACTGGTAGTTGGAATGCTGTTTGCTAAGTTTCATGAATAAATTGGCAACAAGTTAGAGTCAGACGCTATTTTACCTTGTCTTGTCGGCTTAGCTGCTATCGAAACGGTAAGTGTCTCAGATATGTCAATCCGGCATTATTTTGTTGTCTGTAATATTGTTATCATGTGTTTTCTGCAATAGGGGCGAAAGTCACCGCGCGGCCGTCTGCCGGCCGTAATGGTGTGTCCGGATCAGGCTGAATATGGGAAAAATCATGCGTACCTTATTGGGTTTCTTTTGCAGCCTGCTGATGCTGGGTTGCCAACAAGCGGAGTTCGGTTTGGAAAAATTGACGAAGGGCACTTCTACCGAGGCCGATGTGCGTAGTGCAATGGGTGAACCTGAAACCGTGTGGGAAGAGCATAACGGTTCACGCACGCTGGAATATCCGAAAGGACCGGCCGGTCATCGCACCTATATGGTCGACATCGATGCACAGGGCAAGCTGCGCGACTACACGCAGGTACTCACCAACGACAATTTCGCCACCATCAAGGTGGGCATGACGCGTGATGAAGTACGCCGCAAGCTCGGCAAGCCACGCACAGTCGGTAAATTCAATCTGAAGAATGAGGAAGTGTGGGATTGGCGCTATCTGGAAGGGCCATCTATCGAGCGCTTCTTCAATGTCCACTTTGATCTGGAGAGTGGCAAGGTCACGCGCACTTCAGTGTCTGATCCTACCTACGGCTAAGCGGCGACGTTCCAGCCCAAATAAAACGCCGTGCCAGGTATATATATCTGGCACGGCGCTCATCTAGCTTACTTCACTACTACGGTCTGGCTCAGGCCTGATAACGTTGCGCTGCGTGGGTTTGCGCAAAGTTAGGCAACATCGCTTGACGCGCTGAGTTGAAGCTTTCCCATTGCGCAGCATCCGGCAGAGGTGGAATTGTGATCAGTTCACCGCGATCAAAACCGACCAGTGCGGCATCGACCAGTTCACCGACTTCCATCACGCCCTGCATTTCTTCCACATCGCGGCCCGAGCGTTCCCAGATTTCGGTACGCGTCGCGGCTGGCAGCACCGCTTGCACATACAGACCGCGCGCGCCGAGTTCAGCCTGCAATGCTTGCGAGTAAGCCAGGACATAAGCCTTGGTCGCGCCATATACACCCAGAGGGAACTCAGGTGCCAGTGCAACCACGGAAGCGATGTTCACGATTGCGCCTTGTCCTTGCGCCAGGAAGCGCGGCACCACGGCAGCGCCGAGACGGGTCAGGGCGGTTACATTCAGTTTGATCAGATTATCTTGTGCTTCTACATCCGAGGTTTCAAAACCGCCGGGTGCGGCCGCACCAGCGTTGTTGATCAGAATGCCGACATCGCGCTGATCGCGCAGACGCGCTTCGACCTTGGCCAGATCCGATGATTGAGTCAGATCCGCCACCAATACTTCGATTTCGACCCCGGTAGTCTGGCGCAGGCTGGCGGCCAATGCCTCCAGACGGGCGCCATTACGTGCTACCAGCACCAGATTGTGGCCGCGACGGGCCAGACGGTCGGCATACACTGCGCCTATGCCGGTGGATGCACCTGTGATCAGGGCGGTGGTGACTTGGGTATTGCGTGTTTGCTGGTTCATATCCATTCCTTGGTGTGTGGGCTGCTGCTAATAAAGCTACAAATAAGCTACAAATAAGCTACAAATAAGCTACAAATAAGCGGGAAATCGGTGTTTATCTGATGCATCATTTAATCATGATGATCATAATGAATGTAATCATGATGATCGTAATGTATAATGT